>Ga0074196_10805_pt1 | contig 485767 bp, 409 predicted proteins | sample EPASupsiteSAE300_FD_64214 | JGI IMG/M metagenome (GOLD analysis project Ga0074196, IMG submission 64214) | Bioremediated contaminated groundwater from EPA Superfund site, New Mexico - Sample SAE3-00 | ecosystem: Environmental > Aquatic > Deep subsurface > Groundwater > Contaminated ... | reverse complement strand
GGCGCTCAAGCTTCTCTGCGGGCTCGAAACCCGGTAGGCAGACGAGCTGACTGTCCCTGTGACGACAACTGATCGGGTCGGCGTCACAGAAGGGAATATACAAGTAGGCAAAAGAAAGCGGCTTTACACCGCCAGCTCATAAGCGGGTCCCCCGCGCAGCCACGGTAGTGGTGCATCTGGAATCCGTGCACTCGCACACTCCCCGCTAGTGACAACGCACTCATCAGCTCCCACTCCGCACTGCGTGCGTCGCGGATGGGTATGCCTGGGAAACCACGGGTATGTGATCGTCTGGTGGCAATTGCGGAGATCAGGTGGGTATGTTGATGGTCGCCTGGCGCCAAAGTGCTGCGGAAATGGGGATTGCGGCCCGGCCGCTGAGGGGCTTCGGAAACGCCGTTTGGGCCGGTGGATAGGTGGCAGCGTTGTCAGACGGCTTGCACGGCGTGTACGCCCCGTGCGTCCTGCACATCCAATGAGTCGGGCGGCGCTTTCGCGCCGCCCTCCCATTTTCTGTCTCCCCGTCTCCCGGCTGGCGCGCTTAGTGCGTCGGCAAGCCGGATTCCAGTTGACGCTGCAGTTCGCGAACCTGGCGTTGCGCGGCGCGCAGCTGGTCCTGCGCAGCAGCCTTCTGCTGAGCCAGCGCGGTTGCTTCGGCGCGGGTCTGCGATTGCTGATTCGTCACAATGGTCTGCTGCTGGCGTGCGACGTCAAGGTCAGCCTGCAAACGGTTTGCACGGTCCTGCGACAAGGCGATCATGCGTTCCGTGAACGCCTTCTGCGCCTCCAGTTGCGTGCGGCGAATCTCGACGTCAGACAGTTGCAGCGTCTGGCGTACAAAATCCTTGTAAATCATGTCGGCACGCGCGGCGTCCTGCGTCTTGATGACGCGCCAGAAATTCTTCTGCTGGAACAACGCCACGTAGTACGTCATCTCCTTGCCGTAAAACAGCAAGCTCGCTCCGTAGCTGCCGTTGTACGTCGTGCGCAATTCGCTCAGATCCGAGCCGCGGATCATCTGCTGCAATTCCGCTACATTGCCCGCCGCAGATTGCCTCGCTTCGTCCGGCGTCAATGCGTTCGTCTGCGCCTGTCCAGCCGCTGTATTGGCCGGCAAAGCCGTCGTCGCGCCCGGCTGGGAAACGACGCCAGCGCTCGCCCCACTATCCGGCAAAGCCTGCGCATTCACGCCCTGCACGGCCCCCATCGCGATGTATGCGGCCAGGGCAATCTGCCGTAGTTTCGACTTTCGGTCCATGTAAATCCTGCTTGAACAGTTTTTGTTTTAGTACAACCGTCTCATTATTACTCACTTTCGCGGGTTTCGGGCTCTTCGTCAAAAATTTGGTACTTGCGCATCTTCTCCCACAAAACCTTGCGGCTAATACCCAGGTACAGCGCCGTATCCTGCCGGCGCCAACCGTTTGCATCCAGCGCGGCCAGCACGCGATTACGCTCGGCCATGTCCCATTTGCTGCGATCCACCAGCACCTCGGCGGCGCTCTCGGCCGGCACCGGCTGGCTGGTGCGCGCGAGCGCGAGCAGCCGTTGCAGGCGCGCCGCGTCCCACGCGCCGATCTGGCGCACCGTCACGCCGATCCGCTCGGCCAGGTTGCGCAGTTCGCGCACATTGCCGGGGAAATACGTGTCGGCCACCGCATCGGCGAGCCAGTATGGAAGGTCGGGAAGGCCGGCAAGCCGCTCGCTGCCGACCACCTGCGCGATGAACGCCTTGAAGATCGCAATCTTGTCGACCGCGCCCCGCTCTTCGAGCGACGGAATTTTCAACTCGATCACGGCCAGCCGATAGTACAGATCGGCGCGGAAAGTGCCGTCCTTGACCAGTTGCGGCAGATGCTTGTTGGTCGCGGCGACCAGCCGGAAATCGAGCTTCACCGGCGTGGCCGAACCGATACGCGTCACCGCGCTGTCTTCGAGCACACGCAGCAGTTTGACTTGCTGGTAGAGCGGCAAATCGCCGATTTCGTCGAGAAACAGCGTGCCGCCGTCGGCCTGTTCGAAGTAGCCCTTGTGCGCGACCACCGCGCCCGTGAACGAGCCTTTCGAGTGGCCGAAGAACAGCGATTCGAACAAACCGTCCGGAATCGCACCGCAGTTCACCGCGACGAACGGCCCCTGGCCGTAGCGGGTATGTTTTTCGTGCAGCAGCTGCGCAATGCGCTCCTTGCCGACGCCGGTTTCGCCGTGCACCAGCACGCTCGTGTCGCAATCGGCAAACGTATCGACTTCGTGCAGCAGCGCCTGCATGCATTCGGAATTGGCGATCATCGCGTCCGACTCGTGCGTCTTGGCACTGTGCGCACGCAATTGCAGCACCAGCTTCATCACCATGCCGCGCAATTCGGCACAGGTGAAGTCGAGCGGCAGGATGTGCGAATAGTCGGACGGGTACGTGGCCGGATCGTGGTCGCGCGGCGCGGCGCCGACCCACACGACGGGAATGCCGTGCGCGGCTTGCCAGTCGCGCATGAGCAGCGCGCCGCTGTCGATCACCGAGACGCTGATGATCGCGAGCGACGGCCGCAAGGCAGTCCGTTCAGGCGAGATCGCGATATCGTCCGCGCGGATCACTTCGACATCGAAGCTCGCCATGCAGCGCGCGACCCGGTCGACGATGTCGGCCTTGCCCTCCCAGACGTAGATATCGAGTTCCTCGATTTTGGGGTTGGTTCTCATCTTGTCTTGGTTACGCTAGTTGACCAGTTGCGCGACGCCGCACGTCAGCGACATGTTGTGGACTGTGGCGGTGCCGACTTGTGCGCCCAACAACGCAAGCGTTGGGACGAGGATGTTGTCGAGGCTCGAAAGAATAGGGGTAAGCGCGGTCGCGAGGGCCGTCGCAAGACCGGAGACAATCGGTTGAAGCAATAGGGAGAGATCGATCGCTGCAACGCCGACCTGTAGTGCGCCGGGCTTTGCCAACGCCGTGAGTAGCTGGCCAGTGAAGGTTCCCAATCCAGTACCAAGCTGGTTCGAATTAACCGTCTGGGTAGAGTCAAAGCTTCCGGTAGAACCGTTAAACGGTGGCAAGGTCTGAGCACCGGGCCCGAATGTCAGTGGTCCAATACCGTTGAGAGCCACATTCGCTACCGTGATGTTGGCTCCTAGCACAACGGCATTTACCGATGCTACGTTAACGGTGCCCCCGCACGTTGAATTTGCACCAAGGCACACCGTTGCAACACTTGGTGTAACCCGAATCACCGCGTTGGTGGCGGCCTTCGTGCTTTCACAATCCACCGAGACCAGATCGGCGACGCCTTTGCCGACTGTCGCCGACACTACGAGCGGCGTGTTCAGTGCGGCGACGGTAACGGACAGGCCCGGAACTCCAATGGACAATGTCGGGAATATCGCCGGTAGCAAGTTCACGCTCAAGTTGACTACCGCCGTGCGCGCCTCCGTGCGCCACGGTGCATTGGCGGCAGTCCCCACAGTGCCCCCCTCGCCTACCGCCAGCACCGGTGGGTTGATGACCTGCAAGGAAATCCCGGCCGCCCCGAGCAGCCCTGCCGTTACGTTGATCACAGGTGCCTTGCCGGTCGTTGGGTCCGGACGCTGCGCGATCTGCGCGGCGACCATTACCGCATCGAATGCATTGATCGTGGCGGTCGTCGCGGCATTCGGATTGGCCAGCCCAAGCGCAAGCAAGCCAGGCGCCGAGGGGCCGTTATCCCCAACCGTGATGTTCTGACCACCAGGAACGGCAACGGCCAACGTCTGCAAAATCGCCGCGTTGACGGTGTCTCCGCCCGCCTGTAACGCGGTGACCATCGCGACCATCAGCTGCTGATAGGTCACCGTCGTAGCGAGCAAGCCTTGCATCGTCGACGCGCCTAGCGCCGCCATCAAATCGCCCAGCTTGATATGCGCGGTCGCCAGGCTCTGCGTGTCACCCACGCTGAGCGACACGCTCGTATTCAGCAACCCACCCAGAATCGCATTGAGCAGCGCCGATTGCTGCGTATTGATCGTCGCGATGCCGGTGCCGAGAGAGAACGCATCGATGTTGGATGCGAATGCGGTAGCGGTCGCCTGCACGGTGCGCGACGGCCCAAGAAAGAAATAAGGTACGACCTGAGTCGCCTGCACCTGCACCGCGTTGAGCGGGTTGCCCGTCGTGCCGAAGTAGCTACTGGTGGTCGTATCCCAGCGTCCGCAGGTCGTGCTGAGGGTGGCGCCGGTACCGTTGACGGCGAAACCGTTGGACGTGGCATTCTGCTGCGCGGCCGTGGTCGCCGTCGCGCAGCCGCCGGACGTGCTGATAACCTGGACCGCCGCCATCGCCGCCAGATCCGCAGTGCGCTGCAACTGCCTGCGCACGAAATACACATTGCCAATGTCGATCGCGCCGAGCGCCGCTATCGCGATGCTCAGCCAGATCACCGCCAGAACCGCGATCGCGCCATGCTGGCGGCGTGCGCCGGACAGCGGCGCGCCGCCGCGCCGCGCGCGAAGCAAGCGCGGATGGCGAGCGGCCACGGTAAAGGTCGAACAATTGCTCATGTCAGTTCGTACCGCCGCCAGGGCCGCTGCCACCGGTCGCACTCATCGCGCCACCGGCACCACCGCTACCACCGCTGCCGGAATTCAACGCGGAACCGTAAAGATCGGGAATCTTGCTCTTGAACGATTCCATGTAGCGGCGATAGGCAAGCCCGGCTTCGGCGCCCAGCATAGGGAGCGCCGGTGCAGCCGCCGTGTTGCTGCTTTGCAGGTCGAGCCACGCGCGGGTCGAATGACCTACCTCGCTTACGCGGACCGGCGGTGCGGTCTCAACCGGCTGAGCGGCGTCGTTCGTCTGCGCAACCGCAGGAGCAGTCATTCCCATTGCCATGCCGAAGCACAGCATCGCCGCTGCCCAGCTCCGCTTCGTTATTCCGCTATTCATCTCAACTCCCCTGATTACCTGATCGGTCACGCCACGCCCATCGCGCGCTCACTGCGCGAAACGCTGCAAGACGCGCGGCGCCGGCTCGATACCCTGTGCACTCGCGACCGTGCCGGTGCTGACGACTGATCCCGTCTGCCCGACCTGTTGTTGTGGTTGCGTCTGCGACCCGCGGGACAGCGCGCGCCCCGCCGCGGCCACTTTCGCCGCATCGTTGCGAATCGCCGCACGCACGTCAGGCGTGAACTTCTGCTGGTTCATCACCGCCAGCGCCTGCGCCTGGTCGCCATTGGCGAGCAGATAAAGCACCATGTTGCTGACGACCTTCGGATTGTTCTGATCGAGCTCGGCTGCCTTCATGAGCGGCACGCGCGCGCCATTCACGTCGCCGTTACGCAATCGCGCATAACCGAGATCCGACAGCGTGGCCGCATCGGTCGGCGCGAGCTGCACCGCCTGCTGCAGTTCCTGCGCCGCGTGCGCAAAGTCGCCGGCCGCGCCGGCGATCAGGCCGCGTCCGCGATAGCCGCGCGCGGCGAGCGGCGTCTTCAGCAGTTCACCGTAAGCAGTCGCGGCAGCCTCAGGCTGATCGGTCATGCGCAAAGCGTCCGCGCGCAGCAAAATCGTGTCGGGGCTGACGCCGTACTGCTTTTCGTACGCGTCGATATGCGCAAGCGAAGCGAAGTAAAGCCCCTGCGACTGCATCTGGTCGATCAGGCCAAGGTACATGCTGGGCGTGTCCGGCGCGGGATCCCGATTGGCCTGCTGGGCCATCGCCGCACGCTCGGCCTGCGCGCCAACGCCATAGCCCGTGACGTCTTTGGACGCGCACGCGCCAAGCAGGGACAACATGGCCAACGCCGCAGCGCAGCGCGCGGCGCGTCGCGCGGTCCGTGTGGAACACACCCGGAATTCGAACGGTAGACGGTGAGCCATTGCAAATTCCTTACCGTTGCATCGAGAGTAGTGAATGCTGAACAGCCAGCACGCCCGGGCCGGCTGTGACAATCATCAGCGCGGGTAGCAGCGTGACGATCATCACCCCGGTCATCTTCACGGCGAGGCGGCCAATGCGCTCGCGCAACATCGCCCGGCGTGTTTCGCGCAGACGGTCGCCGAACTGCTTGAGCGGTTCCTGCACGGCGCCACCGTGCCGATCGACCTGCACCAGCAGGCGCACGACGGCGCGCAAATCTTCATTGTCATAACTGGAAGCGAGCCGGTTCAGCGACTGCTCGCGAGTACGACCTGTCGCAAACTGACGCTGTGCGATTTCCAGCTCGCTCGACAGCACCGGCAGCATCGAGCGGAAATCGTTGACCATCACCTGCAGGCTCTGATCGAGCGACAAACCCACGCCCTGCAGCAGGCGCAACAAATCGACCAGCAACGGCAGTTCGTCGACCACGCCGGCACGGCGCTTGCCGGCGCGCCGCCTGAGCACGATCTTTGGGAGCATGAAGCCCATGACGGCCGAGATGACCACAAGCACGACGAGGCGCGAGCCATCCAGATAATCGTGCGCCAGGGTGCCGGCCAGCGCAGGTAGCACCAGCGCGCCCACGAGCCGCGCCACCAGAAATAGGCCACGCGTGCGCGTATCGATGAAACCGCATTGCTCAAGCAGCCGACGGTCTTCTTCGGCAACGATCTGTCGGCCAAAAGGTGTGTCGAGCCAACGAACTCCGGTGTGCGCGAAGCGCTCGAGCAAGCCTTTGAAACCCTTTGGCTGCACGTTATGCCGGACAACTTTCGCGTCGCCCTGAACGCCCTCAGCGCCGCGTGCAGCCACCGAGACGGTCGCCGCTGCGGTCTGCAACGCGCGTTCGTCGAGCGCGTGCCTCAGCGTGCGTTCGCTGCGCCGCACGGCGGCAACGCGCGCCAGCACCAGCGCGGCAAGCAGCAGCAGCGCGAACGCGGCGAGCGCCAGCGCCAGAGCAACGAGTTGATGGGCTTGCATCGTCATGTCCTCAGCCTTGCGAGGCGATACAACATATAGGCGCCGACCACCTGCAAGCCGAACGCCAGATAGACCAGGAAGCGCCCGGTTGGGTCGAACCACATCGAGGCGAAATAACTCGGATTGGAAAGAATCAGAAAACCGCCAATGCCGATCGGCAGCATCGCCAGCACCCACGACGACAGCCGCGTTTCCGCCGACATCGCGACGAGTTCGCGCTCGGCCTGTTCGAGATCGCGCATGAACGAGGCCATGCGGTCGAGCATCACGTCGGCACGACCGCCGTATTTGACCGACAGCCGCAGCACCGCGCCAACCAGTTCGAGCTCACGCACGCCATAGATCACCGCGACCTGCGAAAGCGCACGATCGATCTCGACGCCGGTGCGCAGCATTCGCGACACGTAGTCCAGGCATTCGCGCAGCGGCGCTTCAGTGCTTTGCAACGCCGCCTGAAACGCGGCAGGTACGCTGTTGCCGAGCGTAATCAGACGCACGATGCCGTCGAGGAACAGCGGCAGTTGCCGCACGATCAGTTGACGGCGCTTGTTCGCGCGCACCGACAGCAGAAAATAAATGAACATCACGCACGCAATCAGCGTCGCGCCGACCGCCAGCAAACCACCCACCAACGCCGCCCAGGTACACAGCAACAACACGATCGCGCAGGTGATCACGACCGGCCCCTTGGACTGGGCAACGCCCGCGCGAGCCATCGCGTGTTGCAACATGAAGCGAACCCGCGCCTGCAGGTAGCGCCATTGCGCGAGCCAGTCCGCGTCGGCCGGCAGAGCTTGAGGTGCGATCGCGACAGGCGCAGAGCCGGCGCGCGCAGCCGCAGCGCGCGGATTGCTCGCCGACCCGCTCGCGAGGCCACCCGGCATCGCCACCGCCATACGGCTATCGATATAGCGTTCAGTGCTCATCTGGTCTTTGCGTTGCGTGCCACGCTGCCACAACAGCAACGCGAGCGCCGCGCACAACAGCGCAAGCGCCGCGAAGACCAGTACCGCGCTAGACATTGAAGCCTCCGCCGAAACCGCCACTGCCGCCGCCGAAGCCACCACCGCCGAAACCGCCGCCACTGCTGCCAAAGCCCGCGTTGCCGAAGCCGTTCTGCGCTTCGCCGCCGCCCAACGCCTGACGGAAACGCGTCAGCTTCGGCGAGTGCGGATGGATGCCAAGCGAGACCCAGTTATCGAGTTCCTCGCCTTCGGCGGTCGCGATCGCCTCATACCGATATAGCTCCTGCGTCGCGATGATGTTGTCCGACAGACCGGTGACTTCGGTAATCGAAAGAATCCGCCGGCGCCCGTTGGAAAGCCGTCCGATCTGCACGATGAAGTCGATCGCGTTCGCGATCTGCCGGCGCAGGCTCGACTCCGTACCCTGGAAACCCGCGAAACCCGCCAGCATTTCGAGCCGGTACAGGCATTCGCGCGGCGAGCTGGCGTGCACGGTGCCCATCGAGCCGTCGTGGCCGGTGTTCATTGCCTGCAGCATTTCGAGCACCTCACCGCCGCGCACTTCGCCGACGATGATGCGGTCCGGCCGCATCCGCAGGGTATTGCGCAACAGGTCTCGAATGGTCACGACACCCGCGCCGTCGAAGCCGCCCGGACGGCTTTCGAGCCGCACCACGTGCGGGTGATTCAGCGACAGTTCGGCCGTGTCCTCAATCGTCACGACCCGCTCCGGCTCGGGAATGTGAAACGCCAGCGCATTGAGCAGCGAGGTCTTGCCCGAACTCGTGCCGCCGGACACCAGGATGTTGCAGCGCGCGGCGACCGCCGCATCGAGCAGCGCGCCGATTTCCGGGTTGTAGGTGCCGTTCGCGAGCAGATCCTCCGGACGCATCGGATCTTTGCGGAATTTACGGATCGAGACGATCGGCCCGTCGATCGACAGCGGTTCGATCACCACATTCACCCGCCCACCGTTCGGCAGGCGCGCGTCGACCATTGGGTTCGATTCGTCCAGACGCCGTCCGATCGGCGCGAGAATGCGCCGCACGATCCGCAACAAGTGCGCGTTGTCGGCAAAGCGCACCTGAATCCTGGTCAGGATGCCGTGCCGCGACACGTACACGTCGTTGTAGCCGTTGATCAGAATATCCTCGACCGCCGGATCGGCGAGCAGATCCTCGATCGGCCCGAAGCCCGCCAGTTCCTTGGTCAGCGCCTCGGCAATCAGCCTGACTTCGCTCTCGTTGATCGGTATCCGGCGCAGCCGCACGAAACTGTCCATCTCCAGATCGACGAACTGGTTGATGGCATTGCGCGACCAGCGGCCGAATTCGGAACCGAGTTCCTCGATCCGAGTAAGCAGATGCTCGTGCGCCGCGTTCTTGATGTCCTGGAACTGCTGGCTATGCGCGAACGAGGGCGCGTCGTCGGCAAATTCGATTTCTTTTGCCATCGTCTATGACCGCTTGTAAGTGGTTGGAATGAAGCGCTTGAGCGCGCCCAGCGCGGATTTGCTGCCTGCTTGCGAGGTTGCGCGCGCCGCGCCGCCGAGTCGTTCGATCAAGGGTTCGAGCGCGCGCACGTAGGGGTCGCGCGCGGCGGCATCGGCCAGCAGATGTCCCTGATTGACCGCCTGCCCAAGCGTGATGCGCCGCTCCGGCAAACTGGCCAGCAACGGAATTTCCAGCCGCTGCGCAATCTGCGCGGCGGCGAGCCCGAGGTCGGCGTCGAACTTGTTGACGATCAGTTGCACATTCGCCGTGTCCACCCCTTCCTCGCGCAACGCGTCGAGCACGCCGACCGCCGATACGATCGAGGCCACACCCTGATCGCACACCAGCCAGGTTTCGTCGGCGGCCTGCACGACGTGAGCGATGAACTCGCTGTTGGTGAAACCGCCGAGATCGACGATCTGTTGATCGAAGAACGCGCGCAGCCGGTTCAGCAAGCCGATCGACGACGAATACGAGACCTCGCGCATATCGGCAAGATTGGGCGGCAACGTGGTGAGCGCGAGACCGCTCGAATGATGGGACAGCGCGGTGTGCACGAAAGTCTGGTCGAAGCGGCGCAGATTGCGCACGGCTTCGACGAAATTGAATTCGCTACGCGTGTTCAGAAGCAACGAGCCGTCACCAGCGGGCAGGCCGAGATCGAGCAAAGCGGCTTGCCGGCCTTGCGCGACGTCGCGCCGCTGCAACATCACGGCGAGGTTCGCGGCCAGCGTGCTGACCCCCATGCCGATGCGCGCGCCCAGTAGCGCGGTGACGTGTCCATGGCGGCTGACCGGTTCGACAAGGTTGTCCAATACCTGGCGTGTAATGCGCAACGCATCTTCGGCCGGAGCGGACACATCGATAAAATCGCGCACGCCAGCACGCAACGCGGCCAGCGCGCTTTCAGGCTCAGCGAGCGATCCGAGCGCGACGATCTGCATGCCGGGATAAGCTGCGCGCACCGCACTCGCCGCAGCGCTCGCCGCGGCGGCACGGCCACCGGAAAAATCGACGAACACCAGCGACGGGTTCAACGCCGCAATGCGCTGCATCAACATCGAGGGATCGAGTGTGGCCGCTTCGACCACGCCAGCGCCCACCAGCGTATCGGCGAGCCAATGCACGTGCGCGTCGGCTAGCGACGCGAACACGAAATAGTCGGTGACCGCCCTTTCAGTCAATGAATGCGTTCTCGCGTTCATGTTGGACATCCTTTTGCGGCATCGGCTGCCAAGCCGCCGCGTCGTACTGCCTGCCAGCCGGCCTACGCGGTTCGCGTGCCTGCTGGCTCACTGCTCCACCGATCCGGCGCGCCGTTCGGGCGCCCGCCGGCTTCACTTCGAAAATCCCGGCGCCGCATCATGCGTCGCCGCCACGCCACCGATCAGCGAGCGCCACACCGGGGCGTTACGCTGTTCGGACTGCTCGCCCGGCGTCGTCGGCAAGGCCGCGCCCTTCGCGAACGGCGACACCAGATGCGGCGTCACGATGATCACCAGCTCCTTCTCGTTCTGCTGGTAATTCAGTTGCTTGAAGAAGGTGCCGATCACCGGCAGGTCGCCGAGCAAAGGCACCTTCGCGACATTCGATGCGGTCTCGCGGTCGATCAGGCCGCCGATCACGAAACTCTCGCCGTCGCCGAGTTCGACCGTAGTGTCGGCGCGGCGCGTGGTGAATGCGGGCACGGACACGCCGCTAATCGTCACGGCGTTGGAGAAATCGAGTTGGCTCGCCTCCGGCGCTACCTTCAACGCAATGCGTTGCGGACTCAATACTGTCGGCGTCAGCGTAAGCCCGACCCCGTAGGGCTTGAATTCGATCGAGGTCGAACCGAGTGCCTGCGGCACCGGAATCGGTATCTCGCCACCGGCAAGGAAACTCGCGCTCTGCCCGGATAAGGCCACGAGTGTCGGCTCGGCCAGCACGCGCGCAAGGTTGTTGCTCTCCAGCAGGCTCAGGTTCGCGAACAGTCCATGCGTGGCTGAGTTGAAAACCAGGTTGAACGCCGACGAAATCGGCGTCGAACTTGTCATTTGGGGCGCCTGCCCCGCGGTTGCCGAAAGTGAGTTCAGTGCCGACGGTGCAAACGAGCCGAACGTAAAGCCGTTGTTCTGCTTGAAGAAGTTAAAACCCACTTCCTTGAGCACCGAGCGGCTGAACTCGACCACCCGCACATCGACCTGCACCACCGCGCGGCTCGCCACCGACGAGGTGTCGAACACCGCACCGTCCTTGCCTAGCGAACCTTCCGCAGCGACCACGGCGCGCTGGTGCGCCTCCATCGTCGCGGCCGAGCCCGAGACCACCGCCGTGCTGCCCAGCACCTTGACGGCCGGCGTATCGGGCCCAAGCAGCGAGGCCGCGGCCGGCGTGATGACGTTGACCGTGTAGGTCAGCGGCGCTTCGCGATCACTGGTCCATAACATCAGGTTGGTCGTGCCCGCTGCTTTGCCAACCAGCAGCACGCCGCCACGCTTGTCACCCTTGATAATCAGCACGTCGGCCACCGCAGGGTCACCGATCGCGACACGCTTCAACGTGCGGCCGGGTGCGAGCGACTGCTGCGCGCCGACCTTCAGGTCGATGGTCTGCGAGTACGCAGCTTGCGCCGCGTCGGACATCTGTGAAGATTGCCCCCGCTGCACCACCGGACCCGCCGCATCAGTCGCAGCCGACAGGCCGAGCAAGGCCAACCCGAGCCACGCCGCTTTTCCGAAAACAAAATTCCGTTCTGTCATGTAGTTTTGGACGCGTCCGGCCGCCCGCTCCCTGAAACTGCTTACCAGGCGACCGTCTCGGCGCGCCCACCCCGTATCACTTCGATACCGCTCTTTGTACTATTGGTGTTACCCGCAACCCGCGTCGGCGGCAGCGGTATATGCGGCAGCGCCGGCCGTACGCCCGCGCCTGCCGAATTGCCGCTTCCCGACAAGGCATCCAGCGACACGCCCGCCGCGGCGCGAGTCGAATCCTGCAGCGGCGCGCTTGCGCCGGCCACCGCTGCCGTTTTCAACACGGTGGGATAGGCCGGCAACGCATTCTGATCGACTACTTCGGCATCCTTGGGATTGCGCAACGCGAAGATCAAACGGCCAGCGCTTTCCGCGAGCGTCAGGCGGTCCACGTCGGCGACCGGCACGGCCAGCACCGCGGTGCGCACCATGCCGTTCGGGTCACCCGGGTTGTCACTGCTTGTGGTCGCATTGCCGAACGCGAGCACGCGCACTTTCGACATCAGCAAGCGCGCCTGAGTACGATCTATTTCACCGCCGTTGCCAATAGCGCCGTCGCGCTTGAGCGTGAAAAACACATCGACAAAATTACCGGGCCGCAATCGGTTGCCGACCGCATTGCCTTCGTCGACCCTCACCGCCAACGCCCGCTCGCCCGGCTCGACACGCTCCGCGAGCCCCGACGACAGTTGGGTTTCAAGCACCGGCGAGTCCGCACCGATTTCCGCGTTCGGCACGCGGCCGGCCAGTTGCGCCGGGTCGGTAAAGGCCCCGTTCGGATTGATCGGCAGCGACTGCACACGCAGTTCGTCGACGGTAATCGGCTTGCCTGCGGGCAGCGCGTGGGTCGCCACCACCACCGGGAAGCTCGCCTGCACTGCAGGAGTCACGGCAACGGGCGCCGGGCGGCGCGACAGCATCCACGCGAACAGCCCGAGCAGCACCGCGGCTGCGATCAGCACCCCTGCAAGAATTTTTGTCAGATTCGGCATGACGACTCACTGCTACGGTTAAACAATGCCGCGGCGGGCAAGCGTTCGCACCCGCATGGACGAACATAAAAGCTGGGAGCCGGCGCGTACGTCACTGAATGTTCTCCGGGTTGAGTTGTACAGTGGCGTTGCTCGACAGGGAGGTAGGCAGCGTGACGCCCATGAGGGGCAAGTTCGGCACGATCGGACTAGCCTGATAGTTGTAAGCGAGCAGGACATTCACGCACTGCATGGTGTTATTGGGGCCACAGGGCGCCGAAGAAGACGTGCACTGCGCGGATTTCACTAGTGTCGCGATCACTGACTTTGCTGCCGCGCAGCCGGCGTTCCCTCGATTGACGAGCGCGGTCTGCAGCGACGTGTTGGGCTGCCAGTTCAGCGCGGCGCGCGCGCCTTCTTCAGCGGCGAGCGTCAGGTTCTGCTGCGCCACGAAAATCAGACTGAAAGTCACGATCCCGTACAGGATGATGAAGAACAGCGGGAACACCATCGCAAATTCAATTGCCGTGACGCCCCGTTGCGCGCGCGCGCGCAACGCCCGGACGTGCTTGAGCGGCGCGCGCGCAGCACGGATCGAACACGGCTTCATCGCAGCCCCCCAGGCAGCCCTTGCAGCACAAGCCATGCACTGGCGGCCACGGCAAGACACGCGGCGTACGGCGTAGAGGATTTACCGGCCAACTGGAAGGTCGCGCCGGGAGAACGGATCAGACCGGCGAGCCGCGTACGGGTTGTGATCAACAGCCAGAGCGCATGGACGCCGGCGGCAAGACTGGCCGCCATCCAAAGTCCGAGCAACGCATGCATGCCGCACCACGCCCCCATGACGGCGAACACCTTGACGTCCGCAGCGCCCATTACGCCGATTGCAAAAAATGGCAATAACGCGACGAAACCGATTAGCGCGCCAATACCCGCCTGGGTCAACGGCACGCCAAAGGGCCCGCACTGGAGAAACGCGCAGCCGAAAGCCGCCGCCAAACCGGTAGCGACAACCAAATTGGAAATACGCCGACTGCGGCAGTCACTTATAGCGACTACCGCAGCCCAGGCGACAAATAACAAAATACCGACAGAGACATTCATTTCGCACTCGACAGGCGAAGCGACGCCATGCGAATTGCAATGCAATTCGCATTAACCAATGGCGTGCGTTATAAAACGCCGACAAAGCGAACAAACGTATTAACGTCAGTCGCTCCGCTGGACGTTTACAGGTTGCCCTTACGCTGCTGCCGGAACGACGATCAGAGCCTGGACCGCGTTCAACACGGTTTTGAGGCTCGTGCCGATGTTTGTTACCGACGTGGCAATGACGAGTACTACTAACCCCGCGATCAAACCATACTCGATGGCCGTCACGGCCCGGTTATCTCTCAGGAAGCGTTTGGCGAACTTTTTCATTTTTACCCTCGGACTTTCATTTATTTCGTTTGTTTACGTGCTGCTTCGGATGACGGAGTCTTGCGCGCTACGGGACCATTGGTCTCTCATTCCTGGCCCTGCTTGTTGCGCCGCAGAAGCACCGCCTTGCAGCCGGCTTCAATAAAACAGATGTCTGTTAGCTGTCTGTTCGATTACGCACCTCCCTCGTCAATCCTTGCTGCTTTCGGGTTTTATAGCCGAACAATCATATTTAAGCAATTGTCCGCTGCCCTTAGCCCCACACCATATGCGTTTTGGTGTCGTACTCAGGTTAACGGCAGTTCGTGCGTTGCAGCACATAGGAATAACCATGAGTTAGATTCGCTGCACTAATTATTTGTTTGAACAGAACGTTTCAAGCGCAAGAAACCCTCGCGCTGCGCTTGCGTTACGCCGTGTTTCGTAACGGCGCGCGCGGCTCGTTACGTTACGCAGCCCCCGCAAACGTTTAGCGGATTGATATTCGCACGCTATATCCGAGTTAGCGGGCACTCCATCAATTCCTCGCAAAGCCATATCAGATATGGCTTCACGCCCTTCAGTAAAAAAATATCGTGCATTACTCAGTCGAAATGGCACGGCTCATGCAGAGATAGGCACGCAGCAACACCCAATAACACATGCGATGCGAGGGCGACATGAACATTCAAACGGCCAACACTACAGTACGAACAACCCTGATTGCGGCCAGCGTGGCTGCGATGCTTTCTCTTGGCGCTTGCGGGGGCTCCGGAACCCTTAGTTCCGGTACCGGCGGCAACAGCACCGGCAGCGGTTCCGCCGGCGGCACCCTGTCCACCACCGGCGGCACCGGGGGCACCAGCGGCAGCGGTTCGATGGGTTCGGGCGGTTCCGGCTCCACCTCCGGCAGCACCAATTCGGGAAGCAGCTCGGGTACGGACAGCGGAACGGGAACAGGCACAACCCCGGTCGCGAATGCGCTCGGCACAGTCATCGGCAATTCCAGCGGCGTGGTCAGCGATGTCGGCGCGACGGTCTCGAGCATCGGCACCGTGATCGGCTCGCAAAACCTGCCGGGCGTCAGCTCGCAAACCACCCAGGCCGCCGGCGGCATCGTGCAGCAAGTCGGTTCGGCAGTATCGACGCTCGGCAACGGCGTATCCCAAGGACTCGGCCAACTCGGCACCGGCGGTAACGCGGTCGGCACAACGGTCTCGAGCCTCGGTGGTGTGGTCGGTCATGTCGGCGGCGCCGTGACGGACGCGGGCAACCTCGTGACGAGTCTCGGCAGCGGCCCGCTCGCGCCGCTGGCGGCGGTCACCACCCCGCTCGGCGGTGTCGTCGATACGCTCGGCGGTGCCGTGACCAACGCCGGCAGCACGCTCACCACCGCACTCTCGACAGGTCCGGTTCAGCAGATCACGCAAACGCTCAGCACCGCGATCACCCCGATTACGTCGATGGTCGCAGCGACCACGCAGACGGTCGGCAACACGACAGGCCTCGGCGCACCGCTGAACGGTCTGCTCTCGACACTCGGCGGTGGCCTGGGCAAGGCCGGCACGCTGATCGGCGCAACCGGCGGCAATCCGATCACAGCCGCTCTTGGCCATACGGTCACCGATACCGGCACCACGGTCGCATCGTTGGGCGGTCTGCTCACCGGCGGCACCAGCGGCAATCCGCTTGCTCCGCTCACCAGCGTACTCGGCGGCTTGACCGGCGGCTCCGGCTCCAGCAGCAGCCCACTCGCTCCGCTCACCAGCGTACTCGGCGGCTTGACCGGCGGCTCCGGCTCCAGCAGCAGCCCACTCGCTCCGCTCACCAGCGTACTCGGCGGCTTGACCGGCGGCTCCGGCTCCAGCAGCAGCCCGCTCGCTCCGGTTACCGGCTTGCTCGGCAGCGTGACGGGCAGCCTTGGCGGCGCCTCGAGCGGCAGCAGCCCGCTGGCACCTGTTACCGGTCTGCTCTCGAGCGTGACCAACGGCCTGAGCAGCGCGACCGGTGGCAGCAGCAGCCCGCTTGCCCCGGTTACCGGCCTGCTCTCGAGCGTGACCGGTGCGCTCGGCGGCGTCACCACCGCAGCCGCCACGCCGGCCGCGACGACCAGCACCACCTCGACCACCTCGACCACCTCGAGCCCCGGTCTCTCGCTGTCGAGCACCAGCGGCAAGGGGTCGTCGGCCAGCAACCCGCTCGCCCCGGTGACGTCGCTCCTCGGCGGCCTGCTCGGCGGTCTGGGTGGGAAGAAGTAAGCCATGCCGTCGCAGCCGTCGAAAGAAGCGCGGTCACCAGTACCCGGAGTGCGGCCCGCCCGCTGTACTCCGGCTCTGCCGGAACCTGGCTGAATTGAGCCGCGCCGCTCAAACACCCGTTACACCGGCGCACGGAAACAACGCACACGACATCCAGAAGACACTGAGACACTGAGGAGCACACATGTCCACCCAACGTTTTTTTTCTCTCCATGCGGCATGCGCGACCGTGTCGTCGTTGCGCGCACCGTTGATCGCCGTAGCGGTCGCAGGCTTGCTCGCCGCATGTGGCGGCAATGGCGTCACTGTGCCATCGAGCGCGTCCGGCAGCGGTAGTGCCGGCGGCGGCGGTACGACCAGCGGCGGCCCGCCCACCACCTCGACGTCGAGCACCAACGGCGTCGCCACCGCCGCGGCAAAGACCACCAGCGACCTCGGCAACACGATCGCTTCGCAGACCATTCCGGGCCTCAGCCCGCAAGTCACGCAAGGTCTCGGCAACGCAGTCTCGAGTACCAGCACCACGCTGAATTCGCTCGCCAATGCGGTGAGCGACGGCGTCGGGCAAATCGGCGTGACCTCCAATCCGGTCGGCACCACGGTCGCCGGACTCGGCTCGGTGGTCAGCTCGACGAGCGGTGTCGTGCAGGGTCTGAGCACGACGGTCGGTGGCCTCGGCACCGGCAATCTCGCGCCGCTGTCGCCGCTCACGACGCCGTTGGCAGGCGTGCTTTCCACCACCGCCGGCGCGCTGAACGCGGGTGGCGCGACGCTCGGCAATACGCTGGCCTCGGTGCCGGTGCAACAGATCACCCAGCCGCTCAGCACCGCGATCACACCGATCGTGCAGACCGCCGGGCTCGTGACGCAGACGGTCGGCACGCAGACCGGCCTCGGCGCGCCGGTCGGTGGCCTGCTTGCGCAAATCGGCGGCGCGGTGAGTTCGGCCGGCACGCAAGTCGGCGCGACGACGAAGAATCCGCTCGGCGCCGATGTCGGCAATCTGGTCAGCTCGCTCGGCAACACGGTGACGAACGCCGGCGGCCTCGTCAATCCGAATGGCCCGAATGGCGCGAATCCGATTCCCGGCTTGATTACGAGCCTCGTCGGCAGCACCAACGTCGCCGTCGTCAATGGGCCGCCCGCCAACGGCAGCCCGTTCGGTCCGCTGCAAAACACGCTCGCGAGTCTCGGGCTCGGCAACAACCCGCTCGGCTCGGTCTCGACCCTGCTCGGCGGCACACCGCTGGCAGGCCTGAGCTCGGCACTGGGCGGCACGCCCCTGGGCGCGCTGACCTCGGGAACGGGCGGCTCGCCGCTCGGTTCGCTGACCTCTCTGCTGGGCGGCACGCCTTTGAGTTCGCTGACTTCGACGTTGGGCGGATTGGGTGGGTTGGGCGGCACGGGTAGCGCATCGAATCCGCTGTCGTCGCTGACCGGCGCGCTCTCCGGCGTGACCAGCAGCACCTCGGGCAGCAGCGGCGGCCCGCTCGCCCCCGTAACCGCCCTCGTCGGCCAGTTGACCGGCGCGCTCAGTTCGGCGGCCGGCTCGACGAGCAGTTCGGGCAACTCGAGCAGCGCAACAGGCGGCTTGACGACGCTGCTCGGCGGCCTGGTGCCGGTGAGCCATAAGTAGTCCGCATAAGTTGCCGATCGATGCCGCGTGCATAGGACGTCGTTTCTGACGCCCCGTTACACAGTGCGCATGGCAACTCGCCTTATCACGTGCTCCGCGCTTGCGCAGATGATGCTCAAGCCCAACGGAGCACGTGACGTAATACATGCAAGCATGGCAGTATGCGTCGAGCCACACATAAGCGATCGCGACCAGCCCGGCCAGGCGGCGCGTCCGCAAGACAAGAACGGCATACGAGGAAAATCCGATGAAACTCGGGTACGGTAGTAAATGGACCCTTCTGCTCGCTGCGATTGCGGCAAGCGCGATGCAGGTAGACGCACAAGCGCAGTCACGCCCGGCTGGCCCGACAGTCGGCGGCAACCCACTCGATTCGCTGCCGCAGATCAAGGCGCCCGACAAGGGCCCGAACGTGACCATGCAGGTTGCACCGCAAGCCCCGCAACTTCAGGAACTGCTGGCCCGCCATCTGACGCCCTCCAAAATTCAGGTCGAGGGCGTGAAATCCATTCCGTTCGATGAAGTCGCGCAACGCTTCACGCCGCTCGTCGGCAAGGACACCACGATTGGCGATCTGATTCAGGTCGCCAATGGCGTCACCAAGCTGTATCAGGATCGCGGCTACGCGCTCTCGTTCGCGTTCATTCCCGCGCAGACCTTCGAGGGCGGCGTGGTACGCGTGACGGTGGTGGAAGGCTATGTCTCCACGGTCAAGGTGACAGGCAAGGCGGGGGCGGTGGAAGACAAGATCCGTGCGATCGCGGATCACATCGTCGCCGACCGGCCGCTCAGGCGCGCCACCTTCGAGCGTTACGTCAATGTGCTGGGCCTGCTGCCCGGCGTGAAGGTCGCGGCCAACGTGCCGCCGCCGCAAAATACCGACGGCGCCACGACGCTCGAACTGAATGTCGATCGCAAACCGTTCGACGTCAGCACCGGCATCGACTTCAACCACCCCGGCGTGCAAGGCTTGCTGACCGCCACCGAGAATGGCCTCACCGCGCTTGGCGAACAACTGAGCGTGTCGGCCTTGCTGCCGAAGGGCCGTGACAACGTCACCTATCTCGCCGCGCACGCCACGGTGCCGATCGGCAGCAACGGCTTGATCGGAAAGATCGACGCAACGCACTATCGCGGCAATCCGGTCGACAACCCGGGCCTGCCCTCCTATATCCAGCGCACGGTCATCAACGACAAGATCGGCGGCTCGCTGGCCTACCCGATCCTGCTGAACAACAAGCAAAGCGTGATCGGCACGGCCTCCGTCTACGCGTCGCACGACGAGGACAGGTACAACAACCAGCAGACCGGCGCGCAGATCGGCTTTCGCTCGCAGGTGCGGGTGTTGCAACTGCAGGCCGATTACGTGAACGTGGAAACCGGCCAGGTACGGCGCGCGAGCGTCACGGTGGCAAAGGCGTTCGACATTCTCGGGGCATCGAAATCCGGCGACACGAACGTGCCCGGCACTACCGTCACGAATCCGGCGTCGATCAACTTCGTGCGGACCGGCGCAAGCTTTTCGCAAACCAACGAGTGGCCGTTGAAGATCGGCACCGCGGTTTCGTTGACCGGCCAATACAGCGCCGTCTCGCTGCCGACGTCGGAACAGATCTCGTTCGGCGCGCAACGCTTCGCGCAGGGTTATCAGCCGGGTGAAGCATCGGGCGATTCGGGCTGGGGCGCGATGTTCGAAGTCAACCGGGGGTTTACACCGGGCTTCACCTATCTGCGCACCTTCACGCCCTACGTGTCGTTCGACATGGCTCGCGTCTACCTGCACGCGGGAACACCGTCGCCGTCGAGGCTGTCGTCGATTGCATTCGGATTCCGGATCTCGGACGCGAAGTATTACAGTCTGGACCTGTCGGTAGCCAAGGCAATCGGCGACGCGCCGGTGGAGAGCACGTCACGCAGCCCACGCATCAACGCGACGTTCTCGTATCAGTTGAACTGAGGCCCGACAGTGCCGCGTCCTGATTAGAGGTTCCACTATCAAAAGGCGCGCGCACTTTCACGCGCACTTCACGTATTCTGCGCTGGTGATATGCAGCCTGCGGTATTCGAGCCGCGAGTCGCAGAACGATGTAGCCGAAGCTGAACCTGAGGGCCATGCCGGACACACCAGGCATCACGGCGACTGGAAGTTGAAAACCGCCCGAGATGTCCGAGATGTTGATAACGCCGCGCGACCATGATCGCGCCGTCTTTAATCAAGGAGGAAGACAACCATGCAATTCACTCAACACGCGCGCACGATCGCGCTTCGCACAGCCAAACATGCCGCCCTCGCCGGCGTGCTTCTCGTCAGCGCCATCACGGCGATGGCACAAACCGATTCGCCGGTCGGCACATGGCAGACCATCGACGATCACACCGGCCAACCGAAAGCACTCGTGCAGATTACGCAGGACAGCAACGGCTCGCTGAACGGCAAGGTGATCAAGGGACTCAATGCGAACGATCAACCGGATCGCCGCTGCACCGAATGCACGGATGCACGCAAGGACCAGTTGATTCTCGGCATGACGATCATCAACGATATGAAAAAGGACGGCGACGGTTGGGATAACGGGCAGATTCTCGACCCGGAAAACGGCAAGGTCTACAAGTGCAAGATGCACCTGGAAGATGGTGGGAACAAGCTGGTGGTGCGCGGCTACATTGGCGTTTCGCTGCTAGGCCGCTCGCAAACCTGGATTCGTCAGCAATAGTGAGCGAGTGGTTCAGGCGCCGGCGCCTGCGACGGGATTGAAATACGGCGCGAAGTTAATGCGCTATCAGGGCAACTATCGCAGTCCTGATAGCGCCACAAGAAACGGCCAGCGATTGCGATCGCCTGGCCGTTTCTTGTTTGAGCCTGGCTGACTGGCGTCGTCATGCAGCGTGCTTGAAGGGGGACGCATACGCGAACGGTGAAGACGGCAACGGTTTGACCGCAACCGAGCCGTACGCCGAAGGTGCTGCGGCCGCGACCTTCTCCGCGTCGACGCTCTTCTGTTCCGCGCTCACATGCTTGCGCATGCGCGCTTCCATCAGGTTGCAGAGCTCTTCGCTTCCGGCGCCAAACAACTGATCCATCACGCGCTTGAGCACGCCGGATTCGTACCACGCCTTGAAGCGGCGATGACAGGTCTGATACGACGGATATTTGCGCGGCATGGCGGACCAGGTCGCGCCGCTGTACATCACCCACAATACGCCGTTGAGCACCGAGCGGGTGTTGGCAAGCGGCCGGCCACGCAGTTCGGAGCGCGGACGCAATTCAGGGAGCAACGGTGCAACACGTTGCCATTCTTCGTCATTGATATCGCGGTACGGATTCATGGTTACTCCTTTGTCAAAACCATGACAAAGAAGATATCCAGTCGTCCGCAGGCGGAATATAAGACCAATCCGAATCTTGAAAATACGCCTTCTTACATCGCCTGTTCGGCGAGCGGATCGTGATCTATCGCAAAAGCATTCGCGCCCGTGTCATGCGACGGCTCAGGTCAGCGACGTATCGACGATCCGGCGCGGGGCGTCGAGATACTCTTTCGATTGCATTTCAATAATGCGCGACACCGTCCGCGTGAATTCGTTAGCCATCGGACCGTCGACGTACAACTGCTCGGGCGGCACCGCAGCCGACATCAGCAGCTTGACCTTGTGGTCGTAGAACACGTCGATCAGCCAGGTGAAGCGGCGCGCCTCCGAGGCCATGCGCACCGACATCTGCGGCACACCGGACAGGATCACCGCGTGAAACCGGCTCGCCAGTTCCAGGTAATCGTTCTGCGAGCGCGGACCGCCGCACAATGTCGCGAAATCGAACCACACGACGCCGTCGGCGCGGCGCAGCGCCTTCAGCTCGCGCTTTTCGATGCGCAGGATAGGACTCTCGTCCGGAACCGCTGCAAGACGCGAAAACGCGTCGCGCAACGCTTTGTCGGACGCCGCACCAAGCGGCGTGTGATACACCTCGACCTGAGCCAGCGTGCGCTTGCGGTAGTCGATGCCCGCGTCGACATTGATCACGTCGAGCTTCGACTTGATCAGCTCGATGGCCGGCAGCATGCGGTCGCGATGCAGTCCGTCCGGATACAACGTGTCCGGATCGTAATTGGACGTCATCACGAACTGCACCCCGTTCTCGAATAGCTTGTCGAGCAGACGGTAGAGAATCATCGCGTCGGCAATATCCGAGACGTGGAACTCGTCGAAACAGATCAGCCGGTAACGCTTGGCGATACGACGCGCGAGTTCGTCGAGCGGATCGGCCGTGCCTTTCAGTTCTTCCAGTTCGCGATGGACCTCGCGCATGAACTCGTGGAAATGCAGCCGCGTTTTGCGCTGTACCGGCACGACCATGTAGAAGCTGTCCATCAGGAAGCTTTTGCCCCGCCCTACGCCGCCCCACATGTACACGCCACGCGGCAGATCCGGGTGGATGATCAGCTTCTTGAACGCGTTCGAGCGGCGCGACTTGTATTCGACCCACTCTTCATAGCACCGCTGCAGACGATCGACCGCCGCACGTTGCGCCGGGTCCGATTGATAACCCCGCGTCTGCAGTTCTTTCTCGTAGTATTCGGTGACGTTCATTGTGTTGCTGCAAAAAGAAAAGCGGGAGGGAGTGAACCCGCCCGCCTTCGTGGTGATACCAGAGTTGCGTTCAGTCAGGCGTGCGCGTGATTACATGTTCAGCGCGCGCTTGTCCACGGCGAGTGCCGCTTCGCGCATGACTTCCGACAGCGACGGGTGCGGATGGCAAATACGGCCGATGTCTTCCGAGGCCGCCTTGAATTCCATCGCCACCACGGCTTCCGCGATCAGGTCCGATGCGTTCGCCGAGATGATATGCACGCCGAGCAGTTCGTCGGTCTTCGCGTCGGCGATCATCTTGACGAAACCATCCGCCTTGTTGATGCCCAGCGCGCGGCCGTTCGCCATGAACGGGAACTGGCCCGTCTTGATCTCGCGGCCTTCGGCCTTCAGTTGCTGCTCCGTCTTGCCGACCCACGCGATTTCCGGTTCGGTGTAGATCACCCACGGAATGCAGTTGTAGTCGATATGCGGCTTCTGACCGTCGATGATTTCGGCGACCAGCACGCCTTCATCTTCAGCCTTGTGCGCGAGCATCGGGCCACGCACCACGTCGCCGATTGCGTACACGTTCGGCACAGCCGTCGCGCAGTGGTCGTCGACGTCGATGAAGCCGCGCTCGTTTGCCTTCAGGCCGATCGCTTCGAGACCGAGGTTGTCGGTGTTCGGCACGCGGCCAATCGACACGATCAGGCGGTCGGCTTCGAGCGTTTGCGCGTTGCCGTCCTTATCCGTGTAATTGATCGTGACGCTCTTGTCGGTAGTCTTGACTTCACCGACCTTCACGCCGACGTGAATATCCAGACCTTGCTTCTTGAACTGCTTGGCGGCTTCCTTGGCGAGCGCCTGGTCGGCCGCACCGAGGAATTCCGGCAGCGCTTCGAGCACGGTCACGTCCGCGCCGAGACGGCGCCACACCGAACCGAGTTCCAGACCGATCACGCCCGCGCCGATCACGGCGAGTTTCTTCGGCACGGAGTCGAACGTCAGTGCGCCTTCGTTGTCGGCCACGATCTTGTTGTCGACCGGAACGTTCGGCAGATGGCGCGCCTTCGAGCCGGTCGCGATGATGACGTTCTTCGCCGTCACGACTTCGGTCTCGCCTTCGCCGCTGACTTCGATCTGCACGCCGGCGTCCGTCTTGCCGGTGAACTTGCCATGGCCCTTGAGCCACGTGATCTTGTTCTTGCGGAACAGGAATTCGATACCCTTGGTCATCTTTTCGACGATGCCTTCCTTGCGGGCCAGCATCTTCGCGATATCGACCTGCACGTTTTCCACACTGATACCGTGGTCGGCGAGGTGATGCGATGCATTTTCAAACTCTTCCGACGACGCGAGCAATGCCTTCGACGGAATGCAACCCACGTTCAGGCACGTGCCGCCGAGCTTCAGCGCGCCGGCCGGGTTCTTCCATTTTTCGATACATGCAACCGTCTTGCCGAGCTGCGCGGCGCGGATTGCAGCGATGTAGCCGCCGGGGCCGGCGCCGATCACGACGACGTCAAATTCTTTGGACATGACAATCCTTTGGATGGCGGAATAGCGCGCGGCTACGCTTCGTAGCGCGCGTCGTTCCTGTACTGCGGAATGCGAAAGACTTGATGCTTGCCTGGTTCTTATATGGCGCCGGCTTGCACAATGACAAGCCGGCGCCGCAGAAGCCAGTATTTACAGGTCGAGCAGCAGGCGCGCCGGGTCTTCCAGCGCATCCTTCATGGCGACCAGCGACAGCACCGCTTCGCGACCGTCGATGATCCGGTGGTCGTACGACAGCGCCAGATAGTTCATCGGACGGATCACGATCTGGCCGTTCTCGACCACAGCGCGTTCCTTGGTGGCGTGCACGCCCAGGATAGCGGATTGCGGCGGGTTGATAATCGGGGTCGACAGCATCGAGCCGAACACACCGCCGTTCGAGATCGAGAACGTACCGCCCGTCATTTCTTCGATCGACAGCTTGCCATCTTTGGCCTTCTGGCCGAACTCGGCAATCTTCTTCTCGATTTCAGCGAGGCTCAGCTGATCTGCGTTGCGCAGGATCGGCACCACCAGGCCACGCGGCGAACCGACCGCGATACCGATGTCGAAGTAGCCGTGATAGACGATGTCGTTACCGTCGATCGACGCGTTCACGAGCGGGAATTTCTTCAGCGCGTGAACCGCCGCCTTCACGAAGAACGACATGAAGCCCAGCTTCACGCCATGTTCCTTTTCGAACTTGTCTTTGTACTTGTTGCGCAGATCCATCACCGGCGCCATGTTCACTTCGTTGAACGTGGTCAGGATGGCGTTGGTTTGCTGCGACTCGAGCAGACGCTCGGCGATACGCGCGCGCAGACGCGACATCGGCACGCGTTGTTCCGGGCGGTCCTTCAGCCATTGGTCGGCCGAAGCGGGTGCCTTGACGTCCGGCAGCGACGGCTTTGCAGCCTTCGGTGCGGCGGCCGGTGCCGGTGCGGCCTTCGCCGCCGGTGCAGGTGCAGCTTGACCCGCGGTCAGCACATCACCCTTGGTGATGCGGCCGTCGCGGCCCGTGCCGGCGACGTCGCCAGCGCCCAGACCCTTCTCTGCCATCAGCTTGCCGGCGGCCGGCGAAGCAGCGGTGTTCGCACCCGTTGCGGATGCGGCCTGAGCAGCCGGAGCGGCGGCGGGAGCCGGTGCGGCTTCCGGCGCCGGCTTCACTTCGGCTTCGACAGCAGCAGCGCCTGCCTTGCCTTCGGTGTCGATCTTCGCGATCACCTGATCCGCCACGACGATGTCGCCGTCGTTCGAGATCACTTGCGCGAGCACGCCGGCCGCGGGTGCCGGCACTTCGAGCACGACCTTGTCGGTCTCGATTTCGATGAGAATTTCGTCTTGTGCAACAGCCTCGCCGGGCTTCTTCTTCCACTGCAGCATGGTGGCTTCCGAAACCGACTCGGAGAGCTGGGGAACCTTGACTTCAACAATAGCCATTATGAATATCCTGAATACGTATCGGGTGACGGCGCGATCTATGTACTCGACGACCGCCTGCGAACCTCGAATGCCGCGTGTGAACCATCAAGTCGGTCACTAAGCGCGGCACGGGAAAGCGCGCGGCGCTTTCCCGGTTCGGCTCGTGTGCTTATTTAGCGATCGACGCGCTCTTGAGGCGGCCGAAAGCGCCTTCGACCAGCGCCTTCTGCTGCTCGTAGTGCTTCGCGTAGTAGCCGACTGCCGGCGAGGCCGAAGCCGGACGGCCGCTGTATGCCAGCTTCTGCCCGTCCTTCATGCCTTCCTTCAGATGGTGCTCGATGTAGAACCACGGGCCTTGATTCTGCGGCTCGTCCTGCACCCACACCACTTCGGTCGCGTTGTCGTACTTCTTCATTTCCGCTTCGAACTGCTTATGCGCGAACGGATAGAGCTGTTCGATACGGATGATCGCGACGTCGTTCGACTTCGATTCGCGACGATGCGCCAGCAGGTCGTAGTACACGCGACCCGAGCACACCACGACGCGCTTGACCTTCTTCGCGTCGATAGCTTCGTCGATTTCGCCGAGCACCGGCTGGAACGAGCCCTTCGCCAGTTCCGACAGATCCGACACGGCTTCCTTGTGGCGCAGCAGCGACTTCGGCGTAGCGACGATCAGCGGCTTCCTGAACAGGCGGATCATCTGACGGCGCAACAGGTGGAAAATCTGCGCCGGCGTGGTCGGCTGAACTACTTGCATGTTGTGGTCCGCGCACAGTTGCAGGAAACGTTCGATACGTGCCGACGAGTGCTCCGGACCCTGGCCTTCGTAGCCGTGCGGCAGCAGCATCGTGAGACCCGACACGCGGCCCCACTTCACTTCGCCCGACGAGATGAACTGGTCGATCACGACTTGCGCGCCGTTCACGAAGTCGCCGAACTGCGCTTCCCACGCGACGAACGTATTCGGTTCAGCGGTCGAGTAGCCGTATTCGAAGCCCAGCACCGCCTCTTCCGACAGCACCGAGTCGATCACCGTGAACTTCGCCTGACCTTCGGCGATGTTCTGCAGCGGCACATACGTGCCGTCGTTCCAGCGCTCGCGGTTCTGATCGTGCAGCACCGCGTGACGGTGCGTGAACGTACCGCGGCCCGAGTCCTGACCGGTCAGGCGCACTGCATAGCCCGATGCGACCAGCGACGCGAATGCCAGGTGTTCGCCCATGCCCCAGTCGAGCTTCGCTTCACCACGACCCATCGCGCGACGGTCGTTGATGACGCGCTCGACCAGCGGGTGCACCTTGAAGTTTTCCGGGATCGTGGTGATGCGTTCGGCGAGGCGCTTCAACTCAGCCAGCGGCACGGCCGTGTCGGCTGCATCGGTCCACTTGCGGTTCAGGAACGGAACCCAATCCACCGCGTACTTGCTCTTGTAATTCGACAGAACCGGATCGACCGTGTGGTGGCCTTCATCCATCGCCTTGCGGTAGGCCTTGACGAATTCGTCGGCTTCTTCCGCGGTGATCACGCCTTGCTGTACGAGCTTTTCAGCGTACAGTGCGCGCGTGCCCGGGTGCTTGGCGATGGTCTTGTACATCAGCGGCTGCGTGACAGCCGGCGTGTCCTGCTCGTTGTGACCCAGCTTGCGGAAGCAGACGATGTCGACCACAACGTCTTTGTGGAACTGCATCCGGAAGTCGATAGCCAGCTGCGTAGCCAGCACGACCGCTTCCGGATCGTCACCGTTCACGTGCAGCACCGGCGCTTCGATCATCTTGACGACGTCCGAGCAGTACAACGTGGAGCGCGAGTCGCGCGGGTCCGACGTCGTGAAACCGATCTGGTTGTTGATGACGATGTGCAGCGTGCCGTGCGTGCCGTAACCGCGCGTTTGCGCGAGGTTCAGCGTTTCCATCACGACGCCCTGGCCCGCGAAGGCCGCGTCGCCGTGGATCTGCACCGGCAGCACTTGCAGGCCGCTGTCGTCGCCGCGGCGATCCATACGCGCCTTGGCCGAACCTTCGACCACCGGGTTGACGATTTCGAGGTGCGACGGGTTGAACGCGAGCGACAGGTGAACCGGGCCGCCTTCGGTCGAGACGTCCGACGAGAAACCCTTGTGGTACTTCACGTCGCCGGCCGGCAGGTCGTCGACGTGCTTGCCTTCGAATTCGGCGAACAGGTCGGCGGGCATCTTGCCGAGCGTATTGACCAGCACGTTCAGACGGCCGCGGTGGGCCATGCCGATGACGATTTCCTGCACGCCGTTGGCGCCGCCGTGACGCACGACTTCGTCCATCGAGGCGATGAAGCTTTCGCCGCCTTCGAGCGAGAAGCGTTTCTGGCCGACGTACTTGGTGTGCAGGAAGCGCTCGAGGCCTTCAGCGGCCGTCAGGCGATTCAGAATGTGCTTTTTCTTTTCATTGGAGAAATTCGGCGTCGAACGGATCGACTCGAGCTTCTCTTTCCACCAGCGCTTCTGTTCCGGATCGCTGATGTACATGTACTCGGCACCGATCGTGCCGCAATACGTGTCACGCAGAGCCTTGACGATCTCGCGCAACGAAGCACGCTCGAATCCGAAATACAGATTCGTGGCGCTGAACTCCTGGTCCATGTCGGCTTCGGTGAAGTCGTAGAACGCAGGTTCAAGTTCGGGGATAGCGGGACGTTCGCGGCGCTTCAGGGGATCGAGATTGGCCCATTGCGAGCCGAGGAAGCGATATGCGCCGATGAGGGACTGCACATAGACTTGCTTGCGGGAGGTAGCGAGGTCTTCGCCGCCAGTTGCCGTGCGCGGGATAAAGGCATTCGCCTTGGCCCGTTGTGCAAACGATTCGACGATCGGGCCATGGGCCACGTCGTTGGCATTGCTGCCATCCGATGCAGGAACGTTCTGCAACGCATCGAAATAGCTGCGCCAGTTCTCGGGCACTGACGCCGGATTATCGAGATACGCTTCGTACATTTCTTCTACGTACGGAGCATTGCCGCCGAACAGATAAGAGTTCGACTGGAATTGCTTCATCATTTTTACGCTCACCTTTCTTCGAGTTTCTCGAGAAATAGCGGGTTACAGAACCTTCCGCGACACGGCCTGACCGTTTAGCGGATTGCGCGAATCAAGTCTTGCTTGGAAGGACCTAAAACTTTGCACCCGGGGAGCATATCACAGAACGGATAGTGCAGATAGCAGACGGATTGCCGCTCAAGCCCGTGGCGACGGGCTTTCGGCGGCATTATCAGCGCCCGCAATAGTCTTCTGCAGGAAACGGGGACAAAGGCCGCAAACAGGCATTCAATGGCGAGCAACTGCGCCTAACGCCGGATGAGCGCCAAAAGGGGACCAAAAGGAGTGCCAGAAACGGCAAAAGCCACCCGGAGGTGGCTTTTGCCTGACAGCGAGGCGCTTACCCGAGGGCAACGCCGGTGCTGATTTAGTCCACTGCACCCTTACGGCTGGCGCTGCGGCGCTCATGCTCCTTCAGGTAACGCTTGCGCAGACGGATGGATTGCGGCGTGACTTCGACGAGTTCGTCGTCGTCGATGAATTCGACCGCGTATTCTAGCGACATCTGGATCGGCGGCACGAGGCGCACCGCTTCGTCCGTACCCGACGAGCGCACGTTGGTCAGCTGCTTACCCTTGATCGGGTTCACGACCAGATCGTTGTCGCGGCTGTGAATGCCGATGATCATGCCCTCGTACAGCGGCTCGCCCGGCGACACGAACATGCGGCCGCGATCCTGCAGCTTCCACAGTGCGTACGCAACTGCGGCGCCGTCGTCCTGCGAAATCAGCACGCCGTTGCGACGCTCGCCCACCGCGCCTTCCTTGACCGGCTGATACGAATCGAACGTGTGGCTCATCAGGCCCGTGCCGCGCGTGAGCGTGAGGAATTCCGACTGGAAGCCGATCAGGCCACGCGCCGAAATACGGTACTCGAGACGCGTACGGCCACGGCCGTCCGACGCCATGTCGAGCATTTCGCCCTTGCGGCGGCCCAGCTCTTCCATCACGCCGCCCTGGTGGGCGTCTTCCATGTCGACCGTCAGGTTTTCGTACGGCTCGTGCTTCACGCCGTCGATTTCCTGCATCACCACGCGCGGACGCGACACGGCCAGCTCGTAGCCTTCGCGACGCATGTTTTCCACCAGAATCGTCAGGTGCAGTTCGCCGCGGCCCGCCACTTCGAACGTCGTTTCGTCGCCGGTTTCCTTCACGCGCAGCGCGACGTTGTGGTTCAGTTCCTTCATCAGGCGGTCACGAATCTGACGGCTCGTGACGAACTTGCCTTCGCGGCCGGCCAGCGGCGACGAATTGACGAGGAAGTTCATGGTCAGCGTCGGTTCGTCGACGGTGATCATCGGCAGCGCTTCCGGCTGCTCCGGCGCGCAGATGGTCACGCCGATACCGATTTCTTCGATACCGTTGATCAGCACGATGTCGCCAGCCTCAGCCGACTCGACCTGCACGCGCTCAAGCCCCTTGAACGACAGGACCTGATTGATCTTGCGGTTCAGGATCGCGCCATCGGGACCCGAACGCACGGCCACCGCCATGCCAGGCTTGATGCGGCCGCGCGTGATGCGGCCCACGCCGATACGGCCGACGTACGACGAATAGTCGAGCGAGGTGATTTGCAACTGCAGCGGCGCTTCCGGATCGGCATCGCGCACCGGCACGTGCTTCAGCACGGCTTCGAACAGCGGGCGCATGTCGCCTTCGCGCACATCGGGCGTGAGGCCGGCGTAACCGTTCAGGCCCGATGCGTAGACGATCGGGAAATCGAGTTGTTCGTCGGTTGCGCCCAGCTTGTCGAACAGGTCGAACGTCTGGTTGATCACCCAGTCGATACGCGCGCCCGGACGGTCCACCTTATTGATCACGACGATCGGCTTGAGGCCGAGCGCCAGCGCCTTCTTGGTCACGAAGCGCGTTTGCGGCATCGGGCCTTCGACCGCGTCGACCAGCAACAGCACCGAGTCGACCATCGACAGCACGCGCTCCACTTCACCGCCGAAGTCGGCGTGGCCCGGGGTGTCGACGATGTTGATGTGGGTGCCTTCGTACTCGACCGCGCAGTTCTTCGAAAGGATCGTGATGCCACGCTCCTTTTCGATGTCGTTCGAGTCCATCACGCGCTCAGCGATCTGCTGGTTGTCACGGAACGTGGCGGTCTGGCGGAGGAGCTGGTCGACGAGCGTGGTCTTGCCGTGGTCGACGTGGGCAATGATGGCGATGTTGCGTAGGGCGCGAGTCATAGGAACCTGGAGACAGTTGAGTGCGCCAGCAGCAGCATTGTGTACGAAGCCAACAAAGCCCAAAGCGCACTTTTGGGAACCCAACATTATAGCACGGGCAAATGAAGCTATCTCGCTTTCCCTGATTGCCGGCGCGCCTCCCAGCATCCGCACGCGAGAAACAACCTCATCGCCCGTTCGCTATCCCTACGCAAAACCGCGCGGATTATCCCTTGAGAAGGGAAAGTTCCTTGCCTAAGCTGCAATAACACTTGCCGCGTCAATCAACCGCCCCCTATAATCCTGCCTAGTCAACCATTGCATTCGCACGAGAATCATGCCGGATCCGTCCCTAACGCCTGACCCGATTGTCAGCGAATACCAGCTGGGCGAAAGCGTCGGCTATCTGCTCTCGCGGGTGAAATCGACCATGTCGAACCTGGTCACCCAGCGCAGCATGACGGAGCTGGGCATTACCAGTCAGCAAGGCAGCATCCTGTTCATGGTGGCGAGCGGCAAGTGTCTGCTGGCCGCCGAATTGGCACGGGAATACGGCATAGATGCTAGCGCTGTCACGCGTCTGGTGGATCGTCTGGAGAAGCGCGGGCTGCTCACGCGCGTGCGCAGCAACGAAGACCGGCGGGTTGTCCGGCTCGCGTTGACACCGGAAGGCCACGCCATCGCCGCGAAAATGCCGGCCATTTTCAACGGCGTGCTGGACAGCCTGCTAAACGGCTTTACCGCCGAAGAAGTGGGCTTTCTGAAGAGCATGCTGCGCCGCGTGCTCATCAACTCCGGCGAACAACCACCGGGACTAACCCGTGATGCAGCAAGCAATTTTGACAGCAAATCGTAATAAATTGCTTGCAGTGTCCATCATTACATTCCACTCAATGAGTCGAGCGATGAAATCCCTTTCCCTGTCCGCGCCCGCGCTTTCGAGCCGGGCCGCTGTCGCCGCCGCGGTGACAGCGCTCGCCCTCACGGGGTGCGCGAACTACTTCGGCGTGAAGAGCGACAAGCAGATCTCGTCGCCGGCTCAGTACGAGTCCGCCCAGAGTCTGCCCGGCCAGGGCGGCCAGTGGCCGTCGCTCGACTGGGCCAACCAGTTCGGCGACCCGCAATTGCCGAAGCTGATCGCGGAAGCGCTGGAAGGCAGCCCCACGATCGCGCAGGCGCAGGCGCGCCTCGCCAAGGCTTCGTCGTACATTGAAAGCTCACGCTCGGCGCTGTACCCGAAAGTCAACGGCAGCTATTCGTGGACTCGCGAACTGTTCTCGGGTAACGCGCTCTACCCGCCTCCGTACGGCGGCACGTGGTATAGCGAGAACAACGTGCTGGCCAGCGCGTCGTGGGATCTGGATCTGTGGGGCAAGAACCGCCAGCGTCTGGGTCAGGCCGTGTCGCAGGAAAAGGCCGCGCAAGCCGATATGCAGCAGGCGCGCGTAACGCTTGCCGCCTCCGTGGCGAGCACCTACAACCAGCTTGCCCAGTTGTACGCATTCCGCGACATCGCCGCGCGCGAAATCGCCAACCGGCAGGATATCGGCCGCATCACCAACGGCCGCGTCAGCGCCGGCCTCGACACCAACGTCGAACGGCAAACCGCGAACGGCAACATCGCGACCAGTCAGGCGAACTTGACCGACCTCGACGGTCAGATCACCGTCGTGCGCTATCAGTTGGGCGCGCTGCTTGGTAAAGGGCCGGACCGCGGCCTGCAGATCGCCAAGCCGGTGCTGACCACCGGCGACACGGTCGCACTGCCGAACAACCTGCCGGCCGACCTCGTGGCGCGCCGCGCGGACATCGTCGCCGCGCGCTGGCAGGTGGAAGCCGCGATGCACGACGTGAAGGAAGCAAAAGCCGAATTCTTCCCGGACATCAACCTCGCCGCCGGCGTGGGTTTCGACGCCTTCGGCTGGGGTCGCTTCCTTAAGTCGGGCAGCCGCCAGATGCAATTAGGCCCGGCGATTCACCTGCCGATCTTCGACGCCGGCGCGCTGCGCTCGCAGTTGAAGGGCCGCTACGCCGACTTCGACCTGGACGTGGCGAACTACAACCAGACGCTGATCAGTGCCCTGTCGGATGTCGCGACGCAAGTGTCGTCGATCCGTTCGATCGACCAGCAATCGGGCGATGCCCAGCGCGCGCTCGACGCGTCGACCAAGGCCTATCAGTTGGCAGTGATCCGCTACAAGGCAGGTTTGTCGCCGCAGTTGCAGGTGCTGACCGCCGACCAGAACCGTTTGAGCGCCGAACAGACAGTGACGGGCCTGAAGATGCGCCGCCGCGATATGCAGATCAGCCTCATCAAGGCGCTCGGCGGCGGGTTCGACGCAACGCAGACCGGCCTCGTGGTGCCGACCGATGCTCCGGCATCGGCCGCCGCGGCACCGGCCGCCGCGGCATCATCCGCCGCCACGACCGCAGCTGCAAACTGAAGCCGCACCGCCGCAGACCACACCCGCACGAACATCCGAATAAACGACGACGCTTGAGAGAACCCGGAGCACATCAATGAGCACCACCCAACAGCCCGCGGCTACTACCCAGCCGGCTCAATCGGCCCCGCAGCCGACACAGCAACCGGCCCAACCGCCGGCGAACAACGGCAAGCGCAAGCGCATGATGACGCTGCTCGTCATCGTGATCCTGATCGCCGCAGTCGCCTACGGCCTTTACTACTTCCTCGACGCACGCTTCCATGAAGACACCGACGACGCGTACGTGAACGGCAACGTCGTGCAGATCACGCCGCAAGTCACCGGCACGGTGATCGCGGTGAACGCGGACGACACGCAAACCGTGAAGGCCGGCGACCCGCTCGTCGTGCTCGATCCGGCCGACGCGCGCGTCGCGCTCGAACAGGCCGAAGCGAATCTCGCGCAGACAGTGCGCCAGGTGCGCGGCCTGTTCGCCGACGACAATCAGTACCAGGCGCAGGTTGCTCAACGCCAGGCCGATCTGTCGCGCGCCCAGGACGACCTGAAGCGCCGCCTGACGGTGGCGCAAACCGGCGCTGTGTCGGCGGAAGAAATCTCGCACGCCCGCGACGCCGTGAAGAGCGCGCAAGCCGCCGTCGATGCCGCCGAGCAGCAACTGGCATCGAACCGCGCGCTGACCGCCAATACCACGATCGCGAATCACCCGAACGTGCAGGCCGCCGCCGCGAAGGTCCGCGACGCGTACCTGAACAATGCGCGTAACAACCTGCCGGCGCCGGTCACCGGCTACGTCGCGAAGCGCTCGGTGCAGGTCGGCCAGCGCGTTTCGCCGGGCACCCCGCTGATGGCCATCGTGCCGCTGGGCGGCGTATGGGTCGATGCGAACTTCAAGGAAGTGCAACTGAAGCACATGCGCATCGGTCAGCCGGTCGAGTTGACGGCCGACGTGTACGGTTCGTCCGTGGTGTACCACGGCAAGGTGGTCGGCTTCTCGGCGGGTACCGGTTCGGCGTTCTCGCTGCTGCCCGCGCAGAACGCAACCGGCAACTGGATCAAGGTGGTGCAGCGTCTGCCGGTGCGGATCGCGCTCGATCCGCAGGAACTTGAAAAGCATCCGCTGCGCATCGGCCTGTCGATGCAAGCCGACGTGAGCATCAAGGACGACCAGGGCGGCCAGCTCGGCCAGGCGCCGAACACGGTCTATCAGACCAATGTGTTCGACAAGTACGGCGACCAGGCTGACGCTGAAATCGCCCGCATCATTGCGGAAAACGCAGGTCCGAACGGCGGCTCGCAAAAATCGCTTCAAAGCAGCGGAGCCACCCGGCCCGCTGCGAAGATGATGTAAGCGGCGCGACGATTCCTAGAAGGCTTTTTAATGGCTCAGGCTCAGGCGCAAGTCCCTCATCCGCCGCTCGAGGGCGCGCAACTGGTGATCGGCACCATCGCGGTGTCGCTCGCCGTGTTCATGAACGTGCTCGACACGTCGATTGCGAACGTGTCGATCCCCTCCATTTCGGGCGACCTCGGTGTGTCGTCCGACCAGGGGACGTGGGTGATCACGTCGTTCGCGGTGGCGAACGCGATCTCCGTGCCGCTGACCGGCTGGCTCACCGACCGTATCGGCCAGGTGCGCCTGTTCATGGCGTCGATCATTCTGTTCGTGATCTCGTCATGGATGTGCGGCCTCGCGCCCACCCTGCCGTTCCTGCTGGCCTCGCGCGTGCTGCAAGGCGCCGTGGCCGGCCCGATGATTCCGTTGTCGCAAACGCTGCTGCTCGCCAGCTACCCACGCGCCAAGGCGCCGATGGCGCTGTCGATGTGGGCCATGACCACGCTGATCGCGCCGGTGGCCGGGCCGATTCTCGGCGGCTGGATCTCGGACAATATCTCGTGGCCGTGGATTTTTTACGTCAATATTCCGGTCGGCGCGATTGCCGCCGTCGCGACGTGGACGATCTTCCGCAACCGCGATTCAGTCGTCAAAAAGGCGCCGATCGACGGCGTCGGTCTCGGCCTGCTGATCCTCTGGGTCGGCTCGTTGCAGATCATGCTCGACAAGGGCAAGGATCTCGACTGGTTCTCGTCGACCACGATCGTCGTGCTGGCGCTGGTTGCGGTGATCGCTCTCGCCTTCTTCATTGTGTGGGAATTGACGGCCGAGCATCCGGTGGTCGATCTGTCGCTCTTCAGCCGGCGCAATTTCACGAGTGGCACGGTTGCGTTGTCGATTGGCTACGGGCTCTACTTCGGCAACCTCGTGTTGCTGCCGTTGTGGCTGCAAACCAATATCGGCTACACCGCCACCGAAGCGGGCCTCGTGATGGCGCCGGTCGGCCTGTTCGCCGTGCTGCTGTCGCCGATCACCGGCAAGGTGTTGCCGCGTACCGATCCGCGCTATATCGCGACCTTGTCGTTCCTGGTGTTTGCGCTGTGCTTCTGGATGCGCTCACGTTATACGACCGGCGTCGATACCTATTCGCTTCTGTTGCCGACTCTGATTCAGGGGATCGGCATGGCCGGGTTCTTCATCCCGCTCGTGTCTATCACGTTGTCGGGCTTGCCGGGCAACCGGATTCCGGCGGCCTCGGGCTTGTCGAATTTCGTGCGGATCATGTGCGGCGGGATTGGGACTTCGATTTTCCAGACCGCGTGGGATCACCGCACCATCATGCATCACGCGCAACTGGCCGAGCAGGCCAGCGTGTACAACCCGGTGTTCGATCAGTCGATCCGGCAGATGGGCGCGGCGGGCTTCAGTCAGCCGCAGGCGTATGGTCTGTTCAATACGATGGCCACGCAGCAGGCCGCGCAGTTGGGCGTGAATGATCTGTTCTTCGTGTCGGCGGGGATTTTCGTCGCGCTGATCGCGCTGATCTGGATGGCCAGGCCGGAACGTGCCGGCGGCGATGCGGGTGCGGCAGCGGCGGCGGCGCATTGAGGCTTTAGCCACTTTCTTCTGTAGCAACCGATGATGTGAAAAAAGGCGGGACGCTTAATAGCGGTCCCGCCTTTTTATTTGCCAGGTTCTTCTCTTCGCAGGCCAATTGGCGAGCTAACGGGCTAGCTCTCCGTGGTGACGACGAGCCGCTCGGGCGCCAATACGCCCTCGCCTTGCTTCGCGACGCCTAGCAGGCGGCCTTCTTCTGCATAGACGCGTACACGGGGCGCATTCACGGCCTCGCCGGTAATGGTCAACTCGGAGAGCTTCAGACGCTGACCGTGCAGGAAACGGCGGGTTGCGTCCTCGTTCAGGGTGACGGACGGGAACGTGGACAACAATGCATCGACGGGCTGCAGCCACGCATCACGCTCGCTCTCCGTCGCGTCGGACAATGCGTCGAGCGTCACCGAATTCTCCAGCGTCAGTGCGCCGACGCCGGTACGCCGCAGCGCGACCAGATGCGCACCACAACCGAGCGCCTCACCGATATCCTCGGCAAGCGTGCGAACATACGTGCCCTTACTGCACGTCACGCGAAACGTCACGTCGGGCAAAGTACACGCCAGCATGTCGAGCGCGTGAATCGTCACCTGACGCCCTTCCCGCTCGACCGTCTGACCGGCGCGCGCGTATTCGTATAGCGGCTTGCCATCGCGCTTGAGCGCCGAATACATCGGCGGGACCTGAACGATGTCGCCGAGAAATTTTTGCATCGCCACCTGGACCGTCGCCTGATCGCAGGTCACGTCGCGCGTGTTGATCGGCTCGCCTTCGGCGTCGCCCGTGGTCGTGCGGATACCGAGGCGCATGGTCGCCTCATAAGTCTTGTCGGCTTCCAGCAGATCTTGCGAAAACTTGGTGGCTTCGCCGAAACACAGCGGCAAAAGTCCCGTGGCAAGTGGATCGAGCGTGCCGGTGTGGCCCGCCTTTTTGGCCAGATAAAGACGCTTCGCGCGAATCAGCGCGTCGTTGCTCGACAAGCCGAGCGGCTTGTCGAGCAGCAGCACGCCGTCGAGCGCGCGACGCGGCACGCGGGGGCGTTGAGGTGCGGTCATGTCAGAAAGACAGGGTCTTCGAAGTGTACGGAAACAGCGCTAAACAAGCAGCGGCTGAGGTATTGCAACTGAAGCACTGCAACGGCTCAGTCTTCTTTCGCGCGATTGGCGTTCGCCTCGTCGATCAGACGGGACATTTCAACGGCCCGTTCGATCGTCTGATCGTAATGGAAATGCAGCGTCGGCACGGTATGGATGTGCAGGCGCTTGAACAGCTGATTGTGCAGATGGCCGGCCGCGTGCTGGAGCGCTTCGAGCGTTTGTTGCGGGTCGCCGGTCAGCGTCGTGAAGTAGACCTTCGCGTGCGCGTAGTCGGGCGTCAGCTCAACGCTTTGAATCGTGACGAGGCCGATGCGCGGATCCTTGACCTCGCGCAGCAACTCGGACAGGTCGCGCTGGATCTGATCGGCGATCTGCACGTTGCGATTGGGAGAAGAACGTTTTTTAGGCATGGTGTTTGTGATCCGTTCAGACGGATGCAAAAAAGTTGTTCGTGCGCGCCGTGGCGGCTGTTGCCAGGCTTGTTGCCAGGCTTGTTACCCGGCGACGGCGAAGCGGCGTGATAGCGGCGGCAAACCACCCTGGTAGCACGTTACGCGACAAAATGCGCGGGCCCAAAAACAACGGGCGGAGCGGGCGCTTAAGCCCGCTCCGCCCGTTGAGCCAATGCCGCGTGAATTACAGCGTACGCGCGACTTCGGTAACCTCGAAGACTTCGAACTGATCGCCTTCGACGATATCGTTGAAGTTCTTGATCGACATACCGCACTCGAAGCCCTGACGGACTTCCTTGACGTCGTCCTTGAAGCGCTTGAGCGAATCGAGCTCGCCCGTGAAGATGACGACGTTGTTGCGCAGCACGCGCACCGACGAGGAGCGCTTGACGAAACCGTCCGTGACCATACAGCCGGCCACCGCGCCGATCTTTGGTACCTTGAAGACCTGACGCACTTCGACCGTACCCGTCACGATTTCGCGCTTCTCCGGTGCCAGCATGCCCGACATCGCGGCCTTCACTTCATCTACTGCGTCATAGATGATGTTGTAGTAGCGAATATCGACGCCGTTGGCTTCCGCCAGCTTGCGCGCCTGTGCGTCCGCACGGGTGTTGAAGCCGATGATGACCGCCTTCGAAGCCGTAGCCAGGTTGACGTCCGACTCGCTGATGCCACCCACGGCACCGTGCACGATCTGCACGCGGACTTCGTCGGTCGACAGCTTGAGCAGCGACTGCACCAGCGCTTCCTGCGAACCTTGCACGTCGGCCTTGACGATGAGCGGCATGTACGCCACTTCGCCTTCGCCCATCTGTTCCAGCATGTTCTCGAGCTTCGCGGCCTGTTGCTTGGCCAGCTTGACGTCGCGGAACTTGCCTTGGCGGAACAACGCGACTTCACGCGCCTTGCGGTCGTCCGGCATGACGATCATTTCTTCGCCAGCTTGCGGGACTTCCGACAGACCCTGAATCTCAACCGGGATCGACGGGCCTGCCGACTTGGTCGGCTTGCCGGTTTCGTCGAGCATGGCTCGCACGCGACCGTAAGCGCTACCTGCCAGCACCACATCACCACGGTTCAGCGTACCCGACTGGACCAGGATCGTTGCAACCGGCCCCTTACCCTTATCGAGCTTCGCTTCAATGACGAGGCCCTTGGCAGGCGCTTCGACCGGTGCCTTCAGTTCCAGCACTTCGGCCTGCAGCAGCACGTTTTCCAGCAGTTCGTCGATACCCGTACCGGTTTTTGCCGACACCGACACGAACGGCGAATCGCCACCGTATTCTTCCGGCACGACGCCTTCAGCGACGAGTTCCTGCTTGACGCGCTCAGGATTCGCATCCGGCTTGTCGATCTTGTTGATCGCGACGACGAGCGGCACGCCGCCAGCCTTCGCGTGGGCAATCGCTTCCTTCGTTTGCGGCATCACGCCGTCGTCGGCTGCGACCACCAGAATCACGATGTCGGTTGCCTTCGCACCGCGAGCACGCATGGCCGTGAATGCCTCGTGGCCCGGCGTATCGAGGAACGTGATAACGCCGCGCGGCGTTTCAACGTGATAGGCGCCGATGTGCTGCGTAATCCCGCCCGCTTCACCCGCGGCCACCTTGGCGCGGCGGATGTAATCGAGCAGCGAGGTCTTGCCGTGGTCGACGTGACCCATGACCGTGACGACCGGCGGACGCGGCAGTGCTTCCGCATCCGTGATTTCGCCTTCGACCAGCATGGCTTCCGGATCGTCCAGTTTGGCCGCAACCGCGTGGTGGCCCAGTTCCTCGACGATGATCATCGCCGTTTCCTGGTCCAGCATCTGGTTGATCGTGACCATCTGGCCGAGCTTCATCATCGACTTGATGACTTCCGATGCCTTCACCGCCATCTTGTGCGCCAGATCGGCGACCGTGATGGTTTCCGGCACGTGCACTTCGCGCACGATCGGTTCGGTCGGCGCCTGGAATGTGGTGTTCTGATCCTGATGCTTGCCGCGACCCTTCGGGCCACCGCGCCAGCCACGATCGACACCGCCGCTCGTATCGCCACGCGTCTTGATACCGCGGCGCTTCGCTGCGTCGTCCTGCCAGCCGCCCTTGCCACCGCCCGGCTTCTTCTTGTCGCCAGCCGACGGCGTGGTCGTTGCAGCCGGAGCCGCTGCAGTAGCCGGCTTCCTGGCTGCCGGACGCGCCGGTGCTTCACCCGCCGGACGTGCCGGCTTGTGCAGCGTGCCCTTGGCTTCCGCGGCCTTGGCCAGCTCGGCGGGCTTCGGTGCCGGTTCCGGCGCCTTGACCTGCGCCTTGCGCGGCGTGTTCATCATTTCGCGAATGGCTCGCGCTTCGGCTTCCGCCGCTGCCCGGCGCTTGCTGACTTCTTCCTGCTCGGCGCGCGTTTTCTCGGCGGCCTGACGCGCTGCGTCTTCCGCTTTCTTCGCCGCTTCGCGTTGCGCCGCGCGTTCTGCCGCAGCGCGCTCGTCGTCCTGCTCGCTTTCCTTGGCAACCGCCGGTTCCGCAGCCTTGGCCGCGACCGGTTCAGCCTTCGCGGCAGCTGCCGGCTGGGCAACCTGCGCCGACTTCGCCGTCTGAGCCTGCTCGCGAGCCGCAGCTTCGGCCGCAGCCGCAGCTGCAGCGCGCTTCTTCGCCGCTTCTTCTTCCGCACGGCGGCGCTCGGCTTCAGCAGCCTGCTCGCGCGCCTGACGTTCAGCTTCTTCGCGCTCGAGTTGTTCCTGACGCGCCTTCAACTCCTGAGCCTGCTTTTCGAGCAGCTCGGCTTCGTGACGAGCTTCCTCTTCACGGCGCTGGAGTTCGAGATCGTCGACGTCGGCCTCGGCCACATGATTCGATGCATCGCCGCCTTCAGCGGCGGATTCGTCCCTGCGGACGAAAGTGCGCTTCTTACGCACCTCGACCTGAATGGTGCGAGCTTTGCCCGTCGCGTCGGATTGCTTGATCTCCGACGTATGCCGCTTCGTCAGCGTGATCTTGCGCTTGTCTGCATCAGTCGAGCCGTGAGACTTGCGCAAGTGGTCGAGCAGACGCGCCTTGTCCGTTTCGGACAAGCTGTCGTCTTCGCTCGCTTTGGTGACGCCTGCTGCCTGCAGCTGCTCAAGGAGCACGCCTGCTGGCATTTTCAGTTCCGCGGCAAATTGGGCTACGTTGTTACTCGCCATTCATTCCTCTTAATGCAAGGACCGATTCCTTGCGGTTAGCATCTTGTCATGCGGCCTGACGGCCGCTTCAATTTAGTGCGCCATGGTCATTTCTCACTGGAACCAATGTTCACGTGCTTTCATGATCAACGCCTTAGCGGCATCCTCTTCCATTCCGGTCATCTCGACCAGTTCATCCACAGCCAGCTCGGCGAGTTCGTCGCGCGTCTGGATCTGATGTTCGGCAAGCTTGGCGAGCAGGTCGGCGTCCATGCCGTCCAGGCTCTTCAGGTCGAGTGCAACATTTTCGACCTTTTCTTCATTCGCGATGGCCTGCGTCAGCAAAGCGTCGCGCGAGCGATTACGCAGTTCGTGAACGGTGTCTTCGTCGAATGCTTCGATTTCGAGCATCTCGTTGAGCGGCACATAAGCGATCTCTTCGAGGCTCGTAAAGCCTTCGTCGATCAGGATGTCGGCGACTTCTTCGTCGACATCGAGACGCGCCATGAACAGGTCACGCAGTACGCCGCGCTCCTGATTCTGCTTCTGCGCAGATTCGTCCGGCGTCATGATGTTGATCTGCCAGCCGGTGAGTTCGCTGGCAAGACGCACGTTCTGGCCGCTGCGGCCGATCGCGACCGCCAGTTCGTTTTCGTCGACGACGACGTCCATCGAATGCTTCTCTTCATCGACGACGATCGACTGGACGGCTGCCGGCGCGAGCGCGCCGATCACAAACTGTGCGGGATCTTCCGACCATAGCACGATGTCGACGTTTTCGCCACCGAGCTCGTTACGCACGGCCTGCACCCGCGAACCGCGGATACCGACACAGGTGCCGATCGGATCGATGCGTTTGTCGTAAGCGACCACGCCGATTTTGGCGCGCACGCCCGGATCGCGGGCCGCCGCCTTGATTTCCAGCAGGCCTTGTTCGATTTCCGGCACTTCCATCTCGAACAGCTTCATCAGGAATTCGGGCGCCGTACGCGACAGTTCGATCTGCGGACCGCGAGCGGTGCGATCGACCTTGGCGATGTAGGCGCGCACGCGGTCGCCCACGCGCAGATTTTCCTTCGGAATCAGCTGATCGCGGCGCAGCAGCGCTTCGACACGGCCGGTTTCGACGATGAAGTTGCCCTTATCCAGGCGCTTCACCGAGCCGGTCATGATGTGCTCGCCGCGCTCGAGGAAATCGTTCAGGATCTGCTCGCGTTCAGCGTCGCGCACCTTCTGCAGGATCACCTGCTTGGCAGCCTGCGCGCCGATACGGCCGAATTCGATCGACGGCACCGGTTCTTCGATGTATTCGTCGAGCTGGATTTCCGGCTTCTGTTCACGCGCTTCGAACAGCAGGATTTCCTGATCCGGCTCTTGCAGACCGGCTTCGTCCGGGACGACTTTCCAGCGGCGAAACGTTTCGTGCTCGCCGCTTTCACGGTCGATCTGGACGCGGATGTCCGCATCCTCTTCGAAGAGTTTCTTGGAGGCCGAAGCGAGGGCCGCCTCGAGCGCGGCAAATACCACGTCTTTGTCGACGTTCTTCTCGCGTGCCAGCGCATCCACCAGCATCAACACTTCGCGACTCATTGTTTGCGGCTCCTAAAGTCAACTTTCGGAACGAGGCGTGCCTTATCGATATCCGCGACGGTGAAATCGAGCATCGCGGCGCCTTCCTTCCCTTCAAATTCCAGACCGATCGTCTCGCCTTGCGGAGCATGCAGAATGCCCCGGTACGATTTCCGTCCGTCCAATGGCTTTTTCAATGTGATTACCACTTCGCTGCCTGCGAAGCGTTCGAAATCCGCCAGTTTTTTCAGCGGGCGGTCGAGACCCGGCGACGACACTTCAAGCCGCTCGTAATCGATATTTTCGACCGTCAGAACGTGCTGGAGCTGACGCGTAACTTTCTCGCAGTCTTCGATCGCGATGCCGGCCGGCTGGTCGATATAGATACACAACATGCCGCGCCCGGTGCGCTCGAGATCGACGAGCTCGTAGCCGAGTCCCACGACCGTGGTTTCAATCAGTTCCGTCAGTTGCACAGTGCCCTCTTAGATGTTCGCGCAGCGAGCCTGCCGCTTGTTTTGCAAACAACCAATGCGGGCCGCGCGCCTAGCTGGCGCACGTTCGTGCTACCCGAGATGCCAAACCACTTAGAACTGAGCGGCAAAAAAAAATGGGCTAAACGCCCATCATCTTATTACCGGTGGTCGCACCTGAGCCGCACATGAAAAGCCGCACGCCCAGCGACTTCGTGATTGTAGCCATTTTTCGGGACAAACGCAAACCGCAGAACGCCGTGCGAAGCGCATTTCCGCTTGATTTCATGGCAATCTTTCAACGATATGGCGGCGCTTCGGGCCTTTTGCAAGACGGGCTGCGCCGCCTTGGGCCCACGCCGGACAAGCGGGGCCGGGAAACTCTGCCCCTACTTATGCGCACGCCGCGGTTTCACGCATTGTATGAAACTTGCGGAAGCCCGCGGCACTCCTCGATCGACTCCGACGGTGGCGAAGCGTAAATCGTTGATGAACGATCAACGGCCAACCGTCGTATGTACGTCATTGACGGCTCAACGGCCACGCGAGCGGCCGCGCGGCGCGCCGCCACCACGATTGGCGCCGCCCGGGTTGGCGTTACCGCCACCGGCGCGGTTGGCATTGCCGCCACGATTGCCGCCCGGCCCACGGCTACCGCCGCCCGGATTGCCACCGGGGCCGCCGGGACGCTTACCGCCTGCCGCGCGGTTGCCATTGCCCGACGGCGCGCGATTGCCGTCGACGTCACGCCCGCCACGCGGGCCAGACGCAGCACCGCCGCCGCCCATCGGCCCGCTAAAGCCACCGGCGCCGCGGCCAGCGCCGCGATTGCCATAGCCGCCAGCACCGCCGCCAAAACCACCGCCCGCGCCGCCGCCGAAGCCGCCCGCCGCACCGCGACGGCCTTGACCGCGCGGCTGCTGTTGATCGAAACGGCCGTGCGACATCAGTACCGGTTCGCGGCTGATAAAGCCCATCGACGTCTGCATCGGATCCGGCTGCCTGCGTTCCGGCGCCTCTCTGCGGCCGCCCTTTTCTTCCGACGGCGCCTTCAGGCCGACCGACGCCATCAGCGCGCGCACCTGATTGTCTTCGAGTTCTTCCCAGCGGCCGCGCTTCAACCCCTTCGGCAGCGAGATCGGGCCATGGCGCGTGCGGATCAGGCGGCTGACCATCAGGCCGGCCGCCTCGAACATGCGGCGCACTTCGCGATTACGCCCTTCGGCGAGCGCGACGTGGTACCAATGATTGGTGCCTTCGCCGCCGCCATCGCGGATGCGCAGGAAATTCGCCGGGCCGTCTTCCAGCTCGACGCCATGCAACAGCTTCTGACGCATGCCTTCGGCCAGCTCGCCGACCACGCGCACCGCATATTCACGCTCGACGCTGTAACGCGGATGCATGAAACGGTTGGCCAGATCGCCCGAGGTGGTCAGCATCAGCAGACCTTCGGTATTGAAGTCGAGGCGGCCGACCGCAAGCCACTTGGCGGTCTTCATGGGCGGCAGCTTGTCGAACACTGACGGGCGGCCTTCCGGATCGGCATGGCTGACGATTTCGCCAGTCGGTTTGTGATACAGCAGCACGCGCGGCGGCTTGTTGGCCAGCTTGCGCTTGACCGGCTTGCCGTTGATGCGGACCTGATCGGTCGGCATGATGCGCTGGCCGATGTGAGCCGGCTCACCGTTCACCGACACGCGGCCGGCGACGATCAGTTCTTCCATGTCGCGGCGCGAGCCCATGCCGGCTTCGGCCAGCACCTTGTGCAGCTTCGGCGCGTCGTCGTCCGCGGCGAGGACCCGTTTGGGTGCAGCCGGTTTGCCCCGGCGCAGCATCGGCGCACGCACGCCGCCGGTCGAGCTGTTGTCCGCGTCGAATGCCGGCGATGTGACGTACGAGAACAGGTCGTCCGGACTTGCTTCGGCTGCCACAGCCGCCGGTGCTTCACCGCCGCGGCGATTCTGACGCTGGCCGCCTTCGCGCGGCTGGCGCTCACGCTGCCCTTCACGCGGTCCGCCCTCGCGAGGCGCGCCGTCACGTTGAGCGCCCTCGCGCTTCGCGCCACCCGCATTGCGGCGCGGCCCCTGGCCCTTGGCGCCTTCCTTGCGCGGCGTGCGCACTTGCGCCACCACCTCGCCGTCCGGCGGCGTTTCGGTGACGACCGGCGCGCCTTGCGCAGGCGCACCTTCGGCGCCCTTCGTCTTCGCTCCGGCGCGGCGTCGTGCGATCAGGCTGCGCGGCCCGCGACGCAGGCCGCGGCGCGGACGGTCTTCGCCGTCTGCTTCCGTGGTCTGCGCCGGGCGCTCGCCCTCGCCTGCCGACGCTTGCGTGGTACGCGCTTCGTCGGCGCGTGCCGACGGCACGGCGCGCTCGGATTCGGACGAATCGGTGTCGTGGGTATGTGTCAAAACAACCTCAAAATGTCAGGTCGCGCACGCCCGTTGCGGGCGTGGCAAAAAAAGTTCGGTTACGTCAGGCGCTGCGCGACTCGGGTTCGTCGTCGGTCAGAATGCCTGCGTCCTGTGCGGCATCGCGGCGATCTTCTGGATCGCCGTGCGCCGCTGTGGTCGGGTTCGGCCCGGCGGCGTGCTCCGTATCGCGGAGTACGCCCGAGTCGTGCGCGGGTATTGCCGGATCGGCCTGGGAGACCGGATCGTGATTCAGTGCGGGCTCGGCAGCGCCGGCCTGCGGTTCAACGTTTGCCACTTCGGCGTGTTCTTGCCCAGCCGGGCCTGCGGCGGCGTCCTGATGCAACTCGGGCGCCCGTGCGGCATCCGCCACGCCATGCGTCGATTCGGCAAGTTCAGCCGGCTCGTTTGTCTCAGTCGACTCCGCATACTGGGCCTGAGCGACTGGCGCTTGATGCTCTACAGCATGTTCGCCAGCGATTTCCGTTCCTGCTGCCTCGCCAGTTTCTTCGCCGTAATCGCGATCGGCAGTTTCGCCAAGGGCTTCACCCTCGACAGCGGCTGCTTCGCCGGCAGCAGATTCCGCCGGTTCTTCCAGCGCGCTCTCCTCACCCGAAACCAGGGCTTGCGCAGCCTCGGCCTCGGCCTCGGAAAATTCGATCGCATGCTGACCGAGCAGATCCGCGTTCAACTGCGCCGACGGATCGGCCAGCGGCGGCAATTCGTCGAGCGCCTTCAAACCGAGGTCGTCGAGAAATTGCCGCGTGGTCGCGTACAACGCCGGACGGCCGGGCACGTCACGATGGCCGATCACTTCAATCCAGCCGCGATCCTCAAGCTGTTTGACGACCTGCGTATTCACCGTGACGCCGCGAATCTCTTCGATATCGCCACGCGTGACCGGTTGCCTGTACGCAATGATCGCGAGCGTCTCGAGGACCGCGCGCGAGTATTTCGGCGGTTTCTCGGGATGCAGACGATCCAGATACGAACGCATCGCGGGCTTACTTTGAAATCGCCAGCCCGACGCCAGCCCGACCAGCTCCACACCGCGCCCAGACCAATCCTGCTTGAGGTCTTCGAGCAAATTCCGAACAGTGTCTGCCGACACGCCGTCGGCAAAGAGCTTGCGCAAATCGACGAGCTTTAACGGCTCCTGCGCGCAGATCAAGGCAGTCTCGAGGACGATCTTCGCCTCTTGGGTATTCATGCAGCTAGGTCAGACCCTGTGGTCAAAGAACCGGATCAAACAGACGATGTGGAACTGAAGACGCGCTCGCCCGATTCTGATCGGTCATATTGATGGGAGCACGCACCGGGGGGAGGCGAAACAGGCAATCGAGCCAAACCCAGCCGGACGGAGCAGCGATATTCCTGAAAGGAATCGCGTGACTGAGCGCCATATTACGCAAAAACAACCGGTGCGTAAAGACGAAATCCCCGGCGCATTTTTTAGCGATGCCTCAAGTCGTCCGCCTAAAAGGAAAAGCTGGCCGAATCGGACAGGAATCGGAGCGCGGCAGGCCCGGAATCAGGCCGCGATCGATCCTTTAGCCCTTTAGCCCTTAAGCTGGACCGCCTGCCCGTGCCGCCACCACACTTCAATGCATGCCGTGCTGCGCCAGGAATCGCCTCAAACGCTCAACGCCCAAATCCAGCCGGGCGGAATCGCAGGCATAGCACCAGCGTACGAAGCCCTCGCCTTCCCGGCCGAATGCGCTGCCGGGCGCCACGCCCAAGCCTACTTCCCGCACCATGGCCTTGCACAGCTCGAGGCTGCGCGCCGCCCCCGGCATCGAGAAAAACAGATACATCGCTCCGGGCGGCGCCTTTACGTCGACGCCCGGCACGGTGGCCAGCGCGCGCACCAGATGATCACGCGATGCCTTCAGGTCGTGCACCAGATCCTGCGTGAAGCGCTCACCCTGCTGGACCGCCGCGATGCCCGCCTGCTGAACGAAATCCGGCGCACACGACGTGTTGTACTCGACCAGCTTGCCCAGATCGTCCATCAGCGCGGTCGGCGCGACCAGCCAGCCGAGCCGCCAGCCGGTCATCAGCCACGCCTTGGAAAACGAGTTCACGCAGATCACGCGCTCGTCGCGCCCTGCCAGATCGAGAAACGACGGCGCCGTGCGCGAATCACCGCCGGGCGTGCCGACGCCGGCATCCGCATCCGCGTCCGGGTAATAAAGACGCTCGTAGACTTCGTCGGCGACGATCCAGATACCGTGACGACGGCAATGCGCCAGCACGGCGCGCTGCTCGTCGCGGTTCATCACCCAGCCGGTCGGATTGTTCGGTGAATTGATCAGGAGCATTTTCGTGTCGGGCGTCAACGCCGCCAGCAGTTGCTCGAGGTCGAGTTGCCAGCCGCGCTCACCGTAGCCCAGCGCGACGGTTTCCACCCGCGCGCCGAGAATCTTGGGAATCTCGACCAGATTGGGCCACAGCGGCGTTACCGCCACGACGCGGTCGCCCGCCCCCACTACCAGCTGCGCGGCCAGCATCAACGCGTTGACACCCGCGCTCGTCACCGCGATATGGTCGGGCGAGGTCGTTCCGTGCAGCTCGCTGACGTAGCCCGCGAGCGCCGCGCGCAGCGGCGCGATGCCCAGGTTATGCGTATAGAACGTGGCGCCGGCGGCCAATGCGGCGCTGGCGGCGTCGCGGATAAAGGCCGGAGTCACCCGGTCGGACTCGCCGAACCAGAACGGCAGCACGTCGGCGACGCCGAAACCGGCATTGGCGACTTCACGGATCTGCGAGGGACGCAGTGCGCGCACGGCATCGCGGGCGTTGGGGACGGAGGGCACAGACAGATCCGATTCGCTCATCGAGGCTTCCAGACAGTGATGGACAGGCAATAAGTAATGGGGCAACGCATGGGGCAAGGCTTGAAGCCCGGGGGAGGCGACAGTTTAGCGCGGCGCCTGGTTTTGGGACGGCGAAGTCAGCGGGTGGCGAAGCGCGCCCGCGTCGTCAGTTCCTGTCAGTTCAAATCCTCCGCTCGCGCCGGCAATTGACGAATCAGGCTCCACACCGCCTCCGCCGCCGGCGACAACGAGCGGTCGCGCCGCCGCACCAGTTCGACCGTACGCTCGGCGCGCGGCACGAGCGGTCGCGCCACCAGCGCGGCGCCCGCCGGCAAAGGCAGCGCGAGCCACGGCAGCACGCTTACGCCCACGCCCGCCTCGACCAGCCCAAAAACGGTCGCGGAATGCCCCAGTTCCTGCACCACGGTGGCGCTCACGCCGTATTCCTGCATGACGGCGTCGATGATCGGCCGGCTGCCTGACGCGTAGTCGAGCATGACGAGCTGCTGGCCGTCCAGGTCGGTCCATGCCACCCGCTCCCGCGCCGCCAGGGGGTGATCCTCGCGTGCAACGACACAAAACGAATCCGTCATCAGGGATTCGCTGAGCAGGTCGTCGGCGGAAAACGGGCCGATGATCACGCCGAAATCGACTTCGCCCGACTTCACCTTGCGCACCACGTCGCTTTGCACGTCGTCACGCAGACCCAATGTGATGTAAGGAAACTGACGTCCGCACGCCGCCACCACGCGCGGCATCAAGCGGCAGGCGACCGTCGGGCTCGCGGCCACCACCACACGCCCGCGACGCTGTTCGCCGATTTCGCGGATCTCGCGCAAGGCGTCGTCCAGATCCGTCAGTAGGCGTGACACGCTCGATACCAGGTTGCCGCCGACATCCGTTAGCTGCACCTCGCGGGTGGTGCGGTCGATCAGCTTCAGGCCGATTTCGCCTTCCAGCTCACGTACACAGCGGCTAACCGCCGATTGCGTCAGGCCGATTTCATCGCCGGCCCGGCTGAAGCTCTGCAAACGGGCGACCTCAATGAAAACCCTTAGCTGACGCAGCGTCACATTCATTTACCAACCTCATCAATAACCCTATTTAATGCGCATTGTATGGTGAAATGCCGCACCACAGTCGGGTTCAGTGACATCGCTGCAATGCAGCAATAAGGCGCAAACGCACGCTGGCCGGGCCTGATTGCACAAGATTGGTGATTGTCCCGATTTGCGAGATGGGTTTTTTGGATTCTTATACGCCCCTAGCTAGCGCCCGCGCTGGCCCGCTGCCACAGGGCTTTCTGGCAGTTGGACTCGTCTTGGCACACTTCCTGCATTTACATGCACACAGGGTCGGCGCCATGACTTCTGACTGACATGAAACCGTGGCAAGCCCGACCCCCCTTGGCACTCGCCTATCGAGTGCATGGAGAGTGCGCGGCGCGGGGCAGCGCACCGGAGTTAGCTTCGCTGAGGTGAAACATGATGCTGTTCGACGATTTGAGAGACAACGAGTGGGCGCTGGTCGAGGCGTTGTTCTGTGCGGAGCCAGCACGGAGCGAACGGCGCGGTCGGCCACGCGTGGAAGCACGCGCGGTTGTCAACGCCGTGCTTTGGGTGCTATCGACGGGCGAAGGCTGGTCCAAGCTGCCGGGCCGCTATCCGTCGCCGCCGACTTGCCGCCGCCGCTTCGACGAGTGGCAAGCCGATGGTACGCTCGCCGAAATAGTTAAGCGACTCGGCACCAGCGGCCGTGAAATTTCGCTGCGCGGCCGTATTGGCGCGACCGCCGCGAAACCGCCGGCACCGCCGAGCCGCGACCGCCTGCGCGGCGCGTTCTGGACCAATCCGGAATCGTGGCGCGCGCCGGTCAAGATGGCCTGACGCGAATTGTTTTGCCTCCGGGCGCCTGCGGGCGCCCGGCGTGTATCTGGGCCGCCGTGCGTTCGCCGTACGCCGTCTGTCGACGTCCGCCGACACGACCCTGGTCTGCAAATGGGCACCGCTTCCCGCTCCACGACTTCACGGACTTCATCGAGTTCATCGCCTGGTCGTTTCAGACACCTGACACGGCTCACCGGTTGCGGATGAAACATCCATTTACCATTACTTACAGCGTGCTTTCGCCACTCGGCATACCGTATGAGTATGCAAACAGGCCTTGAGTCGATGGGCTTGACGGGAGCTCAGCATGAAACCAATGTCACTGCTTCTGTGCGGCATTGTTGTTTCATCAATGGCCGCACCGGCGCTCGCACAGCAGCGCCCACAAGGCTGGAACTGGCGGCCGGACCATACGGCCACAGTTCAGGCCTGGCAGCAAGGTGATGCACGCGGCCGCGACTTCACGCCGCCTGCGCCGCGCGGAGATTTGCGCGGCGACATCGCGAGCAATGCGCGCATGCGGCCGGAGTCGCCGCCGCGTGAAGACGCCGTGCGTCGCCGCTAGCGGAATCACGCAATGCAGCGCACTGCATGGGCACGGCGAATTGAACGGTTGGGGAACCACCCGGCGTCGCGCCAGTCTGATTTAACGCCATTAGCACAGCGTGGCAGTAGTAATTCCGGTACGCCCGTATCCTTGCGATACGGGCTTTTTTTTGCTTTTTTGCCTTAGCGAACGATCGGTGCGCGAACGGCGGACGCGCAATGCGCTGCCGCTCAAGGCTATTAGCGGGACCGGCAAACGGGAGCATGAGCGATCACAGGCACGGTCATAAGCAGGACCATAAGCCGGCCACGACCCGCGGCGACAAAATCACCGCCAGCCGCGCAACGCGGCCGGGGAAACAGCGCCAGTTTGCCGCGCCGGCCTAAGGCCGGGCTTCGAGAGCGGCTGCGGGCCGCGCTTCGGCTGTGGCGACGACGTAATCGTTCATGCGCTGCGCGCTCCAGCTCAACAGGCGCTCGTCGTGCTCGAGTCTCGCGAACTCGGCCCGGCCCCGTTCGGTGAGCACGGCGATGTCGACCGGCGCATGAAAACCTGGGGCCGGAGCGACCGTGCGCTGCCGAACAGTGTCCATCAGGCCTAACGCGCGAAGATATTGGAAGACGCCCGGCCGTCTGGCCCATGGAACCTGGCGATATTGCGCCCGCCGCAGCGCTTCAAGTACCGCTTCGTTGGAATACGTGGTCATCTCACTTCTTTCTTAAAGTGCAGCTATGACACATCTATGCCAACACGTCACCGCGCCACCAGTGACGCGCATAGCACCCGCCCTTGGCTGGAAGCCGGCCGCTCGCCTTGCTCCGCCAGGTGCTGCCTGGTCTGGTTTTCGGAACCCCCGTCTGAACGACATGTTAGCGTTCTATCTGCGGACCGACGATGCAACCGCTGCGGCGCGATAGCAAGCCCGAAGATTTGTCCCGAAAGACATACGTTACCCCATTTAAATTGATTCTATTCACTTTATTAGCGCTTTTTTTTGCAGCAATCGTGCTATGGAAACGCGGCCGCGCGCCTCTCATCATTGTCACGATCGCTCTATTCTGGCTGCTTGCCACCGGCTGGCTCACCGCGCCATTGCTCGAATTGGCGCAGCCGCACCGGCAAACCGACACGCCCGCCAGCTTCGCGCCGCGCACCGCGATCATCATGCTCGGCGGAGGCACTGCCTACGACGAAAACGACGTCCTCGTGCCACCGCCAGACGTGATCGCGCGCATCGCGGTGAGCGCCAAAAGCTATGCGGCTTGCAAGCGCGCGGCAGCCACGTGTCAGGTGATCGTGAGCGGCGGCAATCCGCAGCGGCGCGCCGCCAGCGAAGCGGACACCTACCTGCCGTATCTGCTAAGCAAACAGGTGCCGCGCGCGGACATCGTGCTGGAAAACCGCAGCCGCACGACTTATGAGAATGCGCGCAACGTCTCGGCTATTCTCGAACGCTCGCGCTACGATTCCCTGATACTCGTCACCTCCGCGTATCAGATGCCGCGCGCATTACTCGACTTCCATCGGTTCGGCATCGCGCCGCAACCGTTGATCTCGAGCGCGAGACATGCACGTCTCGGTGTACTGCCGCACTATGACAACCTGGTGAATGCCGAGATCGCACTGCACGAACTGGTTGGAATCGCGCAATTTCATGTCTATCGTGCAATCGGATGGTTCTGAATCTGACGTTGCAGAATGGCAATTTATTTAGAGATGCGAATATTCCTTTTGTCGACAAGACATTATCGAATTGGATGCGCCCTCGTCATCGATAATGACTGTGGAACGAACGTAACAAGATGTAACTAATTGTCATTACCGTTACAAAACGTCCGCTGGAGCGGATTTTGCTGGCTAGAATGCATTGTCTTTCCGATTGGACAGGCAAATACTCGGGTCCATAACCACTCTGCGGAGGTAACAATGAAGAAAGTGTCCCTGGCGATCCTGATTTCCCTCGGCGCCGTAACGGGTGCAGCCTATGCGCAGGACAACGGCGTCATGATGAGTACCGATCCGGCCAAGGCCGCCGACGTCGAACAACGCGCGCAAGAGTTGCAAAACCGTCAGCAAGCAATGGAAAGCGCACCGGCCATGCCGGCAAAACATCACAAGATGGCACCCCATCATCATAAGAAGGCCGCCAAGGCCGACGCCGCCAGTTCGTAAGCGTAGTTCGCTCATCATCCGCAGCCCTGCCGCGGAGATGAAAAAGCCGAAGCCGGCGCCGCCGGTTTCGGCTTTTTTGTTGTCTAATGAACTTGCTGCGGGTCCGCTGCGCCCGGCTGACGTTATGCTAAAGTCGCGCACCGGCCGGCGCCCGCCGGAATCCCCCTAACCTGTGCGCACCTTGGTGCGGAGGACAGCATGAGCAACATTCAGCTAGATATCGAATGGACTGAAGCGGCATCCCGCAAAATCGAAAAACTGATGCCGCGTGGCGGTCAGGAAGCGTTCCTCGCGCTGCCGCCCGTCGAATGCCTGCCGATGGAAGGCGACGTGCTGTTTCTTGGCCCGGACGGCAAGCAGCAACCGTTTATCGTCGCAGAGCGCCAGTATCACCACGACGGCGATGCGGACTGGACCATCATCCTGATCCTCGACGTCCCGCAAGCCACGCACTAAAGATAAACGGCGAGCGCCGCACAGGCCGGATCCGGCCTCGCAGTTCGCTCGCCGTCGTCCGGCTTTTCCTAGCTTGCGGTCCACCTCATAGGCGTTCAGGCGATCTTCGACACGACCCGAATTTCCGCGTGTTCGACCCAATCCGCCACGGCTTTCTTGTAAGCCGCAATGTGTGCGGACGCGGCATGCGCCGCCAACGCTTCCTTGCTGGCCCAACGCTCGACAAACACGAACCGGCGCGGCTCCTGCACGTCACGATGCAGATCGTATTGAAGCGCGCCCGGCTCCTCGCGCGTTGGCCCGACGATGCCTTCCAGCGCCTGGCGCAGTTGCTCCTCATAGCCCGGCTTTGCCACCGAGATTGCGACCACCGCGATTTCAGCCATGCTTGCCCTCCGTTGTTTCAGGAAAAGCAGCAGCATACCCGCCCCCCGTCAAACCTGCAGGCGGCCACGCGCTGCCTGCAAGTACGCGCGGCGGCGGCTGGATTACCCGGATGCAAGGCAAACCGCGCGCGAAACGTCTGAGCACCGTCCTTGCCTGGAGTTTGGCGGGCGGCCACTTACCGCCCTGCTACCCTCGGCTTCATACGCGTGATTGATTCCATTTGAAAGGATCGGTCCTGCGCAAGGCGAACGCGCGCGAAGCTCACGCGCAACGACCACGACGCCAGAGCCGAAGCCGCGTGACCGCCCGCCTGCCAGGCACCCGGCCAGATCCTGCGTCTGTGATTACCCGCACATTCATGCGAAGTGCGAACTGATAGACTGGTTTTGACAAATCCCGCCGGAGCCCCGCATGGCTGGCATTGCACTCCGCGTTCCCGGGCCGTACCCACCTTGCCCTACCGACGCCTGGGCTGTGCCTTCGTTGCGCGCCGAATCTGTTTGCGCGCCCCGTCACCCGCTTGCCGCGATGCCGCCATGCCCGCCCTTATGCCCGCTCTCATGCCAACCGTCAGCGAATTGACCCTGCGCGGTCTGCTCCCGCATCTGGTCCGGGACGAGTCCGGCTGGACCGCGACATGGCGCGCGCTGACCCTGCATAGCGTGTTCCAGCCGGTACTGTCCGTCACGCATCAGTGCGTGGTCGGCTACGAGGGGCTGTTGCGCGCGTTCGATCCGGTCGGACTGCCGGTATCGCCGGAGGTGCTGTTCTCCGGCACACGTTCGGCCGCCGACGCACGCGAACTCGACCGCATCGCGCGTTGCCTGCATGTGGCGAATTTCATGGAACAAGGCATCAGCACCGGATGGCTGTTTCTGAACACGCGTCCCCAGGTGTTCGAAACCGGCTGGCCGCAGCGGACCTTCATCGACGAACTGTCGGCGCACTTCGGCCTGCCGCAGGAGCGCATCGTGATCGAAGTGCTCGAACAACCCGCCGACGACGAATCCGCCGTCGCCAGCATGCTCGCCGCGTCTCAGCCACGCGACTTCCTGATTGCGATCGACGACTTCGGCACCGGTTTTTCGAACTTTGACCGTGTGTGGCGTTTTCGGCCCGACATCGTCAAGCTCGACCGTTCGCTGGTTGCGCGAGCGGGCAAGCGTGAAGGCGACGATTCGATGATCGGCCATCTGATCGCGATGCTCCATCAGTCCGGCACGCTGGTGCTCGCCGAAGGCGTCGAAACTGACGAGGAGTTGATGATTCTGATGCAGGCCGACGTCGATTTCGTGCAGGGTTTCTGGCTCGGCCAGCCGCAGAGTTCAGTGCAGGCGGCATGTGCAGGGGTGCCGGCGCAGATCGAGTCGATGTGGGCCAAATTCGCCGCTTATGAACACGCCCACGCCGGCCACCAGCGGCTCGGTTTCGAAGGGTTCGCCGAAGCCGTACTCGCCGCCGCCGACACGTTCAAAGCCACCGGCGATCTGCAGCAGGCGGCGCAAAAGATCTGGCATCTGCGCGAGGCCCGCCGGGTGTTCATCACCAACGGCCAGGGCGAACAGACTCAAGCGTCGATCTCAGCCGCCTCGGTGCCACCGCCCCCGTCGCGGCTCGCACCGCTCTACACCGACACGCGCAGCAACTGGTCGCGGCGATCCTATTTCAAGCACGCGCTCGCCGCGCCGGGGCGCGTCGCGATGATGGGGCCGCACTATTCGCTCGCGGACGGCCAGGACTGCTATACGGCGGCAATCGCGTTCGAGCGTGACGGCACGCATGTGCTCTGTGTCGATTTTGTGCCGGCGACGGCGGCAGCCGAGACGCGTTCTGGCGGACGCACAGCCAAACGCTGAGTCCGCCCCGGCTGCGCCGTCAGGCCTCGCCAGCCGCAGCCCCTTATCCTCTTCAGTCCTTCTTCAGTCCTTCTTCATTCCTCTACGCGCCCGCGGCCGGATTTGATCTCGCTGCGCTTCGCCTTGCTGTCGAGGCGACGCCGATTCGAGGCGCGCGTGGGCCGGGTCGCGACACGCGGCTTGCGTGTCACGCTGACGCTTTCGATCAGTTCATCGAGCCGCGCCAACGCAGCCGCGCGGTTCATCTCCTGAGTGCGATGCTCCTGCGCCTTGATGATCACCACCCCGTCGCGCGTGAGCCGGTGATCGGACAGCGCGAGCAGGCGCATCTTCAGCACCTCCGGCAACGACGAGGCCTGCACGTCGAAGCGCAGATGGATGGCACTCGAGACCTTGTTGACGTTCTGGCCGCCCGCTCCTTGCGCGCGCACTGCGGTCAATTCGATTTCGTTCGGCGGAATGGGATAGCGGGATGTCATGACAGGATTGAGCTGGGAGATGCAAGTGTACACAGTGCGCAGCCGATTCCGGGCCACGCGCTATCGGGCGGCGGCCACCGATGCGAAAAACCATTTGCATCGGCACAGCCAGTTCGTTGATACTGCGGCTTTCGCTTACAGCGTAAATTTATATGAAACTCCGTCCGGGTTTTGTTCTGGAACTGGCCATCAACTTTCTGTTGCCGTGGCTTGCTTACCGCTTTGCGTTACCGCACTTGGGCGAGACCGGCGCCCTGATTGCCTCCGCGGTGCCGCCGATGGTCTGGAGCGTGATCGAACTGGTGCGCTTCCGGCGCGTCGACGCGCTCAGCGTGATGGTCGTGGCAGGCATCGTGCTGTCGATCGTGGCCATGGCGCTGGGCGGCACTCCTCGCATGCTGTTGCTGCGGGAGTCGCTGGTGTCCGGCGCGGTAGGCGTGGTGTTTCTGCTGTCGTTGCCGCTGCGCCGCCCGCTGATCTTCTATCTCGCACGCGCCACCGTCGCCCGTGAGATGGAAGGCGGCGCCGAGCGCTTCGAAACGTTGTGGCGCGAGCGGCCGGGCTTCGTCAGCGCAATGCGGCTCATGACGCTGGTATGGGGCGTCGGCCTGACCGGCGAAACAGCGCTGCGCGCATGGATGGCGCTCACCTGGCCGATCGAGCGCTTCCTGGTAGTCTCGCCGTTCATCGGCTATGGCATATACGGCGGCCTGGCGCTTTGGACCATGTGGTACCGCAAGGCCATGCGCAACCGCGTCGAGGCACGCACGCAGCCGGACGGAATCGCTGGCTGAACACGGCGGCCCGCCCGCGCCACGCTACCGGGCCGCGCGCCACGCCTCCGCAATTCGCGCGGCCAGACCGGAGTCGCGCTGCGTCGGCGTCGCGATCGCCTGCAGCAGCACGGCGCGCGCGCCGATCACCTCCACCCGTTCACGCGCGCGCGTAATCGCCGTGTACACGAGTTCGCGCGACAACACGCGGCTGAACGCCGACGGCAGCATCAGCACCGCATGCTGGAACTCCGAGCCTTGCGACTTATGAACCGTAAGCGCGAATGCCGTATCGTGCGGCGGCAGCGCCGCCGGCGACACGGCTCGCAAACCGCCGTCACCCGTGCGGAAATACACGCGCAACGCGCCGCCCGCGCCCGGTAGCGCAATCCCAATGTCGCCGTTGAACAGACCCAGCGCATAGTCGTTGCGCGTGACCATAACGGGCCGTCCGGCGAACCATTGAGCGCCCACCGCCAGCGTCACACCCGCCGAGCGCCGCACTTGCGCGGCCATCGCGGCATTCACCTGATCGACGCCGCGCGGTCCCGAACGCGTCGCGCACAGAATTCGAAAACGGTTTAGTGCATCGAAGAGCGGCGACGGGTCTGGCGTATCGGTGACTAACGCTTCAGCAAGCGCCTGCGCATACGCCGCAAAACCCGCGGCAAGCCGTGTGACCGTGCGCTCGGCGAGGCTCACATGGGTGTCTTCGTACAGCGCCGCTGCACAGGGTTCGGCAGGGTCGATGCGCAGAGCGTCGAGTGCGACGCCCGCCGCACCGTTGCGAATCGCGAGCGACAAACGGCCGATCGGCGATTCGAGGCCAAATCGATAGTTGCGCTCGAGCCAGACGACGCAGTCGGCGAGCGGGTTTTGTGCAAGCGCGGCCAAGGTCGGGGCAGAGCCTGATGCTAATGCCGCGGCCGCTGCTGATTTCGCAGACGACGGTGCTCCAGTATCCGGCTCGGCGGTATTCGCAAAGAGATCGCCGCTGGGTGGTTCATCGAAGGCACCTTGCGCTTCGGTATGGGCATCGGCATCGGCGAACAGATCGTCGGGCGACGCATCGAAAATGGCCGGCTCACCCGCGTGCGCGAAAAACCCGTCATGCCCTTCGGCAAGTCCGCTCGATGGACCCGGCAGCGCCTGCGACAACCGCGCCGCGTCAATACCGAGCGCCCCGGCGATCCGCTGCAGTCCGTTTCGCGTAAAAGCGGGACGCGCGCTGAGTTCGGCAAATACCGCACCGGCCTCGACGGCGGCGAGCTGATCCTTGTCGCCCAGCATCACGAGACGCGTCTGCGGCGCAATCGCGTCGAGCAGATGTGCCGCCATCGCGACGTCGATCATCGACGCCTCGTCGATCACGACGACGTCATAAGGCAGCGGATTATCGCGATGATGCCGGAAGCGCCCGCCCGGTCCGGACCCGAGCAAGCGATGCAAGGTGTACGATGTCTGCGGCAAGCGCGCCGCGAGTTCCGGCGGCAAATCGCCGGCACGGGCCAGCAAGGCTTCCTGCATCCGCTGGGCGGCCTTGCCGGTGGGCGCCGCCAAGGCAATCCGCAGATCGGCCCGCGCGTCCAGCAGACACGCAAGCACGCCGACCACGGTAGTCGTCTTGCCGGTGCCCGGGCCGCCGCTAACGATGGTCAAGCGCCCGGACAGCGCCATGACTGCCGCGACACGTTGCCAGTCGACCTCGTCGTCCCGCGGTGCGCCGAAGTAGCGCAACAGACGTTCGTGTAATGCCTGGGCCGTCGTGTTCGTGTTCGCGGTTGTGGCGGCGCTCGGGGTCGTGTCCGCTCCTGCGCCGGAGCGCGCGTTCGCTGGCGCATTGGAATCGGCACCGGCATAGGCCTCGGCGCCAGCTCCTCCCGCAGCACCCGCAGCTTCGCGGACCCTCACCTGCTCCACCTGACCACCGCCCGCATGCCCAACCAGCGAGCGAGCGAGGCGCCGCTCGTAGTCGTAATAGCGTGCCAGATACAGCCGCCCTTGCCCGTCGATCACCAGCGGCCGCAACGCCGCCGCGCTCTGCGTGCCGTCGCTGACCATGCCGCTTGCGAACAGCGCCGCGCGCACCTCGGCGCTCGACCCATCGAAACGCCGTGCCAGCACGCCAAGCGGCAGACACACGTGCCCTTCGGCAGTCGCGCGGCTCGCAGCGAAGGCGGCCCGCGCCGCCCACTTCACCGACTCGCCCGACGCACCGCCGCGGCGCGCCAGCGTGCCGATGCGGCGCGCGAACCCTTCGGCAAGCGCGGTGCTGAAATCGGCCGGCGCGGGTAGATTCACGCCGATGTCATCGAGCGCCGGCGGTGCGAAAGCGTCCCGCTCGAACGTGCTCATGCGACACCTCCGATCATCGCCGCGTCGAGCAGCGCCACCAGTTCGAACGCGGGGCGCCGCATATGCACGCCCGCTGCCGCCCCGTCGCCGTCGCGCCACTGCGGACGAACGCCGCGCACGAACAGATAGAGATAGCCGCCGATATGCGTGTCGTAGGCGTAATCGCGCACCCGCGTTTTCAGATAGCGATGCAGCGCCACCGTGTAGAGCAGCGCCTGCAGGTGATACGCGTGGCTCGCCATGGCCGCTTCAAGCGGCGCCGCGGCGTAGTCGGCGGCCGTGTCGCCCAGATGGTTCGACTTCCAGTCGACGATCCAGAAACGTCCGTCGTACTCGACGATCATGTCGATAAATCCTTTGACGAAACCGCGCAACACGCCGGGTTCCAGCGCCACATCGGGATAGCCGTATTCGATCAGCAGTTCGCGCAATGCCGGAAAATCGAGCGAAGGCGCGGCAAACAGAAATTCAAGTTCGTTCAGACGCCGCTGCGGATTCAAGTTGGCAAGCGCCATACCGGGCACGAGCTCGGTGCTCACGACGTCCGCGATCAGCTTGTGCATCATGGCAGGCAAACGTACCGCAAGTTCGGGCACAGCCGGCGCCGGGCGCTCGCGCAATGCGCCCCGGATGGCCTCCGGCCACGTCTGCGGATCGGTGAAATCCGCGAGTTCGAACATGCGGTGCAGACAGTCGCCCGCCGCCGCGCCGCGCGGAAAGGCGAGAATGTCGTCTTCCGCATAGGACGGCGCTTGCGGCACCAGCAACGGCAGAGGTGCGAGCACATCGGCGATCTCGTCGTGATCGGGCCGCACTTCTTCCACCCGCGTAGGCGCCTCCTCGGCTTTGCTGCCGGCGGCGATCAGGCCGCTGAAGCTCGCCATGCGCCACTGATCGCGCAACGGCCGCCGGTTGGCACGCGCCTGCATTCGCGCGCCGCTATCCTGGAGGCTTTCCAACGGCACCCGGCGCCCCACCTCCGGCAACGGCTGCAGCGTGATCGGGCCGCCCGCAAGCGAGCGCCATCGTTCGGCCACGGCGACTTCGTCAGGCGGATCGGTGAGCCAATCGTCAAAGCTGTAGCCGCTGCCGCACACCAGCCAGTTCAGTACGCTGCGGCGAGACTCCCTGGTGGAGCGCGACGAAAGATAAGTCCCGGCAACCAGATAGCAGCGATACACCGCGCGTGTCAGCGCCACATACACGAGCCGCGCCCGTTCTGCCGCCTGCTCGCGCACCGCATCACGTGACGCGCGTTCGGCCTCTTCGTCGTCGCAACCGTAGTGCAGCACGGCACCGCCCGTTTCGTCGTGATATTCGCGCGCATCGGGCAAGCCCGAGGATGGCGGCTCGCGCAGCGCGCCGTCGTTCAGAAACGGGCAGAACACAACCGCGTACTCCAGTCCTTTCGATTTGTGGACGGTGACGATCTGCACGAGGTTGCGATCCGACTCGAGCCGTAACTGCGCGTCTTCGCCGCCACCTTGCGTGCGTTGCGCGGCGAGCCAGCGCAAAGTCGGTGCGATACCGGGTTGCGTGGCAGCACGTGCCTGCACGAGTTCGGCCAGATGATTCACGTTGGTCAGACGGCGCTCGCCGTCCGGTCCGGCCACCAGCCGTTGCGCGACTCGCAACTCGCGCATCAGCGTGCGCCACATCAACGCGAAGCCGCGCTCGTGCCATAGCGTGCGATAGCGTGAGAAACGTTCGACCCAGCCCATCGCGTCCGCGGCGTGCGCGGGATCGTCGGCTGGCGCCGGCGCGTCGGCGACCTGCTCGAGACGCCACAGCGCGGCGGCGTCGAGACCCAGCCAATCGGTGGCAAGCGCGGCGCGCAAACGCCGCAGATCGCCCGGCGTATCGACCGCGGCAAGCACGCGCTCGATCTGCTCGGCGTCGAGCGTCGCGAACACCGAGGCCTGCGCCAGTTCCACGCTGCCGACACCCCACGACGCCAGCACACGCTTGATCAGACTGCCCTGCTTATGCGTTTGCACCAACACCGCGATATTGCCCGGTGCGAGCGGCACGTCGCCGATCGTCACCGACCCTTCGCGCGCACCGCGCAGGAGCCGCACGATCTCGGCCGCACACGCTTCGCTTGCCGCGCGTTGCGCATCGCGTTTGGTCAGCGCCGCGTCGCCCTGCGGCAAGGTCCAGATGCGGAAGTCGCCCGCGCCTGCATCCGGTTCGGAGAAAGGCGGACGACGCCGCTCGCCGGCCCGCACCGGTTGATAGTCGAGACCGTCGAGCACGAAAGCCTGGGGATTCGCTTCGAATAGCCGGTTGCAGGCCTCGACGATCGGCGCGGTCGAACGCTGATTGACCGCCAGCGTGTAGCACGCCGAAGCCGCCTCGCGCGCCGCCAGATAGGTATGCAAATCCGCCGCGCGGAAACTGTAGATCGCCTGCTTCGGATCGCCGACCAGAAACAGCGGCCCAGCCGGCGCGAAGATGCGGCTGAAAATCGCGAACTGCAACGGATCGGTATCCTGAAACTCGTCGATCAGCGCAGCCGGATAACGCGTGCGCAAAGCATCGGCAAGCCAGGGATTGGCCGCGAGCGCCCGATACAGGTTGGACAGCAGGTCGTCGAACGACACTACCCTGCGCGTGCGCTTGCGCGCCACCAACTCGGCGGGCGCGTAGTCGAGCCAGGTTTCGATAAGCGCAAGCCAGCGCGCGCGTTGCGTGGCTTCGGCCGCGACCACGGCCGCAGCCAGTGCCTCGGCCTGCTCGAAGAACGGATGCCCGGGCGGTTCGAACTTGACCTTGGTGGCCTTTTTCAACGCCGACGCGGTCAGCTTCAAGGCCGCTTTCGGCGGCGGCGCATGGCAATCGCCCTGCGCGAAGTATTCGGTCCACGCCGCGATCGCGGCACTCACGAGATCGGGCTTATGCGAGGTCTTGCTCAGACGGTCCTGCGCTTGTCCAAGCAGGCTCACGATCGTGTCGCGCTCCGCCTGCCAGATTGCGCAAGCTGTATCGAAACGCGCCTGCGGATCGGCGTCGTTGCCGCCAGCATCGACCTTGCCCCAGCGCAGTTGCGCCAACGGCTTCTTCAAGCGCCGTGCGAGTTGCTCGTTGAGCGACGCGGGGCCGGCGCGTTTGGCCACGAGCCATGCCGCGAACGCGGGATGCGCATAGGCCACCGGTTCCACCTGCTCGCGCCAGAAATCGGCTGCCATTTCGAAACGCAACGCAGCGTCGTCGGCTTCCATTTCGAACGCGAACGGCATGGCCGCGGCGAACGGCGCTTCCTGCAAGGCCCGTTGACAGAAGGCGTGAATGGTGTGAATCGCGGCCTGGTCGAACGTGCGCAGCGCGCGCCGCACGACTTTCAACGCGCCCTCTCGATCAATGCCTCGCTCCGGCGCAAGCGTGGTTTCGAAGAGACGCTGGATAAACGGATCGCCGCCGTCGTCGTCCGCATCGATAGCCCGGTCCAGTTCCGCGAGCCGCCCGCGAATCCGCTCGTGCAATTCCGCGGTCGCCGCCTTCGTAAAGGTTACGACCAGAATCTGGTCGGCGTTCAGATTCTTTTCAAGCAGCAGCCGCACGTACAACGCGCAGATGTTCCAGGTCTTGCCGGTTCCCGCCGACGCCTCGATCTGGTTGACGCCCTCGAGCGAACAGGCGAAGACATCGAGCTCCTGCGCAACCAGCGCGTGATGATGAACGGCGCCGCTCATGATGCGCTCCGCAGATGCTGCAGCAGCGGTTTGAAGACGATCGAGGCAAGACTGCCGAACGGTTCGTCGAGCGTCAATGGCGTGCCGCGCAGCGCGATGCGCAAAGCAGGGTCGTCGGATTCGCCGCGCACACGATCGTTGATCCACACGCCCTGTGCCGCGGAATCGCTCTCGCTGATTTTCACCCATGCGCTCTTCGGGAAAAAGCGCAGCGGCAGCATGCGCCCGGCCCTGAACAGCGCGGCAAGCGGCGCCAGTTCGTCGAGCGGCGCGGCGACCGGCGTGAGTTCGAAGCTCTCGCCGCTGCCATGCCAGACCGTGCGGCGTGGGCCGTTAGGCTGCGCCGCGCAATAGACCAGATGCGCGAGCCACGCCGACAGATAGTCGCGCGCGGTCGCTTTGGCGTAACGGAAAATCACTTGTCCTGTCTCGGTCAGCAAATTCAAGGTGCCGTGAAGTTGCAGCGGTGTTTCGGCTGCTTTGCGGAGCGCCGCGTCATGCGAGCCGAAAAGCGTATCGGCGATGTCAGCGCCAGCGGGCCAGCGCGGCTTGATATCGAGCACGAATGGCAACCGCTCAACACCCGATGCGACTTCGCGGCGCACGCTGTCGGCGAGTTGCCGTAGCGCGCCGAGTTCGCGCGAGCGCCATACCGCGCCGGTCGCGCCGCCCGGCAATTCCGGACTGGCCGCGGCGACGCGGCGTACCCGCTCAAACATACCGTCCTGGTCTTCAGCGCCGCTGTCCAGCAGCACCGGCAGGAGCCGCTCCGCCAACGCGTCACGGCCGGCCCAATCGAGTTCGAACGGCTCCGTATCGAGCAACTCGCCCTGCGCGTCCGACAACACAATACCGAGGCGGTCGCGTAACAATGCACGCGCCGGATGACGCCAGAAACGCACGAATTCGTCGAAGGCAACAGAGGCCGTGTCTTCAGCGGGCAACGGTTGATCGAAAAACGGCGCAGCGGCCGGATGCTGCGGCGCGGCCAACAAAGTGGCCAGTTCCGCGCGATCCGTGTCGTAAGTGAAAAGGCCGCGCTGCGACGAGAAGTAGTCCGACGCGAACGCCTGCAGCGGGTGATCGATGATGAACGCATGCCGCGCGGTTTCGATTTCCGCGGGACTCGCCCCTTCCCCCGCCGACACCTGGGCCAGGTGGTCGAGTAATTCGTCGACCAGCGCGGCCGGCGGCAACGGTGCATTGTCGCGAATGCTGCGACCGGTATAGGCGATGAAGAGCCGGTCCCGCGCGGCCAGCAGCAAGTCGAGGAACAGATTGCGTTCGTCGTCGCGACGCTGCCGGTCACCGGCTTTCCCGAAGGCAGCCATCAGGTCGAATTCGTCCGCGCGGGCGAGACTCGGCAACACGCCGTCATCCATGCCGAGCAGACAGACAATGCGATAGGGCAAACCGCGCAAGCTGGTCAGCGACGAAAACGTCACGCTCCCCCACGGCACGCCGCCGCGCGCGGGGTCGTCGAGCGCCTCGGTGAGTGCGCCGCGCACCACGGTGGCAGGCAACCCGACGTCTTGCGCGCCCGCCTGCATCGCGTCGCCCATCTTGTCGATCGCGTCGCGCACCGCCGCCAGCGAATCGGCAAACTCCACGCTGCCGTCGAAACACTGCGCGAGCGTTTCGAGCAGCAATTGCGCCCATTCGGCAGGGGTTTGCTCGACCGCGCAGCGCTGCGCGAAGCTTTCGATATCGTCGACGAAACTTGACAGGCGGCCGAGCAATTCGGCATCCGACCCGTCCGCGCCTTCAACGGGCAACCAGGCATCGACCGGCTCGCCGCCATCCGGCATCGCATAGCCGAGGTATAGCCGGGTCAGCGCATCGGCGAATGTATGGCGCGCGACCGGCACGTGCTCGCCGGTCGGCTCGCCGGGCGCCAGCCCGCGCCGTGCACCGGCTGCCGCGAGCCACTCCTGTGCGGCTTCCAGCGCGCTGGCATCGATCCCGTAACGCGCGGCGATCGCATCGACCCGCAGCCATTCGATCAGATCCGGTGCGCCCACGCTACGCTCGGGCAAGGCCAGCCAGTCAAGCAGTAAACGCGCAACCGGATTGGCCTGCGAAGGTGGCAAGCCGGTAATCCGGTAGGGAATCCGGCGCGTGTCGCCAGGCGGCGCGGTGCCGAATACCGCATCGATCAACGGCCCGGCAGCCGCGAGATCGGACACGGCAACCAGCACATCGGAGGGCTGCAGATCGTCGAACTCGTCGAACCATCCGAGCAGCCGATCGTGCAGCACTTCAAGCTGGCGCGACAGGCTGTGGCATACGTGGACTTCGATGCCATTCTCAATCGGCAATTCGTCGGTGTCCGTTTCCGCGCGCAACTCGAGGATGCCGTTCTGCACGGCGGCGAGCCAGCTCGGCTCCGGATTCTCGCTGAACGCGCCCGTCTCGCCGGATGCGGCGCTCTCAGTCAGCTCATGCAGCATGTGCAGTTGCGCCTGAGTCTGACGGCCCCATTCGGCCAGTAACGGATGACCCACCTGCTGATAATCAAGCTGGCCCGCGGCGTCGAGCGCTTCGACGCGGCCCGCGCTGACCACGTCGAACCAGAACTCGCGGCACGGGTTCAACACATACAGCCGCACGTCGACCCAACGCGAAAGTGCTCGCAGCAACGCGACGTGCAACGGCGGCATGGTGGGCAGCGCGAACACGCTGACCGCTTCCGGCCACTGCGCGTTCGAGATGGCTTCCAGATCGAGCGTGCCGATTTCTTCGAGAAAGCGATAAGCCGGCGGCAGAGCCGCTGCGGGCGTCTGCGCATCGCCCGCCACTTCGGCTAGCACGGCGCGCCACAGTGCAGCTTGCCAACGCTCGTCTTCACGCGCCGCCTCGCTTGCGCCGACAAGACGCGGACCGGTGTCTTCCGCAGCGCCGCTCGCGAAGATCGAACCACCCTTCTGCCATTGCAGCAGCCATTCCGGGCGATAGGTCAGATAGTGGTCGAGCACGGTGGCCACACGACGCGCCAGCTCGTAGCGCATCGACGCATCCGCCGCATCGAGATACGTACGCAGACGCGGCGAGGCATTCCACGGCAAAGCTTCGTCCGCTTCGCCCAGCAGCCGGTAGCAGCGCCAGACGAGCCGGTCCGGCGCGAACGGCGAATGCCTGGGCACCTCGATCACGCCGCCGATTTGCGCCCACAGCCATTGCGCGAGGTAACCAAAATTGACATTCGCGCAGATACCCTGGCGCGCCGCGATGTCGAGCTCGAGCCGGCGGCGCACGGCCGCGCTCGGGACGATCACGGGCTGCGCGCGCCAAGGGTCGGACGGCGCTTGTGCCAGGTCGTCGAGCAGCGCGCCGACAAGGGTTTCGTAGCGGTTCGAGTAGAAGAGCTGGAGCATGGATCCTGGGGAAGCAGGCGGCGTGAGCGGAACACCCCGGCCGCGACAGATACTGAAGCGACAGCATAACAAACGCGCCACCAGGGCAGAACCTGGCCGAACGGACGAGGTCAGATCAGGCACAAAATCAGTTAGACTCGTCGGCAAGTTTGGGTCTGCGCCAGGTCCACCCCGGGTCGGCCTTTTCAACCGCGTTTTCTCAGTGAATGGAATTCAGGCAGTCGATGCGCTATTCGGTTGAAATAAAAAAATTCCTTTACAGCCAGTACTTTTATGGCGGCCTGCGCATCGCAGTCGGCGTGTCGTTACCGGCCGTCCTGTGTCTGATCGTATTTCACGATCGCGACCTCGGCTTCACGATCGCGACCGGCGCGCTCGGCGCATGCGTGGTCGATATGCCAGGCCCGCTCAAGTACAAGCACAACGAGATGCTGGCGTGCACGGTGATCGGCTTCCTGTCCGCGCTCGCCACCGGCCTCGCCACGGTCAACTCGGTGGCGCTGTGGTGCACGGTCGTGCCGCTCACGTTCGTGCTCTCGTTGATCGTCGTGTATGGCAACCGCTGGCCGCAAATCAGCTTCGCCACGCTGTTCATGATGGTCATGACGCTGGAAGAGCATTTCACGCCGATGCAGGCGCTCGTCAACGCGTCGTGGATTCTGGTGGGCGGTCTCTGGTACACGTACTGGTCGACTTTCGTCAGCCGCTGGATGATGCATCGCATCGAACAGCAGGCGCTCGCCGAAAGTGTGTTCGCGTGCGCGGACTATCTGCTCGCGCGCGCCGCCTTCTACGATCTCGATAACGATCTCGACGAGTGTTATCGCAACCTGGTCGACAAGCAGATCTCCGCAGTCGATCGTCAGGATGCTGCGCGCGACATCGTGCTGCGCAATCTGCCGAAGCTGAAAACCGGCCGGCTCGAGCCGCGCCGGGCCATGCTGTTCAATCTGTTCATCAATACCGTCGATCTGCACGAGCTGTTTGTCGGCACGCATGTCGATTATTCGCTGGTGCGCAACACGTTTGGCGGCTCCGATCTGCTGGTGTTCTACCGCGATCTGATTCGCAAATCCGCGGCCGATCTCGAAGAAATTGGACTCGCGGTGCTGCAAAACCAGCCGCCGCGTATTCGCGTGAATGTCAAAGCCGAGTTGCGCGCCATCGAGTTCGAGATCGACCTGATGCGCAAGCAGGACCTGCCGGGTAAGAATCCCGAGGCGTATTCGGCGATATCGTCCACCTTCCGGCGTATCTGGAGCGCCACGCGCCTGATCGACAAGATGCGTAAAAGCCTGTCGAGCGATCCGGGCGCAAGCGGAACTGAAACCGAATTGCGCCTCGACCAGGCGCTTTCCCGCTTCGTATCGAGCCGCCGTGTGCCGTTCGGGCAGATCTTCTCGAATCTGACCATGGCCTCGCCGAGCTTCCGCCATGCGCTGCGCGTGACGATTGCGGTCGCGGTAGGTTTCTGGCTCGGCCGCCTGCTGCCGCTCACGAATGCCTACTGGATCGTGATGACCACGGTCATCATTCTGAAACCGGGCTATTCGCTGACCAAACAGCGCAACGGGCAGCGGATCATCGGCACGCTGATCGGCTGTGCGGCGAGCATCGCGTTGATGATCTTCGTCAAGGAGCCGCACATCCTGCTGGTGGTGATGTTCGCGTCGATGGTGATGAGCTACAGCCTGTTGCTGTTCAATTACACGGCGAGCGTGGTGTTCACCTCCTCGTACGTGCTGCTCATGTTCCATCTGCTCGCGCCGGGCAGTATGCGCATCATCGGCGAACGCGCGATCGACACAGTGGTGGGTTGCGCGATCGCGATTGCGGCAAGCCACTTGTTCCCCTACTGGGAATACCGGCTGATGGGCAAGCTGGTCAACAACATGATCAATGCCACCCGGCAGTATCTGGAAGCAAGCTGGTGGTGGAGCGGCAAGCCGGCGGCCGCGGTGGTGGCCACGGTAACGGAAGCCGGTGCATTTGCGCCCGCGGCGGCCATGGCGGATCCGGCGATCGATTTCGGCAAGCCGGTGCGCGCGGTGGCAAATGCTGGATCAAGCGTTGGAACAAGCGCTGGAGCAACTACGAGCGGCAACGCGGTACTTCAAACCGGCTCCGGCGCCGCTGCAAACATGGGTGCAACCGCCGCTGCCAATCCGAATACCAATGCGGGCGCCAAGCCGGGTTCAGGCGGCACCGACTCTGCCGTCAGCAGCGCGAGCACCAAGCCGGCCGGCGGGGCATCCGCTGCCGCGGTGGCCGCTGCAACCGCGCTTGATCGCGATTATCGCTACCGGCTCGCGCGCAAGAACGTCCACGTAGCGTTTGCCAATCTGGGCCAGGCGTTCCAGCGCATGATGCTCGAGCCGAAGTCCGCGCAGAAGTTCGTGCCGGAACTGAACGACCTGCTGATACGCAGCCACGTGCTCGCCTCGCAGATCACAGCGGCCGCGCCGTTGCTGCGCACCTCCGCGCAGCAGGGCGACGCTGTCTCGCTACAGCCATTGCAGCGCGCGCTGAGCGTGGTCCGCGACAATTTGACCGAGGCCGAAGCGGGTAGCGCATCGCCCGCCGACCAAGGCGAACAGATCAAACAATTGATGCGTGAGCTGGATGTGATGGTGGTCGAGACGGAGAAATCGCCAGACTATTCGGCTGACGCCGTGCACGATATGAAGTTGCTCGCCCATCAGTGCAAGCAGATGCTGACGGCGTCAGCGCAGATTCGCAAGGATGCGAGCGTGATCCGGCTGCCGGCAGAAGCGTGATACGAAACGGGCCGTTATAACGGCCCGGGCTCGTCGTGCGCCATACGTTCAAAGCAGGCTTTCAGCACGTGCCGGCAACGAGCACCGCACGAGGCGCAAGCTCCGCCGAACCGACCGCGGCGGCGGATCGTCGATCGATCGCGTCGTGTGTCTTCGTGTGTCTTCGTGTGCCTTATTGCGCAGCGCCGCTCGCGGGTTTCGCCGCCGTAGCCGCCGCAGCAGCCGCCGCCGCGTCCGAAGAAACCGTCGGCTCCGGTGCGTTCTGACGGTCGAACTCACGCTTTTCCGTGATGGCGTTATAGAAGAGCGTGGCGATCACCAGCAGTACCGCGACCACGATGAAAATAGCAATGCCAAAAGTCGGGTTCTTCTTGCGCGGCGGTTTGTTCATGAGGCGGGCTCGGTTCGCGAAGCAGTCGCGGATAGTATCGGGAAAGGCGGCATTCTACGCCCACTGAGCTTGCGCGTGGCTTGCGGTCAACGGCCCTCCACCACCGCCGAGGGCCGCACCGGCAGCGCCGTCGAGTACTTGATCTGTTCCATCGCAAAACTGGAACTCACGTCATACAGCGGCACGGCGCCGATCAACAGCTTATAGACCCGATCGTAGTCGTCGATATCGGACACCACCACGCGCAACAGGTAGTCGGTTTCGCCGCTCATCCGGTAGACCTCCACCACCTCCGGAATGTCCTGCACCGCACGCGTAAAGGCCTGCGCCCAGGCCTCCGTGTGCTGGTTCGTTCGCACCGCCACGAACACGGTCGTGCCCACGCCGAGTTTGCGCGCGTCGCACAGCGCCACCTGGGCGCGAATCACGCCGGTCTCTTTCAGACGTTGCAGCCGCTTCCAACATGGCGTTTGCGACAGATTCACGCGCTGCGCCAGTTCGGCGATCGGCATCGTTGCGTCTTCCTGCAACAGTTCGAGCAGCTTCCGATCGATGATATCCATTCCCATCGTCACGCCCCTATAGGAAATTATTCTACTTTTAAGACTGTGGGTGGAATTATATGGAAACTCTTTCTCCAGGCAAACGGGTATAAATATCTCTGTCAAAAAATAGCCGATAAGCAGCCATCCAGCTGCACAGCGATCATGAGCCAAGACCCCCGTTCAACCCGCGTCGCCCATTCCTCTGCCCACGCCACGCAGTTTGCCGCCGCGCGCGAAATGCCCTCGTGTGCGCCTCGCACCGCGCCGCTCGCACACCTGTGCGACGCGCTCGATGCAATGTTCGAAGCCTGCGTGAATTTCCCCGAACCCTCGAATTCGACCTTCTTCGCGCGCAGCATGCGCATCGCGCTTGCCGAAGCCGCCGCGAACCCCGCCTTGCTCACCCCGGCGCAACGCGAAGGCTCCGCCGAAAACTACCGCCGTCATCTGCTGGCCGCCGACCCTCACGGCCGCTATGCGATCGCCGCGCTGGTATGGCTGCCGCACCAGGCAAGCCCGGTGCACGCACACCACACCTGGTGCGGCTACGCGGTGCTGGAGGGCACGCTGAGCGAAACGGTCTTCGAATGGGACGGCGCACAGCATTGCGCAAGCGCCACCCGAACGCAAGCCCGTAATAGCGGCGCCGTGTCGTTTGTGCGTGGCGGCAGGAGCGGCATTCACCGGCTCGGCAATTGCAGCGACGCGCCCGCCGTCTCGCTGCATATCTACGGCGTCGCGGGCGCGCAGATCGCCACGCACGTCAACGACATCGTGCACACCGTTCAGGCACCGGCGCTCGTCTGAAACCGGCATCGGGCTTACTCAGCTTTTGCCGCCCGCGTCACCAGCGGTCGGAATCTGCGGCGGGATCGGCGCGGTCTGCCCGGTCGGCGGCGGCGCCGGACGCGGTTCGTGCGACACATCGCGCGCCGCCGCCACGGCAACGTGCGCGGCACGCGCCGAAGCGCCTGTTGCGGCATGCATGTGTTCAGGTTCAAGCCCATGCGCAAGCTCATCGTCCGGCAAAGGTTGCCCTTCACTATCTTTCGATGACGTGTACACCCGCATCTGCGGCACGGGAATCTCGATGCCGGCCTCGTCCATCTTGCGTTTCAGCCTCAGATTGAAAGCGCGCGCCACGCTCCATTGCTGTAACGGCCGCGTCTTGATCTGCCCTTTCACGACCATCCAGTTCGGATCGAAACGGTCGAGCCCCCACACCTCGATCGGTCCGAGCATTTCGCGCCGGTAACGAAAGTCGGCCATCAGATCGGCGCCGACTTCGCGAATCAGTTGCGTGATCTGATCGACATCGGTCGAGAACGACATCCGCACTTCGAACACCGCGTAGGCGAAATCGCGCGACAGGTTCTTGACGATCTTGATCTGTGAAAACGGAATCGCGTGAATCGCGCCTTGCCCGTCGCGCAAACGGACCGTACGAATCGACAGATGCTCGACCGTGCCCGCATGGCCACCGTCTACGTCGATCCAGTCGCCGACCGAAATCGTATCTTCGATGATGATGAACAGACCTGTGATCAGGTCGGTCACGAGCGACTGCGCGCCGAAACCGATCGCGAGACCAATCACGCCGGCACCGGCCAGCAGCGGCGTCACGTTGATGCCCAGATTAGCCGCGGTGACGATGCCGGCAATCGTCATGATCGACACCAGCAGCACGTTGCGCAGCAACGGTAGCATCGTGCGCGCCCGCATGCTCGGATTACGCGATTTGTTGCGCAGACTACCTGGATTGAGAGTTTCGGTGATCGCGGTATCGACAAGAATCCACAGCAGCCATGAAATGAACACGGTTGCGACGATCGCGGTCACCGCATGGGCAATCCCGCGCGCGGCAACGTTTTCCTCCACGACTTCCGCGAGCGACACGCCCCACAACCGCGCCGCCAGTTCAAAGAACAGCAGCCAGATGAACAACGTGAGCAGCGTGCCGCAAAAGCGCAACAAGCGCGACAGATAAGGCGAGCGGCGCCGTGCGCGCGCGCTGCGCGGGCGCGTCACGCGCAGCACGACGGCCGACAGGAAAAATGCCAGCACCAGCAGCAGTGCGGTCACCACCGAAATCTGCAGCACGTTTTCGCTGGAACCCGAGCCGCCGAGCGTGGCGACCACCGACGCGGTGGCCAGCACCAGCACCGGCACATGCCAGAGCGAGGCGAGCACGTCGAACGCGTCGGTCGCGGCCTGATGGTCGTTCCGCTGGTCGTAGGCCCGGTTGCGGATCAGATGCGCGACGGGCCGGCGAAACGCCAGCGCGAAATAGCCGGTGAGCACGGCGGCAGTCATGTTGGCCGCCGTCGAAATCAGCGCGGCGAGATTCGATCCCAGTTGATGCTCGACGTCGTAGTTGACCGCCGCATCGCCGAGCGCGGCGCATATGCCCACCACGAACAGCACGCGCCGCGCGTGATCGAGCAGCAGACGCACGGCAACTCGCCGGTGCCCGGAGCCGAACAGCGAAAACATGATCAGACAGATCGCCGAAAACACCGCGCCCGCGACAATCGCATAGGCGACCACCATGCCGAGCGTACGGCCGAGCTCATCGGGCATGGCTCGCGCGAACAGCAAGGCGGCGAGAAAGGCGACGATCCACGGCCCGACGCGGCGCAGTGCAAAGATCAGCAATTCGCGCGTGGTGGGATTCGGGTTGAGCCCCAGAACGATGCCGAAGCGCCGGTACAGCCGGTGTTGCACGTAGATCAGCGCGCCGGCGCACGCCCCCCAGCCGGCCAGCATGGCGATCATCGAGAAGACGATGCGCCCGAAGCTTTCCTGCCCTTGCCCCGAAATGATCGTATAGAGCTCGTTGCCGGCCGCGTTGAAGCGGCCGCCCCAATAGCGCACCGGCGTGCGGCCTTGATGCACGTCGGATTCGAACGACGCGATGCCCGACGCGATGGCGCCGAGCAAGCCCGGGCTCGGTTGCGCGGGCGCGGGCTGCGCGACGTTTTGCGAGACATCGCGCAGCTTCTTGAGCTGGGCGACGAGCGCGCTGCGCTGCCGGTCGTTGTCGAGTGTCGAGATCACGCTGTCGAGCGAGCGCGCCAGTTCCGCCTGGCTCGCAGGCGACGGCGCGGAGGCCGCGTCCGCGGCGGAGGCGCCCGAGGCGGCGGACGCAGGGGTCGCTGTCGCGCTATTGATCAGGCTCTGTAAAGCCGGAATAACAGGCGTGCCAGCGCCGGCAGCCTGGGCCGCGGCGGGCATCCATCCAATGCTGAGGATCAGCGCGACGCACACCGTGAGCGCCCACGCGCCGAACCACGCCGCGACGCGAGCACGAACACCGCGTCCAGCGCTGCATCCGATCTGATTGAAATTAAACTGAAAGGCGGCGCGAGTCGCCGGTTGTTCGCCGTTAGACGGCGCGGCCCCGGACTCACGCCGCAATTGGCATGACTGCATGGCGATCCGTAAGAAAACGGGAGACGCCAGTGTAGCCGCAGTTTCACAGCAGGCAACCGAACATGCGTAACCGATTGTTAGGACGCTTGCGCAAACCCGGCGATTGGCGGGCCACCCGGTCCGCCGGGCGGCCGCTACGACGCATGCCACGGACTACGCGCGACACAAGCCGCGCGCGGGCCCATACGGCACGTTAAGGCTCAGTAAGCCACCGTCGCGATCTGACGGATAAAACGGCCCTGCTCCAATTCGTCGACGAAGGCGATCGCATAGTCTTCCGCGGAAATACGGCTATTACCCTCGGCGTCGGCGATAAGCGTGTTCGCACCCGTGCGGAACTTGCCGGTGCGCTCGCCCGGGGCGATCAGCGCGGCCGGCGCGAAGAAAGTCCAGTCGAGATCGGTGATGCCGCGGTAGTAGTCGAATGCATCGCGATGCGCCAGCGCGACCGCTTTGTAGGCATCCGGGAAGCCGTCCGTGTCGACCAGTTGCTTGCCCGGTGCGACTTCGAGCGAGCCCGCGCCGCCCACCACCACGAGACGCTTCAGCCCCGCTGCGCGCACGCCGTCGACCAGCGCATGGGAGGCCCGACTCACCACTGCCGGGTCGTCTTTCGGCGGCGCGTATGCGCTGGCGACCACGTCGTGACCGCGCACTGCGGCACTGACGCTCGCGGCGTCGAGCACGTCGGCCTGCGCAGCCGTCACATTCGCCAGATCCGCCGGCACGCGTGCCGGATTGCGCGCCAGCGCCGTCACCTGATGCCCACGACGAGCCGCTTCCGCGGCGATCCGCGAACCAATCATGCCGGTGGCGCCGAACAACGCGATCTTCAACTGTTTGCTCATTTCGATACTCCTGGTATGTAAGCCAATATGTAACCACATTGATTACATATATTCCGGAAAAAAGAGGGGCATCAGCCCCTTCCATTCTCAGGCGCGCGTCGCGACTACTTCGCGCGCGCCCTTCTGTACCGCTTCTTTGCTACGTTATCCGTGCGAACGCCGCTTACGCTCACGCGCCCGTTCGGCGCGCACTACGTCGGCAGTGGCGTCCGCAAGTGTGCGCGCGCCGAGCGACGCTTCCATAGCCTGCTGCGCTTCGTCGATGATACCGCGCAGCACGACCTGAATATTACGCCCCACCATGCATGCCGGATTCGGCTCCTCGCGATGCATGGCGAACAATTGCGCGTCGTCCACCGCGCGGTACACCTCGAGCAGGGTAATGCTTTCGGGCGCCCGGGCGAGCAGCGCACCGCCGCCCGCGCCAAGTTGCGAGGTCGTGAGACCGGCGTCGGCCAACATGGTCAGCAGACGCCGGATCAGCGCAGGATTCGTATTCACGCTGCCCGCGATCATCTCCGACGAAAGCGGCACGCCCTCCTGCAACGACAGCAGCGCGAGCACGTGCACAGCAAACGCAAACCGGCTACTCGTATTCACAGCAAACCTGCCCGGCAACGACAATGTGTAACCATAGTAATTACATTTAATCCGGCTGTCAAACGGACGGCTGCATAGACCGTCCTCTCACTTGTCCATCTGCTTTTGCGCATCGCTGGAATCGCCCGATGCCGACGAGGAAGCGGAGGCCGCCGCCGACGCCGAACTTTGCGCCGACCATTCCTGCAGCTTGCGCCCGGCGTTCTCGAGGCCCTGGCCGGTCAGCGCCGCCGCCTTGCCGAGCTGCGCGTTCGTGGCGCTCGCCGCGTTTTGCAGGTTGGCCTGCGCGCTCGATGCCAGCGCGGCGGGATCGATTTTGATCGACGGCGCGGAAGCTGCGGAGTCCAGATTCTGCTGCGCCGTTGCCTTGGTCGCATCGACCTGCTGGCCCACGTAGCTGGCTGCCTGATCGAGCTTCTGACCGGCGGCTTGGGCCGCCTCATTGAGCTTGCCGGCGACCTGATCCGCCGACGCATCATTCTTTTGACAAGCCGTGAGGCCGCCGAACACGAGGGCAACAACGGCGGCACGGCGCAACAACGGTGAACGAATGGATAAAGTCATATTTGTATGTGCTGTATATGAGCCGCATCGAACGGCTTTCGCATGCGAAAACGCGCCCATGATACGCCGTTGCGCGGCGAACCCGTTCATCGCGCCGCATGTTGCGTCGCGGTTCTGTCAAACGTGTTGGAGTAGACTGACTGCCCGCTCGATGTATTCCGTTGATCAACTGGAGGCATGCGATGGCAGCAAAGAAGATTCTGTTCCTGACCGGCGACTTCGCCGAGGATTACGAAACGATGGTGCCGTTTCAGGCACTGCAGGCCGTCGGCCACGTCGTCGACGCGGTCTGTCCGAACAAGAAAGCCGGCGAGAAGATCAAGACCGCCATCCATGATTTCGAAGGCGACCAGACCTACACCGAAAAGCCCGGCCATCAATTCACCCTCAATGCGACATTCGACGACGCCGATTCCCGTCAGTACGACGCACTGGCCATCGCGGGCGGCCGCGCGCCCGAGTATCTGCGTCTGAATCACAAGGTCATCGAGCTGGTACGGCAGTTCGCCGAAGCGGGCAAGCCGATCGCGGCGATCTGCCACGCGGCGCAATTGCTGGCCGCCGCCGACGTGATCCGCGGCAAGCGCATTTCCGCCTACCCGGCCTGCGCGCCCGAAGTGAAGTTGGCCGGCGGCGAGTACGCCGACATTCCGGTCGATGCGGCGATCACCGACGCCAATTTCGTCACCGCCCCCGCGTGGCCCGCTCATCCTGAGTGGCTGCGTCAATTCCTCGTGCTGCTCGGCACCCGGATCGAACTCTGATCCCGACGGCGAGCGCCGGCTCTTTGCGGCCACGCGCGCTCGCCTTCGCAATGCTGGCCTTCGCAATACTTGCGCGGCAACGCGGCGCACATTGGCGGCACGTCAATTCTGAACCCCACCTCGGGGCGTTTTATCGCCGCTGTGGCTTCCGTTCGACGACAGCAGGATTGATAAAGCTTCAGTAAAACCACGAAGCGGATTCGCAGAAACCTCTCAATGCGATTGCCCCGGAATGTGCCCTCGTCGCACCCGACTTTGAGACTCGTCCGATAGTTCGCAGCAAAAGGCTTTCCTATAGTCGCGGGTTGACCTGGGAGCCTTTTTTGATGGAACTGACTGATTGGATCGTCATTCTCGCCGTCACGCTGATGGCGATTGCTTTTTTTTGCGCACGTACACCGGCCAACTGGTCGCGGGAAAACCGCGCACGGCGTCTGGCGGGTACGCGCATGCTGGTGCAGGCAGCGTGCTCGCTATGGGCGGCGCTGTTGATCGCCGCACGCGGCCTGTTCGCGCTCGACGGTCTGCCTGGCTTGCACCCGGCGCCGCTCGAAGCGCTGACCGGCATCGCGGTCCTGATCTGCTGCGGCTGTTACTGGTCGATCCGCGGCAGCAAACTGCTCAAACCACGCCGGCTCTTTACCGCGTACTGATGCCAGGCGCGGCATGGGCGGCATTCGCGGCGTGTACCGCACCGCCGCCGGGACCCGCGCCCTCTGAATCACCGGCTGCTGCTGCACGCGCTTCCCGCCCACCCTGCACCGCGTGAGCACCGTCCGCCAGCGTCGCGTGTGTTTCGACAGACCGCTGCGCGCCCCGCGTCCCGGCTTCGGGCAGCGACAGATAAAACGTCGTGCCCACCCCTTCTTTCGACTCCGCCCACACGCGCCCGCCGTGGCGCTCCACCACCCGCCGCACGAGCGCAAGACCGATGCCCTCGCCTGCCGCCACATTGCCGTGCAGCCGCTGAAACGCGTTGAAAAGCCGCGGCAACGCGACAGCCGGAATACCCAGGCCATTGTCCCGCACGTAAAAAATCCGTAGCGAATGCACGCCCGGCGGGGCCGGCGTCGTACCGATCTCGATCAGACCTTCGCGCGACGGGTCCAGATAATTGACCGCGTTGCCGATCAGGTTCGCGAACACCTGTTCAAGCGCGGTCGGGTCGCCCCATACCGGCGGCAGTTCGTCGACGATCACATGCGCCCGCCGGGCCCGGATCGATCCCTGCATGGCATCGACCACGCGCGGCACGATATCGCGCACTTCGACCTTTTGCTGCCGGTACTCGACCCGGCCGACACGCGACAGCCGCAACAGCGCGTCGATAATATGAGAGGCACGCAACACGGCGGTTTGCAGGAAGTGCAAGGCCTCGCCGATATCCTCGTCCACCACCCGTTCGATGCGCTGCCGCGGCTCGGCCGCGAGCGACGACTGCCGCAGCACCGCGCGCAGGTCGTCGCAGGCGCGCGTCAGTTCTTTCGAGAAGCCTTGCAGATTCACCAGCGGCGCACGCAGGTCGTGCGACACGCTGTAGATGAACATTTCGTTCTCCTGGGTCTGTTGCCGCAAGGTCTCGTTGATGCGCGCCAGTTCGCCGGCGCGGCGCGCAAGATCGGACTGAAAGCGCGCCTGGATGCGCTCGGCTTCGAGCAGGCGCCGGCTGGTTTCATGCAAGGTCAGATCGAGCCGGGCAATTTCGTCGCGGCCCGGACCGATCGGCGCCAGCGGCTCGTTGCCCGCAAGGCGCCCGGCATTGTCGGAGAGCAGCGCGAGCCGGCCGCGCACGCCACGCGTGAACAACCAGATGGCCACCGCGACGAACAGCAAGGAGCCGAGCACGGCCGCGACGACCAGCATCTGCTGCCGTTCACGCGCGGCGCCGGCGGCGCTTGAACGCAACGTGTCGAGGCGCCGCTCTTCACTCTGGAAGGCCGCCACTTGCTGGCGGAAGCGATCGAGCACGTCGGCGCCGCCCAGGTCTCGAAAACGATCGAGCAGATCGCGCCGCCGCCCCGAATGCAGCATGTCCTGAACGCGGTCCGACCATTGGCGATAGCCCTGCACCGCCTGGCGCACCTGCACCACCCGTTCGACTTGCGCCGGGTTATCGGCCACCAGCTCGGCCAGTTGATCGATGCGACGGTCGACGTCCATCCACACCGTGACCGGCGTGGTAAAGCGGGTATCGTTGGCAAGCACCGCGCCGCGCAGCGCCACCGACTCACCCAGCACCGGATCGAGAATCGCGGTGGTTTGGCGCAGCACGTCTTCGCTATGGATAGCCCACCGCTCGGCTTGTGCCGCGTCGGACTGCGCCTTGACCAGGCCGGACAGCAGCGCCAATTCGAAGAAAGCCGGAATCGCGATCAGCAACAGGCCTTTAGTGGTCAGTCTCATGCGTGCGCATTGGAGGTCGATGGCCGGCAGATCATGCACGGGGACGGCACATTATGTGGGCGTTTGCGTAGGAAGACAAAGACGGCACGTCAGGAATCATGCTTGTTCCGCCAGATATCGTTCCGTACGCAGCGATTGCGCATAGAACGTCAGGCTTTTGAATTAAACGTAAATAAAATCGAATAATTTGCCCACATTTGGATCACGAGAGCGGGAGCGAAACCATAATGCACTTAAATTGTGCTTTCGTTGCCGTTCGAGGTGCAAGGAAGAACTGACGCTGAATTGCCAGCACGTCACAACAATCCCACTCCGGTGCGGCTCTGCACCTGATCGACGCTTTCGGCACAAATTTGGCCCGGTTCTTGCATTCAATGCCCGCTTTTTTGGCATAAGCGGGACACTCGATGGAAAGTCTTAAAACCGGCACCGATACCCTCTTCCTTTTGCTGGGTGCCGCGATGGTGCTGGCCATGCATGCGGGATTCGCGTTTCTCGAACTCGGCACGGTCCGCAAAAAGAATCAGGTCAATGCGCTGGTGAAGATTCTGGTGGACTTCTCGGTCTCGACGATCGCGTATTTCTTCATCGGCTACACGATCGCCTATGGCGTGCAGTTCTTCGGCAGCGCCGAATCGCTGGCCGCGCACAACGGCTATGCGCTGGTGCGCTTCTTCTTCCTCCTGACCTTCGCGGCGGCAATTCCGGCGATCGTATCGGGCGGCATCGCCGAGCGCTCGAAGTTCAATCCGCAACTGTTCGCCACCTTCGTACTGGTTGGCTTCATCTATCCGTTCTTCGAGGGAATCGCGTGGAACGGCCGCTTCGGCATTCAGAACTGGCTGACCCAGGTCTTCGGGGTGCCGTTTCACGACTTCGCCGGCTCGGTGGTGGTGCACGCGTTCGGCGGCTGGGTCGCGTTGCCGGCTGTGCTGCTGCTCGGTGCACGCCACGGCCGTTATCAGCGGGACGGCCGCATCGCCGCGCATCCGCCGTCGAATATCCCGTTCCTCGCGCTGGGCGCATGGGTGCTGGCGGTCGGCTGGTTCGGCTTTAACGTGATGAGCGCGCAGACCATCGACAAGATCAGCGGCCTCGTGGCGGTCAATTCGCTGATGGCGATGGTCGGCGGCACGCTGAGCGCATGGCTCGCGGGCCGCAACGACCCCGGCTTCACGTACAACGGCCCGCTTGCCGGACTGGTGGCGGTATGCGCCGGCTCCGACCTGATGCATCCGCTCGGCGCGCTGGTGACGGGCGGCATTGCGGGCCTGCTGTTCGTCTATATGTTCACCTGCGTGCAAAACCGCTGGCGTATCGACGACGTACTCGGCGTGTGGCCGCTGCACGGTCTGTGCGGCGCGTGGGGCGGCCTCGCGGCCGGCATCTTCGGCTTGCGTGCGCTCGGCGGTCTTGGCGGCGTGTCGTTCGGCGCGCAACTGGTCGGCACGCTGGGCGGCATTGTGGTGGCCTTGCTCGGCGGCACGCTCGTGTACGGAGCCATTCGCCTGACGGTAGGGTTGCGGCTCGACCAGGAAGACGAATACAACGGCGCGGATCTGTCGATCCACAAAATTTCGGCCACGCCGGAGCGCGAAAGCGTCGGCTGAGGGGCTGCCAGCACGCTACCCGCGGTTGGCCGCAAATCGGGCGCGGCGGCGCGCCGACTGCTGCTCGCCGCGCGCGATGCTCGTCTGTCCCCAATGCCAGGTGGATGCTAGACTTGCGCGCTGGAGATGGCATTCTCCGTTAACCGCCCTTGATGGCTGATGATGCCTGCTTCGCCCGGACGACTGCGGACGCGGCATCACGCCTGCCCCGCGAGCCCGGTTTGTCGATCTTTCGGCTTCGCCAGAGTACTTTTCCATGTATTTGTCCATTCTCGCGGTCGGCATTGGCGGCGCGCTAGGCTCGCTATTCCGCTGGTTTCTCGGCATCCGTCTGAACGGCCTGTTCACCGGTTTGCCGCTCGGCACTTTCGCCGCTAACGTGATCGCCGGCTACGTCATCGGCGTCGCGGTCGCGGGGTTCGCGCGGGCGCCGCAGATCGCCCCCGAATGGCGGCTCTTCGTCATCACGGGTTTGATGGGCGGCTTGTCGACGTTCTCGACATTCTCGGCGGAAGTCGTGCAGCGTCTGCAAGACGGCCGGCTCGGCTGGGCAGCAGGCGAGGTCGTCATTCACGTCGGAGCCTCGCTCGTAATGACGATCCTCGGCATCGCAACCGTTTCCTTGCTGGCGCGCTGAACGGCGTGATCGCTTCGCTGATCCGCGAGACGTGCGGCATCTCGCGTTCAATCACGATCTGACTGGCGCGAAACCGGTATGACGCACGGTTCATGCGTGCCGTCGATGGCGGGTCCTGCTGAACCTTCCACACTGGCAACCGGCGCGTCGGTACTCGATGTCGCGCACGAATACGGCTACGATTCGGCGCCCTGGACTCTCCCCCCGAACTCACGTCTCTTTGCTTTTACGTGCTTTCGCCCGGTTACTCGCCGGCGCATTCTTCTTCAATTTGGTCTGGTTGTGTTCAATCGCGGCACGGACCAGATTCTTTAGCGCGCGTTCATTGATCCTGTCGCCCTCGAAGAAGTCGATCGCCCGTCTTGCGTTGCCCTCAAGACTCGCGTTGAAGAGCTTGTCGGGATCCGGAAGGCTAGCCCCGTGGGCAAAGGTCAACTTCACCTTGCCTTTGTGCGCATTGGCGACCGCGATCATTCCGTCGCGAGACCACACGGGGCTGCCCATCCACTTCCATTCCTCGACGATCTGCGAGTCGGCCGCGAGGATGGTCTTGCGCATCGCGGCGAAGGTTTCACCACGCCAATCCGTGATTCCCGCGATCATCCGGTCAATGGTTTCTGACGGAGTCATAAGGTCGTTACACCTCGAATTCTGGTCCGGTCTCGACAGAGCCTTCCTTTGAATTGTGCCAGCATCAATCCGCGGACACCAATGAGGCATTATTTTCGCCATTTTTTTCGATTTTTATCGTTATTTTTGTTGTTCCCCACGGCGGTAAGATCGCCGCAGCCTGAATAGTAGAAGGGGCAAAAATGGCGATCACCTTGAATCTCTCAGCGTCCACCAATCTGAACAAGTCGTTGAAGATCGACGCCATTCGATTCCTCGCGGCTGTCTGGGTGCTGATGTACCACTTCAAGCCGCCCGCGTTCAAAGAACTTCTGCCCCACCCGCTCGCCTTCCTCGGCGGCGCGTTGTGGTCAGGGTCGACCGCGCTGTTCGCGGGGCCCGCCGCCGTCATCGTATTCTTCGTCATTTCCGGCTATTGCATCCACAACGCATATCAAAAGGATGTGACGCTCAAGCCGATCAACTATTACGCGTCCCGATTCATCCGCATCGGCTTGCCGCTGGTCATTCTGCTGTGCCTCGTTCAACCTTTGCCGGCGGGCCAGAACTATCTGGAATCCGTACTGTGGTCGCTCTACTGCGAGATGGTGTATTACGCCGCTTATCCGTTGCTGCGCCCTCGCTTTCGCTACCTCGGTGAAATGATCGTTGGATGCGCGCTTGCGGCGGGCGTGATGGTGGCCGTGGTTCGGCTGATCGGGCACCCGGTTTGCCACGGCTGCGTCATCGAAACGTATGGGGTTCCCGGCACGGCGCTGCTGTATGCGGCCGGATGGATTTTCGGCTGTCTGATCGCGGAGATCCAGCGCAACACGGAGCAGTTCAATGTTCGCGGTGCGTATTCGCCGCTCACGCTGATGATCAAGGGCGGCCTTGACCGGAGCACGCGCTACCTCGCAAACCATCTGGTTGCGTTGAGAGTGGCGGTGGTCGCGGCCGGTGCGGTCATTATGATTCTGTTGTCCGAATCGAATCTCAAGCCGGCTATCGTGCCCTTGATCACGCCCGATATCACGCTGCCGCTATTTCAGTTCCTCGCGGCGGTCTGGATCGCGGCGGAAACCGCCACGCCGTCCAGAAGCGGCGTGTGGGCCAGACTGGCCACGTTCGGCGCGTGGTCCTACAGCCTCTATCTGTGCCACAAGATGGCGCTTGCCCTGCTGGAAATGAGCGGATTCGACGCTACATCCCGATTCGCGTGGTTCGTGCAGGTGGCGCTGGCGTTCGCTATCAGCTACGCGTTCTACCGGATGATCGAAAAGCCTTCGCATCTGCTTTCGCAGCGGCTGCGCAAGTACACGCCGAATGCGCCGGCCGCCCCGGCTGCATGAAGCATCCGGCCTGAGCCATCAGATCTGCACCCGCACTTCATAGCCGTCCCGGCCGCGGATCGGCCACGAACCCACCGCGATTGGGCATCGCCACACGCGGCAGCGACGCCGCATCGAGTCGCGTATCCGCCGGCACGATGCCGTTGCGGTTGAGCAGGAATGCGCTTAACGCGTACACCTCATCGGCGGAAAGCGATTCGGGCGCGTTGTACGGCATCGCACGGCGAATGTAGTCAAACAGGGTCGTCGCATAGGGCCAGTAACTGCCGACGGTGCGCTTCGGCTTCCCGCTCGTCAGCGTGCCTTGGCCGCCCACCAGTTGATCGCCGAGGCCACCCTCGCCCTGCGCGCCGTGACACGCCGCGCATTTGGCGGCAAACACGTGTGCGCCGGTGGCGACGTCGCCGCTGCCCGCGGGCAAGCCGCGGCCGTCCGGCGCAACGTCGATGTTCCAGGCGGCGAGGTCCTGTTCGGTGAGCGGCGTGCCGATCTCGTAACGCGCGCCAGCGCTCCGGTCACCCGGCGCGACTGTTGAACACGATGCCAATGCCGAGAGCGACAGCAGCACGGCCAGCGCGGTTCGTGCCATGCGCGCGGGCGTGCGGATCGAACTGCAGCCGTTACGCATTGCGCACCTCGCCGCTTGCCTCGACTCGCCATTGCTGGATCGCGTTGTAGTGGTACTGCGAATTCAGGCCACGCGCGGCAACCAGTTCGGCACGCGTGGGCTGCACGTAGCCGGTCGAATCGGTGGCGCGCGAGAGAATCGCGGTCGCGCCGCCATCCCAGCGCCAGTCCGCCTGAAAGCGCGTCAGCGCGCGATCGTGAACGGCGCCGTCCAGACGCGCGAGACGCCAGCTCGCACCACCGTCGGTCGACACTTCCACCTTGCGGATCGTCCCGCGTCCGGACCACGCGAGACCGGTGATCGGGTAATAGCCCTGGGTGGTGAGGCGTTGTCCCGGCGAAGGCCGCGTGATCACCGACTTCGCATCCATCTCGAACGCAAACTGACGCGCGGTGCCGTTCGCGAGCAGGCTGGTGTACTTCGAGGTTTCCTCACGTGTTTGCAATGGCGCGTCGACCACTTTCAGCCGGCGCAGCCATTTGACGTTCGTATTGCCCTCGAAACCAGGCACGATCAGACGCAACGGATAGCCGTTCTCGGGACGCAAGCGCTCGCCGTTCTGCGCGTAGACCACCAGCGCGCGATCGAGTATGCGCTCGAGCGGCAGGCTGCGCGTCATCGCGGCGGCGTCCGCGCCTTCCGCGAGCAACCAGCCGCCCGCCGGATTGGCCGGGTTCGACAAGCCGCCCACCTCCTCCAGCAAAGTCGACAAGCGCACGCCGGTCCATTCGCAGCACGACAGCAAACCATGTGTGAGTTGCACCGGCATGCCGCTCGGACCATTCCATTCGTTGCCGGTATTACCGGAGCATTCGAGAAAATGAATCCGCGATTCGGACGGCAGGCGCAGCAGGTCGTCCATCGTGAACAGCTTGGGCGTGCGCACCAGCCCGTGAATAGCCAGCCGATGCTGATCGGGATCGATGTCCGGCACGCCGCCGTGATGACGCTCGTAGACCAGACCGTTGGGGGTGAGCGTGCCGTGCAGATCGGCGAGCGGCGTCATTGACGAAGCCGCGCCGGGCAGCGGCCACGCGCGTGCGCTGCGCCGTACGACATTCGCCTCATAGGGCGAAGGCACGCCGTAGGGATGCTCGAGAATGGGCGCGCCGGGCACGCGGCTCGATTGCGCGACCGTGAGCGGCTTGAGCAATTCACTGGCGGCAGCGGTGTGAGAAACCACCAGACCGCCGGCCGCCAGCCGACCGAGCAGTCGACGGCGGCCGCGCGACGGCGGAGAGTTGTGCGGGTTCATCATGGCGTCGGCACATCATAGGCAAGCCGATTAGCGTAACGATGCTTGCTGTCACGGCCAAACGATAAATTCGACTATCGTTCGACACAAACCGCATATCGGACGGATACGGTGCGCCGTCAAGCCAGCACGTTCGAGAACACCCTGTCCGCGAGACGATTGGAATCGGTGCCGCTGTTGAGCACGCCCACCGCCTTCAGATCGTCGGCGTAGAGCGATATCTCTTTCCTGAACGCGTCGCCGACCGGATGATGGCGATCGGTATGGCTCTTGAGCATCGCCGTCAATTGGCTCACTTCGGCAGAGGGCGTATAGGCCGAGAAAATCGCCGCCGCGTCGGCCGGATGATTGGCGGTCCACTCGGTTGCTTCGAGCAGCGCCTGGGTCAACGCCTGCGCGGTGGCGCGATCCTTTCGCACCAGCGACCCGCGCACGCCCAGCACGCAGCACGAACGGTTCTGATACTCGCCGCACAGATTGTTCGATACCTCGACCAGGTGATCGGATTCGCGGATCGTCCAGATGGTCGGGTCACCGTCCGCAATCGCCTGCACTTCGCCCTTCTTGAGCGCCTCGCCCAACAGGTTCGCCGGATACTGGCGCCAGTTCACATCGCGCTCCGGGTCCACACCGATTTTCTTCAGCACGATGGCAAAGAAATTCTTCGTAGGACTTGCCATATCGCTCACGCCGATCGTGCGGCCCTTCAGTCCCGCCACGTCGACGATGCCCGACGCGCGCGTGGCCAGCAAACGCATGCAGCCGCCGTGAATCCCGGCCGTCAGTTTCACATCGAAGCCCTGCTCCAGCGGTTTGATCCAGCGCAGCGCCATGCCGACACCCGCATCGGATTTGCCCGTCGCGATCGCCTCGAGCAACTGGTCCGTCGAACCCGAAAAGTTCACGAGTTCCACCTGCAAGCCGTGCCGCTCGAAAAAACCCTGCTTCACCGCCACGGCCACCGGCGCGGTACAGATCGCGCCGGCATTCCAGGAAAGCTTGAGTGGCTTGAGCCCGGCTTGCGGCGTCTGGGCGACCGCCGGCGAGCCCGGCATACCCAGCCACGCACCGCCGAGCGCCGCGGCGCCCGCAGTCCAGGCCGTCTTGCGTAACCACGCGCGGCGGCTTTCGCTCAGCGGCGCTTCATCGTAGGGATTCATGGTTGACTCTTCCTCAGATCGTTATCGATTGTTCTATGGGTTGTTCAGGTGTCGAGTCCGAGTTGAGCGAGCACCTCACGGCGCAGCGCCACCAGCTTCGGATCGTCGCGATGGCGGGGATACGGTGCGTCGTTATGCACTTGCGCAACCACGCGTGCGGGCCGTTCGCTGAAAACGATCACGCGCCGGGCAAGCAGCAGCGCTTCTTCGACGTCGTGCGTCACCAGCAGCACGGAAAAGTGTGCGTCCTGCCAAAGCCGCGCCAGTTCGCCCTGCATGCGGATGCGCGTCAGAGAGTCGAGCTTGCCGAACGGCTCGTCCAGCACCAGCAGCGCAGGATCGTTGACGAGCGCACGCGCCAGCGCCACCCGCTGCGCCATGCCGCCCGACAATTGATGCGGAAACGCTTCGGCAAACTCGCTCAGGCCGACCAGTTCCAGCGCGGCATCGATTCGTTGCCGCGCCTGATCTTCCTGTGGACCACGCCGCCGGGCGAAGCCTCTGCGCTGCGCCTGCGGACCGATCCCGACGTTGCCGCGCACCGTACGCCACGGGTACAAGGTCGGGTCCTGGAACACCACCACGCGCGACGGATCGGGGCCCGCGATCGTGGCGCCGTCGGCCCGCACGCTGCCTTGCGTCGGCGTATCGAGTCCCGCCACGAGACGCAGCAAGGTGGACTTTCCACAACCGCTCGGGCCCAGCAGCGCGACGAACTCGCCCGGCTCGACCGTGAAGCTGACATCCTGCAACACGGGCAACGCGGCGCCGCGCAATGCGAACTGATGACTGACATGGCGCACGTCGATGCGCGCGCCGTCGCGCACCGGCGCCGCGGCGGCGCTCCGATTCAGCACTTCGGGCACGGCTACCATTTGAGCAATCCTTTTTGCCAGGCCAGCAAACGGTCACGCAGGCGGAACAGCAACGTGATCAGACCGGAGCACATGAGCGCCATGACCAGCAGCGCGGCATACATATTCGAATAGGCCGCCCAACCCTGGGCCCATTGCAGGTACCAGCCGAGTCCCGCTTTCACACCCATCATTTCCGCGACGATCAGCACCGAGAACGATGCGCCCAGCCCCATGAACAGGCCGACGAATACCGACGGCAACGCCGCCGGGATCGCGACACGCAGGATCAGAAAAGCCGGTCGCGCGCCGAGCGTGCGGGCGATGTCGTAATAGGCCGGGTTGACGCCGGCCACACCGGACCAGGTCAGAACGGCCACCGGAAAGGCGGTCGCCAGCGCGATCAGGAACACGCTGGCGCTAAAGCTCGACGGAAAGAAGAAGAACGCCAGCGGCAACCACGCGGTAGCCGGCAGCGGTCCGATCAGGCGCAGCACCGGATGGACCCAGTAGCTGACCGCCTGCGACCAGCCGATGCTCACCCCCGTCACGAAGCCTGCCGCCGCGCCCAGCACGTAGCCGTAAGCCAGTAGTCCAAACGAATGCACGACACTCGAACCCAGCCGCGGATAGTCTTCGGCATAGACGCCGATTAGCGCTTGCGGCGGCGCGAAAAAAGGCCGCGGCAGCCATTCGAGTTGCGCCGTGACCACCTCCCATACGCTCACGCCGAGCGCCAGGGCGAGCAACCACGGCATGGCCGCGAGCCACGCATGGATGCGCGTGGGCGTCCTCGCCTGAAGGGGCTGAGTACGCCACCCGGCGACAGCCGTCGCGGCTGCGCATACGGCGAGCACGAGCTTGAGCGCGAGGTATTCTTTCGTGTACGGCCAGTCGTCCGCGCTCGGCCACCATTCGGTCAGCGCGGCGCTGCCGAGCCACGCCAGCGCCGCGAGACCGGCGATCCGGACGCTGCGTGAGAGTCCGCGCCTTGCTACGGGGCGCGCGGCATCGTGAGGCTCCGCGCCGCTAGCCGGAGCGCGCGTCGCGATCGATTCGAACTGAGTGGACATAAAGGTTCCAGCCTCCTGCGTTGTTGAGCTCACGTGTGAGTTCGTGCCCGCTTCCGGGTCCGCTTTGGAGCCCGCTTCCGGACGAACTTCAGGCGACGTCGGCCCGGTCGCGCTGCCAGACGCTCTGTGCGTAGACCGACTCGTCGAAATCAGCGGCGATATCGCCATGAATACGCGCTGCATGCGCGTCCAGATCGGCGAGAAACAGATCGCGGCTGATGCGCTGGACCACGGCGGGAATGTCGCGCTTCATGCTCGGCACGTCGCCGACCGGCAAGCCGAAACTGACAAAGGCCGCCGGGTTGTAGACGTGAATGTTCTTCAGATAAGGCGCTTCACCCTCGACCTTCTCGAGATATTCGAGCGCGGCGCCGAGATACGGATGCGCGCCAAGCGCGTCGTCGCTATCGCCGGCGGCGGGCACGTATTGATCGCGCCACAGGCGGACATGTCCGGCGATCTGCGCCAGTTCCGGCCGCAGCGCGAGATCGATGGCGTAACCCGTGCCGGCAATCACGAAATCGAATGTCAGCGACTCCCCCGCCACCTCGGTTTCGACGCGCCCGTTCCTGACGTCGACGTGCGACCACTGCGTGCCGGGATGCAGATGAAAGTTCGGAAAGCGCGTGACGCGCTCCACCGCGTCGAGCGGCGGCGTCGAACCGGCGCGGCGAAAGCGTCGCGCCTGTGACCAGCGAATCGCGTCAGGCAGATGGAAATAGTTGTCGTACGCACCGGGATAGGCGCGAGCGCGAGTCACCGGCACCGACGCAATCCGTTCACGCCGCGCGAACAGATGGACCTGCCCTGCGCCGGCTTCGAGCGCCGTTGCTGCCGAATCGAACGCGGAGGCCGCGCCGCCGATCACCGCGACGGATTTGCCGCGCAAGGCGGAAAAATCGATTGCCTCGGAGGTGTGGGCAAGCAAGGTGGACGGCAGCGTTTTCAGCACAGCAGGAATGTTAGGACCGCCATTGCCCGCGACGCCATTGCCGAGCACGATCTTGCGCGCCGTCTCCACGGCGCTCCGAACCGTGCCGCCGTCACGGACTTCCAGATGCAAACGGAAATGCTCACCCGCCGGTTCGATTCGCGTGAGCTGGGTGCCATAGCGAATCGGAATCTCGAGGAAATGCCGGTACCACGCGAGATATTCCGCCCAGCGCGTACGTGGAATCCGATCGATTTCGCCATACGACTCGGCACCGAAGCGCGCTTCATACCATGCCTGAAAGCTCAACCCCGGCAGCCCCCCTTCGGGACCCACCAACGATTTCGGGGTACGCAGCTTGTTCATGCGGGCGCGATTCAGCCACACGCCCGATTGGTCTTCATCGGCGGCGGCATCGATCACGCTGACCTGACCGATGCCGGCGCGTTTCAACGCAAAGGCGAATGCCGTGCCGGTTTGGCCGCCGCCGACAATCAAGACGTTATGGTCAATGCCCTCGCGTGGCGGAACCCAGTTGTCGGGTGCCGGACCAATCAGCCGAAGTGTGTCGAGCGCATGCTGATCGGAGTGAGTGATTTGCGTCATGGAGTCGGGTTCGGCCAGAGAGTTGAACTGCGCACGGATACGTCGAAACCGGATGGCACGGCCATCGGACGATCAAGTATCGCGGCGCTGCGGGCTTACCCAAACCAACAAATTTCGCTTTGCTTATTTGTTTCGGAGCGCTCGGCGTCCATTCGACCCCTGCCAGGAAAAACGAGCACTTTAATCGCATTGCGATTAATTGCATTTCAATGCGATTTTTTTACTTCTATGCTTTTTCTCAGGCAGCGCTGGTTTCGTCCCATTCGGGTCGCAGCCGAGTCGAAGCCGCCGCCCGATCAAGGAACCGGAAATGAACCCAGTCGCGCCCTTGTTAGCCAGCTTGCAAAACGAACTCGGAGCGGACGCGATCCTCAGCGCCGAAGCCGACCTCGACGGCTTCATCGAGGATTGGCGCGGCCGCTACAAGGCGCCGGCGCTCTGCGTTGCGCTGCCCTCGACGACGGCGCAGGTGTCCGCGGTGGTCCGCCTGTGCGCGGCGCACGGCGTGCCGGTCCTGCCGCAAGGCGGCAACACCAGCCTGTGCGGCGGCGCCGTGCCCGCGAGCGAAGGCGCCCGGCCGGTCATCGTCAACCTGTCGCGGATGCGCCGGATCCGCTCGATCGATACAGCCAACGGCTCGATGGAAGTCGAAGCCGGCTGCGTGCTGAAGACCGTGCAGGATGCCGCCGCGGCCGAACAGCGGCTCTACCCGGTAAGCCTCGGCGCCGAAGGCTCATGCCAGATCGGCGGCAATCTGTCGACGAATGCGGGCGGCACCGGCGTTCTGCGCTACGGCAATACGCGCGACAACGTGCTCGGTCTCGAAGTCGTGCTCGCCGACGGCACGATCTGGAACGGCCTGCGGGCGCTGCGCAAAGACAACACCGGCCTCGATCTGAAGCATCTGTTCATTGGCACCGAAGGCACACTCGGCATCATCACGGCGGCCACGCTGAAGCTGCATCCGCTGCCGACGCATCACGCGCTTGCATGGTTCGCGCCCGTCGACCCGGCGGCCGCGCTGCGTGTTCTCAGCCTGTTTCAGGCCGCCTGCGGTGCGCGCCTGAATGCCTTCGAAATGATCAACCGCCGCCAGCTCGAACTCGTGATCGAACACGTGCCCGAGCGCCGCAATCCGCTTGGCGAACTGCACGACTGGCACGTGCTGGTCGAACTCGCGGATACGCGCGGCGGCGAGGAAATGGCGGAACTGCTGCAACACACGCTCGAACAGGCCGCCGTCGAGGGCCTGATTGCCGACGCCGTGCTCGCCAGCAACGACACCCAGCGCGCCGCGCTTTGGGAGATTCGCCACAGCGTATCCGAGGCGAACAAGAAAGGCGGCGTGGGCTTGACAACCGATTGCGCGGTGCCGGTGTCCGCGGTCCCCGCTTTCATCGAGCAGGCCACGCGCGCGGTCCATGCGCTCGTCCCCGGTCTCGAGATTCTGGTGGTGGCCCATCTCGGCGACGGCAACGCGCACTTCATTCCGTTCTTCAGCTTCGACGCCTGGCGTGAATTAGCGGACCCCGCTGCGATGGCTACCGCTATGCGCCGCTGCGTGAACGACGTCGCGCACGAATTGCACGGCACGTTCAGCGCCGAACACGGTGTCGGCCAGACCGGACTCAGCGAAATGGCTCACTACAAATCCGCCGCCGAACTGGCTTTGATGCGCGCGGTAAAACAGGCGCTCGATCCTCAGCAGCTATTCAACCCCGGGCGGTTGCTGCCGTGACGCCCTGCCCCGTGAATCGCCACGCGGCTTGAATTTTCGCCTTTCCGGTCTTCCGCTTATCCACGCTTTCCACGCTTGCCACTTTCCCTGGAGTCGTCATGAAAAAGCAGCCCACACGCGATCAGATTCAGCAACCCGGCCGCCGCACGGCCATCAAGGCGGCGCTGGCAGGCACGGCGGCGGTCGCCTTCCCGTTCGTCTGGACACCGTCGCGCGCGGCCAGCAAACGGATCGTGATTCGTGACGACGGCGGTATCTACACGAAGGCCTACGGTGCGGTGTTCTACCGGCCGTTCACCGAGAAGACCGGCATCGAAGTGGTCGGCGTGCAGGCCAACGCCGAACCGACCGCCCTGATCAAGAGCATGGTCGACACCGGCAGCTACACCTGGGACATGGCGAAGATCAGCCAGCCGGCGATTCTTCTGCTGACCGGCGGCGGCAAGGACTACCTCGAAAAACACGGGCTGGAATCCGATCCGGTGATCGCCAGGATTCCTAAGCAATATATGTCGCCGTACGGCGTGGGCACCAATATCTACACCACCGTGCTCGCTTACCGCACCGACGCGTTCAAGGGCCGCAAGGCGCCGGCCTCATGGGCCGATATGTGGAACGTGAAGGATTTCCCGGGCCGCCGCGGCCTGCGCAAGTATCCGTTCGACACGATGGAACAGGCCTTGATGGCCGATGGCGTAGCGACCGGCCAGGTCTATCCCTGCAACCTGGACCGCGGCTTCGCGAGCCTCACGAAAATCGCGAAGCACGTCGACGTGTGGTGGACCACCGGCGCACAGGTCGAACAGATGCTGGGTTCAGGCGAAGTGGACATGATCAGCACGTGGGTGTCACGGGCGCAGTCGGCGATCGCGAATGGGGCGCCCGTCGGCATCGTCTGGAACCAGAATATCTGGGGCGTCGACAACTGGTCGATCCTGAAGGGCTCGCCGAACGCCGATGCATGCCGCGAGTTCATCAAGTTCGCCGCCGATCCGAAGCGCCAGGCCGCGCTGGTCGACTATTTCCCGGCGGGCGTTACGCAACCCGAAGCCTTCAATTTCATCAAGCCGGAGATCGCGAAAAACTGCCCGACTTATCCGCAGAACATGACCAATGGCCTGCATATCGATGCGAAGTACTGGCAGGAAAACCAGAGCGTCGCGCTCGAGCGGTTCAATCGCTGGATCCTGGCGTAAGCGCGCCGCTGCTCCCTGTCACCTTTTCACGGAGGCCGATTTCATGTCCGCTTCGAATCTTCAGATCACGGGTCTCAGCAAACGCTACGGCGATTTCGTCGCGCTCGCGCCGACCAGTCTCGACGTCGCCGAGGGCGAATTCCTGACCTTGCTCGGGCCGAGCGGCTCAGGCAAGACCACCCTGCTCAGCCTGATTGCCGGCCTCGCACTGCCGGATGAAGGCCAGATTCGCATCAATGGGGTGGACGTGACGTACGGCGCGCCGTATGAACGCGACATCGGCATGGTGTTTCAGAACTACGCGCTGTTTCCGCACATGACGGTCGCGCAGAACATTGCGTTCCCGCTGCAGATGCGCAAGACCGACGCCAAGGCCACTCAGGACAAGGTGATGCAGGCGCTGGAAATGGTGCATCTGCCGCATGTGGCGCAACGCTATCCGCGCGAGCTATCCGGCGGCCAGCAGCAACGGATCGCGCTCGCGCGCTGCATGGTCTACCGGCCGTCGATCATTCTGATGGACGAGCCGCTCGGCGCGCTCGACAAGAAACTGCGCGATCACATGCAGCTCGAAATTAAACGCATCCATCGCGAACTCGGTACGACGATCGTCTACGTAACGCACGATCAGGAAGAGGCCATGACCATGTCGGACCGCATCTGCCTGATGAACGCGGGTTCGATCGCTCAACTCGGCACGCCGGCCGATCTGTATTTCCGGCCCAACAGCGTGTTTGTCGCGGACTTTCTCGGCGAATCGAATCTGCTCGACGCGGTCGTTACGAGCCGGGCGGGCGATCAGGTGCAGATCAGCGTGCAAGGCGTCGCAAAAGGCGAGGCGATGGCCTACGACCCGGTGATCGGCAACGGCAAGACCGTCAAGCTGATGCTGCGTCCGCAGAACCTGCGCGTGCACGACGGGGCGAGCACCGACCCAGGCAACGGCGGCAGCCTGTCGGCGAAACTCACCGACATCATGGTGACCGGCAGTATGACGAAGCTCTATCTCGAGCCGCATACCGCCAACGCCGCACCGCTCGTCGCCGCCTTCCCGACCAACCGTTTCGGCAGCCAGTACGAAGTCGGGCAAACGCTCGGCCTGTCGTGGCTCGCCGCCGACGCTGTCGCGATCGCGGGGTAGGCGATGAATCATTCCGCTCTGAGCGCGCGCCCTTCTCAACCGGCGGGGCCGGCGCAGCCCATCCAGCCCGCGCCGCGCCGGGCCGCCTGGCGCGCGTGGCTGAAGCCCGGCGCGAAAGGCGCGCCGCTCGTCGTATTGCTGCTTGTGATGCTGGTCTATCCGGTCGGCCAGCTCCTGCTGCTCAGCATTCACAACGACGCCGGCTTCACGCTGATCGAATACAAGCGGCTGTTCGCGTCGTCCGTGTATGTGGACGTACTGCTGATCACGCTGAAAGTCTCGCTATGGACCACGTTCTTCTCGGTGCTGACCGGTTATCCGATCGCGTATCTGATTTCGTCGGCGAGCCGGGCACGCAAGAACCGCCTGCTGTTCTGGGTCCTGCTTTCGTTCTGGACCAGCTTTCTCGTGCGCACCTTTGCATGGGTCGTGCTGCTCGGGCGCAACGGCGTCATCAATCAACTGCTGCTCAAACTCGGCATCATCGACGCACCGCTGAGCCTGCTCTATCACTTTTCCAGCGTGATCGTCGGCATGGTGCATGCGCTGATGCCGCTCGCGGTGCTGACCATGCTGTCGGTCATGGAGAACATTGACCGGCGCCTGCCGAGCGCCGCGGCCACGCTGGGCGCGCGTCCCGGCACCGTGTTCTGGAAGGTGTATTTCCCGCTGTCGCTGCCAGGCGTCGCGGCCGGCGCGCTGATGGTGTTCGTCACCGCGATCGGCTTCTTCATCACGCCGACGCTGCTGGGCGGCCGCCATCAAACGATGATCACCCAACTGATCATCGATCAGGTCATGCAGGCGCTGAACTGGGGCTTTGCCGGCGCGATTTCAGTGCTGTTGCTCGCAGTCGTGCTGGTCGTCTTCCTGGTGTATGACCGCATGGTGGGCCTCTCGACCATGGCGGGCGAAAGCGCGGGCGCGAAAGGCTCACGCGCGGGCGGCTGGAGCCGCAAGCTCGGCGAGCTGATCCTGAGCGCGCTCGGCAATGCAACGGACGCCTTGCTCGCTATCCTGCCCCGCTCGCGCGCAGGCCGCAAACGCAATGCGCCGGGCAGCGGCGAAAGCCTGACGCTACGCGTGATCGTGTTTCTGCTGCTGGTGTTTCTCAGCGCACCGGCCTTCCTGATGATCCCGCTGTCGTTCGATTCGGCTTCCGGGCTGGCATGGCCGCCGCACGGATTCTCGCTGCAATGGTATCGGCAGATCGTCGATTCGCCGCTGTGGATGCAGGCGATCACACGCTCGATGCTGGTCGGGCTCGGCACCGGTTTGCTGTCGATGCTGATCGGTACGCCCGCCGCATTCCTGCTGGTACGCGGCGGCATGCGCGGCAAGGCGGCCATGCTGGCGTTCGTGCTCTCGCCGATCGTCGTGCCGCGCATGATCATCGCGGTCGGCATCTTCTATTTCTTCGCGAAGATCGGCCTCGTCGGCTCGTCGCTCGGCCTGGTACTGGCTCACACGACGGTCGCGGTGCCCTACGTCGTGATCACGATGATGGCCGTGCTGCGCAACTACGACACCCGTCTCGATCTTGCCGCGCAGAGCATGGGCGCGCGTCCGTGGGCCACCCTGCGCCGCGTCACCTTTCCGATTCTGGGCGCGGGTTTGATGTCCTCGTTCCTGTTCGCGTTCGCAACCTCGTTCGATGAACTGACCATCGCGCTCTTCACCTCGGGCGGCCTCAGTACGACCTTGCCCAAGCAGTTCTGGGACGAAATCACGATGCAGATCTCGCCGGTCATCGCTGCCGTATCGACCTGCCTCTTCATCTTTATCGCGGCGCTCATCTGGGTCGCGGACCGTTTGCGCCGGCGCAGCCTCGCCGCCTGAACCCCATTCATTCACCGAGACTCTTCATGCTTTCAGCACAACAATTACGCGGCGTTCTGCCGGCCATTCCGACACCGGTCAATGCCGACGACACGATCGACAGCGGCGCGGCCCGCACCTTGATCCGCTATCTGCTCAAGCAGGGCGTGGACGGCCTCGTGCCGCTCGGCGGCACCGGCGAATACGGTGCGCTGGCGCGTGCCGAACGCATCCGCATGGCCGGCATCGCCGCCGAGGAAGTGGCGGGCAGCATCCCGGTAATCGCCGGCGTGCTCGACCCGGGATATCACGATGCCATGCAGGCCGGCAAGGAATTCGCCGCGGCGGGTGCGGACGGCTTGCTGGTGCTGACGCCCTATTACACGAATCCGACCCAGGGCGGCATTCGCGATTACTTCCTGCGTTACGCCGACGAATCGCCGCTGCCGATCCTGATCTATGAGATTCCGTATCGCACGCGCATTTCGATCGCGCCCGAAGTGCTGCACGAACTGTCGAAGCACGAGCGGATCATCGGCATGAAGGCGTGCAATACCGACATGTGGCACTTCCTGCGCACCGTGGCCGGCGTCGACGAATCGTTCTCGGTCTTGAGCGGCGAAGACACGCTGTTTCCGCTGCATGTCGCGGCGGGCGCGCGCGGCGGTATCGTGGTGACGGCCAGCCTGCTGCCGAGCGCGTGGCAAACAATCTACCGGCTCGCCGCCGAGGGCCGGACACAGGAATCGCTGGCCCTGCACCGCAAGCTGATCCCGTTGATGAACCTGGCGTTTGCCGAAACCAATCCGGGGCCGATGAAATCGGTGATGGACCTGATCGGCGTGCATGCGCCGACGATGCTCGCGCCACTCGTGCAGGCCGCACCGGAGTTGTCGGCGAACCTGCGGGTCGAACTGGAAAAGCAGCTCGACGCGTTCGAACGCCGTGCGTGAAAGCTCAACGAGCACTGAGTAAGCGGTAAATAAGCAGTAAATAAGCGCTCAGCGCTGATAACCCGTGAGCCGCGACTTCGAGATCGACGTCGCGGCCACCTGCACGTGCTGCGCGAGTTCGGCTTCCACTTTCTCACGCGACCAGCGCGAGGTCGGCACCGAGATATTGATTGCGGCGACGCCCATGCCGCCGTGATCCGTCACCGGCGCGGCAACGGAAATATCGCCGAGCACGGTTTCGTTCTCGACTACCGCGTAGCCGCGCCGGGCGACTTTGCGCACGCGTTCGAGCAGTTTGTCGGGATCGGTTTCGGTGTAGTGCGTAAGCGGTTCGAGGCGCGTTTGGGCGAGGATCTCGCGCACGCGGTCGTCGGACAGACGCGAGAGGATGGCGATGCCGGCAGCGGTGAACATGGCCGGCAAACGCGCGCCGACCACGATGTCGATATTCACCAGATGCTGGCCGGGAAATCGCGCGACGAACACGATCTCATGCCCGTCGAGTTCCAGCAGATTGGTGGTCTCGCCAAGCCGCCGGCTGATGTCGAGCAGATACGGTGAAGCCTTGTCGATGAGTTCGTTGGCGCGCACGTAGTTGTAGGAGAACTGCAGCACTTTCGTCGTGAGGCCGTAGTTGCGAGTGTCGGGCACGCGGTACAGATAACCGAGCGCTTCCAGCGTATGCACGAGACGCTGCGTAGCGCTGCGATCGAGGCCGGAGGCTCGCGCGATATCGACGAGGGTCATGTGGCGGTTCGGCCCGTCGAACGCGTGCAATACCTGAAACGCCTTCGCGGTCGAGCCGACGAATAGCGACGAGCGCGGTGTCTCCGGTTCAGCCGCCCTGGTCTTGCGGACTGTGCCTCTGGCGTGTTCTGACATGGTGGTAGCGCGGCCCTTAAGGCGAATCGAACAGATCGAGAAGATCGAATAGCAGTTATCTCGATTGTAATGCGATTGAATCGGACAACAGCAGCATATTTGAAGTCTGTGGAGCATTCATGCTTTCATGCGTAGCCGATTATCGGATCGCCGCCCGGAAACGTCTGCCGCGCCTTGCCTTCGACTATCTCGACGGCGGCGCCGAGGACGGCGACGCGTTGCGCCGCAATGCCGAGGCTTACCGTCAGTGGCTCTTCAAACCGCGTGTGCTGACCGACGTGTCGTGCTGCTCCAGCGCCACGCAGTTTTTTGGACGCGAGGCGGCCGCCCCGTTGATCGTCGGGCCGACCGGCCTGAACGGCCTGTTCTGGCCGCGTGCCGACGAACTGCTCGCCCACGCCGCGAGCGAGGCAGGGTTGCCCTTCGTTCTGTCGACCGCCTCCACCTCCCTGCTCGAAGACGTGCGCGCCGCCGCGCCGCGCGGCGACCTGTGGATGCAGCTCTACGTGCAGCAGGATCGCGGTATTGCCGAAGACCTGATGCGGCGCGCGAGCGCGGCCGGTTTTTCCACACTGGTTTTGACGGTGGATGTGCCGGTGCACGGCAAACGCGATCACGACACCCGCAACGGCTTCGCGCTGCCTTTACGGCTATCGCCGCGCCTCATCGCCGATTGCATGCGCCATCCGCACTGGTGCTGGCAGATGGCGCGCCATGGTTCGCCGCAGTTGAAAAACATCGCGCACAGCGTCGGCGAGCGGGCCGATTTGTCACGTCACGCCGCCATGCTCAGCCGGCAGATGGACTTGACGCTCGGCTGGACGGATCTCGAATGGGTCCGGCGGCACTGGAGCGGCAAGCTGATCGTGAAAGGCATCCAGGGGCGCGACGACGCATTGCTGGCGCTCGCCCATGGAGCGGATGGGATTGTGCTGTCGAATCACGGCGGACGGCAACTGGGCAGCACGTTCGCGCCGCTCGAACTGCTGCCGGACATCGCCGAAGCGGTGGGGAACCGTCTCGATGTCTTCGTCGACGGCGGCGTACGGCGCGGCAGCGATGCGTTGAAAGCCGTCTCTCTGGGCGCCCGCGGTGTTCTGCTCGGGCGGGCGCCGCTTTACGGTCTGGCCTCGCGCGGCGGCGCCGGCGTTAGAGAGGTGCTGGCCTTGATGCTGCAGGAAATGCATATCGCCATGCGCCTGCTGGGGTGCAGCGCGCTCGATCAACTGCAACCTGGGCTGGTCGAACGCGCCGCATGAAGGTCGCATGAAGATCCCATGAGCGTCGCATGGTAGCCATGCAATTCGTCACGGCCAAACGACGAATTCAACTATGCAAATCGGGAAAACGCGCACTTGCACACCACAAGTGCCGCGCGGCGCCATTCACGCGGTGTGGTTCGAACTACCGCAGATTTTCTTATCAGCAATGATTGGTTGGATTCAGGCGCTCGCGAATCTAACTTGTAGTGCCGGCTGTTTGCCCACCTGAGCATTTTCAGCCCACTCCCTTCATTCGACTGGTATTGCCGCATGCGCCATTTCCGTTTGCTGAAATCTTTCTTCGCCGTGGCGGCCCTGTCGCTCGCCGCGGTTCACGCCTATGCCGACAAGCCGGCGGTGATCCGCATCGGCGTCGCGCAACAAGGCAACGGCGATCCGCCAACCTTTGGCGGATCGCCTGCCGCGACGGTGCAGTTGCAGCAGTCGCTCGAGAAAGAATTCGCCGCCGACGGTATCAAGGTCGAGTGGCTGTTCTTCAAAGGGGCCGGCCCGGCGGTCAACGAAGCGATCGCCAACAATTCACTCGACTTCGCCTACCAGGGCGATCTGCCCGCGGTGCTCGGCCGCGCCAACGGCTTGAAGACGCGCCTGCTGCTCGCCTCGGGCGTACGCTCCGGCGTCAAGATCGCCGTGCCCCCAGATTCGGACATCCGCTCGATCAAAGACCTGAAAGGCCGGCGCGTATCGATCTTTCGCGGCACCAATCTGCAACTCGTCGCGGACAATGCGCTCGCCGCCAATCAGCTCGACGAGCGGGATCTGCGCGTGATCAATCTCGACTCCGCGAGTTCGCTCGCCGCGCTGGCGTCCAAAGGAATCGACGCGTCGGTCAACGATTACCACCTGTACAAGTTGCGCGGCCAGGGCCTCGCGAAGATCGTCTACGAATCGCAGAACGATGGGCCGCAATTCACCCGTCAGGCGCATCTGCTGGTGCTCGACGACTTCGATCGCGCGCATCCGGATATCGTGCAACGCGTCGTCAACGTAGTCGTCAAAGGCGCGCAATGGTCGTCCGATGAAGCGAACCGCGACGCGCTCTTCAAGCTGTGGGCCAGAAGCGGCGTGTCCTATTCCTCGTGGCAGGCCGAATTCGCGAATCAAAGTCTGAAGGACCGCAACTCGCCGTTGATCGACCCGTTCATCGTCGCGCGCTATAAGGCGGTTGCCGCGGATGCACTGAAACTCAAACTGATCCGTCAGCCGGTCCAGGTCGACGGCTGGTTCGAGACGAAATATCTCGACAACGCGCTACGCACGCAACAACTCGACCACTACTGGACGCGCTACGACGCCGCCGGCAAGCCGCTCAGCTAAAAACGGAAGCGATCACGATGAGCGAAACCGCCCTCCATGTCGAGCGCGACCGGCTCGGCCACGCTGCCGCGGCGCCGCGCGCGCCACTCTATCGCAATGCACGCTTGCGCGCCCTCGCCTGGCGGCTCGCGCCGTGGGTATTGCCGGCGGTCCTGTTCGCCTTATGGAGCATCGGTTGCGAGCGCGGCTGGATCGCGCCGCAGATCCTGCCGCCACCCGAGCGCGTGTTCGATACGTTCGTCGAGCTTGCGAAGAGCGGCGACCTGGTCAGCAACACGCTGATCAGTCTGCAACGCGTGCTGTTCGGTTTCGCCGCGGGCACCCTGCTCGGTTTTGCGCTTGGCGCGGCGCTCGGCCTGTCGCGCACCTTCGAAGCCTACGTGTTGCCGAGCTTCAATGCGCTCGTGCAGATTCCGGTGCTCGGCTGGCTGCCGTTTCTGCTGCTGCTCGTCGGTGTAGGCGAGCCGCTCAAATACATTCTGATCGCGCATGCCGCGCTGGTGCCCGTGACGTTGAGCACGCTGCAAGGATTCCGCCAGACCCCCGCGTCGCTCGATGAAGTCGCACGCGTATTCGAATACAGCGGCTGGCAACGAATCTTTTATCTCGTGCTGCCCGCGGCCGTGCCGACGCTTGCCACCGGCGTACGGCTTGCGTTCACCAAAGCCTGGCTCGCGCTGGTAGTGGTCGAACTGGTGGCCTCGTCCGAAGGGCTTGGCTATCTGATCGTCTACGGCCGGCAGTTGTTTCAGCTCGATCTGGTGATGGCGTCGGTGGTGGTGGTCGGCGCAATTGGTTACGCGATGAATCGTTTGCTCGACGCACTCGAAGCGCGTTTGCGGCGCGGTCAACCGTCGGCGTTTCGCGAGTAATGGCGCCAAACGCTGCCATGCATCGCTTGTGAGGTATCTACGATGAGTCTTGCTCTTTTCAAGCGCAGCGCGGGCGTGAAGCAGGCAACACCTGCGTCCTGCGACTGCGCTAACGTGCCCGCCTCCTTCCAGCGCGCCGCGCGGCCACGCCGGCCGCTGCTCACAAGCGTCGACTGGCGCGGCGCCGTCTTGCCGGTCGTCGCCATTGCAATCTGGTGGGCTGTCTCGCAAGCGCACCTGAGCAAAAGCGGCCTGCTGGTCAGCCCCGCTCAGGTGCTGGCCACCGCCTGGCAGCAGATTGTCAGCGGTGCGCTGTTCAGGGCCCTCTCCGCGTCGCTCGCGCGCGAAGCCAGCGGCTTCGTGATCGGCACGCTGGGCGGCCTGCTGCTTGGCAGCGTGCTCGGTTTCTCGCGTCTCGCCACGCGCATGATCGGCCCGAGTTTCGACACGTTCAAACAGATCTCGCTGTTCGCTTGGATTCCGCTGATCTCCGTGTGGTTCGGCCTCGGCGACGCGGCCAAAGTCGTGTTCCTCTCGCTCGCGGCCTTGCTGCCGGTCGCCGCGCACACCTGCGACGGCATTCACGCAGTACCGCGCGCCTATATCGAAGTCGCGCGCGCATTCCGCTATTCGCGCTGGCAATTGATCCGCGCGGTCATTCTGCCGGCCGCGCTGCCGTCGATTTTCACCGGCATCTATCTCGCGCTGATCTATTCGTGGCTCGCCACGCTCGGCGCGGAATATCTGCTGGTGGCGGGCAGCGGGATCGGCAATACGCTGATCGACGGCAGCGAACAGTTCCGCATGGATCTGGTGCTGTTCGGCGTGATCGTGGTCGGGCTGACCGGCTGGGCGCTGAACGCGCTGGCGCGCGCGGTGGAGCGAGCGATCTTTGCGCGGCGCTCACAGGTGCCGGCACGATAGACACGCCGTATTCGCGATTCACCGAGGGCGCGCCGCGGATACACCGAACCCACACCGAAAACGTACCAAACGCGCACCGTATTTGCCCCGAACACAGATCAAGGTCCACCCATGACTTCTTCCACGCTTGCCGAAAGCATCGACATTCTCCACGTCAGCAAACGCTATGCGCAGCAGGACGGCACACCGCTCGCGGTACTCGACGACATCAGCCTGCGGGTGCGTCCCGGCGAATTCGTCAGCGTGGTCGGATCGAGCGGTTGCGGCAAGTCGACCTTGCTACGTCTGATCGCGGGACTGGATAGCGATTACACCGGCGATATCGTCGTTGCCGGCGAAAAGGTCCGCGATACGTCGCTCGAACGCGGCATCGTGTTTCAGGATCATCGACTGTTTCCGTGGCTCACGGCGTCGCAAAACATTCTCGCCGCGTTGCGTAATGCGCCGCTGTCGGTGCGCGAAAAACGCGATGCGGTCGCGCAGCACATCGAACTCGTCGGCCTGAAAGGCTTCGAAAATGCGTATCCGCATCAGTTGTCGGGCGGCATGGCGCAACGCGTGGCGATCGCCCGCGGTCTCGTAAACCGTCCGCGCGTCCTGCTGCTCGACGAACCGTTCGGCGCGCTCGACGCGCTCACGCGCGGCCGCTTGCAGAACGAACTGCAACGCATCTGGGAACACGAGCGCATCACGATGATTCTCGTCACGCACGACGTGGACGAGGCGCTCTACCTCGGCGACCGCGTCGTCACGATGGCGCCGCGTCCCGGTCGCATCAAACGGATTGTCGACGTGGCCTTGCCGCGTCCGCGCGAGCGTAACGATCCCCGCTTCATTCGTTTGCGCGACGAGGTACTGGCCGATTTCGCCGAACACGACGGCGCGCGCCGCGACCCTCATGAAGACGAACCGCCGCACGGCGGCACGCGCATTCCGGTCGCGAGTCCGTCGATCACCGAATGGCGGCTCGCGTGGTGAGGTGCACCGCATTTCCCATACCTATAAACCCTTCACGGAGCAAACGATGAGCGGTGAAAATCAGCAGAAGCGGCAGATCAAACTGGGCGCTTTCCTGATGGAGACAGGCCACCATATCGCCGCATGGCGACATCCGGATGCGCACGCGAGTGGCGGACTCGACTTCGCACACTATGCGGAACTTGCGCAGATCGCGGAGCGCGCCAAATTCGATGCGGTATTTTTCGCCGACAGCGTGAGCGTGCGGGACACGAATCTGCCCGCACTATCGCGCACGGCGCGCGCCGATCATTTCGAACCGTTGACGCTGCTGTCCGCGCTTTCGGTCGTGACGAAACACGTCGGGCTGATCGCAACCGTCTCCACGACATTCAACGAACCGTATAACCTCGCGCGCAAATTCGCGTCGCTCGATCATCTGAGCGGCGGACGCTCGGGCTGGAATCTCGTCACGTCGAGCACCGAATCCGAGGCGCTCAATTTCAGTTTCGAACGCCATCCGGAGCACGCGATCCGCTATGAACGCGCGCGCGAGTTCTACGACGTGGTCGCCGGCCTGTGGGATAGCTGGGAAGACGATGCATTTATCCGCGACAAGGCAAGCGGCATCTATTTCGACCCGGACAAGCTGCATGTGCTCAATCACGCCGGCAAGCACTTCAAGGTGCGCGGTCCGCTGAACGTCGCGCGTTCGCCGCAGGGGTGGCCGGTTGTGGTGCAGGCCGGCGCATCGGAGGCGGGACGCGAACTCGCGGCGCAAACCGCGGAGGTGATCTTCGTCGCGCATCAGACGCTCGATGAAGCGCAGTCGTTCTATCGCGACGTCAAAGGCCGTCTCGCGAAATATGGCCGTGCGCCGGATCATCTGAAGATCATGCCGGGTATTTTCCCGATCATCGGCCGCACCCAGGAAGAAGCCGACGCGAAATTCGCCGCGCTGCAGGACCTGATCCATCCGACTGTGGGCCTGTCGCTGCTGTCGAATATGTCGGGTGGCGTGGACCTGTCACAGTACCCCGTCGACGGCCCGCTGCCCGAGCTGCCGGAAACCAACGGCGGCAAGAGCCGCCAACGGCTGTTGTTCGATCTCGCGCGGCGCGAAAACCTGACCATTCGCGATCTGTACCTGCGTATTGCCGGCGCGCGCGGTCATCAGCAGGTAGTCGGCACGCCGCAAAGCATCGCGGACCAGTTGCAGCAATGGTTCGAAGAAGAAGGCGCCGATGGCTTCAACATCATGTCGCCGTGGCTGCCGGGCGGCCTGACCGAGTTCGCCGACCTGGTGGTGCCGGAGCTGCAACGGCGTGGGCTTTTCCGCACCGAATACGAGGGACGCACGCTGCGCGAGAATCTCGGGCTGCCGCGACCTGCCAACCGTTATACCGACGTGGCAAAACAGCCGCCCGCCACGTTCTCTTTCGCCAGGAGCATCGCATGAGCGCAGCCGCATTGCAGCAAACACAATCGATTCAGGTTCACCCGCTTTCCGCGCATATCGGCGCCGAGATTCACGGTGTCGATCTCACGCAGAAACTGGACGCGCGGCAGGTCGCGGAGATTCGCGCGGCGCTGCTCAAATGGCGCGTCGTGTTCTTTCGCGAGCAATTCCTGACGCACGAACAACACGTCGCGTTCTCGGCGCAGTTCGGCGAGCTGACCGTGGGGCATCCGGTGTTCGGCCATGTCGAGGGCCACCCGGAGATCTATTCGATCTCCAAGTACCGCAAGGCCACGCGTTTCGAGGGGCAAACGCTGCAACGCCCCTGGACCGGCTGGCATACGGACGTAACCGCCGCGGTCAATCCGCCCTGGGCCTCGATCCTGCGCGGCGTGACGATTCCGCCTTACGGCGGCGACACGCAGTGGACCAGCCTCGTGGCCGCGTATCAGAAGCTCTCCGCACCGTTACGCGCGTTCGTCGACGGTTTGCGCGGGCTGCATCGTTTCACGCCGCCTGCCGGCGCGAGCGGTACGGAGGCGTTTGTGAAAGCCGTCGAGCAACGCATTCTCGTCACCGAACATCCGCTCGTCAGAGTGCACCCGGAGACCGGCGAGCGGGCACTGTATGTGAGCCCGAGCTTCCTGAAGTCGATCGTCGGCGTGACGCCGCGCGAGAGCCAGGTGCTGCTCGAACTGCTCTGGGAACATGTGACGCGGCCGGAATTCACGGTGCGTTTCAGATGGGAGGCCGGCAGCGTCGCCTTCTGGGACAACCGCGCGACGGCTCACCTCGCCCCGACCGATATTTTCGATCTCGACTTCGACCGGCAGTTGTATCGCACCACGCTGGTCGGCGACGTGCCGGTGGGGCCGGACGGCACGCCCTCGGTGGCGGTCGAAGGCTCGCCGGTAAGCGCCGCTGCCGCAGTCGCGTTGAACTGAGTACCGCGCCCTCGACCTCTATCTCTACCTCTTCCCTACCGGGTCCCCCGGAGCTACTGATGACTCTGCAGGCTTCACCCGTTGCGGCCGCCGAACACCCGGCGGCCGCACCTCGCTCCTATCCACCCGCCCACATCATCACTTCCGACGCCGAGGCGATCGGCATCGCGCAGAATCTCGCCAGCCGCTTCGCCGTGGATGCCGCGCGCCGCGACCGGGAGCGCAGGTTGCCGCTCGACGAACTGAACGCCTGTTCGCAAGCGGGACTTTGGGCAATGACCGTGCCCAAGACCTACGGCGGCGCCCAGGTCTCCTATGTCACGGTGGGGCGCGTATTCGCGATTCTTGCCGCGGCCGATCCGTCGATCGCGCAAATCCAGCAGAACCATAACAGCGCCGTGTTCTGGCTCTGGAAAACCGGCAGCGAGCAACAACGCGCCCATTTTCTCGGTGCGATCCTGCGCGGTGCGCGCTTCGGCAACGCCAACGTCGATGCGGGCCCACCGCCGGTTCCCGGCCCGCGGATGAGCATTACACCGGACGAAGCCGGTTATCGCCTGTCCGGCCGCAAGCTCTATGCAACCGGCGCCCTGTTTGCCGACTATGTCTCGACGATCGGTCAGGACGAACAGGGCCGCCGCATCGTGGCGATCGTGCCTGCAGGACATCCGGGCATGAACATCGTCGACGATTGGGAGAGTTTCGGTCAGAAGACCACCGCGAGCGGAACGGTCATCTTCGACAACGTATGGGTACCCGCGCTCAACGTCCTGCCGATTTACCGAAGCTACGAAGAATGGCCGCAAAACGCGATCACGCAGATCAGTCACGCCGGTATCGACGCGGGCATCGCACGCGCCGCCCTCGACGCGACGATCGCCTTCATCCGGCAACGTGCGTCCAATCCGTCCACCCCGCCAACAGGGCCGATCCATTCCGATCCGTACGTCATCTTCCAGCTCGGCGAACTGAAGACCCGGTTGCACGCGGCCGAGGCGATGCTGGAGCGTGCCGGACACGAAATCGACTTATGCCTCGCCGACCCGCAACCCGACTCGCTTGCCAAGGCGTCGATCGCCGTGGCCGAAGCCAAGGCGTTGACAACAGAAATCGCGATCCAGGCCGGCAACCAGCTGTTCGATCTGGCGGGCACCCGCTCGACGCATCCGTCATTCAATCTCGACCGGCATTGGCGCGACGCACGGGTTCATACCCTGCACGACCCGGTGCGCTGGAAATACGCAGCCGTCGGCAATTTCTATCTGAACGGCGTCCGACCACCCAGTAGCGGACAGACCTGAAGAGACCGTAGCCGGAAGTACACGGACCTGGTTGGGCAGCATCGCCGCCAACGATGAAACGGAACCGGCGCTATGACACACAGCAGGAACGCTACGGCATGCCTATCGCCGCATCATTCTGCACCTCGAATGAATAGCAGAATTCGTTGTTTTGCATTGCCAACTCTCGCGTGATTTACTGCAGACACTTAAGTCCTCGCGCCGTGTGCGCCAGCGGTTGACTGAGCCGCGCACAGCGATTTCCCAGGCCGCTTCATCGAACACACGCCCCGTCATACGGTCGGCACGGATACGCCCTGTGAATCAATCAACTCTGACCGCGCCCTCGTCCGCATCGCCCGCCTCGCCAGCTTCCGCCGACGCGACGCGCGACGCGTCCCCTTTCGTTCCGGTCCGCTCGCCTGCCACATTCGCGGATAGCCCCGTCTCGCGCGCACTGGAGGAGCCCCTGCTGCTCGGACTGTTCCTGCCGATTCAGGCGGGCGGCTGGAGCGCTTCGACACTTGCACGCACCACCGACTGGTCATTCGACTACAACCTGGCACTTGTACAGAAGGCCGAGGCGTTAGGCTTCGATCTCGTCTTCGCTTTGTCGCAATGGTTGCCGAAGGGTGGCTACGGCGGCGTATTCAACGGCGAAGCGCTGGACTCCTTCATGTCGCTCGCCGCGATGACCGCGCGTACCGAGCGCATCATTCTGGTCGCCACCAGCCATGTGCTTTATGGTCCCTGGCATCCGCTGCATTTCGCGAAGTTCACCGCGACGCTCGATCACATTTCGAAAGGCCGCTGGGGGATCAACGTCGTCACCGGTCATCGCGCCATCGAACACGAAATGTTCGGCTGGCACCGTATCGAACATGACCGGCGCTATGAACTTGCCGCCGAGTTTCTCGACGCCGTTCAGCAACTATGGGCGCAGCCGGAGAACTTCAGCTTCGCGCCCGAGCTTTCCTCGTGGAAGCTGGACAAGGCCTTCGTCACGCCAAAGCCGCGTTATGGGCGCCCGCTGCTCGTCAATGCGACCGGCTCGGATGCCGGCATCGATTTCGCTGCCCGGTACTCCGACATCGTGTTCATCACGAGCCCTGCCGGCTCCGAAATCGAGAGCGCGCTGGCCGCGTTGCCGGCTCACACGGCGCGTGTGAAAGCCGCAGCGGCGAAACACGGCCGCAAGATCCGCACGTTGATCAATCCGATGGTGATCTGCCGCGAGACAGAGGCCGAAGCACGCGCCTATCGCGACGCGATCGTCGCACACGGCGACGAGGGCAGTTTCCACCGCTTCGAAAGCGATGCCCATGCGTGGCGCGGCAACGCGGAACAGCGCAATCAGGCGGCTTCGCGCGCGGTGGGCGGAAACATCTCGATCGTCGGCTCGCCGCAGCAGATCGCCGACTACATCGTGCGTTTGCATCAGGCCGGCGTCGACGGCGTGCAATTGAGCTTCTTCGATTTTCAGCCGGACCTCGATTTCTTCGGCGAGCGCGTGCTGCCGCTGTTGCGCGAAGCCGGCTTACGGTACTGACGACAAACAAAACACAGAGGTGATCGGATGAGCCGACTTTGGTATACGCGCTGCCCCGCCCCCACGCCGTTCGGCATTACCGCGCAAAAAGGCTGGCTGGAAGCGGAATTCGCTGCCGACGGCATCGACGTCAAGGCGCTGCAGGATGCCGACGACGTGCAGATTCGCCGCTCGCATTTCACGCACACGCAACCCTGGTCGTTCCGCCAGGGCGGCAATATTCCCGCGCTTTGGGCACGTGCCCAGGGCAGCGACACACGGTTGATCGGCTTGAGCTGGGTGGATGAATTCCAGGCGCTGATCACGCTGGACCGGCACCTCGACACGAGCCCCGAATCTCTTGCCGGACGCCGCTTTGGCTTCCCGCTCAACACTCGCGCGAGCGTGGTCGATTTTCATCGCGCGACCGCCTTGCGCGGTTTTTCTTCGCTGCTCGGCGTGCTGGGTGTGCAACTCGAAGACATCGATCTGGTCGATCTGCCGCACACTCCACGCAGCCTTGAAGACGCGAAACCCGCCGCCGATGCCCCGCTCGCCGACTGGCTCGATGCGCAACGCTCGCACGAATTCGCGCGTGAAGCCGAGGCGCTGCTGCGCGGTGAAGCCGACGTCGTGTTCGTCAAAGGCGCGACGGGACTCGATATTACCAACCTGCTCAACGCCAGGATTCTGGTCGACATCAGCGCCCAGCCCAACCGGGCACTGCACGCGAATAACGGCACGCCACGCCCGCTGACCGTGGACGCGCAACTGCTGCGCGAGCGCCCCGACCTAGTCGAACGCGTACTGGCGCGCACGCTGGACACCGGCGCATGGGCCGCCGATCACGCCGGCGACGTGGCGCGGTACGTTGCGCGCGAAACGCGCAGCGCCGAGCATTGGGTCGAGCGTGCATACCCGGGCGGTCTGCACCGGCAACTGACGATCGGACTCGATCCCCACGCGCTGGCCGCGCTCGCCGACTTCAAACGCTTTCTGTTCACATGGGGCTTCATTGCCTCGGACTTCGATTTCGACGCCTGGGTGGACCCCGCGCCCCTTCGCGCAACGCTCGCACGACGGCAGGCGCTGACCGCTTCGGTTTGAGTCCGCTTCGGTTTGAGCTCGTTTCGCACCACTCTCTTTTTTCACCCAATCCAACGATGGCACATGTCACCTCGCAGGCGGCGCCATGCCGCCGCGGCCAGCTGTTCAAGCTCGCATCCGGATGGGCGCTCACGCTCGTCATCGCGCTATCGAGCCCGTTTGCGCACGCACAAACTCGCGGCGGCACGCTCAACTTCATCGTCACGCCGGAGCCGACTGCCCTCGTCGATCTGGCTACCACCGCGACCAATGTGCTGAAGGTCAGCCCGAAGGTCGTCGAAGGACTGCTCGAATACGACTTCAAGTTCCAACCCAGGCCGTCGCTCGCCACCTCGTGGGAAGTCAGCGACGACAGTCGTAAATACGTCTTCCATCTGCGCCACGGCGTGAAATGGCAGGACGGCAAGCCCTTTACTTCCGCCGACGTCGCGTACTCGATCCAGACGCTGAGGCAGGTGCACCCGCGCGCGAAGACCACTTTCGCCAATGTCACCGACGTCGCAACGCCGGACCCCTACACCGTTGTCATTACGCTGTCGAAGCCGGCGCCCTATCTGATCAAGGCGTTTTCCTCGTCGGAAACGCCGATCGTGCCGAAGCATATCTACGACGGCACCGACGTACTGACCAATCCCGCCAATAACGCGCCGATCGGCACCGGGCCATTTCGCTTCGTCAAATGGGTACGCGGCAGCTATATCGAGTACGTGCGCAACGACGACTACTGGGACAAGGGTAAGCCCTGGCTCGATCGCATTGTCGTCAAGGTGATCAACGACCCCGCCGCCCGCACCGTCGCATTCGAAGACGGCTCAGCGGATCTGAGCGGCGATTCGCCCGTGCCGCTGTCCGACCTCGAACGCCTGAAAAGCAACCCGAAGCTGGGGCTCGAGACACGCGGTTACGAGTTTCAGGCGGGGGTGTCGCGTATCGAGTTCAATCTCGACAACCCGGTGCTGAAGAATCCGAAGGTGCGCCAGGCGATCGCCTCGGCGCTGGATCGCGAAGTGATCCGCAAGGTGATCTACTACGGCTACGCGACGCCGCTCGCGAGCCCGATCATTCCGTCGAATCCCTACTACGATTCCACGCCTACGCCCTATCCGTTCAACGTGGAGCACGCCAACGCGTTGCTCGACGAAGCGGGTTATCCACGCAAGGCCGACGGTACACGTTTCGCGCTGACGGTCGACCCATTGCCGATCGGCGATCTGCCCACCCGCACCGCCGCTTACGTCAAATCGGCATTGGCTCGCATCGGCATTGCCATCACCGTGCGCAGTCAGGATCTGCCCGCCTACCTGAAGCGAATCTACACCGACCGCGATTTCGATTTCAGCATCAACGGGATGAGCAATCTGTTCGACCCCGTGGTCGGCGTGGCCCGTCTCTACACGACCAACAATTTCCGGCGTGGCGTGCCCTTTACCAACGGCTCCCATTACAGCAATCCGGAAATCGATCAACTGTTTGCCCAGGTCGCCGAAGAAACCGATGAAGCGAAGCGCAAGGCATTGTTCGCGCAGATTCAACGCATTCTCGAACGCGATCTGCCGGACATCAATCTCGTGGCGCCGCAGTACCTGACCGTCTATTCGCGCGCGGTGCACAACCATACGACCTCGCCCGACGGCGTCTCGGCCAGTTTCGCCGACGTCTGGCTGCAACGCTAAACCTTTTTCGACTTACATTCTCACGGAATCCGACTCACATGGAATACAGACAACTCGGCCGCAGCGGTATCAAGGTCTCGACACTCACTCTCGGCACGATGATGTTCGGCGGCCCGACCGACGAAGCGACCTCCGCGCGCATCATCGATCAGGCCCACGAGCAAGGCGTCAATTCGATCGATACCGCGGACGTCTACGGCAAGGGCGAATCCGAACGCGTGGTCGGCCGCAGCATCGCCGCGCAGCGCGAGCGCTGGGTGCTCGCCACCAAGTTCGCCAATCCGCTGGACAGCAGCGACGTCAACGCGCGCGGCGCGTCACGCAAACATATCGTGCGGGCCGTCGAGGCAAGCCTCAGGCGCCTGAATACCGATTACATCGATCTGCTCTACATTCATCGCGAAGATCACGAGACGCCGGTCGAAGAAACCGTGCGTGCGCTCAACGATCTGATCCAGGCAGGCAAGCTGCGTTACTACGGTTTGTCGAACCATCGCGCGTGGAGGATTGCCGAATTCAGTCATACCGCACAGGCGCTCGGACTCGATGCGCCCGTGGCGAGCCAGCCGCTCTACAACATCGCCAATCGCCAGGCCGAAGCCGAGCAATTGACGGCCGCGCACCGCTATGGGCTCGGTGTGATTTCGTATAGCCCGTTGGCGCGCGGTGTGCTGACCGGCAAGTACGAGCCGGGTGCGACGCCCGCGTCCGACACCCGCGCGGGCCGCAGCGACCGGCGCCTGCAACAGACCGAGTGGCGCCCCGAATCGCTCGAACTCGCGCGCCGCGTACGCGAGCATGCCGAAGCGCGCGGGCTTTCCGCAGGGCAATTCGCGCTCGCCTGGGTGCTCAATAGCCGCTACATCAGTTCGACCATTGCCGGCCCACGTACTGAAGCGCAATGGCAGGACTATCTGCCGGCACTGCGTTATCGACTGACAGCGGAAGACGAAGCATTCGTCGACTCGCTCGTCACGAGCGGCCATCCTTCGACGCCGGGCTTCAACGATCCGGGTCACCCGTTCTTCGGCCGGCTCCCGCGGCATGGGGCAGCGCAGGACGCGCTAGCCACCGTTCAGCAGGGATAGCCATGAGCTTCGAGCGTCGTCAGTTCCCGCAGACCTCCCCGACCTTCTTTTCCACCGGCACCACGGCGGCCTGGGCCGCCCAAAGCGAAATCATCATGTCCCGAACCATCGCAGCACGTTCGTCGCGCAGGCGGCGCCTCACCGGCGCTTTCCTGCTGGCCGCCACGCTCACCACGCTCACCGCCTACGGCGCGGATACCGGCGGTACTGCGCAGGAGTTGCGGGTCGGCTTCGTGCCCGGCCCGTACGCGGACGAATTCAAGGTGGGCGTCGAACCGCAATTGCGCAAGAAAGGCTACGCGATCAAATACGTCGAGTTCAGTACCGGGCTCGAAGCGAATCAGGCGGTGTATCGCGGCGAGATCATCGCCGACGTGATGCAGCACGAGGTCTATCTGAAGTCGTATAACGATCGCAACGGTACCGATCTGGTGGGCGTAGTGCAGGTGCCTACGCCGCCGATGGGACTCTACTCGAACAAACATCGCTCACTGGCGGAGGTGAAACCCGGCGCGCGTGTCGCGGTACCGAACGACCCGGTCAATCTGGAGCGCGCGCTGAAAATTCTCCAGCGCATCGGCTGGATCAGGATCAAGCCGAACCCGAATCCTGTCGACGTAACCGAGCGCGACGTGATCGCCAACCCGGCCGGTATCAAGATCGTTCCGCTTGAATCGGCACAGGCGCCGCGCGCACTCGACGATGTCGATTACGCCGCGATTCAGGGCAATTTCGCGATTTTCAGCGGCCACAAACTGACCGATGCGTTGGCGCTTGAAGAGATGACGCCGCCGTATATCAATCAGGTCGTCGTCAAGGCAAGCAACCGCAATACGCGTGCGACGCAGGACATCGTGCAGGCGTATCAATCGGCGGATTTCCAGCGTGCGATTCGCGGCAATCGCTTCTATGACGGCTTTCGCTTGCCGGCGTACTTCGGCAACGAGTGAGACCGCTTGAGGGATAGCGAGGGCGGCATCGGCCAGCCGCCCTGCTTGAGGCCGCCTGGAGCGGCCTTATGCAGCTGGCTTCGTACGAACTGTGCAGGCTACGCCGCCTGCGCGTCGAAGGTCTTGCCGGGAATCGCGTCGAGCAACGTGCGCGTGTACGGATGCTGCGGCGCACGCCAGATGTCCCGGTGATGCCCGCTTTCCACAATCCGTCCCGCCTGCATCACATGCACGCGATCCGCGATATATCGCACCACCGAGAGATCGTGCGAGATGAACAGGTACGCAAGCCCCAGGTCGCGCTTCAGGTCGACCAGCAGATTGAGGATCTGCGCCTGAATCGATACGTCGAGTGCGGACACCGGTTCATCGCAGATCAGCAGATCGGGTTCCAGCACCAATGCCCGCGCGATGCCAATGCGTTGCCGCTGGCCGCCTGAGAACTCGTGCGGAAAACGCCCGAGCGCCGAGTTCGGCAGACCCACACGATCGAGCATGGTGGCGATCCGTGTACGGTGCTGCTGCGCGTTACCAATTCCGTTCACCACCAGCACCGTATCGAGAATTTCCGCCACCGTGCGGCGCGGATTGAGCGACGCATAGGGGTCCTGGAACACCATCTGCACATGACGCCGCAACGGCCGCAGCTCGCGCTCGCCCAGCGGCACGAGATCGGTCCCGCGCAAACGGATTTCCCCGCCCGCTGTCGGCACCAGCCGCAGGATCGCCTTGGAGAGCGTCGATTTCCCGCAACCGGATTCGCCGACCAGACCAACCGTTTCGCCTCGCGCGATCTGCAACGAAACGCCGTCGACCGCGCGCAGTGTGGTTTCGCCGTGACGTTGCGGATAATCGATCCGCACGTCCTGTAGCGCGAGTAACGGTGCTTCGCTCACCGCGGTCAGACGTTGTGCGGGATCGGCATCCGCAACAAAGTGGCCGGTGCGTACCGAACGCGCCACCACGGCGAAGCTCGGTTTGCCGTCGTCATCAATACCGTGACGAATTTCGGGTAGTTTCCAGCCGCGATAATGCAGATCGTCGGCAAGATTCAGCGACGCGCCAAGCAGACCGCGCGTGTAGGCATGCTGCGCTTGCGTAAAGAGCCGAGCGACCGGCGCTTCCTCCACCTTCTCGCCCGCGAGCATCACGGCGACACGATCCGCGTGGCTCGCGACAATGCCAAGGTCGTGCGTAATCAGCAGCAAGGACATCGACAACTCGCGACGCAAACCGTCGAGCAGGTCGAGAATGCGCGCCTGAATCGTGACGTCGAGCGCCGTGGTCGGCTCATCGGCAATCAGCAGACGCGGCCGGCAGGCCACCGCCATCGCGATCATTACGCGTTGCCGCTGGCCGCCAGACAACTCGTGCGGAAAGTCGAACACCCGCCGCTGCGGCTCCGGAATCCGCACCAGTTCGAGCAGCTCGACGGCACGCTTCCATGCCGCGGCTTTGGACAGGCGCTCATGCTCGCGCAAGGTCTCGACGATCTGCGCGCCGATCGACAGCACGGGATTGAGCGACGTCATCGGCTCCTGGAAGATCATCGAAATCTGTTGCCCGCGAATCTCCCGAATCTCGCGCGCCGGCAGATCCAGCAACTCACGACCGTCGAAGCGCAGGCTCCCCGTCACACGCCCCGGCGTAGGCACAAGACGCATCAACGAAAGCGCCGTCGCCGATTTGCCGCAACCCGATTCGCCGACCAGTGCCAGCGTCTCGCCGTGCGCGATGTCGAAACTCAGGCCGCGCACCGCTTCATGCGCGCCGAAACTGACGCGTAAGTCGCGTACTTCAAGCAGGTTTGCCACGGTGCATCCTTTGTACGTTGCCGGCTACTTTTGAGCTGCTTTTGAGCCGATTTTTGAGCCACTCGTCAAACGCGTTCGCGCAAGCGCGGGTTGAGCGCATCGTTCAGACCGTCGCCAAGCAGGTTCAGCGCAAGCACCGCGAGAACGATCGCCGCGCCGGGAATCGCGGTCAGATACCATGCGGTGCGCAACGAATCGCGACCGGCGCCGATCATGCCGCCCCAACTCACCACGTTCGGGTCGCCCATGCCGAGAAACGACAGCGACGACTCGATCAGGATCGCGCTCGCCACCATTACCGATGCGGTGACGATCACCGGCGGCAAAGCGTTCGGCAAAATCTCGCCGAAGATGATGCGCGCGTTGCCGAATCCCTGGCTGCGTGCGGCGAGCACGAAATCCGCCTGACGCAGCGTACGGAATTCAGCACGCACGATCCGCGCGACGGTAGGCCACGAGGCGATGCCGATTGCGAGCGCGATGATCGTCACGCTCGGCCGGCCGATCGCCACAATCACGATCACCAGCAAAAACGACGGCACCGTTTGAAAGAGTTCGGTCACGCGTACCAGCAGATCGTCGATCACCCCGCCGAAGAAGCCCCCGGTCGCCCCGACCAGCGTGCCGATCACCAGACCGATACCCGCCGACGCCGCGCCGATCAGCAGCGACACGCGAGTGCCGTGCGCGATGCCCGCCGCTACATCGCGGCCCAGTGAATCCGTGCCGAGCCAGTATTGCGGGTCGGTACCCGGCCATTCGAAGGGCGCCGCCACCATATCGAGCGGATCGCCCGGGAACAGGTGCCCCGCGCTGAGTGCGAGTGCGATGAAGGCTGCCAGTAACAGCAAGCCGGCAAACGCGGACGGGTTGCGCAGCAGCGCCCGTCCTACGCCTCGCCCCGGCGCGCGCGATCCGGATGCAGCCGCGGCGCCGGCACGCCGCTGACCGAACAGCGTGCCGGCCAGTTGACGCCGCCACGGCGAGGTTGTGGGCTCAGGCGGGGTGGCAATCAGGTTGGAAGAGTCGGAAGCCATTTCATTCCTCTGAGATTAAACAGGTCGGCGTGCGCGTGAAAGCCGTCACGCCACGCGCGGATCGAGCCACGCCTGCAACAGATCGACCAGGACATTGGCGATAATCACGAGCAGCGACGACAGCAGCAACACGCCGAGCAGCACGCTGAAATCGCGCGCCATCACGGCGTCGAGCGCGAGACGCCCAAGCCCTGGCCAACTGAACACCGTCTCGGTCACAGCCGCACCACCCAGCAGCGTGCCGAAATGAATCCCAATGATCGTCGTGAGCGGCATCAGCGCGTTACGCAAGACATGCCGCACCGTCACGCGCCATGGATGCAAACCTTTGGCCTGCGCGGTTCGCACGAAGTCCTGGCGCTGCACCTCCAGCATCGCGGCCCGGGTGAGCCGTGCGTAGATCGCGACAAAGAAGGTCGCCAGCGTCGCGGCAGGCAGCAGCACATGTTTGGCTGCGTCGGCAAACCAGGCGAATCCGTGTAACTGCACACCGAGCGTGATGTTGCCCCCGCTCGGCAGCCAGCCCAGATGCACCGAGAACAGCACGATCGCCAGCAGGCCGATCCAGAAACCCGGTGTCGAATAGAACAGCAAGGCCAGCACGGACAGCACCCGGTCGGGCCATTTACCGGCCCAATGCGCCATCACCGCGCCGAGCACCACGCCGGCCACGATCGCGAACGATAAGGCCACGCCCATCAGCAGCAGCGTATTGGGCAAGCGCGACAGGATCAGTTGCATCACCGGCATGTCGTAGCGCGGTGAATAACCCAGACTGAAATGCGAGAGATGCGCGAGGTACGACCACAACTGATGCAGCACCGGCTGATCGAGCCCGAACTTCGCGCGCAGCACCTGCATCGTTTCCACCGTTGCCGAGCCGGACTCGCCGGCCAGCACGTCGGCGGCATCGCCTGGCATCAGCTTGAGCAGAAAGAAGTTCAGGATCACGATGCCGATCACCGTCGGCAGTGCCTGCCACGCGGTACGCCGGGCAATGGCGGCGAAACGCAAACGTCGACTCATCGTGTCTCTCCTGTCATGCGCTCAGATAGACGTCCGCGAGATTGCCTTCAAGGCCCTGCGCGGAAACCGTGTGGTTGTGAACGCGACGGTTCGCGAGCGTGACCATGCGCGGCGCGACCAGGTTGAGAATCGGCAGCTCGCGATACACGATCTGCTGGAACTGCTGGTACAGCGCGACGCGTTTGCTCTCATCGGTTTCGACCGACGCACTTTCCAGCAGCCGGTCGACCTCAGGATTGCTGTAGTGCGGCGCGTTCGAAAACGGCACACCCGGACGGATATTCTTCGACCAGTAGAGGCGCTGAACCCCTACGCTCGGGTCGAACAGTGTGTTGACGCCGATACTGGTGAAATCGAACTGACGATCCGCATACACACGCTTGAGGAACGCCGGCAGATCCTGCGAGCGCACGGTAACGTCGATACCCACCCGCGCCAGCGCCGACTTCACGTAGTCCGCCTGGCGGCGGTACATGTCGCCATAGGGCAGAAAATCGTGCGTCAGACCGAAGCGCACGCCGCCATCCTTGCGCGGATAACCCGCTGCATCGAGCAGTTTTTCGGCGTTGCCGATATCGAATGCATAGGGTGTGAGCCTCGCGTCGTGATACGGCGAGCCCGGCGTGATCGGCGTGGGCGACAGATCGGCGTAGCCATACGCCACCGTGCGCTGGACGATCTGCGGATTGACGGCATGAGCGATCGCCTGACGCACTCGAAGGTCCTTGAGAATCGGATGGTCGAGATTGAAGTCGATTTCGGCGAGCGGCTCCAGAAAGCGATAGCCGCGTGTCTCGACGGCCAGTTGCGGCAATTGCGTGAGGCGCGGCAGATCGGTGAGCGGCACCGGATTTTCGCCGCCCAGATCGAGCGCGCCGGTTTCGAATGCGGCGGAACGTGCGGCGGTGTCGGGAATCACCTTGAATACGAGGCCGTCGATATACGGTTTGCCCGTGTCCCAGTAGTCCGGATTACGTTCGTAGACGATATTGGCGCCGCGCGTCCACGATTTGAAGCGAAACGGCCCGGTGCCGATCGGCGCGTTGTTATGCGGATTGGACAGCGGATCGCCCGACGCATACAGGTGTTTAGGCACGATTGGCGATTCGCCCGCCGAGAGCGCCTTGAGCAGATACGGGGCCGGCTTCGACAACTCGATCACCGCCGTGCGGGCATCCGGCGTGGCCACGCGTGTTACGTTGGCGAATGTGCTGCGGCCGCGCGGATGCACCGCCTTGAGCAGGTCGATCGAGAACGCGACATCGGCTGAGGTAAACGGCTGCCCGTCGTGCCATTTGACGTTCTGCCGCAGTGTGAACGTATACTTCAGCCCATCCGGACTGACGGTCCAGGCTGTGGCGAGCTGTGGTCTCGGCCGCAAATCGAAGTCATAGGCAAGCAGGCCTTCGAGCACCTTGGAGCTCGCTACGAGCGCGGGACCCGTGGTCTGAAAGATCGACACGAGCACCGGCGGCTCCGGATTGATCAGCATGTTCAGCGTGCCGCCCCGCTTCGGCCCGGCGCTGTCGCCTTGTGCGAACGTCAGTGCGGGCATGCCGGCCGTCGCCAGCGCTGCGCCCGATGAAATCAGAAATTCGCGTCGATTCAGCCCTGCCATGTGATCCCGTTCCTTTTGCCGATGATTTCGATGATTCGGCCCGTGGTGACCGAATGAATTGCCTTCGTGATTTTTTCGGCAATGCTGCTGCCGCAGCGCTCACGATAAAGCCGCTGCGACAGCAAACGAACCAATCGTTATGCATATGCAAAGCACGATGTGAAGGAAAGGCGCCGCACCGCTATGGATCGCCAGCTCAGACGAGAAACACATCGGCCAGATTGCCGCCCAGACCGTCGGCGGTCACCGTATGGTTATGCACCCGCCGGTTGTAGAGGGTCACCTGCTTGAGCGTGACCAGATTGACGATCGGCAGGTCACGCGCTATCGCCCACTGGAACTTTTTAAAGTACTGGACGCGGGTGCGCGGATCGTTCTCCACCGCGGCCGCTTCGAGCAGATGGTCGACCTCGGGGCTGTCATAGTGCGACGCGTTGGAGAACGCCACCCCTTTCTTGAAGTTGCGCGACCAGTAAAGGCGCTGCACACCCACGGTCGGATCGAAGGTATTGCCGAGAAAGTTGGCGTCGAGAGCGAAATCGCGATCGGTGTAGATCCGCCTCACATAGGCGCCGAAATCCTGCGAGCGCACGGTCGACTCGATCCCTACGCGACGCAACGTCTGCCGTAAATATTCAGCAAGGCGGGCGAAAGTTGGGTCGTACGGGTTGAAATCGATCGTCAACGGAAAGCGAAAACCGTTGGCTTGCCGCGGCAAACCGGCCTCGTCGAGTAATTGCCCGGCTTTGCCGGGATCGTATGGCAAACTCGGCACATCCGGATCATAGAACTGGGTCAAGAGCGGACTGATCGGTGATGGCGAAACGATCCCATAGCCGTACCATACCGACTTCAGGATGGCCTGCCGGTCGATGCTGTGCGCAATTGCCTGACGGACCTTCTGCTTCGACAGATAGGGGTTGTCGAGATTGAACTGCAACTGGGTTTGCGCGGCATTGTAGCTATAGCCGCGTGTTTCCAGCGCCAGATGTGGCAGAGCCGCGAGGCGCTGGATGTCGGCGAGAGGCACCGGATTTTCACCCGCCAGATCCAGCTCGCCGGTTTCAAGTGCCACGGCCCGCGCGGCCGGATCGCCGATAAAGCGCACAACCAGTTCGTCGATATAAGGTTTTGGCGCGTCCCAGTAGTCAGGATTGCGCACATACACCACATGACTGCCGCGCTCCCAACGCTTGAACCGATACGGCCCCGTGCCGATCGGCTCGATGTTATGAGGATTCTCCAGCGGATTGCCGCTGCCGTAGATGTGCGCGGGCACGATTGGCGATTCGGATGCGGCAAGCGCATAGATCAGATACGGCGCCGGTTTCGATAACTTCAGCAGCGCCGTGTGCGGGTCGGGCGTCTCTACTGCCAGCACGTTGGCGAAGGTCGAGCGGCCGCGCGAGTGATACTGCCTGAGCAGCCCGATCGACACCGCCACGTCTTTCGAGGTGAACGGCTGACCGTCGTGCCAACGCACACCCTCTCGCAGCCTGAACGTGTACTGCAAACCGTCGGGGCTGATCGACCAGGCGGTGGCGAGTTGCGCGCGCGGCTGCACGTTGAAGTCATAGGCCAGCAGACCTTCGGTCACCTTGGGGCTGATTCTCTGTTCCGCGCCCGCCGTGGTTGCGAAGTTGACCAGCGCGTTCGGCTCCGGATTCACCAGTACCGTCAACCGGCCGCCGCGTCGCGGCGACACTGTGCTGTCCTGAACCGCAGCCTGCGCCAACGGCGTGAATGGGCCGAGCGCGACACCCGCCGCGCTGCCCGCGAGCCCCAGCAATACGTGACGACGTCCGGAATGAAATCCTCTGCGCTGACTCATGCGACCTCCCCTCGGAGGCGAGCGCTGTGCCGACCGGCAACGCACCCGCAATGGCTATTGGATGCGCTGCAAGATATCAACCGCAATGTCGCGACAGAACGAATTAATTCAGGATTGCATATCTACTGTCGATAGTTGGCGTTATCGCTCGATGATCGCCGCTTGAGCGCACACCTATGGGAAATCATCGATATCCATATCGAATTTGCTTGTTTGTTCAATAAATTCGTTTTGCTTATCGTTACTCGTCGCTTCAAAACGACCCTCGAACAATCACTTCTCCGACGCTTCTTCCACATCGATTCGAATAATCATGAAAAAACTGCTTTTTGCTTTTAGCGTTTCCTCATTAATGGCCGGCACGGCAAGTGCGCAAAGCAGCGTCACGCTGTATGGGATCGTTACCGGCAACGTCACGTATACGAACAACGCGCAAACCGCTGCAACGTCCGCGTCCGGCAAACCGAAGGGCGGCACCCAGGTGTCGCAGTTCGATAGCGGTTCATCGGGCCTGTCGTCGAGCCGCTGGGGCCTGAAAGGCGTGGAAGATCTGGGAGGCGGATTGAAGGCCGTGTTCCAGCTGGAAAGCGGGCTCAGTGTGAATAGCGGTGCGCTTGGACAAGGCGGCACCGAGTTCGGCCGCCAGGCGTGGGTAGGTGTCACAGCCGGGCGCTACGGCACCTTCACGCTCGGACGCCAGGGCGACACCTCGGTGGAATTCGTATCGCCGTTGATCCACGGCTGGTATTGGGGCAACCTCTCGATCCACCCCGCCGACTATGACAATCTGAACTTCACGCACCGCATTAACAATTCGATCAAGTACCTGTCGGATTCTTTCAACGGCTTCCGTTTCGGCGGACTTTACAGCGTGGGCGGCGTGGCCGGGAACGTGACGCAGAATCAACTCTGGTCCGCGGGCGGCAGCTATACCGGTGGAGCGTTCGCGATCGCCGCGTCGATCGTCAACGCACGCAACCCGAATACGTCCCTCTACGGCACTAATGCCAATGCGAGCGCCACGGGCAATAACCTGGGTTCCGCCGGGTCGGCCACGGCGCCCGAATCCAATCCCGCGATTGCCGGTTTCGCATCGGCCCGTACGCAGCAGACCATTTCGGTTGCAACGACCTATACGAGCGGCGGTGCGATCTTCGGCGCGGCGTACTCGAATACGCAGTTCCGCGGGCTAGGCTCGAACGCGTCGCTCAATCCGCTCAACTACAGCGGTTCGACCACGCTCAGTACCGTTAGTGCGAGCCTGCGTTATCAGGCCACGCCGTTCCTGCGCTTCGGTACATCGTTCGACTATACGGAGGGAGGAAGCGTCGGTGGCAAGGGCAGCGCGAAGTACGAGCAGTTGAATCTCGGCACGGCGTACTCCCTATCGAAAGCCACCGATCTGTACCTGACCGGCGCCTACCAGCACGCCAGCGGCACCGACTCGCTGGGCCGGCCGGCGGTTGCTGCGATCGGGTATCTCACGCCGTCCGCAACCAGCAAACAGGTGGCGGTCTCGGCGGGCATCAAGCATCTGTTCTGAGGCCGGCGCACCCTGTAGCCCTGTAGGAATGAGTATCGGGTGTCCGTTGTTTCTGCCGCGCGCAACGAACCATGCGCGCGGGAACCGGCGGACACCCTCCATGCAGGTCAATGCACCTTGGGAAAACCGTGCCGCTGCGCGAGCAGGTCGAGGATCCGGCGCGTATCCGTCACGAAGCGCTTGTCGCCCAGCTTCTGCGCATCGGCGGGCGCCGGCTGTTCGTCGCCGAGAATCAATACCGGCAGACTTTGATGCTCGGCATCGAGCGCCTCCACAACCGCGGCGCGCGGACGTGGGAACGGCAGGCGGCGAATATCCAGTTGTGCGTTGAGCGCCGGGTCGCTGGCCAGCAAGCCTTCGATAGGCGCGCCATCCGGGCAGATAAAGCGCTCACCGGGATGTTTCGGATCGGTGAAGCCCGGTTCCAACAGTAAAAGCAGATCTCGGTTCATGGCATTCCGTGATGAGATGATGGGTGAATGAAGGGCGGCGCTCTCTCCCATGCATCAGAAAACGCGGCCTTCGGTCAGGTGCGTGGTCACGCCGTTCAACTCGTAATCGCCGACCACGCGCGCTTTATGCAGCAAGGGGTTATGGCTGAAGATGGTGCGCAGATTGCGCCAGTGACGGTCGAAATTGTGCGCGCGCCCCGTAGCCGAAGCCCCGCCGATTTCAAACAGACGCTCGCCCGCATGAAGCGCCAGTTTGCTGACCACCAGTTGCGTTTTGGCGGTCGCCAGCGCCCCTTCCAGCACGAGATCTTCCGCATTGGCCGCACCGCTGCGAATGGCATTGGCCGAGCGGTCCAGGGTGCGGGCGTTTTGCGCCACCAGCGCGTCGATCGAGAGGCTGTGCGCCGCGAGATCGCCTACCACCTGCTGCACGAAACCGTCTTCGCGCGCCGACGCTGCCGGGCTATGCAGTACCGGGCGCCCGTATTGCGTCACGTAGCGCCGCGCATCCGCGAGAATGTTGCGCACAATCCCTGCCGCGACCGTGACCAGATGCAACTGCCGCACCGCGCTGCCATGGCGGCCCGCGAGACTGGTATAGCCGCGCGTCGCGATTTCATGCGCAAAGACCTGCACATTGTCGAGCACCAGGCTGCCGCTCGCCGTCATGCGCTGCCCCATTCCGTCCCAGTCGTCGAGTACCTGCAAGCCTTCGCGAGCGACCGGAATCACGATCGACACCTTCTCGTCGTTCTCGTCCTGCACATTGATACGCGCATAGTCGGAGAACGCGGTGCCGGTCGAGTAGTACTTTTTCCCCGTCACGCGAAAGTGCTCACCGTCGCGCACCAGCCTGGTGACGATTTCGCCAGGCCTCGCGGTACCGAGTTCCGTCGACGCACCGCCGAAGATCGCCCCGTTCTGTACCCGTTCGATCTGCGTGTCGTTGAACGCGGAGCGCGGCGACAGCAGCAACTGCTCGGTCAGATCGAAATGAATCCGCAACGCATGCGCAACATTCGACTCATGCGCGGCCAGTGTGGCGATCACATGAAAGAGATCTTCCAGCGAACCACCGAGGCCACCCCACTCGGCCGGAAAACGGAGCACGCCCAGCCCCGATTCGCGAAACAACGCGAAGCGGTCGAACGGCAACTCGCGACGTACTTCGCGTTGCGCGGCATCTTCGCCGATTGCTTCGGCGAGCGCCGGCAACGCGGCGAGTGCCGCCTGAAGCCGCGTACGCGCCGCGCTTTCCTGAGAGACCTGCATGCCTTGGTTCCTTGTAAAAGCGCACAGATCAGGCTTGATCCGGCGAGGTGTGCTGGGAGCATGAATATCGGCGTCCGCGTGGGACGTGCCGGTTCGACGGACCAGTATAGGGACGCGGCACGCGGCACTGAACAAGCAATTCAAGCTATGAATATGCGCGATTCTGAAATGCGATTCACCGATAAGGATCGATGAATCCGTTATTGGAGCGCCGCGCGGCATCTTTCTATACTCGATTCCGGTCAGCACTCACCACCGACGAGTGCCAAATCGCAATTGCGGAAGTCCAACCATGAGCCTACGTCCCTTGCATGACCGCTTGATCGTCAAGCGTCTCGACCAGGAAACCAGAACTGCCTCAGGCATCGTCATTCCTGAAAGCGCCGCCGAAAAGCCGGACCAGGGTGAAGTGATCGCCATTGGACCGGGCAAGCGCGATAGCGACGGCAAGCGTATCGAGCCGGATCTGAAAGTCGGCGAACGTGTGCTGTTCGGCAAGTACGCCGGGCAGTCGGTCAAGGTCGACGGCAACGAACTGCTCGTGCTGCGCGAAGAAGATGTTGTGGCAGTGGTCACTCAATAACGAACGGAGCGTCAAACCATGGCAGCAAAAGAAATTATTTTTAGCGACGTCGCCCGCTCGAAACTGGTCGAAGGCGTCAACATCCTCGCCAACGCGGTCAAGGTCACGCTCGGCCCGAAAGGACGCAACGTTGTGCTGGAGCGCAGCTTCGGCTCGCCGGTCGTGACCAAAGACGGCGTCTCGGTCGCCAAGGAAATCGAATTGCCGGACCGCGTGCAGAACATCGGCGCGCAACTCGTGAAAGAAGTCGCCTCGCGTACCAGCGACGACGCCGGCGACGGCACCACCACCGCAACCGTGCTTGCACAGGCGATCGTGCGCGAAGGCCAGAAATACGTCGCGGCGGGCCTCAACCCGCTGGACCTGAAACGCGGCATCGACAAGGCCGTGGTCGCCGCGATCGAAGAACTCAGGAAGATCAGCAAACCGACTACCACCAGCAAGGAAATCGCCCAGGTCGCGACAATTTCGGCCAACGGTGAAGAATCGATCGGCCAACGGATTGCCGAAGCGATCGACCGGGTCGGCAAGGAAGGCGTCATTACCGTTGAAGACGGCAAGTCGCTCGACGATGAACTCGATGTGGTGGAGGGCCTGCAGTTCGATCGCGGCTACCTGTCGCCCTATTTCATCAACGATCAGGACAAACAGGTTGCCGTGCTCGATAACCCGTTCGTGCTGCTGCACGACAAGAAGGTATCGAACATCCGTGATCTGCTGCCGATTCTGGAACAGGTCGCGAAAGCCGGCCGCCCGCTGCTGATCATCGCGGAAGACGTCGAAGGCGAAGCGCTCGCCACCCTGGTGGTGAACAACATTCGCGGCATTCTGAAGACGGTCGCGGTCAAGGCGCCGGGCTTCGGCGACCGCCGCAAGGCATTGCTCGAAGACATCGCGATCCTGACCGGCGGCCAGGTGATCGCCGAGGAAACCGGCCTGTCGCTCGAAAAAGCAACGCTCGCGGAACTCGGTCAGGCCAAGCGCATCGAGGTGGGCAAGGAGAACACCACGGTCATCGACGGCGCGGGCGACAGCAAGAACATCGAAGCGCGCGTGAAGCAGATTCGCACGCAGATCGAGGAAGCGAGCTCCGATTACGACCGCGAGAAACTGCAGGAACGTGTCGCGAAGCTGGCGGGCGGCGTTGCCGTCATCAAGGTGGGCGGTGCGACCGAGATCGAAGTCAAGGAAAAGAAAGACCGCGTCGACGATGCGCTGCACGCCACGCGCGCCGCGGTCGAAGAAGGCATTGTGCCGGGCGGCGGCGTCGCGCTGATTCGCGTGAAGCAGGCCATCAGCGGGCTCAAGGGCGTGAACGCCGATCAGGATGCGGGCATCAAGATCGTGCTGCGCGCGCTCGAGGAACCGCTGCGCCAGATCGTGACGAACGCCGGCGAAGAGGCCAGCGTGGTGGTCGCGAAAGTGGCCGAAGGCACGGGCAACTTCGGTTATAACGCCCAGACCGGCGAGTACGGCGACCTCGTGGAATCGGGTGTGCTCGATCCGACCAAGGTCACGCGTACGGCGCTGCAAAACGCGGCGTCGGTTGCGGGTCTGCTGTTGACCACCGACGCCACCGTGCATGAAGCGCCGAAGGATGCGCCGGCAGCGGGCCAGCCGGGTGGTCCGGGCGCAGGCGGACCGGGTCTCGACTTCTAGGCGTCAAGACGTTCTATCCGCATACACGCCGGCATGCTTTTCAACACGCATGCCGGCGTGGTTCAACATGAATTTGTAGGTCAGCCGAGCCAGGCGCCGCAACCTGCTACGCCAGCGCGGCATGCACAAACTCACTCAGAAAAACAGCAGCGTGCGCAGCTCAATGCTTCTGCGCGGCGGCGCATCGGCCGGCGATGTCGGATCGTCGAATGCCGTGTGGGCCGTCAGGCGCGCGATGCCGTCACCCGCCGAATCGTAGATCTTCAGCAACAGGTATTCATCCGGCGACATATGCGGGAAGTAGTACCAGCGGTGCCGCGGATTGAACACCAGCGCATACGTCTCGCCAACCTTGTCGGGATACACCAGGTCCGACGCCACCAGATCGTTGAGCGCAATACTACGCGAATCGCATAGCGCGAGCGGCGACGCGTGCACCGTTTCTCCGATCGGGCGCCATAGATTGACGATCGCCACGCGCCCTTTCAGCAAACGTTCGGCTTCCGCTGCCGGCAAATGATCGCGCACCCGGCGCGGTCCCGACACAAACGTCTGGTCGTTATGGATGTACTTGACCGGCTCCCTTATGCCATTGCCGCGTTCAGGATTGCCGTCGCGCAGCGTATGGTCGAACACGACTACACGCCGCGCACCGGTAGCCTGCTTCAGCAGGCGCTCCGCCTCCGGATAGTAGACAGACTCGATCTTTGCCGGATCGGAGAAGTCACTCAACGCGCTGGCATGCCGATGCAGTTCGAAGCCGTTACGATCGATCGACAACACGCCAGGCGGCGGCGCAACGCGCGCATTCGCAATGCTGACCCGGTGCGCCCGGTACACGCCGCTGCGCTTCGGAACACCCGGTGGCGGGTCGTAATGATACGACACCGGTTTCTCGCCGGTAAATTCGAGGTAGTTCAGTTCCGCCTCGATTGTCGTGGCCAACACCGGTGCATCGATGACGATATCGCTCATGTTCATGTCCTCACGTCAAAACGATTCGTTGAATGGCCGCAGATCGATTTCCTGCGACCATGCACTGCGCGCCTGCTGATGGAGATACCAGTAGGCGTCGGCGATATCGGCAGGATTCAGGAGGCCGTCCGCACCGCGCTCGGCCACCCGCTGCGGCGAGGACGTACGCAGGCGCTCGCCGTCGATGCCGCCGTCGACCACCACATGCGCAACATGGATATTGCGCGGCCCGAACTCGCGCGCGAGGCTTTGCGTCAGCGAGCGCAAACCGGCTTTGGCGGAAGCGAACGCGGCAAACGGCGGACGCCCGCGCAGCGATGCGGTCGCGCCGGTAAAGAGTAATGAACCTCGGCCGGCCGCCAGCAACGGTTGCAGCGCCGCACGCGCGAACAGAAAGCCGCCCAGCGTCGTCACTCGCCATGCAGCCTCGAACTGCTCCGCGCTCAGTTCGAGCGTCGGCGCACGCGTCGCACCGGCGGCGTTGAAAATGGCCACTTCGAGCGTGCCTTGCGTCGTAATTTGCCCGGCAATCGCAGCCAGATCCGCTTCGCGCGTGACGTCGCCCGGCGCAGCCACCGCATGGCCGCCGGCACTGCGGATTTCGTCGACGATCGCATCGAGCCGCTCACGCGAGCGCCCCGTCACGACCACGCTTAAGCCGCCCTGAGCGAAGCGGCGCGCGAGCGCCGCACCCAGTCCGGCGCTCGCGCCCACCCCGGCAATCCACGCGAAACGCGTCCTCTCCTGCCGCTCTTCGACAGTCCCGGTCATTGGCATCTCCATTGCAGGTAGCCGCGGCACGCAACGCGTGGCGGCAGTAGGCGCATGCGCCTATCGTTTCAGCGTAGGCGATGGCCGGCCAGGAAGGAAATAACGAATCGTGGAAAGTTATGCGCCGGATTCAAGACTGGCCACGGAAAAATAGCGGTTTGCGGGCCGCCGCAAGCCGAGGTTCTCACGCAACGTGCGGCCTTCGTAGTCCTGGCGGAACAAACCGCGCCGGCGCAACTCAGGCACCACCAGTTCGACGAAATCGGTCAAGCCATGCGGCAGCACCGGCGGCATCACGTTGAAACCGTCCGCGCCGTGCTTCACAAAGCGCTCTTCGAGCTGATCGACAATCTGTGCCGGCGTGCCGACCAGTTGCCAGTGGCCCCGCGCACCCGCGACTCGCAAATAGAGCTCGCGGATCGTAAGGTTCTCGCGGCGCGCCAGTTCGATTGTCAGCAGCTGGCGGCTCTTGCTGGCGTTCGTTTCAGGCAGTTCCGGGATCGGGCCGTCGAGCGGATACCCTGAGAGATCGAAGCCACCCGTCAGCCCGGATACGAGCGCCAGCCCGACCCGGGGATCAATGAGCGACTGCAATTGCTCGAACTTCTCTTTCGCTTCCTCTTCGGTGCGGCCGACAATCGGAAACACGCCCGGCATGATCTTCAGATCGTCGGGGTGACGACCGTAGGCCTGCATGCGCCCTTTCACGTCCGCGTAGAAATCCACCGCATCCTGCAGCGTTTGCTGCGCCGTAAAGATCACCTCGGCCGTTTTCGCTGCAAGGTCGCGGCCGGCTTCGGACGATCCCGCCTGCACGACAACCGGATGCCCCTGCGCGGAACGGGCCACGTTCAGGGGCCCCTTGACCTGGAAGAAGCGGCCCTTGTGATCGAGCACGTGCCGCTTGTCCGGGTCGAAGAAGCGCCCTTCGGCCTTGTTGCGAACGAACGCGTCGTCGTCCCAACTGTCCCACAAGCCCTCGGTCACCTCCGCGAATTCGGCAGCGCGCGCATAGCGCTCGGCGTGGTCGAAGTGCCTGTCACGATTGAAGTTCTTCGCTTCGTGCTCGCTCGACGAGGTAACCAGATTCCAGCCCGCGCGCCCGCCGCTGATGTGATCGAGCGACGCGAACTTGCGGGCAATGTGATACGGCTCGTTGAAGCTCGTCGATGCGGTGCCGACGAGGCCAATACGCTCGGTCACCGCCGCCAGCGCCGACAGCAGCGTGAGCGGTTCGAACTGCGCGACATAGCTGTGCGCCGTGCGGCTCAGAAAGTCGAGGTTGTCTCCGCGTGTCCCCACGCCGTCGGCGAGAAAGATCAGATCGAACTTCGCGGCCTCGGCCGTTTGCGCGAGCCGGACGTAGTGACGGAAGTTGACGCCGGCGTCCGCCTGAGCCTCGGGATGCCGCCACGCCGCAATGTGGTGCCCGGACGGATAAAGGAAAGCGCCGAGGCGCAGGTGCCCGCTACGTTTGCTCATGGATGTCCGGAAAAATGGGTGAGGGTCAGTCCGCCGCCGGGATCCAGGCCGCAGTGGCAGCGTTCGGACACCGCGCCGACCACCGCCGGATTGGTCGCCGCGGCTCGGGAATGATTGTCTGCCTGGGCGGGACGCGTGGAGAACCAATTTGTTCTGATATGCAAAGCGTCGGGCGCGACGAACCGTAGGCTTTTCGCAAGCAGGTGCGCTCAATTGCGCGGCAACAGCGGTCCTTGCCGTATCACTGATCCGCTCATCTCAGCGGGCAAAAAACCGGTTCTCAGGCCGTGGCAATCCCAGATTCTCGCGCAGCGTCGTGCCTTCGTATTCGCGCCGGAACAAGCCGCGCCGTTGCAACTCAGGAATGACTTTATCCACGAAGTCGTCAAGGCCGCCCGGCAGATACGGGAACATCACGTTGAACCCGTCCGAGCCCTCCTCCACCAGCCATTGCTCCATCTGATCGGCAATCGTTTTCGCCGTGCCGACCATCTCGAGCCCTGAGTATCCGCCAATGCGCTGGGCGAGTTGACGAATCGTCAGCCCGTCGCGCTGCGCCCATTCCACTACTCGCTGCCGTGCAGTCCGGCTTGCATTGGTCTCCGGAATCTCGGGCAACGGGCCGTCCGGATCGAAACCGGACACGTCGTGCCCCAATGCGATCGACAGCGAAGCGATTCCGCTCTCGTAGTGAACGAAGGTATCGAGCCGCGCGCGGATTTCCTGAGCCTCCTCCAACGTATCGCCCACCACCACGAAAGCGGCAGGCAGGATTTTCATGTGATCGCGTGCCCGGCCAAGCTTTTCCATCCGGCCTTTCACATCGGCATAGAAGCGCTTGCCGTCGGCCAGCAGGCTTTGCGCGGTGAACACCACCTCGGCGGTCTCAGCCGCTATCTGACGCCCTGCTTCCGATGAACCGGCCTGCACGATGACGGGCCACCCCTGAATCGGACGGGCAATATTCAACGGCCCGCGCACCGAGAAGTTCTCGCTCCTGTAGTTCAGCACATGGAGCTTTTGCGGATCGAAGAATATGCCGGTTTGCGTATCGCGAATAAAGGCGTCGTCGGCCCAACTGTCCCAGAGGCCCGTGACCACATCGAAGAACTCGCGGGCACGCCGGTAGCGTTCGTCGTGCTCGACATGCTCGTCGAGGCCGAAATTGAGCGCGGCATCGGGATTCGACGTCGTCACGAGATTCCATCCCGCCCGGCCGCCGCTGATATGGTCGAGCGACGCAAAACGTCTGGCGACGTGATAAGGCGCGTCGAACGTGGTGGACGCGGTTGCAACGAGTCCCAACCGTTCCGTGACCGCGGCCAGCGCGGGCAGCAGCGTCAGCGGTTCGAACGAGGTCACCGTGTGGCTATGCTTGAGCGCGTCGAGCGGCATGTTGAGCACCGCGAGGTGGTCGGCCATGAAGAACGCGTCGAAGCGGCCACGCTCGAGCGTCTGCGCGAAGCGCTTCAGATGCGTGAAGTTGAAGTTGGCATCGGGATAGGCGCCAGGATAGCGCCATGCGCCGGTATGAATGGTGGTCGGACGCATAAAAGCGCCGAGGCGAAGCTGACGTGACATGTAGCAAGCTCCATCGCAAACAGGTCGGGCCAGTTTAATCGGCCTTCACCAAGGCTGCTTGCCGCCGCCCACCGCTTTACACCCACCCGTACCGGCCTGCTGAACCCGCCGCGCGGGGCGCCAGCGCGAACCGGCACGCCGAAAGCTGTCCCGCAGAAATACAAAGCACAAAATCTTCGTTCGCCCGCCGCGGCTCCATCACTAGACTGTGCTGCAACTTGTCATAACAAGTACGGATACCCCACAGATCATGCTGAAACCCGACCCGGCCAACGTGCTGCCGCTTTCCGCCGTCCCGCTCTACGAGCAGATCAAGACGGCGTTGCGCGCGCGCATTCTCGACGGCACCTATCCGGCCCATTCGCAGATGCCGTCCGAAAGCGACCTCTGCACGATGTTCAACGTCAGCCGCATCACCGTGCGGCAAGCGCTCGGCGATCTGCAAAAGGAAGGTCTCGTTTTCAAGCTTCACGGCAAGGGCACCTTCGTCGCCAAGCCGAAAGCGTTCCAGAACGTCAGTGCGTTGCAAGGCTTTGCCGAAGCGATGTCGTCGATGGGCTATGAAATCGTCAACCAGCTCAAACAGATCCGCTTCATCCCGGCCACCGCGCACATCGCGAGCCGCCTGCAACTGCCGGAAGGCACGAAGGTCGCCGAAATCCATCGGGTGCGGCTGCTCAATCGCGAACCGGTGTCGCTTGAAATCACGTGGGTGCCGGAAGCATTGGGCAAACGCCTCGCCGGCGCGGACCTCGTCACGCGCGACATCTTCCTGATTCTCGAGAACGACTGCGCCGTACCGCTCGGCCACGCCGACATCTCCATCGACGCGATTCTCGCCGACGATGAAATCGTCGAGGCCCTGAAGGTTGAAGAAGGCAGCCCCGTGCTGCGCATCGAACGTCTTACACATAGCGCGGACGGCACGCCAATCGATTACGAATACCTCTATTTCCGCGGCGACGCGTTCCAATACCGCTTTCGCATCGACCGTCAGAAAGAGAAGAAAAGCACAAGGAAGACGAAATGAACACGCAAATGAGTACGCACGTGCTCGAGTACGACCTGGTCGTCGTGGGCGGCGGTACGGCCGGCCCTATGGCTGCCGTCAAGGCAAAGGAACAGAATCCGAACCTGAAAGTGTTGCTGCTGGAGAAGGCCAATGTCAAACGCAGCGGCGCGATCTCGATGGGTATGGACGGTCTGAATAACGCCATCATCCCCGGCCATGCCACACCGGAGCAGTACACCAGGGAAATCACCATCGCCAACGACGGCATTGTCGATCAGGCCGCCGTCTACGCCTACGCCCGGCACAGTTTCAGGACCATCGAGGAACTCGACCGCTGGGGCGTGAAGTTCGAAAAAGACGGTACGGGCGACTACGCGGTCAAGAAAGTGCATCACATGGGCTCCTATGTTCTGCCGATGCCGGAGGGCCATGACATCAAGAAAGTGCTCTACCGGCAGCTCAAACGCGCGCGCATTCCGATCACCAATCGTATTGTCGTCACACGGGTTCTGACCGACGCGCAAGGCCGTGCTTGCGGCGTGCTGGGTTTCGATTGCCGCACGGCGGATTTTTATGTCGTGCGCGCCAAGGCCGTGATTCTCTGCTGCGGAGCGGCGGGCCGGCTAGGCTTGCCCTCTTCGGGATACCTGATGGGAACCTACGAGAATCCCACCAACGCCGGCGACGGCTACGCGATGGCATATCACGCGGGCGCCGCGCTGGCGAACCTCGAGTGCTTCCAGATCAACCCGCTGATCAAGGACTACAACGGCCCGGCCTGCGCTTATGTGACGGGCCCGCTCGGCGGCTTCACGGCGAATGGCAAGGGCGAGCGTTTTATCGAGTGCGATTACTGGAGCGGCCAGATGATGTGGGAGTTCTATCAGGAACTCCAAAGCGGCAATGGGCCGGTGTTTCTGAAGCTCGACCATCTCGCCGAAGAAACCATTCAGACCATCGAGCAGATTCTGCACACGAATGAACGCCCGAGCCGGGGACGGTTTCACGCAGGACGCGGCACCGATTACCGCCAGCAGATGATCGAAATGCACATCTCGGAGATCGGCTTCTGCAGCGGCCACAGTGCCTCCGGCGTCTATGTGAACGAGCGCGCGGAGACCACGGTCGCCGGTCTTTACGCTGCCGGGGACATGGCCGCCGTGCCGCACAACTACATGCTCGGCGCCTTCACGTACGGCTGGTTCGCCGGGCAGAACGCGGCGCAATACATCGACGGCCGCGAGCATGCGGCGCTCGATAGCGCGCAAGTGGAGGCGGAACGGACGCGAATCTATGCACCGCTCGAACGGGACACCGGGCTCGCACCGGCGCAAGTCGAGTACAAGCTGCGCCGCATGGTGAACGACTATCTTCAGCCGCCGAAGGTCACGCGCAAGATGGAAATCGGCCTGCAACGTTTCGCTGAAATCGCGGCCGACATCGATCAGATCAAGGCCGACAATCCGCACGAACTGATGCGCGCCGCGGAGGTGCGGGCGATTCGCGATTGCGCCGAAATGGCGGCGCACGCTTCGCTGTATCGCACGGAAAGCCGCTGGGGGCTGTACCACCATCGCGTCGATTATCCGCAACGCAACGACGCGGAATGGTTTTGCCACACGCATCTGAAGAAAGACGCAACGGGCCGCATGGTCAGCGAGAAACGCGCCATAGAACCGTATGTGGTGCCGCTCGACGACCACGAAGCTCAGGCCTATCAGAACCTGCGGATCGGCGAGCCGGCGCTCGCCGACGCTTGAGGAGCCACCATGTCTACGACACCGCACAACATTTTCCAGCGCAGCGCCGCGCCGGTCACGATCGACGAAGACAAATGCATCGCGGACAAAGGCTGCACCGTCTGCGTGGATGTCTGCCCGCTCGACCTGCTCGCGATCGATCTGACCAAGGGCAAGGCCTATATGAAGTTCGACGAATGCTGGTACTGCATGCCGTGTGAAAAAGATTGCCCGACCGATGCGGTCAGGGTCGACATTCCGTATCTGCTGCGCTAGCAGCCGCTCACTCCGACCAAACGTTGTTTCCCTATCAACCGGGGCTTAACTCATGAAACGTCGTCAATGGCTTGCCACAGCTCTCCTCGCGAGCGGCCTGTTTTCACTCACAGCGGGCGCGGCGCGCGCCGAGACAATTCGCGTCGCGATCGGCACGCAGGACACGACGATCAATTGCGCGACGGGCGGCCTGCTGATCCGCGAACTGAATCTGCTCGACAAATATCTGCCGCACGACGGCAAGTACAAAGACGTCAAGTACGACGTGCAATGGAAAGACTTCACGTCCGGCGCGCCGATGACCAACGAAATGGTGGCGGGCAAACTCGACTTCGGATCGATGGCGGATTTCCCCGGTTCGTTGAACGGAGCAGCCTTCCAAAAGGCCGGCAGGAAAAGCATCTTCATCACCGTACTCTCAGGCAGTATCGACGGCAGCGGCAATGGCATCGTCGTGCCGGACGACTCGTCCATCCGTTCGATCGCCGACCTGAAAGGCAAGACGATCTCGGTGCCGTTCGCCTCGGCGGCGCACGGCATGTTGCTGCGGGCCATCAAGGCGCAAGGCTGGAATCCCGACACCGACGTCAACATCATCACGCAGTCGCCCGAAGTGGCCGGTAGTGCGTTGAAGGCGCATAAGATCGACGCACACGCCGACTTCGTGCCGTTCGCCGAACTGTTTCCGTTCCGCGGTTTCGCGCGCAAGATCTACGACGGTGCGCAGACCCACGCGCCGACCTTCCACGGCACGCTCGTCGACGCCGACTATGCGAAGCGCTATCCGGAAGTCGTGGTCGCGTATCTGCGCGCGGTGATCGAGGCGAATCAGCTGTTTGCGCAAGATCCCGAGAAATACAGCCAGTTGATCCAGAAGGTCACCGGCATCGACGCCGAGGTCAATTATCTGTTCCACGGGCCGCTCGGTCTGCAGACGCGCGATCTCACATGGAAGCCCGAATACCGGCAGGCAACTGTCACGGCGATCAGCACACTCAAGCTGCTGAAAAAGACCGACGTCGATCTGGATGTCAACACGTTCATCGACGACCGCTATCTGCGCGAAGCATTCAGACAATCGGGACTGAACTACGACGCGGCCCTCAGGAACTACGCGAAACAGCCACTCGTGGCCAATGACGTGCAAACCGGCAAACCCATCACCGATTTTCGCAGTGTGACGCAGGTCTGGCTCGATGGCGAAGGCAAGGTGCGCAACTATGCATCGGCGCAGGAGGCCTTCGCGGCGCTCAACACGCTGGAGCAAGGCGGCAAGAAAGCTCGCGTGGTCTACGTGCAGGATCGTTCGAGCGGCTTGAAGCTGTTCGCCAATCAGGCGTGGTACGTGAAGGACGCCAAGGGCAACATCAACGCCTTCCTGCTGAAAGACAACGCCGATCGCTACGCGAAGCAGGTGAACGGCAACGTGGTGGATTTCGCCGCCGCGAAGACCGATGCCACGCAAGCGGTCGCGGCACGCTAACCGATCGTCCTGCGACGTTCATCCAACCACGGGAGTCCTCGATGTCAGCCATTCTCGACGCCACGGAGAATACCAGCGTTCGACACAGCGCCGCCGTCCGGCGGAACTGGAATCCGGCACGTCTCGCACGTGTGGCGGCCAGGTTCGTATCGGTTCTGGTATGTGTCGGCATCTGGCAAGTGCTGGCCGAGCATCATGTCTCGTTCGGGCTTGTGACGTTCGCCAACGTGCCCGCGCCAAGTGACGTGGTGCCCGCGGCCTGGGCCCTGTTCCACTCGCCCAAACTGCCGATGCACCTGCTGTCCAGCGTGATGCGCGTGCTGGTGGGCTTTGTCGCGGCGAGCGCCGTGGGTATCGGGCTGGGACTTGCAATCGGGCGCTATCGGGCGTTCGAGGACGCGGTGCTGCCTCCGCTCGAGGTACTGCGGCCGATTCCCGCGGTGGCGTGGATCCCGCTTGCCATCCTGATGTTTCCTTCATCGGAGATGAGCATGATGTTCATCACCTTCATTGGCGCCCTGTTTCCGATCCTGTTGAATACGATCCATGGTGTGGAAGGCGTCGATCCACGGCTGGTGGCAACCGCCCGTTCGCTCGGCACGCGCGGCGCTGCGCTATTTGCCGAAGTGATCTTGCCGGGTGCGGCGCCCGCTATCGTCACGGGTCTGTCGATCGGCATGGGAACCGCGTGGTTCTGTCTCGTCACCGCCGAGATGATCGCCGGTCAGTACGGCATCGGCTATTTCACGTGGGAGTCTTACACGTTGCAGAACTATGCGGACATCGTCGTCGGCATGCTGCTGATCGGCGCGTTGGGTATGGGCAGCAGTGTGCTGGTGAAGCGCGTCGGGCTGGCGCTGATACCGTGGTACCGGATGGAGGCAGCGCAGCGATGAGCACCGAATTGCAAGCGAAACCGCCTGGCCGCATCGACGTACGCGCGTTGAGCGTCGACGTCGGCGTGCGCGAACAGCGGTTCACCGCGCTCGATCAACTGGATTTCAGCGTCGAACCGGGCGAACTCGTCTGCGTACTGGGCCCCTCGGGATGCGGAAAATCCACGCTGCTGGCGGCACTCGCCGGACACGTGGCAGCCAGTGCGGGCGAGATTGTCGTCGACGGTGAACGGGTCGTGCGCCCGCATCCGGAACGCGGTCTCGTATTCCAGCAGCACACGCTCTTTCCGTGGAAGCGCGTGATCGACAACGTCGCATTCGGCCTGAAGATGAAAGGGCTCCCGGCCGATGAGCGCCACCGGCAAGCCGCCGAGCTGCTCGACCTGGTGGGTTTAAGCGGGTTCGGCACGCGCTATCCGGCGCAATTGTCGGGCGGCATGCAGCAGCGCGTGGAAATCGCCCGCGCGCTGATCAACCGGCCACGCGTGCTGCTGATGGACGAACCGTTCGGCGCGCTCGACGCGCAAACGCGCCGCATGATGCAAACACTGCTGCTCGACGTGTGGACACAGATCCGTACCACGGTGCTGTTCGTCACGCACGATATCGACGAAGCGCTGTTTCTCGCCGACCGCATCCTCGTGCTGTCGCAGCGCCCCGCGCGCATCGTCGCCGATTTGCGCGTTACGTTGAACCGCCCTCGCGACGACGAGACCACGACCGACGCGCAATTCATCGAGGTCAAGCGCCATTGCCTCGCGCTGTTGCGCGAAGCGTCGGCCTGACGTGTTTCGCGTGCCTGACCGGGGTATCGAAAGCTATCGCTTCAATCCAGACATCACTCTACACATGACCGATATTTCGCTTCCGCTGACGTTCGACCCCGATTCCCTCGATCCGGAAGCCGCCGAGCTCCTGCCGCGATTGGCATCCACGGATGCCGCGGTGCGCCGTATCGCGCTCCTCGCGCTTGCCGACCTTGAAGACGAAGCCCTGCTCGGACCGATTGTCGCCGCGTTGCGCACCGACCTGTCGCCGGACGCTCGCGCGCAAGCCGCCGATGTGCTCGGTGCGTGGGAGCGCGCCGACGCGGTCAAAGCGCTATGCGAAGCGTTGACGGATCGTGCGGAAGCGGTGCGCGACGCAGCCGCGCTAAGTCTGTCCAATCTGAAAGATCCCGAATCGGGACCGCTGCTCGCGCCCTACACCACGCATCCCGATCCGTTCGTACGCCAGGCTGCATTGCGCGGTCTGCGCGAATTACGCTACGCGGGAGCGCTGGAACCCGCGCTGGCCGCGCTCAGCGCAAGCGAAGATCCGGTGCGGCTCGAAGCGGTGAGCGTGCTCGGCTGGTTGAAGAGCGAGCAGGCACTTGGCCCCCTCACCGCGCTCGCCGTGAATGATGCGAACGCTGCCGTACGCCGCGCGGCAATCGGAGCGTTGGGTATCGGGGCAGCGGCAACGGAAGAGACCATCGTCGCGTTGCTGGGCTCGCTGCGCGATGCGGCGTGGCAGGTCCGTGAGGAAGCAGCGGCCACCCTCGGCAAACTGCGCGTGTCGGACGCGCGCGATGCGCTGATCGCAGCGCTCGAAGACGACTACTGGCAAGTCCGTTTGCAGGCAGTCCGCGCGTTGGGCAAACTCCGCGACGCTGCGGCGAGCACGGCGGTCGCCACACTCCTCACCCACGCGATCAGCAATCTGCGCAAGGAAGCTGCCTTGTCGCTAGGAGAACTGGGCGACGTAGCGTCATTGCCCGCCTTGCACGCCGCCTCGGCCGATGCCGATCCGGAAGTACGCAAGGCCGCCCGCATCGCCTTGACGCAAATCGGAAAGGCGCAACGATGAAGGCCCCGGAACACGTCACGGTTCATGCGGCGAGTGGACGATTGTCCCTCACGTGGAATGGCGGACACACGCAGTGGATCGACAACGCGACGCTGAGGGAACGCTGCCCTTGCTCGACATGCCGCCGCCTCGCGCATACGGGTCACGCTGCGCGAGTCGAGCCGCATGTTGCGATCGTCGATATGCAGCCGATGGGATACGGCGTGCAGATCGGGTTCAGCGACGGACACGCGCAGGGTATCTATCCGTGGGAATATCTGGCGGCAATCACCTGAAGTGCGGCCTGAAATACGGCCTGAATGATGGCGCGGTGAAAAAAAGCGGCGGCCGCGGAAGGCCGCCGCTTTTCCTAGCGTCGCGAAGACAGCCGCCGCACCACCGACACCAGCGCGTCGACTTCATCGCAGGTGTTGTAGAACGCGAGCGACGGCCTCACCGTCGCTTCGACACCGAAGCGCCGCAAGATCGGCTGCGCGCAATGATGGCCCGAGCGCACCGCTATGCCCTCTTCGTTCAACGCCTGCCCGACTTCCTCGGTCTCGTAGCCCTTCAACACGAAGGACAACACGCTGGCCTTGTCGCGGGCCGTGCCGATCAACCGAACCCCCGGCACCGGTTGCAGCACGCTCGTCGCATAAGCCAGCAGATCGTGTTCATAACGCGCGATATTCTCGATGCCCACGCGCTGAACGTAATCGATCGCCGCACCGAGACCGACTGCATCGGCGATATTGCCCGTGCCCGCTTCGAAGCGATTCGGTGGCGGCTGGAACACGGTGCGCTCGAAGGTGACGTCCGCGATCATGTTGCCGCCACCCTGCCACGGCGGCATATCTTCAAGAATCGCGCGCTTGCCATACACCACGCCGATGCCGGTCGGACCGAACAATTTGTGACCTGAGAACACGAAGAAGTCCGCGTCGAGCGCCTGCACGTCCACCCGCATGTGCGACACCGACTGCGCGCCGTCGACCAGCGCCTTCGCCCCTGCCCGATGCGCGAGCTCGACGATCTCCTTGACCGGCACCACGGTGCCCAATGCGTTCGACACCTGCGTGACCGACACGATCTTCGTGCGGTCATTGAGCAGCCGCCGGTATTCATCGAGCAGAACCTGGCCACTGTCGTCCACTGGAATCACGCGCAGCTTCGCACCCGTTTGTGCGGCAAGCTGCTGCCACGGCACGATATTGGCGTGATGCTCCAGATGCGAGACGATGATCTCATCCCCCTCGCCCACATGCTTCACACCCCACGTCTTCGCGATCAGGTTGATCGCTTCGGTAGTGCCGCGTACGAAGATGATTTCTTCCGGCGACGCCGCGCCGATGAAACGCTGCACCTTGCTGCGTGCGGCTTCGTACGCATCCGTGGCGCGGCCGGCCAGCGCATGGGCCGCCCGATGGATGTTCGAGTTTTCATGCGCGTAGAAATACGCGAGCCGATCGATGACCGCCTGCGGTTTGTGCGTGGTTGCGGCATTGTCGAACCACACCAGCTGGCGGCCGTTCACACGCTCCTGCAGAATCGGAAAATCCCGCCGAATCGCATTCACATCGAAGGGCGGATGGGCCGACGGCCCGGCATGCGGCACGCCATCTGCCGCGCGAGGCGTTTGCGCAGCAAAATGCGCCCCCTCATTCAGATCCAGAAAATAATGCGAACGACTGCCGTGTTCCGCCGGAGGCATTCCCGGCGTAGCCGTCCGTGCGGCTGCCGGCCGGTCGTACGGGAAGCGCTGCTCCGCGAGCGGTTCGTCAACGCCTGGCAAACCGAACGATTGCGCGCTCACCTCATGCCAGCCCGGCACCACGATATCCGGCGACGTCGAACCCGAAGTCTGAGCTTGCGCGGCTTCGCCAAGGAAATAGAACGGCGATGCGGACCCCGCCGACACTGGCGACGCCAATGACGCGCCGCCCGCCGGCGGACGTTGCACACCGTGCCCCTCAGGCACGCCCAGCGCCGCGCCGCCAAAGCGCGGGTCGAGCGCCGGCGCAACGCTCACCGCGCTATCGGGTAAGCCGTTCTGCGCAAGTGCATGTGGCGCCAACGCGGGCGCGCGGTTACCCAGCGACAGGACATGGGTGGGCGCCGAGGGCAACAGGTTGCCACCCGGCACATGCCCTTGCGGCAACCCGGCACCTGGCACGCCGGTACCCGTGCCGCCCGGCCCAGCGAGCGGCGAACCAGCCGGTGCCGGATTGCTGATCTCGCTGGTGACAGGCGCCGTAAGCGGCAGCGTGGCGACCACGCCGGGCGCGCCTCCTGGCTGTGGCGCATTGCCCGGCAGCGCCGAGAAAAACGCATTGGCGAGCGACGCCAATATGGCAGGGTCAGGCAAACCCGCGGGCGGACCCGTCGGCACATCGTGCGGCAGGACGCTGTCCATGGGCTTACTTGTAGGTGTCTGGGTAGTCATGGTACTTGCCGATCTCCACGTCATCGAGAACCGCCAGCGCGTCCGGCGAATGCACCGCGAGCGAGCAATAGAGCGAGATCAGATACGAAGCGATCGCATGATTGTTGATGCCCATGAAGCGAACCGACAGACCCGGACCCTGTTCGCCGGCCACGCCCGGCTGGAACAGGCCGACCACGCCCTGGCGCTTGTCGCCCACGCGCAGCAGCAGGATTTTGGTCTTGCCGTCGGCAACCGGCACCTTGTCCGACGGAATCAGCGGAATGCCGCGCCACGTCAGGAACTGCGAGCCGAACAGGCTGACCGTCGGCGGCGGCACGCCGCGGCGCGTGCATTCACGGCCAAACGCGGCGATCGCGAGCGGATGAGTCAGAAAGAATGCCGGCTCCTTCCATACCCTGGTCAGCAATTCGTCGAGATCGTCCGGAGTCGGCGCGCCGGTCAGCGGAAACACGCGCTGCTCTTCGGCTACGTTCGCGAGCAGGCCGTAATCCGGGTTGTTGATCAACTGGCTTTCCTGCAACTCCTTGATCGTTTCGATCGTGAGGCGCAGTTGTTCCTTGATCTGATCGTGCGGACTGCTGTACAGATCCGAGATCCGCGTGTGGACGTCCAGCACGGTGCTGACCGCATTCAGGAAGTACTCGCGCGGCTGCTCTTCGTACGGCACGAAAGTGCGCGGCAGGATGCTTTCATCTTCGCGCGCGGTGCAGGCCGCCTTGACGGCTTCCGGATTCTTCACCTGATTCAGACGATAGATGCCCGCCTCGACCGGCAGCCATTGCAGCAGATGGGTGAGCCAGCGCGGCGTAATCGTGGCGAGTTGCGGAACGGTTTTGGTGGCATTGGCTAGTTGCCGTGCTGCGGTATCGCCGAGCGCCGTCAGGCCGCCCACTGTTGCTGTCATCTGAAGCTCCGGGGTTGATAGAAGAAAAACGGGAAAGCTTATGAACGAAAGTGATTATCGGAAGGCGCCCCCAGCCGTTCAACATGCTATAGACGGCAAAGAGGCGGTCTAAAGGGGCGACGCCGGATCGGCGAAAGCGGAATGCGGGCGCGTGGCCAGACTCAAACCGTCAGATGGATGGCTGAGCAGGCGTTCGACCGGCACGTTGAAAGCGCGGGCCAGCTTGTCGAGCGTGACAATCGACGCGATAGCGGAACCGCGCTCGATCTCCCCGACATAAGAGCGGTTGAGTCCGGCTTGCTCGGCCAGTTGCTCCTGCGACCAGCCGGACGCCTCGCGAAGGCGCCGCACCGCCGCGCCGAAGTCCCTGACGAGCACGCTCATCGCGCCGCTCCGGCCGCTGCGGGTTCCGCGTCCGCGTCTGCCTGCGCGTTTGCCCCCGCGTTTGCCTGCACATCTGGCTGACCGCGCGGCGCGCGCTCACGAACCGCCGCCGCGCCGGTGCCCTCGTTGCGCGACACGGCCTGCGTCACATGCGTACCCGGCGCGACGTCCTGCGTGAGCCACACGTTGCCGCCGATCACCGAACCCTGTCCGAGCGTGACGCGGCCAAGAATGGTGGCGCCCGCGTAAATCACGACGTCGTCTTCGACGATCGGATGACGTGCATGGCCCTTTTCCAGGTGCCCCTGCGCATCGCGCGGAAAGCGTTTCGCACCCAGCGTGACCGCCTGATAGACCCGCACGCGTTCGCCGATGATGGCCGTTTCGCCGATCACCACGCCCGTGCCGTGATCGATGAAGAATCCCGCGCCGATCCGCGCGCCAGGATGAATGTCGATACCGGTTTGCGCATGCGCGAGTTCGGCGATGATGCGCGCCAGCAGCGGCAGCCCGAGCCCATAGAGCTCGTGCGCGAGCCGATGGTGGATCATCGCCAGCACGCCGGGATAGCACAGCAGGACTTCATCCACGCTGCCCGCCGCCGGGTCGCCGTGAAAGGCCGCCAGCACGTCGCTATCGAGCAGGCTGCGAATCGCCGGCAAACGCGCCGCAAACGCACGCACCGCGATGCCGGCCTGCGCCTCGATCGTGGCGGCGGGCGGCGGTTGATGACGGCTGCGGTAGTGCAGTTCCAGCCGCGCCTGGCTCAGCAACGCATGCAGCGCGGCGTCGAGCGCGTGCCCGACGTAAAAGTTTTCACTTTCCTGACGCAGGTCGGCTGGACCCAGCCGCATCGGAAAAAGCACGCCTTTCAGCGTATCGATGATCTCCGAGAGCGCTTCGCGCCCCGGCAATTCGCGCCCGCCCGGCTCGAGCGAGCGCTTCTGCACTTCGCGCCATTGCTGGCGGACCGTCTGAAGCGCGTGGACAATTTCATCGACATCAAACACAGCCACAGCGGTTACTCCCCGTAAAGTGCAGCGCGAACGATCAGGCCGTCAGTCCTGAATCCACGGCAACCCATGAAAGCGCCAACCATTGCTGGCGCCGCGCCGTTGCGCGCCGTCCAGTTCCCCTTCGAAACCTTCCAGAACGTTGAACACCTGTGTGAAGCCGGCTTTCGCCGCGGCCTCGGCAGCCAGCGCCGAGCGGTTGCCGCTGCGGCACAGCAGCAGCACGACGGCCTCCTTGCCGGTCTTCGCTTCGAGTTCACGCACGAAGCGCGGATTGCGCGTCAGGCTCGTGCCGGTCGCCCACGCGACATGCACGCTGTCCGGCACGAGTCCGACGAATTTGCGTTCTTCGGCGCTGCGCACGTCCACCAGCACGGCGTCGCCGGCCTGGACGAGCGCCCACGCATCCTGCGGCGACACGCCGCCGGCATAAGGCAAACCGGCTGCGGCGGCTTGCGAACGGGCGGCTTCCAGCAATGCATGAGTGGATCGTTCTGCGATTTCAAGCGTCATGATGTCTCCTTCGATATCACGCGAATCGGTACGCGCGGGTCTAAGCCATCTGCGAATGCAACCGCCTATAGCCATCAGAAGACACTATGAAAGAGAGTTAGCCGAAGCCGAACCAATTAATTGTGATTTCTAAAGAAGCATCGGTTCGGTCGCTCCTGCTTGGAGCCGCCCCGCCCGCTCGCTGCGGATGTGCCGCGCCCGTGCCGGCGCGCGGATCACTCCCTTGGGACCTCGAGCGGTACGACAAACATGCCGGCGGTGTATTCCATATGGAAATAGCCGCAGCGTGCGTAAGCCGCAATGCGTTCGAGCCGCTCGGGTGATGGGGGGGTGTAGGCCGCGGCAGCCGTCCTGTCTGAGGATTGCTCAGACAGGACGGACGCGCGTTTTGACCATTGCTTCCGCAGGCTTCGCACAGGATGCCGCAGTCCGCCCCAGATAAGCGTCGCTGAAAGTATGGTCATGCGAGCTCCGTCGATTCATTGCGATATGAATGAATCTAGCGACCTGGATACGGAATCGCAAACAAGCTTTTGTGGATTGGTTTTCGAAGAAAGACCCTATAGCTCAGCTCGATCTATAGACCGTGCGACGGCGCCTGGCCGTACCAGTAGCTACACTGATGCGCGGTGTACGCGTCGTAGGTGTTCGAGACCAGATAACCGAAGTCGAGCGTGCGCCGCGTCGCCGGGGTGTACAACGGCCAGCTCGCCACCGTGCTGCCCGAATTCGGATTGCCGGTATGCGCGAAACCGGCCAGCGCGGCCGTCATCGCTCCCGATAACGTCGCCTGGTTCGCCGTGGGACTCGGGATCAGTTGCCACCAGTAGTCGAGATCCGACGAATGAAAGGCGCCGTAGTTCATCGTGGCGGGCGGCAGCACTGAAATCAGGCTGTGCACGCTATAGGGCGCGGGATCGGAAAAGCGATACATGTACACCGCCGGAGAATACTTCGCGAGGTTGTCGGCGTCCTGCATTTCGCCGCAGGTGAACAGGTAGTCGCCGGTTGCTTTGGCGAGCGCCTGACCCGGCGACGAAAACTGGTTTGCCGGATAGAGCGCTGCGGTCGCGGCGCCGGAAACGCCGAGGAAGCCCTGGATCGCCGCTTCGTAGCCCGAAGCAGTCACGGGCTTGCCTTGCGCATCGAATGCCGCGGCGACAAAATACGTCCCCTCGTCTTCCGTGAAGCCCGACATGACCGGCACGCGGTTGTACTGGCCGCTGGCGAATGCCGCGCTTGTCGAACCCGGCAGCACCTTGCCGTCGATCGTTGCATACCAGGCGGCAGGGTTGCCCTGCAACAGCGCGGATGCCGGCAGATTACGCAGGCAGGTCGCGCTGGACGGGTCGGTGCAGCCCCACGTTTTGGCGTAACCGACGCCATCCGTCTCGGCCTGCTGCAAGCTCTCCTGCTGCCGGCTGAAACCGCCGCTCTGCGCGACAGCCTTCGCAAACAATCCGGCCGAACCCGGCGAAGCAAGTTGCACGTACACGGAATGGCCGCCGGCCGAATCGCCGAAGATCGTCACGTTCGTGGGGTCGCCGCCGAACGCCGCAATGTTCTTCTGCACCCAGGCGAGCGCGGCGGTCTGATCCATGATGCCGTAGTCGCCGGTCGCGCCATTGGGGTCTTCCGCCGCAAGCGCCGGATGCGCGAGAAAACCAAGCGCATTGAGGCGATAGTTGATGGTCACCACGATCGCATTCGCCTTCAGAGCCAGCGCGCTGCCATCGGTCGCCGCGCCGGAGCCGAGAATAAAACCGCCACCGTGAATCCAGAACAGCACGGGCAAGGCCGTTGTGCCTGCGGTCGTGCCGGGTACATAGACGTTGACGAAGAGACAGTCCTCGCTGCCGGTCGGGGCCGCCGCCGTCCCCTGCACACAGACCGAGCCGACGTGCGATGCGTCGTACGGACTGCTCGCATAGGCCGCAGCGGGTGCGGGCGGTTTCCAGCGCAACGCGCCGGTCGGCGGCGCCGCATAACGCAGGCCAAGGAACGCGCGCACGCCGTTGGCGACGATCCCTTTGACCTGTCCCTGCTGGGTCGCGACGACGCTCGGATCGGCGGGTGCCGGCCTGTGGACACTGCCGCCGCACCCCAGCATGATGAGTGGAATCGTGACTGCGATGAGCCATTCCATGGCTCGCCGATGATAGGCGTTCATGCTTGTCTCCAGATGTCCGGGAAGGCGCAACCGCCTGACGCGTGTCCCGGACCGGGTTCGATTGGCGGTTTGAGATGAATGGCGCTCAATCACCGTAGCGCCGCGCATTCAGTCCTGCCGCAGCAGGACTAGAACAGCGTGCGGATGCCCACGCGCACCGCAGTCGACGACTGCCCCGTGCCGACGTACATGCCATTGGCAAATACCGGCGCTGCCCCGCCGCCGAGGAAAACCGGCGCCGCGCCACCCGACGCGCGCAGATAGGTCGCGCTCGTATAGACATCGGTGCGCTTCGACAGCGCATAGTCGAGCAGCAGCGTGCCGTTCTGCCACTTCTGCGAACCGAGCTTGCTGTACCAGTAGCCGCCCATCAGCGTCGTGGCCGGGGTCAGCTGGAACACTTCGTTGATTTCGTAGGTTGGCATCGAACCGTTGTCGTGACCGATGCGGAAGTGCGTGTCGGTGAACAGCAGCCGCGTCAGGCTCCGGCCGAAGCGATAGCTGCCGCCCACCCCGAAGCTGCTAACGCTGCTCGCCAGTACTGGCGCGCCAGGCAGATCGGGAAAGAACGTGGTGCCGGCCTGGCTCGGCCCATTCAGGCCGAGATCGTGCGTGTCGGTGTACGCGGCGCCGAGATTCAGCGGGCCATTCGAATAGCGCAGCCCAAACGCAATCACACGCCCTGTTCCCGCCGATACGGATTGCGAAGGAAATGCATACAGCGCGCCTGCTTGCAATCCCAGGTAGTTCGGCGACGTGTACTTGACTGCGTTGTTGATATGTAGCGTGCCCGCAAGGTGATCGAAGTCGCCTGGGTGCCACGAGTACTGGCCGGCAACCTGCCCCATCGCAAACTGCGTGAGGTTGTCCCAGAAGAAGTCGTACTGCTTGCCGAGCGTGAACCTGCCGTAGGTCTGATTCTCGACGCCCAACCACGCCTGACGGCTAAACAGCACGCCCGATTGCACCATCGTGCCCGAGTAGAGATTGAAGCCGTTCTCCAGATCGAACACGACTCGTGTGCCGCCGCCGATATCCTCCACCCCGCGCAGGCCCCAGCGATTCGACTGGATCGACCCGTCGTTGGCGACGAAATTCGAATGGCCGTTCACGTTGCTGAAGTAGGTAATGCCCGCATCGATAATCCCGTACAGCGTCACGCTGCTTTGCGCATGGGCCATCTGGCTGCTCAAGGCCAGTACTGCGGTTGCGCTCAAGCTCAAGGCAAACTTTTTCATTACTCGTCTCCAATGTTTTATTTTTAAAAGGCAAAGCGTCGCCCTCCCCCGCAAAAGGGAAATCGGTTCCTGTGTGGAACTGCCCGGCGGGCCGCCGGGCGCAACTGATAGCCGGGTTTGGCGGTTTCTAGCCGCTAACCGTTGAACCGGTATAAGGTCGAATCGATGCGAAAGCGGATCTCATCGCTCAGGCTGTTACTCACCACCAGATAGCGCTGACCGTCTTCGACGAAACTGGCGGCATCCGTCGCACCGGAGGTCGCGAAGTCGCCCACCAGTTCGAAACACGCATCGCGCCATTGGAATATCTCCGACTGCTGCATGACCACCGGTGCTTTAGGCGTGCCCGTGATAAAGCACGCACGCACCAGATAACGTCCCTCTTTACCGTCGATCAAACACAGTTCGCGTCCGCCTGGGCCGCCCAGCATCTGCCGCTCGACAAACTGCGCGCCGTCGAATCGATAAAGCGTGGTGTGGTTGAGCAGGTTCGCGTGCACCATCCAGAGCGCACCGTCGGCTTCGAAAAAGCGGAATGCACGGCCGCCGTTCTCGCTGAAGGTTTGCAGCGGCACAAACTTCTCTCCGTTCCAACGATTCACCGACGATCCGCTGACGTGATCCGCATACGCGAGATAGTGCTCGCCGGCAAACGACACGAACGCGAAGTTGTAGCCCCACTGTCCGTTGAAGTTCTGAAACGGCACGAAGCGTTCGCCATTCCACTCGAACAGACACGATTCGCGTGGATGTTTCGGCTCGACCCCGTCGACCACCACGCCTTGCGACAGCCCGAGGAAATGACGCGAGTCGAACGAGAATGCCGTCCACTGTTTCGCCGCGAATGCCGGAAATCTTTGCAACGGCACCCATGCGCCGGCAACGCGTTCATACACCACCGCGTCGGTATCGAGATCGTACGGTCCGTTGCCGCTTCGAACGCCGGCCGCCGCGAGAAAGCGCCGGCCGTCGATCTCGAAGTACTCGAGGTCTTCGCCGCCAGGCAAGGCCAGCGCTTCATGCTCGACGAAACGGCCGTCCTGCCAGCGGTAGATGGGCGCTTCCATATCGCTGTCGCCACCGTTCATGTAGGGCGCTTCACCCGCCACATCGCGCGCGAGTTGCGGCACGCCGAGAAAGGTGCCTTCGTTCGTCGTAAAGACTTCGACCGCGCGCGCGCCGCTAGTCGGCAGTTGCTGCAGTGCTGTGAGCAAGCCCGCGCCCAACTCAGTTTTTGCCATGACTGGCATCTCCCAACTCCGAACCCGTGACCGGGAACGACGCAGTCGACATGATGTGTCCACCTTCTTTCTCCCGCGGCCGTAGAACATTGGACAGACACAGACCGAGCGCCGCGCCCACCGCGAGAATCGCCGCAAGTACGAAAAGTGTTTCGAACGACAGATGCTGCGACAGCAGCACGCCGCCGACCACCGGCCCGACGATCGAACCGATGCGTCCGATCGCGAGCGTCCAACCGACCCCGGCCGCCCGCACGTTGGCCGGAAAGAGAAAGCTGGCAATCGCCGGAAACGTCAATTGGCCGCCGACCAGAAACGCGCCGACCGCAAACAGCATCGCCAGCGCGATATTCCCCGCGCCGATGATTTGACCCAGCGCCACCGTCAACACCGCGCCGCCCAGAAAAGCAATCGCCACCGGCATAAACGGTCCGCGTTTGCCGACCAGGGTCGAGATCACCAGCGCGCCGCCGATGGCCCCCAGATTGAGCAACACCGAACCGAGCGCGGCACGGCCCGGTTCCACGCCGTTCATGTTGAGAATGGTCGGCATGAAGCTAACCAGGAAACCCGACAGGATCATGCTCGACAGCACGCTGACCCACAGCGCCAACGTGGCCGGGAACCGGCCGCCGGCAAACATGCTGCCGACTACATTCAGACCGCTCGCCGCCGCATGCTGCCGTGCCGCCACTCGTTCAGCATGACTGACGGTTTGCGCCGGAATCACGAGAAGCACCGGGATCAGCGCGAGCAAAGCGAACGTGCCGCCCATCAGGAACACGAACGGCCAACCAAAGCGCACCATCAACGCCGCGGTGATCGCACCGCCCACCACCGCGCCGAGCGGAAAACCGATAAACATCAGGATCACCAGCGAAGAACGGCGCTGCGGCGAACTGCTCTCGGCAGTGATCGCCGCCACGGGCGGAATGGCGCCACCCATGCCGAGGCCGCCGATAAACCGCAGCGTGGCCAGCATCGTCGCCGACGTGGCGAACGCACAGCCGAGCGTGAAAATGCCGGTGACAGCAAGCGCAAGCAGCAGCATCGGCCGGCGGCCGAAACGATCCGCCAGCGGCCCGACGACCAGCGAGCCCAGCACCGTGCCGATAAAGCCTGCTCCAAACACGCGGCCGAGCGTTGCGTGATCGATCTGCAACGACTTCGCCAGCAAGGGTGCGACGAACGACAACATCAGCGTGTCGAAACCGTCGATCATCGATACCGCGAAGCACACCAGCGTGATACGCAGCACGTTGCTGACCGGCGGACCCGCCGACGGCTCTAGTGCGAGTGGATTCATGAAGCCTGTCTCCTTCATCAAGGGCGTTTTGTTATGACCCGCGCGGGCGCCCATGCGCGCGGGTGTCGGTCCGGCGTCCGTCGTTACGACTGCACGGCGCCCGGGAAAGTCACATTCGTAAAGCCGGGGATCTCAACCTTTTGCGGTTGATTACCGTTGCTGTACAACTGATCGACGATGTAATCCGCGACGCAGTTGGACAACAGTTGAGTCGGATCTTCCATGATGCGGCGCAGACGCGCCGTAGTCGCATCGCGGTCGCCAATCGAAGTGATGGGCGGCATGCCGCCGGGCGGTGCCGGATCGAAGTCATACGGCGTCTGCTCGGGAAACAGCGCACGCGCGACCTCGATACCGGCACGCGTGTTGAGCCACAAATCCCGATACGTGCGCTCCAGTTCGGCCATGCCCGCGGCATCCGGCAGTTCGGCGACCGAGAACGACGGCGCATGCGGCGCGATAAACACGCGCTCCGGCAGCAGCACGCGATTCGACGCGCACCACACCAGATAGCACATGTTGTTCGACCCCCACGTCACGCCGGCAGTCGGCCTGCCCGAGCGGCCGCTGACGAGCACCATCAGGCGGTTCCAGTCGAGCGCCTGGGCACGCAACCAGTTGCCGATGCGATAGACGATGTCGAGAAACGCGAGCCCGAAGGTCGCGAACATCACGTCGTTCATCGGCACGGGGAACGCGCTCGTGGACGGCGCGGCGAAGTACTCGTCGTTCAGACGGTCGAAGCTCAGCAGCGCGTGATCTTTCTCGATCCGCTCGAGCAGATCGCTGGTGACGCCGCAGGTGTAGTCGACGAGATCGGCGATCTTCTGTTCGTGGCCCGCGAAACTATCGACCGCGACGTGATCGCGCCACAACGCCAGCGAGTTCGCCGCGCGGGTTTGCTGCGCGTGAGTGCGCAGGTTCGACGCGTCGCGTTGCCAGGCGGTGTCGTGCGGCGCCAGTTCGCGCATCCGCGCAAGATAAGCCAGCGCCAGCGGCAGATGCGATACCGCCGTCAACTCGATGAAGCCGCGCGTCGATTTGCGAAAGCTCTCGATCGTCGGCGCACGCCCCGCGCCTGGAAACAGCACGATATCGCTGCCGGTCGACACCAGCAATGGATCGTCCGCGTGCTGCTGCGCCATCTGCTGCGTCAGGTGCGCGCCGATGCTCTGCGGGTCCGATGTGAACGCGCGAAACAGACCGGCAAACGCTGCGTTGGGTTGGTAGGGCATAGTTGGGTAAATACCGCCTCAGTAATCGAACAGTCGCGCGGGATTATCGGCCAGGATCATCTTGTGCACCGCCGGATCGCCGGTCCATGCGCCGAGCAGATTCAGCAATTCGCCGGTGTCGCGCGTCGAATCGGGAATATGCGGCCAGTCCGAACCCCAGATCACTTTTTGCGGCGCGGCCTTGATGATCGCTTCGGCCATCGGCGCTACGGCTTCGTAGCCGCGATGTTTGGCGATCCGGTACGGCGCGCTGAGTTTAAGCCAGCAGTTGCCGTCTTTCAGCAAGCTGAGCAGGCGGTCGAAATCCGCTTGCGTGAGGCCGTCTTCTTCGAGCATGTAACCCATGTGATCGATGACGAAATCGGTCTGTAAGTCGGCGAGAAACGGAATCAGATTACGCACTACCCAGCCCGGCGCATAGAACTGCACGTGCCAGCCAAGGCTCGCGCACAGGCGGGCCATGCGGGTGATGTACTGCTGGATTTCGGCGGTCGGCAGCCCGGAACGCGCAAACAGGTCAAGCCGCACCGCGCGCACACCGGCTTGGTGGAAACTGTCGAGCGTTGCCGTGTCAGTGCCCTCGTCGATCATCACGACGCCGCGCGCGATCGAACCCGCCACGTGCAGCGCGTCGATCAGACAACGGTTGTCGGTGCCGTAGAAACTCGGCTGCACGATCACGAAGCGCTTCAGTTGCAGCACGCTCATCATCTGCAGATAGTGCGCAAGTTTGCCGTCCGGCAGCGTGTAGTGCGGATGCTCGACTTTTGGATATTTGTCTTCGGGACCGAACACGTGCATGTGTGCGTCGCAGGCGAGTGCCGGCGTGGTGAACGACGGTCGCGACAGCGTCTCGTAGTCGCGCATCGGCGTGGAAATCAGCGGGGTTTCTGCCATGATCTGAAAGTAAAGGTTCGAATTAAAGTTGACGTGCCTGTTCGACGCGCTCGCGCAGCGCCGCCAGATAAACATCGCTGTCGATGCCGGCGAAGACGAAGGGCGCGGCGCCTTCACGGCGCAATTCATTGAGCGCCTCGCATTCCGGCATGCCGCCCACGATCACCACCTTGCCGTGCCGCTGCGCCGCGGCGATCACCTCGCGGCATGCCGCCACGACCTCGGGATGGGCCGATTCGCCGGTGTGGCCCAGATCGGCGGAGAGATCGTTGCAGCCGAGCGCCAGTACGTCGACGCCTTCGACCGCCGCGATGGCATCGGCCGCTTCGACACCGGCACGGCTTTCGATCAGGACCTTAAGCACGGTCGCGTCGTTCAGGCGCCGGTTGAGTTCGCGAGCGGGAAGTTTTTCGAAGTTGACGTACGGCAGTGTGGCCAGTTGCGAACGCTGGCCGAGCGGCGGAAACCGCGTGGCGATCACCGCGTCGCGCGCCTGCCCGGCGGTCTCGACACGCGGCACGATGATGCCGAGCGCGCCGCCATCCAGCACGCGGTTGATCGTGCCGTAGTCGCGTTCCGGTACCCGCACCCACGGCATCAGGCCGAGGTCGACCGCGCATGAGCACAGTTGCGACACGGTATCGACCGGCAGCGAGCTATGTTCCATGTCCACCCAGATCGTGTCGTAGCCGGCCGCTTTGGCCCAACGGACCGCATCCGTTGTGCGCGAGGCGCGAATTCCCAGCGCAATGATCTTGTGTCGCGCGCGCAGGCGTTCGACCAGTTCCGCACCGTTCATGCTGTCTCCGTTGTTGTGTAGGTGGAAGACAGTATCGCCCGGGAAACAGTTTTGATTTATTCTCCAAATCAAGGTTATTGATTTACAGAGCAAATCAATGAATATCCGTCATCTGGAGTTTTTCGTGGTGCTGGCGCAGGAGCTGCATTTCCGCCGCAGCGCCGAGCGGCTGGGCATTACGCAGGCGCCCTTGAGTCTCGCGATCCAATCGCTGGAGACTGATCTGGGTGCGCGGCTCTTCCACCGCACGCGCCGCTCCGTCGCGCTGACCGAGGCGGGGTTGGCGTTGCTGGACGACGCACGGGCGATTCTCGCGCGCATCGAACACGCGAAGGAAAGCGTCTGGGAAACCGTGAGCGGCGACGTTGGGCGGCTGCGGGTCGGCTTTACCAACGCATCGACACTGTCGCCGTTTTTCCCCAAGCTGATTCACGCGTACCGGACGCAACGTCCGAAGGTCAACATCACGCTGCTGGAGTTGTCGTCGTCCCGGCAGATCGAGGCAATCGAGCAGCGCGAAATCGATGTCGGTCTGTTGCGGATGCCCGAAAGCGTGCCCCCTGCCGATCTGGTGTTCACGCCGCTGATGGAAGAGCCGCTCGTGCTCGCCATGCATGCGCGTCATCGGCTCGCCAAGGCGTCATCGATCAAACTCAAGGATCTGCGCGACGAACCGTTCATCGCCTATCCGCGGCAAGCGGGCGTCGCGGTTTATGAAAAGACGGTCGCGTTGTGCGCGAAGCGCGGGTTCGAACCTCAGGTGGTCCAGGAGGCGCAGCAGGCTTCCACGCTGATCGGGTTGACCGCGACCGGGCTCGGCATTGCACTCGTACCGTCTACGCTGCAGGCCATCGCGCTGCCGGGGGTGGTGTTCAAACAGCTGGACGAGACCGACACCACCACGACGTTGTACATTGTGCACCGCCGTGGCGACGCCAACGCGCGCGCGATGCAGTTTGTGGCGTTGGCGCAGGGGCTTCGGCAGGTTGCCACGAAAGCCGCCCGTAGCGCACACGGAGCATCCTCGGTGCCGGGCTGATGACCCATGCCTGTGTTGCCGGCGCGGCGCGCGATGCGGTACCTGCGGGGACTTGAAGTCGCGGTCGCTGCGAACGCATGCGCCGCCCGCGAGCATCACCGCGCTTTACGCCGCCACGCTGACACGCGCGGGCATCGCCACATTTGCGCGGCACACCGTTCAGAGCGATCTGGCGCACGGCCAAAACGGCAATGGGAACGATCGCCCCGTATGGCACACCGGTCGGTTTTCGCCAATAATGGCCCCACATCCACTACTGGACGAGGGCAGCCATGCGCTACAGCCCCGAGGCCATCCGCACCATCGCCCTGGTCGGGCATGCTGGATGCGGCAAGACATCCCTTGTCGAAGCGTTGCTGCACCGCGGCGGCGCAATACACACGCCCGGCAGCGTGGAGCGCGGCACTACGGTGTGCGATTTCGACCCGCTCGAACGCAAATACCACCACTCGCTGAGTTCCGCCCTCGCCCACCTGCACTACCTGGATACCCGTATTTATCTGCTGGATACGCCGGGCTACGCGGATTTTTCCGGGCTGTCGATCAGTGCCCTGCCTGCCGTTGAGACGGCCGCCATTGTCATCAATGCCCAGACCGGCATCGAAATGACCACCCGCCGCATGATGGCGTGGGCGCAGGAACGCAAGCTGTGCAGAATGATCGTCGTGAATGGCATCGATGGCGAAAAGGTCGATCTCCCGGCGCTCCTGACGCAAATCCAGGAGGCCTTCGGCAAGGAATGTCTGCCCATCAATCTGCCCGCGCAGCGCGGCCACCAGGTGGTGGACTGTTTTTTCAACCCGGCCGGCGAAGCCGATTTCCTTTCCGTTGACGCTGCGCACACGGCGCTGGTCGATCAGGTGGTCGAGATCGACCCCGCCTTGATGGAGCTTTACCTGGAACAAGGCGAAGCCATCAGCCCCGAGCAGTTGCACGAACCCTTCGAACGGGCGCTGCGCGAAGGTCACCTGGTGCCGGTTTGTTTTACGTCGGCGGCTAACGGCGCGGGCATTGCGGAATTGCTCGACGTGTTCGTCCGGCTGTTGCCCAATCCGATGGAAGGCAACCCGCCGCTCTACTATCGCGATGCCGGCGGCCGCCAGCAAGTCGCACGTGCCGAACCGGCACCTGACAAGCATGTCCTCGCCCATGTCTTCAAGATCGTCGTCGACCCTTATATCGGCAAGATGGCCGTATTTCGCGTGCATCAGGGCACAATCAGGCGCGACAGCCAGCTTTATATCGGCGATGGGCGCCAGCCGTTCAGGGTCGCCCATCTCATGATGCTGCAGGGCAAGGAACACGTGGACGTCCCGCAGGCCGGTCCGGGCGATATCTGCGCCACTGCCAAGGTCGACGAAATCGGCTTCGATGCCGTGCTGCACGACGCCGCCGAAGACGGCAACATCCACCTGAGCCCGCTCGACTTCCCCACCCCTATCTACGGCCTCGCAATCGAACCGGCGCGCCGCGGCAACGAGCAGCGCCTCTGGGAAGTCCTGCAAAAGCTGAGCGCGGAAGACCCTTGCCTGATCATCGACCACCCGGACAGCACCAACGAAACCGTGGTGCGAGGGCTCGGCGAGTTGCACTTGCGCGTGATGCTGGAACGGCTAGCCGAGCAGTACAAGCTCGAGGTCGTGACGCGGCCGCCGAAGATCGCCTATCGGGAAACGATCGGCACCAAAGCCGAGGGACATTGCCGCCACAAGAAGCAAACCGGCGGCGCCGGGCAATTCGGCGAAGTGATGTTGCGCGTCGAGCCGCTGCCGCGCGGCGCGGGCTTCGAATTCGTCGACGCCGTCAAGGGCGGCGCGATCCCCGGCCAGTTCATGCCGGCCGTGGAGAAAGGCGTGCTGCAGGTCATCGACAGCGGCCCGCTGGCCGGCTTCCCGATGCAGGACGTGCGCGTCACCGTCTTTGATGGCAAGAGCCATCCGGTCGACTCGAAGGAAGTGGCCTTCGTTTCCGCCGGCCGCAAGGCGTTCATCGACGCGGTGCTGAAGGCGCGGCCCGTCCTGCTCGAACCTATCGTGGACATCGAGGTGATGACACCGGAAACCGCGATGGGCGACATCATCGGCGACCTGTCCGCCAAGCGTGGGCAGGTGCATGGCACACGCACGGCCGCCGGCAATGCCGTGGTGGTTGCGGGCCAGGTGCCCTTGTCCGAACTCAACGACTATCAGTCGCGTCTGAATGCGATTGCCGGCGGCCACGGTCACTACACCATCCAGCTCAGCCATTACGATCCGGTGTCCCCCGCTCAACAGGAACGGATGGCGTCGCAGTATAAAAAACAGGGCGACGACGCGGCGCCATGAATGGTCACCGCAAACGCCTGCCGCTCAGTCCTGGAAGTAGTTCAGGCCGAGCGCGCTTTTCACCTCGGACACCGTCGCGCCTGCCACCTCCCGCGCACGCATCGTCCCGCGCCGCAAAACGTTCAGGATCTCCGCACGGTCGGTTGCGAACTCGCGGCGGCGCTCCCGGATCGGTGCGAGCATCGCCTGCAGCCGGTCGTTGAGCAGACGCTTGACCGCACTGTCGCCAAGACCGCCGCGGCGGTAGTGCGCTTTCAGTTCGTCGACCATCGGTACGTTCGGCTCGAACGCATCGAGGAACGCGAACACAACGTTGCCTTCAACCTGCCCCGGATCGCTGACGCGCAGATGGTTAGGGTCGGTGTACATGTCGGTCACGGCCCGGGTGATTTCATCCGGGCTCGCGCCGAGCGCAATGGCGTTACCCAGTGACTTGCTCATCTTGGCTCTGCCATCGATGCCGGGCAGCCGCGCCACCTGCGAGAGAACTGCTTCGCACTCCACCAGCACCTGCCGATCGACCGTGTTGTTGAAACGGCGCACCAGTTCATTGGTTTGTTCGATCATCGGCAACTGGTCGTCGCCGACGGGCACGCGTGTCGCCTTGAATGCCGTGATGTCGGCGGCCTGGCTGACCGGATAGGTCAGAAAGCCCGCGGGAATATCCCGTTCGAAACCGCGAAGCACGATTTCCGCCTTGATGGTCGGGTTGCGTTCGAGGCGCGCGACTGTCACGAGATTGAGCAGGTACTGAGTCAGTTCCGCGAGCTCCGGCACCTGCGACTGGACGACGATGGTTGATTTGACAGGGTCGATACCGACAGCGAGATAGTCGAGCGCCACCTCGATGACGTTTTCCGTGACCTTCTGGTGCCGGCCGACGTTGTCGGTCATGGCCTGCGCATCGGCTAGCAGGAGGAACTGCTGCGCTTCGTGCTGGAGCTGCACGCGCGAGCGCAGCGAGCCGATGTAGTGGCCAAGGTGCAGCGGACCGGTTGTGCGGTCGCCAGTGAGGATAACGGACTGCTTTGCATGTGACATGGGGAGCTCAGTGTTTGAGGACACCGCCAGCCATGCGCGCGCGAAAACGAAAATGCCGCCAGGACTGGCGGCATCACGTTGTAGATATACGTACGGAAACGGGCCGCCTAGGTTAGGCGCGCCACCAGCAATATAGAGTCAGCGAGGTCGGGTTCGTTTCCATGAAAACAGTATAGCGCAGCAGCGTGACGGATCGTCAATAGCAGGGCCGCCGATGCGCTCATCATCTGCCGTGCCGTTGCACGCGCCCGCCGCGCCGGCTTTTAAAATGGCCCGCGGCTAGCCAGTTGGGCGTACTCGTTCTTTAGCGTCTGGATTCGTCGCCGGTACGCGGCAAGCAGGCAAGTCTGGTTCGCCGCGCATTTCTTTCTCGCGCTCAACCAGGCCTGCTGCTCTTCCCCCATGTCCCCGCGCGTACCCATGGCGACGAGACCCATCATCATCTGGAAGCGCACGGACATTTCAACGTCCAGTTCGCTGAGTTGTCGGGATGCGCATATTGCTTTTTCGTCCGGCAAACGCGCGCGATTGCAGTCGAAGCTCGCCGCGTATCCAGATACTGAGCCGAGCGCAATCGCTGTTATCAAGGCAAGGCGCGGGCGACGGCCCATGCGGTGATTGCGCGGTTCATTCATCGTCGTTCATCAGCAGAGAGTTCCTGGAGAAGCGCCAAGGACGCATACGAGGGTTTCCAATGCAGCCAAAGGCGGCAGTTTGACGGTGCTGTTGCGCTAAGTCGAAGAAAATACGACTGCGGCAGCGCCTTCGATTTCCGCAAAGCTGCGGAAGAATCGGTAGATTTTGCCCTCGACTTCGATCAGGTTCGCACCCGCTTGCGTCATGTCGAGCATTTCGTTGGCAAGCGATGCGGCAACCGTGCCGCAGCGCTTCAGATCTTCTCGCGTGCCTGCTGCGTCACCCAGATACAGCGTGGCGGTTTCGCTCGTGTGGCGCATTACGACCAGGGCGGCGCCCGCGTCGAGCGACAACTCGAGATATGCGGCCAACGTCCGCAACGCCTCGGACAGGGGTGCCTGCTGGTTAGTATTCGCGCCCGATGCGTTCGTCATGTCTTTCTCCAACGCGTTGAACAACTGCTGATGTTATGCGCAGGCTCATTTGCCGGCTTGCCGCATAGGTCGGCGCACGGCGCGCAGGGCTGAATCCAAAGGTCCATTCGTCACTTGCCGGCCATGTCGAGCGGCATGCGGTCAGTCCCCAAACGGGTTACCGGTGTCTTTCACTTCGGTAGCAAGATTGTATTCCGCACGCATAGCCTTCAGCACACCCTCGATGTCGCGCTCGAAGCCGGCCGCGTTGCCGAAGTGGGTCATCGTCCAGTTGCAGCCCGTCTTGTCGGCCTCTTGCAACTGCGGCCGCGGCACACGAATCTTGACACCATCCTCGACGATTTCCTGCAGTCGGTGGATTCGCCGGTTGACCTCCTGCTGAAGCTGCGAGGCATTGAGCGTCTTGCGTATCATCCAGGTCTCCTTGCGGTTGCTCGGGCAAGTCTAGCGCAAGTGAGGCGTTTCGCTGAACCGCCACGGTGTTGTCCCGCGCACGCTGCGTGGGTTGCGTGAAACTTTAGCCCGTATCGAGCTGCCAAAGAATAACTGGTCACTCGGAAATTTGGGTATGGCAAGCGTGCTGCTGGTAGATGACGACGTGGAAGCCCTTGCGGCATGGGAGGCGTGCTGCATCGCAGACGGATTCGAAGTCAGAAGTGCGAGCGACGGCCAATCGGCATTGGCAATGTTCATCGACTCCCCTGTCGATATCGTGGTTGCGGACTGGCGGATGCCGGTGATGTCGGGGAGCGAACTATGCCACCGGCTACGCACGCTCCCCGGCCTGGCCGATGTTGCTTTCATACTCATTTCCGGAGAACCCAGCCCGCCCGCCTTCGTTAGTTACGATGGGTTTCTTCGCAAGCCCGTAGATGGGGCAATCTTACTGGCAACCATGCGGCGGCTGCTGGCGGATAACGTCAAGCATCGGCAATCCCAGCGCGGCGGGGCCACGTAGTCAAGAGGTTGCGAAGGCCGCCGATATGCTCGCCTGCAAGAGCCGGAAGTCGCGGATATGCTGCGCCAGACAATGCCCGCGCGGTGCGCTGCCTGCGTACCCTCACTGTAGTCGACGGTGATCGAGGTCGCGCTACCTATCGCGGACGTTGACCGAGCACGACCCATTCGTCCCCGTCGAGGTCGACCGGCACGGCCTCCAGGGCGGCGCCTTCACAGGGTCCTTCAATGCATCGGCCATCGTCGAACCTGAAGAGCGCGCTATGGTGCGCACACATCAGCACCTGTGCCCTGTAACAGGACACGATGCCAGGCTCGAAATCGAGGGGAACCGAAAAGTGCGGACAACGATTCACGTAAGCCCACACCTGCTGCCCACGCCGTACGACCACCACGGAATGCGCTGTACGGTCGACGTCGACGACGTGCGCGCCGCCATCGGGGACGTCGACGAACCGGCACAATCGACTCGCACTCATGCTTACACCCGCCGCTCGGGATTGCCGAGGCTCCAGTCCCACGGCCGAACTTCCACACGCGCGAATAGACCCTCCTTCATATAGGGGTCGTTTCCGACAAACTTCATGACGGCATCGATATCGTCTGCCTCGATGACCAGCAACGTGCCGTTCATCGCATCGCAATGCGGCGCTAACGTGGGGCCGCCGAGACGTACAAACACGCCGTGCTGCGCCGCGCTTCGCAAATAGGTTCGATGGTTCGGGCGAACCCGTTCACGGACTTCTCGCATGTCCGGTTTGTCGGTTGCGAATACGGCGAAAAAACGGGCCATGTTGTTCAGCTCCGGTCGAGGACAAAGTCGTAGCACGCTTCGCGGTACGGGCCGGCCAGGTTGAACTGCCGCGCCAGCTCATCGTTCGCGGGACGTTCCCGGTATGCGACCATTAGCGAAGGTTTGACACCGAAAACCGCGTCCGACTTCAAGAATGGGTCGGCCTCGTCAAACAGGTGAGTCACAAGCTTGCGATGCCCCGGCGCGTCAATCATGAAATGCAGATGCGCGGGCCGCCATGGATGCCTGCCGGTTGCACTGAGCATTTTGCCCACCGGACCATCGGTTGGAATGGGATAGCTGACCGGCAAGATCGTAGCGATTGCGTAGCGTCCTTCGGCGTCGGTTCGATAGCGTCCTCGAAGATTGCCGTGGGGCTGCGCGGTGTCCTGACCGGAATACATGCCGTTCTCCGCCGTCTGCCAGACGTCGAGAACCGCGTCCGCTACCGGCTCCCCGTCAGTATCCAGTACGCGCCCTCGCACGACGACCGGTGTGCCGGGCGTGAGTGCCATGTTCTCGCCATACGTGCGCTCAGGCATTCCCTTGATGTAGAACGGACCAAACACGGTCGTGTCTGTCGCCCCTGTCGCATAACGGTGATTGATGGCGTCGACGAGCATCGAAACGCCGAGCGTGTCCGACAGAAGGATAAACTCCTGGCGAACCAGGTCATCACACATCTTGCCGGTCTCGGTGAGAAAGCGAATCGCGCCCATCCACTCCGCTTCAGTCGGTTCCACCTCGCGCACGAACGCATGAAGGTGTCGGACCAGACTCTGCATCAAGGTGCGCAAGCGTTCGTCCGGCGTGCCTTCGAAGCTGGCAACGACCTGTTCGGTCAATACGCTGTCGCTCTGTTGAGATTCAATTGTCATGTCTGTCTCCACCATGTCTCCCTTCATCATGTCTTCCTCCTTCTGCCCCGCTCTTTAAACTCAACGTGGCGACCGCCCCTCCCAGGCATCCTGCAACAGTTGACGAATTGCTTCGCGCTCAACAGGGCGGGGATTGGCATAGGGGTTCTTGCACGCCAGCTCAGCAGCCTCGTCGAGACCGCTTGCCGGCAAGCCGACATCTGCCAGCGCCACCGCCATTCCCAGTTTCCGATTCAACTCGAATAGCAGCCGGCCCGCCTCGGCGGCTTCGGCGCCGCCAAGCGCTCTCGCTACTTTCCGCAAGGCCTCGGGCGCCGCACGGTGGTTGTAGTGCGCCGTGTGAGGAAGCATAGCCGCATGCGTTTGCGCGTGCGGCAAATTGAATGTGCCGCCCAACGTATGGCAAAGCTTGTGATGCAGTGCCATGCCGACGGCACCAAGACATGTCCCGGCAAGCCACGCCCCATACAATGCGCGGCTCCGCATCCCCGCGTCGCCCGGCGTACGCACGATTACCGGCAACGCCTCGCCGAGAGCGCGTATCGACTCTTCCGCCATCAGGCTGGTTATCGGATTCGCATCCTCTGCATACAGCGCCTCGACGGCGTGCGCCATCGCGTTGATTCCGGATGCCGCGGAAATCTCCGCCGGCAATGAAAGCGTCAAGTTCGCGTCGTACAACACGGTACGAGGCAATACGCGGGCATCGCGTCCGGTCCGCTTCAGGCGTCCCTCTGTCAGGCCAAAGATAGGCGTCATCTCCGAGCCCGCATAGGTCGTCGGCACGGCGATAATTGGCAGTGACGACTCAAGCGCTATCGCCTTCCCCAGCCCGATCGTGGAGCCTCCTCCGATCGCGACGCAACAGTCCGCCTCGAGCGCCGTCGCCATCTCACACGCCGCTCGTGCTACCTCGACGGGCACATGCATGACCGCTTGAGCACACACGCCGGCGGCACGCTCCCCAAGGATGTCTTTCACCCGGTCAGCGAGGTTACGCTGCTCAGGTGTCGACAAGATCAGCGCGCGCCGCACGCCGAGCCTCGCCAGCTCTTCGGGTAGCTGCGCGAGCGCACCGCACTCGAAAACCACGCGAGAGGGCGTGCCCTGGTAGACAAAGCGTTCCATGCAAACCTCAGCGCCTGAAATGCGGCGGCACGTTGCCGTCGACGTTGACCCACACCGAGCGTGCTTCCGTGTAGTCGTGCATCGCCTCGAAACCCATTTCCCGACCGTATCCGGACTGCCCAACGCCACCGAACGGGCTGCCTGGATTGACCCGCTTGTAGCAGTTTATCCAGCACATGCCTGCCCGGATTTGCGAGGCAGTCTTGTGCGCACGCGACAGATCGCGAGTCCATAGACCGCTGCCGAGCCCATACTCGGTACCGTTCGCGATGGAGAGAGCCTCTTCGTCGCTACTGAATCGCAGTACGGTAACGAACGGACCGAATACCTCTTCCTGCGCGATGCGGTCGTTGGCCGTCTTCGCCTCGATAACCGTTGGCCGCACGTAGTAACCGTTCGCGAGCGCGGCGTCCTGCGGTGCGCTCGCACCCGTCAGTACGCGCCCGCCCTGCTCGCGTGCAATGTCAGCGAAGGCAAGCACGCGCTCGAGGTGTTGCAGCGAGGTGAGCGGCCCCATTTCCGTATCCGGGTCGAGCGGGTTGCCAATCCGGATGGATGCAGCCAGCGCGACGAAGCGTTCGAGAAACGCATCCGCAATGCGTTCGTGCAGAATCAGCCGCGAACCGGCAATGCAGGCTTGCCCCTGGTTATGAAAGATTGCCCACGCAGCGCCGTTGATTGCGGCATCCAGGTCGGCATCGTCGAAGACGATGTTGGCGCCCTTGCCGCCCAACTCCAGCTGAATACGTTTCAGGTTGCGCTGCGAGGCTTCGACAATGCGCCGCCCCGTCGCAGTGGAACCCGTGAAAGCAATCTTGCCAACGCCCGGGTGCTCCGCAAGCCGCTGACCGGCCGTATGGCCATACCCGGGAACGATGTTCACCACGCCCGCGGGAAACCCGACCTCCGCCATGAGCTCGACGATGCGCAAAGTCGAGAGCGGCGTGATTTCCGACGGCTTAAGCACCACGGTGTTCCCCGCTGCGAGGGCGGGCCCCATTTTCCAGCTCGTGAACATGAGCGGAAAATTCCACGGCACAATCTGTCCAACGACGCCGATCGGCGCGCGCTGCACATAGTTCAGAAAGCCGGTCTCGACAGGAATAACAGAACCTTGCAGCTTGTCGGCCATGCCGCCGAAATAGCGAAAGCAGGCCGCCGTGCGTGGCACGTCAAGCCCCCGCGAGTCGCGAATCGGATGACCTGTGTCCAGCGATTCCAGTTGCGCAAGCTCCTCCGCGTTCGACTCGATAGCATCGGCGAGGCGCAACAGCAAGCGTCCGCGTTCCGCTGCCGCCATGGCCGACCATTTCGGGAATGCACGGGTGGCGGCCTCGACGGCGAGGTCGACGTCTGCCGCGTTTGCCGCTGCAATCTTCGTGATGAGCGAGCCATCGTGAGGATTGAGTACGTCGATAGTGCCGCCGTCGACGGCATCGACAAAGCGGCCGTCGATGAAGAGTTGGGTTTGCATGAATCGTCCTCGGGTTGTTGCTGGCTCACTATTCAGAATTCAATCGGGTACGGCGCGAACTCGCCGCTCTCGTATCGCTGCGGAAGATCCGGGGTCGCGTTCTCCCAGACGAGCAGCATCGAGCGTTTTGTCGAATACCCCTGATGGCGAATGTCGGCCGGCATCGCGCAGATGTCGCCGGCACGCATCGTGATGCGTGCGCGCGGCGCGCCGGTATTCTTGTCGCCCACGTCCCAGACGATCTCGTCGGACAGTTGCAGGAACCATTCGACCCGGTCGTTCCCATGGAACACCGGGAGAATGAATTCCTCGGTCGTTGGACAGAACAGGCTGCGACCGCACACGGAGGTGACAGACGGATTCCAGGTCACGTCGGAGCGCGACAGATACTTGAAGAGATTGAACGCGTGCAGCTCGCCCTCGAAGCCCGGCTCGGCGTGAACTTCGGGCTCGTCCTGTACGACATCGAGGAAGGCCCGATTGACCGGCAAGTCATCGCGCAAAGGCGAATCGCCTGCAAGGCCCGGCATTCTGCGAGTGGCGATGCGAGTCCGTTCGATCGCCGCGCCGTTGTCGCCATGTTTGCGGCCGAACGCCGTTCCGGTTTCCTCGGGCGCCGCGAACGGGTCGAAACCCTCGTTGGTCCAGTCGTGCAGCATGGCTTTGAACGTGGCCATGATGGTCGGCGTTTCGAAGGTCTCGATGTAGTCGACCCCGGCGTCTTTCATGATTCCGTTGAAAGTGCCGGCATAGACATCGACCTTGCCGTAGTGATTGCGCGTGCCGAAAACGTGGTCGAAATTCACCCAGCCATAGAAAAATCCCCACGCGACATCACGCATCATCGCGCGCAAGAATGCATCGGCGGGAACGGCGTGCGTGCGCGTCTGGCCTTTCGCCGGCCAGTTGATTTTCACAAAATACTCATCGCGTTGAAATTCGAACGCGCCGAGCGTGAAGCGCCGGTAACCGGTGACCTTATCGGGCTCGGTCGAGCGCACCGTGTCCGCGGCAAAACCGAGGGCGTGGTCGTTGGTTTCGAGGGTGGCCATAGCGTGTCTCCTAAGAATGTTCGATGCGTGGATGTCAGTGCAGGCAGACGTCTGCCCACTTCTGCACTGATAGTTCGCCCAGCATGGTCTGCACGATCGCGACGCCAGCCTGGCGCGCGCTGAACCGATAGGCGCAGCCGGCCGGCAATATGGCCTGATGTCCTTTACGCAGCACCACGTGTCCCATTGCACGACCCGCGGGTGCCTCTGCTGCGTGAATCGTCCCTTGCCCCGCGGCAGGTGGCGTGTCGAGCTTGATGAAGTCGATTTGAACCTCACCATCCATCAGAATGGCGAACTCGTCGTGCGCACAGGCGAACCATGCGGAACGGCCCTCGGTCCGCAGCACTTCGATGACGTATTCAAGGTTTTTGCCGACCACGACCTTTTCGTACGGGGTCGACTGCGACGCCACCTCGAAGATGTTCGAGAAGGCATAGTGGCGAGCGCTTCCGCTCGTGATTTCGATTTCGCCCTTGCGGTAGCTCTCGAGCGAGCCAAAGACGGTGTGGAACGCCGTATCGGTCATTGCTGTCTCCTGTTGTTGGAAGCTTGCGTTAGCTTCAACTTTAGGAGCCGGCGGCGACGGCAACAACCTGCTGGACGACGACTACGGCATTTGCGCTTCGCGAATAATCGGCTTCGTTCCTTCGTTAGCAGACCCAGCCGCGCTCAAGCAAAGGCAGGTCCCAGGCAGGTTCGGGGCCGAGATACTCCACGAGAAACTCCACTAGCGCCTTGACCTTCAGGGCCTGTCGCTGCGTGGCGGGATAGACCGCTGCGAAGCTCAGATGCGACAGCTGGTACTCCGTCAGGATCGGCACCAGAGAGCCGTCGAGCAGCGAAGCGCTGGCGACCAGCGTCGGCAGGCACACGACCCCGCCGCCAGTCAGCGCGTAATCGCGAAGCAGATGGACCGAGTTCGACCGGATCATGCCCGGCAGCTCCATCTCGACAACCTCTTCTCCGCGGGTTAGCGTCCAGCGGTTGCGTGAGGGGTATCCCGAGTAGAGAGCTGTTGTGTGCTGCAACAAGTCTCGTGGGTGCTGCGGCGCACCATGTTCGGCGATGTACGCCGGGGCGGCGCAGAACAGACGGCGCACGGTGAAAAGGCGCCGCTCGATGAGCGATTCCGAAATCGCGGGGAATATCTGGAATGCGATGTCAAACCCTTCTTCAATCGGGTCGACAACGCGGTCGTTGACTATCACGTCAAGCTGGATGCCGGGGTAACGCCGGTTGAACTCAGCCATCGGGATACCAAAATGACCCAGCGCGAATCCCGGCAGCATCTGGATGCGAAGGCGGCCGGTAGGCGTTGCACGAAGCTCGCGCATCTGGTCGGTTAGCTCATTGACCCGACCCACTACCTCGGCACACTCGCGATAGAAGGCCTCCCCCACCTCCGACAGACGCACGTGGCGCGTGCTTCGGTGAAAGAGAGGCGCATTGACGAATTTCTCCAGTTGCTGAATACGGTTCGTCACCACTGAACTGGTCACGCCAAGCTGCCTCGCCGCCTCAGCGAAGCTGCTCGCTTCCGCGACCCGCACGAACGCTTCGATGCTCAGAAACCGGTCCATACGCACCCTTCCATCGTCAGCAAATGCGTCAGTGTATATGGACGGAGGACCCGCTGTGCATCACGTGGAACGTTGTGGCCTCATCAATAATCCTACCTCTCGGGCACGCGTATCGAGACACCCCTCTCAAGTCCTTTCCAGCTCCGCGCGCACGGGCTGACGGCGCTGCAGGACGGCCGGCGCGGTCTCCTTGAGCAGCACGCTGACAACGATGCCCAGCACTACGGCGCACATCGGCAGCCAGAGAATGTTCTGAATCCCGAAGTGAGCTGCCACGTAGCCGCCCAGGGCGGGCGCGATGCCGCCGCCGAAAATTTCACCTACACCGACCACGACACCGATCGACGTCGACACGAGCCCCACCGGAGCGGCCTCAGTCGCGACCGGCCCGGAGAGTAACGACACCAGACCCAGCGTGAAGAAGGAAGCCGCGAACAGGACGGCAAATAGCGGCAGCGGTTGGGGACCAAGACCGCGGAAGATGTAGAGCATCGCGGCGGTCCCCGCAAAACCCGCGATGCTCGCGAGGCGGCGTCCAACAATGTCAGACAGGCCTGGCAAGCCAAACTGACCGAGAAACCCGCCGAAGCCAATGGCGGAGACGACGAGTCCCATCCGCTGCGTGTCGAGCAGAAGATATCCGGTGAGATACAAAGGCAGCAGCGCGCCAAGGACAAAGACGCCGGTCATCGCGCAGCAGAGTGCGCCCATCGCCACGAGAATGTTCCTGCTTTTCAGGACGTGACGGAGCGAAGCCGGAGTTTCCTCGGCGGCGACCTTCGGCGTTACCCTCGGTTCGCGAATCACATAGAACATGATCAGACCGAGTATCAGCCCCGGGATGGCTACGAGAGCGAACACCCACCGCCATGTGACGAAGCCCAGCAACTGCGTCGCGATGATGGGCGCAAGCGCCAATCCGAAAAGCGCGAACCCGCTTTGCTGGAGGCCGAGATTCAAACCGCGTCTGCGTGGGTGCGATGCATCGGCGGTGGCCGCGAAACTCGTGGGGCAGAAGGAACCTTCGGCGACACCCATCAAGCCGCGAATCGCTATCAGGCTGAACAAACCGCCGGCGAGCCCCGAGAAGCCGGAGAGGAGCGAGAACGCGAGGATTGCCGGGATGAGCACCTTCCGGCGCCCTATCTTGTCCGAGATGCCGCCCATCAATGCGGCGAAGACACCCCACGAAAGACCAAGCACGCCAATGCAGTTACCGACGTCCTGGGCATTCAGATTGAGGTCCTTCATGATGGATGGAAAAAGTGGCGCGATAAGCCAGCGGTCCAGTCCAACCAGGCCGAAGCCGAGCGCGAGTAGCGTGACCGCTTTCCATTCGTAGGAAGTATCCCACTTGTCTGCATTCATTTCCGTCTCCGTTGACATTGGCTCACCTGTGCGCGCCGAAGCGTTAACGCACGGTCCAACTCCAATCTTTTTGTGCGACCTCGGTCGCGAAGGATGGGGGCGTCGCTTTGATTCGCGACATTCTTTCGAATGTCACCCGGCGACGCCCCAAAGATAGGTGCAAGGAGCACAACTCGGTATTGGGGAACGGGCGAACGCCTCATTCGCGAAAGACGAATAATCAGCGTCGGCAAGCGGGAAGCGTCTACGGGAAAGCGCAGCGCGATATGGAAGGCAAGGGAACCACGCGGTGCGCGCAGTCCCAGGGGATTCCCTCGTAGACGCGCGCGCGGCTGCCGTCTGCAACGACACGGCAGGTACTGACAGCCATCGTGATCCTCACAGCGCGATCGGCCGCCGGCGCGGCGGCCATCGCAAACCGTCGTGTGACGCCAGCGAGCGCGCCGGCCGACGACAGGCTATCTCCAACGCCCGTCGATGACGGACCGTGGCGCCTCCCCGCGCTCCTGTGCGAGCGACGGATAGTCGGTATATCCTCGCTCGCCGCCTCCATAGAACGTGGACGGATCCGGCGAATTGAGCGGAGCGTGCGACCGGAAGCGTTCCGGCAGGTCGGGATTGGCGATGAACAGGCGTCCGAAGGCGATCAGGTCCGCGTTGCCGTCCTCGAGCCATCTTTCGGCACTGCCGGCGTCGAAGCCCCCCGCGACCATCAGCACACCGCGATAAGTGCGCCGTATCATCTCGTTCATGCGTGTCGCGCGCTCCATGAAAGCAACATCCTCACCGGTCGCCGCGAGCGTGGGATTGACGATGTGCAAATAAGCCAGCCCGTATTGGTTGAGCTTCTCGATGACGTAAGAAAAGGTCGCCTCGGCATCGTCGTCATGCATGTCGTTGAAGGTGCCGAGAGGCGAGAGCCGTACGCCGACCTTTTCCGGCCCCCACACTTCGCAAACCGTTTCGATCACCTCGAACAGCAGCTTGGCCCGACGCTCGCTCGATCCGCCGTATTCGTCCGTGCGGCGGTTCGTGCCGGACAACAGAAACTGATCGAGCAGATACCCGTTTGCTCCGTGCACTTCGACGCCGTCCATACCGGCCGCCTTCGCGTTTCGCGCACCCCGGAAGTATTGGCGCACGAGATACGGCATCTCTTCACCCTGCAGCGCGCGAGGCGCGATGCAGGGCGCGAGGACGCCTTCGCCGCGCTCGTTCTCGATGAAGGCCTCCGCTTCTGGCCGGATCGCGGACGGCGCAACGGGCAGCATTTCGTCGGGTTGCAAGGAGGGATGCGATATACGTCCGACGTGCCATAGCTGCATGAACATCAAGCCACCCGCCTCGTGCACGGTGTCCGCCACGAGCCGCCAGCCCTGGACCTGCTCGCGACTATGAATTCCAGGCGTCCATGCGTAGCCCTGCCCTTGCATCGACACCTGCGTCGCCTCGCTGATGATGAGCGCGGCCGCTGCGCGCTGCGCGTAATAGCAGGCGTTGAGCTGCGACGGGATGTTGCCTGGCTGGCTCGCACGCGAACGCGTCAGCGGCGCCATGACGACACGATGACGCAGGTTGTATGGTCCCACCTTCAGGGGTTCGAAGAGCTTGCGCAGCGGGCTTTGTTCCTCGTGCTGCCCGGCTTCCCCGGGCGCGATTTCCGTATCAGGCATAAATTCCCTCCTTGTGGTTTCGACCGGGACCGAAAAGCACCGCATAGCCGCTTAGCCGCTTAGCCGCGTCGGTGTCGATCGCATCGGCGGAATCCCGGTTTCCGCCCAGTCTAGCCATGACCCGGTTGCGCTTCTTTCCAGTTTCTGCCCGGACATGTCAGGATCCTGCGCTCACCCGGCGCATCGCTCCATCGGCTTCGACGCGGCCCGTCATGCGCTTGGCTCCGGGATTCGTCAAACGGGGGCAAAGTCAAAGTGTCGGAATCATTGTTCTGATCAACCTCAGGCAGTATCCACTTCGCGATACTCGTATCGCTCTGATCTGATCGCGTGCGCGCCAGTCCCGCGGTCATTGTTTTGCTCGCAGTTTCGCCAAATGAATCAGCTACCGACGTTCCGGTGGGCAAGTCGGAATGCGCGCGGCGTCGCACCGGTGTACCGATGAAACACTTCGGTGAAGTGCTGCTGGGTCTGAAACCCCGCGCGCGCGCCAACGTCGACGAGCGGAATGGTCTCCTCGCACAACATCGTCCTCGCAAATTTCACCCGTTCGAGGGTCACGTACAGATGGGGCGGCGTACCTGTCGCCGTTTTGAAAACACGCGCGAAGTTTGATGCACTCATGTGCACCAGCACTGCGAGTTGCTCGACCAGAATGGTTTCGGCTATGTGCTCATGAACGAAAGCTTCAATGCGAGTCAGCAGTTGACGCGTAAGAGGCATGTCCGGCTCGGCCGCACCAGCACAGTGCCCGCGGCGCAGAGCGATGTGCACCGAGATGACATCTGCAAAAGCGTCGGCGCAGGCCGCGTCGATCAAATCCGCATGATGCAAGGCAGCCAGGGTGTCCGCCGCCTCGCGCAGGAATGGATCCCAGGACCTGGACCATTTCGGGACCGCGTCAAACGCTTCTTGCGAGACTTGCCCAAGTACGCCCGCTTTGAGTGCGATAACCCATCCTGAGGGATCGCCGTCAGCGACTGTGGCCAACTGCGCCCCCGCCGGAATAACTGCGACGAATGGTGCACCTATCAGGATGACATGACTCGTTCCGAGGTCGTCGCAGCCCGCAGCCTGCACAACGGTGCCACCTGTCGGCATGACGAGCCGAAGTCCCTGCACCAGATGCAGGCCGCCATCGGCGACAGCAACGTTCATTGCCTGGCAGCGTAACCCGTGTTTCGGGGTCGATCCTGTTTCTTGCTTCATGGTGAGCAGAGGTTTCCTCCTCGTCTCGTCGCATGCCTAAGTTTACGTCGAATTCAGGGCTGCTTAAGGCGGATTCGTAATATGGGCCCAGGCAATTCCGACCACGTTGACGGCGTTGCTGCCAAGCTAAATTGCCGGACAACCTGGGGCGACGCTCGACACGCTATTAGCCGGGACTCAACGCAACCCAGGGTTCCTGAAGGCTTTCTGCAAGCTGACGCTTACGCCGGATATTGCGCAGCGTCAGCAAGCAGTCAGGTTCGTCGTATGCACCGCACTCGTGTCCGCGATCCGGGAACATCGACTGGACGTTGCTGCGGTAAAGCTTCGCGCTCGAATGGAGCCTGCCGATCATCGCGATCACGACCCGGTATGCGGGCTCAGAGATGAATTGCCGCTTCAACCTGTCGCACGCGACGTGCGTTGCACCGGCGCTGGTTAAGAACGTCGCTCGAAGAGCAGGCGACAAGCGTGCGACATGAAGAATAGTCACGCGCGGTGGCGCACTAAACGGCGCTGCCCGTGGAGCGAACGTGCCGCGCGTCAAATGCATCGATCACGGACGATCGAGGACAGATATCAGTGATGCTCGCTGTAGTCGGACCTTGGCTTAGGTGTCGCGCGCACCTTTGTGTATTGAAACTCGGGCAGCGCCTTGATCGCATCTTTCGTCGCACCGGCAAGCACCAGTTTGCCATCGGAAAAATCGAGCTGCTCGATCGGGATGGCCACGTCGTGATGTGACACCCCCAAAAACTGATTTGCGGCGACGATTGCAAACGATACCGATCGGTCCGGTGCCACGATAATGTCATGAATGACACCGACACGCTCACCCTTCTCGTTGAAGACCGGCTTGTCCATGATCGACTTTCTCACGCTCCAGCCCGCCACGATCGCGGCCGACTCTTCCACGCTGACACCAAGCGGCTGGGCGCCGGCCACCTGGGCGCGCGCGTCTGGAGCAAGTGCGAGCGACGACGCAAGCAAGCATATAAGCAGATTCGCTTTCATGAGATTCCCTTCGTTCTGACGTTGACGGTACGACACCGGGCCAGCGATGATCGGGCTAACGCCAGACCGTGCGCGGCGTAAATTCATGTTAGAACGCCTCACGGCGAGGCGCTATAAAAAAGCGGCGATGGATCGGGTTATTTTGATGCGTCTGGAATGCCAGTCTGGATGCCATTCAGCACGCGCACTGAATGAACGCAGAATCGCGAAACGCATGGCAGAAACGCGAAAGAATCGCAGATGCGTAGAGCCTAGACTATAGCTGATCACCTGACGGTACAGCTTGGAGTCCCACATGGATGAACTGCTTGGACGCGCTTGGTGGATGCTCATTCTGCGTGGCACGGTTGCGCTGCTGTTCGGCATTCTGGCGCTATTCTGGCCTGGTCTCACTCTGCTACTGCTTATCACCCTCTTCAGCGCCTATGCAATCGCCGGCGGCATTGTCGCGATCGGTGCGGCCATCCGCTACCGCGCAACGCACGGCGGCTGGTGGGTGCCCTTGCTGCTCGGGATCTGCAGCATCGGCGCCGGTGCGATAGCGATCCTGGTGCCGGGCATTACCGCGCTCGTGCTGGTCGCCGTGATCGGCGCAAACGCGATTCTCACCGGCGTTTTCGATCTGATCGCAGCAACGCGGCTGCACAGGCGCCTGCGCAATGCGTGGATGCTGGTGCTGACCGGAGTGCTGTCCGTCATGTTCGGTATTTTCGTGCTGCTCTTTCCGGGCGCCGGCGCATTAGCGCTCGTGTGGCTGATCGGCGTGTACGCGTTGTTCACGGGAGCACTGCTGTTCGTACTCGGCATCACTGCGCGTGCCTGGCACCACGGCGGCCCGATCGACGAGCCACACGCACCGCTGCATCCGTAAGCACACCGCTCACGGGCACTCGCGGGTTACAGGATCAAGCCCGCGGCCAGACCCGCGCCGCTCGCATCCGGAGGTCGAATGGACCACCCGTCATCTCAAGTGGTCCAACCTCAGGCCTGGCACTGGCGTATCTCACGTAAGGAGAATCACATGCCTCTGGATCTCGACAAATGGAATCCGTTCCGGTTCTTACGCTCGCACCCCGCGCAACAAAGCGCATCCAGCCGCGCCGATGCGTCGCGCACCGGTCAGCAAAACGCCCCGCAAAACGGGCAACCGTCGGGCGGCACGCAAACGGGTAACGGGGCACCGATGGCGGCTGCTGCACCGGTACCCCTTGCGCCCGCCAGTTGGCCGCTACCTGATCCGATTCATCTGTTCGCCGAATTGATCCGCGATCCGTTCGGCGGCCGCGGGCCACTTGGAAGCTGGTTCGGCGACTTCAGCGCGAGCGAGTTTCAACCGCGAATCGACGTCACGGACGAAGGTGATGCGCTGCGTATCGTCGCCGAATTGCCGGGCATGACCCGCGACGACATCGAACTCGAAGTGATTGACGACATGCTGATCGTCAGCGGCGACAAGCGCTTCGAATCGACCAGCGAAGAACAGGGATGCTATCGGGTCGAGCGGTCGTTTGGACACTTTCAGCGCGCGGTGCCGCTGCCCGCGGGCATCGATCTCGACCGGGCAGAAGCCAGATTTGAAAACGGCATGCTGACGCTGCGCGTGCCCAAAGCGACCGGAGAACCGTCAGTGAAGCGGCGGATCGAGATCAAATAGCACCGTCCTAACTCCGCGCTCGAGCCTACCGTGAAACAACTCGTCCGCTTCCGCAGTCCGGGTGATTAGGCTCACGCCGCAAGCGGACGTTATGCCACGTTTCGAGTGCAGCGAGCCCAGCGCGCAAACACGGCGACCTCGGCATAAGCAGCGGAACAGATATTTCCACCCACCCATTACCCGCCCCGGGAAGCAATGCCCTCGCGGACGAAAAAAGGAGTTCATCATGGCCGAGTGCAGTGTTTGTGGAAAGCCCGCTACCTCGCAGATCACGATTACCGAAAACGGCCAACGTCGTCAGCTGATGCTGTGCGATGAGCACTACATGGAGTTCATGGCACGCAATCAGCGCCGCCTGTCGCCGCTCGAATCCCTCTTTCACGGGGGACTGTTCGACAGTCTGTTCGATGACATGTGGCCACAGATGGAAAGCGGCCGCGGCAGCCGGTCACGCATCGGACGCGCGCCTGGACAATCGGGTGGCGCGGGTCAGGGCACAGGCGCCGGTAACGGGCAAACGGGCGAATCAGCGGGCGCACTGCCCGGCGGCCGCCCACGCCGACATCGCCGGGCCCGTGAAGCGGTGGACCTGCAGACGTACCTGAGCCAGAGCGGTCTGGACCGCCTGCAGGCCGCGGCGCAGGCAGCGGTCGAATATGGCAAGAACGAAGTCGATACGGAACACCTGTTGCTAGCGCTCACCGATAACAACGTGGTGCAGGAAATCCTGCGTGAATTCAAGCTCGATCCCGAAGAGATCAGGAAAACCATCGATCAGACCGCGCCGCGCGGCACCCGCAAGGAGCCGGCTGACAACGAGCAGATCGGCGTGTCGCCACGCGCCAAGAGTACGCTGGAAAATGCGTTGAAGTCGTCGCTCGAACTGGGTCACAGCTATGTCGGACCAGAGCACATTCTGATTGGGCTCGTCGAGGAAGAAGACGGCTTTGCCGGTGAATTGCTGCGCAAGCTCGGACTGTCGCCGCAATCGCTGCGGCAAAAGGCCGTCAAGGTGGTCGGCAAGGGCGCCGAAGACGGCAAGATGGAGGACCGCTCCACCACGCCCACGCTCGATAAGTACGCGCGCGATCTCAGCGCGCTTGCGCGTCAAAGCAAGCTCGACCCGGTGATCGGCCGTGACAGGGAAATCGAAACCACCATTGAAGTGCTCGCGCGGCGGCGCAAGAACAATCCGGTGCTGATTGGCGAACCCGGTGTCGGCAAGACCGCTATCGTCGAGGGCCTCGCGCAACGCATTGCTCAGGACCAGGTGCCGGAAGTGCTGCGCGGCAAGCGCGTCGTCGAACTGAATATCAATAGCGTCGTGGCAGGTGCGAAGTATCGTGGCGAGTTCGAGGAACGTGTCAAGCAGGTGCTGGATGAGATCATCGAGAACCAGGACCGTCTGGTGGTGTTCATCGATGAACTGCATACGATTGTCGGCGCCGGCCAGGGCGGCGGCGAAGGCGGCCTCGATATCGGCAATGTCTTCAAGCCCGCGCTCGCTCGCGGTGAACTGCACCTCGTGGGTGCGACCACGTTGAACGAATACCAGAAGTACATTGAAAAAGACTCGGCATTGGAGCGGCGTTTTCAGCCCGTCATGGTGCCTGAACCCAGCGTCGAGGAAACGATCGAGATTCTGCGAGGCCTGCGTGACCGGCTGGAAGCGCATCACAAGGTGAAAATCAGTGAAGAGGCGATCGCTGCCGCGGCAAGACTATCGGACCGCTACATCGCCGCGCGTTTTTTACCCGATAAGGCAATCGACTTGCTCGATCAGGCCGCCGCCCGCGTGCGCATTTCATCGAATTCGCGTCCGCAGCCATTGCACGACATCGAGGCGAGCATCCGCCGCATCAGGCAGGAACAGGACTCAGCCAGCGCTGCAAAGCAATTCGATAAAGCCAAGGAGCTGGAAGAGCGGCTCGTCGCGGAACAGAAACGGTTGCATGAAACGACTGAAACGTGGAAGAAGGAACGCGGCACCCACTCGCAGGAAGTAACGGCGGAAGACATTGCGCAGATCGTTTCGTCGCTCACGGGCGTACCGGTATCCGAACTGACTGCCGAAGACCGGGAAAAACTGTTGCGGCTGGAAGACCGCCTGAAGGAACGCGTGGTCGGCCAGGATGCGGCCGTCTCCGCGGTCGCCAAAGCGGTGCGGCTTTCGCGCGCCGGTTTGACGGAGGCCGGCAAGCCGACCGCGAGTTTCCTCTTTCTGGGACCTACGGGTGTGGGGAAAACCGAACTCGCGAAGGCGCTGGCCGCTTCGGTGTTCGGCGACGAAAACGCGCTGGTACGCATCGACATGAGCGAGTATTCCGAGCGTCATACGGTGGCGCGGCTGGTTGGCGCGCCACCCGGATATGTCGGCTACGAAGAAGGCGGACAACTCACCGAGCGCGTGCGGCGCAGGCCATATTGCGTGGTGCTGCTCGACGAGATCGAAAAGGCGCACTCAGAAGTGCATAACCTCCTGCTGCAGTTGTTCGACGAAGGGCGGCTCACCGACGGCAAGGGACGTCTGGTCGATTTCACCAATACGATCATCATCGCGACCAGCAACATAGGCTCACAACTGATCCAGGACAACATGAAGACCGACTCGAAGCAGCTCGACTATCCTGAGTTGCGCGACCGGTTGATGGAGATCCTGCGGCACCATTTCAGGCCGGAGTTTCTCAATCGCGTCGACGAGGTGGTCGTGTTTCGTGCGCTCGGCAAGGAGCAGATTCGCACCATCGTCGATCTGCAACTTGCGCGCGTACGGCGTACGGCGCTGGCCCAAGGCATTGACCTTTCGTTCGACGACGGGTTGCGCGATCACCTGGCGCAGATCGGCTATGACCCCGAGTTCGGCGCGCGGATGCTCAAGCGCAAGATCCGCCTCGAAGTGGAATCGCAACTCGCCGATGCGCTGTTGGGAGGCGACGTGCGCGACGGCGACAAGGTCACAATGACCTACGACCCGGGTACGCACTCTGTGCGCGTGCAGAAAGGAGCATCGCTGACAACAGAAGCGCCCAGCGAGACGTCGGAGCCGGCGCATGCGTGACGCCGGCATGGTGAAGAACGCGGCGCCGCCCGCACGTGCGGGGCGGCGCCGTCAGGATTCGAGTTCACCGGCGACGATCTCGTCGCGATAGCACCAGATCCACGTTTCGCCGGGCTCGATTGAACGCACCAGCGGATGGCCGGTCGCGTGAAAATGCCTGCTTGCATGCCGGTTGGGCGACGAATCGCAACAGCCGACGTATCCACACGAAAGACAGAGCCTCAAATGCACCCACGGCTGGCCAAGCTTCACGCAGTCCTCGCAATAGTTTATGGACGTGTGGAGAATGCGGGCCGCGCCCAGGTGCGTGCAACCAGGGGTCATCATCGTACTCCTCGGACAGGTGCGCGCAGACGTGCGCGGATCAAGATTGCGCTTGCACTCAGGCGCTATTCAGATAGCGATGCACCAGCGCCACAGCCATGGCGCCCTCGCCGACTCCCGACGCCACGCGCTTGATCGACGCGTGGCGGACATCGCCCGCGGCGAATACGCCAGGCACAGAGGTTTCCAGATGCAGCGGCGCGCGTTCGAGCGGCCACTTCAGATTCGCCCGATAATCCTGCAGGTCTGGACCGGTCACGAGATAGCCGCCTTCATCGCGCACGACGCCAACCTCCTGCGCCCATTCGGTCTGCGGCACACCGCCAATGCAGACGAAAAGCCAGTTCGTTCTTATCGTGCGTTGCCGGCCGGTGCGCAGATCGGTCAGCGTGATCTCCTGCAACACGTCACTGCCTGCGAGCGCGGTAACTTCCGTGCACGTGCGCACTTCAATGTTCGGCGCCGACGTGATGCGATCCACCAGGTATTGGGACAACGTGTTCTTAAGCGATGCGTCACGCACCAGCATATAGACGCGGTTGGCGGACTGCGAAAAATGCATGGCTGCCTGTCCCGCCGAATTGCCGCCGCCCACCACATAGACGTCTTCGCCCTGGATCAGTGCGGCCTCGCTCGCGCCGGCGCCGTAATAGAGGCCGGCGCCGAGAAAACGCTCTTCATCCGCCAGGCCTAGCGTGCGATAAGCGACGCCGGTCGCGCAGATAGACGTGCGCGCCGTGATACGTGTGCCGTCTTCCAGATACACGATGCCCTGCCCGGGCAGAAATTCCGCGCGCACGCCGGCGCGAGCCAGCAGGATTTCGGCGCCGAACTTGACTGCCTGGGCGCGCGCCCGTTCAGCGAGCTCCGCGCCGCTCACGCCCTGCGGAAAGCCCAGATAGTTCTCGATTTTCGAACTGCTGCCGGCCTGGCCACCCAGTGCCAGACGCTCCACCAGTACGGTGTGCAGCCCCTCCGATGCACCGTACACCGCCGCGCTCAGCCCTGCCGGTCCAGCGCCGTAAATCGCCAGATCGTAGGCCTCACGGGATGGACTCGCAAACCAGCCGAGCTTCTCTGTGATTTGCCGGACGGTGGGACATTCGAGCCGCGTTCCGTCGTGGAAAACGCAGACCGGCAGGCGCGAATCGGAAAGGTGCTGCACGTGCGCCAGTTCCTTCGCCTCCTTATCGCTGCCCAGCTCGATCCATTCGAACGGTATGTCGCAGCGATGCAGGAAGTCGCGTATCGCGTAGCCATTTGCGCTGCGCATGCGTCCATAGATCCTGACCATGAATATGCTATCCGCCATTGAGGAGGTTCAGAACAGTCTTTCGTTTCTCGCGCTTCACAAGCAGGCGGCCGCGCAGGGATAACGGCGGGAGACCGTATGCGTTCTGCGCCGGCTGTACCACGATCTCGTAGCCTCGATGTTCAAACACGTGCGTTTGCATGACCCGCTCCGGTTTCGTATCAAGGCGTCAATCGGGAAGCACGAACTCGGTACGCATGTCTTCGATCACCTTCTGGAGATGATGTGCGCAATCCGCGCCGGGGTCATTGAGCGGCACTATGTTCCAGTTGCGGCCGGATGCGTCCGGCGGATGCCGCTCCGGCAGCGGTATGCGCATGCGCAGAACGCCCGGCGTGTCAGCGGCGACTTTCGCCATGCGGTTCTGCAGTTCATCGCGAATTTGCTCAGCGCTTCGAACGGTCTTCGGCATCGGTCTGCCTCCCTCGGTCGCTCGTCCGGATCGTGACTGAACGGCGCATGCGTTCCTCTTGCACAAGCATGCGCCAACGATGCTTTAAGTCTAGTCGCTAATCCAGATTTGTTTGGACAATCGGTCGCTTCCGCGGACTGCATCACGGGAGGGCGCGCCGCGAGGCATCGGTCGTATGAACGATTGATGACCGTGACCGGCCGGCGCATCCTGAGCGGGTCTGGGTGCGAGCGGTTAGTGACGTTGTCCCCGATGCGCGCTGCCCAAATGGCGTCTTCCATATTGCGCTCGTCGGGGTACAGTGCATGGAACTGCTGCTTCGGGCAACTTGCCGCGAAGAACCCGCGCAAACGCGTAGGGCCGTAGCGTATGTGCGTCACGCGCCCGTCGAATGAACTGGGCACGGTGCATGTGCAATCGATGCACACGCACGGTGCGTACGCGGCGCAGCAACGGCCGCCCGGGAGCTAATCATGGAAACGAAGAAAAGCTGGCTGCGCAAGGACCTCGATGCGTTGCGTCTGCAGTGGGACATGCTCACCTTTTATGAACGATTCGAGCAGCTTGTCGCGCATGTGCTGAGCGTCGTGATTTCCGTCATCACCCTGGTGTCGCTCTGGCAATTGATCCGCGCGGTGATTGCATTGCTGGTTGCGGACGCGCTGAACCCGCTGGATCACGCGGTGTATCAGACCATCTTCGGCATGGTCATGACGCTGCTGATCGCTATGGAATTCAAACATTCGATTACGCGCGTGATGGCGCGGCGCGATCACATCGTGCAGGTCAAAACGGTGCTTCTGGTTGCACTGCTGGCTATTGCCCGCAAATTCATCATTCTCGATCCCGCCAGTGCGCCCGCCCAGATCGCGGCGCTTGCGTTTGCGCTGGTGGCGCTGGGGAGCGTCTACTGGCTGATGCGGCAGCGTGATGACCCGGCCGACGCGACAGCCGCCGAGCGAGCGGAGCGCGATCGCGTGGCCCTGGCGCAGCGACAGCAAGGGGTACGGCCCGGCGAAGGCGGGCAGCGCGACACGTGACCCGACTCGCCATGCCCGTCACGTAATGACAGCGTACGCGTCGGGGTAGCGGACGGCGAAAACGTGTCGGATCTCTGCGCCCCCGCTGCGCGGCTTTCAGATGTGAAGGCATCGCAGCATTGCGCAAAAACCGCGCAGACCCAGGGAAGAAAATCCGCCCCGCGCGCCCTACCGTTGGCGGATGCGTGCGGTGCAAGGCATAGCCCGCGCGCGTTCGTCCGTCAACGAACCGCCAAGGAGCAGCGATGAGAACCGACGAAGACATCAAACGCGATGTGGAGTACGAACTGAAGTGGGATCCGGACATTGATGCATCAGATATCGGAGTTGCGGTCAAGGACGGCGCGGTCACCTTGTCCGGTTTCGCGCGCAGCTTCCGGCAAAGGCGAAAGGCCGAGGAGGACGCGACGCGTGTGCGCGGCGTGAAGGGAGTCGCAAACGATATCGAGGTTCGCTTGCCTCTGATCAACAAGCGGCCCGATCCGGAGATCGTGCGCGAGATCATTGCCCAACTGAAGGCCGAGCTGCCTTATGCGTCGGACGACATCAAGGCAATCGTGAGGGACGGACTTGTGACGCTGAAGGGCGAAGTCGAATGGGACTACCAGCGCCGCCGCGCCGCCGACACGGCGCTGCGGGTGAGCGGCGTAACCGGCCTCGCGAACGAGATCGAGGTCAAGCCGAAGATCAAGCCCGACGACCTCAAGCGCAAGATCGACGACGCGTTCAAGCGCAACGCGGAGGTCGACGCACAGCACATCACGGTCGAGGCCGAAGGCAATAAGGTCGTCCTGCGCGGCAAGGTCCGCTCATGGGCCGAGCGCGAGGAGGCCGAGCGGGTGGCATGGCTTGCCCCGGGTGTGATGCAGGTCGACAACCGGATCACCGTCGATTACTGACGGGCTGGGGCTGCAGACTTTCGTGTCCGCCCGTAGCGCTAATGCAGTGCAACATAGTTTGGAGCAATTTGTGGATGTCAACCCACCCCCTCCGAATTGGCACACAAACGGGATACGAACATTCTCTGCAGCCAAAGTGCGGCATCTAATTCGGACTATGATCTCGCAAACGCAAAGTTTGGCGAATCGCAGCTGAGAACGGATGCCAGCCGGCGTAATTTAAGGGACCCAACAGATGGTCGCCGCGCCGCACTACGACGCAACGGATCAGTATTTCTCATTCAATCCGCGCGCGGATTATCTGTGGTTAGACTGCAGCCAGTCGCTGATACGGGCTCTCTGGGCTGCGTCGAGACTGTTAGCGTAAAGCCGGCAGCGACTCAAAAACCGAGTCGCGCTGGCGATCGACTCCCCCGCCAATTCTTCTAACCAATAGTCGATTTGCCGGTCAACGAACGCGCTCTTCTCCTCCAATAGCGTCAACATGTATTGCTTTACCGCGGGATCCAGTTCTCCCGGCAATCGCCCCCTCGGGCCGCACCGCGCAACAGCAATCAACGCTTTGCACGTGACTCGCTCAGGGGGAAGCTTCGCAACAACAACCTCGCGCGCCACATCGAGGCTCCTCCGGAGTTCGCGGCGGTCTGCATCGCTTCGCCCTCTCGAACCCCGATTTCGAGAATTGAAATCCTGAAGCCATCCGTTGTCGTGTATTTTCAACTTAGCGTACAGCTTTAGATTGCGCTGCCGCGCGACGCGTAATCTTCTCTCTGCTGGAGCAGATTCAACACAAGCACGCCATTCCGCGCGGAGAGCCATGCGACAAGATTTGGACAGTGGGATTGCTTCCAGCAAATGCGCCCTCATCCAGTATCCTGCCGCACCGTTGGCGATTCCAATTTTCTTTCCGGCGGCAATCGCGGTCATCCCCCCGCGAACAAGCTTTCTAAAAGCAGTCTCGTACCGAGGTCCAAACCGGATCACTCTATGGTCGTAAAGCTTCCGGTCGCTGTCGATCCTGAAGGTGATCGATATGCCGCACGTGCAGTCCGCGATGTATCTCCCGCTCGTCTTGCCAAACCGCATATCGCCGAAACCATCTGCATCGCGGTGCAGCTTGCCCGAGCAAATCAAAGGTTCATTCAACGCTACTGGCCTCTGTTCGACACACGGATAGGAAGCACCCACATAGCAAGCCCAATATGACAGCATGGACTGAAGAGCCAACGTCTTGAACGGATGATGCGCTTGCGCATTTCGAAATTCAGGACTCAGTATCCGGCGTATGCAAGCATCGTCAAAGCCTGTTACCGCACAAAACTGATCACCAAAATAGCTACTACATGCTTCTACCAGAGCATCCCTTCTAATGAAACCCGTTCTCGACAGAAGGCCAGCCTCTTTCAGCAAATCGCGGTATGGAAAATTTTTGACGTTCGAGCTAGGAGACGTAAGTTCGTGCGCGCTTCGCCTCGCGACATCAGCCATCGCCTGCAATTGAATCCCCTTCACTTTTTCAAACGTAGGCCTGTCTTTTGAGGAAGACGAGGTCGCAAGGCTGCCTGAACGATACGGATATATCGTGTCCGTACCAGCTATCAGACGCAGCAATCCGCCGTGCCTCGGACAAACGTAAACACCAGCCAATTGTTGATCGACACGATAGTGAGACTCGATGCCAGCATCACGACACTCAGCCTCGCATTCATCGCAATATCGCAATCCCTTAATCTTTTCTCGCCTTAACGATTGACGAACGATTCCCTCCGTCACGCAACTATGGCCCGACAACATTTCTTCCAACGTTGCAACGCGCAAGTCTTCGCTCGCCAATGCCATCAGATAATTGTAGGGGGTGTGTCGGTAAGCGATCTCCTCCGCGGAGAGTCCTATGTATGCTGACGTTTGCTGTGAAAAACATCTAAGACCCTTGGCGAGGCTCGTCCTGGTATGTCCATCAGGTAAACCGAATAGAACAGGCAAGACGGGATATAGAAATCGCAATCCCACTTCGTCGGCGTATCGGCAAATACCGCTGTAGATTGTTTCACACTCAAAGAACTTCTTCAAAGCCACGGCCATAGTTCCTCCTCCGCTCATACAAGCGATCGTCTAAAAATATTGACCTGATTTTCACATCATCGGCCCGATCCTTCGCCGCCGGTGAGCGACCACTTTGTATGACCGGCATGGCGATGCCCGTCAGTCCATCTACCCAAGCGATGCATATAGTCTTTGCGAGATTCGACGTGAACACTGAGAAAATTGTTGCACATTGGCAGTTTGCAAAGCTGATTTCTGGTCCCTTTCGGAACACCGGACAGCATCAAGATACTGATTTTGCTTACCCATCTCGGAGGCTCGGTAGCCCTGAGCGTTTCCCATGCCTTCTTCATTGAAATCACATATGCCGCATCGCGCGTGGGCCAGTTGATACGCTCTGATTTTGACGTGCACTGCGTCAGGCCACACTGCTGCAACCACTTCCGGTCATATTGCAGAAGTCGCCGGTAAAGTGGCCGATGCTGCTTCCTGCACAAACTGACGACGGTGCCGGGCGTGGTGGCGAGAGCAACCGTCCATTCAGCGCGCCACGCCTCGATGTCGTCATATGAAGCGTAGCCACCCTTGGCCTGAGTGCCCGATGCAAAACGCCTTACGGTCATGATGCTTACATCCAGTCGCTCTGCAACCAACCTACAAGATTCCCCCAGTTCAAGTAGTTGTCTGGCTTCGCTGCGATATTGCTCCCCAAAGCTAGAAATGCGACGTACGAACGCGTGCCCATCCCGCACATCAAACGTAAAATGCGTTCCGCAGACACACGCCGCGCGTCCACTTTTGAGGTCAGTGTCGAACTTAACGCGCCCTTCGAAGCTCGAATTCACATGCTTGCCGAACCTGGCCGGACATCGCATGACTGCGCGTTCCAATACACTGTTTTCTGTGTGCTCGACGGACTGAATAAAAACCTCCAGTAACACGTGCGAAACCGTCGGCGCAACGGCCTGCCCTTCACAGACCAGCGGAACCACCCAATCACGCGTTTTCTGCCCATCTCGAAACAACCCGGCCCAACTTAGATAACCTGTTCCATAGAAATCAACCAGATCTTGGGAGAGCCTGTCCACATGTATAGAGGTGCCTCTCCACGAATAACCCGCCTCCTTGAGCCGCTCCCTGTACACATCCTGTTTTTGAAAAAACCCAGCCTCTCCGACGCGTCCGCGCAATATCTCCTCCGAAAAACTGGCAACTCGAATGAGCCGCTTCGTCTTCTCCATATCCAATACGCCAATACCGATCGAGCGCCCCCCTTCGCAACGGCCATTAAAATCTCCCCCACTATCGAAAGGTGAGCCCGTCGCGACTCGAGATATCAACAAAGGTACTCGGTGAGAGGCGCAATATGCGACGCCGGGAAGTTGCTGCGATCTTCGGAAAAATGGACGATATCCCGCCCTCGCGTCATCCGATGCGCACGTGGGACAGTACCGGAAAGCGTCCAGCCGGATGAACCTCCCGAAGCCCAGACCTCGCCTGTTTCTCACCCCTGCCACCTGGCTTTTCATCGCTGAGCGCACCTCTTCCGCCACCTTCGCCGAGCAACTTGCCGTGTGATAGGGATAGTTTGTGTGGCAGCGTGCAATCTCGTCAGAGCTCAGTTGCCAATAGTCGGCGGTCTCCTCCGCAAGCCTGTCCAGTCCGCCAGCCATATCAAAAAGGGAAGTGGCACAATAGCCGAGCACACGACGCAAAAAAGCGTCCTGATGCTCAATGCGTTCGTCGCTGACATACTCCGCAAAGACACTGACGAGAAGCTCATCTTCTCGTGGCCTTCTCAATGCGATAGCCATAGTCATCTCTCCGATCGACAAGGGGTACTGAGATCAGATAGATCAAGACTGCTCCCGACATCCGTTCCCCCATCACCCTCAATCAGCCAATAACCGATGCTTCCTCACCCGACGTGCTGGACGACTTGCGTGACAACGCTGAAGACTTCGTGCCATAGTACTTGACGCAAACTTCGTGAATTAGTTGTTCGCGAGATGCATTCGGGTGGTGTTTCTGCACAAGCGCAGTCATCGACGATGCCGTCTCCCTGGGAATGCCGATAAGCATCAGGGACGAAACTGCATCGAGGCTAGTCTCCAACCTGTCATGTCGAATTGACTCATCGTAGAACAGGTTATGCTGCATTTCTGTCTTCATCTCGGCAACGACATCTTTCAACGTATCGCCCAGCACATCGTCATATTTCATCATTGCCACTTTCTTGCCCGAACGAATGGCGCGTATGATCGGTTTCAGGGAAGACATCTTCTCGTCAAACACCCGCACAAACATGCGTGCCGAGAGGCGTTCCTCGCCAGACGCAATGGCTGCATATTGCGCAAGCTGGAACAGTGGAACTGCCAATCCCGCGAGCCCCTGAGTCAGTCCCCATAGGCACTTTCGCTCAGCTGCCGATAGCGGCGCCGCTTTAGATAGCCATTGATATTTCGACAGCTCCTTACAGAACCGATCCCAATCCCTCTCATTGGTAATCCCCTTCCAGTTGATTACCCCCCCGCTGCTTGCTCGCCGCGCCAATCGCAGTGTCCGACGGAAAAGACGCTCCGCGCGGGGTGTCCCTGCGACAAGGACCGGAACCTGAACGACGTTTGTGAAGTTGACGAAGAAATCGAAGAGCGGGTCGTGCGATGCCACTGCATAGAGTGCGTTCTGGATTTCGTCGAGTACGATCAGTCCCGTAAAATGTCTTCGCGCAACGCGATGGACCTTGTTGGCGAAATCGGCAACCGTTGCGCGACTGCCAACTTCTTTCTCATAGTGCGTTCCGAGAAGGTCATCGTAGGTTGCGAGCAGAAGCCGGAGCGTGTCCTTCAGGCTCGCGCTTCTTGGACAGTCAATCTTGATACGAACGACCTGCGTGATGCCGTATCTCGAGTGGTGAATCACCTTCGGCAGAAGCCTGAGCGCAGAATGCAGAACGGTAGTTTTTCCTGAGCCGGATATACCAAAGATCCCTGCGCAGTACGCATGGCTTCTCTCGTGGGGATAGACTGCCGTCAGTTGGCCGTCCGCCGAGACTCCATAACGTTCCTTGATCCCGTCAATTCCATTACTATGAATAGACTGCTGCGAGTAATGCTGCCTGATGAGTAAATGTACCGTCGAAACCACTTCAACCTGAGACGGCAACCCCACGATCAAATTTCCCAACCGCGCAACCGCATTTGTCCGGTACTCTTTTGACTTGCACCTCTCCTCCTCAGAGAATGGTATTGAAACGCTCAACTCGCGGACGATATCTTCGATGCGCCAGTACGGCCCTAGCGCAGAGATCAAGGGGTTGCTCGCATGCTCAGGAAGTAGATCACCCTCATAGTATTGAGCCTCGACTGCTTCGGTACACTGCTTTACCGGTTGAGGCGTCGTCTGAACCTCCGTCACGTTTGCTTCGGTACGCTTCATCATCACAACCTCCGTTAAAGGGACGTCGATGCGACATCGCCGCAAACCGTCCAGTCAAAAAGATTCAAAGACTACCGGCCGCCCTCCTTTTATAAATCGGACATCTTCTCAATGACATAGCGAATGCATACAGCGCGACTATTTCGAATCACACCTGGACGCACCACGCTCGCGCATGCATCCCTCAAAACAGCAACGCCCATTTCGGCTGTAACTTCAAGCACTTCCTCTACGAGTCAAACCTTGTCAAACAGGTCGCGCATCCTAGCCTCGATTTGCTCTGAAATAGCCACGAAATCTGAGCTATCTCTACCTTCCGACGAGTCAGTGGTGTCGGTGCCTGCACTCTGAGGATCAGTGCCACGATGCCCCTCCGCCCGAGGGCGCGCCGAACGGGTGAGGCTCCCTGTCACACGCCGGAATGGCTTGCTACGCTTTTCCGCTATTGACTCGTTACGATCCTTGCCACTCATGACAGCATCTTCTTGTTGAACGCTTACTGTGCCGGATGCACGATCTTGCGCTTCACTACGTTCGTTCATCTCACGTTCAGTCTTCACATCGGCGCGCTCACGCAACGTTTCGTTATCCATATTATTTATATCAGGATGCCTCAGGCCGGCTGCCTGCAATTCCGCTTTCGTCTGCTTCACTGACTGTTTGGCTAAAGCTGCGATGTTGTGCTCGGTTATCGCGAGGCTCTTCTGCATTTCGGCTTTGTGGCACCCGATGTTGGCTGCATTGATAGATCGATAGACTTCAAGTTCGTGGTAAGTTAAGCCTGCCATCCAGTCCGCCTCAGATTCTTGCAGAGGGCATGCGATCGGCTCTCCAAGACCCAGCAGGTTGATATTGCTAACGTCGGAGGAATCGGGAGTCACGTCAACGACCGTTTCTTTTCCTTCGGCGCGAAACATGGCCTGCCTCTCGATCAAAGACAGAGGGCACGCGTACATGACACGCCTGAACTTGATGCCGTTGGCTACGATGACCGCCTTCTCCGGGGCTATGACCTTCGAGCGGAACTCCGCGACATCAACCTTACGCCCACGTCCGTTGACTTTAACGCCGTAGTTCCAGAGGTTCAGTGGGGTCGCCGCTTCACCCGCTTCGACCATCTCGGGCGGAGTCGGATAGCTTGTCACCGCTCGGCTGTTGTAACCAAGTATCGCCATCACCACAATCAGAAGCAGTTGCCTGATGTCCAGCGCCGCGTCGAGAGCCGGGTGTACCCGGCCTCTTTCAAATGAATCCTTTTCGACTGCGCCCGGTACCAAAGACATCCACGTCGCCGGCAGAATACGAAATCGCACTTCCATGACACCTCGCATGTCGGGTCGATACGCAGCAGGATTCAATATCTCCACGCGATAGTCTCGATGGAGTGGCTGCGCCTTGTGCACGCTACTGATCTCACCCTGGTCACCATACAGTTCTTCGCAAAGGATCTCCGAAGGCCACTGACCTTCCGTGATGTCAAGTCCGAGCCTTTTACAGAATTCGACCTTGGAACTAATAGCATTGACGAGAGCCATCATTGCTCCGTTCCAGCAAGGAGGATCAAACGTCAGATGCACGCCCACAATCATACGGGAATAGTCGTCGACAACCAGATACAACGTCGGCCTGCGAAGCGCGATGCTGCGCATGACGCGAGAAACGGGATACACGTCGATGATCGTCGCATCAATATGGAATCGTTGACCGGGTCCACGCGTGTTCGAGAGTCGCCCAGTCAATGGCCGCTCATGCAGCAGATAGCGTCGAATTCCCACCTTGCGCACCCGACGATCTTTGTAAGAATAAGTTTGCGCAATGTAGTACTGCAGTTGCCTTGGCGTTATGCTGGCTCCTTCGACAAACTCCATGTCCACCAGCCTGCCGTCTGCATCAAAGACTTTTCGACGTGCAAACAAGGTCATGACCCAGCGGACTGCCGCCGCCATCGACTTAGACGCTCGAGCTCCCTTCCTGTACTCAGCAGTAAAATAGTAATCCGCCGTTATCGCCAGTATTTTTCGAACCTCCTCATCACGTGCGGGACCGCTCAAGCTTTTGCCGCGCGACTTCCGGCCGGGTTTAGATTTGAAATTCTTTACCTTTCCCTTCCCTCCACAGCAGTCATAGTCGTCTCCGGCGGCGGCAGGCGTCATGCCGCGCTGCCAGAAGCGCCGCAGCACGCGTCGAACTGTAGCCTCGGAATATCGATATATCGCGATAAAACGGTGAATCCGCTTCGCACGAGTCGACCGCTCAAGCAACGCCTCATGCTCATCACCATGGAGCGACGGCTCTGGTGGCACCTCGCCGTCAGTATGTCTATCGAACGTAAGCAACCGTCGGATGAGTACCCACCCCCGATACTTCTCGGGTTCCTCGACGCGTTCGAGGCTTTCCTTCGACCGCCGGTTCGGGACGTGTGTCGCGGCTCGGCGCCGCTCTGCAACGCTCACTGGCAGCTTCGAAATGATGTCAAGTGCATGCTCGTCTTCTACGTTGAACGACAGTCGTCTGATCACCTCGTCGGTTTTCAGTTTGAACGGGCTAGCACGATGCCTACTTTCCGGCTTCCCATGCTCGATATCAATAAGGTGCGTCCACCTCTGTCCGTCGCCCGTTTTCAAGATGATATAAATCGTGTTTCCATTGCGCTCCTTCAGTACATCTCCCGTTGCAATGGACGACGAACAGGTCGCCTTTTTCAGCATAGCAACCTCCTTTTCGATGTTTCAATTACGCATTACTTTTGAGTATCAACATCTACAGTTGAACGTTCACACGTAGATCTTCAACAATTGAAAGCACGGGATTTTTTGATTCAAGGTCGTAACTGATAATTCTCTTTGCCGCCAGTTGACGAAACGCTTGCGCGCCGGCACCGCTCTGCAGCGAAAACTGGCGCTCTACCGCCTCGCAGGCGTCAACAACACGAGCATCCATACACTTTCGCAGGCGTCGCAACAGCTCCCGTTGCGCGACCTCTTCGGTTTCCGACAGTTCCCGCCCCAGCATGTCATTCTCGGCTTTCAGTAACCAGCCGAGATTCTTGTGCCGTGCTGCATGCATCCCATGGGCTGTGAAGATCTCAAACCGCGCCCCCTCGCCTAGCCAATATTGTTCTTCTATTTTTTGCGTGGGCATCGTATCAGTCGTACCGAACCTCTCTGAGGATTTGACCGAAATGGCACGCTTGTAGAAGCGACCGTTCCGTTCACCTATCGCTACAAGGTCCGTGCTGAGTACAACTGGATCGCCCGTATCCAGATACCGCGGATGATCCACGCCCGCACGCGCAGCTGCCCGCAATGTCTTTTCTGGTTCGAGCATTACCTGGTCGTATACGATCAATATGCTTGGATCCCACCAGAGTTCGAGGAAACAAGCCTTTTCTCCATCCGACAGCAGATGTATAGCTCGCAGGCCAGTTTTCGAAGAAGTCAAACGCGTCTTGATACCGACGCCCGGCATATCGCGCGTCCCAATCCAGCGCTCATGCTTTCCTTCTCTCTTCGCAATCTCCTGCTCCTTCAATTTGCGCTCCATCGTGGTCCGACGCATGCGAACGGTCCTGCTAGTCATAACCAGACTCCTTCATATCTTCCGGCTGCAACCAGGCATCAACCTAGCCACGGCCGGACAGCAGCGGCCGTGCCATCGGCCTCCATGCAACCGACGTTTATCGTCCCCGCACTTAACAAGTCCAAATGGGGGAGATTGCAATTTGTCGCGCCTGCGAAAACAGCCCGTCACTCTGTAACGGGCAGAGCCAACTATCGCTTCCTCTCCGCCAGGAGGCGGCTGATGGCAAAGGGATTAAAGTAGGCTGCGGCGAACCTTTCGCGAAGTAGGCGTTCGTGGTCAGCACGCGTCTGGCTTGAAAAAGCAGCGCGCTTGGACAGCTCCGGAGCAAGTCTGAGTTCGGTCGCGTTGATAGTTTCGTCCTTCTGCCGGGCCTTCGTATGGCCACGCTCATCGCACATCGGCGCAGCCGTCTCAACCACATGCTCTTTCCGCGCGCGCCGGTAGGCCTTCAACGCGATGCAGGTGGTTCGCGGAAACAAGCGCGCCGGCACACTAACCTCGTAAGCAGGTTGCGCATTGGCAACGCCCAAAGTTGCTCGAACTGGAGATGCCTCTTCAATGGGATTGACGCCAGCGCGATGGAACGCATATTTGATGTCACGCCACTCTCTTGCGTTACAGTTGACTGCACAGATCACACGAGCTCTGTCAGCAAGTATCCCCGGAACTTCAGACGCAAGTCGGGGCGCGTTGTCGCTGATGACATCGATGCGGGCGATCTGATCGATGCCGACTGCCGTGGCATGCCCCTGCTGCCCATAGCTCGCTGAGCGTGCGCGACAGAACGCGTAGTTGTTCAACTTCTTCTGGGTATCGCAAACGCGAGAAGCCCACGGACTTTCTCGATGTGCGGCAGCCGCAAGACAAAGTGAGAGGCTCTCGCAAACCACCCTGATTCCAAGCGCGCGCAAATGAAACTTCAACAGATGGGCGTCCCCGTATCTACCATCGACGCTACAGATGATTGTCGCACCGGCATTTGCTAGCGTTGTCAGTTGCAATGCAATGGAACTCGGCGATGTAGGTCGCTGGTCGATTCCGTCAATGGCCACGAAGGCGAAGCGCCCAAAGGGCCGAAGATGCAGCGCCGCAATCACGCTACGAAGTCGGTCCCCCAGTTCGGCCTGCATGCAGCATAGTTGAAGCTCGTGGCAGCGTCCCCCTGCGAGTTCGATCAATCGAGAGCGCAACCGCTCGGTCCTGCCAGGTGAGTCGGGTCCGTTCAAGAATCGGACAATGCGTGACTCGTGGCCCGAGCATTGTGCATGCAGTACTGTGGTCGGCGGGCGTTGGTCGGCTGAGCCATTTTCGTCGGACAACGCGCGGTGCGTCGATGTGATCGAAAACGGGGGGCTTGCAGTACATCTATCCCGCATCATCGTCATCAGATCGGGCCCCTCTTCGAATCTGGTGACGTCGTAACCGGGCCGGGGAGTATGGCGCTGCACCGATTCTCCACCGCTGACAATATGCAAAGACGAGTTCATACCTGCCTCCATTCGCGGCACTTGACAACAGCCTCGATTGGGCAGAACATGACTCTGTGCATAGTCGCTCTGCCAATCAGGCAACGATAGACGGGCTCCCGGTTTCCCGACCGAGGGCCCGTTTTGTTTGATATGACGAATTATTCCGGCCGCTGCTTCCGGCCTTGACTCATAGCTGACGCCTCCTCTACCCGAGAAACGGCAAAAATTTGTCGACACGCAATCCGACAAACTATCGGGGTGGACCCGACTTTCTTCGACCAGTCCACCGGTCGGAGCTTAGGCACGTGTTTGCGCGCATTGCAAGTACCAGGTTCTCCGAATAAGCCGCCGGGGTAGCGCCTCACGAACCCAAACTGGGCTAGCGGTCCTGTTCGCCTCGAGCGAACATCCATTTTATCGTTTGCCGAGGCAACGTTTATGAGCGGTTGAATTTTCAACTCACGAATTGAATACGAAATCTCACCAGGATGTAATCCACGGCGTATAGACTGACACGCGCGATTCAACGAAAGCTTTTTGAGAACACCGTAGAGAGCAATCGATAAACGCCTCCGCTGAACGCGGCGAAACCGCACAATCTGGAAGCTTTGAATGAACTGGCGGCCCAAGACGGATGGCTCTGCTATTGCACCAGACTTATGCGTGCGATCGTATCTGTCGGTATAGATAGAACTGAGTGAATGAAACGGTCGAATGACCCGCACGCAGGGGATGGTCGAAGCCTCCGAAAGAACACCAACGCTCCGTGAGATACGTGTCACGCGAGGCAGCAACGCCCGCGCGGTGGCAACTTGACCGGTTTCTGGCGTGAGTCCGTGGCCCGCCTCAGCCGCAGTTGCCGTCGCCGTCGCTGGCGAAGCGCCAAACAGCCGTCTGCTTCGTGACAGGAATGCGCCGTTCTTTTGTCGAGTTCGATAGGCCGGTCGTTTGGGGAATCGATTCAAGATGTCTTAGGCACGCGATTGCAGTCTCGATCTCTTAAATCAAGTGTCGCGCTGGGTTCTTTTGTCTGGCGATTTCGTTGCGATCAGTCTCTCACCGTCGCCCTGCACCAGCTCATCATTTCGCACCAGGAAGTTGGATGATTACTTACCAGTGAGAAAATTCTACTTTCGAAACATATGAATCATTTACATTCGATATCCTAATCTATTTTTTGTATCAATCTACCATGGCCGCCCTTCTGTCGTCGGCTGAAACTCCGGTCTCGGGGCAGTGCCGCGCTGGGCTTCAGGTCCGTCTTTGCAATTGGTTTTCGACATGCGAGTTCGCTTGCGCGACAGCATCCTTGATCACCATTTCTCGTGCGGAACCTGGATACACGTATGCCATTGAGTTGCAAGGAAATCGCCAATTAGCTATGGGCGATTTCAACCTTTGAAGCGCCCCTGGTTTGCCCATCCAACAACGTCGGTTCATGCCACAACGCTTCTTTGCAGGACGCGTTAACTCGCGCGCTTTTGCGGAATAACAGGCCGGTTTCATGTTGAGATACATCTCGCGCTGTTTCGATCCAGTGAAACCAAGATGGCACTTTCACAATTGAACAAACGGGCAACGGTTCAGCACGGTCCGTGATTCGGAGTTGGTACCAGAGGAGGATCATTGAACAGCACTTCTGCACCGCGAAAACGCCAGAAATTTTTTCATCGAACGCACGTGTTTTAAGTATACGTTGAGAAATACTCGGAAATACGATGCTTCATCCGGGATCGGTGAGACAACTCGAACTCTGTCATGAAGCCTCGCCGCAGATCGCCCCCCTTCCTCAGACAATACAGATCGCCAGGTTGTGAACTGAGCGAAGAGGTAAAGTGGTACCTGGAAATACGTCCTGGCGAAACGCCCCTCAAGGCGAATGTCATTCATGCGCTGCAGTGGCGCTCGCTATCGGATGGGATCCAGACAAGAGCGAACAACGGGTTTGTGCTGTTCGCTCCGCTTCCGCGCGGATACGAACTGTCCGAAATGCTGTCGAGAGGCTTACAACGGTGAATTGTCCAGTCATTCCTGAAGACTTTCCGCGGGAACCCGCCCGGGGCGCCATCGGCGGATACCGACCTAAGGTCCTGCTTCATCGAACCGGCAATCAGTTGATCTCGGGACCGACCGCCGAAGAACTGTTCACGCGCTACGATGCGTGTGAGGATCTCGCCGGACAACTCGCAACCTACGCTCGCCGGAAACTCACCAAAAACCCGTCGCAGTCACTGTACGATACGCTTCGCAAGGTCGAAGTCGACGTAGTCAAAAAAGTATCGCGGGGCCAGTGGGATATCTCCTCGGCCGAGATCGCCTGGATCATGAAGCGCATTCGTGATCTGTTCGCTGAACAACGCGAGGATGACGCTCCTGACCGAAATAGCCAAGGAAGTGCGTAGTAAGATGAGGCAACCATGATCCGAGCCCGGGACCAACAGGCTAGGCGCGTCCCTACTACAGATACTGTACTCAGCCTACGTCTGCCTGCCGGCACTGATCCGGCGATCGTATCGTCCCTGAAACGAGGCTTGGAGGAACTGTTGGCCACCGTTTTGACAAAAACGCCTCTCGAGGAATTGGTTATAAAGCGGGCGGACGAGCTTGCCGCCGCGATTACGGGGCTCTCGGCGCCGGTCGCGCCGCTGATCGATGAGCGCATCCGGCGTCAGGAGACCATGCGCGCGGTCTTTGCGCGAGGTGACTGGCTCACAGCAAAACAGATCAATGCTCTTCAGATCTCACCACCCACCAACAGGGCGCAGCCGGCCAGTGACTGGAAGCGCCGCGGTCGCATCTTCGGTGTGACCTTCGGCGGCAAGGAATACTTCGCGGGGTACCAGTTTGATGCCATGTGCCAACCGCTGCCCGTCATCAAGGATATTTTGGACGCACTAGGGCCGATATCCGATTCGTGGAAAATCGCTGCCTGGTTCCATTTCCAGAATGGATGGATCCCGGGTATCGGGAACCGTGAGGGCCAGCCCGTCGCTCCCATGGACGCACTAGACCGACGTGAAACCCTGATTAACGCGGCCTGCCATACGCACGGAAGGTATTTCGCCTAATCAGAATCGAACTGTCGTCAGTGAAGGAAAATGGATCGTTGAGCGTTTGGCACAATTGTGCCGGTCGATCCAATAGTTTTCCTTTCAACTTTCTGCGCCCCTCAAACCTTTTGCCTTGGCTTTTTCTGTCAGTAGACGTTCATATAGCGTTCGCCGTCTACGCGAACACCCCACGCGCGCTGAGCATCAACATCACCCGATCCTGGCTGACACCTTGAGCATATTAGGTGGCGAACGGCCGTCCCGAAAACGCGCCGGTTGCTGGACATGGGGATCCGCCTCCTAAGGTCGTCGTGAATGCCTGCCATGGCTAGCACGAACGCTGCCGGTCCGCATCGTTGCCGATGCTACGCCCAGGAGGACTGCTGTCATGATAGGGGCGGCTCATCACGGCTACCGCTGATTCTTTATTCGCGAGTCTCGTTGCCGATACACAATCAGGAATCTTACGTCGAAGCCATTTTCAGATGTCCGCTTCTCCGGCGTATCGCCCAGCAGGTACAGCACGCAGTCATACTGCACCGTCAGCGACTTCTTGACCTTCCGCGATTCGCGCCGCGTGAGCACCAATCAAGGCTCTCGTCGGCGAAACAGCGTCATTATTTTCATAAGCGAACTGCCGTTTCGAGTTTAGCACGCACTTGCGGAAGACCGGTAAGCGGATCGCCTGGATTTCTTTGCTCCAGCAGTTCACTCAGTCGGGCCGCGATTCCGGCCAATCGATTCGGATGTGAATAGATATAGAAACGGTCGTCCCGGATAGCTTCAAATGTCATTCGCGCAACTTGTTCCGCAGTGACCCGGCTAGAATTCACACCATCTTCGGTCATAGCTTGCGCCGCCCTCTGCGATGCAGACAAAGGAACATCGTCAACATATTCTGTCGGGCGGTTACGATCGGATAGTGTAATGCCCGTGGGCACGAAAGACGGACACAGCACGGAACACCGCACCTGGACGCCCGCGAGGGCAAGATCGTGATACAACGTTTCCGACAACGACACGACCGCGTGCTTTGAAGCGTTGTACGGCCCCATCAAGGGCGGATTGAGAAGCCCTGACATCGATGCAGTATTGACGATGTGACCGCGGTAGGACGGGTCCTGTCGCGCGGCATCGATCATTCGCGGTGTGAATGCATGTACCCCGTGGATCACGCCCCATAGATTCACGCCAAGAATTTATTCCCAATTTTTACACCGCTCTCCCACATCAAGCCGCCTCGACCGGCGACACCTGCATTGTTGAACAGCAGGTGCACCGCGCCGAATTCAGCAAATGCGACGTCAGCCAATGCCTCGACCTGCTCACCCTGACTGACGTCGACACGCCTTGCAGTAACTCGTGCGCCAGACGCTTCAAGCTCTGAAACCGTTGCTTCCAGCGCGTCACGTTGTACGTCGGCCAGGACAAGGTTCATACCAAGTTGTGCGCCAAGACGTGCGAACTCCCGCCCAAAACCGGACCCGGCGCCGGTGATAAACGCGGTCTTTCCATTGAACGTTTCCATTAATCCCCCTGTATTCAGTGCTCTCTATTTGGCGACGATGTTTTGAAAACCACGCTCGCACCACCGGACATCGTGAAAACTTCCTCGACGATGTCCTTTCCAGCATGAAATCAATGCCTCGAAGGCTCCAATATGCTGAGAACGCTTCTCAGGAAACCTGGAACACGGATGCCGCCCGATCCAGGTTCCTTGCCTGGCCCTCAAGGGAATGCGCTGCTGCCGAAGCTTGTTACACCAGCACGGCGTTTTGCTGCGTGACATGGTCCATCCGCACGACGGCCTGGCTGATCTGTTCAATTCCGTGACTCTGCTCGTCGGATGCCACTGTAATCTCGCCGACGATGTCTGATACTTGCTTAATCGCTCGCTTCACGTCCGACGTAATTTCGCCGACCTCCGCCGCTTGTTTGTCACTGGCTCGGATCAAGGTGACCGAAGCTCCGATCAGATCATTGATTTCCTTCGCCGCAGCCGATGCGTGTTGCGCGAGGGAACGCAGTTCGGCCGCAACCGCCGAAAAACCACGACCCAGTTGGCCTGCCCTTGCAGCTTCAACCGCTGCGTTTAGCGCAAGAATGTTGGTTTGAAAGGCGATACCGGATTATCCGCAGCCTTCGGCACTGGCAACGAGAGCCAAGGGCCGCCGGAGTCGCGGGAGAGGGTCCTGAACAGGATGCGTTCGTCCGTCAGGAGGACTGAAATGACAGATGACCTGCGACGACAACTCTGCGAAGTTGAGCAAGCCCTGGCGGCACTTGAGGGCGTGATTGCAGTGCGACGGGAGTACATCTCGCTGCTTCGGCGTCTGGGAACGTGTGACAAGGAGCTGGCGTCCCTCGACGCACTTATAACGGCCACGTCACGTCTTCAGTCGCAGCGAGACTGCCTTGCCACGGCTATCGCCGGTGGGGCGCAGCAATAGCGTCAAGGATTGTCCAGGTCGCATGTCGGTCGATATCGATTATGGTTGAGCGCAAGCTGATGGCATACGCTTCCTAAGGGACCTACCGACGTTTGTGAGAGAGTTCGCGACCCGCGTAGACGGCAGAAAACAGGCCGACGATGAGGGCCGCTACGGCCAACGATTCGTCTTGACGTCCAGCGGGCACCGACGATGTCGCATAAAACCAGAGACCTATCCCGACTGCCGTCATAAACAGGCCAAAGACAAGCCCCCACACCGGCTCTGCCGTATCGGAGCTCCCTAATCTACGAGACATTTTCACCGCTATACCCTCCGCCCCGGACCTACATTTCCTGATTGCCACAGCCCGCGAGTTCCGCATTGGCACGATTTTTACGGCAGCGTACGCGGGCAAAAAGACGTCATCAACGCGCTAAATTATGATTGAGGAGTTTTTAGCTTTTCGCGATCAGACGGACAAACATCCCTGAAAGAGAGGGCAACCGTTTTGTGTGTCCGGGACAACCGTGTCTTGCTTGTTGCCAAGCTGAGATCGCGATGGGCGCATCACGTCGGAGCACGACGCCCTTCAGAGTTTGAATTGAGCCATCCGGTGCGGACGGCGGATCGACACGAAGCCACCAGCGTTTCGCGGACACACTGCTGGCAAAGGACAAGGCTCACCCGGGCGCCGTCGCCGAAAACCGAACCAAAGCCGCCACTCCAGTCGAGCGACACCTTTTCGTACCACTTCCACTGGTCGTCATCGGGCGTCATACGCCGGCCGCAACGGTCGCATGTGCAGGCCGCGACCTCCTGCACCGTCCTGTCCCGGTATTCGAGCATGAGCTACTCCTTTCCCAAGTCCGACCTTTCCCAGTCCGGCGGCACGAGACCCAGCTGCTTAGCAGTGTCGACCGGCAGGCGCAACAGCACCGCGCCCGGTCCGCGCTCCATGTTCCCGAGCATGGTGACCTCAGCGGCTACACCGTCGAGCTCGAGATACATGACGTCATCCGGCTCAAAGAGCTCGGTGTAGAGATCCCACCCGGGCTGATCGCCCTTTTTCGCCTGATACCTGATGTGGTTCCTGGTACTCATGAGTCCCTGTTCCTGTTCCGGGCGTCTAGCCGTTGCCCCAATTGTCCGCACCACACCGCATCGCTCCAGATACTGGATGCGGTCGGCGTCGTCACTGACAGCCGCCTGTCATTTCACTGTTCACCGTGCAAACACGGTTGAACAGAATGTTCGCGAGTCGTTTCGCACGTTCGCCGTTCTTCTGGCCGGAGCAGTGGATGTAAGCGCAGCCTCGACAAATTCCAGTCGATAACCGCAATATGCCCCAAGGCAGCGCCATTGCCGTAATCTACGACGCCCGGCGTATTGCGTATACGACGACGATCACGCTGGCCGACCGGCCGTGCTCACGGTCGTGCGCGAAAGCGCAGCCGTGATCCGGAATGGCTCGAATATGCCGGTCAGTGACACGTGCCACGCGTCAAACAAGATGACGTCAGAACACCGTCCTCGCCGCCTTCAGGTATGGGACGCGTTTGTACATCCACATCGCCCAATGTGTGCCTACCATGAGGCCGTCCCCATGCAACTAGGGCTCGCGAACCACCGTCACTCTCCAATGTTCGCACGTCAAGGCTCGCGATCAGATATAGCGCAGGCGTCCCCGGGACGCTTGCCGCAAGTTTCGCACCGCGTTCTCGTGCCAAGTCGGTTCTTTCCAGAATCACCACGCTGGATTGCACGACAGGGCCCCACGGACGAAGCACGCTCTCTACTAACGGCATCGAAGCCGAAATCGAGCGTAGTACCGGAGCACTACTGAAACCGTTTCGGGCCCTGGTCGCCGCCCGGTCGCGTGCGCACTGGCGTGTGCTTTTCAAGAAACCCTATGCCGGACGGACTTTCACGCTTTCCGGCGGCTGTTCCAATAGCGGCCTGAGCGCTTGTCGATCAGGCACTATACGTCCCGCGCACGTGCTTCGCAGCGTCGACGACGGCCTCGCACCAATCAAGCGCATCCATCGGAGAGACAGGCTCACCCTTGTGCTCTCTGGTACCAGTGATCCATCCGTTCGGGAAATGGAACCATGCCGCAATCTTCCACGAGTCGGCGACTGGGCCGAGTGCATCCAGGATTTCCTTGATGACCGGCAGCGGTTGGCACATGGCATCGAACTGATAGCCGGCAAAGTACTCCTTGCCGCCGATGTAAACGCTGAAGATGCGGCCACCGCGTTTCCAGTCGCTGGCAGGCTGCACTTTATTGGGGGCCGGTGTCACCTGAAGCGCGTAGATCTGCTCCGCCGTGAGCCAGTCACCCCGCTCAAAGACCGCACGCATAGTCTCCTGACGCCTCATGCGCTCTCCGATCAAAGCTGCGGTCGGTGTCGACAGGCCTGTGATCGCGGCGGCAAGATCGTCGGCTCGCCGGAAAACCACTTCCTCGAAAGGCGTCTTCGTCAGGACTGCTGCCACCAGCTCTTCCAGACATCGCTTCAGGGAAGACACAATGGCCGGATCAGTGTCTGCCGGCAAGGGTAGACTCAACACCAGGTCCGTAGCCGGAAGATTCGTGGTCAGCCTGTCATGGACGCGAATCATGGCCGCTCCTCCTGAATACCTGAAGCTTCAAGCGTTCCGGGGAGCATCTTTATTCCGCCGTTTCTGCTACCAGCAGCGCCCCAACACGCCCCATGATCCAGGCGATCTCGGCCGACGAAATATCCCACTGTCCCCGTGATACTTTCTGGGTTACGTCGGTTTCGAGCCTGGAAAGCGTATCGCTCAGTGACCTCAACCCGCGTTCGGTGCGTTTGCGGCCAACATAGGACGCGAGCTGTCGCGCGAGATCTTCACACGCATCGTATCGCGTGAACAGTTCTTCCTCCGTCGGCCCGGACACGAGGTGATCCTCCGCCCGGCGGAGCAAGAGTTTCGGCTGGTAACCGCCAATGGAGCCGTGGGCGATTTCCCGTGGGAAATCATCAGGAACGGTTGGATAGTTCATGGCTGCAATTGTCTCGAAAGCGCTTCGGATTGTGAGGAAAATTACGCGTTGCTCTGCACTGGCTGCATGAAAACCAGGTTGCCCGACGATCGCGCCGCAGCGGAAAGTTCGTCCGACCGCGAGGGGAAAGCCGTGCAGCAGGCACCGTTCGCCGGAAGGGGCCGGACATCTGCTGTGTCGGGTTGATCCGTTCCCCCGACCCATGGCGTGGCCCACTGTTCGCCGGGAGCAGGTCGCCATCGCATTCGTCCAGCACGGGGCCGCCCTGCACGCGGCGGACGGCAGATAGCCGGGAGACACAGAAGTGCAGTCAGCGGCGCAGGGGCCGTGCGATTGCAGGGCGCACACGACCGCCGGGTCCAGTGAAGCGGGATCCGAAGCGCCTGGACAGGACGGCGGATGGCCTGCAGATCAGCCCAGCGGGAGACAGCATGACGACGCTGCAACCGGGCGTGGCCGCCGGACCAGCACTTGCAGGTGAATGTCGTGTCCGTGCATTTGCGATAAGTATTCTTATCGCTAGTGGTGCCGCACAGGTCTAAACTGGGTGTATGAAGAACGTCCCTGTCCCGCCACCCGGACCGGGGAACGGACTGTCCGCCGGAAGGCCCGCTGCCCAGCCCCCTGCATTGCCTGATCTCGCGTCACTCGCCGCGCTGCGCGCGTGGCACGAGGGGCTGACGGCGCGCGCCGCCATCACGCGCTACCTCGACCACACCCGCGATGATGGTCAGTCCTCGCGCAGCCTGATCGCCCGCATCCGTTTCCAGCTTGTCAGGTGCGCGACCGCGCGCCAGCGCGTCGATCTCGTGCGCCTCTTCCAGTGCCCGGCCGCTGAGCGCACGCGACACGCCACGGCCGTTGCCCACGCGATCGACCTCCTGCGATGCACCCGTGTCCCGCAGCCGCAGCTGACCGACGGCGTCGGTGCATGGCTGCCAGCGCGCATCGCGCGGGTGCTATGCACCGCTCGCATGAGGACGCTCGCCGAACTGACCTTGCGCGTGCCGCGGCGGCACCTGTGGTGGCGCAGCATTCCCGGGCTCGGGCGCGCCGGTGCGCATCAGGTCGAGGCGCTGTTCGCGGCGAACCCCGCACTGACCGCCCAGGCGCGGGCACTTGTCGAACGGATCGAGCCGCCACGCGACGCCGGCATTGCGCCATGGGAACACCTGCAACCGGTGCCGCGCCTCGACGGTTCGAACGGTCGCTTCCGGGCACCACGCCGCGCGTGCCTCCTCAATGCCCGCAACGATTTCGAGGCCGTCCAGGCGTGGCTGGCGCTGCACGAGGCACCCCACACCGCGCGCGCGTATCGCCGCGAGGCAGAACGGCTGATACTGTGGGCCATCGTCGAACGGCAGCAACCCCTCTCGTCGCTCTCCACCGACGATGCGATCGCATATCGCGCGTTCCTGCGTCATCCGGCGCCCTTAGCGCGCTGGACGGGTCCGCCCCGGCCGCGCGACTCCGTCGAATGGCGTCCCTTCGCGCGCGGCCTCTCGCCCCGCTCGGTCGGCTACGCGCTCGCCGTGCTCAACGCTCTGTTCCGCTGGCTGGTCGAGCAGCGCTATGTATTCGGCAATCCGTTCGCCGGGCTGACGGTACGGGGAGGACAGCGCACCGCACCCTTCGATACGGCGCGCGCACTCACCGGCAGCGAATGGACGGCGGTGCGCGGCCTCGCGGACCGGCTGGAGGGGTCCCACGGCTGGCAGGCACCCGCCGCGCAGCGTCTGCGCTTCCTGCTGGATTTCGGGTATGCGACGGGCCTCCGGGCGCATGAACTCGTCGGCGCGACGCTCGGCGACATCCGCACAGATGCACACGGTGACTCCTGGCTGCGTGCGACGGGCAAAGGTGCGCGACCAGGCGCAGTGGTGCTGCCTCCACTTGCGCTCGACGCCCTCGAGCAGTACTTGCTTCAGCGGGGGTTGCCAGTTACACGGCGGAGCTGGCAGCCGTCGACGCCGCTCGTCGCATCGCTCAGGCCAGACGGCCATGGCAGTGACGCTGTCACGCCTACGCGACTTCGCCAGGTAGTGACGGCGTTCTTCGCAATTGCCGCGGCGCAGGTGGCGATAGACAATCCTGAACAAGCCTCGCGCCTGCGAGCGGCGAGTCCCCACTGGTTAAGGCACACACATGCGTCACACGCGCTGGCGTGTGGCGTCGAACTCGTCGCCGTCAGGGACAATTTGCGCCATGCGTCAATTTCGACCACCTCAACCTATCTGCACGACGACAAGGAGCGACGCGCGCAACAGGTTCGCGCTGCATTCGGGCGCGTGACACGCCGATAGTGCATGCATTAGGCGGAGTGGACGATCTGGTACCGAACAACACTTTGCATCGTGCCTCAACGGCTCGCCAACTCACCGCTACGAAAGGGCCCTTGAGCAGAGGCAAAGCCAGCTATCAAATGCCAGCGGTTGCGTTACTTCGGTAGAAGCAAATGTGGACCGCCACGGCGTCACGGCACATCTGGTTGACCACCAATGCGAACTCTGAAATCTAGTGTACCCCTCCTGGCGAATGCCTCCGCCTATCGGGCAATTTACATCTGCCTGCACGGGCCATAACTCTTGATGCTGTCTACACATTTAAAAGCTCGCTTACGTTTCAAGTGGCGATCCGCCTACGGTCAATATATGATCTCAGAGCTCGCGACCACGAGCGAAAAAAAGACCACGTTTCACTAAAATAAAAGGAAGACCATGAGTATTGTTGAGGGGTTCGAGCGCAAGGCGCTTTTCAACATCACGCGGGGCGTCGCTCTCGTTTGCGTGACCGTCTTTCTACTTGGTATCGTCGGTGGCGTGTTCTACGGTGCCTCAGTATGGCAAGAGCAGGTCAATACAAAAGTCTCGCCGCAGGAGATAGTCGACCAGTTAAAACCCGTTGACCCGCCCAAAACTGAGGCACAGCAACCTCAGGGAACCCAGCCTCCCGTCGCACAAGGACCCGCGCAGAGTCCTCTGTCCGGTTTCCAGATTCCTTTTTCGCTCCAAAAATATGTTTCAGGTGACAACGCACAGACCGTGCGCAATCACCTCAACGAGGTCCCCGTTGAGGAACGTCAGGCATATCTGAATGAACTTGGAGCCGTCGTCACCGCTGCCGAAGCAAACAAGATTAGCGCGGTTGAGGCAATCAACGCTTATATGGAAGCAAAGAGTGAGCGTTATAAGCAAGCTGCGGTCAAGCGCGCGGAGAAATGGGAAACCCTCAAACTGGTCGGAGAAATCACCGCTGGCGGCCTTTTCCTGGTCGCGATCTTTAGTCTGGTGCTTGTGCTGCTCGCTATTGAGCGCAATACCCGTTCACTTCGCCGTTCGAACGTGTTGCCCACCAAGTCTGAGGAACAAGAGGTCGTCAGCGCATGAACGCAATCAGAAAACGACCCTTCGGTTTTCTGCCGCAGGTCGCCATCCTTGTCGCCGCAATGCTTGTAGCCGCATGCGGCAAAGATGGCAGCCAGCCGAAACCCGAAGCTTCCTCGAATCAGTTTCCTGGATACCAACAGGTGGGCGGCTCTGGCGACGCCGCGCAACTTTGGTTCAACCCGACGGACATCTCTCGAAGCGGCAGTAGCTATTTGATTCACGCGCTCAAGTCCTTTCCACAAGGTTATGCCAGGTTTGATGTAGCGACGAACTGTCGCGACATGACTCGACGGCAGACCGGTACTCAGTATCGCGCAGATGGCACCGCTGAGCAGGAGTATCCCGGTAATGACGCTGCAGTCCCCGCGAAGTCCGAACCGGGTATGACCGAGTTGATGACAACGGCGTGTGGAGTCGCAATGGCATCCCGTTCCATTGCCGGAGATTTCAACGCCCCGGCAGCGCTCGAACTTCTGTACGGGCCATATGACGAGAGTACGAAGACGGCATCCTGGGCGGACGCGGATGTGCCTGCAGACCTGCCGTGGCGCGACAACCTTCAGTTTGCGTCCGGGAAGGTGCTCGCAGTGAGCAGCATGGCCATCTTTAACCTGACCGAAGGTGGAAAGGAGAAAAAGGTCTTTGTGACGAATGCGGTACCGGACGGCGGCGGTTGTCATGCCTGCACGGGATTATTGGGCGTCGCCGTATTTGCCAAAGACGGCAACAACTGGAAAGTCGAGTCGAACTACCCATACGTCGCGTCAATGGGCGCGATGGGTTCAGTTGGCAGCCACTTCGAATGGGCACCCGCCGGGGACGACACGTATGCGCTGATAGTTGGTGGTGACGACATGCATCAGGGCTACCAGACGGCATCGATTACAGCCTTCATTCGAGGGAAAGACGGCGCGTTTTCACCTGCGATCGATGATTCAGATACAGGTGCATCCGACCAGGAGACCCTCTCGACCAAGACCACGTTCATCAAAGGCAAGAACGCAGCTCACTATGACGTCAAGGTGGCGTTCTCGTATGCGTTGCCGGGTCAGGCGGCATACATAGCTGATCACGTGTATCAGTACGCAGGAGGCAAATATGTGTTGGTCAAGAAGGACGATCCGCCGAAATTTGTTCAAACTGCCGGTGACATGACTTCGAACGGCACAGCTACCAGCGCTCCGCCCGCCGCGCTGCAAATTCCTCCGACGATGGTGCCACCGTCGACCGCATCAATAACCCCCAGCTTCGATTGCTCCAAAGCGAGGTCTGATGCTGAGCATCTGATTTGCAGCGACCCTGAACTGGCGTCCGACGATGTGGCGCTGGCAAGCATTTTTGTCAGAGCAAAAGCCGCAGTTGTCGACCAGACAGGCTTCAAGGAACGAGTTCGCCAGCAGTGGAACTACCGGGAGCAAAACTGTCACGATCGTGAATGCCTGTTGCGGTGGTACGCAGACCAGAAGTCAGCGCTTTCGCAGATTGCACAGACCGGACGTCTCGATTAGCGACCGTGCACCACGGGGCAGTTGACTGTGCCGACTGCCCTGTCCCGTTGGCGAAACGCAAGGCGACTGCTTCGGAAAAAAGCGCTAGACTCCCGTGACGGGCGAAGAGGCAGCAAAGACTATGGAGGATCGCTCCCTCGCATATGCTCGTTACTATCCGCACGGGTCGAAGAACAAAACCATTCAGAAGACTAATGAGGACCTGATAGAAAAGAAGGCAAAATCCAACGAACGCAACAAAGCTTGACTGTCCTACGCACATCAATGTATCGCCCCAGCTCAGGCCAGATGCTCAAAAATCAGCGGAAGCAAGCTTTTGCCGGCCCCCTGCTTTCCGTGTAGAGAACGTGCCAAAACTGAGACGAAGCTCGACAACTCGTCGTGCACATTCGGCGAATTTATCCCGGCTCACGTCTACTTATTTATCTTCCCACGCCTTTTACTCCGTGCTCTGCGAGAAAAGACCAAGACTCCAGAATGTGCCGCAGATCTGCACTTGTTTGCAACCGCGCTTCCGCCCGAAGAGATTCGATTCCAAAGACGGTCTTTGCGAGGAACGCCATGGAATATTGCAACGGCATCGCCACCAATTGCAGAGCGCCGGGGTCCCCCGCGTGGCTTAACTTCAACTGACTTAGCGCAAACGGTAAGGTAGGCGAAAGCTTTAGGAGACTGATTGCATGCCAAAGGAGTTTCGTAAATATTGTCTCAGCATAGGATAGATAATGCTGAACGACGAGCCGCCAGGTTAGACGATCGGACATCTCGCATGCATGCCCGAGTACTAAGTCGTATTCTTCGAGAATCTTCGCATATCGCTGCGGGGTCATTTGAACGTTGCTCATTTTACGACGCTCCTTTACAGCCACCAGTCCGGATATACGCTAACCAACGTCCCAGTAACTCAGTGGCTAACGCTGACTGCCGCAAGTGCATGGGGAGTCTTCTTCATAAGTTGACAACCGAGCCTGATGCATCAAGTAGATTTGAAAATGCTGTTCTAAGCGCCAAGAAATTTCTGTCGGCCCCGAAATGTCCTGCCGCGACGCCTGCAGATGCCTCAGTCCCCATTGTTAGCCCCCATTGCGCGCAGCAATTGCTTGCCATTAGAAATGAGCGCTTCGGCGGTGTCTTCAAATGGCAAACCCCATAACACACTAAGTCGACTGGCTGTATCATTCGCGCTCCAAGGCATTATTGTTTCTCCCGCCAGTTTAGCGAACGGACCGTCGCTTTCCGGAACTACTCTGTTACGCGGCATACTCGCAGCCAGAGAACGTCCGTTGGCAGAATCAAACATGGCGGGCCCAATGCTGAACCAGCAGCCCTGATTTGCAGCCGCCTTTAGTTCCGATTGTGTTCCGGAAAACCAATGGAGGACGGCCGTGCCGTACCCTGGGCGTCGCGCCAATTCAGCCAAAACGTCCTTCACTGCCCGGCGCGAGTGGATGCTGAGAGTGCGACCGCCCAAGTCTGCGCAACGTTCGACGACCGCGCTGAAGATACGTCGTTGAATTTCGTAGTGTTGCTTGTACCGCGGCGAGCCATCAAGCCCAATCTCTCCGACGGCGCGGACCGTGGCAAGTTGCTCTAATAGCAGATCCAGTTCTGATGCACGCTCATGCGCTATCTCAGGATGCAATCCTGGCGTGATGAGAACATTCGGAGACACGCCCAGCACCCGAGATGAGGCTGTGAAAGCTTTGGGGCTGGTCGTGACAAGCCACGTAAAGTCATTCCGCCGGGAAGCCTCTTTGTAGACCTCACGGGCATTGGGATAGAGGTCAAGGTGGCAGTGAAAGTCCATCATAGTAGCCCGTCTACCTGAAGCAGAGCCTCCAATTCGGTGATCCCCAACTGAAGCACCCGCCGGTATGCATCCCGCTCATGAGGCGGTGCAAACGCCAAAGTCGCCCCGAGAAATCGGTCTAAACCGCTTTCTCGCACGCTCATAACCGCAAGAGCAGCCGCCATCGGATCGTCCGGTCCACTGGATTTGTCCGAACCAGAGAGCGACGAATGAACGTAACGCGTGCCATCTCGACCAATGCCCCATGCCAAGAACGCGCTCTTACGGATCATGCACGGAACGCAACGACCGCAGTGAGTCCGGTTGTACGTCCGAAATCGCCCGCAGCTGGTCGAGTCCGAAGCCATCGTACGCAACAACGCCTGATCCGCACATTCCTGCAGCATTTCACCTTTCGTTTTGAAGCGATAAGGCAGCTCGAGTCGAACAGTCAAGCCAAGCCCGTCGAGCAGCTGCTGGAGCATCCCTATAAAAAGGGGATGCGTCGTTCGGGTACTCAAGCTAGCCACTCTTCCAGGGACCAACGGTGGGTTGACACAGATGAACCCATTCTCCGGCACAAACACCTGAACCGGAGAGGCAGACACGCGAGAAGCCGCGAGTACCGCAAAACCGTAGAACGCGAGAGATCGACCTCGTGTCGATGGCTCTCGCATTCCACTAAAGCTGATCCGGTGACTCCACTGCATATGCGTCGCACTACCGCCTAGGGCAGCCGCGTACCGTCGCTGTCGCTCAGAGTCTTCGTGCGCAAGCTGTGAAACGAAAAGCGGCTCCCGGCCTTGCGTAACAAGGTCGATACCGCCGATAAGGCTATCCAAGCCCCCCGAGAGAAGTGAGACGCAGTCTCGGTCAAGCACTTGTGGCTTTCCGTCGGGAGGTGGCGCACCACCCTCCACAAAGTTGAGCGTCCAGTAGTCGCCAGTCAGTACCTTCAGCATGCCTTCGGCATGACACTTCCAAGGTGCCCACTGGAGAGGCTCGTGAAGTCCAATGGTGAGTTCGATCGTTCTGGTCCAGCCATCAGCACTTGTTCTTCGCAGGCAGGCCAAGTCGGCAGCGCATACTGACAGACAGAATTGAACGAAATCCCACGCCGCGACGCTCGGAGCGAACGCACGCCGTTTGAGCGACCCACGCCATCTGCTCGCAATCGTGCCAACGCCTAGTCGCCCTGCGCTTCTAAACAATGTGAAGGCACGTTCGCCTTCTTGCAAGGTGCCAGGCAGATGTTCAGGCGTCGTACAAAGTATTTTCATCATTGTGCGAATACCTCGAGCGTTGCATGCAGCACTTCGTGAGAAAGACGCTTCGGATCTAGCCCTTTTGACCCATGCCGCCCCATTACGACACGAACTTCCGATTGAACGTACTCTCTCATATCCTTCCGGTACAGCTGAATTTGATGAGGATCGTACTTGAGTTTTTCGTAGGTCTGCCCCAGTTGGAGGTCCATCCGGTTACACACATCGTTCGCAATTGTGATGGCCATTGCGTCGTGAATTTGACCGTCGGTCAGCGCTAAAAGGTCGACATGCGGGTCGAGCTCGTACAATTGACCGAGCGCCTCAGCGGCCGCGTTGCGCAATGACTCGTCGTCGACACTGCCCGTGTCAGGCATCACCTCTTTCACCAATTCGAGGATGAGATCATCTGCAGATAGATTTGCCTGCCTGACCCGGTCGACCCAGTCTGTGACTCGCGCGTCCGTACGATCCCGAGCAGCCGCGAGAAACTGCCCAAGCGCAGCGGCTCCCCCCGCCGTACGACGCATAGTCGATGCAGCCCGACGAGGCCCTCCCATGCCCTTGGTGACCATACTCTTCGCTGCGGACCGGAGCGCTGACCGCCCTCCACCGGAGAAATAGGCCGACATCTGCGACCGCGCCTTAGCAAACCTTCGATCGGGAGCGAAGTCCGAATCAGAGCCATCGTCTCCATTGCCGGTGGTTTCTGCGCTCGCGTTGCCGTCGGCACCGGTATTTCCTTCGCCATAGGCATCGTCACCGGATGTGCTGTCCGAATCGTTACCAACACCGTCGCCACCTGCAACATCTCCGTCGGAAGCGTCAGACGACAGCCACTCCGGGTCAAACGGCGAACCCGCCTTACCACCTGCGCTTGAAGTTGACGTTCCCATCAGTGAGCCCTCGTCTTTGCGCGCTGGATCGCAGCCTTCGTCGTCTTGCTGATTGACGCGCTCTCTTCCCACTTCTCAAGAATCGGTCGCGCCCAACTTTGCTCGTAGAGAGAGGGAATGATGCCGGGACCGACGTCAGAAACCCGCGCCTCTCCCAACAGACTGGCTGCCTTTGCACCAAGCTCGCTGAATACTTTGCATGGTTCAATGAGAGGGACGACGTCCTCACCTGCGCGCCAAGTACGCTTTGGCGCCTTGAGCTGCCAAGCACGGACCATCGCCATTTCCGCCTGTGCTAATCCCGCCGCAGTAATAGCCGCCGTCAGCGGACCGTTTGCGCTCGTCGCGGTTGCGAGGGCGTCGCGTAGCGCCCGGCCGTCCGCGGTCATATTGTCCGCACCAAAATCTCGTGTCGCAGTGTCCCTGCTCAAATGAAGCAAGGGGCGCAAGTCCTCACCACCCAATGCAGGGTGCAATTGAAGCCACTCGCGGGTGAACCCGTCGTCCTTGAATGGATCCGGAAGCGAACTGCCATCCGAAGCGGCCTCCTCGGCAACGCGAAGAGCATCGACTCGGCCGTCCGATGCGGAAGTCACAAGGGCAGCCAGAGCATTCGCCAAATTCTCGTCGCAACGCTCGACCAGGTGCCATTTGGCCAGCGCAGGTATATCCAGTTCAATGCCCTGAGGCTCGGCCAGCGCCGATCTCAGGTACACCGTGTTCAGGAAGCGCTTCATCAAGCGAGGGTTTGCGTTGACAGCGCTCGATTGAGTAAGCAGTGGCGCCAATCCTTCTGCCAACTCCATCAGATCCAGCAACGTCGTGTTGTCGACTCCAACGAGACTTTGCAGGAAGCTAGTGTCAACCGCATCACCTCGCCAACTACCCCGCAGACGCTCGGGAATCGCTTTCAGCGCCCTGTCGAACAGCATTTTTTCGAAATGTCCATCCGAATGCGCTCGTTCCATCAGGAGTAAAGCGAGATATGCTTTCGCCTCATTGATGCCGAGGCGCGGAACATGCAGTGGAACCTGGATAAGCTTGTCGAAGTAGTTGGTCGCGACGTCGCTAGAGATTCCCGTGCCGTCGAAATGCACGCGGACCGCACCACGGATGAACTCATTGTCCGCTGCGACAACAAATGCACTGCGTTTGAGAAACAGCAGAAGCCGGATCGATTCCAGCGTCGAGATGGCCGTTTTAGGTAAACAACGATCAAGATCGTCTACGAAAACAACCAACGTAACCTTCAGCTCATCCAGAAGCTCTTCGAGAGCATCACGGAACGCCTGAATTTCGTTGGGCAGAGAAATGGGTTCGGCCGGCCTTAACAAATTGTCGAATTCGCCTTTAACCTCTTCCCCTTTTGTTTTCTCACCGTCAGCGTGTTTGACCTCGCTGCGACCAAGGCCCAAGAACTCGCCCGCCTTGAGCACGGCTCTGCCAACCGCCCCAACCGGAATGCCGGTGTGAAGCGTCACGGCGACTTCGCCGCCCAGCTGAGCGAGCCGAAGTAAGTTGATTCGCCCCAACAGCCGCTTCGCCTTTGTCAGCAACGTCGCATTGGATTCTGCCAATTGCAACACCTTGTCGCCGACCAGTTGTAGAAGCGCGCTTCGTGCACCTTCAAAATCCTGATACAGCCATGGATTAAAGGTGACCACAACATAGGTATTTTTTCCCGGGACATTGGACTGACTCAGCCGGGCTTCAATCATCCTGACCAGAGATGTCTTGCCTGCTCCCCATCCACCGGAGATTCCAACTGAAATCGGTGTTCCGTTTGCTTGTTGCAAAAGCTTCGCGCACGCATCAGCAACAATCCCGAAATTCAGATAGTCAACGGTTGTCTCATTATCGGACCACATCTTAGGCCCCTCTCTCTTTCTTGATTTTGGCTTGTTTTATTGCTATTGCGAACTTCGAGCAAAATCAGATCTGTGGCGCGACGTAAGGACGACCCCACATGATTACCGTGGTATAGACCTGAGGACTGCAACCGCCCGGTTTAGACTGACTTCATCTCGCAGCGCGACATGATAGCGCAGCCGCGTACAGGGCAGCTGCCAAATCAAGCGATCCTGTGTACACAGGATCTCTGCCCCTAAGGGAGCCGTTACAGCGAGACGGGACGTGTGATGTACCCTGTCAGCATCGCTACTGCGAGGCAAGTCACATTTACAACGCCATGCGAGAGGTTAACTGCTCCGCGAGTTGCTTCTTCCATTGGATCATCGTCGTCTAAACGCTCTCGCGCTAGGCTCCAGACGTACAGAATTCCAATGAAGGCGGCATATCCCAAGAAGTGCTTTGGTGGTTCTCGAAGAAAGATCGCCAATGCAGGGATGAGGAACAGCACAGAGGTGAAGGGGCTGCCCTTCGCGCCGCCCGTGCCGATCATCAAGATGCTGACACACACGATATCGAGCGAAAAGACTGCGAGCAACCCATGGGCGGCTGAAAAGGTAGGCAATACCAAATCACCCAAAATCGGAGACCACACTGGATAGAAGTCGTGCGTGAAAACAACCGCAATCATGCTAGCGAGCACCAGCATCACGATTAGTAGAAGTGCGCTCGCACGACTCATGCGATTCTTACCAACGCCGGCTGGAAAGAAAACAACACCTAGCGTGATGATGATCAAAAGGCAAATCTGCACTACGATGGTTGCCCCCGTTATATTTAGCGGTTTTACGCCGTCCATTCTTCTTCTCGTTCTGTTCGGAGTGGCTTCTCGTGCGAGTCGCACTCCTTTTTCACTCGGTGGCCGTTTTACTTGCAGCCGTCTTACAGGACTAATCCTGCATATGGCTCCACTCCATACGGCTTAAATGTAGAAATGTAGTTACTTGTCGGTGGCTTTAACGAGGAACTTCCAGTATTCGTTGCCGCCTTTGCCGTCGTTGTCACAATTCGAGCAGGGAGGCAGCTTCTTGCATTCGCGGTTGATCACATCTTCGAAGCCGCAGGTCTCGCACTTGTAGATACCAGGCCCTCCCGGCTTCTCGCCGGGTTTTCGAAGGGTGCCGTATTGGGCCGGCTTGTCACTCACTTGAACTTTATTTTTGTCGGCATAGAACGCCATAGCAACCCTCGTAGGCAGTCAATTAGGGGAAAGAATGCAAACCATCCTTAGCTATGGCTGATTCATCCCGATTCAAGCGCGTGTCACGCAATGATCTAGTCTGTCCGCTTCCAGACAAGCCAAACGCCCTACCCGCTGCTGCTGGACTGTTTGGGACAACGAACAACATCAACTGCCGGATGGTCCTCACCACCGAAGAGGCCAGACCGATCGACTCGTCAGGTCAAGTTCGTACCCCGCGCCCAACGGATACCCTTGCGGAACTCTGTCCGTATCGGCTCAGCTGCGACAACGAGTTTGCGAAAGACTCTCCCCTGCCGACTCGCGAAAAATGGTAGAGCTCTTGTATGCCTTGCGCCGACGACAGCTTCAGCTCCTCGTACTGCGCAATCGGAATCTGGCGATTGTCCTTGAAACGGCGGTCTGGAGAACCATTCTTGTTGACGAAGCGCCACGTGTGTCCAACGACCTGAGAGTCAGACGGAACCCCATCTGTCTCAATGAATCTTGTTAGTCGCGCGCCAACACTCAAGGACTCGTACGTACATACAGCCACCTGTTTCCAGCTGACGACGAAGATGCGATCCGGGTAGAAGTAGAACATATTGGGACCTGCCGCTAACCAAGGCACATCAATGTTGCATTTGACATGCTTGACCCCTCCCATACCGAGCGATGCAGTCTTGCGCTTGAGCGTTTCCCCCGCGCCAGCGTTATATCGCCCGTCAAGCACTCGTCCGACTGCCAAAATACGCCACGATGCCCGGCAGCTCCGCAACTCTTCAAAGGCACTCAGAACGTGTTCGTACGTCTGCGCTGCGCTGTCGTCGAAATCGTAAAAGAGGACTGTGCTTCGGCGAGCCTCATCCCACATATACAGCCAAAAGCACCCAATGGCAACGACTGCCGACAGTACCGCCAGTACGCCAACCAAGACCGTATTTGGATCGCCGTCAGCCTGTAACACTTCGAACCACAGCGCGGCAAGCAGTAGCAGGGGCCAGTACCAGACGGCGAACTTGCGCCGCTTATTGTTGATCTCCTCGACCAGATCTGCGGAATCGGTGTCCGAGAGCTGCCGAATGTCGGCCGACTGAACGACTTCGAGGGGCGCGACAGTAGCGCTTCCGCTTGGAATGAATCGCTGCCCTTGACGAGGCTCCGCTTCCTCGAGAGCCCGAGGCACTGATTGAGGCGGCAGTACCGTACGAGAGTTTCTTGAACCAAGCGACGCGCGGTAGATGAATCCACCACCGGACATTGATATGTAATTGCCGCGCGGCCCGGTACCAATCCTGAACCCCGGCACGCCAACAGACACCCCAACGCCAGAACCGGAGAGATTGAAGCGGAACGGCCCCGCCTTAACCGATTTCCTGAATGACAGCCCCATCAAGACGCCCCGTATTTGGTTGCATTTTTTTCCGAAGTATCGCATACGAGGGCAGCACTCACTAACGTTTTTGACGCTTGGGAAGTTGCACTAACAGGCACGTTCATGGGCTCTTTGGCGGCGAGCCGCGCTAATCGCGAGAGCGTAATCTGCTCCACCGGTTTGCCCGACCTCGGTCAACCGCCCGATACGTTCGCGCGTACGCCGGGCAATTGCAGTTAGCGATCGGCAATTGCCACCCAGATGAATCGAAAATAACCTGGGTAATGCAAAGCGCATTTTTGTAAGGACCGGCTATGATAACGTTTTGGCCTATTTCCAAGCATTTCACGAAGCCATGTCCGTCTATGTGAAGCCCCGCTGGTTAAGGGACTTGCTGCGCTTTCTACCATTGAAGAGCCAGTTCGTCTTGTCCGGAAACGTTCGCGACCTCCAGGCTTGCGAGGTCGCACCCGGGGTGATAACTGCGCAGGCTCTCGTGAGCACGCTTGCCGACAGCCTGAGGGAGACGGGTTACGGACAATTGGTGGTTTGGAACCCTGTGTCCGGTTTTGCCGTTCCAGAAGGCTACGAGCCTACTGTTGAGCAGGGAGATGAGACTCTGCGACGCCTCGGCCTGATGCCGATCGACGGTGCAGCACCTGGTGGGCTTGATGCGCTGACAGCTTGCGTCGAGCGCTTGACCGCCTTGCCTGGGCCGCCGATAGCGCTGGTCGTAGACTTTGCCTCGCGACTCGCTGTTCGGACGGAGTCGCTGAGCGCAGCAGAGCACAACCTCTTCACACGGGCGCTTGTACTTGCACACACGGTAAGCGCCCGTCCAGCAGGCGAACAACGACGCCCCTTCTTCAACACCGTGATCTGGGTTGTCGACAAGGAAGGCGACTTGCCCGACTGGCTGCTTATCGGCAGCTCGCGAATCCGACATATCCCAGTATCCAAACCCGACAGTGCCGCCCGACGCGCCCTTTCGAAGGCGCTTTTGCGTGGCGTGCCGGGCTCGCAGGAAGCTTCGCCGGCGACGTTCGAGGAAGCCGAGTCGGCTTTTGTCGACGGATGCGAGGGCCTTTTGCTAGCCGACATGAACGCGATCGCCACCCTCGCCCGCGTCGAAAACGTCTCCATCGAGAAAATCTCTGATGCCGTGAGGCGTTACAAGGTCGGTGTGACGGAAGACCCCTGGCTTTTGATTGGGCGCGAGAAGATACGCAACGCCGAGCCCGTCATACGCAAGCGCGTGAAGGGTCAAGCTCACGCGGTAACGCATATGCTTGACCTGGTCAAGCGTGCGATGACGGGCGTCGGTTCTCAACGCAAGGGCAACCGGCCGCGCGGCGTCGCATTTCTCGCAGGGCCGACGGGTGTAGGCAAGACCGAACTCGCGAAAACACTCACTGGCCTTCTGTTTGGGGACGAGAGTGCGTACATTCGCTTCGACATGTCCGAATTCAGCTCTGAGCATTCCGACCAGCGGCTCATCGGTGCGCCGCCCGGGTATGTCGGTTATGACGTTGGCGGCGAGCTGACAAACGCGATTCGGGAGCGGCCATTTAGCGTCGTGCTTTTCGACGAAATCGAGAAGGCACACCCACGGATTCTCGACAAGTTCCTTCAGATCCTCGATGACGGCGTGCTCACGTCCGGTCGTGGCGACAGGGTGTATTTCTCCGAAGCATTGATCATCTTCACCTCTAACCTTGGTATCTACCGCGAGGACGAATTGGGCCAACGCGTGCCCAACGTGCTTCCAAGCGATTCCTTCGAGGAGATGGAGAAAAAGGTGCTCGGCGAGATCGAGCGGCACTTCAAGCTGGTGCTCAACCGGCCTGAAATTCTTAACCGGATTGGCGAGAACATCATCGTTTTCGACTTCATCCGGGACGACGTTGCGCAAGAGATTTTCGATCAGATGGTCCGTGTTGTACTCGAGGATATTGCGTCGCAAGGAATGTCCGTCGAACTCGATGAGCCTTCCAAAGTGGCCCTTCAGCAGCGATGCCTCGGCGATCTCTCGAATGGCGGACGTGGAATCCGGAACCAGATCGAGGCCCACCTTATAAATCCGCTCGCGCGAGGCCTGTTCGACCAGGATGCGAAGACAGGCGACCGGTTCGTGATAACAGGTATCGCAATCGGTGAGCTGCAGTTGCGAAAGCTTTAGGCCATGAACTTCCATCTGTCGCGGATGCACTTTCCCGTCACGTCCTTGGGACCAGGGCAGCGTATCGGCATATGGTTTCAAGGCTGCAGTATCCGCTGTCCCGGATGCATCTCAGCAGACACCTGGTCAGTCTCGGGTGGAGAGACCACACTCGAACGCGTGCTCGAGCAGGTTCAAGCATGGCTGCCGCACGCAGACGGCTTTACCATGTCGGGTGGAGAGCCATTTGACCAGCCGCAAGCCCTCGTAGCGCTTGTTCGCGAGCTTCGCGGAGTGTCTTCCGGCGATATTCTCGTCTACAGCGGTCACACGATAGAGTCGCTCGCTGAAATTCTTGCGCAAGCCGACGGTTTGATTGACGCGCTCATCACTGACCCATTTGAAATTGATGCGCCGCATACGCGACCGCTGCGAGGTAGCGATAACCAGCGACTGCATTTGCTCACGGATCTCGGTCGGGAGATGTTTTCGCAGTATGAACGCGAGCTACGCGAAAGCGATAAGTCGCTGGATGCCATGTTCGACGAGGACGGTAGCGTTTGGTTCGCGGGGATACCGAACCGGCACGACTTTCAGCGCTTGAGAGACCTATTGACGGACCAGGGACACCTAGTCCAGATCAGCGCCGACAAAGCGCGAAACAGATAAGACAGGAAATGTCAGTAATGATGCGTTTTTGCCCGAACTGCAAGACCGAGCGGTCTGTCGAGGAATGGTTTTGCGCCGGCACCGTCACGGATGCCAAGTGCAACTGGGACTTGTCCGGCCTGCGGATTCGAGCGCCGGGGTGGCGGCCGCACGACGTCGTTACTGCAGAAGATGCAAACAAAGACAACAACGACGCTGAGCGCCGGACGCTGCTTAGGCCGGAACCCGTGTGTACAAACGGGCACCCGATGAATGAGGGTGACCTGATGTGCCTCGAGTGCGGTGCCGACCCCGCCACGGCCGCAGCAGATGAGCACCCTGCTCGTGTCACAGACGAAGCCGAGCGAGTTGCTGGCGACGAATCAACGACGTTGCCCGAGTCGACCGAGACTCAGATCGACGGATGGCGGCTCCTCAGGCAAATTTCCAGCACCGACGGCGTGCGAGAGCGCTATGTAGTGCAGCACTGCGATACCAACCGACAAGCGGTTCTGACGCTCTACCGCGACGGTGCCGAGCCAGACCCATCTGTCTACGACGTGGTCCGTCGCCTTCCGCGCGAGCACGTTCCTGAAATCATCGCGACCGGTCGTTGGAATACGCGGGCTTATGAAGTCGCCGAAGAGCTCAGCGGAGGCACGCTTGCCGACTTGGGTATCGCGGTGCGGGACATGGCGACTATTCGCCATGTCGTAGACGAGCTCGGACAGGCACTCAACTCTTTCTCCGAGGCTGGTCTGCGGCATCGTGACCTGCGGCCTGGCACGTTGCTTGTGCGCAGTCGGGAGCCGCTCGATCTTGTGATCAGCGGATTCGGCTCGGCACGCTTGTCGGAATTCGACCTGGACATCGTCTCTCCGCTCGAAACTACCCGCTACATGGCGCCAGAAGCCATCGCCGGCGGTGTTGCCGCGGCTTCCGACTGGTGGAGCCTCGGCATGATCCTGCTCGAGCAGTTGACAGAGGGTAAATGCTTCGAGGGTATCAACCCACGTGCGTTCCTGATTCACGTACTGGCGAACGGGGTCACGCTACCGGACGACCTCGATCCCGCTCTTAACCTTCTTCTGCGCGGCTTGCTGGCGCGCGACCGCCATCAGCGATGGCAGTGGGCGCAGGTCAAGGACTGGCTAGAAGGCAAGCACGTCGATGCGCCATCTGCCGCGACTTCCGAGACTGATACGGCTGAAGGCGCAAGCATCTCACTTGGCTCAAAGCAGTATCACAAACCCACCGTGTTTGCACTCGCGGCTGCGGAACGCGAGAATTGGGACGAAGCCCGCGACCACTTGAACCGTGGCGTAATCGTCACATGGGCGGAAGGGGCTGGCGTTCCGTCCAAGGAGCTCGCCGGCCTGCGACAGGCTGCTCAACTTGACGGCGTTGACGACGACTGCCGTCTCATGATCGCGCTCAAGCTTCTGAACCCGGAAATGCCACTTATCCTGCGCGGCGACATCGTCACGCCAGGATGGCTGCTTCGAAACCCGCTTGAGGGTTACGACCTCGTGACGGGCGCGGTTCCCTCGTTCCTTGAGCGACTGCACACGGAGACGTGGCTTTCGCGCCTGCGGCGGCGAGCCGAGGAAGTACGCACGCGTGCGCACAATCACGCCATCGAGCTTGATGAGGACATGGTGCGGATCGCGGTGCTCTCCACTTCCCGGGCACAATTGGCAGCGCAATGGGAAGAGCGTCGGCTCCTTCTGCCGGACTCTACTCACTCAGGCTTATTGTCGCTCTCGGAACGCAGAATCGTCAGCGAAGAAGACCTTATCGTTCTTCTGAGCGCAAAGATTACCCAGTTCCGGTCCGTCGAGGAGATTCTCAACCAGGCCGCTGACGTAGCCGAGCGGGAACACGTTCTTGCGTTCGACCGGGAGGCTGCTCGGGCTGAGCTTGCGCTTGCCCGAGCAGAGCTCTTCCGGAAGCTTGACGACCGAATCGCGGGCTTCGCTCGAACCGGGAATCAGTCAATTGACGAATGGGCCGAGCATTTTCGCCTCGAACGCCGCTTGCCGTTGCACGAGGTGCTTGTCCTCCTCTCAGTGCCTGCAGAACAGTGGCTGGAGCCCCAAAAGCAGCAGTACGTGTCTCAAATCCTGGAGTTCTTCGAAAAGAAAGTCGCCACTACGGTGTTGCGCGGCCCGTTGGTGCGAATGACCATCGGCAAGACGACTGGCCGGGTTGACGTCCACGAGCTGAACGGCGAGCGTTATTCGAGCGCCGCAATGCTAGAACATTTGCTTCAACGTAACGCCCAGTCGGTCTCGATAGACCCCGCTGTTTTCGGCGCCAACGCAACTCTGGAAAACCGGCTTAATACACTCTACCGGCAAACGTCTCTTTACAAACGGGATACCGGCATTGACGGCCTCTACCTCGGGTTCCCGTTCCTTCACTACAAGGATGGTCGCAGCGGCTCGCGCCCGCGCATTGCGCCCGTTTTGCTCTGGCCAGTCAAATTCCTCATGGAGCTTGGAACCCGCGGTCAGGTTGCGCTGGCGTTTGACAGCGAGCGCGAGGAGGTGCGGCTGAACCCCGCGCTCGAAGGATTGTTCGGACGTGACGCCGTCAAGGCATGGAGGCTCGCAGCGGACGACGTGCTCGGACGCTCCGCGCTCAAGGTTACTGACGTGGTCGATGCCTTCGGGTTGCTGGCAAGTGCAGAACGCCGCCAGCTCAGCGCCCTTCCTTCTCCTACGGCCGATGTGCCGGTGGGCGAACTTCGGATTGCATGTGCTGGCGTCTTCTTTCACGTGGACTTCGCCGGCCAGGCGATCGGTGAAGACCTGCGCCAGATGAAAGTGTTGTCGCCCTCCGGGACTGCGCTTGAATCGATGCTCCGTCTCAAAGACAAGGCGGCCTACGAGGCACCTGAAGCGTCAGCCACGGAAATCGAGCGCTTCCTGACTGTCGCTAGCGATCCTTCGCAAGAGTCTGCGGTCATGCAGGCCCGGCAAGGCCCGGGGCTCCTTGTCGAAGGCCCTCCCGGAACCGGGAAGAGCCAGACCATTGTCAACATGGTTGCGGACGCGATAGGACGCGGCAAAAGCCTGCTGATCGTGTGCCAGAAGCACGCTGCGCTGGAGGTGGTACACAAGCGGCTTGTTGCGGAAGGGTTGGGTGACCGCATCGTCATGGTCAATGACGTGAACAAGGACCGTGAACCGACGATCAGGGCTGTCCGGGAGCAGCTTGACGCCATCATTCGAGGTTCGTCGTTCGACAATACATGGGTGCGCCAACGCGAGCGCATGGCAGCGAGAATCGAAACGCTGGAAGGCGAGCTCGACCGGCAACATCAAGCGCTCCATCGCGTGGACGACTCGACGGGCCTTAGCTATCGCGCCTTACTCGGCGAATTGATCCAGCTTGAGGCTGGTTCCACGCCTGTTAGCGTTCCGCAGCTCCGCGCAAAGCTCGCCGGACTGGACATTTCCGCATTGACGACGCTCGAGGAGCAGTGCGCCCCGCTCGCGCGCTATTGGCTACCAGCCAGGTTCGAAGGCAGCGCGCTTGCTCAGTTGAAGTCTTTTGCGACCGACCCTGCAACAATCGAGGAATTCAGCGCCATCTTCGCTGGCTTCCGCGAAGCTGAGCAGGTACGCATCGACACCCTGGCTGCCCATCCAGCGCGTTTCGATGTTGACGACCCTGCCCCGTATCGAGCCTGGCTTGATGCTAACGCAGGCCGCCTCGTGAATCTGGACGAGACACAGCGTAAGCGTCTCGCCCAATGGTTGCCTCTCTTCCGACCGGCCGACAAAGCCGACGCACCTGGCCATGCGCACTACGCCGCGCTGAAAAAACTCCATCAGGAGTTGCTGGCAATCGATAATGCCGCCTTCGACAAAACGCTATCGCCAGAGCTCACGCAGTTGGCCAATGCAGAACTCAATGACATCGAAGCAAGGGCTGCACTCGCAACCAGAGCGCCGACGTTCTTCAATCGACTCAATCCCGCGACCTACGTCAGACGTAGCGGGCTGAAAAAGTACCTCTGTAGCTGTGGTGCTCCAACGACTGACGATGCGCTTCGTGTGCTTCTGGCAGCGGCGCGCCTCGAGCAGCAGTGGCGTCCGAAACGCGATGCGTTGAACGCCACGAGCCGCTCGTTGCACCTGGATACAGTAGAACCGGCATGCGGGCCGACACTCGCCGAAGAATGTCGGACCCGCCTGCGTCAACTCGAAGAGGTGCGCGAGCTTGCGCAGCATATTGCGATTGCTCCGCGTGGAGATGAATTCGACTCTGCGGTAATGACTGGCGACCAGGCCCCCGTGAAAAAGCTGCTCGATGGGTTCGAGACAGCCTTCGTTCGTTACAACGCCCGCCAGCACAGTTTCAATGCGTTGAGTAGGCTTGAGGAATGGGTCTCACCAGAGCTGGCTGATGCGTGTCGTCGCGCCATTGCAGAGAACGTGAGCTACCAGGCGCCGCTAAACCGTATCAACGACGCGCTGCCGACACTCGCCGCATATCAGCAGTTCCGCACGCGTTCAAAGCACCTCAATGCGCAAGCTCTTGAGGTGTTTGCCATCATGCGAATCCACGACACGGCTCTCGCTAATGTTCCGTCCGAAGATCTTGACTGGGAGGTCCGGCGCCTCATAAACCGGGAGGCAAGACTGGGCTGGAAGCGTCGCTTCGAGCAGGACAACCCGGAGCTCCTCCTCGACCAGACTGAGACGGCTGCAAAGGTCGAAGCGTTGGCGGGCGCAGATGAAGAGATGCGACGGCTTAATCGCGAGGTGCTGCGCAACGGGATTGACCGTAGCAAGCTCGGCTCGGTACGCGACTGGGAGGACGTGACCCGCCTGAGCGGCCGACGCTCCCGTCGCTTGCGGGAGTTTATTGAACTTGGCGCAGGCCTCGGCCTGATGGCGCTGCGCCCAGTCTGGATGATGAATCCGGACGTGGCCAGCCGCGTGTTGCCGCTTAAATCGAACCTGTTCGATTCAGTGGTCTACGACGAGGCGTCACAGATGCCGGTTGAATACGCCATCCCAACATTGTTCCGTGGCGGTGTCTCCGTTGTGAGCGGTGACGAAAAGCAGATGCCGCCAGCCAAGTTCTTTTCGGGTCGGACGGACAGCGACGAAACGGAGATTTACGACGGCGAACAGCCCGACGAGGACGCTACCGAAGAAGAACGCGAACTTTTCGAAGATACCTGGAACCGCCGCGAGATTAAAGACTGCCCCGACCTGCTTCAACTGGCACGCAGTTCCCTGCCCATTACCACCTTGCAGATCCACTATCGCTCTGCCTACCGTGAACTGATTGGCTACTCGAACGCGGCCTTCTACGACAACGAACTCAGCGTTCCGGTCCGGCATCCTGAAGCGACGATTCGAGAAGTCAAGCCGCTGGAGCTGATTCCGGTGAACGGTATCTACGAACGCCAGACGAATTCTGATGAGGCGGACCGCGTGGTCGAATACCTCGCGCAACTCTGGAAGCGACCTTATGACCAACGCCCGTCTGTCGGCGTTGTTACGTTCAATCTTAAGCAGTCTAACCTCATCGAGGAACGACTGGAGATACGGGCCGAAGAGGACGAGGCGTTCCGAAATGCCTATCGCGAAGAAAGCGATCGCTCCGACGGCGGCGAAGACATGGGCGTGTTCGTCAAGAACGTAGAAAACGTGCAGGGCGATGAGCGCGACGTCATCGTATTCTCGACAACGTTCGGCCGCAACAGTCAGGGAGCGTTCAAGCGCTTCTTCGGCGTGCTCGGACAAAAGGGTGGCGAACGGCGCCTGAACGTCGCGGTGACGCGCGCTCGAAAGAAAGTCGTGCTTGTTACATCGATGCCCATCCGCGACATCTCGGACATGCTCAACACCAAGCGCAAACCAGCCATCCCGCGTGATTACCTTCAAGGCTATCTGGAATACGCGCGCGCGATGTCAAATGGAGAGCTCCCAACCGGGCGGGCGCTTCTTGGCCGAATGAGCAGCGAGCGCGCTCATCTGAAATTGCAGGACAACGGCGAAACCGACGGCTTTGCAACGGATGTTCTCGAGTATCTCCGCGGGCTTGGACTGTCGCCCGTCTTCGCTCAGGAAGGCGACGCCTTTGGCCTTGATTTTGCCATCGCCGACCCGGAAACCGGTTTGTATGCCATCGGTATCGAGTGTGACGCCCCACGCCACCATCTGCTCCAAAGAGCCCGGGCGCGTGAAATCTGGCGACCTTCCGTCCTGCGGCGAGCCATACCAACACTGCATCGCGTCTCATCGCAGGCGTGGTATCACGAGCCAGCGGCGGAGAAGGCTCGACTGAAAGCGGCAATTGACGCAGCCCTGAAAACGGAGGTCGCAGCATGAGTGGGCCGAAGGTTGTTCGAATCGTCACACGTGAAGAAGTTCTCGCCATCTGCGAAGCGCATCTTCACCGGCTCGACCAGGCGATTGCCGCGTGGACGGCATCAGGCCAGCGTATTGGCGAGCTCTCGGCTGAGGAGATCGCAGCGACTCACGAACGTCGAAAGGCACTCGCTGGATTGATTGCCAAGGACGCTTTCATGGAACTGCAGAAGAGGGTTCCGGATGAGATCGCATTCCTGAAGGCAGACGTCACACGGCGACAACGCGCTGCGGTCGATAAGGCGGAACAGGCGGCAAAGCGTAAAAGGCAGGGACGCGATAGTGCGACGGCGCTTATGGCTGCGCTCAAGTCCAAAGGCATCGTGGTGCCGCATGAGCTTTCGTCAAAGCTCGACCTCATCGCCTCGGGCGTGGACGTGGCAAACGCAGACACCCTGCTCGCGCAAGGATTCAGCCTTCTCGTACCAGAGTCATCGCAGACCATCAGCGAGGCACAGCAAAAGTTGGCGACTAACCTGTTGGGCAATGAGACGCCTCAGGACTTTGGCGAGTGGAAAGTGACGAACGTTTCCCACAAGAACAATCTTCTTTACGACCGCGTCGACCGCCAGGTTGCCGAGGCGCAAGTGTTCCTTGAAGACGCTGATGTTGCGACATTTGCGGCCAGACTGCGCTCGATCGAAGCCGAGGCAAACGAACAGCGTCGTAACCTCTTGCTAGATAGTCTGATCCTCGACCTCTCTAGCGCCGTAGATGCGTCTCGCGCACATCGCTCAGCGATCGAAGAACTGCAAGAGTTCGCGTCTGAGCTCGGAGCAAACGCGTCCACCGAGGCCGCAGCTTTGCTCGCCCGTGTTCAGCAGTGCGGCTCCGCAACGTCGTTACAGACGATTGCCCAGCTTGCTGGTCAATGCAAGAACTTCGTTTCGCATGAGCAGCAACGCCAGGCGGCACACGCACGACGTGACGCAATCCTTGAGGGCTTGGCCCGCCTCGGGTACGAAATCAACGACGGCATGGAGACCGCATGGGCCCGCGATGGCCGCGTCGTAGTTAAAAACCCAGCATTGCCTGGCTACGGTGTCGAAATCGGAGGGCAGGCTGAGGCGAGCCGCCTGCAGGTTCGAGCAGTGGCACTGTCTGCAAATCGCGATAGCGCACGCGACAAAGACGTCGAAACCCTTTGGTGTGGTGACTTCGGCCGACTTCAGGAGCTCCTCGTAGCCGAAGGCGATAGTTTGCTCATTGAGCGCGCGCTCGGTGTCGGTGAGGTTCCGCTCAAGGTCATCCGAGACGCGGAATCCGATACTGCATCAGTCGATAAGCAACGCTCGCTACGTTAGTCGGCCAGAAACTAAATCGGCCGTTCGACCGTCAACTAATGGTAGCGGACAAGTCTCACTCTTGTTCCTGAAAGCGTTGACGACGCATGCCGTCTCCCGAGAGCAACTCGACGCAGCGTCGATCGGGTTGCCGAACAACGCCAAGGTCGAATCCATCCGCGCAGCCGCAAAGAAAGGCTTGCACATCCTGCACGACGATGGCCGATGCTTGAGGAGATGAAGAAGATCGTTGCTGAAACCGGCGTCACGCTGTGCGACGGCTGGCTGGCGTCGCACTGATGCCGAAATTTAAAGAATATAGCCCAGCAAACGGTGCCATCTTGAAGTGGATACCCAAAAGCAGGGTTTATGGCCGTGCTACCACCGTATACTAAGTGCAGTCCTATTTCCTGGACTGCCGCGTGGCTGGTCGGGGAAACTAACGGCAGCGGCCACGGGATACCCCGGGACTGTGGGACAGTCTTGAGACCCCGGGCAAGGTGGCGAAGTTAGCGCCTTGAGACGAACGGCTGACGGGCGACGCTGGCTCCGGGGTGCATCGAAAAGATGCTCGCGAGTTGGGTCTGAAGGCCCCCAGAAGGATGGGGGGCTGGGCTCAACTCCACCAGGATGCATCTCGAAAAACAGAGCATGCATCTTGAGCGTTGATCTCAAACCTAAGCTCGTGAGACTAGAGCGGGCAATCCGTGGGGAAGCATGGGTAACAACCCGCACCATTTCGGGTTCTCATCCAGTATTTGCCCCGCTCAACCCACCCTGCCAATAAGAGTAGCTTTTATCCCGGCAACAACCGCGATGACTTCGGCGGAAATTTGAGTTCCTCCGAAAATCGTTGTACAAGCGGCCTCTGGTCATTTTATCGCCTCAACAGCTAATTACGCAAAATCAAACACTCGCGAGGATGATGACCCCGCCCACTTCTCGCGAAAAGATCTTCGAGAGGCGGATGTCGCGCCGACCATTGTCGGTATTGCTCCGTCTACTTGGAGCCTGTGTCTCAAATTCACACATTCCTTCCCAACGCGAAACCATAGTGTGCGGCATCAGTTAACCGCAAATTCGGGCCGCATATCCCCGCGACGAGGTAGTCCCATAATCTGGCGCGCCTCTGCTGGTGTCGCCGGTTCATAGCCCATTTCACGCACGAGGCGCACGACTCGCTCCATCAACTGAACGTTTGTGGCGAGCTCTCCCGGCCCGTAATACAAATTGTCCTCCAGACCAACACGCACGTGCCCTCCTAGCAGCAACGAGTTCATCGCGGAGGGCAATTGCGCCGGGCCGATGCCACTCACACAGAATATGCTTCCTTTTGGTAGCGAATCGACCATCGATTGCAGCACGCGCGGCGAATACGGCATAGCGTTCTGAAAACCGCGATGCACGCCAAGTACGAGATTCACAAAGAACGGTTCGTCGTCGAACCCGGCCGCAGTTAGCGTCGCGACGTCCTGAACGATATGCGTGGGACTGAACACCTCCCACTCCGGCTTGATTCCACGCTTTTTCATCTCTTGCGCCAGATGCTTCGAACGCTCCGGCGATGTGTGCATGAGCAGTTCCTTGCCGCCAAAACTGGCGATGATCGTCGTCGCATCCAGTGTGCACATTTCCGCGCCGGCATCCATGCCTTTGAGGCGCTCCTCCCACAGAATCTCCCAGTACCCGTTCGCTGCCTCACCAATCATGTCGCCGTGCACGCCGCCGCCAGTCGAATTGTTGATGACGATGTCGCATTTATCTCGAATCCGTCGGTTGATGTCACGATAGATCGACGCATCGCAGGTCGCGCCGTCGTCTGGACGCCGCGCGTGCACCGCTACGACGCTCGCGCCAGCGTTGTAGCAGTCGTACACGTCCCGCGCGATCTCGTCGGGCTGTGTGGGCAAGTGCGGGTTTTGCGATTTGTGCGCCATGCCTCCCGTCGGCGCAATTGTGACGATGACTTTAGGTGCGCTCATGGTTGTCTCCTGGTAATTTGAGGTATGCCTACAAAGGGACCGCATCGCTCGCCGCTTTCGCTTCGAGCAATGCCAGCACCAACGCATCGCGCTGCGCCTCGATGGACGCGCTGGAACGCCCAGCCAATTCATCCAGAACGCCGGCCGCGATGCGCGCTTTCAGTTCGCTCGTGAGGTGTGGATCGCCGAGATCGTCCCACCAGGTTTCGATCGGGCCGCCCAGATGGTCGAGAAGATGCTCGATACCGCCGCGTCCGCCCGATAGGTGAAGGTTGAGAAAAGGCCCAAAGGCAGCCCAGCGCAACCCCGGGCCGTAAGCAATTGCGTCGTCGATATCAGCCACACTCGCCGCGCCAATCGACACAAGGTGAATAGCTTCGCGCCACAATGCCGCCTGCAGACGGTTGGCAATATGGCCTTTGACTTCCTTCTTCGGATTGATCGGCCGTTTGCCAATCGCGCGATAGAAGGACATGGCAGTCGCGATTGCAGCCGCGGACGTTTGCTCTCCGCCAATGACTTCCACAAGTGGAATCAGATGCGGCGGATTGAATGGATGGCCCAGCACGATACGTTCAGGATGTGCGCATGCAGTCTGTATGCGACTCATCAGCAAACCCGACGAGCTAGATGCAATCACCACCGAAGCGGGCACCGCTGCATCCATCGCCTTGAATAGTTCAAGCTTGAGGTCCTCACGCTCCGGGCCGCTTTCCTGAACGACGTCCACGTCCCGCAGCGCGTCGGCCAATTCACTGTGGAAGCTCAGGTTGTCCTGTGACGCGCCTGCTGCCAGACCAATGCGCTCAAGTGTCGGCCAGTGCTTTGAAACGGCATCTCTCAGTCTTTCTTCGGCACCCGGCGCCGGGTCTGTCGCCGAAACGCGCAAACCCTTCGCAAGAAAATAGGCGCCCCAGCTTGCGCCGATCACACCCGTGCCCACTATGGCCACGTGGCTGATTTGACCGTATTTCACTACTTCCTCCGCAGGTTCTGCAATTGACGGACCTTCACCATCCACCGTTTTCAAGCCAATCTTCCAACGTTTCCATACTCGTGACGCCGAAGAAGGGTTCGTCATCAACGATAAAAAACGGCGAGCCGAACACGCCGCGCGCAATTGCTGCGTCGACCTGTCTACGCAGCGGATCGCCGTCACCACGTGCGGCCGCGAGAGCGTCAATGGTTTTGCGATTCAGGCCCGAGATGTCGGCCGCGCGCTCGATTTCATCTTCAACCGATAGGTCGCGCCCTTCTCTCCAATACGCATCGAAGCAGGCGGCAGCGAAACGCGAAGTTTCATGGGCTACGTTCTCCGTCATCCACGCGACGGACCTCATGACCGGTAGCGGATTCATCGGCTTGTCACGTATGCCGCGTTCGAGCTCGAGCCCGTGACGGCGCATGTACCGCTCGGCCTCCTTGACGATGTAGTCCCCTTTAAGAGGAATATCCAGAAGCGGCTGGCTGCCCATGACCTTCAACACTGTGACGCCGATCAGCAGCGGCTTCCATTGGACGGCGCGTTGATACCGAGCACCCAGTTCGTCTATCCGCAGGCTTGCGAAATAGCCAAAGGGCGAAATGATGTCGAAGTAAAATTCGAGAGTTGCAGTCGATGTCATAGTGAAGGGCACATAAGATTGGCAGACCCCGGTCTCACCGCGTCCATTCGATTGCGACCGGGAGATCGCCCAATGTCCTTCTTAACTGCTCAACCGAGACACTATCCACGGCCCCCGGAATCGAGACGCCGGCCGTCACACGTCCCGCGGTTTCAGTGCAGGTTACATCGACAGGAACACCGGGCAATTGCCGGCCAATGAGTTCCTGAATCTTGATCTGTGCCGCCATCGCACGAAGCGCAGGTTTGTAGATCTTGCCAATTGCGGTCAGCGGCAGTGCATCAAGCACCACAATCCGTTTCGGCATTGCCGACGGTTCGAATATCCGCGGCTTGACCGCTTCGAGCAGCGAGACGGTATCGCGCGTCGCGCCATCGCGCAGCACGACGAACACAACAGGCAATTCACCGGCGTACGCGTCTGGTTCACCCACTGCCGCGCAAACCAGAACGTCATCCAAGCCTTGGACCGCTTCTTCGATTGCGCGAGGGTCGATGTTGTGCGCGCCGCGAATGATCAGGTCCTTCGCGCGGCCGGTCAGGAAGATGCGCCGGTCATCGTCGACGTAGCCGAGGTCTCCGGACAATAGCCAGCCGTCCTGCGTGAACGTTGAAGCGTTTAACGTGGCATCCAGATATCCTGCGCTCACATGCGGACCGCGAATCGCAAGTTGCCCGACTTCCATTGCGCCACAAAAGCGACTCACGTTCGTCTCACACGCGTCCTCGACGGGAATTGCAACTACCTTTGTATAAGGTAGAGGCAAGCCGACCGATCCCGGAACGCGAGGCGCGCCGGCAGGCTCGATCGACACGACACCGACGCACTCCGTCATTCCGAAGATGTTGCGCACGGGAATACCGAAAGCGTTTTCGAAACGGGCCGCGAGGTCAGTAGGCAAAGGCGAGCCGCCGGTCAGCGCGACACGCACGGGGCTCGCCGTATCGCCGCACTCACAGTTCAGCAGTGCCGACAGCACGGTCGGCACACAACCCAGATGCGTGACACCGTACCGCCTCGCAAACGACCAGATGGATTGGACAAAGGCGGCATTGCGCATACCGGTCAGCGTCGGGATAAACACCGAGCCGCCGGCCGCGAGCGCAGAAAGCCCATACACAAAAGCACCCGCGACGTGAAACAAAGGAAATCCGTTGAGCATCCGGTCGCCCGCGCCGAAATGATAGTAACGCGAAGCGAACCAGCTGGTATGGACCTCATTACGATGCGAATGAGTTAGCAGTTTCGGTAGACCCGTGGTACCGCCAGTGTGATAGATCGACGCCACCGTATCCGCCGCCACTTCGGCAAGCAAAGCATCGTCTGCCGCAAATCCACGTAAGCATGTCTGAAAGGAGGAAGGCGCCGGGCGCCGCTCGTCGGGGTCCATCTCGAACACGTGCTCGATGCACTCGGCGAGTTCGAGCGCTTCACGAAGCCGTGTGTAAATCGGCAGTTCGTCGGTCTCGCCAAGCACCACCGCGACGCGCACCTTTGCAGCGCGAAGCAGTTGCGCGATATGGTCGGCGCCGAGCAGATAATTGACCGGAAATGCGCAGCCCGCGAGCTGCGCGCCCCACATGGCGACCTGAACAGCGGGCATATGCGGCGCAATAATGGCGACCGGCTCGTCGCGCTGCACGCCGCATGCTCGAAACATCGTGCCGGCACGCAACACGAGGTCAAGCAACTGTCGATGAGACACACGCAACACATTCGCGTCAGGAGATGCATCCACGCCGGCGTTGGCCGAGTGGAGATACATCAGCGCGTCGGCGTTTTCGAAACGCTCGGCATTGAATTGCAGCAGGCGCGGCACCGTTTCGACGGGAACCACTTCACTGTAGGTCATCCGTTCCAGCAGTTCGATGTTGTCCGCACTATCGATCCAGCACGACTGGAGATTTCCAGTTGTCGCATTCATCCTGTCTCCTCCGGTACCCGAACAGCCCGCGCAAGGCGCACGGGCGTTTTTTGTCGAGCTTCGCCACGCTGTCTTCGCCTTGTCGAAGTTGCGCTCGTTCAGCGCGCTTTTCGGCTCAGGAACGCCTCCATTCGCTCCCGAGCATCCGGCGTACTTTGCATCAATGCCGCAGTAAGCGACTCCGCGAACAGTCCGTCACTCATCGCCATGTCGTGAATGCGAGCCACAGCATTGATCGCGGCCCAATTGGACAGAGTGCTATTGCCCGCAACGTCCGCGGCGAGCTGCTTTGCCATAATCATGCCGCCGCCGGGCGCGGCGAGGTAGTGCCCCAGACCAAGCCGGTAACCCTCTTCGGCCGAGTACTTGCGTCCCGTCAACATCATCTCCGTCATACGGTCCGGACCGATGACCCGGGCGACTCGCACCGACGCACCGCCGCCTACGAAGATGCCGCGCTTGCCCTCCGGCAACTGAAAAAAGGCATTCGTTTCGATCACGCGCACGTGTGCGGCAAGGGCTAGCTCAAGGCCGCCGCCAATTACGCCGCCCTGCAAGGCGGCAATCACCGGCTTACCGGAGAACTGGATGTCGTGAAACACCTTGTGCCAGCGCTGCGACGTTCTGAGCACATCGAGCGGCTTTCGAACACTGTTTTCACCGAGATCGAGACCGGCGCAGAAATGCTCGCCCGCACCCGTCAGCACAACGGCGCGAATGTCATCGTCAAGCGCGCAGAAGGCTGAATCGAGCGAGTTGACCAGTGCATTGTTCAGTGCGTTCCGTTTGTTTGGGCGATCGAGTTCGATAAAAGCGATTGAATCTTCGATACGGACCCGGAGATGTTCAAGCGTCATGTAAGCACCCGCCATTGGTCGTTTTTTTATATCTTATAAGATATTTTTTGAGTTTTATGAAAAAAGAGCGAGGATAGGGAAATCCCCTATCGATCGCTTATTATGAGGCCCGGGTATACGTGCGTGTCGCAAATTCCAGCTTAAACATATCTTATAGTATATCTACAACGACATCAGGAGACACTCCATGCACGCGTGCTTGACTGGTCTATTGAAGGTATCGCTGATTGCGGCATCGCTGGTCGTGGCGGCGTCGAACGCTCAGGCACAGATCCGCATTGGCATGGTCGTCTCGGCAACAGGCCCAGCAGCGTCGCTCGGCATTCCCGAGAAGAACACTGCGACCCTCTTCCCTCCCGTGATCGCTGGCCAGAAGGTTGAATACGTCGTGCTCGACGATGCATCCGACGCCACCGCGGCGACGAAGGCAATGCGCAAGCTCGTGACCGAGGACAGGGTGGACGCTGTCATCGGGTCGACCCTATCGCCAAACTCCATCGCCATGACGACAGTCGCTGCCGAAAGCGGAACACCGCTCGTCAGCATCGCCGGCGCATCAAGCATCGTAGAGCCGATGGATAAACAGAAGGCCTGGGTATTTAAAACACCTCAACACGATTCGTTGATGGCCGCCGCGATTACCCAGCATATGAAAGCGGCGGGCCAGAAGACGCTCGGCGTCATTGCACAGGGCGATGCATACGGCGACGGCTGGTTACGCGAAATTACGAAGGCTGCTACACCGCTCGGCATCCGAATTGTTGCCACCGAGCGATACGCACGTACCGACTCGACGGTGATGGGACAGGCGCTGAAAGTCCTTGCAACGCAACCAGACGCCGTCCTCGTTGCCGGCGCAGGTACGCCCGCTGTACTGCCAGAGAAAACGCTACGTGAGCGAGGCTACAAAGGCGCCATTTATCAGACTCATGGAATCGCTAACAACGATGTCCTGCGAGTCGGCGGCAAGGACATGGAAGGCACCGTGCTGCCAGTTGGTCCGGTATTGGTCGCAAGGCAATTACCAGACGGTTATCCGTCAAAGGCCGCGGCCATTGCCTACACCGACAGGTATGAAACTGCGTACGGCAAGGGGTCCGTTTCAACCTTCGGCGCACACGCATGGGACGCCATGCTTCTGCTCGAAGCCGCGATCCCGTCCGCGTTGAAAAAAGCCAAGCCAGGCACGCCGGAATTCCGTACGGCACTTCGCGATTCACTGGAAGGCGTGCAAAACCTCACAGTCACGCACGGCGTGATGAACCTCTCGCCATCGAATCACAACGGACTCGATGACCGCGCTCGCGTGATGGTCGTCATCAAGGATGAACACTGGAAACTGCTTGGAGATTGAGGTCGGCGCGGCAATTCGAACGCGCTTGTCGGGCAGATGGGCGCACAAACATAGAAATTATCGGAGACGAACCATGCAAACCTGTATCTGGCGGAAGAAAGTCCTCTGGTGCGCGCAAGCTGCTTCCTGCGCCGCGGGGGTCGCGATATTGTCAGCCTGCGGTGGCCATTCGGATACTTTGAACGCGCCACCAACCGCTGCTCAACAATGCAGTTCACTTGCGAACGCCAACGTACCTGCAAGCGCAATCGGCCTTCCCACCACGGGTGCCCATGTAACGGCCACCGCGCTGGTCGCCGCCAGTGGGACCGGTGTGGCCGCCGTCGGAGAATATTGCCAGGTGCAAGGCAGCATCGCACCGGTCGACAGCAGCGCACCGCCGATCAAGTTCCAGTTGAACCTGCCTACGCAGTGGAACAACAAGGCGTTCCAGTTCGGCGGCGGGGGCTTCGATGGCACCGTCGTGACGGGTCTGGGACCCTCCGTAGGCGCACCGCTAGCGCTCACCCCGCTCGGCCGCGGCTACGCCACATTCGGCAGCGACTCGGGCCATGCGCTCAAGTCTCCGCCGGACTTCGCGAATGAAGCGGCGGCTTATGACATGTCATTCGCGCTGAATTCAGAAGCCCTGCACAACTACGCCTCCGACCAGATCAAAAAGACTCACGACACGGTCATGTACCTCATCAAGCAGCGATATGCGAGCCTGCCGTCGCACACCTATTTCGCCGGCGGTTCGGGAGGCGGCCGCGAAGCCTTCGCGGCGTTGCAGAAGTGGCCGCAGGACTATGACGGCGTGATTGCCTATTATCCGGCGTGGCCACTGAACGAGATGTTGCTGAACTACGGTAAGGTTGCGCGCGCTTGGGCCGCACCGAATGCCTATGTCGATGTCGCCAAACAAACGCTGCTCTACAACGCCGAGATTAGTGCATGCGACGCGCTGGATGGCGTGACGGACGGCATCATCAGCAATGTGAAGGCCTGTACGTTCTCGCCGGCTACGCTGCGTTGCCCCGGTGGCGCAGATACAGGCGACACGTGTCTCTCAGACGCCCAGATCAGTGCCTTGCAGACCGGCATGGGGAGCGGTCTGACATTGACTTACAGCGTGCCCAGCGGTGAAACACAGTACCCTGCCTATAACGTTTTCTCCGGTGTTGATCTTCGCAACCTGGAAGCTGGCACCACTGCACCCGCATATCCACCAACGGCGACCATGCCGTTTGCAGCCTTGATCTCGGCCTCCTTCGTCAGATATGGCATCGTCCAGGATGCGAATTATAATTATCTCACCTTCGATCCGCTGAATCCGGGCATCTACCAGTCGGCGGTGGCATCCATGTCGACACTGCTTGACATGAATGCCACCGACCTGTCCGCCTTCCAGAAACGCGGTGGCAAGCTGTTCGTGGTACATGGAGCGGCTGACGCGACGATACCAACGGCATCAAGCGAGCAGTACTATGCCCGCGTCAACGCTACGATGGGTCCAAGTACCGTTGGAAGCTTCTTCAAGTTCTACGAGGTGCCCGGATACGCACATGGCTTCGGGCAGTTCAATGGATCGTGGGATTCAGTGAGCGCCCTTGAGGGCTGGGTAGAACGTGGCACGGCCCCTACAAATCAGACAGTTACCGACGCAAATCCAGGAACTGCTCGGGCGCGGCCGCTGTGTGAGTACCCATCGTGGCCGAAATACAACGGCTCCGGCGACCAGAATGCAGCGACGAGTTACACCTGTGTGAGTTCGTAAGGAGGCGCAGGTCGCGGGTATCGACGTTCTACCCGTGGCCCTGCACGGAAGATCGTGTTGACGAAGCAACGTGTAATGGGGCGGAGTAAGATACCACTTTCTCTCAGCTCCGCGCTCATGCCGCCCCGAACCTCATCCAAGTCACACACGAACGCTGAGCCGTCGGATGCAGATGAGCTCTTGGCCAATCTGGCTCGGCGCATTCGCACACTGCGGGCTCAACGGGGCATGACCCGGAAACAGTTGGCGGAGCAGTCCGGCGTCTCTGTGCCTTATCTCGCGCGCGTCGAGGGCGGCGTTGGCAACGTCTCACTGGCTTTGTTGCATAAGCTGGCGTCGGCCCTCAATGTGTCGATTGAGGCGTTGCTGTCAGACGACGCCATCTACAGCGGTGATTTGTTGATTCTGGTCGAGTTTCTGAAGCAGCAGTCGCCCAATGTGCTGTCACGGCTCCGGCGTCAGATCATGGCGCAGCCAGCGTCAGAGCCTGGCGCCCGCAACCGCATCGCGCTAATAGGTCTGCGCGGCGCGGGAAAGTCTACTGCCGGCCCTAAGCTGGCCGACAAACTCGGTGCACCTTTCATAGAACTGGACAAGGAGATTGAGCAGGTCTCCGGTATCGATATCGGTGAGGTCATCACGCTTTATGGGCAAGCCGGTCTGCGCCAGATCGAAAGGCAATGCGTTGAAGACATCGTAAAACGGCATCAGCGTGTCGTGCTGGCGACGGGCGGCGGTATCGTTTCTGAATCAGGCACGTATGAAATCGTACTGCGATCCTTTTTCACAATCTGGATGAAAGCACGGCCGGAAGTTCACTTTCACCGCGTGATGAAGCAGAAAGATGCCCGCATAGCGACGCCGGCTCTCCGTAACGAAGCTCTCGATCATATCCATCGAATGCTGGACGCGCGCGCTTCGCTCTATCAGCTTGCGGACTCCATTCTGGACACATCCGACCTTAATTCCGATGAAGTCCTACAAGAGCTCATTGCACTTTGTGCTCCCGTCGATGCCGTTGAACACGGGTCATGAATCTAATCCACCTCTCGTACTGAATCGAAGGCTCGTTATCAAGTACCAGCGTTGAAGCAGCTCATCTTGTCGAGAGTACGTCAGTCAGCCCACCGTACAGAATCGTGACCCCGCCTGTTGCGAAATTCGCCGTATCTGCAGCTACTCGCTGCCCTATTTCGGACTGCAATGCTGCTTCAATTGACTCGGCGCTCACGAAACTTCCCTGCCATATGCAAAAATAAGGGGATGCCTCTCCTACTCCTGCAGGCTCAAACATGTAGCAACTGGTCAGCAGGCCCGGCAGCCCCGCGGTTTGCGGGAGATGCACTTCCAGGTAGTAACGTTTGAACTCGTCTGGTGAAACGGGCGGCGGGTAGAAGACGAAGAGGGTATGCATTTCTTTGCGCCTAATGGGTCATGGACTGACTAAAATTCGGGCTGGCAGTTTCCTGCTTTGGAGCCAGCATGCGAACGCACGCGCGAACTGCATTTTTCGATGCTAGGCTAGCCCGCTTCGAAGATCGATCACACGCTTAGCTTTGCCGGTCGCGGAACTCGGAATCTGGCCATGAGCCAGGATTGATACCGCGGTCGACACACCGACGTTAATCTTGATACGATGCTGGAGCTCGCGTGCAAGCGCAGTCCGATCATGGTCGTCTAAGATACGGCAGATGTCAGCCCTTGCCTCGACGGCCAGCGCTAACGCATCCATATGACCGTCTCGACTGACTGTAAGCTGATACTGCGCGCTGAGGCTCGGGAGGCTTAGAATGATTTCTTCGATCTGTGACGGAAAGACATTCACTCCGCGGATGATAAGCATATCGTCTGAGCGTCCCGTAATCTTCGCCAGCCTTCGCATCGATCGCGACGTTGGCGGCAATAGTGAACTCAGATCCCGGGTGCGGTAGCGAATCATTGGCATGGCCTCCTTGGTTAGCGATGTAAAGACCAGTTCGCCACGACTCCCATCGGGAAGCACTTCTCCGGTTATCGGATCGATAATTTCCGGATAAAAATGGTCCTCCCATATGACCGGCCCGTCCTTGCTCTCGATACACTCGCAGGCTACGCCCGGCCCCATTACCTCAGAGAGCCCGTAGATGTCCATCGCGTCGATTCCAGCCCGGACTTCGATCTCGTTGCGCATGGCCTGTGTCCAAGGCTCCGCGCCAAAAATGCCTAGCGTTAGCGAACTCTCCATGGGATCCATACCCTGCCGTTCCATTTCGTCGAGCAGATTCAGCATGTACGATGGAGTGACCAGAATGATCGTGGGCGAGAAGTCACGTATCAATTGCACCTGCTTCTCTGTCTGGCCGCCTGACATCGGCACGACCGTACAGCCGAGCCGCTCCGCGCCGTAGTGGATGCCGAGGCCGCCCGTAAATAACCCATATCCAAACGCATTGTGCAGCGTGTCTTCCCGACGCCCACCTGCCGCGCGAATGGAACGGGCTACCACGTCGGCCCACGTATCGATGTCTCTAGAGGTATATCCGACAACAGTCGGCCTCCCCGTGGTACCGCTCGACGCATGCACGCGAACAAGCTCTTCGCGCGGTACCGCGAACATTCCGAAAGGATAGTTTTCCCGAAGATCATTCTTTGATGTCGTGGGGAACTTCGTAAGCGGTCCATAAACCACGCCCTTCCCACGCGCGGCTGATTCACAGAGGCTACCTGTCCATGTTCAACGAACATGGACAGGTGTACATGAACGAACAGGAAGAAGGGTTGCAGGGCCGTCTGGTAGTTGGCTCGAAGCGCGACGGGCGACGCAAATATGACGAGAGCGCGAAGCGCGAGCTGATACAGGAATGTCTCAAGCCGGGCGTATCGATAGCGCGCACTGCGATGGATCACGGTATCAATCCGAACCTCGTGCGGACCTGGAATTCGCAGTACCAGCGCGAGCAGGGCCGGGTTGGAGTTGCCGGGCTCGCGAGTGAGCCTGTCAGTCAGGCCCAGACCGAGATCGCTGCCGTCGCGCCGTCGGATGAGGCGGCCTTCGTCCAGCTCAAGACTCCTTTACCGCCGCCGGCACCAGTCAAACCAGCCGCGACGCTCCTGTTGAGCGTCGTATTGCCAAACGGCGTTCGTCTGGAGGTTGGCCAGGCAGCCGTGGAGGAGCTGGAGAAGATAGTCCAGATGCTCGGGAGGCTGCCGTGTTCCGGTTCGACGAAGGGTTGAAGGTGTACCTGTATCGCGAGCCGGTCGACTTCCGTGTCGGTATTAACGGACTGTCGATCCTGGTCGAGCAGGCAATGCGCCTGAATCCGATGGTCTCGGCGCTGTTCGTATTCGGCAACCGGCGCCGCGATCGCATCAAGATACTCGCCTGGGGCGGCAACGGCTTCTGGTTGCTGCTCAAACGACTCGAAGCGGATCGCTTCACCTGGCCGTCGGGCACCGAGACTATCTCTCTGACGGTCGAGCAATTGCACTGGTTGCTCGACGGCATCGATCTGGCAGTTATCCAGAAGCATCCACACCGGTTTTACGAACGGATCGGCTGAACGCCCGGTGCATCTGGAAGGTCTAACTGACCATGCCGAACGACATCGTCACACTCAGTGCCGAAGAGTATCAGGCGCTACTCGCCGAGCGCGACGCGCTGCGTGGCGAGCTTCGGCTGGCGAAGGCTGAGCGTGACCTGGCAGAGGAGCGCCTGCGTGCCTATAAACACGAGTTGTTCGGCGCGTCGAGCGAGGCGCGTGCGACTGACCAGCTCGGCCTGTTTAACGAGGCCGAAGCACTCGGTACTGACGCCACGCCCGCGCGTGAGGACGAAGCCGCCACGCAGGTTGCCGGGCACACGCGCGGCAAGCGCGGACGCAAACCGCTGGATCCGAATCTGCCGCGCGAGATCGTGCTGCACGAATTGCCCGAGTCGGACCGCTTCTGCTCGCACGACGGCCATGCGCTGGTTGAGATCGGTGTCGAGACCAGCGAACAGCTCGACGTGATTCCCGAACAGGTACGCGTCATCCAGCATCAGCGGGTGAAGTACGCGTGTCCCTGCTGTGACCTGGGCATCAAGGTTACGCCAGCACCGGCAAGAATCATCCCTCGCGGGCTGCTCACGGAATCGGCGCTCGCGTGGATCATCACCGGCAAGTACCAGTACGGCATGCCACTGTACCGACAGGCAACCCTGCTGCGCCGCTTCGGCGGCGACATCTCGTCGAACACTCTGGCCGCGAGCGTTGTCCGCATTGGCCTTGCCGCGCAGCCCGTGATCAACCTGATGCGCGATGTGCTACTCGACTCGGAACTCATCTACGGCGACGAGACGACCTTCCAGGTGTTGAAGGAGCCGGGACGGCGACCTCAGTCAAAGAGCTATCTGTGGGCGCAGGTCAACGGCTCGGGACCGCCCGTTCGGATGTTCTCGTACTCGCCGGGGCGTGGCGCTCAGCATGCGCAGCGGCTCTATGAGGGCGTGAAGCCCGGTGCCGTGCTGATGACTGACGGCTATGAGCTATACAACGGCATCGCTCGTGATCACCAGCTCGTGCATCTCGGTTGCTGGGCGCACGTGCGTCGCGGCTTCATCAAAGCGGAAGAGACCGTGCCGAAGGCAGCGCGCACGCCAGACCTACTGGCTACACGGTTCGTCGAGTTGATTGGAAAGCTGTTTGCTGTCGAGACGCGCGCAGCGAAGTGGACAGCGGAACGTCGGCGGCGGCTACGTGCTCGCTACTGCAGTCGCGTGCTCGCCGTCATCGAGCACATGATGGTCAGGCAACTGCCGACGATCGTACCGTCGAGTTTGCTTGGCAAAGCTCTCCAGTACATGCGTGGACAGTGGCCCAAGCTGGTCCGCTATGTCGAGAACGGGAACTGGCCCATATCGAATAACCTGTGCGAAAACGCCATCAGGCCGTTCGTCGTCGGAAGGAAGGGATGGCTGTTTGCCGACACCGTTGCCGGCGCACAGGCTAGTGCAAATCTTTACTCACTGGTTGAGACATGCAAGGCGAATGGCATCGACCCATATCACTATCTCGTCTCGCTGTTCGCGAAGTTACCTCTCGCTTCAGGCGCCGACGACTACGCGGCGCTCATGCCGTGGGCGCTGCCTGCTGCTCCTAACCGCTGAGGGGCGTGGTCAATAGACCGCTTACGGAACTTCGACAGATCCGAGATTTCCTTCAAGTCTTCCGGATGTACACCGGTCGCGTCAAAACTCTTCCGATAATGCGATACGTTTTTATATGCGTGATGTAGAGACCATTTCAAGCGTTGCAACTGCACCGCCTCCAACTGGTCGCGGCTGACGCGCTCGATTGGTTCGAGCTCATAGGCTCTCGGAGTACGCTGAACCATGAATATCCTGCTAGTCGAAGATTTGAGCCGACACGGCGGTAATCGAAGCAACACGTTGAAAAGAAACCAGTAGATCGAAGAGCATCGTGGTGCCCCCAACGACAAACTCAGAAAAGGGCCTTCGGCTGGCCCTTTAGCGCGCAACGAGGTCGCGACTTGCCAAGAGCCTTGCTAGATAGGGCTACAAGTCAAAATCGGAAGGCCACACCCGCTGTTGTTACAAGGGGGTCGAGGCGAACCGCCGCGTGAACCGGCGCGGGCCCGAGATATCCTGTCGCGCTCGTGCGAACGATGAACTTCTTCACGTCGACAAATACGCCAATATGTTTTGTAATTCGGTATTCGAGACCTACCTGAGCAACGCCACCCCACGCATTGCGAGCTTGGAAGTCGGTGACATGCCCGTCTGTCGTATCAATAATTTTCATATAGGTGACGCCCGCACCCACATATGGGTAAAGGTTGTAGTGGGCCAAGTTGGTGAACTGCCACTGCAGCGTGAGCGCCGCTGGCGCGTACTTTACTTTACCAATCTCACCTACACTTGCCACCGTCCCAGCCCCCGTCAGTGTCGTCGTCGGCGGATAGCCGACAAGCAGGCCGAGCGCAATATTCGGCGTAATGTGATAGCCAAACTCTGCCAAGAATGCAGCGTTGTCCTTCACGTTCGCGTTCCCCCCGGGAACTGTTTGTCCGCCGGCTTTCAGACCGACGTCCTCGTTGAATGCTACCCACCCGAAACCCGCTCGCACATACCACGGGCCTCCATCCTGCTGTGCGTCAGGAACTTGTGCTGCGGCCGGTGTGGCCATAACCGTGAAGATTGAGCATGCCGCGAGCGCGGTCAAGCCGGACGCGCCGATCCACTTCTTCGAAACCATTTTGTCTCCCTCATTTTTTGTATGGACATACTTTGCGATGCGGACGTCTGTCCGCTATCGCAGTCTTCAATTGGCGTATGCAATGCAGACAGCTTTTGTTGTGGTGTAACTCTCGACTGCGGCTGCGCCGTGTTCGCGGCCAATACCCGAATCCTTGAAGCCACCGAACGGCAAATTCGGGTCGACCATGTTGTGTGTATTAATCCAGACTGTTCCGGCCTCAAGCGACTCCGACAACTTCATCGCTGCATCGATTCGGTTTGTCCACACGCTCGCACCGAGGCCGTACACGCTGTTGTTGGCTTCGACGATGGCCTCCGAAATATCTGTAAATGGCATAGCGACGAGAACTGGCCCGAACACCTCTTCGTGAAGCAGTTTCATTGGTCGGTTGTCATGGTTCGCGAAGATGGTAGGACGAACGAAATAGCCCTTTTCCGGGAGAGCACCACCGCCGCATAGCCGTTCTGCACCGTCGGCCACACCAGAGTCGATGAGTGAATTAACACGCTCCTGGTGTCGCCTTGAAACAAGTGGGCCCATATGTACGCCTGCATCGAGGCCTGACCCAATGACCATGTTGTCCGCAATGGCTGAGAGTCTCTGGACCACGTCGTTGTAAATATCGTGATGCACGTACAACCGCGATCCCGCGGTACATACCTGGCCATGATTGAAAAAGATCGCATCAGCCGCACCTTGTGCGGCAACCGCCGGATCGCAATCGTCGAGCACGATTACCGGACTCTTACCCCCTAATTCGAGCGACGCAGGCTTGAGATTCTGTCCACAAATGGCACCAATCAAGCGTCCCACCTCAGTTGAACCCGTAAATGCGATCTTGCCGACCCCAGGATGGGCGACTAGCGCCGCGCCAGTGCGCTCGCCCCGCCCCGTAATCACGTTAAGGGCACCGGGTGGCAGTCCAGCCTCAAGAGCAAGCTCACCGAGCCGAAGCGCAGTTAGCGGCGTCTCTTCCGCAGGCTTCAGCACCACCGTATTTCCACATGCGAGGGCCGGAGCGATCTTCCATATCGCCATCAGTAAAGGAAAATTCCATGGGATGATGGCACCAACTACCCCAATAGGAATGCGTCGGGTAAAAGCGGATGTCCGAACGTGGGGCGGCAAGGGAAGCGAAAGGTCTAGTGTCGTGCCACTCAGTTTCGTTGCCCAACCGGCCATGTACCTCAGCCACTGAGCACTAGCGCCGACTTCGAACATGCGCGAGTACGCGAGCAATTTGCCGTTGTTGCGCGTCTCCAGCATGGCAAGCTCTTCACCGTTCGTCTCGATAAGATCCGCCAGACGCAACAGGATGCGTTCCCGAGCTGCCGGAGTCATTCCTCGCCACGCAACGGACTGGTACGTCCTACGGGCGGTTTCCACAGCGTGATCAACGTCAACTTCGCCTGCGTCAGGCACATTCGCGATTATTTCTCCGGTTGCCGGGTCGAAAACCGGAATTGAGTCCCCATTCTTAGCATCCAGCCATTCTCCGCCGACCAGCATGCGATCTCTCAGGTTCAAAAACACACCCTCTTTTATGACGTTCATTATGTACTCCTTATAGGTTCACGTGCTATTTCGATGACCTTCCGACTGTCGCGTTTAAGCGTGCGCGTCTTTTATCTGCGACTGCGTCATGCGCGGGCGAACGGCGCCCCAACCAATCATGACGAGTGCGACCATCGCCAGCACCCCGAAGATGTAGGCCGGCGCAAGGGCGATCACACCAAAAACATCGCCCGCGCCAAAGCGATTTCCGCCGAAGGACAAACCGCGGTTAGCGGCAAGGTTCGAAAAGAAATAGAAGATGACGTTGGACCACCCGTCACCCACCACGATCCAGCCAAGAAGAGCGCGTGTGCTGTCCTTGTAACTAAGATTCGGCAGGACAAATGCGACGGCGATAACCATCATTCCATTCAGCGCAGGGCCTACGTGTGCGCGCGCCCAGCCTTCAGGTGTACCGGGGATGCTGAAATGCAGCATGTAGCCGGGGAACAGTTCGAAGCCCTCAAGCAGCTTCATCCACAAACCGAGACCAAACAACAGCGTGAAGAAAATCATCAAAACGCCGTGTCCGGCCATCCGTTGCTGAAATGTCTTGTCCATGCTTGTCTCCTGTTGTTGGACGATTTTCTTTAAATGTTATGACAGGGTGTCACGACCACGAGCTGTGCCGGTGGTAGCGACTCGCAAAAAAAAGTAGCGGCGCTCCGTCGACGCTGCCGCAGGCCGTCACTTCAGCAATGAATAGCGTGTGGTCGTGAATCTGGACCTGATGTTGAAGTTCGCATTCAAACCAGGCAAGCGCGGAACCGAGGACGGGCGCCTGCGAAGGGATTACGAACTCCGGTCTACAATTCACGTCCTGTCGCCCGCTGAATAGTGCGGAATATTCGGCCTGGTCATCGTGAAGTATGCTCACGCCGAAACGCCTCCTTTGGGAGACGAGCTGGTTGGTGCGCCCTGGCTTTAGCGAAATTAAAACGGTTGGCGGGTCCAAACTGATCGAAGTAAAGCTATTGATAGTCATACCGTGAACTTCGTCAGGCATCTCTGCTTCAACGGTGACAATCGCTATGCCCGTCGCAAACTGCGAAACCGCCTTTCGGAATTGCATGCGGTACTCAGTTGCCGTGCACTCAGAGGTAGCTTCTGTATAGGTCATCTGGATTTGAGGCGAAGTGATGCTCTGTCCCCGCCGGCTGGCGGGAACATAAAGTAATTCCCGGAGCTAGGACTGCCGGTCCTGCTCAGGCCGCCGCTGCCACAGCTCCACTCTTCTCTGTAGCCTGTGCCTTGATGCGATCGCACCAAGCGGCCATACGCTGGGGACTGGAGAAACAATCCCACTGACGCTCCGGATAGTTGAAGTTGTCGGTAAATTCGTCAGCGAGCTCACGGTTTTGATAAAGATCGAAGATGAATTTCTGCAATTCCGCCGGCAATGTGCGTAGGTTGGTCAGCATGAAGTTGGTCCAACGGGTCGCGCTGAGGACGCGGTCCTGACGGCGAAGATTCACATGCTCACAGAACCGCTCGTCGAAGACATCTTGACGGACGATCTCTTCGCCTACGATCCAGGCTGCGTGCGAGGCCATGTTCGCACCCTGCCCTAAGACCGGGTCAACTGTTGCGTGCACGTCCCCCAGAGCAAGCGCCATTTTTCCGTCACCAAGCGGCATATGCGTCGTCCGAACAGTTGGCGTGACAGCACCCTGAAGAATGTCGAGCGGGCCGTTCGCAAGATCGAATTCCCTTTCATTAATGCGTTCAGCAATGCTCGGATGGTGGATACGCAACTTACCAAGCAGCATCTTCATAAAACCCGCGGGATCGTCATCGTATTTTTGCTTTGCGACGATCTCCATGTCGCCTCCGGGTATGTTCTCGATTACAAGCGCAGTTGCCATGCCGCCGAATGAGACTGTCGGGATTTCAATCATCTCGCCGTGTCCCGGCGAGAAAGACATGGTGACGGCCCTGATGCTATCTTCTTCGATACCTTTGAAAAGAGCCGCGCACAGCATCCGTTGCGGGCGATCGAACGGCGAATATTCCGCGCGGTGCTGGAACATCTGTCCGAGCGGCCCTTTGCCCGTACACACAACGACGAGGTCATAATCCGCGGCAATTTGAGGGATGTCGGATGCCTCGAGAGTGCGGTAATCGATCTTGCCGCCCCGATCTTCATAGTCCTGCATCAGGCGCGGCTGGTAGATGCGGTAGTCGACAGCGCGGCTCGGCTTCTCAAGGTCCCCATAGAAGCGCAGCGGTTGCGGCCCGCCGATATAGTAGTAGTGTCCGAAGTAGCCTTGGTCGGGCCAGTGATTGACGCCGAGCGCGTCTTCGCGCGCGACAGTTACCGAGTGATGAGCAACGGTGTTGAGCAGCCGCATTGACGCGTACTCTTCCGGCTTTCTGTCGGTGTGGATTGTCACATCCACGTCGTGTTGCAGAAGATATAGCCCGAGATGCAGTCCAGCGGTTCCAGCGCCAATGATGCCGATTTTCTTCCGTGCCACGGTTTGTCTCCCTACGTTTCGGTTTGGAATGGAACACAATATATTCCCATCCGATTTGATCGAAAACCCGGCATATCGGTATAACATACATTCCGGTTTGGACTGAATGGACGTGAGAAAATGGACAACATCCAGCATTTACAGGCCTTTTTGAGGACAGTGGAAAAAGGCAGCTTCTCGGCGGTTGCTCGAGATCAGGGTATATCCCAGTCCGCAGTCAGCAAGCAGATTGCGGCCCTCGAGGGAGTGCTTGGAATGCAGTTGTTTCGCAGGACCACGCGCAAGCTCAGTCCGACTCCGGAGGCGATGCAACTTTATCCGCACGTTCGGCAACTGCTCGACGCAGTCGATGTCGTCCGGTCCGAGACGCACGGCGTCCCTGCCACGGGGGTCGCTGGCACGCTCCGAATCACGATGCCTGGATCGTTTGGTCGCAAGCTCATTCTGCCGCTGATGCCGAAGCTTCTCGCTCGACATCCGCGGCTTGTGCTTGACTTCGTCTTCACAGACAGCGCGCTCGATCTCGTGGAAGAAGGCATGGAACTAGGCATCCGGGTTGGTGAACTATCCGCCAGCACCCTAGTTACGCGCCCGCTGGGAATGGCGCAACAGGTCGTAGTGGCCACGCCTAAATATCTCAAACAGCGCGGTCGGCCGGAATCACCTTTGGATCTGACGGAACACGGATGCATCGCATATGCGGGGACCCCGCGCTGGAGTCGATGGGAATTTGACTCGGAGCTTGGCCGACAAGCAGTCGACGTTACCGGAGCGATCCGAGTCAATGACTTGGACGCTATCTACGACGCAACGATGGCACATCTGGGTGTCAGCCTCATACCCGCCTGGCGCGTGGCTGACGAATTACGCACCGGCAAGCTGGAATCACTGATGACCGATTACTACGCTGCGCAGCAACCAATCAACATCGTGTACCCGCAAACCCGTTTCCTGTCTCAACGCGCTCGGGTGTTCATCGACTTCGTAATTGAGCAATTGAAAGGCGTTTGAGACTCGAGTGAACTCTCGCACCCCGCAGATACGTGCCTTTTCGCAATCGCTGTAGTCGCGTCGCCACGCAAGCTTAGGCAATGGCAAGACGCGCCCAATTTTGACAAGACGGTATGCGACGATTTTGAAGCTGCGACCTTTTAAACAATCGAATAGCCGGCATCTGCGAGCAGAGCGCCGCCTCGTCCCTCAGTGAAGACTTGCACCAGTTGGCCGCGATTTCGAATATCGATAGGTCGCCATGGTGTAGCTTCGCCTCGCGCGTGTCTGACGGCGTCCTGGTAGCGTCAATGCCCGACGTACACCGATTCGCGCGTGTTCGCCGTCGGTGTTTCCGGTGCGGTGCTGCTATCGCTTACGGTTGACGGTATCCCGCCGTACGAAGACTCTGCAGTTCCATTCTGCTCAGAAATACTCGCCTCCGCAGCCTGCAGCTTGCTTGGATAGTAAGGGTCCGCGACTGCAGGATTGTATCCAGCCTGCTCAAGCTGTATCAGCTCTGCTCGCACCTGCTCACGTGTTACGGGGGCGCTTTGCTCTGCGTAGCAGCCGACGGGCACGACTATCGCTGCAGCAATTGCAAGCGCCAGGATTCGCATTCTCATCACATCAGTCTCCGGAATTAGAAGTTGGCCGCCTGAAGCACAGCTTCTAAGCGGGCAATTTCATTCTATGGAGTTGCCCCTCTTCGATTAAGTGGTCGAACTGGGACACAAAGTTAACTGATCTGTAAGATCCCATTCGCCTACAACGCATTCGATGCACAGAGCATGCGCGTGTGAGGCCGCCTAGATCTTCTACTCTCTCTCGAAGCTCATCGAGGACAGGAAACATGGTCAACCATCTCAGTCCCATCAATTCGGCAACTGCCGTGTACAAATCACTACACCAGTTCCCGCCGCGGCAGATCCGTCCGAAACACGATACGCGCCTCTCAAACTCATACGCGTGCGAAGTTGACGTGTACCGTCCCCGCGACCCGCTCGCACAAATCCAGCCATTTTAAATCCGGTTGACTTCAAATATGATTGTCATACAAACTTACGTAAAGACAAAACTTGATGATTGGTTCTGGATCATCGGACCGGAGACGTTTCATGAGCAGCAAAACAGTTCCAGATGAATTCGACTATATCGTGGTAGGCGCCGGTACAGCAGGCTGTGTGCTAACGAATCGGCTGAGCGCGGGAGGTGCCACTGTTTGTCTTCTGGAGGCCGGCCCACGCGACCGGAACCCGCTGATACACATACCAGCCGGTTACATCAAAAATATCTATAACGACGCCCTTACGTGGGGATTCGAGTCCCAGCCCAGCGCGGGAACGAATTTCCGGCGATTTCCGTTGCCGCAGGGCCGGGTCCTCGGCGGCTCCAGTTCGATCAACGGGCTGAACTACGTCCGAGGCCAGGCCGTTGACTATGACCATTGGGCGCAACGCGGCAACCCAGGTTGGACGTACGACGAGGTGCTTCCGTACTTCAAGCGTACCGAGCGACGTATCGGTAAAGGTGTTTCGAAATATCGTGGCGAAAGCGGCGAGATTCCCATTACGGATCTAGACTGGCACCATCCCGTCAGCGAGGCGCTCGTAGAAAGCGCGGAGTCGCTTGGCATTCCACGGAATCCCGACTACAACGCAGATAAGCAGGACGGTGTCGGTTATTTTCAGAGAACCATCTACAAGGGCTATCGACACAGTTCGGCGCGCGGTTTCCTCCGAACAGCGGAAAAACGGCCCAACGTTAGTGTGCGCTCCGACAGCCAGGCGACGCAGATCATCTTCGAAGGCAAACGCGCGGTCGGTGTGCGTTATGTGCGCGGAGGCGCCCACGGCCGCCCTGAGGTAATCCGGGCTCGTCGAGAGGTAATCATCTCTGCGGGTGCATTGAACACTCCGAAACTGCTGCAAATATCTGGTGTTGGTCCGGCGCCCCTGCTTTCTGATATCGGAGTTCCCCTTGTGCACCATCTCGCGGGTGTGGGCGAGAATCTACGCGATCATTACGCTGTTCGCATGGTTTCCAAAATCAAAGGTATTCGCACCATCAACAACATGGTGCAGGGTCCTGCGCTGGCAGTTGAAGTCATGAGATGGCTGGTTCGAAAGCCGAGTTTGTTAGCGGTCAGTCCGTCGCTTGTTCATATTTTCTGGAAATCGGATCCCTCCCTGTCCCGCCCCGACCTTGAATTTGCCTGCTCTCCAGCCAGTTTTCGCGAGGGTGTCGTTGGCCTGCTCGACAAACATCCAGGCTTGACGCTTGGGGTTTGGCAAGAGCGCCCAGAGAGCCTTGGTTACGTCCGCGCCACGAACTCAAGCGCTTTTGAAAAGCCAGAGATTCAGCCAAATTACTTGGATCACGAGACCGATCGTCGATGCCTCCTCGGGGGCATGCGCCTCGCGCGACAATTGTTTCGAGCAAAGCCGCTCCAACGATATCTCGACCAGGAAACATCCCCTTCTCCAGATATCGAATCGGACGATGAATTGCTGGCTTTTGCGCGCCAGATGGGCACTACCGTTTACCACATGATCGGGACGTGCCGCATGGGTCCTGCGAGCGAACTGGATGCAGTCGTCGATGCGAGGCTTAGGGTTCACGGAACGCAGGCATTGCGCGTGGTCGACGCTTCCATCATGCCAACCATGCCATCGGCAAACACCAATGCGACGACATACATGATTGCAGAAAAAGCTTCGGACATGATCCTCGCGGATGCGACGCCTGCGCGGCTAGGCGATCTTGCGCTGCACGTGTAAGTACGTCTGATTCAACAATAGAGACCTGCGACGGGGCAAGACGGCTCTTTGGTCCGCCTGTTGTGATGCTGGATCCACACGCCCTAGCCCACGGCACTAGGTGCTCCGTCGCCGTGGCGCGTGTTCAGGACTTTACAAACAAGGAGACAATATTATGGACGGAGTATCCCGCCCGATTAGCATTGCCGCGGTCGACCAGAAATCGAAGTTCAAGGTTCTCATTTCAAGCGTGATGGGAAGTGTCATTGAGTGGTACGACTACACGGTTTATGGAGTCGCCGCTGCACTGATCTTCCGTGACCTGTTTTTTCCCAACTTCAGTCAGTCCGCTGGCACAATCGCTGCATTTGGTTCCTTTGCCGCGGGGTTTATTGCAAGACCAATCGGAGGCATGCTAGCTGGTCACTACGGAGACCGCATCGGGCGAAAAGCGACACTCGTTGTGACGCTCGTTACGATGGGGATGGCGACTACCGCGATTGGTTTGTTGCCAACCTACTCTCAAGCTGGCCTCTGGGCACCGATTCTACTTATCCTAGCTCGCCTGATTCAGGGTTTCGCAGTCGGTGGTGAATGGGGGGGAGCTGTCCTGATGGCCGTCGAACACGCTCCCGCGGGACGTAGAGGCCTGTGGGGCGCATGCCCTCAGGTCGGCGTCTCCACAGGCTTGGTGCTGGGCACGGCGGCGTTTGCTGCGGTCTCCATGCTTCCAAACGAACAATTTGTAGCGTGGGGCTGGCGCATCCCCTTCTTCATTAGCATCGTTCTGGCGTTCGTTGGACTTTATATCCGGCTGCAAACGGAAGAATCGCCAGCGTTCGCACAAATAAAGCGGACAGCATCGCACAGCCGAGCACCGCTTCTGGATGTCTTGCGCGACAGTCCAAAGGAACTGGCATTAGCGATAGGTACGCGCTTCGCAGACGGCGGCAATTACTACATCTTCACAGTCTTCATTCTTTCCTATGCGGCTCAACACACGTCACTCTCCCGGAACGCAACATTGCTTTGCGTGATGGGATCTGCGTTGCTCAATATTCTGTCAATTCCGTTCTGGGGTGCCGTCTCAGATGTGCTGGGGCGCCGGCCGGTCTTTATCGGCGGCTCAATTTTTCTTGCCGTTTCTGCCTATCCGTTTTTTCTGATGGTGGACTCAAGCTCCCCCGCGTTGCTCTTCGCCGGGTTGTCCATGGTGCTCTGCCTAGGACACGGTCCGGTCTACGGCCCGCTTGCCGCCTACTATGCGGAACTCTTCCCTTCGCGTACGCGCTACAGCGGGGTTTCGCTCGGTTATCAGGCTGCGTCGATCCTCCTGGGCGGTCTAACACCCATGATCGCAAGTTCGATGACCGCTTGGGCAGGAGGTAAAGCATGGCCGGTCGTTATCATGATTGCAACCAGTGCGGTCATCGCGGCTGTGACGATGGCAGTCAGCCCAGAGACATCTAAACGAAGTCTCCTTGAACCTCACTAAATAAAGTCCCGGCCCTGCCGCCGGGCATGTTACGGATATTCAGCTGACCGCCCGCCGATCCTGGTTCATCGAACCTGACCGGGTGGGAAATCCTGGTTGCCCGAAAGTCTTGCAGCGGACAAAGCCCTGTATGCCGGGCCCATAGTCTCTTCTTTTGGATCCCTAATTCAATCAAACTGCACATTCCCAGCCGCCCCGGAAAAGCTGTTACTTGCTGATGCTTCAAGCAGTTAGCCAAGTTGTTCAAATCGCCTGCTCGGCACTCAGTTGCTTTACCGCCACGCGTACCGTTGGCAACCGCTCGTGGCCTTGAGCTTTCAGGAGGTCACATTCGTCAGCGGCGAATTTTTGTCGCGCTCCACATGGCTACGCAGGGTCTTCGCAAAATATTGGCTTCATATCAACCAACGCCGTTTGAACAAACCGCAGATCCCGGCTGATCACAGACGCCGGCCCGTTTTGAGCGGAGCGAACTTCACTATCGCGTTCCAGGGGGACGCTGTTCGCTGTCAGGGTTGATTTCAAAGTTTCATTCAAAGTGCAAAGAGCGATCGAATAGCGGTCAGGACCGGGAGCATCGAAAAGTCGACCGATCTCCGTCAGCATCGCATCAACGTCAGCTCTCCATTTCTCCGCTCCGGCGCTCGCCGAAATCTCTGATAGAAGGATGCGGATATCGAGGACGGCGCCCCCGATCTCCAGAACCGCAAACAACCACGACAACGTGTTTCGTCTTAATGGCTCGATTTGTCCGGAAACAGTTATGAGCTGTAGTATCAAGTCGCGCGTGCCACTTTCAAACCGGGCTCGCGTGTGATCTTTACGTCGGATCCGTTTTTTAGTGCAAATCGAGACCACCTGACTGCGCAATTCACGCAACAATTGGTGGCGAAGCCACGGTGTCGCAGAAGGCACAAAGATAGCAAATGCGAGCGACGCTACGAACATCGCAAATACCAATGCCATCGCGTCATTGATGAACAGATCCGGTCGATAGACGGTCACATTGTCGGGTCCAGCAAGGTAACTGAAGAAGATGCAATAGCCCATTCCATAACCCGCCAGCTTCGGACGAACTGTCATGAATACACCGGCCGCCAGGAACGGAGCTAGAACAAGGCAAAGAAGCGGAAATCCATCTATAAGTGGATACAGCCCGAACACTACAATCATTCCAGTTACGCTCGCGAACAACGTTCCGATCGCCATCTGGAAAGCAGTTCGCCTGGGATTCGCCGTCGACGACACGAGCGCGCAGATCGTGCCACCCACAAGAATGGCGGTGACGCCACTAGGCCATGCGGTCTCCACCCAGAAGAAGCCGAGGACTAGGACAACGATGGTCGCCCTGATGCCAGCGACTGCTGCCAGCATAAAATTAGTCCTGGGTTGGAACGAGGTAGATACTTGTTCCCTCACTTGCGCGTCCAGAGCGAGCGAAGCATAGGTCAAAGCGTAGTTGTGCAGTTCGTCAACAAACCTTGTCAACAGTTCGCACCCTGTCTCGAAATCGAGAGACGATGCGCGATCGGAAATCCGGAGGGCGGAACGCAAGGATTCGATCCGACGCGACAACGCCTCCTTGTGTGCTTCCAGACGGTCTGCCATGGAGGCAGCATTTTCCACCGTCACGTTAGGGGCGCCGTCGTTTGTCAAGAGATGTGAAAGTTCGCTGAACAGCAGTTCCATTGACTCGACTTCGCCCCTCATGTCATTGGCTCTCAGACGATTCATAAATTGGTGAAGTGCATGAAACCGGGTAGAAACTGCCATGAACTCGGTGTTCAGTCTGGCTAGACGCCCTTTCCTTCGGCGCGCGATCGGCCCTTCGAAGAAGGCGGCACTGCGGGCTGCTTCGAACTGAACCACGTCTGAGACAAACCGCGCGCTCGAATCTTCGAGTCGATCGCGGTCAACCCGCCCGGCAAGCGCGGCGCTGATGAAGGAAGCAAAAGAAGCGAAGGTGCCCTGAACCAGTTTGCGAACATGCGCTTCGGCATGTTGCGGGAACAGCAATGCGCTGACGGCGCCAGCGCAAAGTATGCCGAGCATTACCTCTTCTACTCGCGTCAATGCAGTGATGAAGGCGCCTCCAGGATTTTGGGCTGCCGGGAAGCCAATCAAAGCAGCGGTATACCCGGCGAGTACGAATCCATATGAGCGGAAGTTTCGATTTCTGGCCGCACCCGCAGTGCACATACCCACCCAGAGCGCTGTAGACAGGATAAATAATTCCGGCTGCTGCGCGAAGGTGGCGATCAAAACCAACATCCCAATCAGGCCAACCAGCGTTCCGCAAATGCGATAGAAACTCTTTGCGAGAACCATGCCTGTTTGAGGCTGCATGACGATAAAAACCGTTGTCATGGCTGTTCTCGGCTGTGGTAACTCTAGCTTCATTGCGATACCCTGCGAGCAAAAAACCGCCACCAGCACCTTGAAGATGTAAAGCCAGACCTTGCCATCTGTCTCGGCCCAGTCGGAAAGCGCGGAGCGCCATACCCCGAAATCGCGCGCCTTGTTCGAGGATGTCACATCGCTCATTTTCCGTTTCCCCTATCGCGGTTGTATCGCAGCAGTCGAGCGAACTATCAAGTCGATCGTTGCCTCCCGGCACATCCAGCAGATTAAACCCTGAGCGCCGATTGTATTTTCTGTAGTTCTATTCAATTAGCGGCCAGAACGGCAATACGTCTTTAACTAGTTTGAGATGATTTCTCTTGCACAATATGAAACAATCAGAGCGATTGATGTCGGCGGAACTAGAGATGGACACCATACAAAACATGCGGATTTTCGTTCGTGTTGTTGAGGCCGGAAGTTTCACGCAAGCAGCGGCCTGTCTGAGCGTGTCGACTCCGTATGTATCTCGCTGCGTGCAGGAACTGGAGACTCGACTTCGCGCGCGGTTGATGCATCGAACCACGCGTCGTCTGACACTCACGGAGGTTGGTGAAAGGTATCTCGAACACTGTCTACACATCATTGCTCGAGTTGACGAGGCGGAATCGGAAGCCCGTACGTCGAACGAGGCGCCCGCCGGCAAACTGCGCATCAGAGCAATGACCGGCTTCGGACAGCATTACGTCATTAAGGCCATTAATGAATACCAGGCCCGCTATCCGGAAGTCAATGTGGAACTGACTCTCGGTCAACGCATGCCAGATCTGGTCGACGAAGGATACGATGTCGCCCTGGTCGCAGCCGTATCACTTCCTGACTCCGCACTAATATCGCAACGAATTGGCTTCGCCTTCAGCATTGCATGTGCTTCGCCCGATTACATCGAACGCCGCGGGATGCCGATTGCTCCAACTGATCTGAACGAACACTCATGTATTCAGTTGGATACTCCGGTGTTCCCTCCCGGCGTCTGGACATTCGAGGGGTCTTCGGGCGAAGTCAAAGTAAAGCTCAAAGCCCCTCAACTCAAAGTTAACACGACTGAGGCGCTGGCTGCAGGTGTTCGGGAAGGGATGGGAATAGGATTGATCCCGATCTACTCCGCCCTTAACGGACTACGAAGTGGGGAGCTCATATGGATCCTGCCCGCTTATCAGTCACAGCGGATGAATCTTTATGCGTTGTACTCTTCCCGTAAGTATGTCAACGCTAAGATCCGAACGTGGATTGACCATTTGCGCGAAACCATCCCAAAAACGCTGACCGCCGATCAGGACATTGCGAGAAAGTTCGCGGTAAGCGGGAGCGCCTTGGGCGATGCACTGATTTCGACTGCCCCCAACGCTTAATCACGTCGAACTCGTTGATGACGAGGGCGTGTGTAACGAATGAGGTGGCGCGAAATTTTCGCGCTTGCAATGGATGGGCACGGGATTGCCTTGAGCCGGCAAGCCCGCGTCGTAGCACTACCTCTGGGGGACGGTCAGTAGTTTCCCTTCGGCCAGTCGATGTAGCCTTTTGCACCGTTTCCGTAGTAACTCTCGCGTGGCGCAACCACCAATGCAGCCCCGTAGCGCAGGCGCTCAACGAGGTCCGGATTGGCGATGAACGGCCGTCCAAACGCCACAGCGTCGATCTTGCCTTGTGAGCGACGGCTCACGGCCAACTCAAGGTCGTAGCCATTATTTCCCATGTATGGCCCTTCGAACAGTGCACGCAACGCATCGAGATCGACGCCCTCCGGGATGGACCGAGAGGCTGCTGTCGCGCCCTCCACGAAGTGGAGATAGGCCAGTCGATATTTGTTGAGCTGGCGAATCAGATACCCATAGGTCGCCATGACATTGCTGTCAGGTGGAGTGTTGCCGGCATCAGGCGTCACGGGAGATAGACGAATGCCGACCAGATCACTACTCCAGATCGCCACGACAGCTTCAACGACTTCCAGCGTCAGGCGCGTGCGGTTCTCGACAGATCCACCATATTCGTCGGTACGCTTGTTGGTTGAGTCACGCAAGAACTGATCGAGTAGATAGCTGTTGGCGGAATGGACCTCAACGCCATCGAAGCCAGCACGTTTGGCGCATTGAGCCGCATGTCTGTATTGATCGATGATGCCTGGAATCTCGATGGTTTCGAGCGCGCGAGGCATGGAAACCTCAACTATCCCATCCTCGGTGTAGGTGTTGCCCTCGGCCTTGATGGCAGACGGCGCAACCGGGGCTGCACCACCCGGTTGAAGATCGACGTGCGAGAACCGGCCCACATGCCATAACTGAGCGACGATCTTGCCTCCGGCCACATGCACTGCGTCAGTGACCTTCTTCCAGCCCGCCACTTGGTCTTCCGTCCAGATACCCGGAGTCATCGCGTAGCCACGACCCTGCGCCGATATGTTTGTCGCCTCGCTAATGATAAGACCAGCGCTTGCTCGTTGCGCGTAATAGGTAGCATGCAAGTCCGTCGGCACACCGTCTTCGCCGGCACGACTCCGTGTCAGCGGAGCCATTACGATGCGGTTTGCCAGTTGGAGGGCGCCCAGCGTGGTAGGCGCGAAGAGGTCAGTCGCGAAGTTGTTGTCTGTCATGTGAAACACTTTTGATTGTTGCCGGATGCTGTGAATCAAAGCGCCCCGCTACGAAGCCTGCTCAGTTCGCCCCCAAGTCAGAACGGGCTGCCAACATCGGTAATACTACAGCCTATCAATCAGCCCAAAAACTGCGAATAGAATGACCTGACTTGCTCCAATGCAGGACCTAAAGCGCTAAGCAGCGTCGCACCTCCATCGGTCAAGCCGACACTGCGTGCTGTTCTATCGAGAAGTCTCGCCCTGAGGCCGCTTTCCAACTTTTAGACCCCTTTGAAGATTGCAGTCGCCGAATTCTCTAGCTCTAACGCGGCCCTTGCGCAACTTCGATGTCGTGCAACGCACCGTCGAAGCGAAAATCTCCTGATCGAAACGAGCTCCGGTCGCCCACGGCATTATGTCAGCGGATCGATAGCATGGTTTCTGTACCTTGCGGCGAAAAATGAATCGCTAGTGCGCGAGACTTGCGCAAACGTTCGGCTCACCAACGTGATCGTAGTGGGGTCGTCGAAGTAATCAAGTATCAGACAAAGGGCAGCACCAACCTAATATGCGTCGAACGCCGCCACAGGCTGTACCCCGCTGCGAGAACACGCGCGACTGATGAAATTGGCCGACGGCATCCTTGCATCAAACTTCTAGTGCGACTCCCGGTCCTATGGGCCGGTTGCAGGGATGCTGTTCGGCTCGCCCCATGTTGCCGTGCATCGGTGGCACCGACACCGCTCGGATCTGCGCCAGCGGAACCTCTCCAACTTGACGACGAGAATGAGTGGCCACACAAGCGAGCGTTCTGCTTCCGGATTTCCGTTACAGCTTCTCAGCTAGAATCCGATACATTTCAGTGTGGTCTGTGGCCGGAGTCGAAACGGCCGCTGCCTTGTTCCAAAGCTCCACACACGACGCGCCCATCTGCATCTCGTAACCGACGGCTTCCGACAATGCAAAGGCAATGTTCAGATCTTTCGTCATGAGTTGCAGTGCGAAGCCTGAACCGAAGCTTTCGCTCAACATAAATTGTTTGACCTTGTTTTCGGACGTATTGCTTCGACCACTCGACGAATTGAGCACGTCAGTCATTACGGCCGGCTCAATGCCGAACTTCTTTGCTATCTGGAGCGCTTCGACGGTCGCAACAAGTCCTGCTGCGGAGACATAGTTATTCAACGCCTTTGCGGCATGCCCAGCGCCAGCGGGACCGATGTGCAAGATGGCCGTACCCATGGTCGACAGGAGGCCGCGTTCCCGCTCAAGCAGGTCACTGTCTCCGCCCACCAGAATCGCGAGCTTGCCGCTGACTGCTCGCGCGACGCCGCCAGACACCGGAGCGTCCAGATACTGAAGACCCATATTTTTGAGCAACTGAGCCAGATCGCGTGATCTCGCGGGCTCGGACGAGCTCATATCAATGACGGTGCTCTCCTTGGAGAGCTTGCTCGCCCATCCCGACTTTCCATCGCCGCCTAGCAACACGGTCTCAACAATCTTCGAGTTGGGTAGCATCGTGATTACGACACTCACGCTTTTTGCCGTGGACTCGTCGAAGCGCTTGCCGCCGTGCTCTTCGATGAACTGCTTGATGCGATTCTCGTCCGCGTCCTGGACGAATACTTCGTTTCCTGCCGCCGCGACCCGCGCAGCCATCGGATATCCCATCATACCCAGTCCGATGAACCCAACTTTCGCCTGTTCAGACATGTTGCCGCCTCTTCTTTGGTTAGCCTGGTTAGTTGAATGCTATCAATCGACCATGAAACTCCGCGACAAGTCTAACTTCCTGTCATACAATCTGTCAATCTGGCAATGAGCTTTGAATCGGAGACAGAGGCATATGATGATGGGATATCTTGTCGTGGCAAGGCATGGAGAATCGAGCGCAAACCACGACGATCGATTCGCTGGATGGGACGACGTCCCCTTGACTAATAAAGGAATTGAGCAGGCGAGAATGCTCGGGAGCGCATTGGTCAAGGCAGACGCGTATTTTGATGCGGCGTATTCATCCGTCCTTCAGCGCGCAGTGGATACCTTAAGCATCATCCGCCAGCAAGTTCCTGCGAACAAGATGATGATCCGTCAGGACTGGCGCCTTAACGAACGGCACTACGGTGCATTGACCGGAAAGTCGAAGTCTCAGGTTCGCGACGAATTCGGCGCTGAACAGACGATGGCCTGGAGAAGAGGATTTGAATCGCGGCCGCCGCCGATAGATGAGGCATCGGATCTAGCGCTCCGCAGCGACCCTCGGTATTCGATTATTGATGAGAGCGAGTGGCCAAGAGCAGAATCTCTCTCGGACACATACATCCGCGTTCGGTCTCTATGGAACCGGGAGATATCTCAACTCATAAAGCGGGGCAAAAACGTGCTTATAGTCGCCCACGGCAACTCGATCCGCGTTCTGATCGCCTATCTTGAGCAATGGGACCTAGATTCACTGAGTCGCATTGACGTTGAAAATGGCAGGCCAATTCTTTACCGATTTGACGCAACGTTCAAAGCCGTCCGGCAAGACATGTAACAAAACGCCGGACGGATGCAATCAGTCTTCGTCCGACAGTTGCTCCATTGCAGCGAGCACCTTCATGACAGCCGCCTGCGCGTTGGAAACGTGCAGCTTGGCGGCAGCCTCCGCAGCATCTGCATCGCGCGCCTTCAGCGCTTTGTACAGCCTGTCGATCTCTTTCAGGCTGATTGACAATCGGTCGGGAGCCATCAGCGAGGTTGCCCTGAGCAAATTGATCCGGGAATACAAGCTGTTCAGCATTTCGCTAATAAGAGCATTCCCGCAATTACTTAACAGCACGTCGTACAGGCGCGACTTCGCCTTTAGAACACCATCGCGGCTTCCTGCGGTTGCCTGCGCCCGCAACTCTTTTGCTGCAGCGCCAAACTCGGCGATTGCTTCATCACTCGCGACTCTTGCAAACTCCCGAGCAGCAAAACTTTCTAGCAATCCTCTCAGCGCATACAGGTCCTGAACTTCATCGGCCGAAATTGTAGCTACCATCGGTCCCTTATGAGGGATGATGGTAACCAGTTTCTCTGCCTCGAGCTTGCGCAGCGCCTCACGTACCGAAGTACGGCTTACGCCGAGGCGCTCGCATAGGTCCCGTTCAATAAGTCGCGCACCAGGGCGAAACCGCCCTGCCATGATGGCATCACGGATCGTGTTTTCGACCTGGCTTCGCAGGGTATCCGGGCGAATAAGCTCAATATCGGTGCTCATGCCGTTTTCCTATCAGACAATCATTCGTTCCGATTGTACACCGAGATTCAGCGTTTTCCCCAGGTGCGCGCAGTCTAGTTCACGCGATCGCCCGCTTCATTGTTGTATCAGCTGTGGGATCAGAGCCCGGCACTTTGCGCGCGAATAGGATGGCCACCCCGGAAAGCGCGCACGGAACGGCGCCGAACCAGAATGCAGCGATCTGCCAGTTGCCATGGTTCGCAAGCAACGTCGCGGCCCCAAAGCTCGCGATGATTGCACCGATCGGACCAAGGCCATTAACGATTGCCGAGCCAGTGCCGCGAATTCCGGAGTCATAGCTCTCGCCTACAAAAAACAGAAGGCAGGAATACGGACCGATCAGGAAAAATTGCCCGAGACTATAAAGTGCAACGACCACCACCACGTTATGGGGTCCAAACAGCATCGCCGCGAACGCCAGCCCTCCGAGCGTCCAGCCAGTCGCAATCACGTTACGCCGGCCAAACCGGTCACCGAAAAAACCATGTGTGAGATAGCCGGCGTAGGCGATGGCGTTCGACAGGAAGAGGATCAGCAAGGAGTTTTCAAATGAAACCCCGTGCACGCTAGTGAGAACCGTTGTGCCGAGGACACTGAATACCTGGACGGCAAACCAGTTCAGGAGATGCCCAGCCGAGAGCGCAAGCGTCGCGCGTCGAGCAGAGCCGCGGAATGCATTCATGAAACCCCTTTGCGCAGCGTGACCTTCAGCGCCATGTTCACGCGCGAGCCGGCGAGCCGCCTCCTGCTGCCCTTCGCTTTCCAGCCGCTGAATGCGTTTGCCCACTTCGAATTGCGGACTTTCCCGCAATCTTGACGCGAGCGCCGCCACAATCAGTGACGGCACCGCAGCAAAGATAAAACACCCCTTCCAACCCACGACTGGCAACAGAAGCGCTGTCATCGCCGCAGCGGTCAGCGCACCGATCGGCCAGCCACCCTGCACCAGACTATAGATAAACCCTCGGCGACGACGAAGATTTTCGTCCGTCGACGCGGTGTACAGCTCACTGAGATAGGTGCCGTTGACCGCCTGCTCTGCGTACCCCAGCCCGCTAAGCGACCGGACAATCACGAGTACAAGCGGACTGACCATGCCCGCGCCGGCCGTCAGCGCAGAGCACACACCAGCGCCACCCACGGTAAACATCATCCCGAATCTGCGGCCGAACCGATCGACAAGAGGTCCGACCGCCAAAGCCACAATCACCGTGCCGGCGGCCACCCATGTGGCGAGCGACGCTTGCTCGACTGGACTCAGCCCGACCGACTTGCCAATCTGGGGAAGCAGCGTGCCAAACAAGATGAAATCGTACACAGCGCACGCCCAGGCCAAAAACGCAATCCATGTTGCGTACTTGATCTGGCGGCTCGTCAGACGGTCCGGTTGCCAACTAAAAGGCTGCTTGGTCGTGTTAGACATCTCATACTCCTTTGCACAGTCATATCGTTGAATGATTGTCATACAGTCAGGCAGTTTTTCACCTAGGGACTTGCCCCTATTCAAGTCCGATTGTCACTGCACATAATGTATGATTGTCATACACAATGACAACCTGGCAAAGATATGCATAAGATCGTTATCGTTGGAGGTGGGGCCGGTGGCCTCGCGTTGGCGACGAGGCTCGCCGCCAAATACGGCCGTCGTGCCCGCGCGCACCAAGCGGAAGTCATACTGATTGACCGAAGGCCATCGCATATCTGGAAACCGCTGTTACACGAGGTTGCAGCGGGAAGCATGGACCCGCATACGCACCAGTTGGCCTACGCTGCCCAAGCCACTTGGCATGGATTTGAATTCCAGTTAGGCGATCTGGTGGGCGCCGATCTTGTCGCGAAAACTGCTAGCGTCGGCGCGGTGTCTGATGACGAAGGGCGCGAAATTCTGCCGCCACGACAGATTTCATACGACACCTTGATTCTCACAACGGGGAGCGTCACCAACTATTTTGGCGTTCCTGGAGCTGAAGAGCACGCGATAGGGCTGGACAGCGTAGATGACGCAGAATGGTTCCGGCGCCGTCTGATTGCCGCTTGTATGCGCGCGCAAAATACCCTTCAAATCCGGCCGACCAGCGCCGCAGTACCCGAAACAGTCATCATGAGGACTTCTGGCTCGGCAGATACAGAGAATGGAGAATGTTGTACTAGCTCGACATCCATCACTCCCGTCCGAATCACGATTGTCGGCGCTGGTGCGACTGGGATTGAGTTGTCAGCCGAGTTGCGTGCGACGTCCGAGACTCTCGTCGCGTACGGATTAAAACTGGATCCACGGCGGGATGTGGAAATTCGAATCATAGAAGCGAGCCCACGAATCCTGCCCTCGCTATCCGAGCGCGTAGCCGCATCGACCGCGCTCCATCTTAAGAAACTGGGCATTCAAATGCTGACTGGAGAGTCCGTCGTTTCGGTCTCCGAAACCGGCCTACAGACAAAGTCCGGAAAATTCATTCCTTCTGACCTCACCGTGTGGGCGGCCGGCATAAAGGGATCGGCGGTAGTGGCCGCTATCCAAGGGCTGGACGTGACCCGATTGAATCAGGTGGTCGTTCGGGAGACCCTTCAGGCGAAAGGGAATGACGACGTGTTCGCCATTGGTGATTGCGCATCCTGCATCTGGCACGATGACGTCCGGGTGCCACCGAGGGCACAAGCGGCGCATCAACAGGCATCCTTTCTGGTCAAGGCGATTGGCCGTTTGCTCGAGGGAAAACCTCTACGCGCCTTCAGATATCAGGATATGGGCTCGCTGGTGTCGCTCGGACATTACAGCGCTGTGGGAAGTCTGATGGGAGGATTCTTCAGCAAGTCCATGCTTGTAGAAGGCTTCATCGCCCGGTCATTTACAGATGGCTCTATCTTATGCACCTCGCCTCGCTACACGGGTGGCTGAGCACGAGTATTGATGCGACATCACACGCGTTGCGTCGCGCCGTACGTCCCAAGGTAAAGCTTCACTAGTTCGAGTGAGCATCGGCAGCGGCAGAGGGAATTTCGCTCTGCGCTGCCGGCTACCACTCCGCTACGTTCAATCTCCATTCATTCGGAATCGTAGTTCATTCTTCATTCGCGCGACTGCCCCATCTTGACGTTGCAAAAGCACTCCCTGCCACATCAAATCCGGAGCCGCGTGCCGGCACGCGGTACGCCGACACGGGTCCGGGAAGTCCAGACAAAAATTGGATGACGCCTGCGAAGTACATTGCAGGCGGCCCCTCTACTTGTTGCGAACCCCATAGCTAATGGCGGCGGCTGCGATCACGATACCCTGGACAATGAGCTTTCCAGGTTCCTGTACTCCAAACACCGTCAGTATCGCAAACAGATAACCGAAGGCGATAACCGCAGCGAGAGGCCCGATAACGCCGCCACGCCCCCTACCGAACGTAATCCCGCCAAGGATGGCGGCAGCGATCGAGTTCAAGACTACGTCGAGCCCCGGCTTGATACTGCCAACGCCCATCGCTCCTGTCTGCAAGAGCGCAGCTGAGGCTGCAAGCAATCCTGCCAGGATATGGCTGGTAATGATTACCCGTGGAAGCGGAAGACCGGCCGTGGAAGCAGCTCGCGGATTATTCCCGACTGCGGCAAGGAATCTCCCGAAAACTAGCGTTCTCAGTCCGATTGCCACGAGAGCCGACAAAAGGAACCAGATGATCACCGAATACGATACCGGGCCAACCGCGTCTTCGTTCACCAACCGCAACCAGTCCGGCACGCTGCCCGGTGGCTGCCCCGCACTGAACATCAGTACCAGACCCGTAAGCACCGTACCAAGTGCAAGTGTCACAATAACTGCGGATGCACGAACCTTGGCAACGAGCAATCCATTCAAAATGCCCACTCCTAGCCCGACAGCTATCGGAACAGCGATGAACATCCACGGTTGACTCTCCGGCAGCACCCCAGCGCTGACCAGGTAGATGGTCATCGCCAGGACGCCACTGCTCGACAGATCAATAGACCCCGCGCGCATGACGAGTGCCTGGCCCAGAACGAACACCCCGAGTGGAGCACACTGTCGCAGGATGATCGAGACAAAGACCGGATTCAATAGTGTCGAACTGGCGAATCCGGCGATGACAAGAAGGGCAACCAGCACGAGATAAGACGGCGGCAAGCTAAGGAGACGACGCGGAGAAAACGCCGTTCTTCCCGCTGCCTGAGCTGACAAGGTTGTCATAATAAGCTACCTATTTAGAGACCAATTTGCTTGCGGCGTTGGACTGTCACGACGGCCAGCAAAAGCAGTCCCTTGATAACCGACTGAACAAATGCCGAGACGTTGATCAGGTTCATTGTGTTGCTGATCATCCCCACCAGTAGCGAACCGATAATCGCCCCAGCGGCACTGCCGATGCCGCCTGCCAGTGAAATGCCACCGAGCGCAACAGCGGTCACCGAGTCAAGGCTGAACACCGCGCCGACCTTCGGATCTCCGGAAGAAAGACGTCCCGCCAGAAACAGACCAGTGAAGCAGGCGAATAAAGAGCACAAAACGTAGGCCAGAACAATGACGCGCTGGGTCTTCACCCCGTTGAGCCTTGAGTTTTCGATATTTCCACCGGTTGCAAACAGATGCAGACCGAAACGTGAACGATGCAGCAGGAGCACGCCCGCAACAACCGCGATCGCAATCCACACCAGCGCGTACGGGACGCCTCCGAAGTTGCCTTGAACAATGGCCGTCAACCATACAGGCACAGTCCCGCCCGGAATAGGCCGCAACAAAAATGCTGCCCCCTGCGCGATGCTCATGGTCGAAAGCGTCATGATGATTGGATGGACGTTGAAACGCGCAATGCCCGCTCCATTGATCAGACCGATGACAATGGCCGCCGCAATTGCGCATGGAAACGTTACTACCGGCGCGAGCGGTAACGACACGATGGCCGTCGTCAGGCTGATAACCGAGCCCAGCGAAATATCAAGCCCCCCTGTGACGATTACCAGTGCCTGCCCCATCGCCGAAATACACAACGCGGCAACTTGCGTCACGAGATTCTCGACGTTCCCGCTAGTCAAGAAATATGGAGACAACGCGATACTGCCACCGTAGCCCAGAAAAAGGATCAACACCGAGAGGCGCAACGTACCAAGCCGGGAATTAAGGCCGGGCCGCAAAAGACTGACTAGCATGGTTGATGTCTCCTACGCTGCCACTTGCGCAGCAGCATCTTTCGTTTTCAAAGCACTATGCAGAATTCGATGCTCTGTCGCCTCCGTCGCAGGCAGGTCATCCACGATTTGCTGACCGTGCACAATCAGGATGCGATCGCAAAGTCCAATAAGTTCCGGCGCCTCGCGGGACAGCACCAGAACAGCACCGCCTTTCTCAGTGAATTCGCGAAGTAGCCGGTAGATTTCTGCCTTCGCCCCAACATCCACACCGCGGGTCGGCTCTTCAATGACCAGAATGTCGACGCCAGAGGCGAGCCACCGGCCGATCAGCACCTTCTGCTGATTTCCACCCGAAAGCGACTTGACCTCTGCTTTCGAATTCCCAGTACCGATTTTCATTGCTCGCATGAGTTCGGATACGATCTTCTTCGCATTCGGAGCTATTGTGCCCAGCCCCTTGCCCACTTCGGTTCCCAGCGCTATGTTCTCGCCGATGCTCAAGTCCAGAAATAGTCCTTCGGACTTCCGGTCTTCAGGGATGAAGGCGACGCCTTGCTGAATCACCTTGCCAATCCCCGCTTCGGGGGCGAGCCTGATTGTCTGCTTGTCTTTCAGGTTGAACTTGCGGATCTCCCCCGCCAGCAACGGCGTGAGCCCCACTACTGCGCGTGCAATCTCCCGCTGTCCCTGCCCTTCCAACCCCGCGAGGCCGAGAATCTCACCTCGCTGGAGCGCAAAATTGACTCGTGGTCCGGAGTCTTTCGTCTGAAGGCCCTCTACGACGAGTGCCTGAGTGCCAACCTTCCCGGAGCGAGGAGGGAAAAACTCGAACAATTCGCGACCTACCATCAAGGCAACGAGCGCGTGCTCATCAAGCTCCGCAGTTGGACAGGTCTTGATATGACGGCCATCTTTCAGCACTGTCACCGTATCGCACATCCCAAAGATCTCGTTCAAGCGGTGCGAGATGTAAATGATCGCTTTGCCCGCATCTCTCAATCCGCGAATAAGCGACTCGAGACGTGCAACGTCTGCGGAATTCAACGCTGCAGTCGGCTCATCGAATATGAAGACATCAGCGTCGGCCGACAGTCCCTTCGCAATCTCGACCATCTGTTGCTCAGCAACTGCCAGGTTGCGTACCAACGTCTTCGGGTCCAGCTTCAGACCGACGCGTTCAAGCAATACTGCGGACCGCTTTTGCATTTCAGCCTGGTCCACCGCGCCACCGGCGCGCGTCAACTCTCTCCCCAGAAAAATATTCTCCGCGATTGTGAGATTGGGGATGAGCGTGAACTCCTGGAATACGGTCGAAATCCCGACATGCAGTGCGTCAATGGGCGATTTCAGTTGCAGGACCTTTCCCTTCAGTTTGACCTGCCCTTCGTCAGGCTTATGCACGCCAGCGATGATCTTCATCAGAGTCGATTTGCCCGCCCCATTCTCCCCGGTCAATGCGTGAATCGATCCGCTGGTGACTGAAAAGTTGACGTGATGCAGAACTTTTGATGGACCAAAAGCTTTTGAAATTCCGGTTGCTTCTAACATATTTCCTCCACCGTTGTTCTCCGGCGTCCCGATTGCGTGGGACGCCGGTGCTCAGCTCGTGCTATTTGAGCGCGTAGTACTGATGGAGCTTCGCCTCGGGCAACGCAGTGGGCAACCAGAAGCCATCCGACAGATCCGGGCGGAAGTATTTCGTCAGAGTCGCGTCGGTGATCGGCTCCGGGCGGTTGACGTAATGGTGATACAAAGGCTTTCCTTCGAGCAACGCGACCGCCGCCTTGACTGCAGCAGCGCTCAGGCCCGGCGGGCAGATCGGCGCAATTGACGAAAGCTTGTCATCCTTCCAGCGGCGCAGCCAGCCGTTATTTGCTTCACCCGTGATCGGGGGGACTTTCGTGCCGAACTGCTTGAATACGTCCTCGCAACCCATCGACATGTTTGCGCCATCGGTCCAGATGCCGTCGACCTTCGGATTGGACAGGTAAAGGCTTTCGCAGACTTTCTTCGAGTCGTCATACAGCCAGTTGGCATATTGGTCTGCGACCACCTTGATCCCTGGCGCTGCCTTGAACGCATCCATGGCGCCACGATGTCTGTCATCGTCAATCGGGTGCCCTGGCACGCCGCGAAGCATCCATACGTTGCCCTTCCCGTTCAGCTTTTTGATCAGATATTCGGCCATTACCTTGCCGAAGAAATAATCGTCGCCCTGAATGTCTGTCGTGTAGTCGTCGGTGTTGACCTTACCCAGGTAGACAATCACGGGAATGCCAGCGGCGCGGGCCTTCTTGATGCCTGCCGACGCCGAGCTCGGCGTCAAGGGTGCGACTATCAGTACGTCGACCTTCTGCGCAATCAGATCCTCGATATCAGCCGCTTGCTTCGCCGCACTAAGATCCGCGCTGCGAAAGAGGTATTGATTGATCTCGGGATGCTTGCTGACTTCGTACTCTGCCTCGTGCGCAGTCTGGTAGGTGTGAGTCGACCCTGCTAGACCATAGTGGCTCATGCCGATCTTCCACGGACCCTTTTTCGCGAATTCGCCAGGCTTCGTTTGAGGATTGTTTCCCGGGGCCGGATTGGTGTCGGGCAACAGGACGACGGTATCGCTACTGGGAGCAGCTGGCGACTGTGCAACGCTTACCGTCGGACTGAGAAGAAGACTCCCGGAGAATGCCAGGGCCGACATAGCACCGACCACCCATCTTACGTAACTCATTTCTATCTCCTAACATTTATTTCGTTATACTTAATCTACGGTGCCGGGAACAATCGAATATCCGGCACTTTCTGCTCCTACACTACCGACGCTCCACCGCTCAGAACGGTTGCGCCGTCGGTCGAATCAGGATTTCGTTGACGTCCACTTCAGGCGGTTGCTCCATGGCGAAGGCAATAGCGCCCGCAATGTAACGTGCTCCGATTGCGATAGCGCGAACCTTGGCTTCCTCGGCCTTTGAGTTCTCGTCCGTGATGGAGTCTGCCAAATGCGATTCGACCGCACCAGGTGAAATGATGGTCACACGGATGTCATCGCCAACTTCCTGACGAAGTCCTTCCGAGATGGCACGGACTGCAAATTTTGTCCCGCAGTACACGGCGCTGCCCTTCGTCACAATATGCCCGGCGACCGACGCGATATTGATGATATGACCCGATCGCCGACTCTTCATGCCAGGGAGAACGGCTGCGATCCCATACAGAACGCCTTTGATATTGATGTCGATCATGCGATCCCACTCTTCCACCTTGAGTGCATCAATCGGCGACAGCGGCATGATCCCTGCGTTGTTCACCATCACATCAACCCGGCCGAATCTTTCGTGCGCGAATTTGACAAGGCCTTCCACGTCTTCGCGCTTCGTTACGTCCACTTCGTAATATGCGGCTTTGCCACCGGCACCCTGGATGTCTTCGACAATCCGTTTCATGGCGTTGACGGTGTTACCCAGTGCTCCGATAACCACCGTAGCGCCTCTGGACGCAAGCTCGCGAGCAGTTGCTTCACCGATTCCGCTGCTGCCGCCTGTCACGACTACAACCTTGCCTGGATTACTCGCCACGTCTATCTCCTGATGGAAGTCCGACCTCTGGCCGGACTAATTTGATTTTGAATCAGTGCGCCAGTTTTAGCGTCTTTAGAACAACCGGCTCCGCCAGCAGCGGCTCCAGTTTCGCGACCGTCGCCTTGACATGGTCGCTCTCTGCGTGAGCTTGAAGAAACGTCTCGTGTGACCAGCCATCCACGATGAAAAACTCGTTTTCATCTGTGGTGTCCTGAAAGAGTTCGTAGGACAGGCAGCCTTCCTGCTCGAGCGACGGCCTTACAAATCCTTGCAGCAACCGGTGTCCGTCCTCACGATGCTGCGGTTTGAATTTGAACCGGGCTATGACGTATGCGTGCGCCATGAAATTTCCTCGAAACGATTAATTGAAGACAAGAACGGGCTTGATCACCTTTCCACTCTCAGCGTCAGCGATAGCCTCATTGATCGACTCAAAGGGATAGGTTTTCACGAGTCGCTCGAACGGAAACAGACCGCTTTTCTGGAGAGCGACAAGTTGCGGCAGGAAGAGTTGCGGAATCTGGTCACCAAGGATTACGCCCTGGATTTTCCGGTTGAAGACGATCGAATCGAGTCGAATTGGGATGTCTTTACCAAGCCCGTCGAGGCCTAGCAAAGCAACGTGCCCCCCCGGTCGAGTGCAATTAATCGCATTCAGTACGACAGGAATTGCACCGACAGCATCAACGGCAAATTCGGCTCCGCCGCCCGTAAGCTCATGGATCTGTTCAACTACATCGGCGTCGCGCCCATTGATGGTATGCGTGGCGCCCAGTTCCCTGGCTAGCGACAATCTCGAATCATGTAGATCAATCGCGATGATCTTTGCACACTGCCGTACCTTGGCAGCCATGATCGCGGCCATGCCCACGGCTCCCGCCCCAAAGATCGCGATGGTCGAGCCAACTTCCGGCTTCAGCGCATTGATAACCGTCCCCGCACCCGTCGCCATTCCACAGCCGAGCGGTGCAGCAATTTCAAGCGGGAAATCCTTGGGGAGTTTTGCCGCGTTCCCTTCGGAGGCAAGAATGTACGAGGCAAAGGAGGACTGGCCTACAAAATTCGAATTGATTTTCTGGTCCAGGATTGCCGGCTCGCCGTTGTACCTCAATCCGGTGAGGTTGTACTGCTCGTAGTTGCCGCAGTTCATAGGATGCCCACGACGGCAGCTCGCACAATAGCCGCACGAGGCCTGACTCAGGGCAACATGATCACCCACTACCAATTCCTTGACGTCTGGTCCAATCGCCACAACGACGCCGGCACCTTCGTGCCCGGGGATCACCGGATGAGACGGACCAAAAATTCCATCGCGCAGAAGCAGGTCGGTATGACAGATCCCGGTTGCAACGGTCTTGATGAGAATCTCGCTGCCAGTCGGCTCAGCGATTGTCAGTTCCTCGATACGCAGCGGCGCCTTTGGACTGTAAGCGACGGCGGCGTGCATTCTACGAGACATAAACGCTCCTGTATTCTTGATTTACCCGACCAGACCGAAGCGAGAGACGGGGGTCTGGCCGGCTCACAATGGCTGCAGTTGCGCCGTTTAACGGGCGGATTTCTGCTGGATTTCCGAGAGAATCGGCATCAGGTACTCACGGAATTTCGAGTAGTCTTCCGTGACTGGGAAATGCCCGAGTTTGTCCATCGCCCAGTACTTCGCGCCTTTAACCAGCTTTGCCAACTCCGCTGTTTCAGCCGGCGACGTATTCGGGTCATATTCGCCGGTCAGGAGGTACAGCATGCACTTGCTGGTGTCGATCGAGCGTGCCTCCTCGTCCGACACGTTGTGCTCGTAGTAGTAATAGTTCAGGTCACCAGCGAAGATGCCGGGACCACCGCACTGATACTCCCACGCAATTTCGCGGACATTCGCTTCCGGCGAATACGGCGAGATGTTGAGAAGCATCGCCGCACCGATAGAATTGCGGCTCACATTCGGGTTATCGAATTCGCGACGGATGCCTGCCATGCCGACATCAACGTACTCCTTCGCCGAGCGCAGCGCCGCCTCAACGCCGATGGTCGCGCGATAGCGTTCTGGATAGTGCAGTGCGAGATCGACCGCGAGGTGGCCACCCATCGAACTGCCCATGTAGACCGGACGGTCGAGTTCGAGAGCGTCCGACAGCGTATTGGGAAAGTCCATCATGAACTTCTTGGTCATGTTGTACTCTTTTTCCCACCACTTCACGCCGTGCGGAGGAAGCGACTTGCCGTGGAAGGGCAGGTCATACACAATGCAACGGAAGTTTTTGGTCACCTCGGGGTCGTTCAGCAGGTGCCGATACTGGCGCCCATCCGAGCCCGCAGTGTGACCGAGCAGGAAAGGTATGCCTTGTCCGGCCTCTTCGTAATAAACGCGGTATTCGACATCGTCAATCGTCAGATAGACGTAACCACCATTGATAGGTTCGCGCTTGGCCATGGTGTCTCACTCCTCGTTATGGATGGTGCGCATGATCTGCATCATTCGATTCAGCGCGGGCAGATAGGCGAAGGTCTGATTGCTGTCGCTGATCTTCATGCCATGGCGAACGCACGTCGACTGGATGCTGTGATAGAAAGGGCGCGGATAGGCCTTGAGCATCTCAGCCCAGTGCTCAGCCGATCCTTCGATGTAGATGAGCGCCTTGGCGCTATCAAAAGCTCCTTCGTCCACACCGAGAAACTTGCCGTCGCTGAACTTCAGCGCCAACGTCTGATCTCCCATGCCAAGCTTGATCACGCCATCGAAATAGCGCATTTCGCGCGTAAATTCGAAGTCTTTCTCTGCGGCAGCTTGAAACTTCGCAGCGTCGATAACTGTCATTTGCTCCTCCAATTCGTATTTTCCGTCTGATGCTGCCTCGGCCGCGCGAACCGCAGTTCGTCGCGGCACGAGGTCTTATGCGTCGACTTCTTTGAACGCTTCCTTTGCCACGCGGAAGCTATCGATTGCAGCAGGAACGCCGCAGTAGATGGCCGTCTGAAGAAAGACTTCTTTGATCTCCTCCTTCGTGACACCATTGTTCAGCGCACCTTTGATGTGCAACTTCAACTCGTGGGGGCGATTCAATGCGGTCAGCATTGCCAGATTGAGAAAACTCCGCGTCTTGCGCTCTAGACCCGGACGATTCCAGACGTCGCCCCAGCAATACTGCGTCACCAGTTCCTGGAGCGGACGATTAAAATCGTCCGCGTTCTTGATGGACTGATCCACGTACTCCGCGCCGAGAACTTCACGTCGGGTGGCGAGTCCTGCATCGAACAGTTTTTGATCCACGATTGATCCTCTAAAGACGAATTCAGTTTTGATCCGTTTGACGGATTGTCGTACAATAGGACTGTCACAAGGCTCTGTCAAGCGTCGCTCAGGCGACATCGCCAGAACCATGCAAAATATGGGGTTTTCCCCTACTGGAGATGCCCGTTATGGAAGAGACCGACCTGAATTTCATCCGTGAATCTGTCTCGTTGCGTCAGCGCGTAGTGGAGTGCCTGAGGGACGCCATCCTGTATGGCAAGTTCGCACCGGGACAGAAGTTAGTGGAACGTGATCTTTGCAACATGCTGGATGTCAGTCGATCCCTGTTGAGAGAAGCTCTACAGCAGTTGCAGGCGGAAGGATTAATCGTAACCGTCATCCATAAAGGGCCGTCGGTTGCCACTATGTCTGCACAAGATGCTGCGAACATTTATCAAATTCGCGAGGCCCTCGAAGCGATGGCTGCTCAGGGTTTCGCAAACAATGCGTCCGACGTAGAAGTCGCGAGGTTGCGTAGCCGCCTTGAAGACTTGAAGAAACTTGGCGAGTCCGCGTCATCGAAAGACCTGGTTGTAACGAAAAACGCGTTCTACGACACCCTACTCAACGGATGCGGAAATCAGGTGATTGGACAAGTTCTCACCCATCTGAACAATCGGGCCACACTGCTGCGTCGATGGTCGATGAGCACGCCAGGGCGTCTTCCCAAAATGCTCGCGGAGCTTGAACTGGTTGTAGTAGCAATCGAGAATCGCGATGGCCCAAATGCTGGAAGTTTGTGCGCTAGGCACGTTCGTAATGCGGCTGCAGTTGTACAGGAGCATTTCCGCCTGCCAGAGCAAACTACTCGCGATGTGCCGGAGGCACCGCTCATCCTGGCGGGCGCCGAGCGAGTCCGCGCTGCCTGATAATACCTTCACATGTTGTTGTACTCAGGAGATAGAGACATGACTCAAAAGATTGACCACCAACAATTCGCGGTATCGCTGAACCCAGCCAATGGCGAAGAGCTTAAGCGATATGCCTATGAAACGGAGGCCAGCTTGGACCACAGCTTGCGGTTGGCAGAAGCGGGATTCAAAAGTTGGTCCTCACTATCCGGCGACGCCCGCGCGTCAGTGCTATCTAAGATGGCCGTCGCACTTCGGCGCAATATCGAGGCGCTTGCGATGATGGCAACCCGAGAGATGGGAAAACCTGTTTCGCAAGCTCGTGCGGAAGTAGAGAAGTGTGCAGTACTGTGCGATTGGTATGCCGAGCACGGCCCAGCAATGCTTGTTGACGAGAAAACGTCGATCGAAAACGACAAGGCTTTTGTTTCGCATTTGCCTATCGGCGGCATTCTTGCGGTGATGCCATGGAACTTCCCGTACTGGCAGATCATGCGAGGCGCCGTACCGATTCTGCTTGGCGGCAACGCGTATGTACTTAAACACGCGCCAAACGTGATGGGATGCGCTTATCTGATCCAGGATATGTGGGCAGAAGCCGGTTTGCCGGAAGGCACTTTCGCTGTTATCAATGTCACAAACGACTTGGTATCCAAGGCGATCCTAGACAGTCGGATCGCGGCGGTTGCCGTAACAGGGAGTGTGCGTGCGGGCTCGGCTATCGCCGCACAGGCCGGTGCAGCACTCAAGAAGTCAGTACTTGAGCTCGGGGGCTCAGATCCTTTTATCGTTCTGGCTGACGCAGATCTCGAAGGCGCGGTACGAGCCGCGGTTGTCGGACGTTTTCAGAACACGGGGCAAATCTGTATCGCTGCCAAGCGTATCATCCTCGAGAAGCCAATTCAGGCGGAATTCACCGAGCGATTCGTGGCGGCTGTGAAGGACCTCAAAATTGGCGATCCAGAGGCTGAGGACACGTATATCGGCCCAATGGCGCGCTACGACCTGCGTGATGAGATGGATGGACAAGTTCAGGGGACAATCGACGGCGGAGCGACGGTTTTGCTTGGTGGCAACAAGATCGACGGACCGGGAAATTACTACGAGCCGACGATCCTCACTAACGTTACTCCGGGAATGGTGTCATTCGACCAGGAGATCTTTGGACCGGTTGCTTCCCTAATCACGGCCGATGACGCAGATCAAGCGATTGAGCTCGCCAACATGAGCGAGTTTGGACTAAGTGGCGCAATCTGGACCGGAGATGCCGTCAAAGCGAAGTCTATTGCTCGACGACTCCAAACGGGCGGCGTCTTCGTTAACGGCTTCTCTGCGTCTGACCCGCGAGTTCCGATTGGCGGCATCAAGAAGAGCGGATACGGCCGCGAACTCTCGCACTTCGGTGTGCGAGAGTTCACCAACGCTCAGACCGTCTGGTTCGACCGCAAATAATCGCGCCGTCGGGTCCACTAGCGGAACGGCGTTAGACACATCCCCTACTAGAACTGGCGCAAATGTCTCGGGCCGCGCATATGAGGAGAGGCACGGTAAATTCTGGGTGCTCTTTGGACACAACCAGGGTGAACCGGCCTCTCCACGATCTGGGTCGTGGCTATCAACGCGCGTGAGATTCGTTCCTCAGGAAAATCGAGTGCATATTCCTTCAACGTCAGAGCCACAGAGATGCACCCCGCCGCTGGCTAACGTGATTCTGCGTGTCTATTCGCTCAAGGTATTCTTAACCTCGCGCAATGTTGAAAGACACGCAGCAGCAAGCTCCTGGTATTTGCGCGTGGCCTTCATTTTTCCTTGAAGCTCGCTCTGCTCAAGCTGCCGGATCACACGTGCAGGAATTCCTGCTACCAGGCAACCAGGGGGCACTTCCAGGCCAATCTTTACAAATGCGCAGGCGGCCACTATCGCGGACTCCCCGATAACCGCATCATCCATAACGACCGCGTTCATGCCAATCAACGTATTACGTCGCAGGAAAGCACTGTGAACGACCGCGCCGTGCCCAACATGTGATGCCGGCGCAAGCTCGCAGCGGCGTCCATGTCCGACGTGCAAGGAACAGCTATCCTGCACATTGCTGCCCTCGCCGATAACTATCGCACCGAAGTCACCTCGGATCGATGCGAACGGGCCGATGTAGCAGCCCGCCCCTATATGGACGTCGCCAATGATCGACGCAAGCGGATGAATAAACGCTGTGGGATCAATATCAGGCACGTTTCCCTGGAATTCATAGATTGGCATGTTCACCTTGCCCTTTAGTGGGGTCTGCGCTTCAGACTACCCGACGTTAATATCCACGCCACGAGTCTCGCGAACGAAGATCAGTCCAATGACGAATGAGAAGACGGCTATAGCGATTGGATACCATAGCCCAGAATAAATGTTGCCTTGCGCGGCAACAATAGCGAATGCTGACGCTGGCAAAAACCCTCCGAACCACCCGTTCCCGATGTGGTATGGCAAGGACATCGAGGTGTAACGGATTCGCGTCGGAAAATATTCGACAAGCATTGCGGCAATCGGACCGTACACCATGGTTCCGTAAATCATGAGGATGGCAAGAAGCAGGATGGCCATCGGCTTGTTCATGAGCGACGCGTCTGCTTTGAGCGGATATCCCGAACGCTGGAGATTCGACTTCAGTTCACTATCAAATTTGGCGCCACGGACCTTCGCATCTGGAGCTTTCGCATCGTACGCGGGTATCGTGACGGACCCGACTGTCACGGACGCCGTGGAACCCGCTGGGGCTGCCTCGTTCTGATAGTTCAAACCCGCCTTCGACAACGCACTCTTTGCGATATCACAGGAACTCGTGAAGTTCGCCGTGCCCACCGGATTAAACTGAAACGAACATTGGGACGGGTCCGCCCTCACGACGATAGGCGCGTTGCGTTGCGCGCTTTCCAATGCCGGGTTGATGAAGTGTGTCAGGCCCTGAAAGAGAGGAAAGTACGTGGCAGCCGCCAGGACAAATCCCGCAAGAATTATTGGCTTACGGCCGATCCGATCCGATAAAGAGCCAAAGACCAAATAGAACGGTGTCGAAATGACCAGCGCGATCGCAAGTATGACGTTCGCGGTCGGACCATCGAGCTTTAGCGTCTGGGTCAAAAAGAAGAGCGTGTAAAACTGGCCCGTGTACCAGACTACTGCTTGCCCGGCGGTAAGACCGAACAGTACGACCAAGACCAGCTTGAGGTTTTTCCATTGCCCAAATGCTTCGGAGACAGGTGCTTTGGACGCCTTTCCCTCGGCCTTCATCTTTTCAAAGGCGGGAGATTCGTGGAGCTTGAGGCGAATCCAGACCGAGATCGCGAGCAGAACTATCGAGAGAAGAAAGGGAATGCGCCACCCCCAATCTGCAAAGGCACCTTCGCCCGTTCCAGTCCTAACGCCGAGAATCACGATGAGCGACAGGAACAGACCGAGCGTGGCTGTCATCTGAATCCACGCCGTCCACGCCCCCCGCTTATCACTGGGAGCATGTTCTGCAACGTAAGTCGCAGCGCCGCCATATTCTCCACCGAGCGCGAGTCCCTGCAGCATGCGCATGGCGATGAATAGCACTGGAGATGCTATCCCGATGGTCGCGTAACCTGGTAATAGACCGATAAAAAATGTCGACGCGCCCATTAGAAGGATAGTGACCAGAAACGTGTATTTTCTTCCAACCAGGTCGCCAAGGCGCCCGAAAACAACTGCACCAAAGGGTCGCACTGCGAAACCGGCTGCAAAGCTTAGAAGAGTGAAAATGAATCCCGCAGTTGGATTTACACCCGCGAATATGTTGCGGCTGATGAACACGGCCAGCGACCCGGCCAGAAAAAAGTCATACCACTCGAAGACTGTCCCAAGGGACGAGGCAAATATTACGAGCCGTTCGCCCTGTGACATTCGCGCAACTGGCAGTGCTTGATTCGTGACCGACATGTCCATCTCCTCCAACCTGAAGTACGTCCGTTATAGTGACTTGCATTACCAGACTATACGAAGTAATCGGCCAGCTTTCAAGAATATAAAAGACCGCGTTTTCACCTAGTTCAAGCGCTTTTAATGAAATACTCCAAAGGTGAAGCATGGAACGCTTTCGCTCTTGTCACTTGTTTAAGATGTGATTTCAGATCAAACATGGACCACAACGCCGGCAGGAATATCTTCATTGGAATGAGCGGCGACTGCCCTCGGCGGGATTCGGGAATCCGTGCCCACGCCCGGGCACTTTTTCTTTGCCGGCAACCAGATAGCATTCATCAAATGGTGTCGAACCAAGGGGAAAGATGCGCATGCGAACTTCGGTCTGCTGATTGCCGGATCCTTATAAAAGAGGCCACCCAGCGGACGAGGCGAGCGCTCAAAGTGTTTTCTAACGGGGGCGACTCTCACGGCTGACGCAACAGTGCGCTGCAGCTACCGCCTAGCGTCGACGGCAAGAATGTGTCGCCCACCGAGACTGGGAACCAAGGCTTCGCTGATGCTTGGTTCGCGGCCGCGCTACAGGTAGTTTTCTTCTTTATGGCATGTTGCCTACAGGTATGATAACGACGCCCTCGCATTAACCTGAACCTCAACCTTCCCGAAATCTTGAAGATCAGACGAGAACGATCCCGACGTATTCATTCGACCAATCGAGCGGCCGAATCCGGTGGCGATGGGCGCCGATGTCCCCGAGCGGGTACCGCTGTTATTAGTCTCTTTGTTCTTCAGGGTGGGACGCGCCTGACAACCAGGCACGTCCTACGCTGCGGTCAGGCAAGGCCGCCCATACAGAGGTACTTCACCTCCATGTAGTCTTCGATGCCATACTTGGATCCCTCGCGTCCGAGACCACTCTCCTTTACGCCACCGAACGGCGCCACTTCCGTCGAGATGAGGCCCTCGTTGATCCCGACAATACCGTACTCCAACGCCTCTGCCACCTTCCAGACGCGGCCAATATCGCGTCCGTAGAAATATGAGGCTAGGCCAAACTCCGTATCATTTGCGAGCGCTATGGCTTCTTCATCCGTCTTGAACCGGAAAATGGGAGCCACGGGACCGAAGGTTTCTTCGCGGAAAATCTGCATGTCGGGCGTCGCGTCGGCAAGAACGGTAGGCTCGTAGAAGTTGCCCCCTTTCGAGTGATGCCGTCCCCCAATCACCACTCTCGCGCCCTTCGCCAGCGCGTCAGTCACATGCTCATGAACTTTGGCGACTGCATTCTCATCAATCAGCGGCCCGATCAAGGTTGTCTGTTCCAATCCATCGCCGACGGTCAACTTCTTCACTTCAGCGACCAGCTTCTCTACGAATTTGTCGTAGACACCGTCTTGGACTAACAAGCGGTTCGCGCAAACACAGGTCTGCCCCGCGTTCCGATACTTCGAGGCGATCGCTCCCTTGACGGCAGCATCGAGGTCAGCATCGTCGAATACAATAAATGGGGCATTGCCACCCAGTTCCATCGAAGCTTTCTTGACCGTGTTAGCGCACTGCGCCAGCAATACTTTGCCGATTTCGGTTGAGCCGGTGAACGACAGTTTGCGGACGGTCGGATTCGACGTCAGTTCTCCGCCGATTGCCGACGCCGCGCCCGTAACGCATGATATGACTCCCTTGGGGACGCCCGCGCGCTCGGCCAGCACACAAAGCGCAAGCGCCGAGAATGGCGTCTGGCTAGCAGGCTTCAACACCATCGTGCAACCCGCTGCCAGAGCAGGGCCGATCTTCCGGGTCAACATGGCTGCCGGAAAATTCCATGGCGTAATTGCCGCACATACGCCAATCGGCTGCTTCAGAACGACGATGCGTTTGTCGCGCCCATGTCCCGGAATGGTGTCGCCATACACTCGCTTGGCCTCTTCCGCAAACCACTCGAGGAACGAGGCCGCATAGGCAATCTCGCCACGGCTTTCGCCCAGTGGCTTACCCTGCTCGGCCGTCATGATTACGGCCAGATCTTCCTTGTTTTCGAGCATGAGATCGTGCCAGCGACGAAGAATCGCCGCGCGCTCTTTGCCGGTGTGCGCGCTCCAGTCTTTGAGTGCGCCGTCTGCCGCTGAGATGGCACGCCGCGTTTCCTCCGCTCCCATGCGGGGGACAGTGCCGAGCAACTCTCCAGTCGCAGGGTTCGTCACCTCGATCGTTGCGCCACTGTCGGCGTCAAGCCATTCGCCACCAATCAGACATTTGTTTCTGACGAGGCTGATATCTTTGATTGGCACTGAGACCGAAAAATTGTTGTTTGCCATGATTTCCCATCCTTTAAATCACATTAGCCAGATACCTGAGTCGTGGACGCAGCGGCAACGACTTCGAGCGCCTCACGCAATTTGAACCGCATGACTTTGCCCGAACCGGTCCGCGGAATTTCGCCGACGATGTGCACGGCGTGCGGCACCTTGTAGGCCGACAATTGCGTTCTGCAGTGCGCAAGCAGCGCCTCCACATTGACCGTTTCTCCTTCCCGCTGGACAACAAAGACGACTGGCACCTCGCCGAGATGCTGATGCGGTGAACCCGTGACCGCACAGTCCAACACTCCATCAAAGACAGAAACAAGCTCTTCAATTTCCGCAGGGGAAATATTCTGTCCGCCGCGTATAATCACCTCCTTCAAGCGGCCGGTGATGGTGATGTAGCCCGACGCGTCAAAGCGTGCAAGATCTCCGGTGTGGTACCACCCATTGCGAAGTGCCGCATCAGTCTCAGCGGGTTTGTTCAGATAGCCCTTCATCACATTCGGGCCTCGTACGAGCAACTCACCCTCTTCGCCCACATTAACGTCGCGCATGCCGACGGGTTCAACAATGCGAGTGGCCACCCCTGGTAGCGGCAGACCGCACGAGCCGTAGGGACGAGTGCCGGTCGGCCAATTCATCGTCACCATGGTGGACGTCTCTGTGATGCCGTACCCGTCCAGAAGCTTTACGCCAAATCGCTCCTCGAACGCGCGGTTTGTGACTGCCGGCAAGATCGCTCCAGCGGACACGCAAAGACGGATGCCAGGTAATACACTCGTACCGTCGGTATGAGCTCCCTCGAGCAGGTAATGAAACATGGTCGGCACACCCGGCATGACTGAGAATTCGCCGCTTGCGAGAAGCTTCGGAATTTCCCTAGACGAATATTTTTCCATCAAATACTCTGTCGCACCCACCGCCAGCACACTAAGTACTGCAAAATTAAGAGCATACGAATGATAGAGTGGCAGGCAGTTCAAAACGCGGTCATTCTGATTCAAACCCGCTATGGGTGCCCAGCAGGATGCGGTGACCCACAGCATGCTACGGGTTGAGAGCAGCACCCCCTTCGCCTTCCCCGTTGTGCCTGACGTGTAGACCACAAATGCCGGCAGGTCGAGCGTGTCAGCGTCTACCGGAACACCCCTCGTCCTATTTTCAAAAATCTTCGTGTACTCGGTGCCAACTACGGGCGCCGAGCCCCACTGGACTGTGACGTATTCTTTTAGCGACGGGACACTGTGACCAAGTTTTCGGACTTCAAGCTCTCTTGAATCACTTGTGACGACGGCTACGCATGAAGCATCCGTCAGCCTGTACTCGATTTCCGGAATGGTGGCTTCGTGACTGACCGGTACAGCGATACCGCCCGCGCGCACGATAGCGAGACAACTTACAACCCATTCCACTGAATTAGGCAGCAGGATGGCTACGCGGTCTCCAGGCTCGACGCCTGAGGCCTGAAGATGAACCGCAAGCTGGGCGGTAACTTCCTCGAGTTGCCTGTACGTCAAGGACGACCTTTCGTCCTGGAATGAGATTTTGTCGGGCCTTTCGCTGGCGTGACGCTTAAGCAATTCGTGAACCGGCGCGATTAGTTCTGTGTGAATCATGGCTGTCTCCTAGGCGATGTCGCCTACGACAATGTCGCAAGTCAATCGTCCCCTATCCTGATGGGGTGTTGCGGACTTCAGACCATGCTGAAACCGCCGCTGATGCTGATCACCTGGCCCGTAATCCAACTACCTTTATCAGAAGCAAGGAGCACAGCCATCGGGGCCACATCTTCGGGCCGCCCGAGCCTGCGCAAGGGGTACAGCTTTGTGAGCTTTTCGCGGTTGGCTTCCAGAAACTCAGGGTCGTGCGCCGTTTCGATCAAACCTAGGGCGAGCGCATTGGCAGTCGTTCCCGCACGGGTCTCGCGTGCAATGGACTTCATCAATGCGATATTGGCAGCACGCGCTGCGGCGCCAATGGCCAGTCCGGACTCTCCAACCCGTGAGGAGTCGCCCATGACGCTGATGATCCGGCCACTACCTCTCTGGGCTTCCAGATGGGGCAACGCGGCGTGGGTGCAGTTCAAAGTGCCGTACAGACATACGTCGATCTGTCGGCGCCATTCCTCCGGCGTGCTGTCGGCAAACCGCTTGCGAATGACAAGCCCGGCATTGTTCACCAGAATGTTGAGACCTCCAAACGTCTCTACCGTCCGCGCCACCATTCCGTCAACCGCGCTGCGGTCCGAGATATCGCAGCCAATTGCGAGAGCCTTGCCGCCCATGGATTCGATCTCTGCCACAACCGATTCAGCACCCTGCCGGGAGCCGTGGTAATTTACGACGACGCTCGCACCCTCGGCGGCGAGACCGAGAGCAATCTCTCTTCCGACGTCGCGAGCGCCACCGGTGATGAGCGCAATCTTTCCGTCCAGTTCGAACTTCATTTAATTCTCCTCTGTGCGTTTAATCGATGTTGATTGGATAAGCTGGAAAATGCGTTCTGGCGTGACAGGCAGTTCGCTAATTTCGATGCCAAGGGGAGAGAGCGCATCAGCCACGGCGTTTGCAATGGCCGCAGGGGATCCGATGGTTCCACCCTCTCCCATTCCACGGAATCCTCCGAGTGTATTTGGCGCTTCGGTGTGTAGATGAACCATCTCCACTTCGGGAACCTCTGGCGCGGAGGGCAGCAGATAATCGACCATGCTTGCGGTAAGCAACTGACCGTCAGAGTCGTACACGACTTCCTCGAGGAGCGCAGCGCCGACGCCTTGCGCGAGCGCGCCTCGCGTCTGGCCGGCAACAATGAGCGGATTGATAATGCGTCCGCAGTCTTCGGCGATAACGTATCTCTGTATGTGCACCGCGTAAGTCAGCGGATCGACCTCGACCTGGACAAGGTGGGTGGCTGAACTGGTCGTGCCGACGACTGGGTCGTAGACACGCGAGACACACATTTCTTCACGCACGTCGGCCGGAATCCGTCCCATCTGCGAATACAGTGCGCGCGCAAGTTCCGGAAAGGTAATCCTTCCATCTCCTGTTCGCACGCGTATGGCGCTATCGACAGTCTCCAGATATTCAACCGGGCTATCGAGCAGGTGAGCAGCAACCCGCTGCATGCGCTCCCGAAGTTCACGCGCTGCCAAAATCCCTGCTCCACTGCTTATGACCGCTGTCCGGCTCGCATAACTTCCAGTACCGTGTGGCACGGCAGAGCTATTGCCCGTAATGACGCGAAGGTCCTCGAGCCGTGCGCCCAACTCATCAGCAAGTACTTGCCCAAGTGTGGTCTCATGACCTTGTCCATGAGAGGCGCACCCGAACGACGCAGTGATCGAGCCTGTCGAATCGAGCTGGATGACGCACGTGTCGGTTCCAGTATTGATGGGCATTCCAGGAGATGCGGAGATGCGTGAGCCGATCCCGGAGAGCTCGGCGTAACATGCAACGCCAATGCCGATCCATCGGCCTTCCGCGCGCGCCTTAGCTTGCGCTTCGCGTGCGGCGTTATAGTCGAATCGTTCCATGGCGCCTTCCAGACCGCCCATGAAGGCAGACCTGTCCCAGACAATGCCGACCGGCGTGCGGTAAGGAAACTCCTCATCGCGGACCAGGTTACGACGACGGATCTCCGCAGGGTCGAGACCGAGCCTGTTTGCCGCCATGTCCATGAGACGTTCCATCGCAAACGTAGAAGTCGGTCTGCCGACACCGCGATAAGGGCCGGTTGGCGCCTTCGGCGTGCTTACGCCCCTGACATGGCCGTGATAGGCAGGCACGCGATATGGGCCGGGCAGGAAGCTGATGACTTGCACTGGCTCGATGCCGCATGTCCATGGATAGATGGAATAGGCGCCCACATCGCCGACGACGTCGGCGCGCAAACCCAGAATCTGCCCATGAGCATCGACCGACAACTCCGCAGTGACCAGTTCGTCGAAAGCCTGACTGGTGGAGAGCAGATCTTCGAGGCGGTCGCCGGTCCACTTCACGCTTTTGCCGATTTTTCGCGCGAGCACGCATACCAGCATTTCCTCCTGGTAAAGGGACGTTTTCCCGCCAAAGCCTCCGCCTACGTCGGGTGCTATCGCTGTAAGCCGGTTGCCTGGCATGTCAAGCAGGTCGGCCAAGGCATCCCGGATGATCCCGGGCACCTGACTGGATGTGTATAAAGTGAGCGCGTCTCGGCCAGCATCGACCTCCGCCAGATAACAACGCGGCTCCATCGCAGCCGATGTTTTGCGATGAAAACGAAACCGCCCCTTGACAAGGACCGGAGGATCGGCAAACGCCTGCTCGATTTCGCCGCGAACAAAGCTGCGCTCGACGAGGATGTTGCTCTCGAAGCCTTCGTGGAGCAGCGGAGCATCTTGCGCCGCAGCGGCCTCCGCATCAGTGCAAACCGCTAGCGGTTCGTAGTCGACCTCAATGGCGTCCCGGGCGTCCTCCGCGAGATAACGGTTTTCCGCGAGGATGGCGACGACGGGTTCACCAACGAAATGCACTTTCCCATTCGCTAAAGCATGGATCGGGGTCGGCTGATAGCCACTCATACGGGACACTGCTACGGCAGGTTTGATTAGCCGTTCAATGTCCTGCCACGTGTAGACTCCGTAGACCCCGCGCATTGCCTTCGCAGCATCCGCGCGGATTGCCACGATTCGCGCATGTGGCTGGTCACTGCGCAGGATAGCCATGTGCAACGCATGACCACTCGGGCGATCGTCGACATAGCGGCCCAGTCCTGTCAGAAGTCGAGCATCTTCGACACGGCGTACAGGCTGCCCGACCAACCTGTCTCGGGTCCCCTCGCGCACATCAGTGTCAGGCGCAACGGGATGGGCCCACCGATCGTTACGCTCACTCATAACGATCCTCCCCTTTGCGCATTTCCTCCCATTGGTCCGGGTCGTGCCCAAATATGACCTTCGCCCCGGACGCAGCAATGCGTTGGACTTCACGGAGTGACGCCATGGCCAGTTCGGGGTTCCATGTGTTGCGAGGCATAACCTCGCGCTCGAGGTTGGGTCTCATCGCAACCGCATCAGCAGCGAGCAGGAAGCTTCCATCGCGGCTCAGTGTCGCGATCGCGCCGAGGCTTCCAGGCGTGTGTCCGGGAAGCGGAACCAGTACCAATCTGCCATCGCCAAAAACGTCATGCTCGCCGTCAATGGCCGTGGTCGGCATTGGATGCTCCCAGTCCGCCGGGATGTACCCTTTCTGCACCGCGTCCGGTCCCTGAGCAGTCTCAAGCTCTTTGTAATGGCAGAAAAACGTCGCGCGTTTGAAAAACCCGTTGCATCCACAATGGTCCGAGTGCAGATGCGAATTGACGACAACATCGATGTTCTCCGGCACCAATCCCAAGGTCGCCAACTGGGAAACAACGTTGTCCTCTGGCCCGCTCAAAGGCGTCATCGCCTTGGCCATTGCACCCCAGCGAGCGGCCGCGTCATCAGCGGTATCCGGATGACATCCAGTATCGAAAAGAACGTTGCCCTGAGCATGGCGCAACAGAATGCAGGAAACTGGCAAATCGATCGTCTCGGTGCGCTCCGCCTCCGGTAGATAAACGCTCTTGCGCATACGCAGACGACCACCGTTGAGAATATGCATTTTCATGGTGTATCGTCCTTGTTATCTTTCTGGTTTCCTGCAGCATCGCGAAGCGCATTTCGTCCCGTCACACAGACACGAACCGCCTCGACGATCCCTTGATAGCCCGTACAGCGACAGAGGTTTCCCGAGAGCACGTCCCTGATCTCTTCGTCGCTGTCGAGCGGGTATTTTTGCAATGCATCCGCACAGCTGGCCAACATGCCTGGCGTACAAAACCCGCATTGCAAGCCATGATGTTCGCGAAAAGCTTCCTGCAATGGACTAAGCGCGTCGACGGTGCCCATACTTTCGACCGTACGAACCTCGCATCCGTTGGCACGAACAGCCAGCATCAGGCAAGACCGGACGCTGTCGCCATCGACCATCACCGTGCATGCACCGCAGACGCCGTGCTCACAGCCCACATGGGTTCCGGTCAGTCCAAGCGTGTGCCGCAGATAATCCGACAATAGAAGCCGCGGTTCGACCTGATCCTCATGGACCTTCCCATTAACCAGAACCCAGAGAGGCTTGAGAGGGATTTCTGTATCGCTCATTGAGTAACTCCCGCGGCTCGTCGCCATGCTGTGCGTGTCACGCGCTCCATCAGTACGCCTGCCAGATGACGACGGAATTCAGGCGAAGCATGCAGGTCGGTATTCGGCTGCAACGGATCGCAGGCCGCATGCACGGCATCCGCAAGCACCTCGTCCGACAAGGTTTTGCCAGTCAATACGGCTTCTGCTTCGGGCCGGCGCATCGGTGTATCGCCGACACCCATCATCGCAACGCGGGCCTGGCGGATCTCACCGTCCTGCACGTCGAGTAACACGCCAACAGCAGCAAGAGCGAAGTCGCCCGCGCGTCGAGCAAACTCCTGAAAGCACCATCCCATGCCGGCAGGTAATCCCGGAAGTTCCACGCGGACGACAATTTCGTCATCGTCCAGGGCAGTCGTCAGCGGCGCGACGAAAAATTTGGAGGCCGGGATTTCGCGTTCGCCTCGAACCGACCGCGCAACGATTACTGCATCCAGTAGACGGCTTAGCATCGGCAGTTCGGCAGCAGGATCCGCATGCGAGAGACTTCCGCCGATCGTGCCGCGGTTCCGGATCGCAAGATGAGCAACGTTGCGCATCGTTTCCGGAATAACAGGAAAGCGGTTGGCAACCAGTGCAGACGTTTCGAGAATCCGATGCCGCGTCAGAGCGCCGATCGTGAGTCCGCCGTCGTTGCGCTCGCGGACGTACTCAAGTTCGAGCAGCCGGCTTATATCGATGATGAGCGCCGGTCTGACGACCCTGAAATTCAGCATGGGCGTCAAACTTTGCCCACCGGCCATCAGCTTGGCGTCATCGACGTTGGCTGCGAGCACCTCGACGGCCTCGTCGATCGTGTCGGGACAACAGTAGTCAAAAGGAGCTGGTTTCATGGCGGTTCCGTCTAGCGTCCCTGAAACTTCGGCGAACGCTTTTCACCGAACGCGGCGCGGCCTTCGCGGTAATCGTCGCTTGCAGCCGCTGCCGCAATGAGCGCCTCGGACTTGTGCAGATCGAGAGCGCCGGTCCCCATCGCCATTCCGTTAAGAAGATATTTGGCGCCTGCCATACTCAGCGGGGCATTGCCCGCCAGCGATGTGGCAAAAGCGCGGGCCTCGGCCATCGGGTCGCTTTTGGCGACCTGCTGCCTGGCGCCCATTAGGCGCTCCCACAACGATCGCTCGGAAACTATCGAGCCGAGGCCGGCTACCTGGTCCACAAAGCCGATCTGCAGAGCGTGGGCGGCGTCAAATCGCTGGCCGCCGTAGAGAATCTTTTTTGCTTCGGAGAGTCCCACAAGGGACAGCAGCTTGCGCGTTCCCTTCACGCCATAGATGATTGACAGGCGCGCGGCAGGTATTCCCATCATCGCGTCCTGACCCGCGTAGCGAAAATCGCAGGACATCGCCAGATGCGCGCCTCCTCCAAGACAGTAGCCCCTCAAAACTGCGACCGTCGGCTTCGAGATATTCGCGATGGCGTCACAGCACGCATCAACTGCGACCTCATATCTCGTCGCCTGTGCGACATCGGCGCGAACGTTCTCGAATTCCGCGATGTCAGCACCGGCGCAGAAGTCCGCGCCCGCGCCAGTCAGAATCACCGAGCGCACTTCCGGATTGCGGTCGAGTGCTGCCATGATCGACGGCATTGCAAGCCACATGCCGTAAGTCATAGCGTTTCGGCTGCCGGGACGGTTCAACGTGACTACGGCGACCTGATCCGAAATCCAGACCTTGATCTTTTCGGAGGTGAGCACATCCATCACCGCAGACTGCGCCTCGGCGGCCGTGCCCTCTGACACCGGAGTCGCTTCCTGCGTGGGTTGCGCAGGAATGTCCCGCGATACAGCCGCACGCTCAGAGGCGTTCACAGTCGAGACAGGCTCCGGCGTCGATGCTTTCGCGGTGGGTGCAGCAGGCGCAGCCGTGACTGCGGGCGCAGAGACTGGAGCCTCCAGCGTCGCGACATCGGCTTGTGAGGCCGATAATTCCTGCATAAAAGCATGCATCGCAGCCGGTTGTGCGGCAGGAGCCGATGTCGAGTTTGACGTGCGACCGTCTACCTGCTTGCGGAACAGTTCAAAGAAGTCATCCGCGGATTTCCGTGCTGCCGCATCGATCATGCGAGACCCGAGTTGCGCCAGTTTGCCACCCACGTTTGCCTTCACCCCATAACGCAGAAGAGTCACCGACGGCTCAAGAGCATCGAGAGACACCTCGATGTCGGCACGCGCGAATCCCGCGGCGCCGCCAGAACCTTCTCCGGTCAACGTATAGCTGCGCGGTGGAGCAATATTCGAAAGGCTGACCTTGCCAGCGAACCGTGCCTTGATCGGCCCGACCTTCGATACGACGGTTGCCGTGAATTCGTTCTCAGCCGTGCACTCCAGGGATTCACAGCCCGGAATACTCGCTTGCAGAACCGCTGGATCATTCAGCGCTTCCCACACGACCTCGCGCGCAGCCTCGAGCCTCGCTTCGCCGACCATTTCCATTAAAGTCTCCTCCGTCTCATTGAGTGTTTGCACTAGCGAGGAACCTGGCTTACTCAGCTATCGATTCCAGAACAGCACGCACAGCATCTGGAATTGGCACGGAGCGATTGCTCGCGCGCTCAACGTAGACGTGAACAAATTGCCCGACGGCGCTCGCCTCGTTCGATTCGTTGCGAAATAGCGCAATCTCGTAGCGAACGCTCGAGTTCCCCAGGTGTATCACCTTTAGTCCAACGTGAACGGTGTCTGGAAACGCTATCGAAGAGAAAAACGTGCACTTTGTTTCTATAACCAGGCCAACGGTCACGTTGCTGGCGATGTCTAGCACGCCTCGATCGATCAGATGGCGGTTCACTGCGGTATCAAAGAACGCGTAATACACAACATTGTTCACATGTCCGTATGCGTCGTTATCACCCCAACGCGTTGGCAATATGGTGAAGTGACGGTATGCGTCACGTCGTGTCGGGCTGGCCCTCTCGCTCACAGCACCTCCTCGTAAATCGCCTTTGCGTCTTCGAGGGCAATCTCCCGTGGGTTGTTCACGAGGAGCCGGGTCTGACGCATCGCATCTTCGGCCAACGCAACGATGTCCGTGGCCGCAATGCCAACCTCCCGCAGGCGGGTCGGCAACGCCAGTTCGGTCGGCAAGGCAGCCAGACGCTCGACCAGGGCCCGCGCTTTATCTGCCTCGCTTCCTTGAACACCCGGAATCACGATCGAGGCAAGTTCCGCGTAAAGCGACTCAGCGGCTCCCAGGTTGAAGCGCATAACCGCAGGCAGCACGAGAGAATTGGACAAACCATGTGGCACGTGGAAGCGAGCGCCCACCGGGTAGGCAAGCGCGTGAACGCCGGCAACCGGAGCATTGGCAAACGCCAGGCCAGCGAGCATCGCCCCCAGCAACATCCCCTGGCGCGCCTCGCAATTGCTTCCATCGGAGCAGGCTTCGTGAATATTCAGACTGAGCAAGCGCAAGGCCTCTCTCGCCAGGCAATCTGACACAGGATTTTTTAAACGCTTGCTCGTGTAGGCCTCAATGGCATGGACCATGGCGTCGATGCCCGTCGCCGCCGTGACGGCGGCAGGCAAGCCCAGCGTCAACTCAGCGTCCAGTACGGCAATGTCAGGCAAAAGAACGGGCGACACGACGCCTTTCTTCTCCCCCTCACCCGTTGTGACGATGGAAATGGGCGTCACCTCCGACCCCGTGCCGGCGGTGGTCGGCACCAGAATTAGTGGCAGGCGCGGACCTTTCGCAACGCCGACGCCGTAGACCTCGTCTAGTTTCTCGGTCCCGTGCGCAAGAAGCGCGACGAGTTTCGCAACGTCCATCGAGCTTCCGCCGCCAAGCCCGATTACACCATCCGCACCCGAGTTCACCGCGGCATCCGTCGCCGCAAGAATCACTTGCGCGGGCGGATCTGCCTGCACGTCCGCGTAGACAGTTACCGCTATCTCTTCGGTCGCAAAGCTGCGCAGCGCCGACTTGATCAAGCCGTTGTCCACCACACCTTTATCCGTCACCAGAAAGATATTCCGGCAGCCTAAACGCTTGACAATCTGGCCCAAACGGGCCGAAGCGCCGGGCTCAACGACGGTGGAACGAGTCGATTGAAATTCAAAACTGGTCACGATATCTCCTTGGCCTGACGAGCGTTCCGAAACTCTCGATACGCGTTCTAGTCACTTGCTTAACTAGACTATATGTAGCCGAGGCGCACTTTGCAAGCGGGTTTTCCCTCTCTCCGAAGAGCGGAAGACCTGCCCACGCCATCGGATTGGGTTTCGTCTGACTACATGGCGCGCCCCGAAACGCTCGCGCAGACGGGCTTTAAGGCGGGGAATGGCGTCGTAGCAGCGGCCTGCAGTAGGTCCTCGCAACGGATTGCTACTGATCATGCAAAGGTAACTTGCATTACTCGTTCAGATCGTGACACCATGAAAATGCTCGCGTTGTGAAGTTCAGCGAGCGGGATCGAGCGAGACTTCGCCGAGAGAGCAGTATGATCAGGTTAACTCGATGAGGTGACGGCCTGTAGAGATAGGACCGTCGTGCTTCACCAACTCGTCAAACGGGAGACCCTTGTGAAGATCGTTATCAACAGGGAAGTAGGCGCGTTTAACTTGAGTGACGAGGCCGCGCATCGCTATCTGCAGATGAGTGGGCGGAGCGAGATGGACAGCGAGTCCAGCGCGACATTGTCGCGTCAATTCGCCCATCAATATGCGCGCCGCGGCGACCCGGCATTAGTTGAAGTGGTCGAGAAAATGGGCCCGTCGGCAAGCGGAGGCGATGCTTGCCTTGAAGTCGTTGAAGTCCCTGCCACTGGTTGGCGCCTTCTCGACGTGTGCGGCATTGAGTGCGTCGTATTCGACGCTGGCGCACAAAGCGTGTTGCCGTCGCAAACCCGCTAGCAGAAGCACATATTGTCTGTGGATTGCGATTTTTCCGCGCGGCGCCGACAGGGCTGCGAGAAAGGCGGAACTCATCTACTGATTGACAGCAGGGAGGCGCAGCAGTATTTGGCGCCAAGATACTGCGTGGCTTGGTCGACGAACCGAATTTTGGAAGTGCTCACCGGCGCCGCAGCACAGGAATGGAGCTCGATCGCCGGTCCCTGCCGCCAAGACGAGCTAGATTAACCGCCCCGTTATGCGGCATCAAGTTCAGCCGGAAGCATATATCGCAGGACATAGCCCATTTCTCGCGCATCGAGCTCGTTTCCACACTTGTCGCAGACCACAACTGCGTGGAAATCCTGGTCGCATTCCCGGTGTCGAAGTTTGAGAGGCGGCTTACCGCCGGAGAGCCACTTATCGCCCCAGTGCATCATAATGAGCATCGGACCGTACAGCGATCGCCCCATCTCCGTGAGGCGGTACTCGTAGCGCTTCGGGCCCTCCTGATAAAGCGTCTTGTTCGCGACGCCCTGCTCCACCAGGCGCTGCAGCCGGTCAGCAAGTATGTTGGTAGCGATGCCCAACCGCGTCTGGAATTCGTCGAAGCGTCGAACCCCGTAAAAGAACTCACGGATGACCAGAAAGCTCCAACGGTCTCCTATGATCTGAAGAGTTCGGGCTACAGAACATGGCCGTACGCGCTCAAGCACGGTCGGGTCAGACGCACGGCGCGAACGCTTGCGATCTTCATTCCGCGGTGATTCACCCGCACCGATAGCGTCGCGATAGTGCACCTGTCGTGGATTGATCTCGCCGTGGCAATGTGAACATGCCACCCGTGGGTGGCATTCACATCCGCAGGATTTGTGAATGAGCTGCACCGGAGGAAGTGCGTCGCCGCTTAGCCATTGATCGCCGAAAGCGAGAAGTCCAATCATGGTCGCGTAAAGGTCGCGTCCCTTGTCCGTCAGGCGATACTCATGACGAGCCCCGCCGGTCGAAGGAACCTGCTTTCGCAACAACCCGAGGCTGGTGAATTTTTTCAGTCGCTCTACAAGCGTGGTCCGTGGAATCTGCAGGAGGCTCTGGAACTGCTCAAACCGTCGTACGCCGAAAAAACACTCGCGCAAAACGAGAAATCCCCATGGATCCGAAAGAATTTCAACAGTTCGCGCGACGGACGAGTAGCGCTCGACGGAAGCGAAACGGGCGTCCGAGGCGCGGTGACTGTCGGCTTCAAGTGTTGCGGGCTTTGCCATAAAAACCTATTGATACCTTCTGGACGCCGACCAGCGCAATCCGACATTTTACTTCACGCTGCGTGGCTTGCTTGAGCCGGACTTTCCCGCATCTCGTGTCCCTGCAGAACGGGTACGGAATGCCGCATCGCAGTCATCTCCGCAAGAATGGCCACCGCGATCTCCGGGGGCGTCTGTGCGCCAATGTGAAGCCCGATTGGCCCTCGGAGCCTTGCAACGTGGTCGTCTTGAAGATCGAACATACGCAGCCTCGCACGTCGCTTCGAATTGTTCGCGCGGGAGCCTATGGCTCCAACGTAAAACGCGCTGGAGTTCAAAGCCTCAATTAGTGCGAGATCGTCCAGCTTAGGGTCGTGCGTGAGCGTGACAACAGCGGTATGCCGATCAAGTCCAGTGCGAATTAACAGGTCATCCGGCATCTCTCGAGTAATCTGCGTATGCGGAACGGGCCATTCGGACGCGTATTCCTCCCGCGGGTCGCACACGATGACGTCATACCCAAGGGAGACCGCCATACACGCGACGTACTCTGATAACTGACCCGCCCCTACGATTATCAAACGGTACTGAGGCCCGTGAACTGTCCGTAAATTTTGCCCGTCGAATTCGACGTCGTGAGACTTGTTGCACTCATGGACAGCAGCGCGCCCGCTGCTCATATTCAGCGTGCGCCCAACGACAGCACCACGCCCGGTCAACTCCAACAGAAGCTCAAGTCCAGATGCAGGCCCGACAGATTCCACGATCAGTTTCAATGTGCCGCCGCACGGGAGCCCGAAACGATGGGCCTCATCGGCCGATACGCCATACGTCACCTCACATGGCAACGATTTCGGCAACTCACCCGATTTGACTCGAAGAATCAGATCGTCCTCGATACAGCCGCCTGATACCGACCCTTTGAGAAACCCGTCACCTCGAATGACGACCATCGACCCGAGCGGTCGCGGCGCCGAACCCCAAGTCCGGATCACAGTTCCCAACGCTACGGTCTCGCCGGCCCGGTGCCACATGACCGCCGCACTCAGGACATCCCTATCCATGCTGTCCATGATCTCCTCGCCAACGCTTCCTCACCTGCAGTATAGTCTATTTATGCAAGTCACAGGACAAGCGATGAAACTGGCTTCCTCAATTAGGCGGACAATCGCGAGCGGCCGCCAACAGCCCGGCGATCAGGCGGTAATCATGGCCGCTGCGGACAGTGACGGCAGTGTGGAGGATGGGCAGGATTCGTTCCTCCAAACCGTTGGCAGCCGGGTTCGGGCGCTGCGCGCGCGACACGCGCTTACAAGGAGGATCCTCGCGGAACACGCCGGCGTCTCTGAACGCTACCTAGCGAAACTGGAGGGAGGCTCGGGCAACGCCTCAATCTTGGTACTGCGCAAACTTGCCGTAGCGCTTGGTTGCGATCCTGCTGACCTTCTCGCGCCTGGCGATGCAGTCGGTCAAGAGGAATGGGCTGAATTTCGAACATTGCTTCGCGGCAAGAACAGCGATGAACTTCGTGCATTCCGGCTAGCACTCGAAGGCCTCACAAGAAAAAACGCTGACGAGGATCCACAGCGGGCAGGTCGAATCGCTTTAGTAGGCCTTCGAGGCGCGGGTAAATCCACCTTGGGTCGCATGCTTGCTGACGATAGAAAATGTTGCTTTGTTGAACTCAGTCGTCTGTTGGTTGAAATAGCTGGCTGCCAAGTTCCAGAAATTTATTCGCTGTACGGCGAGGCGGCCTATCGAAGATATGAACGCCGGGCGCTCGAACTTGCCATCGAGAAACATCAGCGCGCAGTGATCGCGGTCCCCGGCGGACTTGTTAGCGAAAACGAAACGTACAGCCTGCTGCGCAAGCATTGCTTTACCGTGTGGCTAACTGCCAACCCTGACGAGCATATGTCTCGTGTGGTCGCACAGGGCGACCTCCGTCCAATGATTGGCTACGATGAAGCGATCAATGACCTGCGCCATATTTTGGCATCGCGACGGGACAAATATGCTCTAGCAGATTTCGAGCACGATACCAGCGTAAGACCGCTAGTAGAGACGTACTTGGCCCTACGCGAACGGCTTGAAGTCGCGGGCGCTAAGGGACTTGAAGGAAATAGCTAAACCGCAAGCCGGCCCATATGAAAGTTACCGTAGGCAGGCCAGTACGAAAGCTTGACGGTGCAATCCGCGTGTCATGCACCCGCGTTTCGATTCATGCCGGCTGAAGCTTCAGGCCTGCACGGTAAGGACGTTTGAAGCAAAAACGGACACCACTGTGTCGCTATTGGTCTTCCTGTTGATCCGCAGTCGCGCGCGAAACTAATCAATTTCAAGAATCCAACGAATCAGTCATCGACAGCAGCGAGCGCAGTGCGTGTTTTTCAAGTTGCGAGATTTGCGATGACTGGAGCAGCTAGGCACATATAGATGCGACCACACCGACGGAGAAAAATGCGCGGCCCCGGCCGCGCATTCAAGAGACTTGAGGCTGTCCTCAGTAGGCAATTCCTTGTCGGAAAACCGGTTGGACGTGCGTCGGCTTCTCGACCATCTGATTAAAGTCGACGCAAGGCTCGAAGCGCTTCGTAAGCAATACATTCACGAAGACCCGGCGCAACGTGATTCCTTCAATATCGGATTCAGCTTGTTGCTCAAGAATGCCGCTCTGAGCCAAAGCTGACATACCGGCCCAAATATTTTTTACTGAAGGAGCCGGCGCATTTCGGAATTGTTCGTTACGGTAAGCTCCTTGCGGCACTCTCGGTTTGAGAAAAACCGAGTGCCCCAACTCGCCCGGCTCGCCTCGAACATTGAACTGAATAAGAGCTTGCTTCGCCTTGCGCCACTTATCCAACGCAGCCCACACTTCTGGGTCCGTCATGTCAGTGAGCCAGTAAGTCTGCACGCCGTTCACTTGCACGCGGATGCTATATACCAAACCTTGTCGCAGTTGGATGGCGCCGAATCCGAAGTTTCCTCGCCCTTCTTTCGTTGCGAAACAAGCGGTTAGGCCTGGACTCGAAAGATTGGAGAAGCTCCAACCGTCCAATCGCAATGAAACTGGGATTCATGTCGAATACTTCGATGCCGTTCATTGTGTTACCCATCATGTTTGATTGACTCTGGCACGTGCTTCGTGCCTCCATTGCATATCGCTGCCGAGGGGTCGGTCTCGAGGACTCGCCGCTTCGACGACTGACTGATGATTCGTATAGCTCCAGCGAGCCTTGATGAGCCCGCTCGAAACATCCCTTGGATGTGGGACTTTTCGAATCGCCCCAAATCGCGGCCTGGTTGAAGGCGTTTTGGGGCGCGATCGGCCGCCTCATTCGCGATACGCTCTCGGCAACCTCTGCCCAATGCCCGACCAGACTGGAAAGCCACGATACCAATACGACTTCGCACTTTGCGGTCGTCCAGACCTTGCTATCCGGCACCTCGAATCTTGTATTTCTGCCGAGCCCACCCAAGGCCAGCCACTGCTCAAAATTTGTGTGCCGCACAACGAAATTTCGAATTCCCGCATACTTTGCTGTCTCTGAACGGCCGTTTTCCACTTCCCGCAGACTTTGTTGTCTGCCGATAAGCGCAAAAAAAAAGGCGTCACGTTTCCGTGACGCCTTGAAAAGTTCTAGCCATTCCGAGGGCCGTGCTAGAACCTGAGAGACGGTATTCGAAAGTTGGACGGGCGCGCGACTGAAGACGCTGGTCTCTAAGCTCGAGACAGGCAACTGCGTGGACTGTTACGGGGGGCTATTAAGGCACTCGGCCAGACACTCCGCGAGCCACGGCTGGTTCAAAACTTCAAAATGCAGAACCTGAAACCGTCTTTCGAAATGAGATTCCATTTTTTATGGTTATGCTGACTAAGTCAAGCAAAATCTAAAGAGCTTTCATTCGCCCCGGAAAAATATTCCGATACAATGAATGTTCTGACGAAAAATGGGTGTACATGCCCCATTTTGGGGCTCCGAGCAGGTCCTTTCGCCAGCCTTGCCGACAGGTAAGTCGAACAAAAAACTGAAATATAGTTCCACAAAAATGATATGAGCCGACCCACGCCTTCCCGAACTGCCCCGGCCCAGACCTCGGCCCCAGCCAAAGACAAAGACGGCTCGGGCGACGAAGTCACGGCGCTGGCACGCGGCCTGACCGTGCTGCGATCGGTCGCCGCGGCCGACGCGCCGCTCAGCAATCGCGAACTGGCCGAGGTAACCGGCATTCCGAAACCCACTGTCTCGCGAATCACCGCCACGCTCGTCAGCGCCGGGTTTCTGTTCCGCCTGCCCGATAGCGAGCGCTTCGTCCTGACCTCGTCGGTACTGGAATTGAGCAACGGCTTTATGCGCAACTTCGACATCCGGGCAAGAGCGCGCCCCTTTCTCATCGAACTCGCCGAACGCACCGCGTTGTCCGTGCATCTGGCCGTGCGCGACCGGCTCGACATGGTAGTGATCGACGCAATCCGGCCGCGCTCGGCAGTGCTGGTATCGCGTCTCGAAATCGGCTCGCGCATGAGCCTCGCGCGCACCGCGGTTGGTCGCGCCTACTTGTCGGCGCTCGCCGAACCGGAGCGGGAAAAGTTATTGATTGGCTTGCAGGCCGCCGAGGGTGACGACTGGGGCCATATCGGCAGCCGTCTGACCACCGCCCTACGGGAGACCGCGGAGCAAGGTTTCGCGATCGCCACCGGCGAATGGTACGACGGTCTGAACGCCATCGCCCTGGGATTCATCGGCCCCTCGGGCGAGCGCTATGCGGTCAATTGCGGCGGCTCGGCGGATCAATGCCCGCGCGACTGGCTGATCTCGCGCGCGGCGCCGGCGTTGATCGAGTGCATCGGCAAGATCGTTCTCGAGATCGGCGGCACGCCCGGCCGCCGCCTGGATAATTGAGATACGCCGGTGCTCGCGCGGCGGCGGCCACGGCATTTGCAACCGCCCGCCGCGTACTGTAACTTTCGTAATCAATCGAAAAATAGACAGGTGGACTGTTACAGCGCCCGCAACGTAGGATCACGCATTCCCGTCGCGGGCGCGCACGCCCGGCTTACCGCTATCACCCTTTCGATAACGTCCCGCCGACCTGCCATGATGGCCCTTTGCGTTAACATCTTTGTCCCGCGCCTCGGGTAGCATCGCGCTGAACATTTGTGGCGCGTCCGCTGTCGAAACCGCCTGTCATGCCGCCTGCGTGCCGGCCCGCCGAACTGTCGCGGCGGCGCAATCGCATGAGCGGCTCACATCAAAGCCAGTCACCAGACCGAACCGATGGACGAACAACAAAAGTTTTCGGAAACCACACGCCCTGCCGCTCCGGCCTCCCAGGCCGGTTCCCAACCGTCCTCCACCGGCAAGCCTGCTGGCGCTCCGGGTCCGCTGCCGGCTTCAGCCAGAAGTCATCGCGGCCGCAATATCGCGCTGATCGTGGCGGCGCTGGTTATCCTCGGGGTCGTGTTGTGGCGCTGGCATCCTTGGGGCGCGCCCGGCGGCACGAACGCGGCGGGTGCAAGCGGTGCAAGCGGTGCCCGTGGGGGACGCGGCGGCGCCGGTTTCGCCAACATGGCGCAGCCGGTTCACGTGGCAACCGCCACACAAGGTGAGATGCCGGTCGTACTGACCGCGCTCGGCACGGTCACGCCGCTCGCCAACGTCACGGTGCTGCCGCAGTTGAGCGGCGTGCTGCAGGACGTGTATTTCAAGGAAGGCCAGATGGTCAGGAAAGGCGACGTGCTCGCCCAGATCGACCCGCGCCCCTATCAGATCTCGCTGGAAAACGCGCAAGGCACCCTCGCGCGCGACCAGGCGCTGCTGCAAACCGCCCGCCTCGACCTGAAACGCTATCAGACGTTGCTCTCGCAAGACTCCATCGCGAGCCAGCAGGTCGATACGCAAGCCTCGCTGGTGCGGCAGTACGAAGGCACGGTGAAGTCCGACCAGGCGAACGTCGATACCTATAAGCTCGACCTCGTCTACGCGCGCATCACCGCGCCGGTGTCGGGGCGCGTCGGCTTGCGCCAGGTCGACCCGGGCAATTATGTAACGCCGAGCCTGACCAACGGCATCGTCGTCATTACGCAGTTGCAGCCGATCAGCGTGATCTTCACGACTTCCGAAGACAACCTGCAGCAGATTCTCCAGCAGACCCAGAACGGCGCGAAGCTCTCGGTCACCGCGTACGACCGCAGCAATACGACGTCGCTTGAAGGCGGTCAGCTCGAAACCCTGGATAACCAGATCGACACTACCACCGGCACGGTCAAGCTGCGCGCCATCTTCGCGAACGACAAGAATCTGTTGTTCCCGAATCAGTTCGTGAACACCCGTCTGCTGGTGAATACGATCAAGGACGCGGTGATCGTGCCGACGCCGGCCGTGCTGAACGGCTCGATGGGCCAGTTCGTGTACGTCGTGAAGCCGGACAACACGGTGACCGTGCGGCCGGTCAAGATAGGACCGGTGGACGGCGAGCGCACCAGCATCAAATCCGGCCTGCAAGTGGGCGAGCGCGTCGTGATCGACGGCTCGGACCGGCTGAAGGAAGGCGCGAAGATCACCATCCCGGCCGACCGGCCGCGCGGCGCGTCGGGTGCCCGCGGCGCCAGCGGCGCCAACGGAGCCGCGGCGGCATCGGGCGCCTCCGGCGCACGCGGGCATCATCGCAAACACGCGGCGCAAGCCTCGGAATAAAGGCACGACGACTCCTGCATGAATCCATCCCGCGCCTTTATTCTGCGCCCCGTCGGCACCGCGCTGCTGATGGCGGCAATCATGCTGGTCGGTCTCGTCGCGCTGCGCTTTTTGCCGCTCTCCGCGCTGCCCGAGGTCGACTATCCGACGATCCAGGTGCAGACCTTCTATCCGGGCGCGAGCCCGGACGTGATGACCTCGTCGGTCACCGCGCCGCTCGAACGGCAGTTCGGGCAGATGCCGTCGTTGAATCAGATGTCCTCGCAAAGCTCGGCCGGCTCGTCGATCATCACGCTGCAGTTCAGCCTCGATCTGCCGCTCGACATCGCCGAGCAGGAAGTCCAGGCGGCGATCAATGCCGCGGGCAACCTGCTGCCGTCCGACCTGCCCGCGCCGCCGATCTACGCGAAGGTCAATCCGGCCGACGCGCCGATCATCACGCTCGCGATCACCTCGAAGACGATGCCGCTCACGCAGGTGCAGGACCTGGCCGACACGCGTCTCGCGCAAAAGATTTCGCAGGTGGCGGGTGTGGGTCTGGTGAGCCTGTCGGGCGGTCAACGCCCGGCCGTGCGGATTCAGGCGAACCCGCGCGCGCTTGCCGCCTACGGTCTGAATCTGGACGATCTGCGCACCACGATTTCAAACCTGAACGTCAACACGCCGAAGGGCAACTTCGACGGTCCGACACGCAACTACACGATCAACGCGAACGATCAACTCACCGACGCCGACGCTTATAAGAGCGCCGTGGTCGCTTACAAGAACGGCCGCCCGGTCATGCTGACGGACGTCGCCAATATCGTGCAGGGCGCGGAGAACACCAAGCTCGGCGCATGGGTCGACAACACCCCGGCGATCATCCTGAACGTGCAGCGCCAGCCGGGCGCGAACGTGATCCAGGTGGTCGACAGCATCAAGGCGCTGCTGCCGCAACTGCAACAGTCGCTGCCCACCGCGCTCGAGGTGCAGATCGTTACCGACCGCACCACCACGATCCGCGCTTCCGTGCGCGACGTGCAGTTCGAATTGCTGATGTCGGTCGTGCTGGTGGTGCTGGTGATGTATCTGTTCCTCGCCAACATCTACGCCACCATCATCCCGAGCCTGTCGGTGCCGCTGTCGCTGATCGGCACGCTTGCCGTGATGTATCTGTGCGGCTTCTCGCTGGACAACCTGTCGCTGATGGCGCTGACCATCGCAACCGGCTTCGTGGTCGACGACGCCATCGTGATGATCGAGAACATCGCGCGCTATGTCGAAGAAGGCGAGTCGCCGCTGGAGGCCGCGCTCAAGGGCTCGAAACAGATCGGCTTCACGATTATTTCGCTGACGGTTTCGCTGATCGCCGTGCTGATTCCGCTGCTCTTCATGGGCGACGTGGTCGGGCGCCTGTTCCACGAATTCGCGATCACGCTCGCCGTGACGATCGTTATTTCGGCCGTGGTCTCGCTCACGCTCGTGCCGATGATGTGCGCGAAACTCCTGCGTCACACGCCGCCGCCTGAAAGCCACCGTTTCGAAGCCAAGGCCCATCAGTTTATCGACTGGGTGATCGCCCGCTACGCGGTCGCGCTGACCTGGGTGCTGAACCGGCAACGCTCCACCCTGTTCGTCGCGTTGCTCACGCTGGTGCTGACCGGCGTGCTGTACGTATTCATTCCGAAGGGCTTCTTCCCGGTGCAGGACACCGGTGTGATCCAGGCGATCACGCAGGCGCCGCAATCGGTGTCGTATGCATCGATGGCCGAGCGCCAGCAGGAACTCGCCACGCAGATCCTGAAGAATCCGGACGTCGAAAGCCTCACCTCGTTTATCGGTGTGGACGGCAGCAACATCACGTTGAACAGCGGCCGCATGCTGATCAACCTGAAACCGCGCGACGACCGCAGCAACACCGCTAGCGAGGTGATCCGCCAGTTGCAGCAGGACGTCGCGCATATTCCGGGCGCCTCGCTGTACATGCAGCCGGTGCAGGATCTGACGATCGACTCCACGGTCAGCCCAACGCAGTACCAGTTCATGCTGACCGACCCGAACATCGGCGAATTCACCACGTGGGTGCCGAAGCTGATCGACCGGTTAAAGCAGTCGCCCGAACTGGCCGACGTAGCCACCGACCTGCAGGACAACGGCCAGTCGGTCTACATCGAAATCGACCGCGCCACCGCGTCGCGTTACGGCATCACACCCGCTACCGTGGACAGCGCGTTGTACGACGCGTTCGGCCAGCGCATCATCTCGACCATCTTCACGCAGTCGAACCAGTACCGCGTGATTCTCGAAGCGCAGCCGTCGATGCAGCACTACACGGAATCGCTGAATTCGATCTACCTGCCCTCTTCCACCTCGACGGGCGGCCAGGTGCCGTTGTCGTCGATCGCGAAGTTCATCGAGAAGCCCGCGCCGCTACTGGTCACGCACCTGAGCCAGTTCCCGGCCACGACCGTGTCGTTCAACCTCGCGCCCGGCTCCTCGCTTGGCGCGGCGGTCAAGGCGATTAGCCAGGCGGAGAAGGATATCGGCTTGCCGGCATCGTTCCAGACGCGCTTCCAGGGCGCGGCGCTGGCGTTCCAGGCGTCGCTGTCGAACGAACTGTTCCTGATCCTCGCGGCAATCGTCACGATGTATATCGTGCTCGGCGTGCTGTACGAAAGCTTCATTCACCCGATCACGATTCTCTCGACGCTGCCCTCGGCGGGCGTCGGCGCGCTGCTCGCGCTGCTGATTACCGGGCACGATCTGGACATCATCGGCATTATCGGTATCGTGCTGCTGATCGGTATCGTGAAGAAGAACGCCATCATGATGATCGACTTCGCGCTCTACGCCGAGCGCGAGGAAGGCAAGTCGCCGCGCGAAGCCATCTATCAGGCCTGTCTGCTGCGCTTCCGGCCGATCCTGATGACCACGCTCGCCGCCCTGCTCGGCGCCCTGCCGCTGATGCTCGGCACCGGTGCGGGCTCGGAGCTGCGCCGCCCGCTCGGTATCGCGATTGCCGGCGGTCTGATCGTCAGCCAGCTGCTCACGCTGTTCACCACGCCGGTGATCTATCTCGGCTTCGACGCACTCGCGCGCCGCGTGCGCGAACGCTTCAATCGCGGCAATCCGGTGCCGCCCGCCACCGACGCGGGGAACTGAGCGATGAACCTGTCGCGTCCGTTTATCTCCCGGCCGGTCGCCACCACGCTGCTGGCGATCGGCATTGCGATGGCCGGCATTTTTGCGTTCACCAGGCTGCCGGTGGCGCCGCTGCCGCAGGTCGACTTCCCGACCATTTCGGTGCAGGCCAGCTTGCCGGGCGCGAGCCCGGACACGGTGGCGACCAGCGTCGCCAGTCCGCTTGAACGGCATCTAGGCTCGATCGCCGACGTCACCGAAATGACCTCGCAGAGCTCGGTCGGCTCCACGCGCATCACGTTGCAGTTCGGGCTGAACCGCGATATCGACGGTGCCGCGCGCGACGTGCAAGCGGCCATCAACGCCGCGCGCGCCGATCTGCCGGCGAGCCTGCGCAGCAATCCGACGTATCACAAGGTGAATCCGGCCGACGCGCCGATCCTGATTCTCGCGCTCACGTCGAAGACATTGACCGCCGGCCAGTTGTACGATTCGGCGGCCACCGTGTTGCAGCAATCGCTGTCCCAGGTTGACGGTGTCGGCGAGGTGGATGTGAGCGGCTCGGCCAATCCGGCGGTGCGTGTCGAACTGGAACCGAATGCGCTGTCGCACTACGGGATCGGCCTCGAAGATGTGCGCGCGGCGCTCGCCGCCGCCAATGCGAACAGCCCGAAAGGCTCGATCGAGTTCGGCCCGAACCGCGTGCAGATTTACACCAACGACCAGGCGAGCAAGGCCTCGCAATATAAGGATCTGGTCATCGCGTACCGTAACGGCGCGGCGGTGAAACTGTCCGACGTGGCCGAGGTGGTCGATTCGGTCGAAGATCTGCGCAACCTGGGTCTTTTCAACGGCAAGCGTTCGGTGCTGGTGATTCTGTACCGCCAGCCGGGCGCGAACATAATCGACACGATCGACCGCGTGATGGGCATGCTGCCGCAGTTGCACGCGTCGTTGCCCGCCGACGTCGACATTGCGCCGGCCGCCGACCGCTCCACGACGATCCGCGCGTCGCTGAAGGACACCGAACGCACGCTGATGATCGCGGTGGCGCTGGTGGTGATGGTGGTGTTCCTGTTCCTGCGCAACTGGCGCGCCACGCTGATTCCGAGCGTGGCCGTGCCGATCTCGATCATCGGCACGTTCGGTGCGATGTATTTGCTGGGCTTCTCGATCGACAACCTCTCGCTGATGGCGTTGACGATCGCGACCGGCTTCGTGGTCGACGACGCGATCGTGGTGCTCGAAAACATCTCACGGCATATAGAAAACGGCGTGCCGCGCATGAAGGCCGCTTTCCTCGGCGCGCGCGAAGTCGGCTTCACGGTGCTGTCGATCAGTATCTCGCTGGTGGCCGTGTTCCTGCCGATTCTGCTGATGGGCGGGATTGTCGGGCGGTTGTTCCGCGAGTTCGCGCTGACGCTGTCGCTGGCGATCGGCGTGTCGCTGATCGTCTCGCTCACCTTGACGCCGATGATGTGTTCGCGCTTGCTGCGCGAACCGCACGAGAAGAAAGAAGAAGGCCGCTTCGGGCGCTGGCTCGAACGCGGTTTCAGCGCGATGCAGCGTGGTTACGAGCGCACGCTTGGCTGGGCGCTGCTGCATCCGCGCCTGATCGTGACGATTCTGCTTGCGACTATCGGCCTGAACATCTGGCTGTATATCATTGTGCCGAAGGGCTTCTTTCCGCAGCAGGACACGGGGCGCCTGATCGGCGGCATCCAGGCTGACCAGAGCACGTCGTTCCAGGCGATGAAGGGCAAATTCTCGGAGATGATGGAGATTGTCGGCAAGAATCCCGCGGTGGACAGCGTGGCCGGTTTCACCGGCGGCCGGCAGACCAACTCCGGCTTCATGTTCGTGTCGCTCAAGCCGAAGAGCGAGCGCAAGTTATCCGCCGACCAGGTGATCCAGCAACTGCGCGCCCCGCTTGGCGACGTCGCCGGTGCGCGGACCTTTCTGCAGGCCGTGCAGGACATTCGCGTGGGCGGGCGGCAGTCGAACGCGCAGTATCAGTTCACGCTGCTGGCCGATTCCACCCCTGATCTGTACAAGTGGGGGCCGAAGCTCACCGAGGCGTTGCAGGCGCGCCCCGAACTCGCGGATGTGAATTCCGACCAGCAGCAAGGCGGGCTTGAAGCGATGGTGACGATCGACCGCGCCACCGCCGCGCGCCTTGGCATCAAGCCGGCGCAGATCGACAACACCTTGTATGACGCGTTCGGCCAGCGCCAGGTGTCGACGATCTACAACCCGTTGAATCAGTATCACGTGGTGATGGAAGTGGCGCCGAAGTACTGGCAGAGCCCGGACATGCTGAAGCAGATTTACATCAGCACCTCGGGCGGCAGCGCGAGCGGCGCGCAGACCACCAATGCGCCGGCCGGCACGGTGACGGCGCAGCCGACCTCGAGCGCCACGAGCGCGACCACTGGCGGCACCGCGGGCACGACGGCATCGAGCGCGGCGAGCATTGCTGCCGACTCCGCGCGCAACCAGGCGATCAATTCGATTGCGGCGAGCGGGAAATCTAGCGCTTCGTCGGGCGCGGCGGTCTCGACGGCAAAGGAAACGATGGTGCCGTTGTCGGCGATTGCGAGCTTTGGGCCGGGCAATACGCCGTTGTCGGTGAATCACCAGAGCCAGTTCGTGGCCTCGACGATTTCGTTCAATCTGCCGCCAGGGGTGTCCTTATCGACAGCGACGCAGGTGATTTACGACACCATGGCGCAGATCGGCATGCCGGGGACGATTCACGGCAGTTTCCAGGGCACGGCTCAGGCGTTCCAGCAGTCGATGTCCGACCAGCCGATTCTGATTCTGGCCGCGTTGGCGGCGGTGTATATCGTGTTGGGGATGTTGTACGAGAGTTATATCCATCCGTTGACGATTTTGTCGACGCTGCCTTCTGCGGGTGTGGGGGCGTTGCTGGCTTTGCTGCTGTTCAGGACGGAGTTCAGCATCATCGCGTTGATCGGGGTGATCTTGCTGATCGGCATCGTGAAGAAAAACGCCATCATGATGGTGGACTTTGCGATTGAGGCCTCCCGGCAGGGGTTGTCGTCGCGGGATGCGATTTATCAGGCGTGTCTGCTGCGGTTCCGGCCGATCATGATGACGACCTGTGCCGCGTTGCTTGGGGCGTTGCCGTTGGCCTTCGGGCACGGGGAAGGGGCTGAACTGCGGGCGCCGTTGGGGATTGCGATTGTGGGTGGGTTGATTGTTAGTCAGATGCTGACGCTCTATACCACGCCGGTGGTGTATCTCTATATGGATCGGATTCGGGTGCGGTGGGAGAAGAGGAAGGGGCGCCGCGCTGGGATGGCGGCGGGTTAATGGTTTGGTTTTGGGTTTTGCCTGCCCGGCTGGGAGGGGCCTTCGCGGCGCTTTTTTGTTGATCTGGGCTTTGGCGTTGTCTTGCTGTGTTCTTGTGGTCTGGCCTGGTGTTGGTCTTTTGGCCTTTCCTTGTTTTCTTATCGGTCTATTAGCGTTCCCCCTGTGCGGGGGGGCACTTACTTTCTTTGCCGCCGCAAAGAAAGTAAGCAAAGAAAGCGGCTTCACACCGCCAGCTCATAAGCGGGTCCCCCGCACAGCCACGGTAGTGGTGCATCTGGAATCCGTGCCTCCGCACACTCCGCGTTAGCGACAAGGCGCTCATCAGTTCCCACTCCGCACTGCGTGCGTCGCGGACGGGTCCGCCAGGGAAACCAGTGGGGTTAATTCGCGCAGCGGGATCCATCGGCTTCGCCTCGGCGAGATGCCCCCGCTCTGATTGGCCAACCCCACTTCAATGAAATGGTGTGCGTCGCTTTTGCTCTTGCTTTGCGATCGCTGCCGCGGTAGCGCTTGCAGCAGTGAGGCAGCGACGAGTCAGGAACTGGGTAAATCGGTGGAGCAAAAACCTGGGGGCGGTTCTATGAACCGGGTATCGGCGCGCGCAGCGCCGCCGGAGGTATGACGCCCTTGTCACCAGCGCCGAATGTGCGAGGACACAGATTCCAGATGCACCACTACCGCTACTGCGCGGGGGACCCGCTTAAAAATTAGCGGTTTGAGCCGCTTTCTTTTGCCTACTTTTCTTTGCGGCAGGCAAAGAAAAGTAGGTGCCGCCCCGCACAGGGGCAACGCTAATAGACCACTAACAAAGCAAGGAACGGCCAAAGGCCCAAAAGACCAACACCAGAACAGACCACTAACAAAGCAAGCAGAGGCCAAAGAGCCAGCCCAACAAAAAAAGCGCCGCGAAGGCCCCCTGCCGGGCAGGCAAAAACCCAACCCTTAATTTCAAAGCCCCTGCCCAACAGCAAGCAAAAAAATCCGCCGCCACTGTTTAGCCTGCCGCTCGCCCAGCATGGGCAAAACCCAAACCTGATGCCTGGCATCTTTAACTGTCAAAGCGACCTGCCACTGAGCACCATGCCGCTGCACCTCGGCCCCCAGCAGATCGGCAAAAATATAGGCCCCCTGCTCGCCGCCAAGGCGAATCTCGCATAGCCGCTTCCCAGCAGCAAGCCGCACCGTCCCCCAGGTCCCTTTAATCTCATGAGTCCAATCGCCGTCGCGAATATTCGGCGCGACTTCCTTCCGACGCCGCCACCAGTAAACAACCGCAGCAATCAGAAGCAAAGCAACCAAAGCAGCAACCGCAACAGCCACGGCCAAACCCCAAGCCGCCTGCAAGGCGTAAAACGCCCGCACAGCCCCATACACCAGCGCGATCAGCGCAATAAACGCTACAAGAATCGGCATCGCAAACTCGCCAGGCAAAAAAATCAGCCTAGCACAGCCCACCCCAACTCCTCAGGCAAGAAACCATTGCGAAAAACGCACCGCCAAGCCAGGCCAAGTCAAGCCAAAACATCGCCCGACCCGGCCCAGCCCGGTCATCAAGGCTGTTTATGCGCCGCCGCCCAGTCCTTCACCGCCTTCAGCGTATTCTCGACATGCTTCTCCGGCGACAAGCTCGTGTACTCGTAAATGATCTTGCCATCCGGTGCGATCACGTATGACACGCGATTAGCCATCGAGCTAAACATCGGCATGCCGGCGTCATAGGCGCCAATCACCTTCGCATCGGCGTCGGCCGCCACCGGGAATTTGCTGCGGCATTCGCTCACCGAAAACTTCGTCAACGTATCAATGTTGTCGTGCGACACACCGATCACGGTCGCGCCATACTTCTTGTACTCGTCGACAGCCTCGGCAAACTCGTGCGCTTCGATCGTGCAACCTTTCGTGAAAGCCGCCGGGTAGAAATACAGCACCACCGGCCCTTTCTTCAGTTCGTCAGCCAGCGAATAACTGTAAGTGTTGCCGCCGAGCGATGCCTGCGCGGTAAATTGCGGCGCGGTATCGCCCGGCTTGAGCGTGGCCGAAGCCGTCAGCGAATGCACTGCGAATCCCACGGACAAGACGGCGGCAAACACCGTCGGTATAAGCTTCCTCTTCATCTGCGATCCCTCGAAATGTTAGTGCACATGGGCGCGTGGCCGACATCATCTGCCGGAGGCCAAGGCGTTTGGCCAGACCCAGCAATCTTCACACGCTATTGGACCACGTACAGACTAGGTACGTCAGAATCCCCGAAAAGGATGCATCAGGCCGCTTCGTCAATATGCGCGCCGAACCACGCCGCAGCGGACAGGTTCAGCTCGGCCAGCACCTCGGGCGTGAGCGCCGCGAAACCTGGCGGCGCATCCGGTCCGGCCGCGATCGAGGCGGCATCGCCCCCCTCGCCGGCCGTCTCGGCAATCCGCAACAAGGTGCCCAGCGCGCCGCCGCGCGTGACGATCGCTTCGCGAATCTGCGGCGCGAGGCCGAGTTTCTCGAGAACCGCCGCGGGCGTGCTACCGACCACCACGTGAACCAGCGAAAAAATGCCGGTCATGAAAGCGGCATCGGCAAACTCGTCATCGCCCGGGCGCAGCCAGCCGGCGGCCAACTCCATCAGGCGCGAACGCGTACCGGCCAGTTGCACCAGCGGGTCGGCGCGCCACGGCAGCTCGCCGCTGTCCGCGTACAGCAGCAGTTGCGCCCAGCGGGCAATCTGCCGCGTGCCGGTCGCAAGGATGGCTTCGCGCAGCGAGGCAATATTGCGCCCCAGCCCGAACGCGCTCGAATTGACGAGGCGCAGCAACTGCACCACCACGCTCGGGTTCAGCTTGAGCTCCGCTTCAAGTTCGAGAATCCCGGCATCGCGCGACAGCAGCGCCAGCAGACGCAGCAGGCCGGGCCGCGGCGAGCGGTTGCGCGGCGCGCTCAGCACCTGCGGCCGGGCGAAAAAGTACCCCTGGAACAGATCGAAGCCAAGCTCGCGAGCCAGCGCAAAGTCTTCGCGCGTCTCGACCTTTTCCGCGATCAGTGTCTTGCCATGGCTGCGTATCGTCGAGGCCAGCCGGGCCAGCACGGACCGCTCGGCCTGCAGAAAATCGATCTTGACGATGTCGGCGTACGGCAGCGCGGCCAGCAAGTCGTCGGACAGCTCGCAGACATCGTCGAGCGCCACCTGGAAGCCCGCGCGGCGCAATTCGGTCAGCCGGCGCCCAAGCTGCGCATCGAACTGGACGGTTTCCAGGATCTCGAGCACAAAGCGCTCGGGCGGCATCAAATGGACAATGTCGTTAAAGAGCAGCGCGCGGTCGATGTTGACGAAGCCGCGGTGCTGGCCCAGCACGGCCGCCACGCCAATGCCGCCGATCGCGCGCGCTACCACCTGCGCGGTTGCCTGAGCGTCGTCGCTGACCTCGGCATAGTTATGCGCGCTGGCTCGAAACAGCAATTCATAAGCGTTGAGCGCGCCATCGCGATCGAGAATCGGCTGGCGGCCCAGATAAACAAACTGTGCGCCGGACGCCGGGTCGGCGTCTTCGGCACCCTGCTCAAGCACCTCGACGTGCCGGGGCATGGCCCCGGCAAAGTGACGTTCAGACATGGCTCATCGGTGCAAGTATTCGGAAAGCTACGCAGCGACGTCTCAGCCGGCACTGCACAACGGGTTTGCCGTATTAACGGACGCCAGGCCGTTGCACTTTAACCGAATCGCTGCCGCCACGACGGCGCCCGCGCCCCCGCTTCCTTACCGTTTGTTTTTTGTAGCGAGCGCTAAAGATTTCCCGCCGCGGGTCGTTATCTTGTTCTGATGGGGCGGCCTGATACCTCTTGACCGCCCGGACACGGTGGGCGGCGAGCCGCACCGCCTGCAGACGAACACAGGTTGCCAGCGACAAACATGGAAGCGAACAGGATCACCGCGCCCCGCCGGGGCTCCTTGCGAACGGTCATCGACCGGTTTCGCGCGCTCGGCCGACGCGCCTACGGCAAGCCGGAGCCACGCGCAAGCCGCACGGCGCAACTGGAACAGGTGGTCGGCGCCGTCGACCTGCTGGCGCACATCGACGAAGAACTGCGCTTCCTCTACGTTTCCGACGCCAGCCTGCGCTTCATCGGCTATCACCGGGAATACCTCGAGACCATCACGCTGCACGATCTCGTGGCGCCCGCCGACGTGCAGCGCCTCGACGCGCTGCTGACGCGCGCCACGGCCACGGGGAACGTCGAGAAAGCCACGCTCGGCCTGATCAAGTCGCTGACCTATCCGATCACGGTCGAGCTGCGGGTGGTGCGCAGTAACCACGACGGCATCGACGGCTACGCGATCGCCGGTTTCGACGTGTCCGCCTGGCGCGCCACCGAGGAGCGCCTGACCCAGGCATTGCACCTGGACCGCCTGACCAACCTGGCCAATCAGTCGGCGCTGATCCCCGCGCTGCTCGACGCGCAACAGCAAGCCGACGCCCACGGCACACCGGCCGCCCTGCTGCTGCTCGACCTCGACGACTATCAGCGCGTGAACCGCGCGCTCGGCTACGATGCCGGCGACGAGATGCTGCGCGATACGGCGCGGCGCCTATTGAATATGACGAACCCGAACGAGACGGTGGCGCGAGTGGCCAGCGACGAGTTCGCGATCCTCGTGAAGCCGGCCGCGAGCCGCACGGACGCGGCCGCCGCGGCCGAAGCGCTGGCGCGCCGCCTGTTGACCGCGATCCAGCAGCCGTATGTCTTTAGCGGTCAGCAGGTGCATCTGTCGGCGAGCATCGGCATTGCACTCTACCCCGACGTGCGGCACGCCAACGACACCGCCGCGCACGACACGCACCTGCTGCGCTGGGCCGACCATGCGCTGCTGCAGGCCAAGGCCGCCGGCGGCAACACGCTTGCCTTCTACGTACCGGACGACAATCCCGCCGACGCGGAGCGCCTGAAGCTGGAAGCCGACCTTTACGACGGCGTGCGCAACGGCGAGTTCTCGCTGCATTTCCAGCCGATCACGAGCAGCCGCACGCATGGCGTGGTCGGCGTCGAAGCGCTGATCCGCTGGCTGCACCCCGTGCACGGCCTGGTGCCGCCGTCGATGTTCATCCCGCTCGCGGAGTCGATCGGCCTGATCAACTTTCTCGGCAACTGGGTATTGAAGGTCGCCTGCATGCAGTTGATCCAGTGGGATGCACGCGGCATCAGCTTGCAATACGTGGCCGTCAACGTGTCGCCGCAACAGTTCCGCGATCCACGCTTCAAAGACGCCGTGCGCGAAGCGATCGAGCTGACGGGCATCGATCCGCGCCGGCTCGTGTTCGAGATCACCGAAAGCCTGCTGATGCATGACCCTGCTCACGCCAAGGGTTTGCTCGAAGAATTGACGGCGATGGGCATCCGCTTTGCAGTCGACGACTTCGGTACCGGCTATTCGAGTCTGGCTTACCTGCAACGATTCCCCCTGGCCAAACTCAAGATCGACAGGAGTTTTGTCGAGAATCTGCTAACCTCCCGGAACGATCAGGCAATCGTTAGCGCGGTCGTCGGACTCGCACAGACACTCGATCTCGAACTGGTCGCCGAGGGCGTCGAAACGGAAGCCCAGCGCGCGCTGCTCACCGAGATGGGTTGCGACCACATACAGGGGTGGCTCGTGTGCAAGGCGTTGCCGTCCGACGAGCTCGCGCAGCGATTCGAAACGCGCACGCTGCACCTGCACACCGCATAGCGATGCAGATAGCACGCGTGCGCAGCGCAAGATGCCGGCCTGATGCCGGCGTGGCATTCTTTGGAACATGTATGGTTTTTGCGGGACTCACATGGTAAAGGCGGCGGTGCTCGACCGGCTCTGGACGCGAATGAGCGAGCGCGGCGATTTCCCCATGCTGTCGCAGTCGTTGCGCACCACCATGGCGGCGATGAACAACGACGACCTCGACTTCACCGGCCTCGTGCAGGTTGTCTTGTCGGATTTCGCCCTGACGCAAAAAGTGCTGCGGCTCGCCAACTCGGCCATGTACATGGCGTTCGGCGGCAACATCACCACCGTGTCGCGCGCCCTGATGGTGCTCGGCATGGACGCAGTCGGCCATCTGGTGGTCGGTCTGAAAATCGTCGATCACTTTCATCACAGCGCGCCACGCCGCATCGACGCGAAACTCGAATTGAACCGCACGCTGCTGTCGGGCTGCGTCGCGCGCAAGCTGACCGAGCGCGGCGATCTGCGCGCCGGCGAGGAAGCCGTGGTCTGCACGCTGATGCGCCAGATCGGCAAGCTGCTGGTGGTGTTCTATCTCGACGCGGAGTGGGATCAGATCCGCCGCCATATCGACGACGGCGCACTCGAAGCCGATGCCTGCGTGCTGGTGCTCGGCGTCACGTTCGAGGAAATCGGCGCCGAAGCCGCGGTGCGCTGGCGCCTGCCCGACATGATCCGCTCCGGCATGGGCGAGTTCGACCCGCTGGATGTCGAACAGCCGCGCCAGGTGCAGTGGCTGCGCGCCATCACCAACTATTCGACGGCCGTCGCCGACGTGCTGACCCAGCAGAACATGCCGGACTGGGAGCGCGAAGAACGCATCGCCGAACTGGCGCGGCAATACAGCTACGCACTGAATACCGATCCGGACGTGCTGCATCAGATGAGCGTCGCGCTCGCCCGCGAAGAAGGCGGCGACGGCGTGATGCGCGAGATCGTGGAGTTGCGCGCCAATGCGGACGCGATCGCGCGCGAGGCGCTCGATCCGCAAGCGCGCATCGCGGCGGGTGTGGGCGATCTGCGCGGCCTGCCCGACAGCAGCCCGCTCGCGCCGGCGCTGGCCCTGGCCGCGGAAACCGTGCTGGCGGCGCTCGGTTTTGCGCGCACTGTCGTGTTCGTCAAACACAGCAACGGTACGTTCAAGGCGCGCCTCGGGCTCGGTCCGAAGATCGACGCGGCGATGCCGAAGCTGTCGTTCAATACCGCGTTCGAGCCCGACGTGTTTCATCTGGCGATCGCGAACTCGGTGGGCATCTTCATCGAGAACGCGCGCGACCCGAAGATGGTGGCGCGCTTACCCGAATGGTTCCGACGTTCGTTCGACGATGCCCGCGCCTTCGTACTCTTGCCGGTAGTCGACGAAACCGATCAGACAGTGGCGCTGCTTTACGGCGACTGGTCGCATGCTCACGAGCCTCGACGAATATCGCAGAAGGAAATGAGCGCGTTGAATGAGCTGGCGAGGGAGTTAGGACGTTTTTTCGGCCTGGGGCAGATGCAGGAAATGGAGACGATGTGAAGACGTGGCGTGATCGTTGATCACGGTGCTTCACTCTCACCGGTTTTGTATTTGCCCTACGTCGCGACGCTCAGATGTGGGAAGTGTAAAGGCCGGCATGCGCAGCATGCCAGTCTCTGAACTCAATCTTCAATCTTCAATCCTCGATCCGCTCCAGACCCTCGGCGCTGTGATCCCCGACGCCGGCCCAGGCTCCGGCCGCGAGACCAAGCACCGCGATCTCTTCCACCGTCAACGGTTGCAAACGCGCGCTCAAGGCTTCGAGCTCGTCCCACGCGCCGCGCTCGAGCGCTTCGACCGCGGTCAGCAACAAGCCCAGCACGCCCTGCCGATGCAGAATGCCCGCCTGGATAGGCCGCGACAGCGTCAACACATTCAGCGTGCTTTCGAGCGAACCGCCGAACACCGCATCGACAAACGAAAACACGCCGGTCAGAAACGCCGCATCGGCTTCGTCGCGCCCGGCTTCGGGCAAGCGCTCGATCGCCAGCTCCATGAACCGCGCACGGGTTGCCGCGAGTTGCAGCAGAGGATCGTCTTCCAACGCCACCTTGCGGCCGTCCGCATACAACAGCAACTGGGTCCAGCGCGCGATCCGGTTCGTGCCGGTTGCGTTGATCGCTTCGCGCAGTGTCGTGACCTTGTGGCCAACGGCAAGGCCGCTCGAATTCGCCAGCTTCATCAGATGCATGACCAGCACCGGATTCAACTTGAGTTCGGCTTCGAGTTGCGCGACGGTCGGGTCGCCCGACAGTAGCTGCAGCAGATTCAGCAAGGCATGCCGCGGTGCACTGACACGCCGCGTTGTCGAAGTCTGAGCCCGCGCGAAAAAGTAGCCCTGAAAACGGTCGAAACCCATACCGTGCGCGGCTTCAAAATCGGCTTGCAAATCGAGGCCCTGTGCGATCAACAACTTGCCCGCCGATTTGAGCACGCTCGTCAATTTGGGCAACAGTGCCGGCGACGCGTGCGTGAAATCGATCTTCACGACTTCCGCGTAGGGCAGCAGTTTCGCAAATGTTTCATCGGGCTGCGTCACTTCGTCGAGTACGAAGCGATAGCGCCGGCCGTGCAACTGGACAATGCGCGCAATCAGTTCATCGTCGACGTGCATGGACGGCGACAATTCAAACATGAAACGCTCAGCGGGCAGGTGCAGAATCGAATCGTCGAACAGCATCTCGCGGCTTACATCCACGTAAGCTGGATGCCCGGTGAGCGCACTACGCACATTGCTGTGCAGCAGACCGCGCAGTACGGCGCGCGCCACGCGTTGCGCCGGCTCGGGCGCGCGGCCTGGCAAGCCATCGGCGGCCGCGGCCGGATCGGCGCCATGGGCCGCCGCCGCGTCGGGTTCGTCGGCCGCGGGCAGATCCGGTGCGCGCACCTTGATTTCATAGCCGCACAGCATGCCGTCACGATTCAGAATCGGCTGCCGCGCGAAGCTGGCGTTCAATTGCGCATCGTCCGAAGCCCTCGCCTGCCTCGGATTCTCGATTGCGATGCTGGTCATTCTGCTCCCCCGCAAAGCGCCGCCCCGGCGCTTACTGCTGTATTTTGGTTTTCGCTGCACCCATTGCGCACATCCACAACCTGAAGCCCTTTGGGTACGCGGTACGCCCGGCGATTTTAGCGCAGGCCATCGCGCGCGGACATGTCAACGCCGCAATATCTCGAAATAATTGGAAGTCATTGAGCGCCCGTCTCGCTGAAGGCCGGGGCAGAATCGACGATACTCTTGTGCAGTGCAAAAGCGTTCGATCACGTGCACCACTTTGCCGCAGTCCCGCCTCTAACCACCAAGGAAAATCATGGACGTCAAAAGCGTGCTGTCAAATGCCTTCGCGATGCCGATCACGAGCCCGGCATTTCCGATGGGGCCATATCGTTTCATCGACCGGGAATTCCTGATCATTACCTACCGTACCGATCCGGACAAACTGCGCGCCGTGGTGCCCGAACCGCTCGAGATCGGCGAGCCGCTGGTGCATTACGAATTCATTCGCATGCCGGATTCGACCGGTTTTGGCGACTACACGGAAAGCGGTCAGGTGATCCCGGTGTCGTACAACGGGGTGGCGGGCAGCTACACGCTGGCCATGTATCTGGACGACCATCCGCCGATCGCCGGTGGCCGCGAACTGTGGGGTTTTCCGAAGAAACTCGCCTCGCCTGTGCTCGAAGTACACACCGACACACTCGTCGGCACGCTCGATTACGGCCCGGTGCGCATTGCCACCGGCACAATGGGCTACAAGCATCGGCAACTGGATCTCGCGCAACAGCAGAAACGCCTCGAAGCGCCGAACTTCCTGCTGAAGGTGATTCCGCACGTCGACGGCACACCGCGTATTTGCGAGCTGGTGCGCTACTACCTGCAGGACATCACCCTGAAGGGTGCATGGACGGGTCCCGCGTCGCTCGAACTGGCGCCGCATGCGCTGGCGCCGGTCGCCGAATTGCCTGTGCTCGAAATCGTCGAGGCCCGGCATCTGCTGGCCGATCTGACGCTCGGACTCGGTGAGGTCGCGTTCGATTATCTCGATCAGCCGAAGGCCAACCTTCGCTGACCGGCTGCGGCGCCACCGCATACGTGGCGCTCCAGATGCAAACGGCCGCATCAGCGGCCGTTTGCATCTCACGTGTGCATCTCATTCACTCAGTTCGCTCGATTCCCACGCTTTACTTCAACACCACCTTCACATCGAAGTACTTGGCGGCGAAGCGGTCGATCGTGCCGTCGGCCTTCAGTTCCTTGAGCGCCTGGTTCAACGCGTCCTTCAACGCCTTGTCGCCCTTGCGGATGCCGAAGCCCACACCCGCGCCGAGCAGCTTCTCATCGGTGACGGGCGGGCCGGCGAATTCGAAGCCCGCGCCTTGCGGCTTCTTCAGGAAGCCCTTCGAGGCCGCTTCCGCGTCCTGGAACGCGGCGTCCAGACGACCCGATGCGAGGTCGGCGTAAATCTGATCCTGCGTCTGATACGGCACGACGTCGACACCCGCCGGCGCCCAGCGCGCCTTCGCGTAGGCTTCCTGAATCGTGCCTTGCAGTACGCCGACGTGCTTACCCTTGAGCGAGGCCGGCGTAGGCAGCAGACCGCTGCCCTTCTTCGCGATCATCTGATTCGGGATCGTGTAGATCGGATCGGTGAAATCGATGGCCTGACGGCGCTGTTCCGTGATCGTCATGTCCGAGTTGATCGCGTTGAACTTGCGCGCTTCCAGTGCCGGAATCAGGCCGTCAAACGAATTCTCGACCCATACGCATTTCGCCTTCAGCTTTGCGCAGACAGCATTGCCGACGTCGATATCGAAACCTTGCAACTCGCCCGACGGCGACTTCGATTCGAACGGCGCATACGACGCCTCGACACCGAAGCGCACTTCCTTGATATCCGCCGCGGATGCGACGCCTGCCGTTACCGTTGCCGCCGCGAACAGCGCAAGCGCGGCCATGTTTCGCCAATTGATCTTCATTACGGGTGTTCCTCTACGGTATTGAATAAGACGAAGCCGAATCCGGGCCAGCATGATTGCCGCGCCAAAAATACGATTCAAACTCCAGCGGCCGCCGTGGTGCAGCGCAACAGCCGCGCGGGCGGAATTGTACAGGCTTCCCAATGCACGCCTGGCGGGCGCTTGGGCCCGCGCCTCGTTTGACGGAAACGTCATGGCGCGCGTAAAGGCGCAATTACGTGTCGCGTTCAGGCAAAAAAATGCCCTTGCACACGCGCTCAGCGCGCCCCGTCGCCGGCAACGAAATCGTCTTCGAGCCGCCGCGAAAGATGCGCATAGACCGCCGCGACATGCGGCAGATGACGCGATTCAGGATGCGCGAGCACCCAGACCTGCGATTCGGCTTCGTCGAGCGGCGGCGTCAGTTGTACGAGATCGTCCCGGTCGCGGGCGAGAAAAGTCGGGAAGATGCCGACGCCAAAGCCGCGCACCACCATCTCGAACACCGCCATCACGCTATTGGTCTTGTAACGCGGTTCGACCGCGGGGCAATGACGCTTGCGCCACAGGATCGATGGATGATCGCCGAGCGAGCCGTCGGGGGTCACCCAGTCGCAGCGCGACAGCGCATCGGCGTCGCTTGCGTGAATGCCGCTCGCCTTCGCGGCGAACACCGCGATACGCAGCGGGCCGACATGTTTGCCCACCAGATGATCCGGCGCGCGCCGGGTGGCGCGCACGGCAATGTCGGCATCGCGTTTGGTCAGGCTCGCGAGACTGTTGGTGGCCGTCAACTCGAATGACAACGCCGGATGCAGTGCCGCGAAATCGCGCAATGCGGGCAGCACGAGGCCATAGAGCACGGTGTCGGTAGTCGTGACGTGAACACTGCCGGACACGCGGTCGCTGCTCGCCTGCACGGTCGAGCGCGCCGCCGCCAGTTCGCTTTCGATGCGTTCGGCATGGCGCGCCAGTTGCGCGCCAAGCGGTGTCGCGCGATAGCCGCTGCGCGAACGCTCGAACAAACGCTGACCCAGTCCGCGTTCAATCCGTTGCACGGAGCGAAAAATCGTCGACGCATCGATGCCCAGGCGAAGCGCGGCTTCCGCCAGCGTGCCGGCGCGCACCAGGGCAAGGATGGTCTGAGTATCCGCCGACGTCAGTTCGTATTGCGTTTTTGCACGCATGGTTTGGCAAGCCGCCTGTTTATTCTGAAAGCGATCCGCGCTACTTTTACCACATCGACTTGTCGGCCGACGAGCCTTGCCACCGGCGCCTGCCGGCACTTCACTCTCGTTTTTAGCGGTGACACCATGAAACTCTACTATTCGCCGGGCGCCTGCTCGCTGGCCGTTCACATTGCATTGCGCGAAGCCGGGCTCGATTTCGAAACGGTCAAGGTCAACCTGCAAACGCACAAGCTCGCCAACGGCGACGATTACTACGCGATCTCGCCGCGCGGCTATGTGCCCCTCGTCGAATTCGCCGACGGCTCACGCCACACCGAAGGCGCGGCGCTGCTGCAGCACATTGCCGATCTCGCGCCGGAGCGTGGTCTATTGCCGGCCGCGGGCTCGCCGCAACGGCTCGCGGCAGTCGCATGGCTCACCTATATCAGCACGGAATTGCACAAGACGTTCAGCCCGTGGCTATGGCATCAGGAGACCGCCGATTCGACCAAGGCCGAATGCCGCGCGAAGCTCGCCACCCGCTTCGGCGAACTCGAGCGGGTGCTCACCGAACGCGATTATCTGAACGGACAGTACTCGGTTGCCGACGCGTACGCGTTCACAGTGCTGAGCTGGGCGCGGATGCTCTCCATCGATCTGGGCGCGTATCCGCATCTGAACGCCTATCTGGCGCGCGTCGCAGCGCGGCCGACAGTGCGTGAAGCGATGGTGGCGGAAGGTTTGGTGAAGGCGGACGCGGCTTAAGCGCGCCCTTGCGCATGGGATGAAACGTTGCGCGCCTTCGGTGAGCAACGTTTCATCCACGAAGCGGCGTTAGACAAGACCGGACAGCGTCTCCTGCGTCGTCTCGACCACCATCAAGCCGGCGCGCAAGCCCAGCTTGACCGTCGCGTTCGGAAACACGATACGTTCCTCGTCGCGACTCACGATATAGCGATAATCGCCGTCGCAGGCGAGTACCGTGCCCTTCGCGAACGGTGTGAAGTTCGGCACGTCCGCGGCCACCCGCAATTCGAACGCGTCGCTCTGCTTGGTAATCTGATCGATTACCGTAAAAGCACGCGGCAGTGCCGCATCCGGATGATGCCTTGCAATGCTGGTGCCCGCGAGCAGATGGCGCAGCGCTTCGTCCGCACCGGCAAAACGCGTCAGATCGTTCTGGCCGAACGGACGCACCTTGCCGAGTTCCAGCGTACACGCCTCGGCGCCGCATGCATGCGCGGTGAAATGCGAGTAAGTGTTGCCCTTGGTCGTATGAAGCAGCACCGCGCTGATGCGCGCCTCGCCGAGCCACTCGAACATGGCACGCGAAAACGGCATGCCCGTGTGCGGCAGCAGCGCGAACTGCTCGAATGCCGACGCGCGGATTGCCGTGTGCATGTCGATATGCCAGCGCGCGCCGCGTTCGGCCGACGCCGCGGCAAAGAACTGCGTCGCCGCATGTTCCAATGCCGCCGCGCGCGGCGCTTCGTGGCTGTCCGGCAACTGTGCATGCCGTCCGCTGAAGAGGCGGTTCAGATCGTCGTCGCGATACCGGCACGCGTCGCGCATGGCGTCGACGTTGCCGAGAATCACCAACAGGCGGCAGGTCAGCGCGGCGCTGCCTTGTGCGATGTCGCGCACCAGATACGAAAGTAATTCGATCGGCGCGGTCTCGTCGCCATGCACGCCGGCGGAAGCGAGCACGCTGCGCGCGCCCTTCTCCAGCGCCTTGGGTTCGAGTTGCAGAACGCCGTCGTCGAGCCACGTCCAGCACACGCCGCCGTTCGCGCATACGCCCTGCGTTTCCTGCGCGCCGGGCCGCGTGCCCGCCAGTGTGTAGGCAAGGAAATCGTCGAGCATCGCAAACCGCATGCCGTGCTCAGCGCTGGAAGTCATACAGCGAACCCAGGCCGAGAATCTGCGTCAGTTCGTCAAGCGCGGTGCGCGATTCGGCGAGCAGTTGCGGATCGGTCAGATCGGTCGGTGCGAGGCGATCGCGATAGTGCTTCTCGATCCACGTATCGAGCCGGCCGAACAGCTTGTCATTGATCCACACGCCAGGCGTCACCGCCGCGCGTTCCGCCTCGTTCAGCACCACGCGCAGACGCAGACACGCCGGACCGCCGCCGTTCTTCATGCTTTCACGCAGATCGAACACGAGCACGTCGTCGATCGGACCGGTGTGCGAGGTCAGATCGTCCAGATACGCGGCGACACGCGGGTTCTCGCGGCATTCCTGCGGCACGACCAGCACCTGCTTGCCGTCCGGGCGGGTCAGCAACTGGCTGTTGAACAGGTACGACGTCACGGCATCGGATACGCTCACCTGCGCGTCCGGCACTTCGATCACGTTGAACCCGGCCTTCAGTCCGGCGAGTTTGGTGCGCAGTTCGTCGTACACCGCGTTCTGGTCGACGAACGCGAGTTGGTGGCAGAACAGCGTATTGCGATTGCCGACCGCGATCACGTCGTTGTGGAACACGCCCGCGTCGATCACATCGGGATTCTGCTGCGCGTACACCGTGGCCGCTTCTTCCAGACCGTGACGCTGCGCGACCGCGCGGCTCGCCTCGAAGGTCTGACGCGCCGGGAAACGCTTCGGCTCCGGTCCACGGCGATATTCGCTACGGCCGTACACGAAGAATTCGACACCACGTGTGCCATATTCCGAGCAAAAGCGCGTATGGTTCGCGGCGCCTTCGTCGCCGAGCGCCGGTGTCCCGGGCAGGGCCTCGTGCACCGCGAAACGATCGGAGTCGCTAAAAATCGCGCGCAAAGTGCGGCGGGTCGATTCGTGCTCGATCGCGCGGTGCAGCTTGCTGCACAGATTGGCCGGCGTGAAATGCACACGGCCGTCGTGCGTATCGGCCGACGGACTCACCGTCGCCGCATTCGCGGTCCACATCGCTGACGCCGAACTCGCCGCGGCCAGCAATTCGGGCGCGTCTTTGGCCACGCGTGCGATCACCGTCGCGTCGTCGCCCGAAAAACCGAGTTCGCGCAACAGGCGCATCGACGGACGCTCCTGCGGCGGCAACACGCCTTGATGAAAGCCGAGATCGGCCAATTGCTTCATCTTGCGCAGGCCCTGCTTGGCGGCGGCCTTCGGATTCGCAATCGACTTCTCGTTGTTCTGCGACGCGACATTGCCGAACGAGAGCCCTGCGTAATTGTGGGTCGGGCCGACGAGACCGTCGAAATTGGCTTCAGTGGCTTGCATCGTCGATCCTTAGAATTGAAGGCCCGGCGAGACGCTCGCGGGCATTTGCAGTTGCGCGCTTTCGACGGAGGCCATCGGATACGCGCAGTAGTCGGCCGCGTAGAACGCGCTCGGCCGGTGATTGCCCGAACGTCCCGGCCCACCGAACGGCGCGCCCGACGACGCGCCATTGGTCGGACGGTTCCAGTTGACGATGCCCGCGCGGATGGTGCGCTGGAAATGCGTCCACAGCGCTTCGTCGTCGGCGAGCAGGCCGGCGGAGAGGCCGAACTCGGTATCGTTGGCTTTTTCGAGCGCTTCGTTGAACGTGCTGTAGCGAATGATCTGCGCCAACGGTCCGAAATGTTCTTCGTCCGGCAGGTTCTTCACGTTCGTGACGTCGAGAATCGCAGGCGTGACGAAGCCCAGTTTCGGATCGCGCTGCTCCATCTTCAGGAGTGCCTTCGCGCCGTCGGCGAGCAAACGCTCCTGCGCCGCAACCAGACGCGAGGCCGCCCGCGCGGAAATCACCGCGCCCATGAACGGCTGTGGATCGGCGTTGTATTCGCCGACGCCGATACGCGAGGTCACTTCGATCAGGCGTTCTACAAAGCGGTCGCCGAACGCGTCATTCGGTACGAAAATGCGGCGCGCGCAGGTGCAGCGCTGCCCTGCCGACAGAAACGCCGATTGAATCGTGTGATGCACGGCGGCGTCGACATCGGCCACGGGTCCGATCACGAGCGGATTGTTGCCACCCATCTCCAACGCCAGGACGATCTCCGGACGGCCGCCGAATTGCTTGTGCAGCAATGTTCCGGTATCCGAACTACCCGTGAAGAACAGGCCGTCGATCTGCCGATGATTGGCAAGCGCAATGCCCGTCTCTTTCTCGCCCTGCACGAGGTTCAGCACGCCGGCGGGCAAGCCCGCGTCGCGCCAGATCTGCACCGTGAGCGCCGCCACGGCTGGCGCCAGTTCCGACGGCTTGAACACCACCGCGTTACCCGCGATCAGTGCCGGGACGATATGCCCGTTCGGCAAGTGCCCAGGGAAGTTATACGGCCCGAACACCGCGACCACCCCATGCGGACGATGCCGAAGCACGGCGGTGCCGTCAGCCATCGGCGAACGCTTTTCGCCGGTGCGTTCGTTGTACGACTGAATCGAGATCTCGACCTTCGCCGCCATCGAAGCCGCCTCGGTACGGGCTTCCCACAGCGGCTTACCCGTCTCGCGGCCAATCGCTTCGGCCAACGCTTCCTTGCGTTCCGTCACGAGCGCAGCAAAACGGCGCACCACGCCGCAACGCTCGTCGAGACTCAATGCCGACCATGCCGCGAATGCACGGCGTGCGCTGCGCACAGCACGATCGACGTCGTCCGCTGAGGCGCTATTGCCTTCCCACACCGCCGCGCCCGTACCCGGGTTGCGCGACGCGAATGCGGGTCCTGTGCCGGCGGCCCATTCGCCGTCGATGAAAAGCTCGCTCATGATCATCCCTGTTTATGTTTCAGCGGCAGCACCCGCACCGGGTCGCCTGCCTTGACGTCGAGCGCGGCCGCTTCGGCGGCGCTCATGCGGAACACGCCGTCTTGCGGCACACCCGCCGCGACGCCCACGCGAAAATCGCCCAGCGACGTGTTCGATACCAGCGAACGCGGCGCATCCTGCGGCGCGCCTGCCGGCACATTGGCAATCTCCACCGGCACCACCACGCTTTCGCGCACGGTGCGCAAGTCGGCGATATGGCATTCGAGCACCGGGCCTGCATCGAAAATATCGACGTGGTTCTCGTAGCGCAGCCCTTCGGATTCGAGCATGCGGCGCGCCGGAATCGTGTCGCTGTGCGTGAGTCCGACGCATTCCTGTGCTTCTTCCGGCAGCAGTTCGACATACACCGGATAGCGCGGCATCAACTCGGCGAGAAACGCCTTGCGGCCGTGCGAGCTCAGATAGTCCGCCGCGTTGAAATCGATCTGGTAGAAATGCGAGCCCACCGCGCGCCAGAACGGCGAGGTGCCGTTCGCATCGAAATGGCCGCGCAATTCCGCGCACAAACGCTGCGGAAAACGTTCGCGGAACTGCGCCAGAAACATGAAGCGCGAACGCGACAGCAGACCGCCGACGCCGCTCGTGCGATACCGCGGGCTCAGGAACAGCGAACACACTTCGGCGTAACCCGTCAGGTCATGCGAAATATTCAGTGCGCGCATGCGCGTCCAGATGCCGAGGTCCTGGCTCGCGTGAACCACGGTGCTCACGCGGTAGTTGTAAAACGGTTGCTGGAGGCCGACCGCGGTTTCGATCCCGCATACGCCTGCCACGTCGCCGGTATCGGTGTCTTCCATCACGAAGAAATAACCGGCTTCGTGCGGCTCGGCCTTGTCTTCCATCGTGCGGCGCGCCCGTTCGACGCGCGCCGCGAGTGCATCACGATCCGGCTTGAAGGTGGTGAGGCCTGGGCCCGTCTCCTGCGCGAGCCGCATGAGCGCGTCCACATCGCCTCGTTGCACAACGCGAACGACGATCATTGTGCGTCTCCCAAAGATTCTTCCTGATGCGGCTGATGCAGCGGCACACAGCGTACCGCGTCGCCCTCCTGCACCCCGAGCGCGGCACGCGCCGCATGCGACAGCGAGGCGCCGCTTGCCTGGCCGCCTGGCAAGGTGTCGAGCACGCAGCGGAACTCACCGCCCGCGCCGTTATGCGCGATCAGATATGTCGAGCCGCCAGCCGCCGCGCCCGCTTCCCGCACCACGCGGGTTTCATTGCGCGTCACGCAGGCGCTGCGATCGACCTGCGCGGTCAACACCGGACCCGCATCGAAAATATCGATAAAGCGATCCGTCTCGAAGCCTTCTTCGAGGTGAATCTCATAAGCGAGCAGCGCCTTCGAATCCGGCTCGCCGAGCACGCGCTGCGCCGCTTCCGGCAGCAAGGGCACGTAGATCGGATAGGTGGGCATCACTTCGGCGATAAACGTGCGGCTACGCCCGCCCGATTCGATTTCGATGTCGGCGAAATTGCGCCCGAAGAACTTGCGCCCCACCGCTTCCCAGAACGGCGACACACCTGAGTCGTCGGTCACGCCGAGCAGCAGTGAGAACACTTCTGGCGTGAAGCGCTTGCGATTGGCGGCGATATACATCATCCGGGCCCGCGACATCAGATGCGCGGCCGCATCGCCACGCAGCGACGGATCGATATAAAAACCCGCGAGCCGGCTCTTGCCCGTCAACTCGTGCGACATGGTCAGCGCGTGAATCTTGCGATTCACATGCAACTCGCGCGATGCATGAATCAGCGCGTCGTTGCGAAATGCGTAGAACGGGTCTGAATAACCGGCGGCGGCAACGATGCTCGCCGTACCCATCAGCTTGCCGCTCTGCGCATCTTCGAGCACGAACAGATAGAACTCCTCGCCCGGAAAATCCACGTCCGCGCGAAACGAGTCTTCCGACAATGCGACGCGCGCTTCGAGCGCGTGCCGGTCGTGCGGCAGCGAATGCAGCACCGGTTGCGCGGTGCGCGCCATGTGTTCCAGCGCATCGAGATCGGCGAGGCGGCCGGGGCGTACGAAGAGCATCGTCGTTCCTGTTGAGTGTGACGCCTGATTAACGGGCGGCCGCTTCAGCGGTTGCGCCGACCACTTCGTCGATCGCCTTAGCCAGACGCGCGAAACCTTCGTACATGTCGTCGAGCGGAATGATCAGCGACGGGACGAAGCGCAACACGTCCGGACCCGCCATCAGCATGATCACGCCATGCTTGCCGGCAGCCGTGACGAAGTCTTTCGCACGGCCCTTGAATGCGTCGGTCAACTCCGCACCGATCAGAAGACCCTTGCCGCGCACTTCCTTGAAAATGCCGAAGCGATCGTTGAGCTTCGCCAACTGGCCCTTCAGCGCTTCGCTGCGCGCATGCACGCCTTCCAGCAGCTTCGGATCGCTGATCAGTTCGACCACCTTCTCCGCGATTGCCGAGCCCAGCGGATTGCCGCCGTAGGTCGTGCCATGCACACCGACCTTGAAGTACGCGGCCAGTTCGTTGGTGGTCAGCATTGCGCCGATCGGGAAACCGTTGCCGAGCGCTTTCGCGGTGGTCAGGATATCCGGCGTCACGCCGGTTTCCTGATAGGCGTAGAAATAGCCGCTGCGGCCCACCCCCGTTTGTACCTCGTCAAAAATCAGCAGTGCGCCGTGCTGATCGCAGGCTTCGCGCAGCGCCTTCAGGAAGGCCGGATCCGCCGGGATCACACCGCCCTCGCCCTGAATCGGCTCGACGATCACCGCGCAGGTTTGCGCGCCAATTGCCTTCTTCGCCGCTTCGATATCGTTGTACGGCAGATGGGTGATGCCCGCCGGCACCGGGCCGAAGCCCTCCGAATACTTCGGCTGGCCGCCGACGCTCACGGTGAAGAACGTGCGGCCATGAAACGACTGCGTGAACGAGATGATTTCGGCTTTGTCCGCGCCATGACGATCGAACGCGACGCGGCGCGCCAGCTTCAGCGCCGCTTCATTCGCTTCCGCGCCCGAGTTGGCGAAGAATGCGCGGTCGGCGAAGGTCAGCGCTTCGAGGCGTTTGGCGAGACGCAACACCGGTTCGTTGGTGTAGCCGTTACCGATGTGCCACAGCTTGCCGCCCTGCTCGTGCAGGACCTTCAGCAGCTCAGGATGCGCGTGACCGAGCGCGGTCACGGCAATGCCGCCGGCGAAGTCGATATAGTCGCGGCCTTGCGTATCCCAGACGCGTGAGCCGAGACCGCGATCCGGCACGAACCCGGCGGGCGAAAACACCGGCACCATCACTTCGTCGAAGGTCTGGCGTGTCACAGTCAGGTCGTTCATGGCAAATCCTCGTTACAGGTGAGAGGTAATACACGTAGTGTAGGAAACCGCACGCGATACGTCTTGCGCATACGCGACGCTTTCTATGAGCTTCCGGGCGGATCGGCGTTGCATCAGCCGCAAACCGCGCGTTTTTTCGCGTGCTTCCCGGCGCGCTTAATCCGCCTCGCCGGGCGGTTCGATCAGCGCGGCCGGTCGCGGCTCACTGGCCGCGGTGCCGCTCGCGCCCGTCTGCTTATCGATCCAGTTGCGACGATCCTCGCGTGGTGTGACACCAAAGCGTTCGCGGTAAGCATTCGAAAAGTGCGCCGCGGACGAAAATCCGCAAGCCAGGCTGATCTGCACCACCGATTTGCTGGTGCGCTGCAACTGCGTGCGCGCTTTCGAAAGCCGCAGGCCTAGATAGTATTTGGACGGCATCGAGCCGAGATACTGGCGAAACAGCCGTTCCAGCTGCCGCCGCGACACGCCGACGAGACCGGCAATGTCATCGGTGGTCAGCGGGTCTTCGATATTCGCTTCCATCAGCATCAGCGCGTCGTTCAGGCGCGGATGCCGCTCGCCCGGCGCGGTCACAAACGGAATACGTTGCCGCTCTTCGCCCGCGCGCAACACGCCGACGCCCAGCGTATCGGCAATCCGGTCCGCCAGTTCCGGCCCGTGATCGCGGCCGATCATCGCAAGCATGAAGTCGACTGTTGCCTGACCGCCCGCGCAGGTGGCGCGATCGCGGTCGATTTCGAAGATTTGCTGGGTGACGATCGAGCGCTCGAACTGCTCGGAGAACTGCTGATAGGTTTCCCAGTTCACGCTCACGCGATAGCCGGACAACTGCCCGGCCATTGCGAGCCACCAGACACCGTGATGAATACCGGTGACGAGCGGCGTGCGCTGCCCGACCCGCGAAAGACTCGCGAGAAACAGGCGATAGTCGGCGAATTGCTGGAACCGTTCGCTGACGATGATCAGCCAGTCGCACGCGATCGCATCGCCGAAGGCGGCATCGGCCGGCCATTGCGCGCCGCCCGACAGAGGCACCGCGCGGCCGTCCCACGAACACACCTGCACGCGGTACAGCGCGCGGCCGTCGATTTCATTGGCGAGATTGAGGGCGTCGACGATCGGCCCGACGCCCGACATCGACACCGGCGGCAAGGCGACGATCGCGACCTGGGTGGTGCGAGCCGGGTTGGACGTGCGAGCCATCACTTATCGGTAAAACGCGGAACGCGCGAGCCGCGCGTTACTTCAGGCTGCCGGACAGGAACTGCTTGAGCCGTTCGCTGCGCGGCGTGCTCAGCACTTCGGCGGGCAGGCCCTCTTCTTCGGTGCGGCCCTGATGCAGGAACATCACGTGGTTCGACACATTGCGCGCAAAACCCATTTCGTGCGTGACGACGATCATGGTGCGGCCTTCTTCGGCGAGCTTCTGCATCACCTTCAGCACTTCGCCCACCAGTTCCGGGTCGAGCGCGGAGGTCGGCTCGTCGAACAGCATCACGTCGGGGTTCATGGCCAGCGCGCGTGCAATGGCCACGCGCTGCTGCTGGCCGCCCGACAGATGCGACGGGTACTGTTTTTCCAGACGCGGCGCGAGGCCGACCTTCTCGAGATATTCGCGGGCCCGGTCTTCGGCTTCGCGACGCGGCAGGCCGAGCACATGAATCGGCGCTTCGACGATGTTCTCGATCACATTCATGTGCGCCCACAGGTTGAAGTGCTGGAACACCATCGCCAGTTTCGTGCGGATGCGTTGCAGTTGCTTGTGATCGGCCACTTCGAGATTGCCGGCGCGATCGGTTTTGGTCTTGACCGTTTCGCCGTCGACGACGATCTGCCCCGCGTTCGGCCGCTCCAGAAAATTGATGCAGCGCAGGAAGGTGCTCTTGCCCGATCCGCTCGCGCCGATGATGCTGATCACGTCGCCCTTGTTCGCGTTCAGCGAGACGCCCTTGAGCACTTCATTGTCGCCGTAGCGTTTGTGGATGTCCTGAACGGCGAGCTTGCAAGCTTCGGTTTGAGTCGTGTGGAGCAAGATGCTCTCCCTTTGAAAATACGGATCAATCTACGTGACAGCGCGCAACGGGCCGCGCCGCTCAATCGAAACAGGCCTGCTCAGTGCGTGCGCACCGCCAGGTATCCCAGCCAGTGACGCTCGGCGCGGCGGAACAGGGCCACCAGGGCGAACGAAACGACGAGGTAAATCAGCGCCGCGAGGCCAAACGCATCGAACGACTGATAGGTGGCCGAATTCGCGTCGCGCGCCACCTTCAGGATGTCCGGCACCGTGGCCGTAAACGCGACCGTGGTGGCGTGCAGCATCAGGATCACTTCGTTACTGTACAACGGGAGCGCCCGACGCAGCGCGGACGGTATCACAATGCGGCGGTACATCGTGAACCAGCTCATGCCGTAGGCACGGGCCGCTTCCACTTCGCCGTGCGAAGTCGAGCGGATTGCGCCGGCGAAAATCTCGGTAGTGTATGCGCAGGTGTTCAGCGCGAAGGCGAGAATCGCGCAGTGAAAGCCGCTGCGGAAAAACGCGTCGAGCAACTGATGCGAGCGCACGAATTCCAGGCTGTACATGCCGGTGTAGATCAGCAGCAGTTGCACATACAGGGGTGTGCCGCGAAACACGTAGGTATAGAGACGCACCGGCGTCGACAGCCAGCGTTTCTTCGAGACGCGCGCCACTGCGAGCGGAATGGCCATGAAAAAACCGATGCCGATCGACGCCACCAGCAGCCACAGCGTGACGGCCAGACCGGACATACGCTGACCGTCCCAGTAGAGGAACGCGCGCCAGAATTGATTGAGGATATCGATCATGGTGTTAGAGCTCCGCGTGGCGCACGCCGATCGAATAGCGCTTTTCCAGCCAGATCAGCACGAGGTTCGACGCGGTGGTGATCGCCAGATAGATCAGCGCGGCGATCAGGATGAAGAAGAACATGTTGAAGGTGCTTTTACCGGCGTCCTGGGCGGCTTTGACGACATCGGCGAGACCGATGATCGACACCAGCGCCGTGGCCTTGACCAGCACCTGCCAGTTATTGCCGATGCCGGGCAGCGCGAAGCGCATCATTTGCGGAAACAGGATGCGTGTGAACACGCGCGCACCGCTCATGCCGTAGGCACTGCCCGCCTCGAGCTGGCCGCGCGGTACGGCGAGGAATGCGCCGCGAAAGGTCTCGGTGAAATACGCGCCGTAGATGAAGCCGAGGGTCAGCACGCCGGCGACGAACGGGTCGATATCGAACTGCGGCAGACCGAGGGCGTCGGTGAGATTGTTGACGGCGATCTGGATGCTGTAGAACAGCAGCAGCATCAGCACGAGGTCGGGCACTGAGCGGATCAGCGTCGTATAGCCGGTTGCGATTGCGCGCAGCGGGCGATTGAACGAGAGTTTCGCCGCCGCGCCCGCGAGGCCGAGCAGCACGGAGGCTGCCAGCGACAGGACGGACAGCTCGATCGTCTGGATCGTACCGGCCAGTAGCACTGGACCAAAGCCGTAAAGGAACACGCGTGTCTCCATCCAGGTTTTATTGACGATGTCATGGATGGGGGCGGGTTGTGGGCGCCCGACTCATCCGGCATGGCGCGGAGTCTCGCAAGCGGAAATTAATTTCTCAAAGAAGGTGGAAGGTTGTGCTGCGGTGCAGCAATTGTTGGTTTGGGGTGGGTTGCTGGCTGCGGGGCTTGGTTTTGTGGGGGATATGGTTTTGTAAGGTGCGATGCGCGCTGTCGGCGCTGCCGCGATTTAGCAAGTTTTGAGTCGCTTTTTTGATAGATGTGGGCGGGGGTTTTGCCTGCCCGGCAGGTGGGGGCCTGCGCGGCGCTTTTTTGTTGTTGGTCGGACTCTTTGGCCTTTCCTTGCTGTGTTAGTGGTCTATTAGCGTTGCCCCTGTGCGGGGCGGCACTTACTTTCTTTGCCGCCGCAAAGAAAGATAAGCAAAGAAAGCGGCTTCACCCCGCCAGCTCATAAGCGGGTCCCCCGCACAGTAGCGGTAGTGGTGCATCTGGAATCTGTCGCCTCGCACACTTCGCCTTAGTGACAAGGCAGTCATACCTCCGGCGGCGCTGCGCGCGCCGATACCCCATTCATAAAACCGTCCCTGCGTTTCGCACACATGCCCGCTTGGCGAAGGGGCCGGTTGTGTCCGGAACCGCTGTCGCCGGCATCATTTCATTCGGTATGCGAACATTTGACAGTGCAGGTCTCTGGGGCTTGCTCGCTGCGCGAATCAACCCCACTGGTTTCCCTAGCAGACCCGTCCGCGACGCACGCAGTGCGGAGTGGGAGCTGATGAGCGCCTTGTCGCTAACGCGGAGTGTGCGAGGCGACGGATTCCAGATGCACCACTACCGTGGCTGTGCGGGGGACCCGCTTATGAGCTGGCGGTGTGAGCCGCTTTCTTTTGCCTACTTTTCTTTGCGGCAGGCAAAGAAAAGTAGGTGCCCCCCGCACAGGGGGAACGCTAATAGACCGATAAGAAAACAAGGAAAGGCCAAAAGACCAACCCCAGACCAGACCACTAACAACTCAAGAAAAAACCAAAGACCCAGATCAACACCAAAAAAGCGCCGCAAAGACCCCCACCCGCCGGGCAGGCAAAAAAAACCCTACCCCATCCCCAACCGCGCCCGAATCGCCGGCAACATAACCTCCACCGCCGCCCGGCCTTCTTCCATGGCCGGCCCAGCCCGGTGAAAATCAAAAATCCCCATCCCGCCCAGCCGCGGCTGAATCAAAATATCGGCCGGCTCGCCAGCGAGGCGACTCCGCGTAATCCGCACCTGCATGATGTCAATGCTCTGCGCAATCGAACTCAGCATCGAAGGCACCCTCGCACTCGGCGGCGGCGGCACCCGCACATCGTCGGAAGCACGCGCCTCGGCAGGGGCCAGCCACTTCGGCCAAGGCTTGCCGTTACGCCGCAATGACCCCGGCGGCGGCGCATCCGGATCGAGCGCGGGCGTATCCACCACCGCGCCGCCAAAATCGCGCCCATTCAGAATGTCATTGTTCAAATCGACAGCAATCACGCAGTCCGCCCGCATGCCGCGCGCCACCGAAACCGGCACCGGATTGCTCAAGCCACCATCCACCAGCCAGACACCGTTGTGAAACACCGGCGTGAAAATCCCCGGAATCGCAATCGAAGCGCGCACCGCGTCGACCACACTGCCATCCTGCAACCAGCTCTCGCGCCCCGAATCGAGTTCGGTGGCCACCGCCGCAAACGGCATGTTCAACTGGGCAATCGAGCAACCGTTGAACTTGTCCGCGAATATCTTGATCACCTTGCGTCCGCCCAGCAAGCCACCCGACAGCCGCAGATCGAGTAGCCGCACCACCGTCTGCCAGGTCAGCCGCGACACCCACTCCTCCAGCCAGTCGAGGTCACCGTTCGCGTAGATCGCGCCCACCAGCGCGCCGATCGACGTGCCGCACACCACGTCCGGCTTGATGCCCGCATCGTGCAACGCGCGAATCGCACCGATATGCGCCCAGCCGCGCGCTGCACCGCCCCCCAACACCAGCCCGATCCGGTTATATCGACGTCGATGGATCATGTGTTCCCCGCTTTTTATCGACTAGCGCCCACGTATCACATCCGAACGCGATGTCGTGTACACCTTCTGATATTGATCGAAGTGCACGTTGAAAATACCCTCTTCAGTCACGCCCCGCTCGCGCCATTTCCAGCTCCAGACAGTTTCCGGCTTGAGCGGAAATACCGCGATCTGGCCTGGCTTGCCGAGCAGGCGGCGCACCTCGTCCTCGGTCATGCCGACGCGAACCTTCGCGAAGTTCTCAGCGGTCAGCACCTGCGTGATCGCCTGCAATTTCCCGTCACGGTCGATGTCGACCATGTACGTGTTCAGCCCTTGCGGCCCACGCGGATATTCGAAACGCTTCGAGCCGTCGGTAAACGTCCGTTCGGTTTCCGGTTTGCCCATCTGGTCGCGAATCTGCGCCTCGGTGGTCATGCCCGGCGTCATATTCTTGAGCAGTAACGCGTCCGGCTTGACGGCGTTGAAGAAGTCCTTGAGTTTTTGCACGGCGCGGTCGCTCTGTTGGTCGTCGCAGCCGGTCAGCGCAACGCACCCGGCCAGCATGACGACAGTCAGCAATTTGAGGCTCACAGCGAGTTTCCTGTAGGGACGCGAAGCGCTCAGCCCACCCGCATCCCGTTGTGTAGAGGTTGCTACATAATAAACAGGATAACCGCCCACGGAAAAAACCGCGAGCGGGCGGCACGCGGCCATAAGCGGTCGTGCGGCGCGGTATGGCGACAGGGAGAGCAAAACCCGTGAAAACGGGCGCCCCAAGCAAAAAGGCGACGCTGTGCAAAGCGTCCCCGGAATCGGCCGGTCTGGTCGATTGGGTCAATCGGGAATGTGATGGCGGCCAGCCGGCCGCCTGAAGCGAAGCACCGTGGACGGCGCGCAGCGGTCCGGTCCCGGGCAAGGCGGCGAGAGACCTTGGCCTCTAACCTTGCGCCATCGCCGGAATCACAGACCGCTGCTTGTCTGGCCGCCCTGGTCCCTCGATAAGCCTTCCAGGTGCAGTTAATCTAAACGGATTGGCGGATTTAGACGAGTGCGCGTTTACACCAAATCGGCAGAGGATTCGCCGTGCGCCGCGCGGGCGTTGCCGCTCGTTTGCCGGCGAGGCATGCCTGCTCACGCATGAAGCCAGGCTGCGAAACCTGCGCGCCCGGCTCCCTGCAATACCGAATCGTTCTGTGGCGTATGGATCCGCGCGCACAGCACATCGCGATAATGACGCTCGAGCGGATTGTCACGACTCAAGCCGGGATTGCCGCTCGCCTCGACGGCCAGTTGCACCGCCTCGATGGCCTGATTCGTCACCGTGTATTTGATCAGCGGCGCTTCGTCGAGCGTCACGCGTTCGGCATGCGCGCCTGCGTCGAGCAACACGCGATTGCGGAACAGCAGCGCGTCGATGCGGCCGAGCGTCTGCTGGAACGCGGGCAGACTCGCGAGCGGCGCGCCGAGGTTGCCGGGTGTGCGTCCGGCCGCCCATTGCGCGAACCAGTCGCGCGCGGCCCGTGCGATGCCGTCGTATACAGCGGACAACAGCACGCTCATCCACGCAAAGCCGAGTGGATCGAGTCCGGCACTCGGCTCGCCAGGTAGATGAACGTCAACCGCGTGACTGGCCGGCACCAACACGTTGTCGAATACAAGCTCGTGACTGCCCGTGGCGCGCATGCCCAGATGATTCCATTCGCTGCCGACCCGCACGCCAGGCGTATCGCGATGCACCAGCCATACGCCGACCCGCGGCGGCGTCTCGTCGCTGCGCGCCCATACCGCGAGCCACGTGAGGCCAGGGCTGCCGGTCGAGTACAGCTTGCTGCCGTCGATGATCCAGCCATCGGCGCTGCGCTTCGCGATAGTCGACGGTAAGCCGCCGCGTGCGGGCGTACCCAGTTCGGGTTCGACGCGCAGCGAGTTGATCAGCGCGCCGTCGCGCACCGCTTCACGCGCCACGCGTTCGCGCAGCTCGACAGGCCAATGCGGATTGCCCTGCAAGCGATGATGAAACAGGTACTGCATCACCAGCACCAGCGCCGTGGACGGCTCGCCGCGCGCCACCGCGCGCACCACCTTCAACGCCTGCGGCAGGCTCGCCCCGGCGCCGCCGAGCGATGCGGGCACCGTCAACGAAAGCAGATCGAATTCGTGCAGGCGCGCCAGGTTGGCGTGCGGAAATTCCGCCGTGCGGTCATAGTGGGCCGCGCTGACCGCAAACTCGCTCGTGAGCTGCGCGAGCAAGGCGTCGAACGTATCGCTATCGAGCGGTGGATGACGGCGCGTCACCGCGCTTTCGGCAATCGGGGCATTCATACAGGAACTCCAGGAAACCGCATCATCATCAAGGCAGAGGGAAGCTGCGATCGAAGCTCGTGCGCACATCGAGATGGGCCCGGATTACATTGGCGGCTTCGTAAGTATCGGCGGTACGCTGCTGCGCGGCGACGACGCTGTCGTCGATCGCTACCGGGTGCACCTGGCCGCGCTGATAGACGGTTTTCAGCACGTCGGTCGGCAGGCCCGTGACTTTCGATTGCATCGCCGCCACTTCGTCGGGATGCGAAAGCGCCCAACGCTGACCGATCGCCACGCGTCGCAGGAAGTCGGCGAGTTGAGGGCGCTTGTCCGTAATTGCGCGTTCGGTCGCGACCTGATAGCTGAGCCCTTCGGAAAGACCGACGCCGTTGGCGATGATGCGATCGTGATCGCGCGCTTCGCCAAGCGCGGTGTACGGGTCCCACACCGACCATGCATCGACGCTGCCTGACGCAAGCGCCGCCTTCGCATCGGCGGGTGCGAGGAAGACGAACGAGACGTCGGTCAGCGGCACGTTGGCCTTCTTCAGTGCGGCGAGCGCGAGATAGTGGCCAATCGAACCGCGCGTGGTAGCGATGCGTTTGCCCCTCAGGCTCGCCGCATCGTTCAACGGCGAATGCGCGCCGACGACGATCGCGAGATCCAGCGGATTCGACCGGGTCGCCGCGACGGCCCGCACGCGCGCGCCGGCCGCGAGTGCGAACACGAGCGGCGCGTCGCCCAGGCCGCCGACATCCACGGCGCCGGCATTCAGCGCTTCGCCGAGCGGTTGCGCCGCCGGGAAGTTGAACCACTCGATCTTGTACGGCAGGTCTTTCAGTTGGCCGGAGGCTTCGAGAATGCCGCGTGTTTGCAAGGATTGATCGCCGACCTTGAGCACCGGTAAATCGGCGGCATGAGACTGCGTTGCGCCCGCAATCGCGCATAGGGCGCACAGGGCAAACATGGTTGCGCCGAGCGGTTTGAACAATGCGCGTTGCAAAACGGATGAAGCGGACAAAGGTGGGCGGAAGGTCGGCATGGGGGCGATCGTGTCGTGGCATTCAGATGATGTGCCATCGACGATAAGGCACACATCTGTATAAGACAAACGCATTATTCTGCTAAGCAAATATGCGAATTTTCTTGGGTGGCAACGCGTACGCGCGCATCGATCCGGGTATCATCGAACGCACAAAACCTGCGCATCTGCCGAACTCACCGAGTTACCGCTCACCATGAAGATCGACGAAATCGACGCCTACGTCACCGTCATTCGCTGTCAGTCGTTGCAACAGGCGGCGCTGTCGCTCGGCCTCACGCAACCGGCAATCACGCGCCGTCTACAGAATTTCGAAGAGGCGCTCGGCGTCGAACTGCTCGACCGCAATACACGTCCGCTCAAGGCGACCGCAACGGGCCGCATCGTCTACGAACAATGCCGCGTGATCCAGCGCGAACTCGACGTGTTGCGCGAGATCGTCGCCACGGATACACCGCCGGTCGGCATGCTGCGCCTCGGCGTCGCGCAGACGATTGCCGATATCGCGCTCACCGATGCGATGCGCGGCCTCAAGACCGCCTACCCCGATCTGCAAGCGCGGGCGTCGACCGGTTGGGGCAGCCAGTTACTGCAACGCGTCGAGCAGGGCGAACTCGACGCCGCCGCGATCCTGCTGCCCAGCAACAAGACCTTCGACGAATCCTTGTCGGCGCGCTCGCTCGGCCGCGTCAAGCTGGCCGTGGTCGCGCGGAAAGGCTTGTTGAAGAAACGCGCGCATACGCTGGCGGAATGCCAGTCGATCGGGTGGGTATTGAATCCGGACGGTTGCGGCTTTCGCGACGGCCTGCAACGCGCGCTGACGGGCCTGGGGCTCGCGCTCAAGCTCAATCTGGAAACACTCGGCACCGAACTGCAATTGCAACTGATTGCCGACGGCAACGGTCTGGGACTCGTGCCCCTACCGTTGCTGCAGGCCAGCGCTCATGCGGACGCACTCGACATCGTCCCGATGAGCGACTTCAAGCCGCTCATCGATATCTGGCTCGTGCATCCGCGCGTGCTGGGCAAGCTGCAACAGCCGGTCGAGCAGTTCGGCGCCGCGATCGAACGGCAGTTCAAGGAGGCGCGCGCGCAGCGCGCCGCCTGAACCCTTCTCTCAGAGCACGCGGAAGCCATGCGTCCCATCGCGTCCAAGCTGAGCGACTAACCCGTACTCCCACTCCAGATACGCGTTCATCGCCTCGCGTGCGTTGTCGGTTCCCTCATACGGGCGTCGATAACGATCGATGCGCGGCGATGCCAGACGCGTCTCGCCACTTTCCACGGCGAGACCCGCTTCGATCCACGCGTTTGTGCCGCCGCTTAGCACCTGCACCGGTTTGCCCGTCAACGCCGCCAGCTCGGGCGCGGCGAAGCGCGCAAGCAGACTGCTGCCGCAGGTCGCCACATAGCGTTGCGCATCCGGCAGCTTGCGCAACGCTTCTTCGAGTTGCCCACGAATCGCGAACCACGCGCCCGGAATATGCCGCTTCACGTAGTTCGCGCCGGTGGTGAAATCCAGCACGACAGTGCCGGGCGACTGCAGGAGCGCTACCAGTTGAGCCGGCGAAATTTCATCGACCTCGGGCGGCGCGGGCGCATAACGCGCCGCCGGCGCTGGGCCTTTTTCAGCGAAGTCCGCATTGCTCAGGCCGTCTACGACGTACACCTCGATATTCATCTGCGCGAGCCACGACGCGGTCATGTTCGCGCGCACGCCGTCGTTGTCGGCGAGGATCACACGCGCGCCTCGCACCGGGGCGAACATATCGGTTTCCTGCACAAGCTGGCCGCCTGGCGCATTGCGAAAACCGGGCACGTGCCCCGCTTCGTACTCTTCCGGCGTGCGCACGTCGAAGCGGTAGACGGTGCGTACCGCTTCGTCGGCCCAGCGGCGTGCTTCGTCGCGCGAGGTGCGTCCTACCCTCGCACGATCGGCCACCTCGCGCGCGGAATCGGCGGCGCCAAGACGAAGTGTGTCGTCGACAATCGGCTCGAAGCGGCGTGAACTGCCATGCGCGAGCGCCTGGCCGGCCAGGGTCCAGCCGATCGTGCCGTTGCGCAGCGCCGCCACCGGATTCGGCACGCCCGCATTGATCAGCGACTGCGCGCCGATGATGCTGCGCGTACGCCCCGCGCAGTTGACGATAATCCGCGTGGCAGGGTTCGGTGCAAGCTGCCGTGCACGCAGCACCAGTTCGGCGCCCGGCACGCTGATGCTGCCCGGAATATTCATGGTCTGGTATTCGTCGAAACGGCGTGCGTCGAGCACCACCACATCCGCGCCGTGATCGAGCAGTGCCTGCACCTGCGGCGCGCCGAGCGACGGCGTATGGCGCTCGCTTTCGACCAGTTCGCCAAAAGCCTTGCTCGGCACGTTGACGTCCTGGAACAGTTCGCCGCCCGCCTCGCGCCATCCTTGCAAACCATTCTCGAGCAATGCCACGTCGGTATAACCCAGCTCGCTCAGACGGCTCGCGGCGCGCTCAGCGAGCCCTTCGCCGTCGTCGAATACGACGAGCGGCACGTCGCGGCGCGGCAGACGCACCGGCGCGTCCAGTTCGAGCCGGGACAGCGGCAGATTGGCCGCGAACAGCGGATGACTGCGTGCGTGCGGATCTTCCTCGCGCACGTCGACGAGCGCGATTTCCTCGCGTTCGAGCAGCGCACGGCGCACGTCCTTGAATGATCGGATACGGAACTCTTTAGCGAAACTCATGAGATCAGGGACTCCCTCGCAACATTCCAGATATTCGGCAACACGTCGTTCGAGTAACCGGAGATAAAAGTTTTGCGCCCACCGCCGGCAGGATAGACAGAACGTGTCACCGCGCCAATATTTGCACCGTACACGTGAATGCTGATCGACGTACGGTCACGAAAAGCATTACTCACACGATGGATATCGCCAATGGCAGGCGACACGGCATCCACTGCTCCGGTGTCGAGGCGCTTTGGCAGCCCCTCTTCTTCAAGCGTGCCGCCTGACGTGATGCGATATCCCTGAGCAATTTCCGCACCACGCAACACGCCGATCAAACCCCATACGGTGTGATCGTGCACCGGCGTCGACTGGCCCGGTCCCCATACAAAACTGACGATTGAAAAACGCTGCTGCGAATCGGCATGCAGCAGAAATTGCTGATAGCGCTCGGGATCGGGCTGCGCGAAGGCGTCGGGCAACCAGTCGTCGTGCGCGATCAGTTCGCGCAATGCGGCACCGCCCGCGTCGAGCAACTGTGCTTCGGGCGCACGTTCGTCGACGAGCGACGCAATCCGGCCGACGAATGCGCGCAGCCGGTCCGGCCTCAAGGTTTGAGTCATCGAATGATCAGAAGATAAGTTGAGCTGAACCGCTTAGACGCCATGGGCTAGCGCGGCGTTGAAGGTGTCGGTCCACAAGGGCGCGACGTCGACGTGGCGGTCGATCACCGCCGCCCGCGTGAACGTATCGGCAACCTGCTGCTCGCTCGCGATATCCGCCGCCGTAACGCCGGTGACGCGGCGTGGCTGGCTCTGATTGCGATACAGCGAGCGGATCGCCTCCTCGGGCACGCGCAACTCAGCGGACAGCACCTTCGCGTACACATCCTGATGCTGGCCGAACCACGCGCACGCACGTTGCAGCCGCACCAGCAGATCCGCCGATGCTGCCCGCCGCTGCGGATCGGCAAGCACCGACGGATGGCCGTAATACAGGTAATTGCCGGATAGATAGCCGTTGGCGTTTTTCAGCACGCGTGCGCCCGCTTGCGAGATCGCCAGCGGCACGTTGTAGCCGTAGATCGCCCACGCATCGAGCGACCCCGCGTTGAACGCCGCGAAGCCGTCGCGTGGCGCGAGCGAGGTGGCCTGAATGTCGTTGAACGAAAGCCCTGCCTCTTCTAGCATGCGCAGCAGGTAGTAATGCGTCGTGGTGGCGCGCAGGTAGCCGACGCGCTTGCCCTTCAGATCGGCGATCGAGCGGATCATCGAGCCCTTCGGGACCAGCACGACCTGGTTGTTGACATCGTCCTTGTAGACGGCGATCACACGCACCTGGGCGTTCTGCAGACGCGCGAAGATCGGCGGGATTTCGCTGCCCGAGGCGATGTCGAGCGAGCCGCCGTTCATTGCTTCGACCATCGCGTTGCCCGACTGGAACTCGGACCAGTCGATGGTGTACGGCGTATCCGCCAGGCCGGCGGCTTTCAGCAGCGTAGCGTCGCCGCCTTTGTAGGTCGCAACACGCAAACGGACCTTGCTGAGATCGACGTGCGGATCGGTTTTCTCGCCGGCGGCGGGCGTGTTGGCGGCGGCCATTGCCGACATCGCGCCGGTGCCCGCGGCGCCGAGCAACGCAGCCGCCGGCAGCGCGGACACGAGCCGGCGGCGCCGGAGCGAAACCGGCGAATCAGAACGTTGGGGCATCTTATGGGGGCTGTTCAGTTGAGGACGTCGGGCTCGGCTTCGACCAGCCCTTCCAGCAAGCTCTGGAACGCGAACAATGCGCCGCCCGGGCGGCCTACCTGTTCGTGCGTGAGTGCGGCGACATCGGGCGGGATGGGCTGCGGCGTGCCGGCGGCTTCAGCGAGCAATTGCGCATGGCAGGCGTTATCGAGCGCGATGTACCACCAGGCCGCCGCCTCGACTGTCGGGCCTGCGGTAAGGATGCCGTGATTCTTCAGGATTACCGCTTTTCGTTCGCCCAGCGCCGCGGCGATACGCGCGCCTTCATCAGTATCGAGCACGACGCCGCGGAAATCGTCGAACAGCGCGTGGTCCTGATAGAACGCGCACGAATCCTGAGTGAGCGGATCGAGCGTGCGGCCGAGCGTCGACCACGCCTTGCCGTAGAGCGAATGCGTATGGGCGGCGGCGACCACATCGGGGCGCGCCTCGTGAATTGCCGCATGAATCGCGAAGGCCGCCTGATTCAGTGGGCCTTCGCCGACCACGATCTCCCCTTGTGCATTCACCAGCAGCAGATCGGACACGCGGATGCGGCTGAAGTGCTTGCCGAACGGATTGACCCAGAAGTGATCGGGCCACTCCGGATCGCGCGCGGTGATATGGCCGGCGAGCCCCTGGTCGAAGCCATAGCGCGCGAACAGGCGGAACGCTACAGCGAGCCGCTCCTGCCGATAGCGCCGCTCCGCCGCGATGCTTTCGCGCGGCGCGACGTCGTCGAACCAGAATTTGCGGATTGGCGCGTGACGCTGGAGCGACGCCGTATCCGGGGCGCGATACAGCGCGGGTGCACTTTGCGGCGCCGGGGCGTTTTGCAGCGCGGTGGACAGATCGGTCATCGTGACTCCGTTCAGGCGGCCACGCGCTCGACGCGCGCGATCCGTTCGCGGGTGGCCGGAATCAGTTCACGGCCGTAGTCGATGGCGTCTTCGAGCGGATCGAAGCCGCGCACGAGGAAGGTGGAGACGCCGAGCGCGTAATACTCCGCGAGCGTGTCCGCGACCTGTTCGGGCGTGCCGACCAGCGCGGTCGAATTCGAGCGTCCGCCGATTTCCTTGGCCACGCCGGTCCACAGACGTTCATCGACGCGATCCGATTCGCCGGATGCCGCGAGCAGCCGCCGCGCGCCTTCGCTTTGCGCGGGGCCGCCCACACCGAGTCCCTGGGCCGCGCGCAGGCGTTTCGTTTCCTCGAGGATGTGTTCCGCGCGTTCCCACGCGGCCGCTTCGGTCGCGGCGAGAATCGGCCGGAACGACACAGAGAAGCGCACGGTACGACCGTGTTTGGCTGCTTCCGCGCGCACGCGGGCGACCTGCTCGCGGACTTGCGCTTTCGATTCGCCCCATAGTGCGTAGACGTCCGCATGACGTCCGGCGATTTCGAGTGCGGGCGCCGACGCGCCGCCGAAGTAGACGGGGATATGCGGTTGCTGCACGGGTTTCACTTCGGAGAAGCCTTGTTCGAAGCGATAGTACTGGCCGTTGTGATCGAAGGGTTTGGCCTCCGTCCAGATGCGGCGCAGGATGTGCAGGTATTCGTCGGTGCGGGCATAGCGTTCGTCATGCGACAGGTAGTCGCCGTCGCGGCGTTGTTCGGCGTCGTCGCCACCGGAGATGATGTGGACGGCGAGGCGACCGCCCGAATAGTGGTCGAGGGTTGCCAGCTGGCGCGCGGCGAGCGTGGGCGCGACGAAGCCTGGGCGATGCGCGAGCATGAAGTGCACTTTGCTGGTGACGCTGGCCGCGTGGGCGACGGTGAGGAGCGCGTCGGGGCTGGTCGAGTGATGCGGCACGAGGATGCGGTCGAAGCCCGCGGCTTCGTGTGCGCGGGCGAATTGCTCCACGTAGTCGATGTCGATGACCGGACCTTGCGGTAGGTGGGTTTCAGACACCTTGCGGGTCTGGATCATGCCGATGAATTCGATGGACACGGTGGGTGTCTCCCTAAGTGAGGTCTTTTTGCCCGGCGGGGCGGTGGCTTTTCTTTTCTGGCTGGATCTGTTGCTCTGTTCGAGGGGGTTAAGGTAGCAGCGCTACATGCGGTTGTTAAATATTGATCGGACATATCTATATCGGGTTTGCATGTAATGGAGTTTGGGGTCGTGCCTGCCCGGCAGGTTTGGGCCTGCGCGGCGCTTTTTGTTGTCTGGTTCTTTTTGGCGTTGCCTTGCTGTGTTCTCGTGGTCTGTTCTGGTGTTGGTCTTTTGGCCTTTCCTTGTTTTGTTAGTGGTCTATTAGCGTTGCCCCTGTGCGGGGCGGCACCTACTTTTCTTTGCCTGCCGCAAAGAAAAGTAGGCAAAAGAAAGCGGCTCACACCGCCAGCTCATAAGTGGGTCCCCTGGCTTGGAGGAGGTAGTGGTGCATCTGGAATCTGTCGCCTCGCACACTCCGCCTCAGTGACAAGGCAGTCATACCTCCGGCGGCGCTGCGCGCGCCGATACCCCATTCATAAAACCGTCCCTGCGTTTCCCCCACACGCCCGCTGGGCGTAGAGGCTGGCTGCACCTGGTGGACCGTTATCGCCGGCATAATTTCATTCGAAGTACGAATATTTAACAGCGCAGGCCTCTGGGGCTTGCTCGCTACGCGAATCAAACCCACTGGTTTCCCTGGCAGACCCGTCCGCGACGCACGCAGTGCGGAGTGGGAGCTGATGAGTGCCTTGTCGCTAACGCGGAGTGTGCGGGGGCACGGATTCCAGATGCACCACTACCGCGGCTGTGCGGGGGACCCGCTTATGAGCTAGCGGGGTGAGCCGCTTTCTTTTGCCTACTTTTCTTTGCGGCAGGCAAAGAAAAGTAGGTGCCCCCCCGCACAGGGGGAACGCTAATAGACCAATAACAAAGCAAGGAAAGGCCAAAAGACCAACCCCAGAAAGGCAACGCCAAAAAAGAACAGCCACCAAACCCCGCCGAGCAGGCCCCCCTCCAAACCCTTCTACAAACATGGAAATCGCCGAGCCGTCAGCACAAAACCAAAACCTTTGCCAAAATGCCCCATCGCGCGAAAGCGCCCAAAACACCAAATGAACAGAAAATGATCCCCTTCTCAGTGCTGGACCTTTCGCCCGTCATCGCCGGCGCCACCCCCGCGGACGCGTTCAGAAACACGCTGGACCTCGCGCAGCATGCGGAAACCTGGCACTACCGCCGCTTCTGGCTGGCGGAACACCACAACATGACCGGCATCGCCAGCGCAGCCACCTCAGTGGTCATCGGCTACGTCGCCGGTGGCACGAAAACAATCCGCGTCGGCTCCGGTGGCGTCATGCTGCCAAACCACGCACCGCTAGTCATCGCGGAACAGTTCGGCACCCTCGCCTCGCTCTATCCGGACCGCATCGACCTGGGCCTCGGTCGCGCACCCGGCACCGATCAAAGCACCGCCCGCGCACTACGCCGCGATCTGCAAAATAGCGCTGAATCCTTCCCCGACGACGTCGTCGAGTTGCAACGCTATTTCGCCGACCCCGTGCCGGGCCAGCGTATTCGCGCCGTCCCCGGTGCCGGCCTGCACGTGCCGCTGTGGCTGCTCGGCTCGTCGCTGTACAGCGCACAACTGGCGGCGGCACTCGGTCTGCCGTTCGCGTTCGCGTCGCACTTCGCGCCCGACCACATGTTCACCGCCCTAAAGGTCTATCGCGAACAATTCCGTCCGTCGGCAACACTCGATAAACCCTACGCAATGGTCGGCGTCAATCTGTTCGCCGCCGATAGCAACGACGAAGCGCGGCGTCTGTTCACCTCGCTGCAGCAGCAGTTCATCAACCTGCGGCGCGGCACGCCCGGCCAGTTGCAACCGCCCGTGGAGCGGCTCGAAGCGTCGGAGATGGAGATGAACGGCGTCGCACATTCGCTCGCCTGCTCCATCATCGGCGATCGCGATGCGGTACGCGAAGGACTGCTGTCGGTGATCGACCAGACCGGCGCGGATGAATTGATGCTGACCGCACAGATCTACGACCACCAGGCCCGCTTGCGCTCGTTCGAGATTGCCGCTCAGGTACGCGAAGAATTGAGCGCGGGCAAGTAGCCGCAGCGGCAACGAATAATCCGACCGGCGCCTGAGAACGCCGGAAACAGGTAAAAAGGGCGGCCCCTCAGCAAAGGACCGCCCTTTTTTTGCATAGCGCATGGCCGGGTGACGTTCGAGTCCACTCCCCAGCAACAACTCACCGATTAGCCGACACCGCCGCCAGCCCATCGAGGAGCGCCTTATGAAACGCCTGCGGATCCTGCATCTGCGGCGCGTGTCCCAACTCGGCGAATTCAACCAGCGTCGCATGCGGAATCGCCTTCGCGGCAGCCTTGCCCAACTCCGGGTAATGGCCGATCTTCGCGCGCACCTCGGGCGGCGCCGCGTCCTTGCCAATCGCGGTCGTGTCCTTCTGGCCGATCAGCAACAGCGTCGGCATGCTCAGGTGGCCGAGTTCGTACACCACCGGCTGCGTGTAGATCATGTCGTACAGCAACGCGGAATTCCACGCGACGATCCGTTTGCCGGGGCCGCGGTACATTCCCGCCAGCATCTGTACCCACGGCTCGTAGTCCGCGCGCCACTGGCCGGCGTAATAGGTGGCCTGTTCGTAACGGCGAATGCCGTCCGCAGTCGTTTTCAGCTCGCGTTCGTACCATTGGTCGACCGATAAGGACGGCACGCCCTTCGCCTTCCAGTCCTCGAGTCCGATCGGATTGACCAGCACCAGTTGTTCGGTCTCGCGCGGATACATCAGCGCATAGCGGATCGCGAGCATGCCGCCAGTCGAATGGCCGATGATCGTCGCGTCAGTCACGCCGAGCGATTCGAGCAACGCATGCGTATTGCGCGCCAGTTGCTGAAAACTGTACTGATAGTGCTCCGGCTTGCTCGATTTGCAAAAACCGATCTGGTCCGGCGCGATCACCCGATAACCGGCATCGCTCAAACGATGAATCGTGGCGTCCCACGTCGCCGCGCAAAAATTCTTGCCGTGCAGCAACACGGCCGTGCGGCCATTCGCATGGACCGGCTTGATATCCATGTAGGCCATATGCAGCGCCACGCCTTGCGAGGTGAAGTCGTATTGTCCGACCGGCTCCGGATAGTTGAAACCCTGCAACTCGGGGCCGTACGCCGGATCGCTGTTGTCGGCGGCGGCAACCGGAGCGGCCCCTGCAGAGGCAGAAGCCGGCGGGGTAGCCGGAACACTGGAACCGCCCGAACCACCGGCAAGCGCGGCGCTGGCCGGCGTGGCGGCAAAAACACCGGGCGCGGCAGCCAGCACGCAGGCGCTCACGATGGCAAACAAAGACAGGCGGCGGGCATTCATCGATAGTTTTCTTGCAAGGAGAAATCGGCGGGAGGAAGCATGCGGGTCGCGCACGCCGGCAAACCAGCGTCCGCACCCCGTTCAGAGCGGACGATTCTACGACGCGCCGCCGGACTTTGCTGCCGCGCGCGCAAATCCGCCACGGCATCGGCCGGTTTGGCACGCATATTGCGGAGGCTCACCTTGCGTTCTATGTGTCGTGGCGCACGGATGCGGCCGGTGCAAGGGTTGATCGTTCGCAAAGCGGTCGCACGAGAGGCATCCGCATAATCAACACTATTCGCTCACAGCAAATCGGTGCTAGAACTAGCAGACAGGCTCGCAAAAACAGGGCCGCCTGGCAGCACGAATCAATCGCACGGAGCGAAAAAAGCACAAGACCATCCGGGGCATACTAATCAGCAACTATGTTGCATCGGCTCAAAGCAGGCGCTAACACGCCAACTCTGGTCGACAAAGGAGACAGACATGGAAACTCCGGCACGGCTGAACGATCTGCAACGCACTACCCTCGCCATTGTCCTTGCAGGCGGGCGCGGCACGCGGCTCGGGCCGCTCACCAACAAGCGCGTCAAACCGGCGGTGCACTTTGGCGGCAAGTACCGGATCATCGACTTCGCGCTCTCCAATTGCCTGAACTCCGGCATCCGCCGTATCGCGGTCGTCACGCAATACAAGGCGCATTCGCTATTGCGCCACCTGCAGCGCGGCTGGGGCTTCCTGCGCGGCGAATTCGGTGAGTTCATCGATCTGTGGCCGGCGCAGCAGCGTGTGGAAGGCGCTCACTGGTACCGCGGCACTGCCGACGCCGTGTTCCAGAACCTCGACATCATCCGCTCGATCCGGCCGAAGTACGTGGTGGTGCTAGCGGGCGACCATATCTACAAGATGGACTACACGCGCATGCTCGCGGATCATGCGGAAAGCGGCGCGGATTGCACGGTCGGCTGCATCGAGGTGCCGCGCATGGACGCTGTGGCCTTCGGCGTGATGCATGTGGATGAAAACCGGCGCGTGACCGGCTTCGTCGAGAAACCCGCCGATCCGCCCTCCATTCCGGGCCGTCCGGACGTGGCGCTGGCCAGCATGGGCATCTACGTATTCAGCGCAGATTATCTGTACACGTTGCTCGAAGAAAACATCTCGAGCGTCGATACCGATCACGACTTCGGCAAAGACATCCTGCCGCGAGTCGTCACGCAAGGCACGGCGATTGCGCATCCGTTCAGCATGTCCTGCGTGTCGTCGGATCCGAGCGTGGAGCCCTACTGGCGCGACGTCGGCACGATCGACGCCTACTGGGCAGCCAACCTCGACCTCGCCTCCACCATCCCGACGCTCGACCTGTACGACCGCAACTGGCCGATCTGGACGTACCAGGAGCAGTTGCCGCCCGCCAAGTTCGTCCGCGACATGAAAGGCCTGCAAGGCACCGGCAACAACCTGATCGTATGCGGCGGCTGCGTAATTTCGGGTTCGCAGATTTCGCGCTCGGTGCTGTCGTCGAATGTGAAAGTGAGTTCGTTCTGTAACATCAATGAGGCAGTCTTATTGCCGCAGGTCACCGTCGGCGCGAGCTGCCGGTTGCAAAAAGTGGTGATAGACCGCGGCTGCACCATTCCGGACGGCACCATCATCGGCGAAGACCCGGTAGCCGACGCCGAACGCTTTTATCGCACCGACGACGGCGTGGTGCTGGTGACGCCCGAGGCGCTGCAGAAGAAGGGAAAGTGACGGAGAACGTGACGCTCGCCGGAACGGCATGACGAACCGGCGAGCGTTGCCGCTACCGTTGCACCCGTTGCACCGTGCCCACCGCTTACCCGGTTTGCGCCGTTTACACCGACCTGACGGCAAACCCGCTCTAACAGGAACGAGACCGAGCCTATGACGATTCGCGCCCTGCACGTCGCAAGCGAGCTGTATCCCCTCCTCAAAACGGGCGGTCTCGCCGACGTCGCGGGCGCGTTGCCGCCTGCGCTGATCGAGCGCGGCGCCGATGTGCGGGTGCTGCTGCCCGGTTTTCCCGCCGTGGTCGCCGGCTTGACCGACTTGCGGCCGGTGGCGCAGATGGGCCGCCGTTTCGACGCGCCAGACGTCACCCTCGAACTAGGCACGCTGCCGTCGAACGGCCTGAGCGTCTATGTGATCCGCGCCGGCACCCTGTACGACCGGCCCGGCAACCCCTATCTGAACGACGAACACGTCCCGTACGGCGACAATGCGCAACGCTTCGCCCTGCTCGGCTGGGTTGCCGCCCAACTGGCGCAGCACCTCGATCCGCAGTGGGCACCGCAGATCGTCCACGCGCACGACTGGCACGCCGGACTCGCGCCCGCCTATCTGAAGGCGGCCGAACGGGAGCATGGGCGCCGGTTCGCGCGCAGCATCTTCACGGTGCACAACCTCGCGTATCAAGGGGTCTTTCCCGCGCACCAGTTCGGCCAGTTAGGCTTGCCGGACGACTTCTTCAGCATGCACGGGGTCGAATTCTATGGGCAGTTATCGTTCCTCAAGGCCGGCCTCTACTACAGCGACCGCATCACCACCGTGAGCCCGACCTACGCCCGCGAAATCCAGACCCTCGCCCAGGGCGGCGGCCTCGATGCCTTGCTGCGCCATCGCTCGCACGATCTGAGCGGCATCCTGAACGGCGTCGACTACTCGGTGTGGAATCCCGCCACCGACGCGCTGCTCGAAGATCACTACACGGCCACCCGTCTGGCCGGCAAAGCGGCCTGCAAGGAGGCCTTGCAGAAGCGCTTCGGTCTCGCGCAGAAAAGCGATGCGCTGTTATTCGGCGTGGTGAGCCGGCTCACCGAACAGAAAGGCCTCGACCTGCTGCTCGAAACGGTCCCCGAGATTGTCAAACGCGGCGGCCAGCTGGTGGTGTTCGGCACCGGCGACCCGGCGCTCGAAAACGGTTTGAAACGGGTCGCGCACTCTCATCCGGAATCGGTGGCGGTCGAACTGGGTTTCGACGAAACCCTGGCGCATACGATCGTCGCGGGCAGCGACGTGATCGCGGTGCCGTCGCGCTTCGAACCTTGCGGGCTGACGCAACTGTACGCGCTGGCTTATGGGTCGCTGCCGCTCGTGCATTGTGTCGGCGGGCTGGCGGATACGGTGGTCGACGCGTCGCTCGAAAATCTCGCCGACGATCTCGCCACCGGCTTCGTGTTCGAGCGCTTCGAGCCGAAAGGCCTCTCAGCGGCGATCCGCCGCGCGTTTGCGCTCCATGGCCGCCGCACCGAGTGGAAAGCCACCCAACGGAGGGCGATGCGCCAGGATTTCGGCTGGGGCGCCTCGGCCGAGCGCTATCTCGCGCTGTATCGGGAACTCGCCTGATCCTTCTTATGATGGTTCGACGCAACAACACGGGGACGGATCAACTCGCGTGTGACAAACTCCTGTATTGTTTTCTCTCTGTGCAGATCGCGCATTTTTCTTGCACTATCTAAAAGAGTAAGCCAGTAAAAGAGTCACGCCGCTTCGGGCGCCCGGCCATGGCCGGTTCGTCACCGCGGCCGTCCGTCCGTTCCCATTAATCGCGCATTCCTGCTTGCGCGGGCCACACCATGACGAAAAACGTTCTGAGCATTCAGTCACATGTCGTCTTCGGGCACGCCGGTAACAGCGCGGCCGTGTTTCCGATGCGCCGGCTCGGCGTGAATGTCTGGCCGCTCAATACCGTGCAGTTCTCGAACCACACGCAATACGGTCATTGGACCGGCGGTGCGATTCAGGCATCGGAGATGGAAGATCTGGTCGACGGTATCGGCGCAATCGGCGTGCTGCCGCGCTGCGATGCCGTGCTGTCGGGTTATCTGGGCACGCCCGAACAGGCGCAATCGGTAGTGGAAATCGTCAAGGCCGTGAAGGCCGCCAACCCGCGCGCGTGGTATTTCTGCGATCCGGTCATGGGCGCCACGAGCGGCTGCAAGGTCGAACCGGGTATCCAGGAGTTTCTCGTCCGCACCATGCCGGCAGTGGCCGACGCGATGGCGCCGAACCATACCGAGTTGCAGCGCCTCGTGGGCCGGGAGATCGAGACGCTCGAAGAAGCCGTGACCGCGTGCCGCGAGGTCATTGCCCGTGGACCGAAGCTCGTGCTGGTCAAACATCTGCTCGATCGCAATAGCCCCGCCGACCGCTTCAACATGCTGGTCGTCACCGAGCGTGAGGCCTGGATGGGCCAGCGCCCCCTCTACCCGTTCGCGCGGCAGCCAGTGGGCGTCGGCGATCTGACGAGCGCAGTGTTTGTCGCGCGCACGCTGCTGGGCGATTCGATTCGCGCGGCCTTCGAGCATACGCTGGCCGCCGTGAACGCTGTCGTCAAGGCAACGTGGCAAGCCGGGCGCTACGAGCTGGAACTGGTCGCCGCGCAGAGCGAAATCGCACAACCGCGTGAATGGTTCGACGCCTGGGTCGCGGAAACGGCCTGAGACGGGATAACCGCCCTGCACTCGCGCGACTCGACACGCACCCGGCAGCCTCGCGTGTCTGCTGTGGTTCGAACCGGCACGCGGCGCCCAACCCGCATTTGTCAACTGAGCGACCTATAATGCGTGCCGCGTAGGCTCAGGCCGCCGGCCGCCTACGCGGCATTTTTTTGGCGTCCGGGCGTCAATCATCCGGGCATCCGGCATTCAGCAGACGAGGCATTGATGGACGGTTATATCCGCAGCGAGCGGGAAGAATTTTTTGAGCAGTTGTGCATGAGTGTCGACGCGGACGAAGCGCACGAGCAGGAAGCAATCGAGTTCTTCGAGAGCCAGTTCGACCAGGCCGACTTCGACCCCGCACAGTGGCTCGACATCGCGCTTTACTATTCGCCGGCCGTGGCGCGCGGCATCGTCGATATGGTGACGCCCGACGACAAGGCGCGTAGCAACATCGCCGAAGTCATCGCCGACAACCTCGACATTTCCTACGGCGAGGACGAGTGCCAGCAGTTCGCCGAGACCATCGAATTCGCGTTGAACAACGGCGTGCCGGTGGATCTCGACCTGGTGCTCGACGGCTGCCAGCGCGCGATCGACGATCTCGACACCTGGGCGGACGAAGAGACCAAGGCGCCCCTGCTGCGTCTGCGTGAAGAATTGCTGCGCCAGCAAGGCGAGCATTGAGCGCATCGTTCTAGCTGCGACCGGTCGCATCGGGCGATTCGGCCGGGTTCCAGATTTTTCACCGGTGCTATGCGAACATCCGTTTGCGCAACTGCACCGCAGCAGTAAAGCCGGCGCGCTCGCGCCGGTTTCCCAAGCGGCTTCTGCGGGCCGCCCTTCGCTTCGTCGGCAAATACAGGCCGCCCCATTTCTTAAGCATATGCCGCAATCCGCACCCGCGCGCCGCCGCTGACAGGCCGCCAGCCTAAGCGCTGCGCAGCCTATGCCGAAATGCTCATTCAAAGCGCCGCGAACTGCCAAGACGCTCATAAATTGGCTTTCTATATTCGCGCCAGATTGACCGGCATGTGAACGCCACGGCACGTCGATCCAGCGTTACCGCTTGCTGCCCGCAAACCTGAAACTGTCGAAGGAGAGAGACATGAGTCTTCACAACACGCTGAAACCGCTTGCTCTATTTGTTGGCGCTGCCCTCGCGATCGCGCCGCTAGCCAGTTTCGCCGACGACCTGCCGGTGAAGATCGGCTTCGCCGCGCCGCTCACAGGCGCCAACGCCGGCTATGGGAAAGATCTGGAGAACGGTGTCCGGCTTGCGATCGAAGAAGCCAACGCCCAGAAGCTCAAGATCGGCGGCAAGGTCGCACAATTCCAGCTCGTCTCCGAGGACGACCAGGCCGACCCGCGTATCGGCGTGCAGGCCGCGCAGAAGCTGGTGGACGCGGGCGTATCGGCGGTCGTCGGCCACTTCAATTCGGGCACGACGATTCCCGCCTCGCAGGTGTATGAGCAGGCCGGCATTCCGGTGATCGATCCGGCCGCGACCAATCCGGTCATTACGGGGCGCGGTTTCGCCAACACCTTCATGGTGATTTCCACCGATGCGCAGAACGCCGGCAACGCGGGCGTCTACGCCGTGGAGGTGACGAAGGCCAAACGCATCGCGATCATCGACGACCGCACGGCGTTCGGCCAGGGCGAAGCCGACGAGTTCGAGAAAGCGGTGAAAGCGCATGGCGGCAACATCGTGACGCGCGAATACACCGACAATCACGCGGTGGACTTCAGCACGCAGATCACCAGAATCAAGGCGGCCAATGCGGATCTGGTTTTCTTCGGCGGGCTGGATACCCAGGCGGCGGGCTTCGCGAAGCGGATGAAGCAATTGGGCTTGAACGCGCAACTGGTGGGCGGCGGCGGCGTGATGGATGAGGACTTCATCAAGCTCGCCGGCGAGCCGTCCGAAGGCGCGATGGCCTGGGAATACGGCAGGCCCTTGGCCCAGTTGCCGGGCGGCAAGGACTTTTCCGCGAAGTTCAAGAAACGCTTCGGGGCGGACATCCTGTCGTACGCGCCGTTTGGCTATGACGGCGCGTGGGCTGCGATCAAGGCGATGCAACAGGCGAAATCCACGTCACCAGCAGTTTATCGGCCGGTTCTCAAAGCGATCGACTACGACGGCGTGACAGGCAAGATTTCTTTCGACAGCACCGGGGCGCTGAAGAGCGGCGCTTCCACGCTGTACCAGGTCAAGAACGGGGCGTGGGTTCCGATCGTGACCAAGAGCGGAAGTTAAGGGTCTTCGTTTGTAGTGGTCAAGTCTGCAACTTCGCGGTGTAGTTTCCTGCGGCCGAGGCGGTGCTGTTATATCGCCTCGGCCGATATCGATGCCCGTACGGACACCACGCGCGCCTATCTGATCACCTTCACCACCACCTCGGCATCGAGATCCCGCTCGATCCGCACAAGATCATCCTTCACACCGGCGAACTCATCGGCTGAGCACATCTGGTGCCCGAATGCGGCCTGAAGATGGCGCCTCACCTGCAAGACCCGCGCAACAGGATCGAACACATAGCGGGAAGAAAACTCGAAGAAACGATCCTTCACCGCGGCATCCGGCGGCACATCCGCCACATGGACGAAGCTCGGCAGCGTCAGTTCCAGCGTTTCGTCGAACGTTCCTCCCAGACACGCCCAAGGCTGCGTTCTCGACGGTTGCGCCAGCCACGCCTGCACCTGCCCGGCCATGCCGCCGGACAAGCTCGTCAGGGCCGGCACAGCGGTCGTCCCATCGGTCCAGACAAAATGCTCCACGCGTCCCTGCATCGAAGTGGAAAAAGGGCCGTCCGTAGCGGCCACGTCGCCGGTCTGCAAATGCGCTGTGCCGTGCAAGCCGGTCTGCAACAGACGATTCGCGGCAATCTGCTGGGTGCCCTGCCGCGTTGCCCGTCGAAACAGATTACGTTCGAGCTCCGCCGTATAGCCGCTATCCTCCACGCGATAAGCGTAACTTGCCGCCCCCTGCTCATCGACGTCGATCTGCAGGCGCGCCGTGCGTTCGCGCAACTGGGTGGCCGGCGTGCGTGACAGTGTGCCCTCGTCGACCAGCAAAACCGGCCGGTCCATCACGCTCGGCGGCAGGTAGCCAAAACTCACGCCGCCCGCCGTAGTGTCGGCAAATAACGATAGATCAGGAATCCAGATGATTGCGTGATTGATCGCGCTGCTTCCATATCCCGGCACGGACGGCAAATTGTAGTACGGCCCGAGATTGAGCAGCACAGCCTCGCTGCGGATGCCGACCGCGGCCAACAGCGCGCTGTACAAGGCGACGTGATCCTTGCAGTCGCCATAGCGGTTGCGCAGGATGTCGACCGCCTTATGCGGGATCGCCGCCGTCTCGCCGAGAAACAGCGCGACATAGCGAATATTCAAACGCATCCAGTCGTACAGGATCCGTGCTTTCGCGCGCGGATCGCTCGCCTGCGCGGTCAGGCCTTGCGCGAGCCGGATGATCGCCGGGTCGCTCATCGTCGGATCGGCAGCGGGGCCGCGATAACGCGCGGCGAAGCTCGCGAAGTCCGGCACCGTCGACACCATCAGCCGGTCGCCCCAGTTCGCATAGCCTACCGCGCCCGCTTCGAGCGGCGCGTAAGGACCGTGCCGGTAATCGAACTCGTAGCGGGTGCGGCCGTTCGCCGTGACGGGCGGCAGCGCGACGTAGCCGCGCGCATCGGCATAGAGGGGAACGTCGGCGGGCAGATCGAAGATCAGGCGCTGCAACTCGACGGGGTCGCGAGTCGGTTCGACCAGGTACGCGAACGTGCCCGCCTGTAGCGCTTTCGCGCGGGTCTTGCGAAACGCCAGATGCACCCGTGCGCCGGGTTCGACGCCCGGAAAGATCACCGTGCGCAACACCCCGTCTTCGAAACTCGGCGCGCCGGCCGAGCGCGGTTCCTGCACGTCGCGAATCGCTTCGGGGCCGACCGGATGCGCGACGCCATCCGGATCGATCGTTTCAGCGGCGAGCAATTGCACCTGCTCGATGTCCTTGTTGAACCACACGTAACGTTGCGCGATATCGTCGACGCCGCTCGTCGTGTTGGCGCGCAAAACCGTATCGTCATGTTCTTCAACAGAGCCGTCTTTCTGGATCACGAAGAGGTGGACGTCACGCTCGATCGTCGAAGGGGAAAGGTCGTCGTTGGGGGTGCCGGCGATGCTCAATGCGCCCGGTCCGCTCACATCACGGCTCTCAGCCTGCGCAGCGGCCACACACGCAAGCAGCGTCAACGCGGCGGCCACCGTCGCAAACGGCGCGCACCGGGTCATGTGCGACGCGCCCTGCCTCGCGCTCGCCACGCAAGCGGACTCGACGCGAACTCCGCGCGAAATGCATGGTTGAAATTCGACAGATCGTTGAAGCCGCAATCGAGCGCGATATCGACGACCTTCGCGCTATCGTCGCGAAGCCGCAGCGCCGCCGCTCGCAAACGCGCCCGCAATAGATACTGATGCGGCGTCACGCCGGTCACGCGCTGGAACGTGCGCAGAAAGTAGAACTCGCTCAGGCCTGCGGCGGCAGCGAGGCTCGTCAGCGTGTGCGCGGCACCAGGTGCGTCGTCGATCAGGCGCACCGTTTGCGCCACGCGCGACCAGGTTGCGGCGCTCGCGGCGGGTTCCGCACGCGTCAATGCGCCCGCCTCCTTGAGCGTCGAGACGGCCAGTTCAATGGCGAGTTCGTCCCAACCCGCGCCGCCTGCCTCCAGCGCGCCGGCACAGGCGCGCGCGATCAGCGGCGACAAGGCGGGCAGCGCTGGAATCCGCGCGCGCCTGAAGTTCAGATCGCCGCCCGCGATGCCCGCATCCGCGGCAAGCCGCTCGAAGTACGCCGGCGCGTAATGAAAGGCGATGCAACGATCGCCAGGCGCATGCCGGTGACCGCATTCGAAACAGTCGCCCGGATTGCCGAGCAGCAGCGCGCCGGGGGTGAGCAACGCGCGTCCCGTGGCGCTCCGGTAGCCGAACGAGCCGGCCACCACCATTGCAATGCACACGCCCGCGTGCCGTTCCTCGAACGGCTGATCGCGGGGGCCGAAGGTGCAGAGGATGTCCGCAACAGCCCAACTCGCACCTTGGGCCAATGGGCGCGCGCTGGTGCCGCCGCGCGTGCCTTCCCGTGCGCGTTGCGCCAGCGCCTGCTGCAAAGTGACGGCAATTTTCCCCAAGACGCACCTCGGCTGAGTCCGTATCGTGGTTTTAGCACATCGGCGGCCGGCGCGGTTTTGCACGTTGCGGCGCCCGTGCTTTCACTCGACAACCGAAGGAGCACATCCGATGGACCTGCTGGACGACACTATCGACCGTGGTTTTCACGCCGCCTTGAGCGCCCCGGCGCGAGCCGCCGGAATCGACGCTGCCGACGACCTGTACGGCTGGCTGATCGGCAGTTGGGACATGGACGTACTGCATTACCGCGTCGACCTCCGCCAAGCCCCGCGCCGCGGCGAGATTCATTTCGGCTGGGTTCTCGAGGGCCGCGCCGTGCAGGACGTGTGGATCATGCCGCCACGCGGCGAGCGTCACGCCGCGCTCTCGCCCGCCGACAGCATGTACGGCACCACGCTGCGGGTGTGGGACCCGGCGTTGCGGGCGTGGCGCGTGACTTATCTGAATCCGCTGACCGGTCAGCGCGATGAATTGACAGGCCGGCGCGTCGGAGACGATCTGGTGCAGATCGGCACCCATGCCGACGGCACGCCGATTCGCTGGAATTTCACTGAGATCAGCCGGGATTCGTTCCGCTGGACCGGCGTGGCGCTGGCGCAGGATGGCGTGACGTGGACACTCGAAGGCGAATTCCACGCGCGGCGCAGGCGTTAGGTCGCCGGCTCTCGGGCGCAGCGCTCAATCCGCTCCGCCGATTTGCCCGAGCAAGGCCTGTAGCCGCTCAACATGCCTGAGCAGCAAATGCCGATGCTTTTCGATCTGCTCGAGCCGCCCGGCGAGGTCGGCCTGAATGGGGTCGTCGAGATCGGCGGCCGCGATCACGTCCTCCACTTTCGATCGCATCGTTGCAAGGTCCACGGGCGCATGACTCAAATGCCGCTCGAAGCGCCGCACGTCCTGCATCGCCAGATCGCGAACCTTGCGGAAGTGGGCCTGCCGCCGATGCGCTTCGGCATCGAGCGTCTCCTCTTCCACGCGCTTCGCAGGGTTCGCCTGACCGAAAATCGGCTCGGGCGGCCGCAGCACCGTCTTCTTGCGCACCGGATGCGCGGTGCCGCGGAAACGCGCGAGCGGCTGTTCGTTGTCGATCGCCTCACGTGCATTGGCCGGGATGTCCTGCCCGGTATGCGGCACGTTCATCCAGCCATTCGGCAAGCCCGTGACCGCCTCGACCCCACGCACGAACTCCTCGCTGAATTCGCGCTGGCCGGACAACATCAATTTCAGGTAGCTGGCGGAAAAGGTCATCATGCGCGCCAGACGGGTTGCCGCGCCGACCTCGCGGGTCAGCAGCACCAGGTTCGCTCGCCAGACCGGGAGCAGCAATTCGTCGGAATCTTCCATCGCTGGGTCTTCCATCTTTTTGCCCGATGTATGGATGACGCTATATGTACACGTCATCGTTCTGAAAGGGTAGCCGCTTCAGTGTGTGGCGCGCAATGCCCGCACGCGTATTACGTACCGGTCGACGTGTTGAAATGGCACGCTAGCGCACACTGTCCCGGGATAAATCGCCACGAAGCCCGGCGTTTTGAGTTGACCCATGCATTCGGTCAGCGTTCCCACGCGGCACGCGCGATATGTGGCATCCTCTTGTCCCGTTGCGGCACGCCGCGTGCTGCAGCATCAGCACCATCACCATGATTTAAGGATTCTGTAATGAAGAAAATCGTTCTCGCCATCGCAGCAACCGTTGTCACCCTGAGCGCGATCGCTCCCGCCCAGGCGTATGAGCATCACCCCGTATGCCACAAAGTGCGCGTTCATCACCACTGGGAACGCCACTGCCACTAATTGTTGTGCAGCGCCGCCACGCGGCGCGTATCGGAGAGCCTCGCCACAAGCGGGGCTTTTTTGTGGCCACGCCGCTTCGACGCGATGCAATCCCCAGCGCATGGCCGCGCGCCTCAACGCGGCAACGAGACCCTGTTCGACGCTCTATACGTTCGGCGCGAACGCCGCAGCATGCAATCACGGACACATGCTGTTACACCTTTGCGGTGCGAGCCGACGCGGCTGCGGCCTCGCATAACGCGAAGCGCGCTGAGCCGCGTGGAGAAGAAGGGAGGAATAGTCGCGACGGCGACGGCTTCAGGTAGCCGCTTCAGGTAGCCATTTCAGGCAGCCGCCGTCACGCTGCGCGCACGCGCTGCAAAGCCGTCGCCACCAGTTCTTCCAGCAAAGGCTCGACCTTCACCGCCAGCCTTTCGTCATACGCATACGGCATCTGCTCCTCCATATACGTAATCTGCGACAACTCGAGCTGTATCGCGTGCACGCCCTGCGACGGCTGCCCGTACTCGCGCGTGATATAGCCGCCCTTGAAGCGACCGTTGGCGACAGCGGAATAAGCGCCGTGCCGCTCGACTATCGCGGCCAGTTCTTCAGCTACGCCGGCCACCGCGCTGGCACCGTTGGATGTGCCGAAGTTGAAATCCGGCAAACGTCCTTCGAAAAATCGCGGTACGTGCGAGCGAATCGAATGGGCTTCCCACAGCAGCACCTTGCCGTGCTTCGCCTTCAGCGCGGCGAGTTCGCCCACCAGCGCATCGTGATAAGGCTTCCAGTAAGCATCGCGCCGGCGTGCGACTTCGGCGTCGGTCGGCAGATGGCCTTCCAGGTACAGCGGCTCCTTGTCGAAGGTATCGACCGGCAGCAAGCCGGTGGTGTCCTGCCCCGGATACAGATTCGCGCCATCGGGCGGGCGGTTCAGGTCGATCACGTAACGCGCGTACGTCGGCACCAGGATCGACGCCCCCATGCGCTTCGCGAAAGCGTAGAGTCGGTCGAGATGCCAGTCGCAGTCGTCGGTGCGCTGCGCGGCCGGCGTCATCGTTGCGGCGATGTCGGCGGGAATTTGCGTGCCCAGATGCGGGATCGAAATCAGCAACGGCAGGCTTCCCCGCTGCAGCGAGAAAACCGGCGGAGTGGTTGCGGTAGACGAAGCGGTCATATCAGTCCGGAATCGATAAAAGTCGAAGGCTCAGCTTACTCGGCTTGTTCAGTCATTCACGCGAGCATGTCGCCGCTGCCGGCAGCACCGGCAGCAGCGACACTCGGCATTACCCTAGCGGAGCAAGTCGGCGAGCGCCCCACGATAGCGCGTAAAAGCGCCCTCCTCGTCACGATGACGGCGGTTCTCGACAATCTTGTCGCCCCCCGTGTAGACATCGCGAATCGGCGACTCGCCATGTTCGCAGAATACAACGCCCGAGAGCCACGCGTTGGGCGCGTGCTCGGCAATGCTCGAATGATCCGCATCGAGCACCAGCCAGTCGGCGCGGCGGCCTGCCTGCAATGCGCCGACAGCGCGCCCCGTGGCGTGCGCGCCGCCCTCGAGCGCGGCGTCGAACAAGCGGTCGGCCACGTGCGTCGCCTGCGGCGAGGCGAGCACATTGCGTTGCCGGCGCGTGAGGCGCTGACCATATTCGAGCAAGCGCAATTCCGCCCGCCAGTCGACGCCGATATGGCTATCCGAGCCGATGCCGATGCGCCCTTGCGCGTCAAGATACTCGTGTGCCGGAAAAATGCCGTCGCCGAGATTGGCTTCGGTGGTCAGACACAAACCGGCAACCGCGCCGCTTTTCACAAGCGCCAGCGTTTCGTTCGCGTCGACATGCGTGGCGTGCACGAGGCACCAGCGGCTATCGACGTCGAAGCGATCCAGCAGCCATTGCACCGGCCGGGCGCCTTCGGTTTCGAGGCAGGCGTCGACTTCGGCGGTCTGCTCGGCGATATGGATGTGAACCGGCGCGCTGCTATCGATACCGTTCAACAAGGTACGCAGCGAATCGGCCGACACCGCGCGCAACGAATGGGGCGCCACGCCGTAGCGCAACACGGCGCTCTCGGCACGTGCCGCGCGCAACGTACCGAGCAGATCGAGCAGACTCTCCGGCGTATTGATGAAGCGCTGCTGATCTTCACGCGGTGCGCGCGACCCGAAACCGCTGTACTGATACAGCACGGGCAGCATCGTCATGCCAATGCCGCTTGCCGAAGCTGCGTCCACCACGCGCTGTGCCAGCTCCGCCTGATTCGCATAGCGGCTGCCATCCGGCGTGTGGTGCACGTAATGGAATTCGCAGACCGACGTATAGCCCGCCTTCAGCATCTCGATGTAGAGCCACTGCGCGACCGCAGCGAGTCCTTCCGGCGTGATCCGCGCGGCGAAACGGTACATCAGATCGCGCCAGCTCCAGAAGTTATCGGTTGCGTTCGCCCGATACTCGGTGAGTCCGGCCATCGCGCGCTGGAATGCATGCGAATGAAGATTCGGCATGCCCGGCAATACGGGACCCGCGGCTTTTTGCACGCCGTCCGGAACAACCGCCGTATCAGGCGTAACCGATGTCAGCGTGCCGTCTGCGTCCCATTCCAGCAGCACATTGCGGCGCCAGCCGTCGGGCAGATAGGCGTGATCGGCGAATAGTGATTGTTTTGATTGCATCATCTCTCAGGCCCTAGCTCAAATCACGCCGCGTATAAACCGTCTCGCCCGCGCGCACGACCTGCGCGCACAACGGACGCCCAATCCAGTAAGCCAGCTCGGCAAGCGTTTCTACTGACCACACCGCGAAATCCGCCGCGCGCCCAACTTCGAGCGAGCCATGCCGGTCCGCCTTGCCGAGCGCGCGCGCCGCGTGCACGGTCACGCCTTGCAGCACTTCGGGCACCGTCATGCGGAACAAGGTGGTCGCCATGTTCATCATCAGCAGCAGCGACGTAGTGGGCGACGTGCCGGGATTGCTGTCGGTGGAAATCGCAATCGGCACCTGATAGCGCCGCAGCAGGTCCAAAGGCGGCAATTGCGTCTCGCGGATGAAGTAGTACGCGCCCGGCAGCAGCACGGCGACGGTGCCGGACGCCTGCATCGCGGCAACGCCGGCTTCGTCGAGAAATTCGAGGTGATCCGCGGACAGCGCATGGTGTCGCGCGGCCAATGCCGTGCCGCCGCTGTTCGACAACTGCTCGGCGTGCATTTTCACCGGCAGTTTGTGGCGCCCGGCGGCCTGAAACACGCGCTCGCTCTGTTCCAGCGAAAAGCCGATGCGCTCGCAAAACACGTCGACGGCGTCGACCAGGCCTTCATCGGCGAGCGCGGGCAGCATCGTATTGCAAACTTCGTCGATATACGCGTCGGCCCGACCCGCGAACTCCGGCGGCAATGCATGGGCACCGAGAAACGTCGTATAGACCGATACCGGATAGCGCTCGCCTAACCGACGCGCGACGCGCAACATCTTGCGCTCGCTGGCGAGATCGAGGCCGTAGCCGGATTTGATTTCGACCGCCGTGACGCCTTCGGCGAGCAGCGGTTCGAGACGCGCGGCCGCCTGGCGGAACAGCGCGTCTTCGTCGGCGGCACGCGTGGCGCGCACAGTCGAGACGATGCCGCCACCCTGCCGCGCGATTTCTTCGTAACTGACACCGGCAAGGCGCTGCGCGAATTCATCCGCGCGCTGGCCGCCGTACACCAGATGCGTATGGCAATCGACGAGACCCGGCGTCACCCACGCGCCGTGCAAATCTTCGCGCGGCCATGCGGCGTAGTGAGCCGGTAACTCGGACGCTGCGTCAAGCCATGCGATCTTGCCGTCTTCAACGGCAATCGCGGCATCGGGCAGCGTGTGTTGGGGATCGCCCTGAGGGCAAAGTTTCAGGTGATGCCAGACGGTTTGCTTCATCGCATGCTCTTTGCAGCTCGTTGCGTGTCTGTGGTGATTCGCGGCGCGCTTTGCCGGGCCTGTGCCGGGAGTTAAGCGAGCGCGCGAATCGTCGTCATCATTGTGGCTATCACGTATAGCGGATGCTGATCGCGAGCACCGTGCCGGTGCCCTTCACTGTGCATGGCAACGCATTCGGCGTGTCGATGCGCAGTGTGTCGTCTGCCTCAAGCACATGCGCCTCGCCTTCGTCGCCGAGCGCGAGCGAGACCGAACCGCTCGCGCAGAACAGCAACACCGCGTCGGCGGACAATACGCGTTGCGTCGCACCGCGCCACACTTCGCTCTCACCTACCGCCGCGCCACGGCGGACCATCAGGTTGAAGTCGCGCGTGGAACCGTCGACGAGACGTGCATCGATTTGCGCTTCGCCCGCGAACCGGGCGATATCGAGCGGCTGGGTCAACGCGTACGTCTTCACGGCGTGCGCGTCGGTGGCATCGGTTTCATCCAGCAGCATGCCCGCACCCGACAACAGCGCCAGGGTGCGATCGATACCCGCAAAACGCGAGAACGGTCCGGCTTGCGCCACGTCGGCAATGCTCACCCGCCACGTGAACGAGTCGAGCCCCGCGCCGGCGGGAAACGCCGCGACTTCACGCGTGACGCCGCCGCCGTTTTTCCACGGCGCCGCCACGAGATCTGCGCCGCGAATCAGCGTGGTGCTTGCCGCACCGCCGGCAAGCATGCTGTGAGGCGTGCTGTGAAGCGCCACGATCAACGGCCCAGCATCGGCAGATTCAGACCTGCCTCGCGTGCCGTTTCCTGCGCGAGTTCATAGCCCGCATCCGCATGACGCATCACGCCGGTTGCCGGATCGTTGAACAGCACACGGCCGAGGCGCTCCTTCGCGGCATCCGTGCCGTCAGCGACGATCACCACACCCGAGTGCTGGCTGAAGCCCATGCCGACGCCGCCGCCATGATGCAGCGAGACCCACGACGCGCCGCCTGCCGTGTTCAGCAATGCGTTGAGCAGCGGCCAGTCGCTGACTGCGTCCGAGCCGTCTTTCATCGATTCGGTTTCGCGATTCGGGCTCGCAACCGAACCCGTGTCGAGGTGATCGCGGCCGATCACGATCGGCGCCTTCAGTTCGCCGTTCTTCACCATTTCGTTGAACGCCTGGCCCAGACGATAGCGATCCTTCACGCCGACCCAGCAAATCCGCGCCGGCAGCCCCTGGAACGCAATGCGTTCGCGCGCCATGTCGAGCCAGTTGTGCAGATGCGGATCGTCGGGGATCAGTTCCTTGACCTTCGCATCGGTCTTGTAGATATCTTCAGGATCGCCCGACAGCGCGACCCAGCGGAACGGCCCCTTGCCTTCGCAGAACAACGGACGGATGTACGCCGGCACGAAGCCCGGGAAATCGAAGGCGTTTTCGACGCCCATTTCCAACGCCATCTGGCGGATGTTGTTGCCGTAGTCGAGCGTGGCCGCGCCGCGCGCCTGCAACGCCAGCATCGCCTGAACCTGCTTGGCCATCGACTGCTTGGCCGGCGTCACGATGCTGTCCGGCGCGGTCTTCTGACGCTCGCGCCAGTCTTCGACGCTCCAGCCTTGCGGCAGATAGCCGTGAATCGGATCGTGCGCGCTGGTCTGGTCGGTCACGCAATCCGGCGTAATGCCGCGCGTCACGCACTCGGCGAACACATCGGCGGCGTTGCCGAGGAGTCCGATCGAAACCGGCTTGCCGGACTTCTTCGCTTCGTCGAGCATGGCGAGCGCTTCGTCGAGCGTCTTCGCCTTCTTGTCGACGTAACGGGTCTTCAGACGGAAGTCGATGCGCGTCTCATCGCATTCCACCGCGATCATCGAGAAGCCGGCCATGGTCGCGGCCAGCGGTTGCGCGCCGCCCATTCCGCCCAAACCACCCGTCAGAATCCAGCGACCCGACGGATCGCCGTTGAAATGCTGGTTCGCCACCGAGAAAAACGTTTCGTAGGTGCCCTGCACGATGCCCTGGCTGCCGATGTAGATCCAGCTGCCCGCCGTCATCTGGCCGTACATCATGAGACCCTTGCGATCGAGTTCGTGGAAGTGTTCCCACGTCGCCCAATGCGGCACCAGGTTCGAATTCGCCAGCAGCACGCGCGGCGCGTCCGCATGCGTGCGAAACACGCCGACCGGCTTGCCCGATTGAATCAGCAGCGTCTCGTCCTCGTTCAGATCCTTCAACGACGCGAGGATCTGATCGAAGCAATCCCAGTTACGCGCGGCACGGCCAATACCGCCGTAGACGACCAGCGCGTGCGGATGCTCGGCGACTTCCGGGTCCAGATTGTTCTGGATCATCCGGTACGCGGCTTCCGCAATCCAGGTCTTGCAAGTCTTGTCCGCACCGCGCGGTGCGCGGATCGTGCGGGTCGGGTCCAGACGCGGGTCGATGTGTTTCGGGTTGTTCATGGTGGCCCTCGGAATGCGTGAAAAAGTTCGGGAAGAATTCGGGAAATTAAGTCGAAAAGGAATCGATAAATACGGCGAAATCAGAAATGACCGGTGAAGCGATAGCGGCTGCCGGGATGCCAGAGATTGGCAATCGAGGCGACCTGGCTTTGCGACCACGTGCGTCGATGCAGCACGAGGCACGGCTCGAGTTCGTCCATGGTCAGCAGTTCACGCGTATCCGCGTCCGCCGCCAGGGCTTCAATGCGGTACTCGACGCGCTGCAGCGGCGCGACGCGCACCAGATACTGATTCGGTGTGGTGTTCGTGAAGTCCTGCAACGCGTACTCAGGCGCAACCACCGGATTGACCCAGCGCTCTTCGAGTTGCACCGGTTCGTCGTTTTCAAAATGCAGCACGCGCGAATGAAACACCGGACTGCCCGCGCTCACCTGCATTTCCTCGGCGAGCGCCTCGTCGGCGATGCTCGCGCCGATGTGCAGCACCTTCGCCAGATAGCGATGGCCGCGCGCAACGATTTCGTCGGAGATGCTGCGGATCGCCACCAGCGTCGATTCGTACTTGGGCCGGGCTACGAAGGTGCCCGAGCCCTGCACCCGCGTGAGAACCTGCTCCGAGGTCAACTCGCGCAACGCGCGGTTGACCGTCATGCGCGCGACGTTGAATTCACGCGCAAGTTCGTTTTCGGAGGGCACCTGGTCGCCTTCGGCCCATTCGCCCGCATGGATGCGGCCGAGGATGAAGTCCTTGATGCCCTGATAGGCCGGTGCGTTCATTGGCTGGTTCTGCCTGACTGAGTGTTTACTGTTCGGAGGCAAACGAGAACGGGCTCAGCTTCGCGATCGTGCCGTTCTGCACGAGCCGCGTGACGGCCGCGATATCCGGTGCGAAGTAGTGATCGAGTTCGTAGTGCGCGACATCCTTGCGCACCGCGTCCATCACTTTCTGCAAGCTCGGGCTGGTCTTGTGCGGCGCGCGCAGATCGACGCCCTGCGCGGCGGCAAGCAACTCGATCGACAGGATGTTCGCGACGTTTTCGGCGATATCGCCGAGCTTGCGCGCAGCGAACGTGGCCATCGACACGTGGTCTTCCTGATTCGCGGAAGTGGGCAGCGAATCGACCGACGCCGGATGCGCGAGCGTCTTGTTTTCAGACGCGAGCGCGGCCGCCGTCACGTGAGCGATCATGAAGCCCGAATTCACGCCACCGTCGCGTACGAGGAACGGCGGCAGACCCGACAGCGTCGCGTCGATCAGCAGCGCGATGCGGCGTTCGGCCAGCGCGCCGATTTCAGCGACGGCCAGCGCGAGGTTGTCGGCCGCGAATGCCACCGGCTCAGCGTGGAAATTGCCGCCCGACAGCACTTCGCCCGTATCCGGGAAAATCAGCGGGTTGTCGGACACGGCGTTCGCTTCGAGCAGCAGCACCTCGGCTGCGTGACGCATCTGGTCCAGGCACGCGCCCATCACCTGCGGCTGGCAACGCAGGCTGTACGGGTCCTGCACCTTGTCGCAGTCGGCGTGCGAAACATTGATCGCCGAGCCTTGCAGCAGCGAACGGTAAGCCGCTGCTGCGTCGATCTGGCCTTGATGGCCGCGCAGTTCGTGAATGCGCGCGTCGAACGGCTTGACCGAACCCGCCGCCGCGTCCACTGACAACGCGCCCGCCACCAGCGCGGTGCGGTACAGGTCTTCGATGGCGAACATGTTGTAGAGCGCGAGCGCGGTGGAGGCCTGCGTGCCGTTCAGCAGCGCCAGACCTTCCTTCGCCTGCAGCGTGAGCGGCTTGAGGCCGACCAGCGCGAGGCCTTCGGTGGCCGGCATGCGTTCGCCCTTCGCGAACACTTCGCCGACGCCGAGCAGGGTGGCCGACATATGCGCGAGCGGCGCGAGGTCGCCCGAAGCGCCGACCGAACCCTTGACCGGAATCACCGGCAGCACGTCGGCGTTGTACAGCGTAATCAGTGCTTCCATCACTTCGCGGCGGATACCGGAGTGGCCGCGGCCCAGGCTCGAGAGCTTCAGCGCGATCAGCAGGCGCACCACCGGACGCGACATCGGCTCACCCACGCCCACCGCGTGCGACAGCACCAGATTGCGTTGCAGCAGTTCGAGCTGGTCGTGCGGAATGTGCGTGCTGGCGAGGCGCCCGAAACCCGTATTGATGCCGTATGCCGGCTCGCCCTTCGCGGCGATATCGGCGACGGCTTTGGCGCAGGCGTCGATGGCGGCGTGGCTGGCGGGATCGAGTTGCAGCGCGACGTGTTCGCGTGCGATCTGGCGCAGTTGCGGAAGGGTCAGATAGCCGGGTTTCAGAATCATCATGGTGTGTCCTGTCTTGTCTATACAATTTGAGAGAAGTCTAGCGTCGTCATCCTGTATATACAACCTGTTTTTGCAGCTTCCGACCTAGGGGTTTCCATTAGAACCGAATGCTGGCGCCACGCATGCCACATCCGTCAGCGTTTCGAGCGCTGGGTATGCCGCGCCGGACCCGCTCATCTTGCGGGATAACTTGTATATACACATTCAAAATAGACAGCGGCAAGCGACCAAAAAAGATTCGCCCCGGCGGCCGGCGCAGCCGGGCCTGCCCATGCGCGCGTCACTGAGTTATAGGACAGCCCGTTGCCGGCGCAAGAAAGCCCGCGCATCCACACCGGAAGCCTTTATTGTTGATTTAAAATCAAGATTGATTTGAGACTAATACGCTTTTTGCGAGAATCAAGACGGCGGATACTGCGTGCATTGCATCGTGTTTCCAGTGTTTCCGGTATTTCCATTAAGGAGAACGTCTTGAAGATTTTCATTACTGGCGCAAGCGGCTTTATCGGCGGTTCGATCGCGGCGCACCTCGTGCGTGCAGGCCATCAAGTACGCGGTTTGATCCGCAAGCCCGAACACAGCGCCGAACTACAACGCCTCGGCATCGAACCCGTGATCGGCACGCTCGACGACCGCGAATTGCTGATCGCCGAAGCACAAGCCGCCGACGCGGTCATCAACGCCGCGAGCAGCGACCACGAGGGCGCGGTGAAAGCGCTGATCGAGGGCCTCGCCGGTTCCGGCAAACCGTTTCTGCATACGAGCGGCTCGAGCATCGTGGGCGATGCGTCGGGTGGAGAGGCCGGTGAGGCGCGCATCTATCACGAGGACGCCCTGCCCCAGCCGACGGAGGATAAAGCGGCACGCGTCGCCATCGATCAACTCGTGCTCGCGGCCGCACAGCAAAACATTCGCTCGGCGGTGCTGTGCAACACGCTGATCTACGGCCATGGGGCGGTGCCTGGCAGTGCTAGCGTGCAGTTGCCGCGGCTCGTGCGTCAGGCGCAAAAGAGCGGCGTGGTGCGGCATGTGGGCAGCGGCGGCAACATCTGGTCGAACGTGCATATCGACGACGTCGCCGAACTCTATCGCCTCGCATTGGAAAAGACGCCGACTGGCACCTTCTATTTCGTCGAGAGCGGCGAAGCGTCGTTCCGCGACATGAGTACGGCCATCGCTCACGTGATGAAACTCGGTGAGCCGCAAGACTGGCCGCTCGAAGCGGCGCAAAAGGAATGGGGTTACGAAATGGCTTCGTACGGGCTCGGATCGAACAGCCGGGTACGCGGTGAACGCGCGCGCAAGCTGCTCGGCTGGCAGCCGAAACGTAACTCGGTGATCGACTGGATCGAGCGCGAGATGATTTGATGTTTCGCGAGGAGACGCCCTCCGGGGCGTCCTGGAGAACGTAAGCAGTGTAAGCCGGGGTGTTGCGAATCCGTAAGCTCACCTCGCTAGAATCCGGCTCACGTAATAGTGCGATTCGACGCTACGAGTCGCGCGTGAGTCCGGATTTGATCGATGACCTTGGCGCTGAATTTCTACTGGCTGACCAACCTGCTGGCGATCCTGTTCGTCGTGGCGTGCGTCTACGACGCGCACTACGATGAATACGGCACGCTCACGCTGGCAGCCGCCGCGATGAGTCTTGTCGTGATGGCGATCGAGGTGTTCCTCAGGCCCGCGTTCGACATGGCCTTGTGAGTTCGACACTGCGCCACGCAGCGCTGCCCGCCTCAACCCGCACCTCGCTTCGCAACTGAGCGGCACCGGCACGCTGGCGGACAATCACGATTACAGCACGAGGACGGGCACAAACCGGGCACAAACCGGGCACAAACGGCTACCTCAAACCGCGACTTCCGGCGGCGCCCGGCGGAAACAGCGTGTGATCCAGCCGAGGTAGCACAAGCCCAGCACGAACCACACCGCACCGAGCACCAGCGCGGTTTTCTCAAGACTCACCAGCAGCCAGATATCCGCCACCGCGCCGGCCAGCGGAAACAGCAGACCACCGATCACACCCATTGCATTCGCACCGCCCTTCGCGTTGAAGAACTGACGGATCACACACAGATTGACCGCGGTGAATGCGAGAAACGCGCCAAAGTTGATGAACGAGGTCGACGTCGCGACATCGAGTTTCAACGCGACCAGACCGATTGCGCCTGCGATTGCGATATTCAGCGCCGGCGTCTTGAATTTCGGATGCACGAAGCCGAAGATGCGCCGGGGCAAGACTTCGTCGCGTCCCATCGCATACAACAGACGCCCCACGCTTGCCTGCGCCGAGATACCCGAAGCGAATTGCGCGAGAATCAGGCCGGCCAGAAACACCGTGACGAAGATATCGCCGCCCACTTTTCGCGCGACTTCGAAGGCGGCCGAATCCGGATCCTTGAACACCGCCCCCGGGTGCGCGAGTTGCACCGTGTACGCGGCAATCACGAAGATCGCACCGCCGATCAGCGCGATCAGCACGATCGCGCGCGGCATGGTCTTTTCCGGAGCGATGGTTTCTTCGGTCAAAGTCGATACCGCGTCGAAGCCGAGATACGAATACGCGGCAATCGCAGCGCCTGCCATCGTCGCCGAGAACGGCACATGCGGCTTGAAGAAGGGCTCAGCCGAAATCAGGCCGCCAGGTCCCGCCGCAGCGGTCACATAGTGACAGCACAGCACGACGAACAACGCGACAATCGCTAGTTGCACGACCATCAGCACGATGTTGAAACGGTTCGCGAGTTCAATGCCGAGAATGTTCAGCGCGCTCGTCAGCACAATGAACGCCACGATCCAGATCCAGTTCGGAATGTGTGGAAACGCGGCGCTGAGATACGCGGCGCCGATCAGCCAGATCACCATTGGCAGAAAAAAATAATCGAGCAAGGTGGCCCAGCCGATCATGAAACCCAGATGCGGATTAAAGGTTTTGCGCGTGTAGGTATAAGCCGAACCCGCCACCGGGAAAAGCCGCGCGAGCTTGCCGTAACTGAGCGCGGTAAACACGATCGCGATCAGCGCGATCAGATACGCGAGCGCGGCGGTATCGTTGCTGGCGCTCGCCAGCACACCATAGGTGCCGTAGACGATCAGCGGCGCCATATAGGCAAGGCCGAACAACAGGACTGAAGGCAGCCCGAGGGTGCGTTTCAGATGCGTGGCCTCAGGCGCGGCGGATGCGCCGGCGCGCTCGGTGGGCGATGTCGGGGTCATGCGGTGTCTCCTCATGCGAATGGGCGAGCGTCGCCGGAGGCGGCGTGGAACGCGCCCCGGTCGAGCCTGGTCGATCAGATATGCTGGAAGCGCGTGTGGCGCGCCTTAACGCGCGCGAATCACACGCGCGGGTTGCCCGTACTCGTCGTTCAGCGTCGCGAGATCGAGCGCGATACGGGCGTCGTGCAGATAACGATAGTGTTCACGCGCGCCTTCGAGGCGCGCCGGATCGAGCGTGGCGCGCAGGACCGTTTCTTCATGCCCGGCGTCGCACACCACCTCGCCGAACGGATCGATCAGCGCCGATTCGCCGGGAAACGTGAGGTTGTCGTCGCCGGAACCAATGCGGTTCACGAGCGCCGCGAACATCTGGTTCTCCATTGCGCGGGCCACGATTGCCCGGCGATGCACCGGCCCGAACGGCTCCATATTGCCGTTCGTCACGATCAGCAGATCGGCGCCGAGCGAGGCGACCGCGCGCGCCGTTTCGGGAAACTCGATGTCGTAGCAGATCAGCAGGCCGACCGTCAGGCCTTTGAAATTGCATACTTCGTAGCGGTCGCCCGGTTCAAATACGCCGACGTCCGACGCCCACAGATGCGTCTTGCGATAACGCAGCGCGATCTCGCCGCGTTCGTCGACCAGCACCGTAGTGTTGAAAAAGCGCTTGCCGTCGCGCTCGGCGAGACCCACCGCCACCGCAACACCTGCTTCGCGCGCCGCATCGCGGACCGCGCTCAGCGAAGGCCCGTCGATCGTTTCGGCCACCTCGCCGACGGTGTCGCGCGTCGGAAAGCCCGACAGCGTGGTCTCCGGAAACACGATCAGATCGGTTCCGGCCGCGCGTTGGCCGATGGTTTGCAGCACGCGTTGCACGTTTGCCCCGCCGACGCCCATCGCGCCATCCACGATCGGAATCTGGGCCAGTTCGAGTTGCAGCATTCTGTCTCCTGTACTTGCCGGTTTGCTTCGCGTTGAATAGCGGTTATTGTCAGGCCGCCCGCGTTTTCAGGTTGGGCCTATTATTACCAGACATATTTTTGTTCGTAATCACCCGGCTGGGTTACCCTCAACGGAGCACGCATGGAACTCGAATGGCGCGATCTGGCCTTTCATCGCGAGATCGGCGCGGTTATCGAAGCGCTCGACAGCGCGCAATTCTGGACTCGTCTCACGCGCGCGCTGGAACGCTATGTCGCGTTCGATAACTGGGTCGCCCTGCGCTTCACACCTGGCGCAGCGCCGCTCGTCTGCGCCGAATCGCCCACGCCGGACGGCACGGTGGATGCGATGTTCCAGGACTATCTCGCCGCGCTTTATCAGCTCGACCCGTTCTACATCGCCGCGACCGGGAGGCCGGCCTCGGGCTTCGTCACGCTTGCGGACGTCGCGCCCGACAACTTCTCGATGACCGATTACTACCAGCGGTACTTCAGGAAAAACATCGTCGGCGACGAGGTGCATTTCAACTACATGATCGACGCGCGGCATACGCTGGCGTTCTCGCTGGGCGCAACGCATCGCTATGGCGAGCGCGACCTCGCGGTACTCGCGCTGTGCGCGCCCTGGGTGATCGCGTTGCTGCGACAGCGCCTGCCGTATGAGGTATTCGGCGCGCCGCCGCGTGCGGGCGAGGCGGCGACGCAAACACCGGCAGAAGCCGTGACGCAGACAGAAACGGAGGCGCCCGCCTATGCCGCGCGCTTCGAGCAGGTGTCATCGGCGAGCGGCCGTTCACCGCTCACGGCGCGCGAGGTCGAAGTGGCCATGCTGAGCTTGAGCGGATTTTCAACACGCGCCATCGCGGAGAAACTGACGATCTCGTTCGAGACGGTGCGCGCGCACAAGAAGCACATTTATACCAAGCTCAATGTCAACTCGCAGTCGGAGTTATTTGCGCTGTTTTATGAAGCGGGACGCAAAGGGGCATGACGTCCGGCTGATTCGATGCCGGCGCCGCTCATCCGCATCACGAACCGCATGCGGCGCAACCGCTCGCTTTCTCTTCGTAGCGGTCATGATGCTTGAGCCATTCGCCCATATTCTTCTTCTCGTTGCGGCCCTTCGGGGTGACGTCGAAATGCGCGTACGCGCTGAGGAACTGCTCGCCGCCTCGTCCGTAGGTGGAATACGTGTGATAGACGTCACCCGCCTCGTCTTTGTAGAACACACTGTGACCGGGTAGCTCGTCGATGCCGACATCCTGTTCGGTGAAGTTGTAGAACGCCTTCTTGCTGGCGACTTCCTCCGGCATGAACGACACGTGATAGTCGAAATTGAAATCGCTGTCATTCGACGAGACCCAAGGAAACTTCCAGCCCATGCGCTTCCTGAAGGCTTCTATTTTGGCGAGCGGCGCTCGCGAAACCGCCACGTACGATACGTCGTGATGTTCGAGATGCGTCAGGATACCGTCCATGTGATCCGACACGAACGAGCAGCCGAAGCAGCCCTCCTCCCATTCCGGGCCGAACATGAAGTGATAGACGATCAACTGACTGCGGCCGCCGAACAGATCGGCGAGTGTCTTGCGGCCTTGCGGCGTGTCGAATACGTAGGGCTTGTCGACTTTCACCCACGGCAATGCGCGGCGTTTGCGGGCGAGGTCATCGCCGGCGCGCATATACGCTTTCTCTTCGACTAGTAGCGCCTTACTGGCGGCCAGCCATTCTTCTCGGGTGCCGATCCGGTGTTGTGGGTCCATTTGCGTCTCCTTGTCTGCGTCGTACAGGTTCAATAGAGCAAAATCAGGCGAAGTAACGTTCCAGCGCATCGAGGCCATAGCGCCTGCCGAATCGATGCGGCCCACGGATGGGATGCCTCCACGTCATGAATCGCGCCGCTTCCGTCCGGGCGCGGAAGGCTTGCGCCGGCGTGCCGTCGAGGCGCCGCCGGAGGGTGACGCCCGGCTTGGTGGACAGGCGGTCTCCTCTTCGACGAAAGCAGCCAGACGATCGAGCGATGCCGACCAGAAACGCTGATAGCGAGTGAGCCATTCCATGGCTTCCTCCATAGGTCCGGCGGACAACCGGCACGCTACCTTGCGGCCGGTTTTGCTGCGCGTGATGAGACCGGCCTCGGACAATACGTCGAGGTGTTTCATCACCGCGGGCAACGACATCGCAAAGGGCTCGGCGAGTTCGCTGACCGACAGATCGTTCACCCCGGACAGACGCGCGAGCAACGCGCGCCGCGTCGGATCGGACAGCGCGGCGAAAGTGCGATCGAGTAACGCTTCGTTAAACTTAACCATGAGGTTAAGTATAGAAACATGAGGCGCGATGTCAAGGATGCGTGCGTAGGTTTCCCGGAACGCGCGGAAAAGAAAAAAGGGGGGAACGAAGCGATGAAGCGGACGCCGCAAAAAAGATACGCGGCGCATCGCAGATAAAACCCTGCAATACGCCGCGTCAAGGTGGAGAACAACCGACTACACGTCCGAGCAAAGCGGCACTGAAAACCTGCCCTGCTCTCGCGCTACAGCAAAACCGCGTAAAGCGCAGTGCGGCAGAATCAGATCGCCCAGCCGCCGAGATAGAAACCGACCAGCACGGCAGCAATGGCAACCGTGCCCACGTTCAGCTTGCGATACTCGCCGCTCACCACGCGGCCGATCACCAGCGTCGCGAAGCCGAGCATGATGCCCGTCACGATGTTGGCGGTCAGCACGATGAATACGGCGCACATCAGGCCCGACATGGCATCGACCATGTCGTCCATATGCAGCTTGCTCACGTTCGAGAGCATCAGCAGGCCCACGTACATCAGCGCGGGAGCCGTGGCATACGAAGGCACGAGACTGGCGAGCGGCGAGAAGAACATCACCACGAGGAACAGCAGGCCGACCACTGCCGCAGCCATCCCGGTCTTCGCGCCGGCCGCGACGCCCACCGTCGATTCGATGTATGCAGCCGCCGGTGCACCGCCGAGCAGGCCCGAGAAAATCGAGCTCAGCGAATCCGCCGTCAGCGCCCGGCCGCCGTTGATGATGCGGCCGTTTTCGTCGAGCTGACCGGCTTGTCCGGCAACGGCGCGAATCGTGCCGGTTGCGTCGAACACGGCGGTCATCACCAGCGCCAGCACGCTAGGCAAGACGGCCATCGACAGTGCGCCCTTAATGTCCATCGCGCCAATCAGCGAAGCGTGGCCCGGCGCGCTCAGCGACGGCAGTGCGAACACGCCGTGGAACACCACCGTCGGATCGATCATGAGCGCGATCGCCGAGATCGCGACGATCACGATCAGGATCGAACCCGGCACGCGACGGCGCACCAGACCGAAGATCGCAGCCAGACCCGCCACCGACATGATCGCCGGCAACGCCGTGATGTTGCCGAGCGCCACCGGCAGGCCGGCGCCCGGATTCTTGACGACCAGACCCACGTCGTTTGCGGCGATCAGCAGCAGGAACAGGCCGATGCCGATCCCCGTGCCGTGCGCGATGCCGGTGGGCAGATTGCGCAGAATCCACGAACGCACGCCCGTCACCGAGATCGCGGTGAAGACGACGCCCATCAGGAACACCGCGCCGAGCGCGACGGTCGGATGCAGGCCTTTGCCGAGCACGAGACCGAACGCAGTGAACGCAGTCAGCGAAATCGCGCAGCCGATTGCGATCGGCAGACGTGCCCACACGCCCATCAGCAGCGAGCCGAAGGCGGTGGTCAGGCACACGGCGACGAACACCGCGCTGGTATCGAAACCTGCTTTGCCGAACATGCCCGGCACGACGAACACGGAGTAGACCATCGCGAGGAAGGTCGTGATGCCCGCGACGATTTCCGTACGTTGCGAACTGCCGCGCGACGAGATTTCGAAGTAGCGGTCGAGAAAGCCCTTTCCGTCGAATGATTCGGCGCCGACTTCAGAAATCGGTTGGGCGTGGGGTTCCATCATGATGAGTGCCTCCTTTATCAGCGTGCTGAAACGGCCCGTTTTCCGGCCGCCATCAGGTTCGTCTCGTTGCGTTGATCTAATGTGGTGTGGCAAGGTTTGAACGTCGGCTTGCGATGCGTACAGACAACCCGCATGCTCCGTTCTTCTTTTGCTGTCCCGAAATGTAGGGCAACACAAATATGTCTCCCATCGCATGAATGGCATGCCCGACATGTCGCGATGCTTATATCGTTTAAGGGACGGCAAACCGCGAGGACGCTCCGCGCGTTTACACCTACGGTTTGTCATGAAGTTGTGGAAGGGTTTCGGGGTGCGGATTGCGGAAAACCGGCGATAAACCGGGGGGTCATAACGCTTGATGAACGCTCGATAAACGCACAAAACGGCATGAACGGCGCTCGTCGGCACCTGTCAAAAAGCCTGCAAATCCGGGCCTCCCCGACGCCACGGGTTACACTCTGGCCCTTACCCGACTTAATTGCGTGACATAGAGCGGCGCCCCACAGCGCCCGTGCGCATTGGCCCATGGAGTCTTTCTTGATGAGCGGCGGTTTTTCGCGTCCTGCCTGGCGTCTTCCGATTCTTGCTGTGTTCGCGCTGTTCGCGCTGTCCGGTTGCAGCTTGCTGTGGGGCCCGCAGCAGGCGCCGATTGTCGACGCCACGGTCATGCCCGTCGAGCCCGCGAGCGCCCCTGTGGCGGCTTCCGCGCCGGAACCTGTCGAGACTGAGGCGGCCGAGCCCGAACAGCCGAAGAAGCCGAAGAAGCCGGTTGTCAAACCGCGCAAGGTCGAACCCCCGCCGCCGGTCGCCGCGCCCGCGCCGCCGCCGCCCGCGCCCGCGCCCTTGATCGTGCTGCGCACGATTGAGCGAAGCGACGCGCGCACTTTGCTCGATAGCGAGGTGCAGAAACCCGACGGCAAGGTGGTAGGCCGCGCGGTCGACATGATCGCGGATGCGAGCGGCAAGCCGCGCGAAATGGTGGTCAATCTGCAGGGATTCCTCGGCGTTGGCGACCGCAAGGTCAATTTCCCATGGAGCGCGTTCCGCTTCACGCCGACAGCGAAAGCCGCGCCGATCACGCTCAACGCGGCGGCCGTGCCGGCTCCCGCGGCGAAATCCGCTGTGTTGCAATTGCCGCTGATCGACGCCGATGTCGAGCGTTCGAACGGCGCCAAGGTCGGCCGCGTGATCGACGTGCTGATCGACGCCAACGCGCAACCCCAGGCGGTCGTGCTAGACGTCAACGGCATGGTCAGTACCGAGCGGCGCACGATTGCCGCCAACTGGTCCGCGCTGCGCTTTGTCACGAAAGACAAGGAGCTGCATCCGCTGATCGATTTGAGCGACGCGCAGATCAATGCGACGCCGCCGTACGCCAGCGGCAAACCGGTTCGCGCGGTGTCGCCCGCGCCGCCTCCGGCGCCGGCACCCGCGGCTGCGGCTTCTGCTGCGCCGGCCAATGTCACTGCGAGTTCCAACGCAAGGGCGGCCCGATGATTGGTCGCACTTTGGTAACCACGCGCAGCCTGCGCGCACTCGATTGGCTGAATTTCTTCGTCGCGAACGTGCAGACGGGTTTTGGGCCGTTTATCGCGTCGTACCTCGCGTCGCATAAGTGGACCCAGGGCGAGATCGGCATGGCGCTGTCCGTCGGCACTATTAGTGCGATGGTGAGCCAGGTGCCGGGGGGCGCCGCAGTCGACGCGTTGCGCAACAAGAAAGGCGCGGCCGCGTGGGCGATTGCCGCGATCATTCTCAGCGCGGTGCTGCTGGCCGCGAGCCCGACGGTTTTGCCGGTGATTGCCGCCGAGGTATTCCACGGCTTTGCCAGTTGCATGCTGACGCCGGCATTGGCCGCGATCTCGTTCGCTCTGGTGGGGCGTGCGAATCTGGGCGACCGGCTGGGACGCAACGCGCGCTGGGCGTCGATCGGCAGCGCTGTTGCCGCCGGGCTGATGGGCATCTTCGGCGAATACTATTCGCCCCGCGCGGTGTTCTGGTTGACTGCGGCGCTTGCCGTGCCGGCGTTGTTTGCGCTGACGATGATTCAGCGCACCGACACGATTGAATTGCCCAGGGCCGGGCCGACGCCGGAGCAGATCGAGCGGCGCGAGAGTTTGCGCGAGTTGTTGCGTGACAAGCGGATGCTGCTGTTCGCGGCTTGTATCGTGCTGTTCCACTTGTCGAATGCAGCGATGTTGAATCTCGCCGCGGGCGAGGTAACGGCCGGCATGGGCGACAACGTGCAGCTCGTGATTGCTGCTTGCATTATCGTGCCGCAGGCGATTGTGGCGATGATGTCGCCATGGGTTGGGCGTTCCGCCGAGCGATGGGGACGCAGGCCGATTCTGCTGCTGGGGTTTTCGGCGTTGCCGATACGGGCTTTGTTGTTTGCCGGGATCAGCAGCCCTTATTTGCTGGTGCCGGTGCAGATGCTGGACGGCTTGAGCGCGGCCGTGTTCGGTGTGATGCTGCCGTTGATTGCCGCCGATGTTGCTGGCGGGAAGGGGCGGTATAACCTGTGTATTGGGCTGTTTGGATTGGCTGCCGGGATTGGGGCGACGTTGAGTACGACGGCTGCCGGGTTTGTGGCGGATCATTTTGGTAATGCTGTGAGTTTCTTTGGGCTTGCCGCGGCCGGCGCGTTGGCTGTTTTGCTGGTGTGGGCGGCGATGCCTGAAACGCGGGAAGCTGCGGCGGCTGAGGGCGCCGCGCCTGTGGGGGATGGGAAGTCGGCTGTTCGATGAAGTTGGGTTGCCTGCCCGGCAGGGGGGCCTTCGCGGCGCTTTTTTGTTCATCTGGCTCTTTGGGCTTTTTTTGATTTGTTAGTGGTCTGGTCTGTTGTTGGTCTTTTGGTCTTTTGGTCTTTTGGTCTTTTGGTCTTTTGGTCTTTTGGTCTTTTGGTCTTTTGGTCTTTTGGCCTTTCCTTGCTTTGTTATCGGTCTATTAGCGTTCCCCCTGTGCGGGGGGGCACCTACTTTTCTTTGCCTGCCGCAAAGAAAAGTAGGCAAAAGAAAGCGGCTCAAACCGCCAGCTCATAAGCGGGTCCCCCGCACAGCCACGGTAGTGGTGCATCTGGAATCCGTGCTCTCGCGCACTCCGCGCCGTTGACAAAGGACTCATCAGCTCCCACTCCGCACTGCGTGCGTCGCGGACGGGTCTGCCAGGGAAACCGGCGGAGCGCCTGGCATACCTGATGGTTTTTGAAACCGGGTTTCGGCGGCGCAGGCCGCCGGAGGTATGACTGCCTTGTCACCAGGGCTAAATGAGCGAGGAGGCAGATTCCAGATGCACCACTACCGCTACTGTGCGGGGGACCCGCTTAAGAATTAGCGGTTTGAGCCGCTTTCTTTTGCCTACTTTTCTTTGCGGCCGGCAAAGAAAAGTAGGTGCCCCCCCGCACAGGGGGAACGCTAATAGACCACTAACAAAGCAAGGAAAGGCCAAAAGACCAACAACAGAACAGACCACGAACAAAGCAAGACTCCACCAAACAAAACCAGACAACAAACCCGCCGGGCAGGCCCAAACCTTAAACCCCAAAACCCTGGAGCAAAACCCAAATGCCAACGCTGACCCTCCAAGACCCCACTCTTCTAAAAACCCAAGCCTACATAGCAGGCGAATGGCAACCCGCCGACGACGGCGCCACCTTCGAAGTAAAAAACCCAGCCACCGGCGAAACAATCGCCACCGTGCCCCGCATGGGCACCACCGAAACCCGCCGCGCAATCGACACGGCCAACGCAGCATGGCCGGCATGGCGCGCCACCACCGCCAAACACCGCGCCACGATCCTGCGTAAATGGCATGACCTGATGCTGGAAAACGCCGACGATCTGGCAAAAATCCTCACCACCGAACAAGGCAAACCGCTAGCGGAAGCCAAAGGAGAAATCCTCTACGCCGCCTCGTTCCTCGAATGGTTCGCGGAAGAAGGCAAACGCGTCAACGGCGATACCATCCCCACGCCGGCAGGCGACAAGCGCATCGTCGTAACGAAAGAACCAATCGGTGTCTGCGCGGCCATCACGCCGTGGAATTTCCCGGCAGCCATGATCACCCGTAAAGTCGGCCCCGCACTCGCCGCCGGTTGCCCGATCATCGTCAAACCGGCCGAAGCCACACCCCTTTCAGCACTCGCCCTCGCCGTGCTCGCCGAACGCGCCGGTGTGCCGCGCGGCGTGTTCAACGTCGTCACCGGCGAGCCGAAAGCAATCGGCGCCGAAATGACCGGCAACCCGATCGTGCGCAAACTGTCCTTCACCGGCTCGACACCAGTGGGCCGTCTGCTGATGGCGCAGTGCGCACCGACAGTCAAGAAAGTGTCGCTCGAACTCGGCGGCAACGCACCGTTCATCGTCTTCGAAGACGCGGATCTGGACGCGGCCGTCGCGGGCGCCATCGCGTCGAAGTATCGCAATAGCGGTCAAACTTGCGTCTGCACGAACCGCTTCTATGTACACGATAAAGTCTATGACGCGTTCGCCGAAAAACTGCGCGTTGCCGTCGAGCAACTCAAGGTCGGCCGCGGCACCGAAGATGGCGTCACGCAAGGTCCGCTGATCAACGAAGCCGCCGTGCTCAAGGTCGAGTCGCATATCGAAGACGCACTCGCCAAAGGCGCACGCATCGTCACCGGCGGCAAACGCCATGCGCTCGGCCATGGCTTCTTCGAGCCGACCGTACTTGCGGACGTCACGCCGGCCATGAAGGTCGCGCGCGACGAAACCTTCGGGCCGCTCGCGCCGCTGTTCCGCTTCTCGTCGGACGAAGAAGTGATCCGCCTCGCCAACGATACGGAATTCGGCCTCGCGTCGTACTTCTATAGCCGCGATATCGGCCGCGTCTGGCGCGTCGCGGAAGCACTCGAATATGGCATGGTCGGCATCAACACCGGGTTGATTTCCAACGAAGTCGCACCGTTCGGCGGCGTCAAGCAATCCGGTCTCGGCCGCGAAGGATCGCACTACGGTATCGATGACTACGTCGTAATCAAGTACATGTGCGTCGGCGGAATCTAACGCAAAAACGGCAAAAACGGCCGCGTCGGAATCTCCGACGTGGCCGTTTTATCTTGAGCGTGAATGCAGTGCCTTTCTCAGAACGAATGGCGAATGCCGGCCATCACACCGAGTTGCCCAATGCCTGGCGCGGGCGTCGTCCCTCCACCGCCCTGGCTCACCGTATAGGCAGCGTGCGATAAGCTCGGTGCGCCACTGTTCGAATGGCACTCGAAGGGCATGCAGCTTACTGCGATCGGCAGCGCGCTGCTGCCGCACGCCACCCTGCTGCAACGCGAAGCCGATCACGCGCGCGAGGAAATCGACGCGATGCGCAGTCTCGCGAAAGGAACGACTCGCGTCGGCGCGGTGGCAAGCATTGCGACGCTCGTCCTGCCGCTCGCGGTGAGCGGCGTGCTCGCGTGCTGGCCGGATCTGCGTGTGGAGATTATGGAAGGGGGTGTGGGACGGTCTCGCGAATTGCTCGAGCAACTCAGGCAGTTGACTGCCGTACAGGGCTAAGCGCCCGCGCGAGGTCAAGGAGCCCATTGCTTCGCTCAACGCTCAATTGCAAAGCGGCCCCGCTTTCACATTGAAGTGAAGGCGGGGCCGCTGTCCAACGACATCAATCAGCAATCAGACGGGTGCGAGGCTATCGCTCACACGACCGCTGTTTAGTGTCCGAAGTTTGCAACCGGAACCGAGTACGAGCTCGGGGTCACTTCAGTGCGGCTGCCTGCTTGCGACGAGCCATTCGTGGCCGAACCGTAACCGCTGCCGTTTTGTGCGGCGACACGCGCTTCGGCTGCCTGAATGTTTGCCGGATAGTCGTCGACGTTCGCGGTGGCCGGGTTGTAACCGGCCTTTTCCAGTTGAATCAACTCAGCGCGGACCTGAGCGCGGGTGACCGGCTGGTTCGATTGCGCAAAAGCCGCGAGCGGCGCAGTGATAAGAGCAGCGATAACAGCAGCTTCGATCAGGGATTTCATGACGACTACCTCCAGAGATTGTTTTTTGCCGCGCCGCAAACGCTTTTGTTTGCAGCCAGTGGACACAGTCTAGGAGTCGGCCGACCTAGGGTAAACCCCTAATAAGCGAATTCACTGTTGCTAAAAGCGACACAATTATCACGAAAGGTCATTGAAAGCCCGACAATAAAGCCGAAGCCGGCGCTGTCTCGCCCGACGGCAGCCCCGCTCCGCCGTTTCTGCCGCCTGTCACCTGCCGGTCGTTTCTCGGGCTGACGCCGAATCGCGCCCGATACGTTCGGGAAAAATGCGAAGGCGACTCGAACCCGCATGCGACACAAATCGACGTGATCGACATGTCGGTCTGTTGCAGCAACTCGCGCGCACGGGTGAGGCGCAGTTGCAGATAGAAGTGCGTCGGCGTGTCTTTCAGCGACGCGCAGAACAGCCGCTCCAGTTGCCGCCGCGTCACGCTGATCTCGTCCGCGAGCTGGTCGGGCGTCAGCGGCTCCTCCATATGCTGTTCCATTGCCCCAATCACCTGAATCAGCTTGCGGTTGTGCACGCCGTAACGCGCTGCGATTTCCATACGCTGATGGTCCGAACGCTGCCGGATCCGGCTCACGACAAACTGCTCCGAGACCGCGGAAGCCAACGCTGCGCCATGCTTGCGGCCGATCAGGTCGAGCATCATGTCGATCGACGCCGTGCCGCCCGCGCAGGTGATGCGCCGCGCGCCGATTTCGAACAGCTCCTGGCTTGCGTTCAACGAGGCATAGCGCTCGCGAAAGGCCGACAGCGCCTCCCAATGCACTGTCACGCTATCCGCACCGCTGAGGAGCCCGGCTTCCGCGAGAACGAAGCTGCCCGTATCGATGCCGCCGAGCGTCGCGCCGCCGCGCTCGAGCCGCTTCAGACAATCGCCGAGCTCACGCGTATAGCAGGCGAGCGGCTCGAATCCCGCGACCACGAATACCGTCTGCGCCGCGTCGACGTTGGCGATTGCCGCATCCGCATTGATCGAAATGCCGTTGCTGGCAGCGACCGGCGCGCCATCGAGACTCAGAATGCGCCAGCGGTAGAGATCGCCGCGAAAGCGGTTCGCCACGCGCAATGGCTCGACCGCCGACATGAAGCCGATCGCCGAGAAGCCAGGCAGCAGCAGGAACGACATATCTTCGGGCATCGTGCACAGACTCGATCAGGAACTTAGGGGGGCACTTAGTGGCACTTAGGGGCGCTCAGAGGTGCATGAGGGACACAAACCTCGGGCGCCACGCGGGGATTCCGGGCGAGCGTAGCAAGCAGCGCGCGATGCGGCAAGGCGCACCAAAATTCACCGGCCCCGTCGATGCTGCACCGCAATGACGACCGATGCTGGTTTTCCCTCGTTGTCGCATGGGAGCAAGAACGGGTCGCAGACGGTCGCTTTGGCGGGAATATGGGGCATTAACGTTACGTCACTCGTGCAGTGCGGACGATGCACAGGTCCAGCTCAGTGCATGACTCAATATCAGATCGCGCAATGCCGCACCATGCGGCGCAAGTCCGGAGGCCGCCCTGCTTTGCTCGGCGCGGCTGTTTCGAAACACGCTGTTTAACGTGTCAGAAGAGGGAACGTCATGAAGTTACGCGTCAAAGCCTTGCTTGCCTGTCTGGTCTGTCTGGCGGCCGTCACCGCCGCGTCGCCGGTCCTCGCGCAGGATCCCGACACCTGCCGCGCGGTGCATTTTGCCGACATCGGCTGGACCGATATCACGTCGACCACCGCGCTCGCGTCGACCGTATTCGAGGGGCTGGGCTATCAGCCCGTGACGACCGTCGCATCGGTACCGATTTCGTTCGCCGGCCTGAAGAGCAAACAGCTCGACGTGTCGCTCGGCTACTGGTGGCCCGTGCAGGAAAAGGCGATTGCCCCCTTCGTCGAGTCGAAATCGATCCAGGTGCTGCAACCGCCTAACCTGACCGGCGCTAAAGCGACCTTCGCCGTGCCGAGCTACGAATACGACGCGGGTCTGAAAACTTTCGCCGACATCGCGAAACACCGCGACCAGCTCGACGGCAAGATCTATGGCATCGAACCCGGCAGCAGCGCGAACGCGGCGATTCAGAAAATGATCGCCAGCAATCAGTTCGGCCTCGGCGGTTTCAAGCTGATCGAATCGAGTGAAGCGGGCATGCTGGTGTCGGTGGATCGCGCGATTCGCGAGAAGAAATGGGTCGTGTTCCTCGGCTGGGAACCGCATCCCATGAATATCACAATCGACATGAAATACCTCACCGGGAGTGATGGCGTATTTGGTCCGAACGACGGCGAGGCACGTGTCTATACGCTGACCTCCCCCGACTATCTGACGCGTTGTCCGAACGCGGGCAAGCTCGTGAGCAATCTGCGCTTTTCGACGCAACTTGAAAACGTGGTGATGCAATCGGTGATGAACAAGGAGAAGCCCGCCGATGCCGCCAAAGCGTATCTGAAGAAGAACCCGCAGGTGCTCGATGCATGGCTTGCCGGCGTGAAGACCTACGACGGTAAGGACGGCTTGCCGGCGGTGAAAGCCTATCTCGGACTTTGATGGGGCCGCCTAGGTGGGGCCGCCTAGGTGGGGCCGCCCAGGTGGGGCCGCCCAGGCGGACCGCACAGGTGTGCGCGCCCGGTCGGCCGCCGCCTCAATCCATCGAGTTGCACATCTCAATCCACAGGAACCAGCACGCATGAACCATGAAGTCATCGTGACCTGCGCGGTCACCGGCGCGGGCGATACGGTCGGCAAGCATCCGGCCATTCCCGTCACGCCGAAGCAGATCGCCGAAGCCGCTATCGAAGCCGCAAAGGCCGGCGCAACCGTTGCACACTGCCACGTGCGCGATCCGAAAACCGGCCGCGGCAGCCGCGACCCACAGCTATATCGCGAGGTTGTCGACCGGATCCGCTCGTCGGGCACCGACGTGATCATCAACCTGACGGCGGGCATGGGCGGCGATCTCGAGATCGGTCCCGGCGAAGATCCGATGCGCTTCGGCGCCGGTACGGACCTCGTCGGCAGTTTGACGCGGCTCGCGCACGTCGAGGAACTGCTGCCGGAAATCTGCACACTCGATTGCGGCACGCTCAATTTCGGCGACGGCGACTACATCTATGTGTCGACGCCCGCGCAATTGCGCGCCGGCGCGCAGCGTATCCAGGAACTTGGCGTAAAGCCGGAACTGGAGATCTTCGATACCGGACATCTATGGTTCGCGAAGCAACTGCTCAAGGAGGGCTTGCTGGACACGCCGCCGCTGTTTCAGATCTGCCTCGGCATTCCATGGGGCGCGCCCGCCGACACCACGACGATGAAAGCGATGGCCGACAGCCTGCCGCCTGACGCGCAATGGGCCGGCTTTGGCATTGGCCGCATGCAAATGCCGATGGTCGCGCAGGCGATGCTGCTGGGCGGTCACGTGCGCGTCGGTCTCGAAGACAACATCTGGCTCGATAAAGGGGTCCACGCAACGAACGGCACGCTGGTGCAACGCGCGGTCGAGATCATCGAACGGCTCGGCGGCCGCGCGCTGACACCCGCCGAAGGCCGCAGCAAACTCGGCTTGCCCGCGCGCGGCGAGCGGCAACTGGAACGGCGTGCGGCGGGACAGTACGCATGAGCATGCCGCTTGTCCGTTGCGAACGGATAGCGTGCGCAGCGGTACCTGAGAACTCATAGGCAAAGGAAATATCAGCAATGGCAGTGATCGTCGATATCAAAACATTTGCGGCAATCGGCGCGGGCGTGATCGGCAGCGGCTGGGTGGCGCGCGCGCTTGCGCATGGGCTCGACGTCGTCGCCTGGGACCCTGCTCCCGGCGCGGAAAAACAGTTGCGCGAAAACATTGCGAACGCGTGGCCGGCGTTGGAGCGTGCCGGTCTCGCTGCGGGCGCGACTCCGGAAAGGTTGCGTTTCGTCGCGACGATCGAAGCCTGTGTCGAGCAGGCGGACTTCATTCAGGAGAGCGCGCCCGAACGCGAGGAATTGAAGCTCGCGCTGCACGAGCAGATCAGTCGCGCAGCAAAGCCGGACGCGATCATCGCTTCGTCTACTTCCGGCCTGCTGCCGAGCGATTTCTACGCACGCGCGGTGAATCCGCAGCGTTGCATCGTCGGCCATCCGTTCAACCCGGTGTATCTTCTGCCGCTCGTCGAAGTGGTGGGCGGAGAACTCACCGCGCCGGCAACCATCGACGCCGCGATGCGGATCTACAAGTCACTGTCGATGCGGCCGCTCCTCGTTCGCAAGGAAGTACCCGGCTTTATCGCCGACCGTCTGCTCGAAGCGTTGTGGCGCGAAGCGCTGCATCTGGTCAATGAAGGCGTGGCGACTACCGGTGAAATCGACGACGCGATCCGCTTTGGCGCAGGCATCCGCTGGTCGTTCATGGGCACGTTCCTGACCTACACGCTGGCGGGCGGCGACGCGGGCATGCGGCACTTCATGCAGCAGTTCGGACCGGCATTGGAGCTGCCGTGGACTAAACTGGTAGCGCCGCGCCTGACCGACGAACTGATCGATCGGGTGGTGGCCGGAACCTCCGAACAGGTTGGGCCGCGCTCGATCAAGCAGCTTGAACGCTACCGGGACGATTGCATTACGAGCGTGCTGGCAGCGATCGAGGAAGCCAAAGCCCGGCATGGCTTGCTTCCCGCGGAGTGACGCGGCCGGGTGCCGGCAAGCATACCGCTGTGCAGGCCGCTTGCGCTCCCGCAGCGGCCCATGCAACTCATATTGATGAAGGAGACGTTTGCCCATGCCGGATCACGCTCCACTGCCCTGCTATCGCGATACCGTGCGCGCCGAATGGGTCGATTACAACGGGCACTTGCGCGACGCGTTCTACATGCTGATTTTCAGCTTCGCGACTGACGCGTTGATCGACGTAATCGGACTGCCCGATCCGGTGCGCAAGGAACGCGGCCGCTCGATCTATACGCTCGAAGCGCATATCAACTACCTGCATGAAATCAAGGAAGGCGCGCAGGTTCGCGTCGATATGCGCGTGCTTGGGCATGATGCCAAACGGCTGCACCTTTACCTGGAGATGTTTGCTGACGATGGCGCCGAGCCGGTGGCCGCCGGCGAACAGATGCTGTTGCACGTCGATACCGGCGGTCCGCGCGCTGTTGCCTTCGACCCCGACGTCGAGGGCCGTGTTCGAGCAATGGCACAAGCGCATACCGCGTTGCCGGCGGCCAGGTTTGCGGGCCGCGTGATCGGTTTGCCGGTCAAGACGCCACGCAATGAAACTGAGGGCAGCAAGCATGCTTGAACCGGAGATCGCCGCGTTCATCGAACGAACCGCCGCCATCTATGCAGGGCATTCCACGTCCCTGCCGCCGAGCGAGCAGCGCGCGATTTACGAGCGCTATGCAGCAGCGCTCACGCCACCTTTGCCCGCCGACGTGATCGCCGAAGACGCCGTGTTCCAGGCGAGCGCCGGGCATCCGATCAGACTGCGGCGCTACCGGAATCGTGGAAAAGCGAGCGGGACGCCGACCGGCACCGTCCTGTACTTTCACGGCGGCGGCTTCGTACTCGGCTCATTGGAAAGTCATCAGATCGTAACCGCGCGTATTGCCGCGGACACCGGGCTCGATGTGATTGCGATCGATTACCGGCTAGCGCCTGAACACCGCGCACCAGCCGCCCACGACGATTGCCTTGAACTTACGCTAGCCGCCTTGAACGGCCGGCTGCCGTTTGACTCGCTAGCGGGAAGCACGCTGCAACTGGCGGGAGACAGTGCCGGCGCCAATCTTGCCGCCAGTGTCGCCATGCGGCTACGCGACGACGGTGTTCAGGGCGTACGCGGACTTGCACTGGTTTATCCGATGCTCGGCACCGAGCCGCAGATGCCCGCGCGGGAAACCGAAGCGCACGCGCCCATGCTGACGCTGGCGGACGTGCATGCGTTTCGCGATCTATATTGGGGCGAACACGGGAGTGACCACGCGCCTTATCCCGCGTGGACGATTCCGCTCGATGCAGCGCGTTTCGACGCACTGCCGCCAACGCTTGCCGTCGGCGTCGAACACGATCCGTTGCGCGACGATGCGAGAGTATTTGTCGAACGCGTCAACGCGGCCGGTGGACAGGGCCGGCTATGGATCGGAACGGGCCTCGTGCATGGCTGTTGGCGCGCGCTCGAGTCGAGCCCCGGCGTGAAGGCATTGCATCGCACGGTCTGCCAGTTTCTAGGCGAGCATTCCGCCCTCTCGTGATGTCGTTGGACGGGATCGGATGAAGCGGGTCTTGAGTACAGCCGTTGGCCTTCATTCGCGGGTTGCCCCGTTCACGCCTCACGCCTGCGCCGCCGCGCCACTACGCCTGAACGAACTGGCAAAGAACAGTACCTGGTATTGCACCGCATTCGACCAGTACTCCCATGTATGTCCGCCTGGCCGCTCCGCGTAGTCATGCGGCACGCCCAATTCAACCAGCCGTGCATGCAGCATCCGGTTCGACTGAACAAGCGAGTCATTCACGCCGCAATCGATCGTCAATGCAATATGCGCGTTTGCCAGACTACGGGCGTTTTCGACGATCGCCTCGTTGTTCCAGAAGTCGGCATGACGCGCCGGATCGCCAAACACCTCGTCGATGCCTGGTTCATCCTCGCACCCGCGGGGATCGACTGCCCCGCTAATACTGCCCGCGGCGCCAAATTCGTCGGGTCGATGCAGCGCGATATGCAAGGCGCCGAACCCGCCCATGCTCAAGCCCGTAATCGCGCGCGCCTGGCGCGTCGCAATCGTGCGGAAATGCGTGTCGATATAAGCGACAACTTCAGTGCCTATATAGGTTTCGTAACGGCTGCGCGGATCGACGGGGCTATCGATATACCAGCTCTCGTGACCACCGTCCGGCATGACGAGGATCACGTGATAGCGGTCGGCGAGCTTGCCGATATGCGAATTCGCGGTCCAGTCGGTATAGTCGCCACCCGAGCCGTGCAGCAGATAGACGACCGGGAAACGATCGCCGGCTTTGCCATGCGTGTATTGGTCCGGCAGCACCACGGTCGCGTCGAACGACTTATGCATGGCCGCACTGGGAATGGCCACGACCCTGGACTGAAACGCCCAGACCGGGTTGGTGAACAGCAGCGTCAGAATGAGCCAGAACACACGAGTCATTTTCATGGTTTGTCGCTCTCCCCTTTCTATGTGTTCGACGAACACTGTCTGGCATCTGGCGGCAAAACGCTGACAACGACTCTAACAACGACGACTTACAACCAAATTTCAGCGAAGCATACGGTTCTGTCAGCCTCGCGCCACTCCCGGCGAGCAGGAGCGGCCCAAGCCGAAGCGCGATGCGGCGCGGCTCCCTGCAAAGCGAATACAGCGACGGCGACGCGTCTATTCAACGTGTGCTGAAAAACCCACCCGGCCCGGTGCAACGTCGGATCGCAACGTCAGCGCCGGAATGTCGTACGCCCCGCCGTTCTGCGGGCGAAATGCGATCGGCTTGGTGTTCCACAGGTCATCGAGCCGTTGTCCGAGCGCGTCGCAAATCTCCGCGAACCTCGCTGCATCGATCCGGCTGGTCCGATGAACGACGAACGGCGGCAACACGTCGAAACCGGGGTAATACAGCACCCCATGCTGAATCGGAAACAACACGTCGTCGATGGGTCCGTTGATCCCTCGCGGGCTGTAGTGAGACTCCCAGCCCCCGGTTGTCACCATCAGCATGGCCCGTTTGCCGGCCATGGACCCTTCCCCGTAACGGTCACCCCAGCGTGCGTCGGAGTGCTCCCCCACGCCGTACGCGAAACCATAGGCATAGACACGCTCCACCCAGCCTTTCAGGATCGCGGGCATCGAGAACCACCACAGCGGAAACTGCAGAATCACCGCATCCGCCCACTTCAGCTTGTCCTGCTCGAGTGCGATGTCCTGGCTTTGCCGCCCGTCGCTATAGGCGCGTTTCGAGTCGAGAGAAGGATCGAAACGTGCGCCGGGTTGCGTATCCAGGCTGTCGTTTGCATCGAGCGACGCTTTCCAGTTCATGGCGTACAGATCGGAGACCTGAACGACGTGCCCGGCGCCCTCGAGACGTTTTACCGAAAAATCCTTGAGCGAGCCGTTCAGCGACCGGGGTTCCGGGTGTGCATAGACGAGAAGAACATTCATGACCTGAGCTCCGTTAAGAGAAAACAGTACGATAGGTCTGTGTCCGGTATATTGGAAATGAATTGCCGATATGTCAGGTATTGCCATGAATAATCTCAGAAGACTGGACCTCAACCTGCTCGTCACGCTCGATGTTCTGCTATCGGAACATAACGTGACCCGTGCGGCGGAACGCCTGAACTTTTCTCAACCGTCGGTGAGCGTGCATCTTGCCAAGCTGCGGGATATCTTTGGCGACCCCTTGTTGCTGCCGGGACCTCGTGGCATGCGTCCCACCGCGCGAGCCGAGGAACTGCGTGAGCCTTTGCGCCAGGCGCTCGACGCACTCGAGCACGCGGTGGCGCCGGCCAGCCCATTCAATCCGGCCGAAGCAAACCATACATGGCGCGTGGCCGCTACCGACTACGCCGAATCGACGATTCTGCTACCCATGCTCGCCGGTTTGCGCGCGGCGGCGCCTGGCACCCGGCTGGCGATCGTGGAAGCTGTCCCACCTCGCATCGCGAAGCAGGCGGAACAGGGCGATATCGATCTGGCCTTCCATACCAGCGAAGGCGCGCCGCCCGGATTACGCCGGCGGGTGCTGTTCAAGGAGCGCTACGTACTGGTAGGCCGCGCCGATCACCCGCGTCTGAAGCGACGGCCAACGCTCGCGCAGTTCTGCAAACTGGAGCATGTGATTGTCTCTCCGGACGGCGGCGGGTTTAGCGGCGTTACGGATGACGCGCTAGCCGAGGTGGGTCTCGCGCGCAGGGTCGTGCTCTCGGTCCCGCACTTCCTGTTCATGAAGTCGGTTCTGGCGGACACCGACCTCGTGGCGATGCTGCCTGCGCGCCTGGTGCGCGGCAACAGTGCGCTCAAAATCGTCGAGGCGCCGGTTGAAGTGCCGGGTTACGAAATGGCGATGCTCTGGCATGAACGCTCTCATCGCGACCCGGCGCATCAATGGCTGCGGGAGTGCATCGCGGAGTCAGTGGCAACGTGAAAAGCGCGGAGGGAGCTCCGCCGCCTAGGTCGAGGTCAGCGCAATGAACGGTTGAAAAAAAACGTGTGTTGCCGCGTGCGCGGCAATCGCCACGCTTAGGCCATGGCGTCGGTACAGGTACGCCCACAAGATACCCGGCGCAAAAAAACGCAAGGTGTCGTAGACAAACGTGGAAGCGTGAAACGGCACATTGATCGCCAGGTTGAGTGCATGCGCAAGGATCAAGCCCAGCCAGTACGCCCCGGGCGTAATCGCACCGTCATGACGCCATACGCGGCCGATCAGGAACACGAATACCGAGCCGAAGAAAAGCTGATAGACAATGCCCTCGTTCAAGCTGCGTAATACGTAGTAAATCAAACGTACCCACAGCGAGATGCCCGGCAAGGATTCCGCACCATTGCCCGTCAACTGCGCGCGAAAAACGACATCGAGAAGCAGCAGATATGCCGCGACCAACACGCCGGCAATGAGCGAAACCCACATGGGATGCCTCAGCCCATGTGGCATGATTTCAAGCCCGCAACGCCACGCGCAGTAGAGTCCGGAGACGCCAAAAGCGAGCATTGACAGCACTCGCACCGCGGGGGGATACACGCTTGCGTGAGCGAACGGGAAGAACGGCGGTACGAACGCGGCAATTGCGGCGCCGGCGGTCAACAAAGCGGCCAGAACTGTGTCACGCGCAGTGATGCGGTCAGCCGTGAAACTCGGCGCGGTCTCTTTCATCGTATCCCCAAGGTCGGCGCAGAACGGGTTGAGCCACGCTTGTACCACCGTTTGCGCCTGCTTTGCTATCCGGGTCTATTTTCCCTCATGCCTCGCGCCGATCGCGTCCAGTTCAGCGAGCGCATCGTCGGTCAGACTCAAGCGTGCCGCCTGCATGTTCTCGCGCAAATGTCCGAGCGACGAGGTGCCCGGAATCAGCAGAATGTTGGCTGAACGGTGGAGAAGCCATGCAAGCGCCACCTGCATGGGCGTCGCACCGATCCGTCGCGCGAGCGCGGACAGCGCCGAGGACTGGATCGGCGTGAATCCGCCCAGCGGGAAGAACGGCACATAAGCAATCCCCTGTCGCGCCAGTTCATCGATCAGTGCGTCGTCTTCGCGGTGAACCAGGTTGTAGTGATTCTGCACGCAGACAATCTCCACGAATCTCTGGGCCTCGGCCACCTGCGTTGCCGTCACGTTGCTCAAGCCAATATGGCGAACCAGCCCCCGCTGTTGCAGTTCAGCAAGCGCCGCGATCTGTTTTTCAATCGATCCTTCGGCGGGTGCATGCACGCTGCCCATGATTCGCATATTGACGACGTCGAGTGCGTCGACGCGAAGATTGCGCAGATTGTCTTGAACCCCGCGTTCGATATCTTCCGGTTCGCTCGCCGGCAACCACGCGCCATCGTCACCACGGACCGCACCCACCTTGGTGACGATCAGGAGGTCGTCCGGGTAGGGATGCAGCGCTTCGCGAATCAACTGGTTGGTGATGTGGGGGCCGTAGAAATCGCTTGTATCGATGTGATTGACGCCCGATGCCACCGCTTCGCGCAGCACCGCGATTGCCGCGTCACGATCTTTGGGCGGTCCGAATACGCCGGGGCCGGCCAGCTGCATGGCGCCATAGCCCATGCGCTGCACTAGATGGCCGGCCAGCGGAAAAGTGTCCGTGCGATTGAAGTTCGACATGGTGCGCTCCTTGATGTGAGGGGTTGAGCGGCAGTATGGCGACGATTGCACTGTTCGATAATCCGGTCTAGATTGCACGGGTTGTTAAACATTTTGAACAATGACCATGGAATTCAACGATCTTGCCGCCTTCGTTTCGGTCGCCCGTGCCGGCGGCTTTCGCGATGCCGCGCGCGTCAGCGGCGTCTCGGCGTCCAGTCTGAGCATTGCCGTGCGCCGTCTCGAGTCGAAACTCGGCATGCGCCTGCTCAACCGAACCACTCGCAGCGTGGCCCCAACCGAAGCGGGACTGCGTCTGATCGAAAAGCTCACGCCCCTGTTCAGCGAAATGGAAGCCGCGCTGGACGTCCTGAACCGGTTCAGAGACAAACCGAGCGGCACACTCAAACTCAACGTCCCTCGAGCGCCGCACGCATCGTGCTGCCGACCGTCATCCCCCGGTTCCTCAAGGCCTATCCGGACATACGCGTGGAAGTTGTGGTGGAGGACGGCTTCGTCGACGTGCTGGCAATCGGCTGCGACGCAGGCATTCGCTATGACGAGCGACTCGAGCAGGACATGATCGCGATTCCAATGGGGCCGCGTGTGCAGCGTTTTGCCACGGCCGCAGCGCCGGACTATCTCGACACCCATGGCCGCCCCGAACATCCACGCGACCTGCTCGCTCACGCATGCCTGCGTGGTCAATTTGCCGGCGGCGCGACGCCGACCTGGTACTTCGAGCAGAACGGCGAGGTGCTCCAGGTGAATCCGTCGGGACCGCTCCTCGTGAGACCGGGCGCGGCAATCGACCTGGCGATCAGCACGGCTGTCGCGGGCGTGGGGGTGATTCACCTGTTCGAGGACATGTTGCGCCCGCATCTAGATAGCGGCGCCCTGGAGCCTATCCTGGAGCCATGGTGGCAGCGCTTTTCCGGGCCGTTTCTTTACTATCCGGGCCGTCGTCATTTGCCGGCGCCGTTGCGCGTATTTGTCGACTTCCTGAAGGCAGACGGTCACGCAGAAAGTCCGGCATGACGGATGCCCTTCAACGCCGAGGCATCCGTCATGCAAGCTTGCCTCACGTGAGGCAAGCGAAGTCAGCGAGACCGCTCAGAATGCGTGACGCATCCCCACGGTGACGGCCACTTGCGAGTTCGACGACGAAGGCGAGAGCGTATTGATCATCGCGTGCGAGAGCACGGAGTCGGCCGGTGCGCCATGCACGTTCTGATAGACGCCTTCAAGATAGAAGTCGGTGCGCTTGCTGATCGAGTAGTCGGCCTGAAGCATCCCCGTATTCCATCCCGGCGACGAACCGTTATAGGCGCCGTGCGTATAGGTGTAAGCGCCCGACAGGCTCAACGCAGGGGTCAGCGCGTACTTGACGTTCGCTTCGTAGTTGTCGAGACGCAGCGAACCGCTCAGGCTGCCGGCGGAAGGGTCGTTTGCACCGAGGTAAGTGCCGGTTCCGAACGAGAAGACGCCCGAGGCGTTGTCCAGTTGCGTGTGGCTCCAGACGAGGCCGACGGTAGCCGGCCCGAACGTGTAGTTGCCGCCCAGCGACCAGATACGCTGGCGTTGCGCAAGGAAATTCGCGCTGGTGTCGCCCGTGGTCACGGCGCCGCCCGCAGCGCCGCCCGCATTGTTGAATTGCAGATAGCCGGCCGCAAGATTGACGGGCCCCTGCGTGTAGGAAACGCCAAAACCGTATGAACGGTTGTTCGCGAAGCTGCCTGCCTGGTTGCTGAAGGCATACATCGTCTCGAAGGTGACGCCCCTATACGTCGGGCTCGTGTACTTGACCGTATTGTTGACAACGACCGAATTGCCGGCAAGGTTGTCGTTTTCGAACGGATGCGCGGCCATGTTGCCGCCCCACGTGTTGAACTCCGCCGTAAGCGGTCCGACAAGATCGTTCATCACGTCAAACTGGCGGCCGAACGTGAGGGTGCCATACGGATCGCTCTGCAACCCGACCCACGCCTGGGAACCGAAACCGTCGCCGGAGAAAGCCTGAGCGCCGTTATTCAGCAGGAAGCCTTGCTCCAGCTTGAAGACCGCATGCAGGCCGCCACCGAGATCCTCCGAGCCCTTGAGGCCGAACACCGTGTTCTGCGTCGAGCTGCTCACTTCCTGCCAGTTGCTGTGGCCGCCTTGATTATTTGTGTAGATCAATCCCGCGTCGATAAGACCATAGAGCGTCACGCTGCTTTGCGCATGCGCCGAAATAGCAAAGGCGCCCGAGAGCGCGACCACGAGTAAAGACTTTTTCATACTTGTTGGCTCCGTGATTAAGCAGTGGTGAATCTAATCCGCGATGTACGTTCGATACCGCTGGCGAGCGCGCAGATTGACACGAGACACGCGAACGGACAGGCAACGCACTGGCACGCCGGTGCGATGCGGTTGCCATACCGGTTCCACAAAAATTCGATATCGTCGGTTGGTTAGTCGGTTATTGCGTGTGGCGCATTGCAATGACTTGCCAATTGCACTTACTGACTACAGTGTGGTTTTCAATTGGATTACGCGAGCGCGTCTTACGAAGAGCGCTATCGGAAAAGGATAGTGCGATGATAAGACATCGAAAATAAATACCGCGTCAAAAAAATAAACGGGCGTGGTGCCAAAAGTACACTGGTGCATAAGTGCGCCCCGTTAGCGCCACTCGCGGTCGCTGCCGCCGTCGGTGCCGAAAAGGCCAGCTTCGAGTCGGGTTCGTTTGTGATTCCCCTGATGGTTGCCGGATCGCTATGCGTGGTCGGCGCCCTGTCGTGTCTATTCGTGGTCGGTAAGGCCGAGCCGTTGCCCTTGCTTGCCCGTGCCCGAACGGCAAAGATTGCCGGGCAAGGAGCCGCTTGAAGGCGAGCGCCGGCCGCGGTTACGTCAAACCTGCTGTTCAGTTGGCCACGCTTCTGCAAGAGATGTTCCACTGGCAAAAATTGCGGTGATAATGGGGTGGAAAATTCACCCCGACGCACCCACTATGACCGACACACGCCTTAGCCCGCTACGCAAATTTGCCGATTTCGTTCGCGATCAGCGAACCCGCCTGACCGAACAATGGATGAAGACCGTTTTTGGCGATGTCGATCTCGTCGAGGCGGACAAGCTCACGTACCAGCAACTGGCCGATCATCTGCCGGAAATTCTTGAAGGACTGTGCCGCGCGCTCGACGTCGAAGATCTCGAACGCGTCGAGCCGGCGATCGAACGCGATGCGAGACAACACGGCATAGTCCGCTGGCGCCAGGGCTATCGGATCGAAGAGCTCGTCCGCGAACTCGACCTGTTTCACCAGGTGCTCGATGAAGCACTCGAAGAATTCGCGAACCAGGACAGCACATTCACGCGCCGCCACGAAAGCCGGGCGCGGCGCATGGTTGCCGAAACCCTCAGCATGGTGACGCTCACGTCGATCAAGGAGGCGGTCAGCGAACGGGATCGCAAGATCGACGAGTACACCGGCAGACTCGAGCGCGTCAATCACGAACTGATGCTCAAGCAGCGGCTGGTCGGCGATCTCTACGAATCGCGCATGCAAATCACGCGTAGCGTGGTCCACGATCTGCGCAATTTTCTGAACGCGTTTTCGATCGCGCTGCAACTGATCGGGCGCGCGCCCGCAAAAGCAGAGACCGCGCTGGCGTTGGCTACGCGGCAGGCCGCGGATATGAAGCAACTCGTCGACCAGATGGTCGAGTACTCCGTCGTGCTCGGCGACGATACGCCACTCGCAAGCGAACAGGTCGAGTTGCGCGCGCTTTACGATGAACTCGTCGCCTCTTCGCGCCCCGCCATCGAGGCGAAGGGGCTCAAGTTGCACTCGACGTTCGACCCGGCACTATCCGTGGCGACCTCAAATCGTCTCAAGCTCAAGCAGATTGCCGTCAATCTGCTCTCCAACGCAACCAAGTACACGAAGTCCGGCAAGATCGAACTGGCCTTCGCAACGGCCGGCGCGGAGCACTGGCTGATTCGCGTGTCGGATACCGGCGTGGGTATCGCACCTTCGGATGCACACCGGGTTTTCGACGAATTCGAACGCGCTGCGGGCGACGATATTCCCGGCACGGGCTTAGGCCTCGCGATCGTCAAGGAGCTTTGCCACCTGTTGAACGCTCAGATCGACTTTTCGTCACATGAGGGCGTTGGGACCACATTCGAGATCCGCTTCCCGCTGGAGCAGGACAAAACCGAATGACCGTCCATCGGCAATGACAACAAGACCCGGCGATAAGCCTGGGTGTCGACCCTGCACAACAGCTTGAGGCGCAGCCTGGTTTCAAGCCGATCCCTGCTTACGTTTTTAATCCCATCGCGGGGACGATTTTTCTGCAACGGGATCAGGCGGGCCTGGAAATTTAATTATTACGATTAACAAACAAAAACATTTTATTTCGTAATAAATAGCTGATTAACTCAAACCAGCTCCGCCCATAGGCCGATTGACTCACGCGCGCATTGAGGTGCAACTTTCCGAAGTTGCAGTTACGGAAATTCGGCAGCTCCTTGACAAACTCCGGCCGCGTCACCTATTTTTTCTTCTGCCGCCAATATACGAATATCCGATTAAGGAAACACATCCCCAAAAGCATCGGAATATCTAATCCAGATATTTAGTTATTCTACGCATACCGCATAGAGACACAGATCTATGCGCTTTGAAGCATGTTGGTCTCAACCGCTGTACGCCAATGATTCACCGTTAATATTTCGAACTCCGATATATTTTTTCCGGCGCGAGCGGCCTTTGTGAAACGGTATCTGAACCCACCACCAAGGATAGAGATGAAACGAGACGAGCGTTTTACCGGCCATCGCCATTATCGTCAAGGCAGGCTGCCGGCCATGGGAACCTTAGCGGTCGCAATCATCCTTCTCGGAGGCTGCGGCGGAGGAGACGGCGGCTCTTCCTCAGGCACGGCTGTGAACATGCAGCAGACTGCAGCGAATCAGCAACTCACCCCCGAACAGGCTGCCGCGCAAGCATCGAGGGCCAATCAAACCTATATCGATCCAGTCGCCTATTCAGGCAACGCCACAGATGGCCTCGCGCCGGCTCAGGCCTCGGAGAAGGCTGCGATCATGCACTATCAGTGGAAGTTAGGCAAAACGCCGATTAACTACACCACGACCACCGGCCATCTGACGGCCTCCGATGCAAGTGGCAACCCCGAAGCCACGATGTCCTATGTCGCATACACCGCACCGAGTACCAACGGCTCGCCGCGGCCCGTCACGTTTGTCTACAACGGTGGCCCCGGCTCCGCTTCGATCTGGCTGCGGCTTGGCTCGTTCGCGCCGACGCGGGTCGCGACGCCCGACCCGCTGTTCGGGAACTGGCCGAACTATCCGATCGTCGACAATAAGGACAGCCTGATCGACACCACGGATATGGTCTTCATCGATCCGCCCGGAACAGGTCTCTCGGAGGCGATTCTGCCGAATACGAACCAGAAGTTCTGGACGACCGACGCAGACGTCAACATCATGCGTGACTTCATCCAGCGCTATCTGACGGTCAACAGCCGCAGCAGTTCGCCGATCTATCTGTATGGCGAGTCTTACGGCACGCCTCGCACCGACATGCTCGCACTGGCGCTCGAATCGGCCGGCGTGCATCTGACCGGCATCGTCCTGCAGTCGTCAATCCTGAACTATTTCGCGGATGCGATCGAGGCTGTCGCCATTACCGACTCGACGAGCGCACTGGCGTTGGATACGGATACGTTGGCGGGCTATTTCCCCGGCTACGCGGAAGTCGCTGCCTACTATAACCAGGTGTCGCCGGCACCGCTCAATCAGGATCTGTACGCACTCCAGACCAGCCTGTTCGTCACGGCTGCGTACAACCAGTTCAGGCGGTATTCGCAATCGTGGGTGCTCAGTCAACTCGGCATACCGGATGCGCTCGGTACGCCAGTGTTTCCCAGTGCTCAAACGCTTCAGGCGTGGACCTTCCCATCCAGTCTGACCACCCAGGCGCTGCGGGGTTACTTCGGCGCGAACCCGTTCTCGACGAGCCTCCTGCCCGGCACGACAATCGGCCGCTACGACGGACGCGTGTCATTGCCGAATTCGGATCCGCGTCTGCAAAACGATGGGGACCCATCCGACATCCTGATCTCCCAGCCGTTCACTACGGCGCTGGCGACGCAGATGCCCGACTACCTGGGATATACCGCGCCGAACGCGACTTACTTGCCGCTGAACGACAACATCATCAACGTGTGGGACTTCTCGCATGACGGGCAACCCCTGCCCGACACGATCCCCGATCTGCTGGGTGCGCTGACGCTCAACCCGCAACTCAAGGTGCTGGCGGAAAACGGTTTTCATGATCTCGCCACACCGTTCCTGAATACCGAGAAACAACTGGCGCGGCTGCAAACGGTGCCCGGCCTGAAACCGGACTTACAGGTCAACTTCTTCCAGGGTGGGCATATGATCTATCTGGACGACGTCGCCCGGCCGCGAATGAAACGGGATCTGGTGCGCTTCTATCGGGGCACGCCGATTCCGGATGCGCTCGCGCTCTGGACGCTGCCCCCGCCGTGGCGCGACGAGAGCCCCGCCAGTCAGCCGACCGCGACCGCTACAGCGCAAGCCACGGCACCCTGACTGAACTGACGCGATACGCCTCGTTCGCGATACTCTATTCACTCAATCAATGCGAGTCATCATGTCCCTTTTCGATATGTTGCGGCGTGTGTCCCCGTTACTCGTCCTCGGATGCCTGATTGGCAGCGCGCACGCGTTACCGCCGCAAGCGGTGGCGCCAGCCACACCGCCAAGCGGAGCGAGAGGTGTCGACGGTCCCTTCTTTCCTCAAAACCGTGTAGCGCCGGTCGCGCCGTCGACCGGTACGGCCCTGCAGCAGGAAGCCCAGCAACGGCTCGAAGCGCGGCTGGGCGCAAATACGGCCCTTAGCAATGGCGCGGCGGTCACGAAAACCCAGGCCCAGGCCGCGGGGCTCGGCTATGTCGCCAAGCACTTCGACCAGATCGATTCAAGCCACAAGGGGAGTGTGAGCCTGAGCGACGTCAGACAGTATCTTCAACAGCAGGGCCGCCAATAGCCAATAAACCGCCACGAGTCAGTGGCTATGAGTCGGGGCTGTTCCTGGCTGAAACAGCCCTTCTGACAAGCGCGAATGGCCGTTGCGCCATTCGCGCGCCTACCCCGCCCCGGCGCGCTTGCCGGCCGGCAAACATTCACTCATTACGCCGCCGCGATCGCTCAACCCGCGCACCACGATCTCGGACGACTTGCCGTCGCGTCTCGCCAATTCGGCAAGATCGAGCAATGCCGCGTATCTCGTCGAACAATCCTGTCGATGTTCAATCGCTCGATGCGCGCTATACGTTTCAGTGCGAGCTGCGTCCTCTCCTACTGCAATCGCCACACTCATCGCCACGATCATCGCTGCCAGCGTGGCCACCTTGCAAAACGTCCACCTGTGTAGCGCGTTGAAATGTGACCGGGGCGTGCGCGCGTTTGCCTGCCCGCTTATCCACGGCGGACCGGGACGCCCGGCCTCGCCGCCGGCTCCCGCTCGCAGGTTTTCACTCATGACCAGTGGGCCGGCACCCAGATGTTACCCACCCAGTGCCCCGGCACCCACACAACCGGACGCGGCACGGGCGCCACATAAACAACGCGCGGCGCAACATATACGGCTGGCGGGGGCGGCGGCGGTGCATAAACCACCGGAGGCGGCGGCACATACACAACCGGAGGCGGTACGACCACAGCCGGCGGCGGCACAACTACAGCCGGAGGCGGTACGACGGCAACCGGCTTCGGTGCCACCACGACCGTCGTGCTGCCCGTCGCGACCACACCCGTGGTCACCACGGTCCCGCTTGTCGTCACCGTGTTGCCGCGTGTGCCCGTCGCGCTAGTCGACGTCGTCACGACACCCGGCGCAACACGCGTGGCCGTGCCGGAGTGATTCACTGTGCCGCCGTCAGACCCGGTCACCGTGCCCGAACGTGAGCATGAAGCGCCGGCGCAGTTGGTGGACGCCGAATGGTTGACCGTGTTGCCGTTCGAGCCCGTAATCGATCCGGACGACGAATACTGGCCTGGCGCCGTTCTGCTCACATCGCCGGATGTAGTGGCGGTTTTACCGTCCGGTCCGGTAAGGCTGCCGGTATGCGAACAGGTGCCGCCCGCGCAATTGGTGTCGCCGGCATGCTGGACCTGGTTGCCGTAACGTCCGGTCGCCGTGCCTGAATTCGAGAACTGGCCTGGGGCGGTTCGGGTCACCGTGCCCGTGTTGGTCGCCAAACCGCCGTAGGGGCCGGCCACGCCGCCGGCATGCGAACAACTGCCACCGCCGCATGAGCCGTAACGCGCACCGTTGTAAGTGCCGCGTGATGTGTAGGCGGTGCCATGTTGCGACCAGGCAAAGGCCGACCCGCTGCCGAGCGCGAGTACGGCGACGGTTGCACTGAGCGCAAGCTTGCGCAGCGCGCTGCGTGCGGATGCGGCGGTCGTCACGAGGGCCCGGGGTGCGGCGCTGGCCGCAACGATGAACGAGCAGTTTTTCATGGAAAGTCCTTCCTGATTTCGGGCCACTTTTGCGCACTGCGGCGTGGCGACGAACGGACTATAGAAGGACCCGCGGACTTAATCAGCAGCGAAGATATGTCACCCCGTTTCACCGCGGCAGAGGCCCACGGGACGGGGGGTTTCGGGCGGTTCGAACGGGCCGTGACATAGCTCGACATAACTTGCTTGCGGCCAGTGCCGCCGCATGTCGCGTGCAGCGTCGAAGAGCGCGGCGCCCCTGTTCGACACCGCCTGACACTTTTCCGCAAAACGCGTGTCGTAGGCTTCGACAGATACACCGGCACAAACCGCTGACCTGTCACCCGCTTACTCTTCAAGAGGCGCTCATGTCGACAAAACGCGAGTCGAAGTCCAAAGCCAAGGCAAAAGAAAGCACGGCGAAAGCAGAAGGCAAACGACAGTCGTCCAGCAAAACCGCGGCATCCGGCAAAAAAGCCGCCGCACTCGCCAGCGGCACGAAGCAGCCGGCGGAAACTGCCGCCGCCACAGCGCTCCGGCCACGGATGCTGGACAGGCCCGTATTCGCACAGCCTCAACCGACCGCCGATCCAACGGTGTTTCGCGTGCCCCATCCATCGGACGACGCGGCCTACAAGGAAATCGACTTACTCAATGCCGAGCACAAGCTGTTTCCGTTGCCCTTTCCCGCACCCAGAGGCGGCGTAGAGCCCCAGCTCACGCTCGCTGACGTCATGGGCGGCAATGCAACCGCCATCGACAGAATCACAGCCGCCGGACAACTGGTGTTTCATGCGCTGGGAGATTGTGGCAGCACGAAGGGCCCGGCCACCCAGAACGAAGTGGCCGACAAATTGACCGCCGACTTCAATGAAGCCAGTGCCAGCGAGGTGCCGCAATTCGCGTTGCTGCTCGGCGACGTGGTCTATAACTTCGGCGAAGGCCAGTACTACTACGATCAGTTTTACGAACCGTATCGGAACTATCCGGCGCCGATCCTCGCCTGCGCCGGCAACCACGACGGCATGGTGTCGCCCGAGGCGCACGCCGCCAGTCTCACCGCGTATCTGCGAAATTTTTGCGCGGAGAGCTTCGCCGTCACACCCGAAGCCGGCGGCTTGTCGCGCACGGCGCAAATCCAGCCGGGCGTATTCTTCACGTTCGAGGCGCCGTTCCTGCGCGTGCTGGTAATTTACAGCAACACGCTCGAAGATCCCGGCGTCATTGCGGACCCGAGGATCGGGACTACGCAGCTCGACTTTCTCGACGCCGCGCTCAAGCGCGTGAAGGCCGAGAAATTCAGCGGCGCACTGCTGATCGCGAATCATCATCCGCCGTATAGCGCGGGTGGCCACGGATCGAGCGTCGACATGCTGGCGCAGATCGACAAAATCTGCGAAGCCAACGGCGTGTGGCCACATGCGTTTCTTTCCGGTCACGCCCACAATTATCAGCGCTTTACCCGTACACGAAATGCGGACGGCACGCAGATTCCCTACCTGGTATGCGGCAACGGCGGACACGGACTGATCAAGCTCGCCGCGCAAGGGGCGGCCGCCATCCGCGCGCCGCAGATCATGCAGGCGGCGTCGGCCACTACGGACCAGGTCGTCCTCGAAAACTACGACGACACCAATTACGGTTATCTGCGCATTGTCGTCACCGCAGCGCAGTTGCGGATCGAGTATCACTCGGCGTCCGACGGTCTCAACACGAAAGCGCCAAACGACTACGTGACGGTCGACCTCGCCTCGCGCCAGGTGGCGCATTTCGTTGCGCCGGACATGGGGCACCCGAAGGCGGCACGAGCCGTGCGTGCTTTGGTGCGGCGCTAGCGGCGGAATCTCGCGCCGGGGCCCGGCGCCGCTCCTCCTCGTCCGGACGCCCGCGCCGATAATTGCCTCCGGGCGCGTTGCGACTACGATTTTTCGCAAACCTGCGTTTACACCGGATCACCTGTTTTTGCCGGGGCAAAACCATGTAATCTCTCGGTTTTCTTCCAGAACGAAAACAGATGAGTCGAGCGTTGGCGAGGGCACAACTACTACAAACGGGGGCACGCAGGCGCCGCCGCCCTATCGTTCTTCGTTTGCGCTGCACTGTGGTGCTACTGGCGTGCGGGGTCGCCGCCTTCGCACGTCCCGCTCAGGCAGCCGAATCCGCCTGCGGCGCCCAAGGCGGGCCGGCCGGCCGCCCCTCCGTTGGTCTCGTGCTGTCCGGCGGCGGCGCGCGAGGCTATGCCCACCTCGGCGTGCTGAAGGTACTCGAGGAAAACCGCATTCCGGTCGATTGCATCGCCGGCACCAGCATGGGCTCGGTGGTCGGCGGCCTGTACGCGAGCGGCATGACGGCGCAGGACATGCAAAACCGCCTCGCGGGGATCAATCTCGCCGACATCGCATTCGATATCACCGAACGCGCCGATCTGCCGCAATCGCGCCGCGAGGACGAGCGGCTGTATGTGAATAGCCTGTCGCTCGGCTACGGCGCCAATGGTTTCCGTTTGCCGGTCGGGCTTGTCCAGGGCAATCGCCTGCAGGCCCTGTTGCAGGACTGGACCTCCGCCGTGCCTGGCAACGTATCGTTCGACCGCTTGCCCATCCCCTATCGGGCGATCGCCACCGATCTGCGCACCGGCCAGAAAGTCGTGCTCGATCACGGTTCGCTGCCGCAGGCGATTCGCGCCAGCATGGCATTGCCTGGCCTGTTCGCGCCGGCCGATATCGACGGGCGCACGCTGGTGGACGGTGGCATTGTCAGCAATCTGCCGATCGAAACGGCGCGCGACATGGGGGCGAACGTCGTGATCGCCGTCGATATCGGCTCACCGCTGCGGCCGCTGGATGCGCTGGCTTCGCCCGCCGACGTGATGCAACAGATGATCGGCATCCTGATTCACCAGAACGTTGCGCGCCAACGCGAACAGTTGCAACCCGGTGACGTCGTGATCGAACCGGCGCTCGGCTCGCTGAGCTTTACCGATTTCGCCAACGCGAGCCAGGCGATCGCGGCCGGCGCCGCCGCCACGCGCGCGGCACTGCCGCAGCTTGAGCATCTGGCGCTCTCGCCCGCCGACTACGCCGCGTGGCGCGCCCGGCATGGTGCGCCGGCCATGCGTCCGGTACGGATCACGCAGATCGAGATTGCGTCGCAAGGCGCGGTGCCCGAGTCACGCATTCGCAATGCGTTGCATGTCAAACCCGGCGACGTGTACGACCCGACCGCGCTCAACAAGGACTTGCTGGCCCTCTCCAACACCGGCGACTTCGCCAGCGTGAGCCAGCAACTCGTCGACGACGGCGACGACCATAAACTCGTCATCTCCGCGCAGCAGAAGCAATGGGGGCCGAATTTCCTGCTGTTCGGACTCGGTCTGTCGAGCAGCTCGACAGACGAAGGCGGCTTCCGGCTGCATCTCGGTTATCGCCGGCCGTGGCTCACTTCGTCCGGGCTCGAAGGACGCGTGGACGGCACAGTCGGTAGCGACCTGATCGACCTGCACGCCGAGTTGCGGCAACCGTTGTCCACTTCCTTCGGCTATTACGTCGCGCCCTATGTCGAGTTTCAGCGCCGCTACGCCAACCTCTACGACGATTCAGGCAACATCAAGGTTACGCAATACCTGTTGCAGACCGAGCGCGCCGGGCTCGACTTCGGCATACCGCTTGCGCGTCTCGGCGACTTCCGGATCGGCGTAGCCTACGCGCACGGCTTCGCTTCGCCGCAATATAATTTGCCGCTGGACGACGGTACGCCTAACTCGCCGCTGCTGTTTCCCGATATTTACGGGCGGCAGCTTAGCGCGCGCGCACGTCTCGTGATCGATCAACTCGACGATCCGCTGTTTGCCCGCAAAGGTTATTTCGGCGAACTACGCGTGGAACGTTCGTTGTTCGCGGGCAGCGACAGCTTCACCGAGGTATACGGCAAAAGCATCGTCGCGGCCAGTTATGGGCGGCACAGCATCAACGCGAGCATCGAAGCGGGTAACGACTTCGGCGGCACCAACCTGACCAATCCGTTCGGCTTCACGCTAGGCGGCTTCCAGCATCTGTCGGCCTATGCCGCGGACCAACTGTCCGGCAATTCCATGCTGTACGGGCAGGTCACGTACATGAATCAGCTCGCTGTCTTCAACGCGTCGCCGATTCGCGGCCTGTTTGCGGGGCTGAGCATTGAAGCCGGCAACGTCTGGAACCGCGATTCCGAGTTCGGCAGCGGGCCGCTGAAGCGCAGCGTGACGATTTTCACCGCGTTGACCAGCTCCTTCGGGCCGATATATCTGGGTATAGCGTTCGCGCCGAGCGGCCGCCATAACTTCTACTTCCAGTTGGGCCATACCTATTGACGCTGCCCGGAACAGCGCATTTCACGCCACGGTCCCCACCGGCCAGCTCATTTCGAAGCGCGCGCCGCCGAGCGTCACGGGATCGGTGACGGCAATGCGGCCGTGGTGGGCGCGCAGCACCTGTTGCGTAATAGCCAGACCGAGACCATAGCCGCCGGTCTGACGATCGAGCCGCACGAAGGCATCGAAAATGCGCGCCCGCTGGTCGGGCGGCACGCCTGTGCCGTCGTCTTCCACGTAGATTTCCACGTTGCCGTGCCTGACGCTCAGGCCGACCATGATTCGCGACTGCGCGTACTTACTCGCGTTGCGCAGCAAGTTTCGCATTGCGTAAGACATGAGGCGCTTATCCATGACAACGCGGAGCGACGGGTCGACCCCGGTTTGCGCGATCAGTTGCTTGTCCGCGTACAGCAACGTGGCATCGGTGATCTGGCTGTCGAACCATGCCGCAAGCGCGGTCGATTCGAGGTTCGATTGCAGCGAGCTGTATTCGAGGCGCGCGTAGGTCAGGCTCATGTCGATGAGCTCGTCGAGTTCGGTGACATCCTGGCCGATGCTTGCCAATGCGCTGTTGTATTCGGCCGCGGAAGCGGGTTCGCGAAGGTTCTCCAGCGCGAAGCGCACGCGGGCGAGAGGCGTGCGCAGTTCATGGGAGATGCCGTTGGTGAGTTCGCGCTGCGCGGCGATCAGGCGTTCCATGCGTTCGGCCAGCGCGTTCAGCGTACGCGCCAAAGGCCCGATTATCACGCTATGCGATTCGCGGGCACGCGTGTTGAAGCGGCCGCCGGTGAAGTCGATTGCGCGTTCGCGGACCATCACCAGGTCCAGCCAGACCGGACGCATCCAGCGGTAGGCGGTTATTGCCGGCAGCAACAGCGTGACCAATGCAATGGGTATCGACGCCTGTGCCGTTGCCAGCGTTTGCCAGATCGACGGCGATGTTTTAAGCGCGAGGCTCAGGGTGGTGATCGATGCCAACAGCACTAGCGCTGTTAGCGTTAGCAGGCGCAGGTAGACGCGCAGGTACAGTCTCGACCAGCTCGGAATCCGGTCTGCCCGCGTGTCCGTCCACGAGCGGCGGAAACGGTGTAAGCGCCACCTGACGTAGCGATAGGGGCTGAGTTTCTTTTGCTCCGCAGCAGGTGGCATTTCTTTCTTCTCTTCGCTTCTTTTGATGCGGTTGTGGTCTATCCGGAGCGCTGCTAGACCCTCTGCACAAATGCCAGAGTTTGCTCCGCTACCCTTTCACGTTCGTTGTCCAGTGTGATCATGTGATAGCTGTCGGTCAAGCGCACGAGGGTCACCGAGCGGCTCCCCAGATTCTCGCATACGAATTCCGCGGAACGGATGCTCGTCACCTCGTCTTCCTCCGAATGCATCACCAGGGTTTCGCACGTTACGCGGCCCAGCGCCCGCTTCACCGCGAAGCGCATCCAGTCGACCTGCTCGATCGCCGACAGCGGCACGTACGGATAGTGAACGCCGCTGCCCTTCTGCACATGGCGACGGATCAGGTTGCGAATACGCGCGTTCTTGATGCCGAACGGCTCGCCCTCCGGAACGCGAATCAGATGACGCAGCCCCGGCACGCAGTACATCAGATAGCGCAGCGGACGCAGACGTGAACCGCCCCAGCCGTCGAGGAATAACGGCGGCGACAGCAGAATCAGGCGCCCCGTCGTCATGCGCTCGCGCGCACTCAACATCAATGCGAGCAATGCGCCCATCGAAATGCCCGCGACGTCCACACGCTCGTAACGCGCTATCAGCTCGCGGTACGTGTGGCTCAGCAACTGCATGTAGTCGCTCAGCGTCACCCGGCTCAATGCGTCAGGGTTCGAGCCGTGGCCCGGCAGCGACGGCAAATGCACGTCGTAACCGATCTGCTCGAACTTGCGGTCGAGCGCGCCAAAATCATGGCGCGTGCCACCCAAACCGTGAATCATCAACACGGCATGGCCGGAAAGTGGGGAAACGCGAGCGGACATCACTAAGCCTGTGGTTGCACAAGCCTGCGATCCTAATCATCCGCGCCTTGCATGACTGTCGATTTGCTACCGCATTTGTGGAGTTTTGTCGGCCGATTTTTCGACGTATTACTCAATCGAAACTCAATGCCCACTCACTTTTGACCCCGGCTGCCCCTCCGTGCCGGCTACAGCAAACGCCTTCAGTCCCACGCCAGCTTGCTGAACTGATAGCCCTTGCCGCGGACCGTTTTGATGCGCTGCGGAGTACCGGAGTCGTCGTGCAGTTTGCGGCGCAGCTTGGAAATGCCGCCGTCGATCGTGCGGTCGAGGCCGTCGAATTCGATACCGCGCAGCTGCCGCATCAATTCGTCGCGGCTCACCACTTCGCCCGCGCAACTCACCAGTGCCCAGAGCAAGTCGAACTCTGCCGAGGTCAGATCGGGCAGGCTGCCGTCCGGCAGCTTGACCGTGCGGCTGGCCCGGCTGATCTCGAACTTGCCGAAGGCGTAGCTCTCGGGTTGAGCGCTCTCCGCCGGCCGCGTGGTCACGCGGCGCAGTTGCGCCTTGATGCGCGCCAGCAGCACGCGTGGTTCGACCGGCTTATGCACGTAATCGTCCGCGCCGAATTCGAGGCCCAGCACCTCGTCGAACTGCTCGTCACGCGCTGTCACCATGATGATCACGCCGTCGAATTGCTCGCGCGCCTCGCGGCAAATCTGAAAGCCGTCCTTGCCAGGCAAGTTCACGTCGAGAATCACCAGGTCCGGGCGGCGCTTGAAAATGGCCGGCACGGCGTCGTTACCGTGCAGCACCGTCTCGACCTCGTAGTCGTGTTTGCGCAGGTAACCCGCGACCAGCGCCGACAGGCGGTCATCGTCTTCGACAAGCAGAATCCGGAATGGCATGGGACGAATCGTTCAGGGCTAGTTGTTTCAGTAGCGGCGGGCAGCGGCGGCTGCGGCATAGCGCGGTGCACGGCCAGCAAGCGACTGTGACGCGCCGGATACCTATCCGCACAGCGCGGACCGGCCGGCAACGGCCGCACGAGCCGGCTCGACGCACAGCATAGCTGATGCGCCGCACATCTTGCGACACGCTAAACAAAACTCGACAAACGCACAAGTAATTCGACACGGACACGTAACCCGCGCGACTAGCATCCGCTCCGTTGAAGTAGCCAAAGGATTTGCCATGTCGACTGTCTCGAACGATGGAAGCCGCACCCGCTCGCCGTGGTTCACGCGCGCCGTTGCCTCCTTCGCGGTCATCCAGCAAGCCGCCCATTCACTCTACCCCGGCACCAGCCTGTTTCATCGCTGGCGACGCGTGCGCCTATGGCTGCGCTCGCTGATATCGTGGCGCTCCACGCAAATATGGCTCAAACGCTGCGCCATTTCGCCCTTGCACGATCTGGTGAAACGTCACCCCACCGCGCTTGAGCGCATGCACCGGCCGTTCCTCCATACCCGCTTCAGCCCGCGCGAACGCCTGACGGCGAGCCTCGATCACCAGGCACTGACACAGCAACGCGTGCCGCAACTCGCCGCGCGGATCGCCGCGGTCGGCTCGGCGACGATCGCATCGTTCGGGGTGGGCGCCGAGCGCTGGTATGTGTCGCTCGAGTCGATTGAACAATTCCAGAAGGAAGGCGACTGGACCCTGTGCATCCGCGATGCGCGCGACAGGCGCATTGTTTCCTGCACGTTCAGTCTCGCCTATCTCGGCGGCAAAGTGCGGCGGCCACGTCTTTGCATCGGCTCCGTGCAGGGGCCGGACACGTCGGTCAACGGCCGCGAGCTGTTTCGCGCGCTCACCAAGCGCTGGTATGGACTGCGGCCGAAAGTGCTGGTGGTCTACCTCGCGCAATGTGTCGCCGCAGCGCTCGATGCAGGCGGCACCTTCATCGTTTCCAGGCAGGCACACATCTACGCCAACTGGCGTTACTGCCTGAAAAAGCGTCGTGTGGCCGCCGACTACGATCGCCTGTCGATGGAATGCGGCGCGCTCGCGCGCTGGAACGGCTGGTTCGTCCTCGCACCGCCGGCGCGCTACCTGGCCGAGCGTCAAGGTGACGATACCGGCAACGCGACCCGGCGCAAGCGTTATGCATTGCGAAGCACCCTCGCCGCCCAGATTCGTCGCAGCGTCACCGCAAGCACAACGGAACGACTCCGCGCGCCTCGCTTTATCGCCTGAATTCATTGCGATTTTTTTATTGACAAGACCTGCGGCAAAACGGCACACTCGATCTCATGTTGACGCACACCTCCCTCCCCGTCGCGATTAAAAATCGAACAATGCATGCCATCATCGGCAGGCATTTGGGAGCACGTGCGCGTTAGCAGTCTGAATCTGCAAACAAGGACCCAAAGGCCCCGCCGGTAACGGAAGGGGCCTTTTGTTTTATGGGTGCTCCGTCCGCCGGCTCGATGACGGAGAGCAAGATGGATCAGGCAAGCCCGCAATGCATGGATGACGACTCAAGTCGGTCGGCGTGTCGACACAACGAGGGTCTTCCGAAGGTCGTACTACATTTTTCCGTAGCACCAGGCGCCACGCTGACATGGCGTGTCGACGCCGACAGCACACTCAGTGTGCAAGGCGCGCGCGTATGGCTCACGCGCGTCAACTCGCCTTACGATCATTGGCTAGAACCGGGCAACGAGTTCCGGCTGCGCCGCGGCGAACGTGTGTGGCTTAGCACGGATAGCGAACGCGGCGCGCGTGCGTCGTTGAGTTGCGCGCTGCCGGCCAAACGTGGTTTCGTGAGGCGTTGGCTGGGATGGCTTGCAGGATTGGGACTGGAGGCGCCGGCGGCTCGATAGCGTGTCCAGAGACGACTCGATGATCGAACTTTCGTACCGTGGAAAAGCAAACACCCCTGCAATGAGGGGTGTTTGCCGATCTGCCATGCCTAGCCAGTTACTGCGGCGTCACCTGCACGGCCGCCGCCGAAACGAATACCGCGTGGATCGTATCGCCAACCTTGACGCCCTTCAGATCGACGTCAGGTCCGACCTCGAGCGTTTGCGTCTGATAGGCGCCGCGCAGCGTGACGAGGCGCTTCTTGTGATCGATTTTCTGCACGGTGGCCAGCACTTCGACCTGGCGCGCGGATGCAAAGCCGCCCGAGGCCGGCGCATACACCTGCGTATCGACGCGCGCACGAATACCCTTGTCCGCGCCGGTGACCTTATCCGCCTTCACCAGCAACGCATTCTTGTACAGGACATCGACCCGGTCGCCGATCTGCAGCTGATCGAAACCGGCGACCTGCTGGCTCACCAGCACGACTACCACGTTGCCGGCCGGCCCTTTGAGCGTGAGTGTGCGGGTGCCCGGATCGATACCCACGATCTGCGCCTTCAGATGCACCGGTTGCACCTCGCTGACGATGCCTTGCGCGGCACTCGCCATCGCGTCCTGTGCCCACGCCGGTTGCGCGGCGGCGAAAGCCGCCACCATCAATGCTGCTCCAATCGTCGCTGCCTTCATCATTTACGCGCTCCTCGATAAATTGTCCAATCTGGCGCCATGGCGATCTGAAACCCCAGGATGCCGATTAACGCCACGAATGCATCCAGCTTCAGGCGTTCACTTATTAAAGCGGTGCAGGGCGATGATTGTACATGCCTTACAAGAAGCTTCGGTCGTTTATATTGCGATTTTCAAATCAGCGAACAGCATGATGCGAAATCCCGCAGCACGGCCTCGCAGCGGTCTCAACCGGTTGACAGCAGCGCTTCAATCTCGCCTGCCATCCCTATACGGCGAGAATGCATAATATGCACACAGCATTAAACGCATACTGCATGACGAGGGGACTGGTCATTATTATTTTCACCGACGGCATTCGTCACGATGCAATCCGAATCGGCCATTAGCAACGATTAAACACACATTCAATTACCGGTGCGTCCAAACCGAGGGCAGAAATAAAACAGCCCCTTTGCGTGAGCAAAGGGGCTGTTCATGGTGTGGCTGCAAGATGTTATACGCGCAGCCTCGACGCTACAGACGTCGCTGCACCGCTGCGCCGATGCCAGACCGTTACACGCGCTCGATAGCGATCGCGATACCTTGACCGACGCCGATACACATCGTGCACAGCGCGAAACGGCCCTGCGTGCGATGCAGTTGATACATCGCAGTGGTCACGAGGCGCGCGCCGCTCATGCCGAGCGGGTGGCCGAGCGCGATCGCGCCGCCGTTCGGATTCACGCGTGCGTCGTCATCCGCGACGCCGAGCGCGCGCAGCACGGCAATACCTTGCGAGGCAAACGCTTCATTCAGTTCGATGACGTCGAACTGGTCGATGGTCATGTTCAGGCGCGCCAGCAACTTCTGCGTGGCCGGCGCCGGGCCGATGCCCATCACGCGCGGCGCAACGCCGGCCGTGGCGATACCCAGCACGCGTGCACGCGGCGTAAGGCCAAAACGCTTCGCGGTTGCTTCGTTCGCCAGCAGCAAAGCCGCCGCGCCGTCGTTCACGCCCGACGCATTGCCGGCCGTGACCGTGCCGTCGGGACGCACCACGCCTTTCAGCTTGGCGAGCGCTTCAAGACTGGTTTCGCGCGGGTGTTCGTCCTGCAGTACGGTAATCGGATCGCCCTTCTTCTGCGCGATCGTCACGCCGACGATTTCCTGCGCGAGCGTGCCGTCACGCTGCGCGCGTGCGGCTTTCTGCTGGCTGCGCAGCGCAAATGCATCCTGATCGGCACGGCTGATCTTGTAGTCGGTCGCGACGTTTTCGCCGGTCTCGGGCATCGAGTCGACGCCGTACATCTGCTTCATGAGCGGGTTCACGAAACGCCAGCCGATCGTCGTATCGAAGATATCGGCCTGGCGCGAAAACGCGCTGCTTGCCTTGCCCATCACGAACGGCGCGCGGCTCATGCTTTCGACACCGCCGGCCAGCATCAACGCGGCCTCGCCCGACTTGATCGCGCGCGCGGCAATGCCCACGGCGTCCATGCCCGAACCGCACAGGCGGTTCACCGTCGAGCCCGGCACATCTTGCGGCAAACCGGCCAGCAATAGCGACATGCGCGCGACATTGCGATTGTCTTCACCGGCCTGGTTCGCGCAGCCGTAGATCACGTCGTCGATCGCGCTCCAGTCGACGTCTTTATTGCGCTCCATCAGCGCCTTGAGCGGCACCGCGCCCAGATCGTCGGCGCGAACCGACGACAGCGAACCCGCATAGCGGCCGATCGGGGTGCGAATCGCGTCGCACAGGAATGCTTCGGTCATGTGATGTCTCCAGTTGATGTGCTGCGTGCGCTGTGCCGCCAACGGATGTCCGCTAGCAGCACGAGCCGGCTGCTCCGCAGCATCGGCCCGGCGAGTGCAATGGGAAACGGCCGCATGGCAGCCGTCGTATCAATTCAGCTTAGCGCAGGATAGTAAACGATGAGCCGGGAGTGGCGGTCATTTGTTCTATATACGAACACACGGTCATATATCGAACAACTAGCTGCGATGATAGGCGTGTCGCGGAAACCATGTCAAGCAAAGCCGGTTCCGGACCAGGGAATACGCGGGGGCGTATGGATATGAAGATTGACGTGCCCGCGCCGGGAAAAGTGCCCTTGCGCCGGCCTGCACGCGGTTTTGAATCATTCTGCGGCCTACGGTGCTCTCGCCCTTGCAACAGCGCCCCCGGCACAGGCCGTTATTAGCGCACTAGCGGATCGAAATACCCTCGTCGGCGATATAACTGCGAATCACATCAGCGAAACTGCGGTCTCCGCTCAAGCCCAGCCGTTCGGCGCGCGAGGCGTCCCACTGGCCCGGCCAACTGCCGACAATCTTCTCCACCCGCGCATCCGGCGCCCATACGATCCGCCCCGCAACCTCTTCGCCCGCCACGTCGCGCAGCGCTGCCACCATTTCGTCGACGCTCACCGAAATCCCCGGCAAATTCAGCGCGCGCTGGTTGCCGAGCGCGGCGGAATCAAGCTCGAGCCCGGCGATCAGACTTTCAATCGCTTTGCGCGGCGACAACAGCCACACACGCGTCGAGCCCGCTACGGGGCACACGGCGGTTTCGCCGTTCAGCGGCTCGCGAACAATGCCGCTCGCGAACGACGACGCCGCCGCGTTCGGCTTGCCCGGTCGCACGCTGATGGTAGGCAGCCGCAGCACCCGGCCATCGACGAAACCCCGCCGCGTGTAATCGTTGAGCAACAACTCCGCGATCGCCTTCTGCGCGCCGTACGACGATTGCGGATTCAGCGCGGTATCGTTCTGCACGACCTCGGGCAGATCGCCGCCATACACGGCCACCGAACTCGTGAACACCACTCGTGGCGTGTGCCCGCGCTGCCGGCAGGTTTCCAGCAGCAAGCGCGACGCGTCCAGATTGATACGCATGCCAAGATCGAAATCCGCCTCGGCCTGTCCGCTGACGATCGCCGCAAGATGGAAAATTGCCGCGGTACTGTTATCGATCACGTGATCGAGCACGCCGCGCTCGGCGATATCGCCCACTTCCGAACGCACGCGCGGGTCACCGAAATCGCTTCCGTGCACCACGTCGAGCAGCACCAGCTCGGTAATCGCTTGTGGCCGGCCGCGCTCGTCTTTCACGACGCCGCGCGTCAACAGTTCACGCGCGAGACGCTGGCCAAGAAAACCCGCACCGCCGGTAATCAGTACTTTCATGATGGGCTCCGTCCTCAGTTCTTATCAGCGCGCGACGTTCAGATATGGTGCGAGCCAGCCGAGTCCCGCCGATGTACCGGCCCGCGGCCGGTATTCGCAACCGATATAGCCGTCATAGCCCAGCGTGTCGATCAGATCGAACAGATACGGATAATTCAGTTCGCCTGTATCGGGCTCGTGGCGTTCCGGCACGCCCGCAATTTGAATATGGCCAATGCCTCCCATATCGCGTTTGAGCTTCACTGCCAGGTCGCCTTCGACGATCTGGCAGTGGTAACAGTCGAACTGCACCTTGAGATTCGGCGCGCCCACTTCAGCGCAAATTGCCTGCGCGTCGTCCTGACGGTTCAGAAAGAAACCGGGCATATCGCGCGTATTGATCGGCTCGATCACGACGGTGATGCCGTCCCCCTGCGCGGCCTTGGCGGCATAGGCGAGATTCTTCAGATACACCTCGCGATGCCGCGCGCGCGGTTGATCCGCGCCGATCAAACCGGCCATCACATGCAGCTTGCGATTGCCGAGCACACGCGTGTAATCGAGCGCGGTTTCGATGCTGCGGCGAAATTCGTCTTCGCGGCCCGGCAGCGATGCAATGCCGCGTTCGCCTGCCGCCCAATCGCCGGGCGGCGCATTGAAGAGCGCCTGATTCAGACCGTTCGCTTCGAGCCGCGCCTTGATGTCGCCGGCACGAAAATCATAGGGGAACAGAAACTCCACGGCCTTGAAGCCGTCTTTTGTCGCAGCGGCGAAACGGTCGAGAAACGCGTGCTCGTTGTACATCATGGTCAGGTTGGCGGCGAAGCGAGGCATGGCGGAAACTCCCTGGTAACGGTTTGGATCGGTGCGGAAGCATTCAATGAACGTGAGCGCCGGGATCGCCGGAATGGGCGTCTACCAGCGCGCGCCGAACACCTTCCGAAGTTCTTCAAGCGCCGCCTCGTCGAGCGGCGCGGGGCGTGGGTTGGTCATCAGCCAGAGACGCGCGGTCTCTTCGAGCTCTTCAAGCGCATACGATGCATGCGCCACTGAGCGCTCCCACACCACCGGACCGAGCCGCTCGAGCAGGACCGCGCGAACCGTGCCCGCGAGCGCGGCTATCTGCTCGGCCACTTGCGGGTCGCCGGGTCGTTGGTAACGGATCAGCGGGACGTGGCCCACTTTCATCACGTAGTACGGGGTGATCGGCGGCAGAACATCGTTGTCGTGCCAGACGCCGGCGAGCGTCAAGGCAAGCAGATGCGTCGAATGCGTATGGACGATGCCGCGCGTTTCATCGTTGCGTGCATAGATGCTCCGATGCAGCGCAAGCGTTTTCGACGGTTTGCCGCCGGATACCGCGTTACCGTGCAAATCGACCTTGGCGATATCGGCCGGATCGAGCCGGCCGAGGCAGGCATCCGTCGGCGTGATCAACCAGCCGTCGTCAAGGCGCGCGCTGATGTTCCCCGCGCTGCCCACCGTATAGCCGCGTTGATAGAGACTCGCACCGGTCACGCAGATTTCTTCGCGCACGCGTGCTTCGTTCGTCGTGTGAAGTGCGGGCGTGCCAGTCATGGCGTAGCTCCGTCGAGGTGGCGCAGCGCCTTTTCGAAAAAGTCGACTGTGCCGAAGTTGCCCGATTTCAAGGCGAGAGCGAGCGGCTCGGCATCCGTCGTTGCGGTGGCCGGCACACCCGGATCGATCTGCGCGCCGATCCGCAACGTGCGCACGTCGAGTGCCTGCACCACGGCACCCGAGGTCTCGCCGCCCGCCACCACGAACTTGCGCACGCCGCGCTCGCGCAAACCACGTGCGATCGACGCCAGCGTGGATTCCACCAGGTGCCCCGCTTCGTTGACACCGAGTTCACGCTGCACCGCTCTGACTTCGTCGGGCGTGGCAGTCGCGTAGATCAGCACAGGTTCGTCTTTATCCAGGTACGGCTGCGCGAAGGCCAGCGCCTGGTCGACCACCGCTTCACCGCGCGCCGCCGCAAGCGGATCGATGCGGAACGCCGGCCGTCTCTCGCGCCAGGCCGCCACTTGCGCATTGGTGGCTTTCGAGGCGCTGCCGGCCAGCACCGCCGACAATCCTTCGACGCTCGGCAATTGCGCGGCATCGCCGCGTTCGGCGAGCAGGCCGGCGCGACGAAAGTTGCCGGGCAGACCTAGCGCTATACCGGAGCCGCCCGTGATCAGCGTCAGGTCGGCGCATGCCTCGCCGAGTACGTGAAGATCGGCATCCGATACCGCATCGGCGATCACCATGCGCACACCGTCGCTGCGCAATGCGTCAAAACATTCGCGTATCGCCGACACGCCTTTAGCCACGGTGTCGTAACGCACGAGGCCGACTTTCGAGCCGGTTTGCCTTTGCAGCACGCGCACGAGATTCGCATCGCGCATCGGCGTGAGCGGATGGTTCTCCATCCCCGCCTCGTTCAGCAATGCATCGCCGACAAACAGATAGCCGCGATAAATCGTGCGGCCATTCTCGGGAAACGCCGGGCAGGCAATCGTGAAAGCCGTTGCGCCGGACTCGCTGGACAGCGTATCGAGCAACGCATCCGTGACCGGACCGATATTGCCGGCGTCGGTCGAATCGAACGTCGAACAGTATTTGAAGAAGAACTGGCGGCACCCTTGCTCGCGCAACCAGTCAAGCGCGGCGAGCGATTGGGCGACGGCGTCGGTGGTGGCAATCGTGCGCGATTTCAGCGCGACGACCAGCGCGTCGGCTTCAACGACATCGTTCGACGCGGGCACGCCGATGCTCTGCACCGTGCGCATGCCGCCGCGCACCAGCATGTTGGCGAGATCGGTGGCGCCGGTGAAATCGTCGGCGATGCAGCCGAGCAGCGCGCGTCTGGGCGAAGTGGTCATGGCAGACTCCGCGCTTACTTCGCCGCCGGCAAGTCGATGCCGGGGAAAATCTTGATCACCGCGGAATCGTCTTCGCCACCATACCCCGCGCTCGACGCCATCATGAACATCTGATGCGCCGCCGCGGATAAAGGCAAAGGAAACTTCGAGCCGCGCGCGGTATCGAGCACCAAACCGAGATCCTTGACGAAGATATCGACTGCCGAGAGCGGCATGTAATCGCCATTCAGAATATGCGGCACGCGATTCTCGAACATCCACGAATTGCCCGCGCTATGCGTGATGACCTCGTACAGCGCATCGGGATCGACCCCTTCGCGCAAACCGAGCGCCATCGCCTCGGCGGCCGCGGCGATATGCACACCCGCCAGCAACTGATTGATGATCTTCACTTTCGAACCCGCGCCGTGCGCCGAACCCAGCCGATAGACCTTGGCGGCCATTGCGGCCAGCACATCCTCGCATGCGGCATAGGCCGTGTCGGGGCCCGACGTCATCATCGTCATTTCGCCGGATGCGGCGCGTGCGGCGCCACCGGACACCGGCGCGTCGAGCATCTGCAAACCAGCCGCTTCGATACGCTTGCCGAGCGCGATCGCGAAGTCCGGTGCGACTGTCGCGCTCGCGATCACCACGCTGCCGGGTTTCATCGTGGCGACCGCACCTTGCGCGCCGAACAGCACCGCTTCGGTTTGGGCGGCATTCACGACCAGCGTGACGACCACCTCGCATTGCGCGCCAAGCTCGGCCGGCGACGCACAGCCGACACCGCCTGCCGCAACGAACACTTGCAGGATTTCGCTGCGCAGGTCGCACGCGTGAACCCGAAAGCCCGCGCGCAACAGCGAGCGCGCGACGCCCATACCCATCGCTCCGAGACCGATAACGCCGACGTTTCTGGACATGCTTGACCTCTAACCTGGTTAGCCCTATGCACCCCGAAAGAACCTAATCCGGGGCGCCTCAGCTCAGTTCAACAGATACCTGCTTCCGCAAGCCGCCGCGCGGCATTGTTCATATGGGTGCTCGCCGCATTGCGCGCCGCCGCGGCATCGCCCGCCCGGATCGCCGCGACGATAGCCGCGTGCTCTTCACGCACCTGACGTGAGAAGTCGTCGCGCAGCGCCTCGTTGCGCCGCGTCACCACGGTGCCGGCCTCGAGGTACTGGTTCAGGAAGACGAGCGTCTTGAGGAAATACGGATTGCCGGTGGCGACGGCGATCGCGCGGTGGAACGCGATATCTTCGGCGACACCGCTCTCGCCTTCGGCCACCGCTTCGTCGATCTTCGCGAGGGCGGAATCGATCGACACCAGGTCCGCGTGGCTGCGGCGCAGAGCGGCTTCCGCCGCCACCTCCGCCTCGATCGCGCGCCGCAGCGCGAGGATTTGCAGCACCGAGCCTGCTTCAACCGCTTCCGCATAGTCGATGCGCAGCGGCCGGATCGCGCCGTGCGCGGCGATGAACACGCCGCTGCCCTGGCGCGGCTCGACCACGCCTTCGTTCTTCAGCCGTGAAATCGCCTCACGGATCACCGTGCGGCTCACTCCGAACTGCTGCGCCAGCACCGCCTCGGTCGGCAACTTGCCGCCACGCGCGAAAGTGCCTTTGTCGATCTGCCTGAGCAACTGCTGCGCGACGGTATCGCTCAGTGCGCGAACAGGAATCTTCTCGAACATGGGATGTCCCGATAGATCATGTTGTCGGGTCATCATACAAATTTACGAACCTGGCGGCATCCATGCAAACCCTCGGTTCGCTGCCCATCATGGATAGTGGCTCGATGGCCCAAGCGGCCGGCGCGCGGGTGTCTCGCCCGCCACCGTGGCGCAGCGGAATCAGGCCGTTTCGCGCTCGACGATCTGAAACCCGACGTCGGTCACCCTGGTGTTGCTCTCGCCGCCCAGACGATCGAGCAGGCAGCGCGCGGCGGTGAGTCCGATGCGGGTACCGTCCACACGCACGGTGGTGAGTTGCGGCGTGGTTTCGGCGGTGAATTCGAGGTCGCCGAAACCGCAGATCGACAGTTGCGACGGCACGCTCAAGCCGAGCTGTTTGCTCGCGCCAAGCACGCCGAGCGCCAGCAGATCGGAACCGCAAAATACCGCGTCGAGTTGCGGCGCCTGTTCGAGCAGCGTCGGCAGTGCGGCTTTGCCGAGCGCAACCGAGCTCGGCGGCGACACCAGCACCTCGGCGACGTTGTGAATGCCCGCCTGTGCAAGCCGGTCGCGAAAACCGTCGCGGCGAGCGCGTGCGCGCTCGTCGTTCGCCGACACGAGGCCGGGTGCCCGCACATTGCGTTGCAGAAAGTGCCCGGCCACGGCGGCGCCGATCTGATAGTGCGAAAAGCCGACCAGCATGTCGATCGGCGTATCGGTCATATCCCAGGTTTCGACGATCGGCAGGCCCACATTGCGCAAGCGTTCACGCAAAGAATCCGTATGGGCAACACCGGTCAGCAACACACCTTCCGGACGCCGGCTCAGCACCGCGTCGAGCAAGGCCTCTTCGCTCGAGTCGCTATAGCCGCTCAAGGCCAGCAACACCTGATAACCCGCGCGCGACATGGTCTCGCTGAACACCTGGATCGTGGTGGAAAACAGCGAATGGGAAATGGTCGGCACGATCGCCGCGATCAGCCGCGAACGCGCCGACGACAAACCGCCCGCAAGGCGATTGGGTACATAGCCGAGCTTCTGCACGACCTGCCGCACGCGTTCAAGCGTTTCGGGCGCGACCGTTTCGGGGCTATTGAAAACGCGCGATACCGTGATTGGCGCGACGCCCGCTTGCGCGGCGACATCCGTGATGCGCAGACCCTTGGCGCCGCCACGCAAGCGTTTCGCTGGCGCCGCCTCCGTCATATCGGGGCTGACAACGGCGGGAGGCTTGTGATTCGGCATGGCTCGGTGGCTAGGTGATGGGTCGCGCGTATTGTAGACCGCGATAGAGCGTCCGCAGCGAAACGCTCCAACGTGCCGGGCGTACCGGACTGGAAGGACCCCAAAGCAGGTCTACTCGGTCACGGGCAGATGGCTTTGCGCGATGGAGCCGCTTCGATTACGGCGCAGGATAAACAACGTGACGACGGCAAACACCAGCAGACAGGTCGCCGGAATCAGCATCGGCGTCTTCACGCTGCCCGTGGTTTGACGCACCCACGGCACCAGATTCTGCGCAACGAAGCCACCGATATTGCCCAACGAATTGATCGCCGCGATGCCCGCCGCGGCACGCGCGCCGAACAGGAACTTCGGCGGCAGCGTCCAGAAACACGGGATCAGCAAATACATGCATGGCGCGCCGAAGCAGAGCGCGGCAAACCGCAGGGTGTTGGTGGGCAGAAACACGGCGCTCAGGAAACACGCGACGCCAAGCAACGCGGACACAAGCATCGCGACGATGGCGCGATTGCCGCCGCGCAGCTTCGACGGCAGCCACGCCAGCACGACAGTCGCCATCAGCCAGGGAATGATGTTCAGCAAGCCATTGGTCGTATTGCTGACGCCGAAGCCTTTCACCAGCGTCGGCAGCCAGTAGCTCACGCCATAGACGGAAATCGACAGCATCATGTAGTAAAGCGCCATGCCGATCACTCGCGGCTCGGTCAACACGCTCAGCAACGAGGCATGACCGGCGTAGCGTGCCTTCATCTGCGCGCGTTCCCCGTCGAGCGTATCGGTGAGCCATTGTTTTTCGTCGGCGGAAAGAAACGCAGCCTGTTTCGGCGAAGCCGGCAGCAGGCGCAGCACGATGAAGGTCAGCAGAATCGACGGCAGACCCGTCACGATGAACACAAGCTGCCAGCCGTGCAGTCCCGCGAGGCCGCCCTTGTCGAGCAGCCAGCCGCAGATCGGCGCGCCTACCATGTTGCCCAGACTGCTGCCGACGGTGAAATAGCCGAGCATGCGCACGCGATGCCGCGACGGAAACCATAACGTCAGGTAGTAAATCACGCCCGGGTACAAACCCGCTTCAGACGCACCGAGCAGGAAACGCAGCACGTAAAACATGGTTGCGTTCTGCGTAAACGCGAGAAGTATCGTGACGACGCCCCACGTGAACATGATGCGCGCCATCCAGCGAGGCGCGCCGTACTTGTGCAGCAGCACGTTGCTCGGCACTTCGAACAACAGATAGCCGATGAAAAACAGCGACGCGCCAAGCCCGTACGCGACTTCGGACAGTCCGAGACTGCCGAGCATCTGCAGCTTGGCAAAGCTGATATTGGAGCGGTCGATATAGGCTACGAGATAAAGCACGCCGAGCAGCGGCATCAAACGGAGTGCCAGGCGATTGATCAGACGCGATTCGTCGATCGCCGGTGTCGTGATATTCACTATGTCTCCTGCGCTCGCGCCGTTCGCGCGAGCAATGGCTATTTGACGGCTCGAACCAGCGTCAGCGCGTTATTGTTTTTGTGCGCGCCATTGCGCGTAAGCAGCCAGTGTTTCCTCGTTCGGCGGATACGTGCCGCGCAGCGGCCGGCCGTCTTCGATGCGCTGCGTGATGAACGCTTCAAGTTGCTCCTGCTCGGTGGCGTCACGGGCGATTTCAGTTGCCATTTCGCGCGGCACGATGACCACGCCGTCCACATCGGCCACCACGATATCGCCGGGATACACCGGCACGCCGCCGCAAGCGATCGGCACATTCATATCGACCGCATGGTGCCTCGCCAGATTCAGCGGCGCACTCGCGCCGGCACACCAGATCGGCAAGCCCAGTTCCGCGATCGTGCCACTGTCGCGCACCGGGCCATCCGACACCATGCCGGCGACGCCACGCTTCGCCAGACGCAGCGCGAGAATCGAACCCACCGACGCGACCGCGCGCTCGCCACGGCAGTCCTGCACCAGTACGCTGCCAGGCGGCGCCGTTTCCACGGCTTTGCGCTGCGGATGATCCGGGTCCTGAAACACGCCAACGTGGTCGATATCCTCGCGAGCCGGGATATTGCGCAGCGTGAACGCCGGGCCGACCACATTCGGCGCGCCGGGCGCCGGTTTGACGAGTGGCGCGACGCCTTGCAGGAATGCGTTGCGCAAGCCGCGCTTGAAAAGCTGCGTGGTCAGCGTGGCCGTGCTGACGTGCCGTAGCTGTTCGAGCGTGGCCTCGCTGATGGCGATGTCGGGTGTGGTCATGAGAAGTCTCGATCGAGTTAGTGGATCTCGGGTTCGGTGCGCGTCGCAGCCGGCGCGCCTGGCTCAAACGGCGCGGCCTGTGCCTGACTTTGCGGCGCGCCCGGGTTCACGGGCTCTTCAAGGAAGTCGAAGTCGCAGCCCTTGTTGGCCTGCGTCACGTGCAGTTGATGCATCACGCCGAATCCACGCTCGAACGGCCGCTTGGGCGGTTGCCATGCGGCCTTGCGCGCCGCGAGTTCCGCATCGCTCACTTCGACGTGCAAACGCCGCGCCGGCACGTCCAGCTCGATCATGTCGCCGTCCCTGACGAGCGCGAGTGGACCGCCCACGAACGACTCGGGTGCCACGTGCAGCACGCACGCGCCATAACTGGTGCCGCTCATGCGCGCATCGGAAATGCGCACCATGTCACGCACGCCCTCTTTCAACAGCTTTTGCGGAATCGGCAACTGGCCCCACTCAGGCATGCCCGGCGCACCTATAGGACCCGCATGCTGCAGCACGATCACTGAATCGGCTGTGACGACCAGGTCCTCCGAATCGATGCGCGCCGCCATGTCGGCGTAGTCCTTGAAAACCACCGCAGGACCACGATGTTTCTGCAGATGCGCTTCCATCGCTGCGGGTTTGATCACCGCGCCGTCCGGCGCCAGATTGCCGGTCAGCACCGCGAGGCCGTCGCTGGCGACAAGCGGATTGCTACGCTTGCGAATCACGTCGTCGTTGAATATTTCCGCGCCCGCGATGTTCTCGCCGAGCGTCGTGCCATCGACCGTCATCTGCGTGCCGTCGATCAGGTCGCCCAACTCGACCAGCAATGCGCGCAGGCCGCCGGCGTAGAAAAAGTCTTCCATCAAATACTGGCCTGCGGGACGCAGATTGGCGAGCACGGGTGTAATGCGCGCCAGTTCGTCAAAGCGGGCCGTCGTCAGATCGATGCCAGCGCGACGCGCCACGGCAACGAGGTGCACGATTGCGTTCGTCGAGCCGGACATGGCCAGCACGGTGGTCACCGCGTTGTCGAACGACTTCGCGGTCAGGATGTCGGACGGTTTCTGATCGGTCCACACCATCTCGACGATGCGCTGTCCTGTCAGCGAGGCGAACTGCGCATGCCGCGAATCGACCGCGGGAATCGACGAGAAGCCGGCCAGCGTCAGGCCGAGCGCTTCGGTGGCGCTGGTCATCGTCGACGCGGTGCCCATCGTCATGCAATGGCCCGGCGAGCGCGCGATGCCGCTTTCGATCCCTTTCCACTCTTCTTCCGTGATCTTGCCGGCGCGCAATTCGGCCCAGTATTTCCACGTGTCCGAGCCGCTGCCCAGCGTGCGGCCGTTCCAGTTGCCTCGCAGCATCGGCCCCGCCGGCAGATAGATGGACGGCAGATTCATGCTGATCGCGCCCATCAGCAAACCGGGCGTGGTCTTGTCGCAACCGCCCATCAGCACACAACCGTCGAACGGATAGGACTTCAGCAACTCCTCGGTTTCCATCGCGAGGAAGTTGCGGTACAGCATCGTGGTCGGTTTCTGGAACGGCTCGGCGAGCGTCATTACCGGCATCTCGACCGGAAAACCGCCGGCCTGCCAGATGCCGCGCTTCACTTCCTCGACACGCTGCTTGAAGTGCGTGTGGCACGAGTTGATCTCGCTCCATGTGTTGACGACCGCGATTACCGGCTTGCCCATGTAATCCGACGGGTGATAACCCATCTGCGCGGTGCGTGAACGGTGGCCGAACGAACGCAGATCGTTCACGCCGTACCAGCGGTAGCTGCGAAGCTGCTCAGGGGTTTTGCGGGTCGATGACACGGACATCTCCATGGTAGCGATACCATCGCGCTTCAAGGATTGGAATCCGGCGAAGCTTCTTGGTGGTATGCATGGTAACGCTACCATTCGAATAACGTCGCTAAGGGATTCCACTGATGTGGGCTGGCGTCGGCCGGCGTGCATCTCGCATCGGCCCGTTCACCGCAGGTGAAGGTGCCGAACGTGTCGACAATTGCCGCTTGCTGCCGTCGAAAGAGTACGGTCATCGCTTTTTCGAACGACTGAACGTACGGCGACGAGGCTGTCGGATCAGCCAGCGCTTCTCGCACGGCGGTGGAGTCGTTCTTTTCTTGCGAGGGGTTGGGGCAGCACATACACATTCAAGGTGAAATTACGTCACCGATCGGCGCATGGAAGGGAAACAGATGAGGCGCCGGGAGCAAGAAACCGCCGGCTTACCGCGGCCTATACTGTCGGCGAGCCAAGCCCGTTTTTTGTTTGGCGAATCAGAAGGCTTAAGTTATCGTCACGCCTTTGCACCGCATCGCGCCGGCCGAGCCACGCGAGTGCCGTGCGCCCTTCTTCGAACGCATCTTTCAAGGTCCATGAGCAAAGCCCTGCCGCCGTCTTCCGCCGTTCCTGACAACGCCGAACCGGCCTCGGACAAACCGGGCGACTCGTATGTGCAGTCGTTCGCGCGAGGCCTCTCGGTGATCCGCGCATTCAATGCCAGCCGCCCCGAACAGACGCTCACCGACGTCGCCGCGGCCACCGGCCTGACACGCGCCGGCGCACGCCGCATCCTGCTGACGTTGCAAACGCTCGGCTATGTGGAGGCCGAAGGCCGCCTGTTCCGCCTCACGCCGAAGATTCTCGACCTCGGTTTCGCGTATCTGACCTCGATGCCGTTCTGGAATCTCGCCGAACCGGTGATGGAAAACCTCTCGGCGCAGGTTCACGAGAGCTGCTCGGCGGCGGTGCTCGATCGCACGGAGATCGTCTACGTGCTGCGCGTGCCGACTCACAAGATCATGACCATCAACCTGTCGATCGGCAGCCGCTTGCCGGCGTATTGCACGTCGATGGGCCGCGTGCTGCTGTCCGCGCTCGACGACGAAACACTCGACGCGACCCTGAGTTCGGCGCCGCTCTACGCGCACACGCCACGCACGGTGACCGACAAGGAAGAGTTGAAAAAGCTGATCGCGCAGGTGCGCCGCCAGGGTTGGGCGATCGTCGATCAGGAACTGGAGGGCGGCCTGATTTCGTTGTCCGCGCCGATTCGCAACCGCCAGGGGCGCGTGATCGCGGCGATGAATATCAGCGGCAACGCTCAGCGTAATTCGGCCAAACAGATGGTGAAGGCGTTTCTGGAGCCGTTGCAGGAGGCCGCGCAGACCGTCTCGGAGATGGTGGCGCGGCGCGGCTGATTTGATTGCACGCAGGCGCTGTGATCAGGGCGCGCGTTTCTCTCGCGCGCGCCGATCCTGGCGGAAGCCCCACGGAGGGGCCGCGCGATCAATCGATCGGTTTATCGGCAGTCTCTTTCAGCATCGACACCGCAATCAACGACACGATCACACAACCGGCCACATACGCGGCCGGTGCCAGCTTGCTGCCGGTCAGTTTGATCAGCCACGTCGCGACCAACTGCGCGGTGCCGCCGAATACGCACACGCTCAGCGCATACGCGATCGAAATGCCGGTGGCGCGCACACGCCGCGGGAACGACTCGCACATCAGGGCAAATTCCGACGCCGATCCCATCGAGTAGAACAGCAGCATCAGCGCGGTCGCCGACATGATGACGGGCAACTGCGGAAAGCGGTTGATCAGCATGAAGGACGGAAACAGCAGCAGCACCAGCACGCCGCGCCCGAACAGAATCGGCCGCTTACGGCTGCCGATACGATCGGACAGCATGCCGAACAACGGACACGTAATGAGCATGACGAGCCCCGACGCGACGCCGACCAGCATCGACAGCGACATCGGCAGGCCGAGCGTGTGGATCGCATAGGTCGGCATGTAGAAGGTCAGAATGTAGGTCGAGACCGTGCCGCCCATGACCGTGAGCGTAATCAGCAATAACGGCCGCAGATGCGCCGTGAAGAGTTCGTGCAGCACACCGCGCTCGATGGCGTGGCCGTGCGCGCCGACCGGATCGTCCGCGAGACGGCGGCGCAGGTAGATGCCGACCGGCGCGATCAGCACGCCGATCAGAAACGGAATGCGCCAGCCCCAGCTTTCCAGCGAGTCTTTCGGCAAAGCGCCCGACAGCGCCGCCGCGATGCCCGACCCCATCAGCGCCGCGCCGCCTTGCGTCGCCAGTTGCCAGCTGGCGCGAAAACCGCGCCGGGTCCCGCCGCCCTGCTCAAGCAAAGTCGACGTTGCCGCGCCGAACTCGCCGCCCTGTGAGAAGCCTTGCACGAGACGCGCCAGCACGATCAGCAGCGGCGCGGCGAGACCGATCTGCGCATAGGTCGGCGCAATCGCGATCGCCCCGGTGCTGGCCGCCATCAGCATGATGGTCAGATTGAGCGCCGCCTTGCGGCCTTTGCGGTCCGCATAGACGCCGAGCATCACGCTGCCGAGCGGCCGTGTGATAAAACCCGCCGCGAACGTCGCCACGGATAACAGCAGCGAAGTCGTGGGATCCGCCGACGGGAAAAACAGCTTGCCGATGATCACGGCAAAAAAACCGTACACGGTGAAGTCGAAAAACTCGAGCCAGTTGCCGATCACCGCCGCGGCGATCGCGCCGCGGCTGGTGCTTCGGGGGGTGTCCATAGCGCGGCTTCGATCCGTTGCAGTGTTCATCACAGGTCTTCCTCGTTGTTATGCTTGTGTGTCCGGCGGTGCGAACTCCATGCCCGCTGACCGGCTTGTTATAAGCGCCGGGAATGCTTCAGCGGCGCCCCAACCCCCTCATCGCCCCAGATACCGCTCCACCAGCCGCGCCCAGAACGCCGCACCAACCGGCAGATTGCGATCGTTGAAGTCGTAATGCGGGTTGTGCACCATGCAACCGTCTTCGCCCGCGCCGTTGCCGATCCGCAGGAACGTACCGGGCCGCTTTTGCAGCATGAAGGCGAAGTCCTCGCTACCCATCAGGATGTCGGTCTGCTCGACCACCTTGTCGTCGCCAACCAGTTCGCGCGCCACCTGTACCGCGAAATCCGTTTCGGCATCCGAATTGATCACCACCGGATAGCCTTCGATGTACTCCACCACCGCCTTGCCGCCATAGCTCGCCGCCTGGCTCTCGGCGAGTTCGGTAATGCGCTTTTTCAGCAAGGACCGTACTTCAGGGCTGAAGGAACGCACGCTCAATTCCAGCTTCGCGCTGCTGGAAATCACGTTGTTCGCGGTGCCCGCATGCATCGAACCGACCGTCACCACCGCTGGCTGCGACGGGTCGACGTTACGCGCGACGATCGTCTGCAAGGCCATCACGATGCTCGCCGCCACCACCACCGGATCGACCGTCAGGTGCGGACGCGCGGCATGACCGCCCACGCCCTCGATCGTGATGATCGCCTTGTCGCCCGCCGACATGAACGGCCCCTTGCGAAACAGCATCACGCCCGGCTCCTCGCCCGGATGATTGTGCAGGCCGAACACGGCGTCGCATGGGAAGCGCTCGAACAGGCCGTCGTTGATCATCTTCATCGCACCGCTGTCGATACCGCTTTCCTCGGCCGGCTGGAAATACAGATGCACGGTGCCCGAGAAATTGCGGGTAGCGGCAAGGTGCTGGGCGGCACCGAGCAGCATGGTCGTGTGGCCGTCGTGGCCGCACGCGTGCATCTTGCCGTGCGTGCCGCTCGCATACGGCAGACCGGTCTGTTCGATGATCGGCAGCGCGTCCATGTCGGCGCGAATGCCGATACTGCGCGTGCCCGTGCCCAGTTTCAGTGTGCCCACCACACCGGTTTGGCCGACACCGCGCGTGACCTGCCAGCCCCACTGCTCGAGTTTCTCGGCCACCAGTGCGGCCGTTTGTACTTCCTCGTAGGCCAGTTCCGGGTGGTGATGAATGTGATGGCGGATCTCGCGCAGGCTTTCGGCGGCAGGCACCAGGTCGGACACTTCAGTAAAACGCGCGGCTTCGCTCATCTATCGCTCCATGGGAATTCAAGCCGCATCACGCGGCAAACAGGCAAGCACTATAGCCACGCCGTTTTGTTCGAATAAGATGCTGTTTTTTTCACCCCGATTAACAAGCTTTATATACGGGATTACCCGCATGAAATTCCAACAACTGCAAGCGTTCGTTGCCGCCGCCCATCACCGCAGCCTGCGCGCCGCCGCGCGCGAGCTCGGCGTGACGCAGCCGGCCGTCACGCATACGATCCGCGAACTGGAGAGCGCGCTGAATGCCGAGTTGATGATGCGCAGTGTGCGCGGCATCGAGTTGACTGCCTGCGGGCTTGCGCTGTTGCCGCGTGCCGAACAGTTGCTGGGCGATATGCGCCGCGCCGTCGAAGCAGTCGAGCAGGTGAAGGGGGAACTGGCCGGCAAGGTGAGCGTGGGTACGATGCCGTCGATCGCGCTGACCGCGTTGCCGCATGCGGTGTCGAAGTTTCGCCGCGCCATGCCGCTGGTCAGTCTGCATCTGGAAGAAGTCACGATCCCGGATGCCGTCGCGCAATTGCGTAACGGCTCGCTCGATATCGCGGCGATTCATCACGTGCAGGCGCTCGACAGCGATCTGGTACAGGCGCCGCTCTACTCGACCCAGTTCGTGATCGCGATGCGCGCCGGGCATCCGCTCGCGAACGTCACGCGCCTCCATGAACTGCTCGACGCGGAGTGGATCGTGACGGTGGGCGCGGATCACTTTCCGCATAGCGTGATGATGACGATGTTCAACGCACACGGCTTGCCCGTACCAAAGCGACTGGTGCGGGCGCCGTCGTCATTCGCGGTGACGCTCGGGCTGGTATCGCAAACGGATGTGATCGGCTGCTTTACGCGGCCGCTCGCGCAAATGGTCGCGCCGCTCGGTATCCGCGTCGCGCAGATCGAAGAAGCGCTGCCGAACTACGATCTCAGCATCATCTCGCGGCGTGATCTGCTGCCCACACCGGCGGTGCGGCAGTTCGTGTCGTGCCTGCAGGACGCAACCCGGGAGCGGATGGCTGCCGCCGGGTAGCCTCCGCTTATCGGGCGTTAAGAACGTTGGTCACATCGCGAATATCGCCAACCTCTGTTTGCGCCTGCAAAAAAGCAATCAGCGCGTGCCCCGCGTCTTCCAGCGCCCCGGAGTTATCGATCGTCGTGCACCGGATTCCCGCCGGCAGCGAAAACGGCGCCCGGCGAGCGAGTCGCGACGCGACCTGTTCCGCCGATTCGCGCGCCCGCGCGCCGAGCCGCGCCTCGAGAATATCGGGCGCTGCTTTCACATGTACGACTTCCGCGTACGGATAGCGCGCCAGCGTATGCTGCAAATGCTGACGCGACCCGTTGACGACAACCGTGCAACCACGCGCAAGCCATGCATCGACTTCGATGCCGATGCCATAGCGCAGCGAATGGCTCGACCATTCGAGCGCGAACAGACCGAGTACCGAGCGCGCCGCGAACTCTTCGACGCTCAATGCGACATGCGCTTCACCGTTACCGCTCGGCCGCGTGATGTAGCGATGCGCAAACAGAATCGGCTCGCCCATCAGGCGGCTGCGCGCAAAATTCAGCAAGGAATCCTTGCCCGCGCCGGACGGCCCCATTACGTAGATCAAACGGCCTGCCATGGTTATTTCGCCTCACGGGTCTGGAACGGCACACGCTGCCACAAAACGAACGGCTCGCCGGGCGCGGGTTCGACAAAGAGCGCTGCGTGATCGATTGCGAGCGGCCCGAGCGCGGCTGTTCGCGCCTGCCACCATGCAACCAGCGTCGCGCGCTCAGCCGCATCGGCGAGCGAACTCGATAGTGTCATGTGAAAACGGAATTCGTCGAAGACGTACGGATAGCCCCATTCGATCAGCAAGGCACGCTGCCGTTCGCTCAGCGGCGCGGCGAGACGGCGAGCGAGCGCGCTGGCGGACGGCCTCGCGCGCAGTGCGTCGAGCGTTTGCAGCGCGCTCGACGCAAGCCGGCGCATATTCGCTTCGCCGTCCGGATCGGCGGGACGTAGCGCGACGAAATCGCCAAGCGTCGCGGCTTCGACAGGCAGAGCAAATCGGCTTTGAGCGCCGGCCCATTCGCGCGCTGCGTCGAGCAGATTCTGCTGGGTCACGCCTTCTGCAAGATGAAACGGCGCAACCAGCGTACCGTGCCAGCCATAACGACGCGGCGCTTCGGTGAGATCGGCCAGCGGACGCGCCAACCCTTCCGGTTGCGGCGAGATGCATGGTTCGCCGCTTTCCGCGTCGCGCGCGAGCCACGCCGATCCCGCCTGCCACCACGCCGACTCGCGCGAAGGTGCGTAATACACGGCAAAACGCGCCTCGGTGCCCCACACCGCGCCGCTCACAGGTCGTGCTCCACCAGCAACTGCACACGGTCCGCCGCAAAATGCGTAAAGCCATATTTGACCGGCGTGCCCTCCAGATCGACGTCGACGTTCTCCACCCACAGCACCGGCTGCTGCCGGTTGATATTCAAACGCCGCGCCACTTCCGGCTCAGGCAACACACTGCCGATACGGCTCCACTTGCGCAGATAGTCGGTCACGCCGAATTCCGCCATCGACTTCGTCACGCCGCCGGTGCGCTCCAGCACCTCCGGCAAATCCGGAAAACGCGCGGCCGGGTACCAGTTGCGCGCGAAGGTGAGCGGCACGCCATCCGATTCGTGCAACGACTCGATCCGGTAGACCGATGCGCCAGCCCGCAGGCTCAGCGCCTTCGCGACGTTCGGCTCGGCCTTCACGCGCGCGGCCGACAACATCGTACCCGCCGCCGCATGATTCTGTTGCCGCAAGTTTTCTGTAAACCGCGTGCGCCGGCCAATCGTATAGTCGATCGCGCCGGGCTGCACGAACGTGCCGCGGCCCTGCTCGACGCTGACGAGGCCCAATGCCGCCAGGCCGAGCATGGCGCGGCGCACGGTGTGCCGGTTCACGTCGAAGCGTTTGGCCAGTTCGCCCTCACTCGGCAAACGCCCTTCTTCGCCAAAGCCGCTTGCGGCGATTTCGGCCGCCAGAATCTGCTCGATCTGCCGCCAGACGGCAACGCCCGCGCCGCGTTCGAGCAGTGTGCCCGGCGTCGCGTTGTCGTTCGATGTCATGGTGCTGTCATTCCCTTGAGTTCAAATATTCGTCATGCCATGCATTGTAGTGCGCAAGCCGTGATGGAAATATGAATCGCAGCGTATGCGCTACAGGGATGTGCAAGCATACGCTTAAACGTCTAGACGTTTAGACGAATAGATGCTCAAATGTCCACTCGCTGGATCAACAGGAAATTCGATGAGTGCCACTCTCGCCTCGCCTTCCTCCGCCATGCGGCGCGCATGGATGGCGGTACTGGCCCGCACGCCCCGCGCCGATCTCGAAGCCGCACTGAATCGCGCGCTGCAAGGCGTCCCGCCCCCCGCTTATGACTGGCTGCGGCCACCCGAAATCGGCCTCGCGATGGTGCGCGGCCGCGTCGGCGGCAGCGGCGACCCGTTCAATCTCGGCGAAGCCACCGTCACGCGCGCCACATTGCGCTTGCGCGCCACGGGTGAGGCAGCCGCGGCGGTGGGCGTTGCCTGCCATCTGGGCCGCGACCGCCGCCGCGCCGAACTGGCTGCGTTAGCGGATGCGCTGCTGCAAATGCCCGAGCATCACGCAGCTTTGCATCGGCAATTGATCGAGCCGTTTGCCGCACAGCAGGCCGCCGAACGCGCAAAGCGCCGCGAAGATGTCGCGGCGACACGCGTCGAATTCTTCACCATGGTCAGAGGCGACTGATGGAAAACTCGCAGAACGCATTGCCGACTTCATTGGCCACACTGACGCCCGGCTTCGCCGATCCGGTTCACGATACCCAGGCGGTATTCCGCATCCTGCTCGACGCGCTGTCGCGTCCCGGCACGGTGGGCGTCGTCGAAAAGGGTTTGCCGGAAGTGCGGGAGACGCCGGCCGCGCTCGCCGCATTCGCCGCGCTGCTGACGCTGTGCGACTACGCCACGCCTGTATGGCTTGCACAAACCGACGCGGCGCTGGCGTCGGCATTGCGGTTTCACACCGGCTCGCCAATCGTCGACGAACCCGGGCTAGCCGCTTTTGCCTATGTTCACGACGCAAGCGCAATGCCGGCGCTGGAAAGTTTTCCTCTCGGCGCAGCGGAATCGCCTGAGCAGTCGGTGACCTTGCTGATTCGCGTCGATGCGCTGACGGGCGGCGCGCCGGTCGAGCTGAGCGGCCCCGGCATCGAGCACACCGCAACGATCGCACCGGCCGGTTTGCCGGCGCATTTCTGGCGTGAACGCGCCGCCCTCGCGCCGCTCTTTCCGTGCGGCATCGATTGTTATCTCGTCTGCGGCAGCACGCTGATCGGCCTGCCGCGCACAACTGAAGCGAAGGTGAACTAATGTACGTTGCCGTCAAGGGTGGAGAACGCGCGATCGAAGCGTCGTGGCGTCTGCTCGACGAGGCGCGTCGCGGCGACACGCGGCTGGCCGAACTCAGCGTCGCACAGATTCGCGAGCAATTGCGTCTTGCCGTCGCGCGGGTGATGACCGAAGGCTCGGTCTACGACGAAGAACTCGCCGCGCTCGCGATCAAACAGGCCGCGGGCGACCTGGTCGAGGCGATCTTTCTGCTGCGGGCGTATCGCACCACGTTGCCGCGTTTCGGCTACACGCAAGCGATCGACACCGAAGCCATGCAGGTGGCGCGCCGCATTTCGGCAACCTTCAAGGACGTGCCCGGCGGTCAGCTGCTCGGCGCGACTTACGATTACACGCAACGTCTGCTGGATTTCGCGTTGCTCGCCGAAGGTGATGCCGGAACCGATGCAACGCGCGCTTCCCCACAGACCACTCCGTGCGCGGCCGAAGCCATGCCGCGCGTGGTCACGCTGCTCGACAAGGAAGGCCTGATCGAACAGGAACGCCCCACGCCGGACGCGCCCGAACCCGGCGACCTGTCGCGCGAACCGCTTGCCTTTCCCGCGAACCGCTCCACGCGCCTGCAGAATCTCGCACGCGGCGACGAAGGTTTCCTGCTCGCCATGGGCTACGCCACGCAACGCGGCTACGCGCACTCGCATCCGTTTGCCGGTGAGATCCGCTTCGGCACGATCGCTGTCGAAATGGAACTCGACGAGTTGGGTGAGACGGTCGAGATCGGCGATATCGAGGTCACCGAATGCCAGATGATCAACCAGTTCGCCGGCAGCGGCGCGGTGCCGCCCACCTTCACGCAAGGTTATGGCCTTGCGTTCGGACACTCGGAACGCAAAGCGATGGCAATGGCATTGGTGGATCGCGCGTTGCGCGCCGAAGAACTCGGTGAGACGCTCGCCTCGCCGACGCAGGACATCGAGTTCATGCTTTCGCACAGCGATAACGTCGAAGCATCCGGCTTCGTTCAGCATCTGAAATTGCCTCACTACGTCGACTTCCAGTCCGAACTCGAACTCGTCCGGCGTCTGCGCGCAAAACATGGCGCGGAGGATAAAAGTCAGGACAACGATCAAGGCAAGGATCAGCAGGAGCAAGCCGCATGAACGCGCCAGATACCTCCCTCACCACCGCTTCGTACGACAGCGCCGCGGACGGCTACAACTTCGCCTACCTCGACGAGCAGACCAAGCGCATGCTGCGCCGCGCGTTGCTCAAGGCGGTTGCCGTGCCGGGCTACCAGGTGCCGTTCGGCTCGCGGGAAATGCCCTTGCCGTACGGCTGGGGCACGGGCGGCATTCAGGTCACCGCGGCGATCATCGGCAAGAACGATACGCTGAAGGTTATCGATCAGGGCTCCGACGAAACCACCAACGCCGTGAACATCCGCCGCTTCTTCGCACGCACCACGGGCGTGGCGACCACGCGCCGCACAACCGAAGCGACGATCGTCCAGACCCGTCACCGGATTCCCGAAGCACCGCTCACCGACCGGCAGATTCTGGTCTATCAGGTGCCGATGCCCGAACCGTTATATCGGCTGGAGCCGCGCGTCGCCGAATGCAAGAAGCTGCATGCGTTGGCCGATTACGGCTTGATCAGCGTGAAGCTGTACGAGGATATCGTGCATCACGGCAGCATTGCCACCACGTATGACTACCCGGTGATGGTCAACCACCGCTATCTGAGCTCACCCTCGCCGATTCCGAAATTCGACAACCCGAAGATGCATATGAACCCCGCGCTGCAACTGTTCGGCGCCGGCCGCGAGCGGCGCATCTACGCCATCCCGCCGTACACCGCCGTGCGCAGTCTCGACTTCGACGATCATCCGTTCGAAGTGCAGAAGTGGCAGCATGCGTGCGCGCTGTGCGGATCGACGGAGAGCTTCCTCGACGAAATGATCGTCGACGACGCCGGCAAGCGCATGTTCGTTTGCTCGGATAGCGATTACTGCCACGAACGCCGCGGCGATCAGGACCTCGAATTGCCCTCGTACGAAGCGCGCAAAGGAGAAACCGCATGACGCCGCTGTTGAGCGCCCGCTCGCTCACCAAACAATTTGGCGGCCGTAACGGCTGCAGGAATGTCAGCTTCGATCTGTATCCGGGCGAAGTGTTATGCATCGTCGGCGAATCCGGCTCGGGCAAGACCACCCTGCTCAATACGCTCGCGCTGAAAACCGAAGCCGATAGCGGCTCGCTTCACTACACGGCCACGCATGGCGAGAAGCTCGATCTGCGCGGCTTGTCCGAACCGCGCCGGCGTCTGCTGATGCGCACCGAGTGGGGCTTCGTGCAGCAGAATCCGCGCGACGGCCTGCGCAGCGGCGTCTCCGCCGGCGCGAATATCGGCGAGCCGTTGATGGCCGTCGGTGCGCGCCACTATGGCGATATCCGTCACACGGCAACGCGCTGGATGGAGCGCGTCGAACTCGACGCCACCCGTATCGACGAATTGCCGGCGGCGTTTTCCGGCGGCATGCAGCAGCGCTTGCAGATCGCGCGCAATCTCGTCACCGGGCCGCGTCTCGTCTTCATGGACGAGCCGACCGCCGGCCTCGACGTTTCGGTCCAGGCGCGCCTGCTCGATCTGCTGCGTACGCTGACCTCCACGCTGCATCTGTCGGTGCTGATCGTGACGCACGATATCGGCGTGGCGCGCCTGCTTGCGCATCGCCTGATGGTGATGCAAGGCGGTGAGGTGGTCGAGGCGGGTCTAACGGACCAGGTGCTCGACGATCCGCAGCATCCGTACACGCAAACGCTGGTTTCCTCGGTCCTGCCGGTTTGAGGCTCACAATGCAATCCATTGAAACAAGCAAGCAATCGCAAGCCGCCGAACGCGCGTTCAGCGAGAACAACGCGCTGATGCTGCGCGCGGTCGGTATCGGCAAGACGTTCACGCTGCATGGCCAGGGCGGCGTGCAGATCGAAGCGCTCGCAGGGGTGTCGCTCGAGGTCGAGCGCGGCGAGTGTGTCGTGCTGGTCGGGCCCTCAGGCGCGGGCAAGAGTACGCTGCTGCGCTGCCTGTACGGCAATTATCTGGCCAGCACGGGCTCCATTGCGATTCGCGACGCAGCGGCGGACCACGGGCAGCCGGTCTCGATTACCGGCGCCGAGCCGCACGACGTGCTGCGGCTGCGCCGCGGCGTCGTGGGTTACGTCAGCCAGTTTCTGCGCGTGATTCCGCGCGTGCCGACGCTCACGCTGGTCGCTGAACCGCTGCTGTCGCGCGGGGTGGCGCAAGCTGAAGCCGACGAGCGCGCCGCGACCCTACTGGCGAGGTTGAACGTACCCAGGCGCTTATGGACGCTCGCACCCGCGACCTTCTCCGGCGGCGAACAGCAGCGCGTGAACATTGCGCGCGGCCTGATCGCCGGCCATCCGGTGTTGCTGCTCGACGAGCCCACGGCCTCGCTCGACGCGGAGAACCGCGACGTGGTCGCCGATCTGATCGTCGAGGCACGCGAGCGCGGCGCGGCGATTGTCGGCATCTTTCATGACGAAGATACCCGCAACAAGGTCGCTACGCGCCGTCTCGAGCTCCAGCCGCCGCTACGGCACTAATTGACACGAAGCGGCACTACACTTAGCCACCAGGCTGAACCAAACAAGCTGAACCACTGAGCTGAACACTGAGTCGAAGCACTGCGGTGCAATACTCAAGACTGACTACGGAGCAAGTCGATGTTGATCAGGAACGCTCGCATCGTGACGCGAGACGAAGTATTTACCGGTGTGATACGCATCGAAGACGGCGTGATTCGCGACGTCGAGCGCGGCACGACCTCGGCGCGCGAAGCGGAAGATTGGGACGGCGATTATCTGTTGCCGGGCCTGATCGAACTGCATACGGACAATCTGGAAAAGCATCTGGCGCCGCGCCCGGGCGTGCAATGGAATACCGACGCCGCCTTCGTGATCCACGACGCGCAAGTGGCGGCAGCCGGCATCACCACGGTGTTCGACGCCCTCGCGATCGGTTCGCGCTCCAACGTCGGGCTGCGCGGCCGCGATCTGCAAACCCAATGCGCCGAGTCCCTGACGCGCTTCTCGGAGCGCAAGCTGCTGCGCGCCGACCACTTTCTGCATCTGCGCTGCGAGATCGCCACCGCCGACGTGGTCGAGGTGTTCGATTCGCTGTGCGGGCATCCGTTGCTGCGGCTCGCCTCGGTGATGGATCACACGCCGGGCCAGCGTCAATGGCATGACCGCGAGCAATGGCGCCGCTTTCAGGAACGTAACGGCAAGCTGACCGACGAACACGTGGCGACCGCGCTGGCCGAACTGACCGTCGAACAGGAACGTTATGCCGATACGCATCGGCGCGAGATCGTCGCGCGCTGCAACCGGCTCGGCATTCCGGTGGCCAGCCATGACGACACGCTGATCGAACACGTTGAGCAGGCCAAAGCCGAAGGTATCGTGCTGGCGGAATTTCCGACCACCCGTATCGCAGCCGAGACAGCACGCGAGCACGGCATTTCGACCATCATGGGGGCGCCGAATATCGTGCGTGGCGGCTCGCATTCCGGCAACGTGTCAGCGCTCGAACTGGCGAAGGCCGACCTGCTTGATATTCTGTCCTCGGATTACGTGCCTTCCAGCCTGATGACAGCCGTGTTCGAACTCGTCAGCAAGGCCGGCTGGACACTGCCGCGCGCCATGGCGACGGTCTCTGCCGAACCGGCCCGTACAGCGGGCTTGCATGACCGCGGGGCGATCGAAGCAGGGTTGCGTGCGGATTTCGTGCGGGTCACGATGCTCGACGCCCTGCCGGTGCCGCGCGCAACCTATCGCGCCGGAGCACGGATCGTTTGACGAGCGGGTTCAGGCCTCGCTGGGTACGGGCAGCAGCGGTTCGACCGCTGCCCAGCGCGTCCAGCGGGGCGTGCGGTCAGGGGCTTCGACGCGCAGGGTGCGTGAGCCGTCGTCGAAAACGAGGGATTCGATATTGAACGCACTGCCCTCTTCAACGCCGGCTTCACGCACGTGACCGGATTGGTAGGTGAAACTGAGATTGCCCTCACGCAACAGCTCGAGGTAATTATCGAAGTCAGTTGTGGATGAACGTGTGGCCCAACGATTCAGGAGGGTGGCGGCGATTTCGGCGTCGTACATTCTGGACCTCTCTGGGCATAAGCCGTATCCCGACTATAGCTGAAAATTCTGTATTGTGCTGCAGCGCACCATTGCCCGTCCACTATGGATTCACCTAACCCGCTTCCATGACAGATCTCGCTCCAAACAGGCATGCTCCGCGCATGTCTTGCATCATCTGCGCCTACAACGAAGGGCCCCGCATCGGTGCGGTGCTCTCCGTAGCCTGGGCTCACCCGTTGCTCGGCGAGATCATCGTGGTGGACGACGGCTCGACCGACGGCACCGCTGAAATAGTCGAGCGCTTTCCGTCCGTGAGGCTGATTCGAGGCGGGGAAAACCGCGGTAAAAGCGCTGCGATGGCAAGCGGAATCGCCGCGGCGACAGGCGAGTGGCTCATGCTGCTCGACGCCGATCTGAAAGGCCTAACGGCCGAGTGCATCAGCGCGCTCGCCCTTCCCGTTTTACAAGGCAAGGCGCAAGTCAGTCTGAGCCTGCGCCAGAACAGCCTGCTGGCATTTCGCGCGATCGGCCTCGATTTTGTTTCCGGCGAGCGGGTCGTCAGAAAAACGCTGCTGAGCGAAGTCCTGCGGGAGGTTCACGGCATGCCACGTTTCGGGGTCGAAGTGTTCATGAACCGCCGCATCATCGAACGCCGCCTGCCGATCGCGGTCACGCATTGGCCGCGGGTCACACAGGCCCGTAAAACCGAGAAGCTCGGCTATTGGAAAGGCCTGCGCGCGGAGTGGCGCATGATCGCGGACCTCTTCAAGGCTGTGTATCCGCTCGCGCTGATTTCGCAGACCTTCCAGTTACTCTGCCTGCGTATCGACGATCATCCGCGGGCGAGTTTTGCAGCACGGATGAAAAAAGTGCCCGACTAGTCCGCACTGAAACGCTGACCTTCCCAGCGCCGGATGGCGACCTCTCATTCCGTTGCCGCCGGCAATGCGCTGCGCCCTCTCGTCGCGAGCGCTGCGAAACTCGCCGCGCCGAGCATCAACGGACAGTAGAGCGTCGCGAAGCGCCACAGTACCAATGCCGTGGCGATGCTCGCTCGCGGCACCCAGTTGGCGAACGCGGCGGCAAGCGCAATATCGCCGGTGCCGCCGCCTGCGGGCACGCCGGTCCACAGCGCGGCATGCAGGGCAACCGCCTGCACGGCCAGAACAAAACCCAAGGGCAGACGGTAGCCAAGCTCGCGCAAAATAAACCACAACGCACCATAGCGAAGCAGCCACTGCTGGGTAGTCAGCACCAGTAGCGCGGCAAGCCGCCACTTGGGGCCGCCAACCAGCTCCCGCCATTGCCGGCCAACGCTGCGGCAAAAGCGCGACACCCTCGCCCGGCGCTCGTGCAGCCACCGGACCCGCCGGCCCGTGGCATCCAACGTTGCCGCCACGCGCTGACGGTACAGCCAGCAGACGCCCGCGAGACACGCGCCGCCTGCGAGAACCCCCAGCACGAGCGGCGCGCTCGCGTGCGGCATCAATTGCATCAGTGGCCCGAAAGCGAACAGCAAGGAGACCGGCACCGCGGTTGCGAAGAACGCGAGATCGAGCGCCTGATCCGCGCTGACCACCGTCGTCGCCAGCGACCACGACGCCCCGGCGCGCTGCAGCAAGCCGATATTGACGCCATAGCCTGCCGCGCCCAACGGCGAAACCAGAAACGCGAAATCGGCCAGCAAGGTGATGCCGACCGTGCGCAGGAAACTCACGCGCAATCCGAGCGCGGTTTGTATCAGTTGCAGTTTGCCGGCCTTGGCGAGGCCGCTTAGCGCAGCGCTCGCGGCAAGCGCGAGAAACACGTAGAGAGGAACGCCGCCCAGCCCCGCGAAGGCCGCATGCGAATTGAGAGCGAATGGCGCGCCGACCGCGAGGCCGATACCGGCCAGCGCCACCAGCACTGCTGCTTTACGCGTATGAGATCTGATCAACGAGGGCCCCGGCAAGTGCGGCAAGGCCCGGTTTTCCGCGCGCGAAGCAAGGCGAGCGCTGCTTCGCGTGTGAAATCGAGGCCGTCCGAGGCCTCATGATAACCACTCGACGCTGCGGTTTCGTGACTAACGGCTAGCTAACGACTAGCTAACGGCCAACAATCAGCGCTCGCTATGAGCGGCTGACGGGCGGACGGCAGTTGCCCCCAGTCGACCAGCACTCGCTGGATGCTGCGGGCGTACGCATCGCGCTGCTTCGGCGTTTCCCAGTGATACGGGCCGATGGCTCGCCAGGTATTGCCGTACTTGACCATCTACGCCGCGACAAAAATTGGGGGCGGCGCAGCGCCGGCAAAATTACTAGAGCAGCGCCTGCTCGGTCTGCCGTTGCACGGCGTCGAGATAAGCATGTGAAGCGTCGGACACGGCGAGCCGCACAACCGGCATTGGTGGCGCCCTATGGTCCTGGGCCGGCATCGGCGGGCGCGGCCTCTTTCGATGCGGCGCGGGTTCGCCTCGCAATGACCCTCGCGACTCGTCGGCGCTCCGCATTATCGGCAACCGAGCAGCGCCTCAGGCCGTCGGCTCCGCCTCACGACCTTCCGTTGCCCCTTCGCGCGCCTGTTCCAGCTTGCGTGCATCGAGCACGTCCTGATAGCGCAGATACCCGCACCGTCCACCGGATTTGGCCGCATACATCGCCGCGTCGGCGTTGAGCAGCAACTCCTCGACCGTGGCGCTGTCGTCCGGAAACTGACTAATGCCGATGCTCGCGCCCACCGTCATCCTTTGTCCGTCGATCACCAATTCCTCATTCAACGCGTCCATGATCCGCGAGGCGATCCCCGGTGCGGCCTCGGCGGAACGCGGCCCCTCGACCAACACGATGAACTCGTCACCGCCCAGACGCGCGGCCACATCCGCCGAGCACAGCACCTGCTTCAGCCGGCGAGCCACCGCAGCCAATACCTTGTCCCCAATCGAATGGCCGAACTGGTCGTTGATCTGCTTGAAGCGGTCGAGGTCGACAAACAAGACTGCGATCCCTTCCTCACGCCGCGTGGCCTCTTCGATAGCGGTCTCGAGTTTCTGCATGAACAACATGCGGTTCGGCAGGCCGGTCAAGCCATCGTGCGTGGCGAGATGCACGAGCTCGCGTTGCTTGGCATGCAACGCGTCCATTTGCGACTTGATTTCCCGGCGTAGACGATCGAAGCAGCGCGCCAGTATGCCGATCTCGTCGGTCCGTTTGAGCGGCAGTGTTTCCATTGCGTGCTCGGCGAACAGATGCGTTGCGGCGTGCGCGAGAATGTGCAGAGGCTTGGTCAGGGCACGCGCAAACAGAATTGCCAGGAACAGCGCCAACACGCTGAAGATCAACACCATGCGAATGATTCTATTACCCAGTTGGGTCGCGCCGGACAGTACGTTATCAAGCGGCTTGCCGAGACCGATCACGATAAAGCGGTTGCCCTCGGAGTCGCCGAACGGCCTGCGCACGAAAGCCAGCACCTGACCGGTCGCCTGCCGCGGCCGCACCAGACCGTTCAGCAGAACTTCGCTTTCTGTCTGATCGAAGAGCGGCTTGGTGGCGGAGAAGCTATCCTGCATCAGCACGCGGCGCCCCCGATCGAAGCCGAACGTTTTCGATACATCCGGATGAACCAGGAAGTCGCCCCATTCGTTGGCAAGATAGACCTGGTAATCACTCGGCAAATCGCTCTGCAAACGGTTGAGCAGGCGGGCCAGATCGATATCGATAATGACCACGCCCACCACCGCCCCACTCGCGTCCGCCACCGGCGTGCCGAGCCGCAGTGTGGGCTTGCCCTCGGCGGCATGCGTACCGTACTCGTGATTCACCAGGATCGGCGAGGTGTAAATGCGCCCAGGCGAGAACGCCAGCGTATCGAACACGTAGGCGAACTGGCCTTTCTCCTGCAAGCTGTCGCCCTCGACCCGCACGAGGCCATCCCCATCGCGGTCGAAGCGGATCAGTTCGAGTCCGTAGTGCTTGCGGGTAATCAACCGGATTTGCAGATACTCGGGATGGTGAACCATGAAGCTGGCATACACCTTCGCCAACTGCTCGCGCGGCGCATTCGCACCCATGCCGTTGTCCGTGCGCACGACTTCCGCGGAAAACGGCAGGCTCGCGAGGACCAGCGCGTCCGCGCCGACGTCGTCGATCGCCATGGAAAAGCGCTGGCCCAGCAGCTCGGTGGATGTCAGCAGGCTCTGTTCGGCTTCGTTCACCAGCATCGTACGATTGGCACGATACGTGTAATAACCGGTTGCGCCGGATGCGAGCACGCCAATGCACGCGAGCAGAATCGATAACTTGAACGTCAAGCCGGGACGTATCATCAAAAGCGCTCCGACCTGTCACCGGACACGATTCGGGTCCATAGTTCTTCGCGCCGCTGAATATCTTCCACGGGACCGATCCAGACGATGTGCGCCTGGTCGTTGCCTTCCGCTGGCGCCGTCAACGTGTTGGCGAGCCCCTGACGTTGCGTGAGCAATGCACTGACGTCCGGTTCGATCATATAGTTGATCCAGGCAAGCGCGAGCTCGCGATCCCTGGCCGAACGCGTCATCGCCCAGCAGTCGAGCCAGGCGAGCGCCCCTTCGTCGGGGATCACGTAGCCTACGTCGGCACCGGCGCGGCGCAACGATTCAACCTGCTGGGTGCCATAGTTACCGAACATTAAGGCAACTTTATGCTGGACAAAGTACGCGGTCGCTTCTTCCGGCACCGTGTAATAGGTCAGCAGGTTGCGGCGCAGATCGACGAGCTTGCGGGCAATCACGCGCATCTGCGTGGCATCGAGCTGGAACGGATGGGGATATCCGAGCGCCAGCGCGGTGAACGAGAAATTATGCTGCGCGCTATTGAAGTCCAGCACCTTGCCGCGGTAACGCGGGTTCCACAATTCCCGCATCGAGCGCGGCGCAACGGCGAACTGCTTACGGTCATAGATCAGCCCCATCGACGAATACGTGAATGGAATCGCGTACACCTGGCCCGCTGAGGTCAGCCCTTCAATCGATGAGCGCGCCTGAAACCGCGCCAACTGTTTCTTCGTATTGGGCAGACTGGTCAGATCGAGCGGCGCCAGCAGATTCGCGCGGGTATAGCGCTCGATTTCGGCGGTGTTGGCCGCGAGCACGTCGAACGGCGGCGTATCCTGGGCATGCATCTGCGCCCACAGCGCCTCGTCGGAATCCACCCACGTGACTTCAACCTTCGCGTTGTAGCGTGTTTCGAAAGTCTTGACGACGTCGGCGTCGGCATAACCTGGCCATGCCAGCACACGCAAAACGTTGCCGGCCGCCGCGACGGGCGCTGACGACAAAAGGCTAGCGCAAATAGCGGCATTTATCAGCAGCGTCAAAAAACCGGAAAAGCCGCGGCTGCCCAACGAATTCAGGCGCGCCGCCGCGACTGCAAATCGACACCGCAGCGATGGTTTGAAACAGCGCATTTCATCTGCCATCGAAATCGTTAGCATATACAACACCGCTTAGCAGAATGTCATTAAGACGAACGCAAACAGGCACACGGCCTTTAACCTTATACGTCGTACCCGCTGACTTTGTTCAGACAGAAATCGATACATTCGCACGCTGCGAAGGCTGCTGTGCAAAGCGTTGATAATAGCGCCAAGTAATGCATTTTTGGTCCCGGCCGGGGCCCAATCGATAAAAACAATCGGCCGGGCTTCATTTGACAAATTTAACAAACACGCCCAACTGTATTTAACGGTACTTCAGGGGAAATCTTTAACTCATCGACAGTCAATTGAAACAATCGCGAGCGCTGTAATAATCCGCAATAATCATCGGAAAATAAACGCCATTCAATACCGGTTTTGTCGGCACCACGCATCCTGCGAACTATCCGCCGAGTTTCTCCGTCGACCATCCCCGACCACGATTGACCAACTTGTTTACGACATCGTTACAAGACCGTAGCAATGCATCGAATCAATGCAATTCGCATGGCGACACTGTTGAACCCTCACCACATTCAAGCCTTAAAAGCTATTGCCATGCGCCATCCGGTGTTTCACTAGCTACCCAATCTTTTTGAACTGATAAGCTTGGCGCGCGCTGCTGGCCGCCCCGGCCGGCAGCTTCAACCCAAGCCTGACCACAAGTCGCGTCAGGCATCCCGTAGCGGCACAACCGCACGCGGGAGTATTTGAACTACCACCGAGGAGTTAAACAGTGAAAAAACTGCTAGCGGCTTTGACGGTTGCTCTGCTTGCAACCGTCTCGATTGGCGCACACGCTAAAGATTGGTCGACTATCCGTTTCGGCGTTGACGCCAGCTACCCCCCGTTTGAGTCCAAGGGCTCGGACGGCAAGCTCGTTGGCTTCGACATCGACCTCGGCAATGAAATCTGCGCGCGCCTGAAGGCCAAGTGCGTGTGGGTCGAAAACGACTTCGACGGCATGATCCCGGCCCTGAAGGCGAAGAAGTTCGACGGCGTGCTGTCGTCAATGTCCATGACGCCGCAACGCGCTGAACAGATCGCTTTCTCGTCGAAGCTGTTCAATACGCCGACGCGCCTCGTCACGAAGAAGGGTTCGGGCATCCTGCCGACCGCCGATTCGCTGAAGGGCAAGGCGGTTGGCGTCGAGCAAGGCACGATCCAGGAAACCTACGCGAAAACGTACTGGGAACCGAAGGGCGTGAAGGTCGTGCCGTATCAGAACCAGGACCAGGTCTACGCAGACTTGCTGTCGGGCCGTCTCGACGCATCGCTGCAGGACGCGGTTGAAGCTGAAATCGGCTTCCTGAAGACGCCGCGCGGCGCGGGCTACGAGTTCGCGGGCAAGGATCTGGTCGACGAGAAAATCCTCGGCAACGGCGCGGGCATCGGCATGCGCAAGGAAGATACCGATCTGAAGGCGAAGGTCGACAAGGCGATCGCCGACATCATCAAGGACGGTACGTACAAGAAGCTCGAGAAGAAGTACTTCGACTTCGACGTGTACGGCAGCTAAGCCGGCCATGCGCGCCTGAAGGCGCGCTTGTTCAGGCTTGCAAGGAACGGGCTCCGCAGCATACGGAGCCCGTTTTGTTTGGCGGCGCGCTTTGCACTCCGATTGCCGCGCCCGGCGCGCGAATCGCGCACGGCGCCGCGGAAAACCACGCGCCGCGTCATATCGGCTAAGATCGTGCGACAGCGGCGCCACCAACCGGGCTGCTCATGACCGGCCAAGAAGCACCCCGTTTCCTCCTGTAATCAACGACATAGCGCGGCACGCTCGCCATGCCCGCGGATTTGAAAACCATGCAAACCCAAACCCATCCGCTGATTGCCCCGACGCTCGGCACCGCCCGTAATCTGACGAGTTTTCACTATGGTCCCGGCGGCGGGCAGAAGATTTACATCCAGTCGTCGCTGCATGCCGACGAGTTGCCTGGCATGCTGGTCTCGTGGGCGCTGCGCCGCAAGCTCGCCGCGCTGGAAGCCGCCGGCAAGCTGCGCGGCGAGGTCGTGATCGTGCCGGTGGCCAATCCGATTGGTCTGAACCAGCATTTTCTCGGCCATCTGACGGGCCGCTTCGAGACCAACACCGCGCAGAACTTCAACCGCAACTTCTACGAGCTGTCGGCGCTGATCCAGCCTGGCATCGAAGCGCGCCTGAACGGCGACATCGACGCCAATCGCACCGCAATCCGCGCGGCGATGCGCGAAGCGCTCGACGCGCAAGCGCCCGCAACCGAACTCGAATCGCAACGGCTGGCGCTGCAAAAGCTTTCGTATGACGCCGACGTCGTGCTCGATCTGCACTGCGACTGGGAAGCCGCGATGCACGTATACACGAATCCCGACCTGTGGCCGGAAGTCGAGCCGCTCGCCCGCTACCTGGACGCCAAGGCGTCGCTGCTGGCGCTGAATTCGGTGGGCAATCCGTTCGACGAAATCCACAGCTTCTGCTGGTCGGATCTGCGCGGCCGTTACGGCGACCGTTTCCCGATTCCGAACGGCTCGGTCTCGGTCACGATCGAGCTGCGCGGCCAACGCGAGGTATCGTACGAGTACGCCGAGCAGGACGCTCAGGCGATCATCGAGTACCTGACCTCGCGCGGCGTGATCGACGGCACGCCGGCGCCGCTGCCGGCGCTCGAATTCGCCGCGACGCCGTTGGCCGGCGCCGAGCCGATCGTCGCGCCGATGAGTGGCGTGCTGGTGTACCGCTGTGAAGTCGGCACCTGGGTCGACGTCGGCCACGAGATCGCCGATATCGTCGATCCGTTGACCGATCGCGTCGTCACCATGAGGAGCAGCGTGGCCGGCGTGCTTTACGCACGGCATCTGACACGCTTCGCGACGGCCGGGCTGGAATTCGCGCGCATTGCCGGTGCGAAGGCGTTCCGCAGCGGATCGTTGTTGAGCAACTAGGCGCGTTTCCCGCCATGCAGATCGCCCGCTACTTCAGCGGGCGATTTGCGTTTACGCCTCTGTTGAGCAAGAACCGGTTACTCAGAAAGCGGGGATGATCGCGCCTTTGAATTGTGTGTCGATGTACTTGCGCACTTCATCCGATTCGTAGGCCGCGACCAGCTTTTTAACCCACGGCTTGTCGCGGTCCTGCGCACGCACGGCGATCAGATTCGCGTACGGACCCTTGAGGTCTTCGATCGCGATCGCGTCTCTGGTCGGCTGCAAGCCGGCCTTCACCGCGTAATCCGTGTTGATCGACGCCGCGTCGAGGTCGTCGAGCGAGCGCGGCAATTGCGCGGCGTCGAGTTCGATTAGCCTGATCTTCTTCGGATTCTCCGCAACGTCGAGCGGCGTAGCGTTGACGCCGTTGGTGCCGACACCCGGCTTCAGTTTGATCACGCCGTACTTCTGCAACAGCAGCAGCGCGCGGTTGCCATTCGAGGGGTCGTTCTGGATGCCGACCTTCGCACCCTCCGGCAAGTCCTTCAGCGACTTGAGCTTCTTCGAGTAGAAGCCCATCGGCGAAACGTAGGTCAGACCGACGTTGACGATTTTGTAGCCGCGCTGCTTGATCTGGCTATCGAGAAACGGCTGGTGCTGGAAGCCGTTGGCGTCGAGGTCGCCTGCGTCGAGTGCCGCATTCGGCTGCACGTAGTCGTTGAATTCGATGACCTTCACGTTCAACCCCTCACGCGCCGCGACTCTCGTCACGACCGACCAGATCTGTGCGTCCGGGCCGCTCATCGTGCCGACCTTGAGTTGTTTGTCGTCGGCATGCGCAAACGTTGCCGTGAGCGAAACGGCGGCAATAGCGAACAGATTCAGGATGATTTTGCGGCGTTGCATGCGTGTGTCCTCGAGCGATTCTGATTGATAGGCGCGGATCGTCGCATGCAGCCGAGACCGCCGAAAACCAATCGTTTTTCACACGCTTATATGCACGGTCGGGAAAAAGCTTATGAGTGCGAGTCCCTGTGCGATTCCAGACAGCAAAGAAACAGGAGTGTCGCGCGGGCGCGACAGTTTCTAAAAAAACCGAAGCTGTCACATACCTTACTCTGCATTCCCTTAAATTTCGGGCCATCCCGCGACCGAGCCAAAGAGCACGGCGGGGCGATCGCTTAATTTTTAATCGGAGAAAGTCTTGAACAAGAAAGTATTGACCGCCGCTACTCTCGCCGTCTTCGCCAGCACCGCTCACGCGCAAAGCAGCGTCACGCTGTATGGCCTGATCGATGCCGGTATCAGCTACGTGAACAATTCAAAGACCGCCACCGGTCACGACAACCTCGTCAAGTACGACGACGGCGTGGCACAGGGCAGCCGTTGGGGCCTGCGCGGCACCGAAGATCTGGGTGGCGGCCTGAAGGCGCTGTTCGTGTTGGAAAACGGCTTTAACAGCGGCAACGGCACCCTCGGCCAGGGTGGCGCGCTGTTCGGCCGTCAGGCATACGTCGGCCTCTCGCAGAACAACGTCGGTTCGCTGACGTTCGGTCGCCAGTATTCGTTCTCGACGGACTATCTGGGCGGCAACTACTCGACGGGTGGCCAGACCGTCGCGGGTAACTACGCTTACCACATCAACGACGTCGACCAGTTGACCTCGAGCCGTATCAACAACGCGGTCAAGTTCAGCAGCGCGAATTTCGCGGGCCTGACCTTCGGCGCGATGTACGGCTTCTCGAACCAGGCTGGCGCATTCGCCGGCGCGCCGGCAACCGGCACGACCGCGGCACCGGTCGCAGGTTCGTCGCGCGCATACAGCCTGGGTGTGAACTACGCGAATGGCCCGTTCGGCATTGGCGCAGCGTACACGGACATCCGTTACCCGAGCCAGGCAACCCCGGCGTTCTCGACCAGCATCGCCAACGTGACCACGGGCTCTGTCCGCGATCTGCGCACGTTCGGCGTGGGCGGCCGTTACTCGATCGGCGCGGCGACGCTGTGGGCGTTGTACACGAACACGCACTTCACGCCGGTCACGGGCGGCTCGACCACGTTCGCCGCGTATGAAGCAGGCGCGAAGTACGCATTCACGCCGGCACTGACGGCGGGTGCGGGCTATACGTACATGCACCTGAGCGGCGCCAACAAGGGCCACTGGAACCAGGCTGACCTGAGCGTCGACTACGCGCTGAGCAAGCGCACGGACGTCTACGCACTGGGCATCTACCAGATCGCAGCGGGCCGCAACGGCACGCAGGATCTGCAGGCACAGATCGGCTCCAGCACGAGCTACTTCAACACGTCGGGCACGGGTTCGGACAACCAGTTGGCCTTCCGCGTCGGTATCCGTCACAAGTTCTAAGCAGGTCTAATCTTGCCGGCGAGAAGCGCAAGCTCCTTGCCGGCCTGAGATTCCGGAAAACGCCCTGCGGGGCGTTTTTTCTTTTGGGGAAGCGGTTTTTCAACTAGCTGCGTTGACGTGACGCCGTCTCGCGACGCCCCGCCACTTCCAGCGCTGCCGCCGCATCTGGTACGCTGCGCCCTTTGCTACCGCTTGCATTGGACCCGATGGATACCCCTTTCAACGATCGCGGCGTGTCGGTCACGCGTAACGCACTTTCATCGGCCGGCCAGGTCTTTCCGCTACGCGACATTGTCGACGTGCAGGTCGTCACCGTGCAGAAGAACAAGGTCCTGCCATACACGATCTCGCTCTTCGGACTCGCGGGCGCGATTGTCGGCGGCATATGGCGCTCGCCCGTCGGCATGGTGTGCGGCACGATGCTGATCGTGGTTGGCTGGCTCACGTGGGCAACCCAGGACGTCACGCACCGCTTGATGGTGCAGACCGGCAATGGAGAACGTGAAGCCCTTATGAGCATCGACCGCGAGTTCGTCGAACGCGTTGCGGCGGCCGTGCACGAGGCGAAGGCAGCCGCTGCGGCGCCAAAGGCCTGAGTCGCGGACGCACGCAGAACGCCGGCGCGCGTTAACACAATTTTGATTCGCGGCGCGGCAGCTTTTGCGCGTCGTTGAGGTGCGCGCCGCTAGAGTGGTTGGGTATCAACAACGCGCGCCGCCTCGCCGAATCGGCGCAACCATGATGCTCACGTCAGTAGCAACGCCTGAAATCTCCACCACTCGCGCACCCCGTGCACCGCGCGAATTACACACTCCCCGCCGCACGCATATCGTCGTGCCGCTCGTCATCATCGACGTCACCGTGCCGGGCATTTCGTCGGCCAATGGACGGCGCGCGTTGCATGCCGCGCTCGGAGACGATCTGCGTCTCTACATCGTGACCGTCGATCGGCAGCACGAGCGCGTGACCTTTCGTGTCGAAGTCACCTCGCGCACGCTCGACGACGTGATCGGCCTGCTGGCGGCCACGCTCGATCGCGCCACGCTCGGTCGCGCGCAAGCCACCGTGATCCGCCGCCCGCGCGTCTTTTGACATAGATCAAAGTTTGCACGGACGACTGGCTAGTCGTCCGCAGACCTTTACACATCTTTGCAATTGCCCGCGAGTGGCCATGTAGAGTCGCCGCTCCTGTTACCGCGTGTCCCCTCCCGCAGGCCCTCGCAAGCGTCCCGGTTTCCCCGCCCACGCCACGGCAATCCAGTGAGATTGCCATCAGTGCTGTTCGAGTTGTCCACCCCGCAGCTCACCATGCATCGCCTTCGCCAGGGACCCGCCTTTTGCAAAGCGTGATCCTATGTCCTTGTCGTCTCTCGATGCCGCACGCCGGCATGCCGGTTCTGATTTCCTTGCTCAACTACGTCGTTCAGCCGCAGCAGCGCTGATCGCGGTGGGCGCGCTCGCCGCACTGACCGGCTGCTCCGTCACCTTCCCTACCCCCACACCGCCGCCCGCTCAGGCCGCGCTGATCAACGGCGGCAACGACGGTATGCTGATCCCGTTGCATGTGGAGCGCGCGGACGAAGATCACGCGCGTCTCGGCCTGCCGGTCCAACTCGACGGCAAGGCGTTGTACATGGCGCTCGACACCGGAACGCAAGGCACGCGGGTGCTGAAATCGGTGCTGCCCGGTTCGAACTATCCGAGTGCTGGCGGGGTGAGCTCGCTGTCGTTCGCGAACGGCGTGGAAATTCTCGGCTCGTCCATCAAGCTGCCGTTCAGCGTGGCCGGCACCAAGCCGGCGCTGATCGCCGCGCAAGCGGTGGACGTCGTGCGCTGCCTGCCGAACGCTCGCAAATGCGCCGGGATGGATGGCTACACCGGTGAATTCGGCTGGGCGTTTTCGGGCATCGTCGGTGTAGGCGCGGCGCAGCCGGACGATAGTTGCTGCACTCAACCCTTGCGCGCGTTGCCCGGCAACATCGGTCAACGCTATCTGGTGCACGCCAACTTCGCGAAGCCGTATATGGTGTTGAGCCCGTCGAATACGCTTACCAAAGACTACGCGATGGCGCCGATGACAGTCTCGAAAGACGGTACGGCGCAATGGCCGCGGGGCTGCGTGAACGTAGGCGGCAAGATGACCTTCTGCGCGCCGCTGGTGTTCGCCACCGGCAGCACGGGCATGATCCGTATCGAAACCGACAAAGCGCCCAACTGGACCGGCGACGGTGAAGCGGGCAGCGTGCTCGACCAGGGCAACTATGAAGCGGCTATCGGCACGGGTTCATGGGTGCATCGTTACGAAAAAGCGCAAGTCACGATCGTCAAGGCGAAGCCGGATGCGAACCGGATCGTGGTCGGTTTGATGGCTATGCAAAATATCGATGTTCTATTCGACTTCGCGAACCGGCAGCTCGGTTTGTATGCGGCCCAGCAAAGCGAACGATTCGCCCCGTGAGATTCATCGCTCGATAAAAAGGCCGTGCGAAAAAAATCGCACGGCCTTTTTTCTTTTGAACACGCACCACAACCGCGTTCGTATCACGCCATATTGAGCGGATTCACGTGCCAGATGTTGCGTGCATATTCGCCGATGGTGCGATCCGACGAAAACTGCCCCATGCCCGCGACATTCTCGATCGCGCTCTCGGCCCATGCGCGCCGGTCGATGAAACGCGCGTCCACTTCATCCTGCGCTTTCGCAAACGCGGCGAAATCGGCAAGCACCATATAGTGGTCACCCCAATCCACCAACGTGTGAAAGATATCCGAGAAGCGCAGTGGATCGTCCGGCGAGAAGAAGCCCGTGCGAATCTGGTCGAGCGCCATGCGCAGTTCCGGATTCTCCTCGTATAGTTGTCGCGGCCGGTAGCCGGTGGCGCGCAGGCTGTCCACTTCATCTGCGGTATGGCCGAAGATAAAGATATTGTCGCGCCCTACGGCGTCGCAGATCTCGATGTTGGCGCCGTCCATCGTGCCGATCGTCAACGCGCCGTTCAGCGCGAGCTTCATGTTGCCGGTGCCCGAGGCTTCGGTGCCGGCCATCGAAATCTGCTCCGACAGATCGGCCGCCGGAATGATCAACTCAGCCACGCTCACGCCGTAGTTCGGCACAAACACCACCTTCAGACGATCGCCGATCAACGGATCGTGATTGACCTTCTCGCTGACGTCACCGATCAGCTTGATGATCGTCTTCGCCATGCGATAGGCGGAAGCGGCCTTGCCGGCAAACAGCACCACGCGCGGCACCCAATCGCGCTCCGGATTCGCGCGAACCTGGTTGTAGCGGACGATCACGTGCAGCACGTTCAGCAACTGCCGCTTGTATTCGTGAATGCGCTTGACCTGCAGATCGAACAACGCATCGGGATCGAAATGCAGCTTCGTGTGATGCGCGAGCCGCTGCACGAGCCGCAGTTTGTTCTGCCGTTTGGCTTCGCGGAAGGCGTCGATAAACGCGCTGTCGTTGCGCAGCGCGCGCAGTTGGTCCAGCTCGAGCAGATTGCTGCGCCAATCCTTGCCTATCTGCTGATCGATCAGCGATGACAGTGACGGATTCGCCTGCGCCAGCCAGCGCCGCGGCGTGATGCCGTTGGTGACGTTGGTGAAACGGTCCGGATAGATGCGCGCGAAGTCGGCGAAGATATCGCGCGTCATTAACTGCGAATGGAGTTTCGATACGCCATTCACCTTGTGACTCGCGACAATCGCCAGATATGCCATCCGCACACGCCGTTGGCCATACTCGTCGACCAGCGAAATGCGGCGGATCATCTCGCCGTCATGTCCCGATTGCTCGCTGACATGCTTGAGAAATCCCGCATTGATCTCGAAGATGATCTCCAGATGACGCGGCAAAAGCCGCGCAAGCATCTCGACGTCCCACGTTTCCAGCGCTTCGGGCATCAAGGTGTGATTCGTGTACGAGAAGATTTTCGTAACGTGCTGCCATGCCTTGTCCCATGGCTGATGGTGAACGTCCACCAGCAAACGCATGAGCTCCGGAATCGCCAGCACCGGGTGCGTATCGTTCAGATGCACCGCGACTTTTTCGGAGAAACGCCCGAACGTGCTGTGCGTGCGCTGATAGCGGCGAATCAGATCCTGCATCGTCGCGGAAACAAAGAAGTATTCCTGACGAAGCCGCAACTCGCGGCCGGCCGGTGTCGAATCGTCCGGATAGAGCAGCCGTGAGACGTTCTCAGACATGTTCTTGGTGTCGACCGCGTTGCGGTAGTCGCCGCGATTGAATGCACCCAGGTCGAGCTCTTCGGTGGCACGCGCGGACCATAGGCGCAGCGTGTTCGTTGCACTGGTCGCGTAACCGGGGATCACCGTGTCGTAGGCCGTGGCATTCACATGCTCGGTGTCGATCCATTCGACATGCTCGCCGCGCTGCACGGTACGTCCGCCGAAGTGCACCATGTACTTGATCTCAGGCCGCGGAAACTCCCACGGATTGCCCGCCCGCAGCCAGTAGTCCGGCGCCTCCACCTGCTCGCCGTTGACGATCTCCTGGCGGAACATGCCGTATTCGTAGCGGATGCCGTAACCGAAACCCGGAATGCCGAGCGTCGCCATCGAATCGAGAAAACAGGCCGCGAGCCGCCCGAGGCCACCGTTGCCGAGGGCAGCGTCCGGCTCGATGTTGACCAGCATCTCCATGTCGACGCCGAGACTCGCAAGCGCTTCCTTCATCTGATCGTGAATGCCGAGCGCGAGTAACGCGTTCGTAAACGTTCGGCCGATCAGGAACTCCATCGACAGGTAATAGACGCGCTTGACGTCCTGTTCATATTGCAGGCGCGTGGTCTTCATCCAGCGCGCGACCAGCCGGTCGCGCACGGCGAGTGCGGCGGCGTGCAGCCAGTCATGCGGGTGAGCGGTAACGGCGTCCTTGCCGACACCGTACATCATGCGATTGGAAATTGAGCGCCGTAGCGCGTCGACGGTACTGTTGAGCTGGTCGAATTCCAGATCGACGGCTGTCATCGAAGCCTCCGGGAAATAGCGACACGACCTACGCAAACCGCATGGATGACGGACGGGAGGCGCGTGCCGGTCTGGCGGGTTAACAAGCAGAGTAGGACATTTTACGGCCCGTGAACATCGGCGAGCCAGAGCGGGGGTTCACGCACATGCCATGCCTACTGGAAGGTGGCGCTTCACGGATTTTGCGCACGGACGCGGTGCAAACCGCCCGCACGCGGCACTGCGCGCGTGCATCGGCCCGCAAAACAGGCAGGCGATGGCGAGGGGTGAAGGCCCCCTGCGTCGCAGAAAGCATGCACGATTATTTTTTCGATGTGTGACTGGCCGATGAATGCGTTGACTGGTTCGATGCGTGGTCAAATCGGAGCACCTCGTCTGCTGAACGGTTATGTGAAGTGAGGTGTGACAAGGTGAAACGCGTGTCAGTTCGAAGACTCGAGACCGGGTTGACCGTTAGTTGCGTGTTAGCTGCAGTTTCGCTGCGTCATAGGCAGCTTACAAAGCGCCTCCGCCCCGCCAGGCTCCCAGCACGATTTCCGCGTCTCTGTAACAATCGCTTCATTCGCCGCGCGAGCCGCCTGGAACACTGCACTCGGCCTCTGCGCGCTTCATTCCATGCAACCCTGCCACTGGCGCGCCGCGCTGTCCTTCGGACGCGCCCGGTGCTGCGCCATGCCTAACCCGACGAGCCACGCCTTGTCCGACAAACCCAGCACTGCCCGCAGCGCAACACTCGACCAGACCTTGCCGGCAGACGGTCCGATGAGCGCGGCCAACCGCCGCGCGATGGCTGCGATCATGCTCGCGGTCGCGCTCGCCACGCTCGATACCGCGATCGCCAATACCGCCCTGCCCGCCATTGCCACGGATCTGCATGCGCAGCCCGCGGCGTCCGTGTGGATCATCAACGCCTACCAGCTCGCAATGGTCGCGACGCTGCTGCCGCTCGCCGCACTCGGCGACATCGTCGGGCATCGCAGGATTTATATCGGCGGCATTGCGCTGTTCACACTGGCGTCGCTCGCGTGCTCGCTCGCCTCGACGCTGCCGATGCTGGCCGCCGCGCGCGTGCTGCAAGGTCTCGGCGCGAGCGCGATCATGAGCGTGAACACGGCGTTGATCCGCTATTTGTATCCGCCGCATCGGCTCGGACGAGGCCTCGGCACCAATGCCTTGATCGTCGGCGTGTCGTTCGCAGTCGGGCCGACGGTAGCGTCGCTGATTCTGTCGGTGGCCGCATGGCCGTGGCTGTTCGCGGTCAACGTGCCGCTCGGCCTGCTGGCTCTGGCCTTCGCGTGGCCCGCGCTACCGCACACCGAGCGCGGCACCCACAACTTCGATCCGGTTGCGGCGCTCCTCAACGTCATCACTTTCGCGGCACTGATCTTCGCGCTTGGCGAAGCGGCCCAGCGCGCGTCGACGCAACTGGTGCTGAGCGCCGCGGCGATCGCCGTGGTGTTCGGCGTGCTGCTGATTCGTCGCGAAGCGGGTCACCCTGCGCCGATGCTGCCGGTCGATCTATTCAAGCGGCCGGTGTTTGCGTTGTCGGCGGTGACCGCGGTGTGTTCGTTCGCCGCGCAAGGGCTGGCGTTCGTGTCGCTACCTTTCTATTTCGAGGACGTGCTGCATCGCAGCCAGGTCGAGACCGGCTTTCTGATGACGCCGTGGCCGGTGGTGGTGGCATTGGCCGCGCCGCTGGCGGGCAGTCTGTCCGACCGCTACCCGCCGGGCTTGCTCGGCGCGATCGGCCTCGCGGTGATGTCGGCGGGAATGGCGTCGCTGGCCTTGCTGCCGGTGCATCCGCACGTGCTCGACATCGGCATTCGCATGGCGATTTGCGGCGCGGGCTTCGGCTTCTTCCAGTCGCCTAACCTGAAGGCATTGATGGCGAGCGCCCCGCCCGAGCGCAGCGGCGGCGCCAGCGGCATCGTCGCGACCGCGCGGCTGCTTGGGCAAACTACCGGCGCCGCGCTGGTCGCGCTGAGCTTCGGCATTGCGGGCCGGCATGGACCGACGCTCGCGCTCAGTACCGGCGCCTTCTTCGCCGGCGCGGCGAGCCTCGCGAGCGGGCTGCGGCTGTTCGCGCCTTCGCATCGCGCGGGCGCGCATGCAAAGGCGTCGGCGGATTAGCCGACTAGCCGGACTCGGCGGACTAAGCAGAACGGGCGCGCTGCCACCGCAGCGCGCCCGTTTTTTCCCTCTGCGTGCCTCTGCCTGAGCAACCGCTCAGCGCGCGGCGAAGTACCCCTTCACGGCGGCAATAAAGGTATCGATATCCGCGCGTGACACATCTTTGTGCGTGACGAAACGCGACGCGTAGAGCATCTGCGTGAGGATGCCGCGCTCCTTGAGCCACGCTTCGAGCGGCACGCAATCCTGCTGCGGAAACTGCGCGAACACCATGTTGGTCGCGATCGACTGCACCTTGACGTGGTCGATCGCTTCCAGACCGGCCGCCAGATGCGCGGCGTTCGCGTGATCGTCGGCGAGACGCTCGACGTTGTGATCCAGCGCGTACAGGCAAGCCGCCGCCAGCACGCCGGCCTGACGCATGCCGCCGCCCAGCACCTTGCGCCAGCGATGCGCCACCTCGATCAGCGCCTGGCTGCCGACCAGCACCGAGCCGACCGGCGCGCCCAGCCCCTTCGAGAAACAGATCGAGATCGAATCGAACGGTGCGCACAGCGCCGCGACCGGCTTGCCCGACGCCACCGCCGCGTTGTAGACCCGGGCGCCGTCCAGGTGAGCCGACAAGCCGCGCTGACGCGCCAACTGCACCGCCTCGTCGACGTAACCCGCCGGCAGCACCTTGCCGCCAATGGTGTTTTCCAGCGCCAGCAGCCGCGTGCGCGCGAAGTGGTTGTCGATCGGTTTGATCGCCGCGGCGATCTTCTCGAGCGGGATCGACCCGTCGGCGGCATTTTCGAGCGGCTGCGGCTGGATGCTGCCCAGCACCGCCGCGCCGCCGCCTTCGTACTTATAGGTGTGTGCCAACTGGCCGACGATGTATTCGTCGCCACGCGCACAATGCGCCATCAACGCAGCCAGATTGCTTTGCGTGCCGCTCGGGAAGAACAGGCCGGCTTCCTTGCCGGCGCGCTCCGCGACCGTTGCCTGCAAACGCAGCACGGTGGGGTCGTCGCCCCAGACGTCGTCGCCCACTTCGGCGGCCGACATCGCCGCGAGCATGGCCGGGGTGGGACGGGTTACGGTATCGCTGCGCAAATCGATCATGGTGAGAGCCTTGTGTGTCCCGAGGTGTCCCGAGTTTGTATCAAAAAATTAGCTTATCCGCCCGACTTCGGCAGCCACGCAAGCGGATCGACCGGCTGGCCGTTGTGGCGCACTTCGAACTGGATCGACGCCACGCCCCGGCTATCCACGCCGACTTCGCCAATGGTCTGCCCTTGCGCGACAGCGTCGCCTTCCTTGACCAGCAGTGTACTGTTCTGTCCGTAGGCGGTAATCAGCGAGTCGTCGTGCTTGATGATGATAAGCGGGCCGTACGCTTCTATCCCCGTGCCGGCATACACCACCCGGCCGGTCGCGGCCGCCTTGACCGGGTCGCCCGGATGGCCGCCGATGACGATGCCGTTCGACTTGCCCGGCGCAAAGGCTTTCAGTATGGGACCGCGCAACGGCCATTGCAGCACGCCTTGCTGCGCGACGTCGGCCTCGCCGGGCGCACCCGGTGTCGCGGTCGCACTATTCTGACCGGCAACATTGACCGGCGGTGTCACGACACTACCCGACGCCATCGGCGGAGCTACCCGCAGAACTTGTCCGGGATTGACCGGCGAATTCGCTGCGAGACCGTTCCACGCCGCAATCTCCTGCGGCTTACGGCCGTATGCTGACGCAATGGCCGCCAGCGAGTCGCCTGGATTGACGCGGTAGTAACCGGCCGGCACCGGGACCGTGGCAAGCGTGGTCGGCCGCGACGGCGCGCTGCTGTAGAACGGCGTGCTTTCCCACGGCATCGTCGTACAGCCGCTGATCAGTACGCCGAGGGTCGCCGCGATCAGCAACCGGGTCGCCGTGAATTGCCATTGTCTTGTCATGTGATTTTCCTCGACATTTTGATTCAACCGGATTCGATCAGCCCGAAGCATTTGCCGTGCCGCACGGTGCGGGCGTCACGGCGACTGTCCATTATGCCGCCGTGTGCGCCGGCTAAGGCTCCGGCATGGGCATGGGTGAGACGTCCCTCAGACGCTGCCCTCGGCCTCGACCACCAGAATGCGCGCCACGCCAATGGGATGCGCGACATGTTCGGTGCCCACCGACGCGTAGAACACGTCGCCTGTTTCCAGAATCGCCGACTGCTCGACCCCGCCCTCGCGATAGCGCATCTCCACGCGGCCGTCGAGCACGGCAAACACCTCCTCGCCGTCGTTGACATGCCACTTGTACGGCTGATCGGTCCAATGCAGACGCGTTGTGATGCCGCGCATATTGGCGATATCGAGCGCGCCCCAGGGACGCGTCGCGGTGAAGCTCTTGCTGCGGATGATCTTCATGGCGGATAGCTGGTTGAGAAACTTACGCTGCCGGCACGTTATCCGTGCTGCATACCGGCGTGCCCGGCCCGGCAGGATCGCGCGCTTCGACTGGCCCCATTATAGGTGCTGCGGCAAGCATGGCCGCCGACATGCGGCCGCCCAGGAGCATTAGTGTGATTATTGAATCCTTTCAGCCCTCGCCTATACTCAGTCATGCTGCCGCAACGCGCCGTAAGCAAAACGCCTGAATTCAGCGAGGAGTTGGGGATGAACAAAGCCACGTTTCTGGCCGTGCAGCTCAACGTCGACGACATTGCGGCGTCGCCGGGTTTGGTCGAATTGCTGAACACGCATCTGGTTTTCGCGGCAGACGTCGCCGAGGCCGCCGACGCATTGGTTCAACTGGCCAGCATCGCGGGATTGTCCAGTGGCGTCGAAGCCAGCGTTGAGATTCCGGCTCTGGCCATCGAACGGCTGCGCGAGGCGCTCGACAATCTCAGCGGTTACGACGAATCCTGGTTGCTTGCGCTGGAACCCAGCCGCGCGCTGTTCGACGAAATTGGCCGACGGCATCGCACCCTGCATTAAAGCTGCGCTCGCGGACAACCCATCAGCACCCCCGCGCACCGACGCGCACCCCGGCGCTCCCCCAGGCGCCGACGGTCCGCCAGTTTTCGCTCACCGCCCGAACCGCCTGATCGCCCGGCATACCTGAGTGTCGGCGCCATCCGAAGGTTTCGGGCGAGTCAACCGGAGGAACGCCGTGAAAAGTCTCCTGAACCGCCGTAGCGTGCTGGCAGGCCCATCGCATCTCGTGCAGGTCTCACGAGAGAACAGCGCCAATTCCGTATCGCCCGACGACAGTGAGGGGGCCGCGCTAGCTGCGGCAGCCGGCGTCGCTCCCGCTGGCTCCGCGGCCGGCTCACCCGCGGTTGCCCAGGCTGCGGAGCCGGCGCGGCCGGTGACGACGTTACGGCCGGTGCCGGTGGTGCCCTCGCAAGTCAGCGCGCGCGGCGTGCAGATGGCCGACACCGCCGAAGTCGAATGGCTCGCCGAAGAAGAGGCGCTGACGCCGTTTCGCGTATTTCGCAGCTTCGCCTATTCGGTGAGCCTGTTGTTCCACGCAAAGGAATTGACGTACTACGTCGCGCTGTATCAGGACGGCTCGTTGTGGCGCGCACTCAAAGCCGCCGACCTCGAAGCTGCGGAAACCGCCTTTCATCATTTCGAGGAACAGGCAACCCGGCTTTCGGATGGCGAGACGCGCCGCGCGCAACTCGAGGCGCAAAACGAGCAGTTGGCGCGCATGATCGCCCGCTCCGAGGCACAGGCCGAACGGTTGCGCTCGGATCTGCAACGGCGCGGCGCACAGGAACAGACCGTGTCGAACCGGCAGCATCAGGTGCGCAAGGAAGTGTCGCAACTGGAAGCGCAACGGGTGGCCGCGCAGGCGCATCTGAACAAGGCGCATCGGCAGATTCACCAGCTCAATCTGACCAGCAACGAAGGGATTCCCCATTTGCCGAACCGGTGATGCCTGCTCTGAGATTGAGCTGAGATTGAGCTGAGATTGAGCTGAGATAGACCCAACGGCGAAGCAGCGCCGTAAACGACAAAACGCCGCCCGACAATTCCGGGCGGCGTTTTTTACATTGCTCGCCGCCAATCAGCCTGGCGGCGTTTGCATCAGCTTCAGCGCGATTTAGTTGCCGAAGTAGACCGAGTTGCGGTCATTGCCGCTCACCGGACGGCCGGCTTGCGAGGTGCCTGCCATCGGTGCGCCGTAGCCGCTGTTCACAGCTTGAGCGGTGCCGTTCTGAGCATCGACACGTGCTTGTGCGGCTTGCAGGTTAGCCGGGTAGTCGACATGGTCGCCGATCGGGTTGTAACCGGCCTTTTCCAGTTGCACCAGTTGAGCGCGGACTTCAGCGCGCGTCAGGGGTTGGTTCGATTGGGCAAACGAGGCAACAGGCGCAACCAGAGCAGCGGCAACGACAACAGCAGAGATAAGGGACTTCATGATGTAAACCTCCAGAACTTGTAGTTAATGCGCTTTGGGACCTGTTGTCCGTAGCGCTTAAGTAGAAGTTTAGGAGCGTTGACATGTAGGGGAAACCCCTAAAACGACGAAACTCTATTGCGATTTTCGAAACAGTAACCGGCCTGACGTGCCGCCACGCTATCAGTCCGATAGCTTTGGACAATAATCGCCTATCTCGATTTCAATCGCTCATGCAGCCCGGCGCGCCTTATGGCAAGCGCGCGCCGGGCCGCAATTCAAACGATCAATTCCAGTTCGCGTGGAAGCTGCCCGGCTTGTCGATACGCTCGAACGTATGCGCGCCGAAGAAATCGCGCTGGGCCTGTACCAGGTTTGCCGGCAGGCGTTCCGAACGATACGCGTCGAAATACGCCACGGCCGATGCGAAGGCCGGCACCGGCACGCCCGCATTGACGGCGGCAATCACGACCTCGCGCAATGCCGACTGGTAGTTCTTTGCGATGTCGCGGAAGTACGGATCGAGCAGCAGATTGGCAATCGCCTTGTCTTTCGTATAGGCGTCCGTGATCTTCTGCAGGAAGCGGGCGCGGATGATACAGCCGGCGCGGAAAATCTTCGCGATCGTGCCGTAATCGAGATCCCACTTGTACTCTTCCGAGGCCGCCCGCAGTTGCGCGAAGCCTTGTGCGTACGAAATCACCTTGCTGAAATACAGCGCACGGCGCACCGATTCGATGAAGGCGTCACGCTCCACGCCCAGCGGCTTCGCTGCCGGCCCTTCCAGCACCTTGCTCGCGGCCACGCGCTGAGTCTTCAGCGACGACAGCACGCGCGCGAACACGGCTTCCGTGATCAGCGGCAGCGGTGCGCCGAGGTCGAGCGCGTTCTGGCTGGTCCACTTGCCGGTGCCCTTCTGCGCCGCGCGATCGAGGATCACGTCGACCAGGTCCTTGCCGGTTTCTTCGTCTTTCTTGTCGAAAATCTTCGAGGTGATCTCGATCAGGTAACTGTCGAGTTCGCCCTTGTTCCATTCGGTGTAGACCTTGCCCAACTCTTCGTTCGACAGGCCGACCACCTGCTTGAGCACGGCATAGCTCTCGGCGATCAACTGCATGTCGCCATATTCGATGCCGTTGTGCACCATTTTCACGAAGTGGCCCGCGCCGTCCGGTCCCATGTACGCCACGCACGGCTCGCCGTCCGGCGCCTTGGCGGCGATCTCGGTGAGGATCGGGGCGACCAGGTCATACGCGTCGCGCTGTCCGCCCGGCATGATCGACGGGCCTTTCAATGCGCCCTCTTCGCCGCCCGACACGCCCGTGCCGATGAAATGCAGGCCGGCCTTCGCCAGTTCCTGATTACGGCGGATGGTGTCGGTGAAATGCGTATTGCCGCCGTCGATCAGGATGTCGCCCTTGTCCAGCAGCGGCTTGAGCGATGCGATCGTAGCGTCGGTCGGTTCGCCGGCTTTGACCATCAGCAGAATGCGGCGCGGCTTTTCCAGCGACTCCACGAATTCTTCCAGCGTGAAAGCCGGCACCAGCTTCTTGTCCGGATATTCGGCGATGAGTTCGTCGGTTTTCTCGCGGCTACGGTTGTACACCGACACCGCGTGGCCGCGGCTTTCGATGTTGAGCGCCAGATTGCGGCCCATGACCGCTAGCCCCACCACGCCGATTGCCTGTTTGCCCATGTGAATTCTCCAGAGTCCAATGAATGTCGAGACGCCGCGCCGGAAGGAACGTCGGCGGGACGTCGAGGGTGAAAGGATAAAAGAAATGCCGGCTTGCCGCTCGCTGGCGCTCATGGGCGCCACGCAAGCGGAGCTTTGCGCCGCGCGTGGCGCTTCGGGGCGTCCACGCGCGGTCAATCGTTTTGTCAGACTCGTCCGACCCGTTAGCGTTTCCTGAACACCAGACTGAAATTGTTGGCCGGCATCGCGATGGGTTCGTCGCACACCAATCCAAGCGACGCGCCCAGCGCTACCACGGTTTCCATTTCGCGCACGCCCCACGCCGGATCACGGCTGCGCAACTGCCAATCGAATGCCTCGTTGCTCGGCGAGGTATGCGCGCCGCCGCGTTTGTAAGGGCCGTACAGATACAGTACACCGCCCTCGGCAAGACGGCGGCTCGCGCCGTCGAACAGCGCTTGCGTCGCGCTCCACGGCGAAATGTGAATCATGTTGATACAGACCACGGCGTCGAGTTTGCCCTGCGCGTCCACACCCCAATCCGCCTGATGCACATCTAGAGCCAGCGGCGCGCGCACGTTCGCCAGTCCTTCGTGCGCGGTCCATGCGGCAATCGACGCGCGTGCATCCGCATCGAGGTCGCTCGGCTGCCAGTCAAGCCCAGGAAGCGCGCTGGCGAAACACACAGCGTGCTGCCCCGTGCCGCTGGCGATTTCCAGCACGCGGCCGGTGGCGGGCAGCACCTCGCGCAATACGGCGAGAATCGGTTCGCGATTGCGTTCGGCAGACGGCGAGCGTTGCCGCAACGCCGGATGGGAATCGGTCATGTTCACTTTGTTTCAGTACAGCGCCGTGCGCACGCGTTCGGCGAGCTCACGGTCATAGGTCACCGCATCGAACTGCACGCCGTTGATGCGCCGGTGGATCTCACCCGCGCTCGGCAGGCGTGAACGTTCGACATAATGCGCCGGATCCCACAGTTTCGAGCGCACCAGCGCCTTCGAGCAATGAAAATACACCGCGTCGACGTCGATCAGCAAAACGGTGCGCGGCAGTTTACCTTCGACGGCGAAACTGTCCAGCAATTCCGGATCATTGGAAATGCTGCCGCGGCCGTTCACGCGCAAACTTTCGCCGACGCCCGGAATGATGAACAGCAGCGCCAGATGCGGCTCGGCGATGATATTGCGCAGACTGTCGACGCGATTGTTGCCGATGCGGTCCGGCAGCGCGAGCGTGCGTTCGTCGATCACGCGCACGAAGCCCGGCGCGTCGCCGCGCGGTGAACAGTCGAGACCGTCGGGACCGGCGGTGGCGAGCACCACGAAGGGCGCGACCTCGATGAACGCGCGATAGTCTTCGTTCACGTAGGGAATCTCTTTGTTCACTGCGCGCTCGTGAGGCTGACCGTAGATTGCTTCGAGCTGTTCGATCGTCGTCAACATCGGCGTTCCTTGGGTGTGGCGGTTTCTTGTGAAAGCAGCGCTGCGTGGGATAAAGATTATCGGCGATTTACGCGGGCCGCGCGGTTTCCGGCAACCAACCCACGCAACCTGCCCCCGCTGCGTAACTAGTCCAGTGCGAGACGGCCCGCGAGCGCGGTCAGCGTATCGGCGCAGGGTGCGGCAATTTTCAGCGACAGCAACGGATCGGCGCGCGTGCGCCCCAGATTGATCGCAACGATCGGCTTGCCCTGCTTCTGCGCCCACACGCAGAAGCGGTAGCCGGAATAAACCATCAGCGACGAGCCGACCACCAGCACGGCATCCGCCGCATCGAGCGCATGCGAAGCCGCTTCGACGCGCTCGCGCGGCACGCTTTCGCCGAAGAACACCACCGAAGGTTTCAGCAAACCGCCACAGTTCGTGCATGCCGGAACGCGAAAAGATTCCAGATCGTGCCACTCCAGATGCGCGTCGCCGTCAGCCGCGGTTTCGGCAGTGACGTTCAGCAGCGCGGGATTCCCGGCTTCGAGCGTCTGCTGGATCGACGCCCGCGTATGCTGCATGCCGCAGTCCAGACACGTCACGCCATCAATGCCGCCGTGCAGCTCGATCACTTCGCGGCTGCCCGCGCGCTGATGCAAACCGTCGACGTTCTGCGTAACGAGCGTCGGCACATGGCCCGCTGCCTCGAGCCGCGCCAATGCGGTATGCGCGGCGTTGGGCTGCGCGTTGGCCACGACCGGCCAGCCGACCATGCTGCGGGCCCAATAGCGCTGACGCATCGCGGCCGTGCCGAGAAATTCCTGCAGCGTGATTGGCGGCGAACGCTTCCATGCGCCGTTGTCGTCGCGATAGCCTGGAATGCCGGAGTCGGTGCTAATGCCCGCGCCGGTCAGCACGAACAGACGCGGATAGCGCTGCACGAAGGTATGCAGGTCGTCCAGCGTGTGCGATGCGTTGAAGGGTTCGACGTATGCGGACTGGGGGTCGGTCATGACGGGGAGAAGGTGTGGCTGCGGCCTGGGTGTGAAAGCTGAAACGCCGGTTAGCGGCGCGTGCGCGGCTTGCTCTGCCGCTCGCGCGCGGTTCGCGCCGCCGGCGCCGCTTGCCTTGCTTGCCATTCGGCGAGCGCTGACTGATAGCGCTCGAGCGCTTCATCGTAGAGATCGAAGACACACGGATTGCAGCCGCTATGACAACAATCTTCGAGCTCGGGCTGCACGGGCGGCACCGGCTGCGGGTCGTCCTTGGGTGTGGCTCGGGGCACGGTGAATCGCTTTGTCGAAAAGGCGGGAAACGCTCAGTATAAGTTGATCTCCCGCGCGGCGCGCGGCGGCGCTCCGGGCTGAACGCGCGCCTGCAAAGCCCGCCCAGGCCGCTCCTGCAAGCCGCTCGCCCCGCGAAGCCCCGCCTTTCAGCCTCTGCCGACGAACGGCATCTTGCTCGCCATGATCGTCATGAACTGCACGTTCGCCGACAACGGCAACTCCGCCATATGCAGCACCGCGTCGGCAACATGTTGCACGTCCATCAACGGCTCGACCGCGATTTCGCCGTTTGCCTGCGGTACGCCTCGGGCCATCCGCTCGGCCATCTCCGTCGCGGCATTGCCGATGTCGATCTGCCCGCACACGATGTCGTATTTGCGGCCGTCGAGCGAAACCGCTTTCGTGATGCCGGTAATCGCGTGCTTGGTCGCGGTATAGGCGATGCTGTTCGGCCGCGGTGCATGCGCGGAAATCGAGCCGTTGTTGATGATGCGGCCGCCCCGCGGCGTCTGCGCTTTCATCAGGCCGAAGGCCGCGCGCGTGCAGAGAAATACGCCGGTAAGATTGGTGTCGACCACCGAGCGCCATTCTTCGATATCGAGTTCGTCGATATCCACCGGCGAGCCATTGCGGCCCGCGTTATTGAACAGCACGTCGAGCCGGCCTCGCCACGTGCGGATCGTGTCAAACAGCGCGGCGACGCTGTCGGCGTCCGTCACGTCGCAAGCCACGGCAAGCGCGTCGCCACCCCGTTGCCGCGCTTCTTCGGCCACGGCGTCGAGCGGCGCCTGGCGGCGGCCGGCCAGCGCGACGCTATAGCCGTGTTCCAGCAGCCTGAGCGCACAGGCTCGGCCGATGCCGCTGCCCGCGCCCGTCACCAGCGCCACTTTCCTGATTCCCGTTCCTGTCACCACGACTCTCCTTGTTGCGTAGATGCGCTGCACGCGACACGTCCGGCAAGGCCACGCTATCGATCAGTCCAGCCGATCAATCCAGTGCGCGGTCGTACGGGTTCGCGAACAGCGATTTCCTATCCGCCGAAGGCGGATAGTTTGGCCTTAGCACCATACAGCAGCGGATCATCCATCACAAATGCAAAGGCACGGCCGGTCTTCACGTTGAGGAAGGATTTCGAAAACGCAACCTGGCCGTTCTGGATCAGCGGAATCGATCATCCGGCGGACCGACGCAAGCGCATGGATGCCTAACCGGTAAACCCGGTGAAGTCAGCGCTGAGGGACGGGCCACGTTGCCCGGCGTGAAATCACGGACATCGCGATGCATAACGTCTTTCAACGTGCTTTCATCAGTTGTCTTTCCGGTGCAACCCGATGCCGATCGGCGCATCAATGGTATTGTTCGCCGTTGCGCGCCGCATGCGCAATTCAAGCTCTTCCCCGGATGGTGGAAGGAAGACAGGAAGCACGCTTTATGAACCAACTCTTCACACAGCCGCAAGGTGCTGAGGCCGCGCCGCAGCGCCGCTGGCCGCGCACCGGCTACCCCCCGATGCTCACGGCCACCGCCGCCTGGCACGTATTGGTGCTGGCCGGATGCCTGCTGATGCCCTCGGCATGGCCGTGGTGGCTGGCCGCGATCTTCGCGAATCACGCTATTTTCACCGTGGCCGGCCTGCTGCCGCGCACCTCGCTGCTCGGCCCTAACTGGACTCGCCTGCCGGTCGGCGCGCGCAACGCGGACGCGATCGCATTGACCATCGACGATGGTCCCGATCCCGTCGTCACCCCGCAAGTGCTCGATCTGCTCGACGCCTTCAAGGTGCGCGCCACCTTCTTCTGCATCGGCGAGAAAGCACAACGCCATCCGGAGATCGCACGCGACATCGTTGCACGCGGCCACGCGCTGGAAAACCATTCGCAGGTTCACCTGCACACGTTCTCGATCACGTTTCCAGCCGCACTCACACGCGAAATCGACGCGGCGCAACGTACCTTCGAAGCATTGAGCGGCGAGCGGCCCATGTTCTTCCGTGCCCCGGCGGGTTTGCGCAACATCTTTCTCGAGCCCGTGCTGAGCAAGCTCGATTTGCGGCTCGCGGCGTGGACGCGGCGTGGTTACGACACGCGCGAGCGCGATCCGCAAGTCGTCGCGCACCGGCTGCTCGACGGCCTTGCCCCGCGCGACATTCTGCTGCTGCACGACGGCAATGCCGCGCTCACCATCGACGGCAAACCGCTGATACTCGCGGTCCTGCCGCGTGTGATCGACGAAGCGCGCCGACGGCATTTGCGTTTCGTGACCCTGCGTGAAGCGCGTATCGACGACTGAATCGGCGTCCTTCAGCACGGCTCGGCCGCTGCTATGCGGCGAGGCGCCAAAAAGCCCCTCGCATCGCTTTCACACGCTGCGGTTACACGCGAAAATCCGCCGCCATGTCTTCGTCCGTGCGCGCCTCGAGCTCGCCGCTGCGGCAGGCTTTCAGAAACACGTCGTAATCGCGTTCCACCTGGTCCGCGTAGTTGGTGGCATAGCCGGTGAGGGATTCCGCGAACTGATCGCCACGGCCGATGTACGCGCTGACTTCGATCGCCTGGCCACTTGCCTTGGCATGCGCGCGCGCCATGATCCAGCCGCACAGTTTCGCGTAGCCTTCGAGGAGGTCCGTGTCGAACAGCTCGATGTTCGCCGACAACTTCATGTCGCGCAGTTGCCGGAAGTAGAAGTGGCGCCCTGACGGCCCGCTCGCCCAGCCGAGAAAAATATCGCTCGCTGCCTGCAGCATGCGCTGCCCGCGAACCACCCGCTCGCCCTCATGCTTGAGCGAGGGCGCCTTGTAGTACTGCGCGATCACCGAAGGCCGTGCCTCCTTAATCTGGATGAACAGCGGCTTGCCCATGTGATCGACGTTCAGCAACACCAGACAACGTGTACCCACGCTGCCCACGCCCACCACCTTGAACACCAGGTCCTGTGCCGTGAAGTGGCTCAGCAACTCTCGCCGATCGTGCGACAAGGTTTTCAGGTATTCGCTCCACGTCCGCTCGATCAGCTTGCTCCAGTTGGCAGTCGTGAACCAGTCGTCGTCGGCAGAAAACAGCGTATTGACGCCATGCACATGAAAGAGCCCGGGCGGCGCATCGCGAATCGACCAGCGGTTGCCATCGAACTCCGCCATTTTCTCCAGCAGGCTTTCGTGGGTACGGCCCGCCGCTTTCTCCATGCCACGGCGCACGACGCGGCGACGCTCCGGCGTCAACGCTGTCTCGGCCATCAGATCGAAGGTGATACGGTCGTACCAGAGTTCGAGCGCGCCGCATTGCGCGTATTGCGCCATACGGTCGCGATATTCGGTGGCGGCGGTCATCACCAGATGCTCGGCCGTGCCGCGGCTCAGACGCATATGACGCGCGGCCACTACGAGGCTCGCGGTCAGGCGTTTCAAGTCCCACTCGAACGGACCCATTGCAACTTCGTCGAAATCGTTCAGGTCGAACACGAGTTGACGCTCCGGCGTCGCGAAGCCGCCGAAATTCATCAGATGGCCGTCGCCGCATATCGGCATGGAGAGACCTGTGTCGGGCACCCGGCTCAGATCGTGAGCCTGAATGATCGCGGTGCCGCGAAAGAACGTGAATGGCGACACCGACATGCGCCCGTAGCGCAATGGCACGAGCTTTTCGACCCGCCCTTCGCTGCTTTGCTTCAGCAGCTCGATCGGGTTGCGATGCAATTCGCCCACCGTGCGATGGCTCGACCGCTTCGAGTGCTCGCGGGCGGCACGGCCACGAGCTTCCCGTTCAGCGATGGTGCTGGCTCTCATGTTCTTCTCCGGTTTTTGTATGAATTTACTATCGGTTCCAAAGACTGCTTCTGCCGGCACGGCGGGCTGTCACCAACGGTAGCCCACACCGCCGAAAATCACGTCCGAATCGCGATCATAGCTTGTGACCACCCGATTCCACGCGATCCGCGCTTCCCAATGGTCGGTCAGACGATACGCGCCGGCGATCGTGACGAGGCCGGAAAACTTCCCGGCGCCCGGTCCCGGCGACGCGCTGTTCTCGTTTTCGTTAATCGCGTAGTAAGCGCCGAGTCCGAGTCCTAGCGTTACCTTGTCGTTGAGGAAGGCTCGCGTCGCCCAGAGCTGGCTGGTCACGCCGTCGCGGCGGGCCACCTTGCTGCTGCCTTCGTGAAGATAACCGAGCGTCACGTCGAGGTATTTCGCGAGGCCGCGACGGTACTCGAAAGCACCGCCCAGCGCGCTCGGCGAGCTGGTTGAATTGACGATGGTCTTGCCGAGATACACCGCGACTTCGTTGTTGGTGACCTTGTGCGTGCTGCCGCTTGCCCAGTCGCGCGGACCGGGCGTGCCGGGAGCATCGAGCTGATAGCCGACGCCGAACATCAGGCTTGTCGCATCCGGCCCGCGTTGCACGTGCACGCGATTCAACTGCAGTTGCGTGATCCACCGACTCGACGCGTAGTACGCCGCGCGCACGCTATACACGACACCCCAGCCGTGCGTGTCCGAATAGCTTCCGCCTTGCACGGCGGTGGTGGTGTCAAAGTAACGGTATGGCCCGATGCCTGCCTGCACGACGAACCGCGGACTTCCCACGGGAATGCGGCCCCATAGCTGGATCATCTGACCGTCCCTGTGATGGTCCGGAATGTGTCCTTCATTGAGCCACGTGAAACTCGCGGCAAAGTATTGCCCGAGCCCTTCCTGATAATTAAATGCCCAGGTGTAGGTGTTTGTGCTGCCCGCGCGAGAGCCGCCACCGAATAGTGAAAACTCCTGCGCGTGACCTGCGGTGGATACCAGCAGAAGTCCAAACCCGGCAGCGCACGAGGCCGCCTCGATTGCCAGTCTGCGGCTCACAGCAAAGTTCAGATTCCGCTTGCGCATTGCATCTCCGGATGAGTCGCTGTGACTGCCGGCATTCATGGCCCGGCAAAAAAACCGATTAGCGGTAAAAAGCGCCAGAACCGGCTGTCATTACAAATTAATTGCCATGCTAGCAGACCATTCGGTAAAAATGCCACCCTATGCTTTTTGTGTAATCGGTCATACACCTCGCTTCTCCACCATTCGGTCCGCGAATACAAAAACTGGTTGCGACCGCAACGACCCTCCCTGGTACAGCGGACAAAATTACCTGAAATTGAAATAAAGATTAACCAGTTGGTGAATATTTAGCTTTTCACGGATGCGCGCACTTCAGACATCGCGAATCCGGCCGTTTACCAGTACATACGGAATATTAGCGGCGAGCCCACAAAATCCCTTTAAATAGGGCATGTTCTAACGAACATGCGTCGCGCAAGGTAAACGGAGAGAGCATGTTTGTCGCAATTGGCTGGGTAGTGGTAATCGCTTCTGTAATCGGCAGTTTTGTCGGTGTAGGCGGGCATCTTCCCGCGCTCATTCAACCGTTCGAACTGCTATGCATTTTTGGTGCGGCGATCGGCGCGTTCGTTGTAAGCAATCCGACCGCTACGCTGAAGAAGACCATCAAGGCCATTCCTTCGTGTTTTAAAGGTGGCGGATATACAAAGGAAAAATATCTCGAACTGATCGCGCTGCTTTACGAGTTGCTTCAGAAGGCGCGCAAGGAAGGCATGATGGCGCTCGAAACCGACGTCGCCGCGCCGGAAGAAAGTGTGCTGTTCCAGAAGTATTCGCACGTATTGAAGGACCTTCATCTGCTCGACTTCATCGTCGACTATTTACGCATGATGTCCGGCGGCAACGTGAACGTGCTTGAAGTGCAGGACCTGATGGACGAAGAACTGGCTACGCATCATGCGGAGTCGTCGGTGGCGGCCAATGCGATTCAGAAGATGGCCGACGGCTTGCCTGCATTCGGCATTGTTGCCGCCGTCATGGGTGTGGTTCATACGATGGGTTCAGTCGGCGCACCGCCGGCCGTGCTTGGCGAAATGATCGCCAGCGCCCTGGTCGGCACGTTCCTCGGCATTCTTCTCGCCTATGGTTTTATCGGGCCGGTCGCCGATCTGCTCAATGCGAAGGGTCGCGCCGAAGCCAAACCTTATCAATGCGTGAAGGCCGTACTGCTCGCAGCGCTTTCCGGCTATGCACCGCCGATCGCCGTCGAGTTCGGCCGCAAGGTGCTGTTCACCGCCGACCGTCCTAGCTTCCAGGAGCTCGACGACGCCGTGCGCGCCACCAAAATGCCGAAATCGGCCTGACGCGGAGCGGCATCATGAATGAAAGAAGATCGCGCGCGTCCCGGCAGGAAGAGGCGCCCGCTCCCGTGATCGTGCGCCGCGCGAAAAAGGGTGACGACCATGGCGCGCATCACGGCGGCGCATGGAAAATCGCCTACGCCGACTTCGTCACTGCGATGATGGCGTTCTTCCTGCTGATGTGGCTGCTCGGTTCGACCTCGAAGTACGACAAGCAGGGTATCGAGGACTATTTCAACACCCCGCTGTCGAGCCTGCTCGGCGGCACCGAGGGCACGGCAGCAGCACGTCCTAACGTCATCCAGGGCGGCGGCCGTGACATTTCCGACAGCCGGCCCGGCGACGGCAAGAAGAGCCAGACCGAACCAACGCCGCCTGCGAAGGTTCCACCTGTCGTCGCGCCTGCGGACGCCGCACGGCTTCAGCAGTTGAAGGAGAAGCTTGGCGCCATGATCGAGCAGAGCCCGGCGTTAAGGGCATTCAGGGATCAGATTCGCATTTCGATCACGAATGAAGGTTTGCGTATCGAGATCGTTGATTCTCGGAACCGGCCGATGTTTCCGTCCGGCAGTTCGAGGTTGCAGCCTTATGCCGAAACGATCCTGACGCAGATTGGCGCTGCGCTCAACGACGTGGAGAATCGCATTTCGATTGCCGGTCATACGGACGCGGTGCCGTATACCGCCGGTCCGGAGGGTTACTCGAACTGGGAGCTGTCGTCCGAGCGGGCCAATGCCGCGCGCCGCGCGTTGGTGGTCGGCGGCATGCACGACGAAAAGCTGCTGCAGGTGCGCGGACTGGCCGATGTGTTGCCACTGAACAGCAATGTCGCCGACGAGCCGACTAATCGGCGGATCAGTATTCTTGTGCTGAACAAGGCCGCGGAACTCGCGTTCTTCCACGACGGCGGCCGCACGACGATTGACGAAACGTCGCCCGCAAGTTCGGCTATACCCGACGTAGTGAGCCGTTTGCAGCCGGTCAGCGTTTCACGTAGCACACCATAGAATTTTTATTGGGCAGAGGTTGGGTGCGGATCGACTTCGGCTCGTGGGCTTTTCGTGCTTGCTGCAAAGCGCATGAGGTGTGTATAGAATCGTTCGCATGCGCCCTGCCCCAGATCATCACCATGAGCCCGAGCTTCCGCTCCACACGCCCAGCGTCTCGTCTGTGACGCTGGCGGCGATCATTGCCGTGATCGCGTGGATTTCGATCGTTGCGCAAGCCGACCTGACGATCGACCGCACGCTAGCCCGCGGGCTCGGCGTGCTTGACGGGGTTGCGCGGATGAGCAGTTACCTCACCAATCTTACGGTATTAGCGTGCGCGGTCTGCTTTACCTGCATAGCGTTACGAGGACGCAGCCTGGCGATCATACGTTTTTTTCGACAGCCAACCGTCGTGACCGCGGTCGTTGTCTACATGGCATTTGTGGGAATTGCCTACAACCTGCTTCTACGCGGAATGTGGTCGCCGAGGGCGTACAGGCTGCTGCTCAACGAATCTTTGCACAGCGTTTTGCCGATGCTGACGGTGCTTTACTGGGTGTTGTTCGTACCGCGATTTCATTTACGGTTACGGCATTGCCTGCTGTGGCTCATCTATCCCGTCGCGTACCTCGCCATCACTTTCTGGCGTGGGAGTTTGTCGGACTTTTATCCCTATCCTTTCATCAACGTCGACGTGCTTGGCGTCAGACACGTCGTCCTCAATTCCGCCCTACTGTTTGGGGGATTTCTGATGTTGATGGCCGTGTTCGTGGGGATCAACTTTAGGCGTAGACGCTGATCGCTCATCGTCAGTCCACCCAAGAAGAAAAAAGCAAGCGGTAAAAACGAGGAAAGGCGCGAACAATCGCGCCTTTCCTCAATCGATACAGTCTTACGTGCAGTTAGTGCTGCGCCTCACACCGCCGCCACAACCCTCCGCGGCGACAAAACCGACACCACAAAACTCACCACAATATTAGCTGCCAGGGCGATCAATCCGATATAAAGCGGATAGGTAGCACCATCGACATGCAAGGCAAACACCGGCTTAAGTCCTTGCGAAATAGCCAACCCAGTCCCCAGCACGATCCCCACCAGCCACCCAAGAAACAACCCTGGCGTATTCAACCGCCGCGTGTACAGCGAAAACACAATAGCCGGGAAAATCTGCAGAATCCACACCCCGCCCAGCAGTTGCAGATCAATCGCATACTGCGTCGGCAGAAACACGATAAACAGCAGCGCACCGAACTTCACGACCAGAGAAACAACCTTGGCGGTCGAAGCCTCCGCCTCAGGCGTGATATTCGGCGAGACGAGAGGACGCCACAAATTCCGCGTGAATAGATTGGCCGCGCCAATCGACATGATCGCCGCAGGCACCAACGCGCTAATCGCAATGGCCGCAGCCGCAAAGCCGACAAACCACGACGGAAACAGCGTATTGAACAGCGCCGGCACCATGTCGGACGCCGACTTGACATGCACACCGGCCGCAATCGCCATATACCCAAGCAACGCAATCAACCCGAGCAACAACGTATACGCCGGCAGGAAAATCGCATTCTTACGCACCGTATTAGCCGACGAAGACGACAACACCGCCGTCATCGTATGCGGATACATGAACGCCGCCAGCGCCGAGCCCAAAGCAAGCGATGCATAAGCAGTGAACTGCGTCGGCTTCAGAATGATCCCGGTCGCACCGCCCTTGGCCTTGAAATACGTATCGGCAGCGTCGAACACATGCGCATAGCCACCGAGCTTCGCCGGAATCAGCCAGACCGCCGCGATCACGACGATATAGATCATGATGTCCTTGACGAAGGCGATCATCGCCGGCGCCCGCAAACCGCTTGCATACGTGTACAGCGCCAGAATCACGAAAGCGACGATCAGCGGCATCTCGCCGGTCACGCCAAGCCCCTTGATCACCACCTGCATGCCCACCAGTTGAAGCGCGATATACGGCATGGTCGCGACAATACCGGTGATCGCCACCGCGGCCGGGAACCACTTGCCACCGTATTCGCCCTGCACGTAGTCCGCTGCCGTGATGTGATTCTTCGCATGCGCGATCTTCCACAGCTTGGGCATCACCGCGAACACGAACGGATAGACAATGATGGTGTACGGCAACGCAAAGAAACCATACGCGCCCACCGAATACACCAGCGCGGGCACCGCAATCACGGTATAAGCGGTATAGAAATCGCCGCCCACGAGGAACCACGAAATCACCGTGCCGAACTGGCGGCCACCCAGGCCCCACTCGTGCAATTGCGTCAGGTCGCCCCGCTTCCAGCGCGCGGCAAAAAAACCGATCACGGTGACAAGAACAAAGAATGCGATAAAGACGGTCATCGCAACCGGGTTCACAGGATTGACATCGCTCATTTGACACCTCGGTACACGACGTAAATCAGCAGCGAGGTCAACGGAACCCACAAGAACTGATACCAGTAGAAGAACGGAAAGCCGGCGAAAGAGGGCCGTGTGTCGTTATAGAACGGCAACCACAGCAACGCGATGTACGGGATCAGCAAGACGATCCATAGCCATGAACGGCCGGAAGATTGGGAGGTCTCCACGAACTTCTCCTAAGTCTATTATTGAACCCGCGCGCCTCGGCTTTTGGCCGGGCACGCGGAAAACCAGTTACCTGATATTAGACGGCAGAACCGGTGTTTGCTTTTTGCACGGCACCAATCCGCCACCGCCAGGTGCACCGCAACAACGCGCCAGAAGGCGCGGCACGCCGCGGGGATGTAGTATTCGCCTTCGTGGGCGCCGTCACAAGCGCGCAACTACGTAAGCCAGCTACGTAATACTACGTAGCCCGTCGGCCGTTCTCTCTACGATGAAACTCAAAGCAAAGATTGTCCTGCTGGCGATCGTGCCCTTTCTGGCGGCCATCGCCAGTATTGAAATCGGTGTGCGCCGGGAAGCCACGGCGCTCGCCGAAACGCAGCACGCGACCACTCAGGCCGCCTACATGGCCAGCAAGGAAATCGAGCTCAAACACTATGTCGAGCTCGCGACCACGGCGATCGCCCCGCTCTACGACGCGGGCCGTGACAACGCACGCGACGATGCGATGCTGCGCACCCGCGCCCTCGACGTTCTCGAGAAAATGGACTTCGGCAAGGACGGCTACTTCTTCGTCTACGACATGCACGGCCGTACGCTGATGCATCCGCGCGAACCCGGCCTCGTCGGCCGCGACCTCTGGGCGCTGCGCGATCCGAACGGCACGCCGACGATCCAGCAACTGCTCGCCGCGGCCTCGCGCGGCGGCGGTTATGTGCGTTACGTCTGGCACCGGCCATCGACGGGCAAACTGGCGTCGAAACTGGGCTACGTGGTGCCGCTCGAACGCTGGGGCTGGATGATCGGCACCGGCATCTATCTCGACGATGTCGATGCAACACTCGCGCATATCGACGAGGGCGCGGCGGCCAACATCGATCGCACGATGCAGTGGATCGACGGCATCGCGGTGGCCGGACTCTTCGTGATCGCGTTGTGCGCGCTGGTGCTCAACGTCACCGAATACCGCAGCGCGGACGCAAAACTCAAGCGGCTCGCGCAGCAGGTGGTCGACTCGCAGGAAAACGAACGGGCGCGTCTATCGCGTGAATTGCACGACGGCATTAGTCAGATGATGGTCTCCGTCAAGCTGCTACTCGAATCGGCATTGACGCGCTTCGAACGCAGCGAGGCACGTGTCCCCGCTGCAGAGGCCGCGCTATCGACAAGTATTGCGCGGCTCGGCGACACCCTGCGCGAAGTGCGCCGCATCTCTCACGCGCTGCGTCCGTCCATGCTCGACGACCTCGGCTTGGCGGCTGCCCTGGAACAGCTTACACGCGAGTTGAGCGACCAGTCCGGCATCGAGATCGGCTTCACGCAGATCGCCCATACCCATGCCGCGTCTTTGCCGGACACGGTGAATACCGTGCTGTTCCGTATCGCCCAGGAAGCGCTGACGAATATCGTGCGGCATGCCCGCGCCTCGAACGCGGCGCTGTCGCTGGAGGTATCGAGCGACGCGGTCACGCTGACCATTGCGGACAACGGGTGCGGTTTCGACGTCGCGCACGCACTGGTCAATCCGCACGCGGGTGTGGGCCTGCGCAATATGCGCGAGCGGCTGGACTCGCTCGGCGGCAAGCTGTCGCTTAGCTCGCAGGCCGGTCATACGATCGTGACCGCGCGCGTGCCAGTGGCAGCGTCCGTGCCTCAATCGCCGGTCTTGCAGGAAACCTGATGATGAATGACATGCCCCTCGCCATCGCACGTTTGATTCTGATCGACGACCACCCGCTGGTCCGCGACGGCTTGCGCGCCCGGCTCGAAGCCGTGCGCAACATCGAGATCGTCGGCGAAGCCGGCAATGCGCAGGAAGCGCTTGCGCTCGCCGCCAGCCACGAACCCCATCTGGTGCTGATGGACGTCGGCATGAACGGCATGAACGGTATCGCGCTGGCCGGCCTGTTTCATGAGCGCTTCCCGGCAATTCGCGTGTTGATGCTGTCCATGCACGACAATCTCGAGTACGTGACCCAGGCGGTGCGCGCCGGAGCCAGCGGTTACGTACTCAAAGACTCACCGGCCACCGAAATCATTCAGGCAATCGGCGCGGTGCTGGAAGGCAAGACATATTTCAGCGCCGGGCTGGGCGCAAGATTGATTCAGGCCTCGGCGACGCAGTCGCCGATTGAACGGCTCACGCCGCGCGAGCGCGATATTCTCGATGCGCTCGCGGAAGGTCTGTCGAGCAAGCAGATCGCGCAACGCAACGATTTGTCGGTGCGCACGGTCGAAACGCATCGGCTGAATCTGAAACGCAAGCTCGATATCGAAGGCCAGGCCGAGCTGATCAAGTTCGCTGTCGAGAATCGTCGTAAGAATCGTTGAGCATCCGAACCGCCGCTGCATAATCTCGTCCAGGTAGCCGGAAATCAGAGCCGTCGATCCGTCTGCCGCACGCTCAACACGCCGGAGCAGAAGACGATGAAACGCCTGATTCGACCGTACCTGGCAGGTTTTCTGGTCTGCATGGCCGCGACGCACGCCCACGGCGAAGCGCAACGCGTCAATCGTGGGCACGACCCGTTCTTTCAGATATCCAAAGCGGTCGGTGACTGCCCGGTACCGCTGGGCCCGCTCGAGACCGAACAGGAATGGCTCGACGACAGCCATTACCGGATCGAGCGCGGCAATAGCTGCTGGGTGGAAGGCCGGTGCCGTCTTTCCAACGCGTACCTGTACGACGCGGAAATTGCCGAGGCCTTGCAACGGCGGCTCGCCAATATCAACTACGCCACCCACTGGCGCGAACAGTCGACGCTGTGGCTCACGCTGCAACGCCGCTTCATTTACGTGCAAGGCTGCGTCGCGCCAGGCTTCGACAAACAGACGTTCCTCACGGAACTCGCGAAAACCGCGGACGTCGATCGCGTGATCGACGACACCACAAGCAACCCGCACGCAGCGGCCCTTCCCTACAGAACGCTTGCTGAGCCGGATAAACCGGTGATCGACCCCGGCAACTAGTCGCTATTGAGCAGCGCCACCCCGGTCGCTGTTGTCCCGGATGATCTGCGCGATCAACGCGTCGGCGTCGCGCGAAACGTTATCGTGGACGCGGGTACTCAAAGTGGCCGCCGGCGTATCGTTGCCGATCAGATGACCGCTGCGCACGTGCGTATCCACCGACACCTGCATCGAGAGACCAAGTCGCAACGGATGCGCAGCGAGTTCGGCAGGGTCGAGCGAAATCACGATCGGCACGCGCTGCACGACCTTGATCCAGTTGCCGGCCGCATTCTGCGACGGCAACATCGAAAACGCACTACCCGTGCCCGCCGAGAAGCCTTCCACGTGCCCGTGATACACCACCTGCGAGCCATACACGTCCGACACGATACGCACCGGCTGCCCCACCCGCATGCTGCGAATCTGGCCTTCCTTGAAGTTCGCTTCGACCCATAGACGCTCGAGCGGGATGATCGACATCAGGGCGAGTCCTGGCCCGACCTGCTGGCCGATTTGCACCGAGCGCTGCCCGACCGTGCCGTCGACGGGAGAAACCACGGTGGTGCGCTGCAGGTTCCGATACGCAAGCCGCAATTGCGCGGCGGCTTGCAGAACCGGCGGGCTGGCCTCGACCGGAAACTTTCCGCCGAGCGCGCGGGCAGCATCGAGCTGGACTTGTGCCGAAGCGAGATTCGCTTGCGCAACCGCTACCGCCTCGCGGGCGCGCGCCAGTTCTTCCGGCGACACCACTTCCACCGACGCATGATCGCGCGCCGCCAGCGCGCGTTGCGCCAGTGCCAGTTCGGCGCGGCGCGCATCGATCGATTGCACGTAGAGCTTGCGCGAGATCGTCGCGTTCGCCACCTGGCGCACAGCGAGTGTCAGTTGCGCTTTGGCCTGCGCGAACGCGGCGGCCGCTTCCGCGTCGTCGAGTTTGACAAGCGGCTGACCGGCGCGAACCTGACGCGTGTTGTCCACCAGAATATCGGTGACCGTGCCGGGTATCTGCGCGGCGATCTGCACGATGTTGCCCGCCACGTAGGCGTCGTCGGTCTCCTCGAAGAAGCGCGCGCTCAACCCCCAATACGTTAGCCACGCCAGACCGGCGAGCGCCACCACAGCGAAGAAAACAGCAAACCGGCGCCGCCGCGCAGTCCGTTTCGAATCGTGCGCGTCACCCGGTATGCCTGCCCCGTCTGCCGGATTTGCCTGCTGCTGGGTCCAGCCGGCGGCATGCTGTGCCTGTTTATCGTTGTGCATTCAATCGAAGTGCGTATCCGTGATGCGTGCGTGAGAGGGAAAGGTCGGCTGATAGTGCGAGATCGGCGCGCCGGCCACCTTGCGTACGTCGAAGCCGCCGCCGAGCGCGCCCACCAACGCCACCTGCAGCATTCTGCGGCGCCCCTGTAGATCGATTTGCTGGGCGCGCTCGTCGAGTAAGGACAGGTCTGCCAGCGTCACGTCCTTCTGCATGCCGATACCGCGACGGTGCCGCTCCTCTGCAATCGCGACGATCTTTGCGGCTGCGTCGACCGCGCGGGTCTGCTCCGCGGTGAGCGTATCGACCGTACGCAACGAAGTCAGTTGACGCGCGACGTCGCCGAGCGCCTCGTCGATCGTCTTGTTGTAAAGAGCGATCGCGGCGTCGACGTTGGCGTAATCGCCGCCGAGTTGGGCACGCAGCCGGGTTCGATCGAAGATCGGCAAGGAGATCGCCGGTCCCACCGAGCCGGTCAGCGCCGCGCGCGAGAAAAGCGCGGCGGGCGTCAATGCCGTGAGCCCGGCAAAGGCCACCAGATTCACGTCGGGATAAAACTGCGCCCGCGTGGCGTCGATATTCGCGAGTGCGGCTTCGGCCCGCAGACGCGCCGCCACGATATCGGGCCGGCGGCCCAGCAGGTCCACCGGCAATTGCGCCGGCATTGGCGCGTCGGCCGCCGCTGCCAGTTGCGGACGATGCAGCGACAAACCCCGCTCCGCTCCGCGTCCCGTCAGCACGCCGATCTGCAGTTCGGTCAGTTTGATGCGTTCGTCGTTGAGTGCCTGCTGCGAAGCGAGCCGGCTTCGTTTAAGTGCTGCGTCGGCCGAGTCGTAAGCGTTATCGATGCCGCGCGCACCCCGCTCGCGCAACACCGCATCGACGCTATCCGCAGCCTGCTGTTTTTGCAGCAGTATGTCCTGCATGGCATATCCGCGGTCGAGTTCGCAATAGAGCGTCACGAGCGCAACGGTCAACGTGAGCCGTGCCTGCTCCGCATCGACGCGCGCCGCATCGCGTGTGGACAGCAGGCTGCCGGTCAGCGCGGCATTCTTGCCCCACAGGTCGAGCTGGTAGCTCAACCCGGCGAACAACGCCGCCGGCGAGACCACCGGATCGTTGAACAACTGCACCGGAATCTGCCGACCGCCAACCGACACATTGGCCACGTCGTCCGGTTGCGGCAAGCGGGCCTTGCTGAGCGTCGCGCCCGCCGTGCCGGTAAGGCCGGTGAGCGAAGCAAACTGTTCGAGTTGGGCCTGCGCGGTGCCCACCCTCGCCCTTGCGATCTGCAGGTCGGGACTATTCTGCAACGCCTCAGCAACCAGTTCATCCAGTTGCGGATCGCGGTAGCGTTTGACCCAATCGGGTGCGGGCCACGCGCCGTTCGCGTTCGGCCCGATAGTCTGGACGAGCGCATCGGCGGATGGTTTAAGCGGTGTAACGCTAGTGTGCAGACCCGCATCGCTCACGCAACCTGTCAACGCCGCTGCAATGAGCAGAAGCGGAAAAAACAGCGGCAACGAGCGCGGCAAAAGCAATTGCATAGACTGTCTCACGACTGCCAGGTACGAGATACGGCACGCGCTACCGTGCGCGCTCCCGGCTCCGGCGTGCTCATCCCGGTGACCATCGCCGGGTCAGCCACAGTAGCTGCGTTAGCCGCCCTGGCCACGTTGGCCGCGAGTCGCGGACGCGTCCGCTCCAGCGGCCCCATGCGCCCGAAGAACCCATCGAAAACACCCTGCGCAATTGCTTTGAGCTTCGCCGCCTTATCTTTCTCCAGCAGCAGGATCTGCACGATTTGCCAGAGCGTCAGCACGTTCGGCACGATCGCGACCGGCAAACGCAATCCATATTGCAGCGCCAGGTGCATTGCGTTTCGCGCGCTGTAATAGCGGCGGAAACCGGGGTGATTCATCGTCGTCAATTCCAGAGGACCCAGTTTGTGACGACTCCGCGCGCCAATCCGATGCAGCAGCACGAGCGACGGCACGACATACACCGGCACATTTCGCAGTAGCGCGCGCAAGCAATACTCGGTGTCGACATGATCGATAAACAGCGCTTCGTCGAAGCGGCCAAGCCGCGCGAATGCCTCGCGAGACACGACGCAGCCGGACGAAATCAGAAAGGCGCAGCGCTGCAACGGCGCGTCGGCCTGTATTGCCAATCTTTCGACCGCCAGCCCGCTGGTCGCGAGCTCGGGGAGGAAGCGCTGGTCGTTCTCATCGAAGATACGCGGGCCGGCGAGGAACGCCCGGCCGCTCATTGAGGCGCACCGCTCGCGCATCACCGTGAAGTAGTCGGCAGGCGCCTCGGAATCCTGGTCGAACAGCGCGACCGTCTCCACACCCGAGCCGAACAGCGTACTCAAGCCGCAATTGAAGGCGCCCGCAATGCCATTGCGATTACCGTGATGCTGCAGCGCGACGCCCGCCTCCCCCAACATCATCGCGGCGCGCGCGTCCGGCGAAGGCGAGTTGTCGACCACCAGCAGACGATCGCACCGCTCGCGCATCGCCACCACGCGTGCGACTTGCGCTTCGCTCGGATGAAACAGGATGATCAATGCGCCCAGGATCGTCATTGGAAGTTCCTCAGTGACCTAAAGCCATCGCCGCACCGCGCTTTGGACGCGTGAGCCACATCATCGCGGCGAGCACGAGGCAGGTGACGCTTGCCATGTAGAACATGTCGCCGGTCGCCATCATGTACGCCTGTTGCTGCACGACGTGATGCAAGGTGGCGAGTTCGCGCGCGCCATCGATACCCATGCCGTGCAGGCTCTGAACAAAGTGCTGCGTGTTGCCGGACGATTTCGTCACCGACTGTGCGACCACGTCGTAGTGATACAGCGCGCGGTTGTCCCATAGCGTGACACTCATTGCCGTGCCGAACGCCGCCGACAGCGTGCGCAGGAAATTCGACAGACTGGAGGCCGCCGCGAGCTTGTCGTCGGACACGCGCGAAAGCGTCGCCGCGGTCAACGGAATGAAGAAGCACGGCAAGCCGATTCCCTGAATCAGACCCGGCGTGATGATCTGCGTAAAGGTCATGGTCAACGTGAAATGCGCATCCCACCACAGCACGCCCGCAAACACGAGAAAACCGAAAGTGGCCAGCACGCGTGCGTCGAAACGGGCCGCATAGATGCCAACCAGAATCGAGAACACCAGCGCCAGCACGCCGAGTGGCGCGGTGGCAAGTCCGGCCTGATACGCGGTGTAGCCCATCACGGCCTGCAGCCAGAGCGGAAAGATCACGCCGACCACCGAAAAGCTCATCATGCCAAGCGCAATGATCAGCACGCAAAACGAAAACGTACGGTCGCGGAACAGGCTCAGATCGATCACAGGATGCCGCTCGCCGGCCTCCCAGATCAACAGCGATACGATCGCCAACCCGGCGACGATCGCGAGCGTCAGGATCAGCGGAGAATCGAACCAGCCGCGATCATGCCCAAGATCCAGCACCATCTGCAGCGAGCCGACACCGACCACCAGCAGAAGAATGCCGGGCAGATCGATCGGCGCCGCCTTGGCAGCCGGTGCGTCGGGGCGCAGCATCGTCATGCACACCGCGAACGAAAAGATGCCGATCGGCAGATTGATCAGGAAGATCCACGGCCACGAAAAATTGTCGATGATCCAGCCGCCCACCACGGGGCCGAAAATCGGCGCGAGCAGGACGGTCATCGCCCATAGCGCGAGTGCCACAACGCGCTTGTCCGGGGGAAAGGTGCGCAGCAGGATCGTTTGCGAAAGCGGCACCATCGGCCCGGAGAAAAGCCCCTGCAAAGCGCGGCATACCACCAGAAGATGAAAATCGCCGGCCACGCCGCACAACAGCGACGTCAACGTGAAGAGCACCACCGCGCCGAGAAACAGCCGCGTTTCGCCGAGCCGGCGCGAGAGCCAGCCCGTCAACGGTACGGCGATAGCCGCGGCCACGGAGTACGAACTGATTACCCACGTGCCTTGGCTATTGGACACGCCGAGGCCGCCGGAGATCGCCGGCACCGCGACGTTCGTTACCGTCGAATCCAGGACTTCGATGAAGGTGGCCAGCGACAACGCGAACGTCAGCAAGGCGAGTTGCGCGCCGCGCATGCGGGGTACGCTGTGCTCGCCTGCGGAGTCCGGGCCAGGGCCTGGGCCAATACCATGCCCCGTATCGGCCGGCAGCGGCGTAGCGGCGCTCATACGCTATGTCCGATGGCGGCAAGCGCCGGCGACACCATGCGGCCGGCAGTTTGCTCGCGCACCCCGGCCGGCATGAAAGCTTCGATATAGCGTGCGGCGGTCTCGCAGCCGTCCGGCGACGCCGCGAGGCGGTCCTGCACGCGTCCGCACTGGGTCGCGATCGACGGGCTGCCAAGCACTTGCCTCAAGGCACGAGCAAGCGCTTGCGGTTGCAGCGGCCTGTCCAGCCGAACGCCGCATCCACTCACGACGACACGCTGTGCGTTATCGAACTGATCGTGCGCGAACGGCGTGACCACCTGCGCAATACCGGCGGCATACGCCAGCGCAGCAGTGCCGATGCCGCCGTGATGCACGAGCGCACGGCAGCGCGGCAACAGCGTCTGCAGCGGGACGTAACGCCGCTTGAGCAACGCGCCCGGCGCGTCTGCGCGCACATCGGTCTCAATAGCAGCCGCTTCGGTTTTGGACGCATCCGGTGTCAGAAGAATGCCGCGCAGCCCACCTTCCCTCAACGCCGCGCTCACGGCATTTGCATAGCGTTCCTGATCGATCAGCGTCGAGCCCGCTGTGAAAACCACAGGCCGCTCGCCCGCAGCGAGAAATGCGTCGAGTTGCGGATCGGGCGCGATCGCGCTCGTGTCGTTGAACAGCGGAAACCCGCTGAGGCAGCGCGGCGCCGGCCAATCCGGTTGCGCTTGCGCGAACCAGTCCGGAAACAGGCACAGCACACCGTCGGTCGAATGCAGCCACTCGCCAAAAATGCGCCGCACCGGTGCGAGCCCCAGTTCCGCGCGCACCCCATTCAATGCGGGGCCGCAGACCTTGTCGAGCACCTGTCGCTCGATTAGCCGCAGCAGCGCCGTTTTTACAGCCAACGGCAAGCCACGCGGAATCGTCAGACGCGGGTGGGTGGGCGGCGCATGCGCGGACAGCAGGGTCGACGGCGACACCTGTACCGACACGAACGGCACACGATACAACTCCTGCATCAGCCGTGCGGAAAAAGCCCATAACGTGCCGACCAGCACAGTATTGCTATCGGTCAACGCGGCCAGCGTGTCGAAATGCGGTCGCAGTGTCGGTGCGATCACCGCCCATAACGTCCGGAACGAAGTACGCGGATGCCATAGCGCCGGGTTCGCCATCGCCGCTTCATATTCAGCGGCGGTGCCGATTGGCACAAAAGCAAAGCCCTGTCGCACGGCAGCTTCCGCGAACGGTGGATGCGTGCAAAAGACGATCTCATGGCCGCGCGCGGCCAGCGCCGCACCGATGCCGAGCAACGGATGCACATCGCCGGCCGAGCCGATCGCGGTAATGATGACCTTCGCCATTCGGGCAGCTCAGAAGAGACCGGGAATCAGCGCAGCGACGTCGCGGCGATACTGTGAATACGCACGGCCGAAGTGCCCGGTCAGCCAGCTTTCCTCGACCCGCACCTTGTACGCCAGCGATGCGAAAATCAGCGATAGCCCGACTACGCCACGCCATTGCGCGCCGATCAGCACGGCCCCCAGAAGTGCCAGCAGGCAGCCTGTATAGATCGGATGACGAACCAGCCCGTAAGGCCCGCTGCGCACCAGTTCATGCCCTTCCTTCAGCGTGACCGACACGCTCCAGTTGGTGCCCAGATGCAGCCGCGCCCACACGGAAAAAGCAAGCCCAGCGAGGAGCACGGCGAAGCCGGCCAGCTGGAGCGGCCCGATTGCATGCAGATCGACGGACAACGCCGCTGCGGTGAAGTCCGGCAACACGATCAACGCGCCGCCGCCAATCAGCGGGATCGACTGCAACGTGCGCGACAGCGATGCCTCCTTGCGCGCGGTCTGTTTGACCCGGTTCGACGTCGCGACCCAATACAGCAGCCACAGCGCCCACGGTACGACAATGGCAATGCTCTGAGCGATATTCACGGTAGTTCGACCTGTTGGAACGAGTGATCGGCGGTAGTCTGCAAGGCGATGTTTGTGATGTTTGCAATAGCGGGTTGCGGCACCGGCATGGTGGGTGAGCGCGCGCCGAACGCGTCGAAGCGCTCGAGCACGCGGCCTGCCGCCTGCGCCGGCGGGGCGCCGAAGTAATCGAAAATCGCTGTCCTGACCTGGCGTAGCGCGGGCCGTCCTTCGAGATCGAGAAAGTGCCCGGCCTGCTCGATCGTGACAAACTCGGCGCGCTTCAGATGCGCGCTGAGCGAGCGGGCATCCTCAGGCGTGGTGTAGTTGTCGAGCTCGCCGTTGAGGAACTTCAATCCGCACTCGATGTTGCGAAACTCGTGCAGATAGTCCTCCGGACGAATGGCCAGAATCTGGTCGACGTGAAACGCCACCTGATCCTGCTCGTCGCGTGGGAGCGTGGAAAGATAGCGGTAGTTGTAGAGCTTCATGATGCGCGGCAGATGCTGGCCAACCGTATCGTTGAGCAGCTGCGCGGCCTTCAGATTTTCGCCGGCGGCGATGTGGTCGCGTGCCGCGGTCACATACGCGGTCATCGCCTCGTTGAGCAGCGGCGAGAACGACGCAATCACCGCGCGCCTCACGCTGGTGCGCGCGCGAGAGAGCGCAAGCAGCGACGCCACCCCGCCCCACGACACCGACAACAGGAAAGCCGGCTCGAATAAGCCTATTAGATGCAACAGAATGTCGACTTCATCGTCTTTTGTAAGAACGAAGTCACACACGTTATGCGCTTTCGATTGACCCGCATAAGGTAAATCGAAACAAATCGGGTTATAGCGTTCACCGAGGTATTTGATTGTCTGCCCGAACGACGCTGTGGTAGCCAACGCGCCGTTGATCAGAATGACACTCTCGAAGGCCGGATCGAATACGTGACGTTCAACGTAGACTTTCAGGCCCGCCGGTAGCGGAACAAGGAGTTTTTCGATGGGCATGGCGTATTCGCATGCACTTGCGCAAGCAGGTGCGTACCGATACCGCGCCCGCACTCGCGGACGCCTTGCGGCCGTACTACCGGGGATCAGGCCCATGCGATCTGCCTTTGCGCCGGCAAATCCGATCCGCGACGACCGCTGCTGCACCGAAAGCATGCATCACTCGATGTGATGTATGCCGACTCTCCCTAGCGCGTGCCTGAACTCCGGCGCGCTTCAATCGAGCGTTCGATGCCTCGTAATATATTTATATGTAATTCGGCAAAGCCTGCTTCAATCTGTACCGCATGCCATCCGTTGACGCGAGTCTGCATTCACTGCGTGAAGACTTCATGTCAATATACGATGACGGAAAGCTTTTTAACACACTTCAAAAATAAAAGCTAAAAAAAGTCATTGGGCATATGTTCGAAATCCACAGAAAAATGTAATTGAAAGGAATCGGCGCCGCGTGACGCGGCGTCATGGCGCCACAGTTGCATATTGAACGACAGGACATGTGCCGGAACAGCCCGCATGCTGCGCGAGCGAGCGCAGCATGCGGGCTTGCACGCGTTGGGTAGCAGGACGTGGTGTTGTCCAGACGTCAGAACGGGACCGGGGACAAGCGGTTATACCGGCGCGCACTCGCCGCCGATAGACACTACCGGACCAGCGAGAATGCTTCCCGGCTGGCAATCTCACCCGCGCCGTACACGCCAACCACCGTATAGTCGGACGCCACGCATTCGAACGTCGCGCCCTGAAACGTGATGACAAAGTGGCGTTGCACAGGACCGGGCGAACTGACGGCAGAAATCTCGGCGGCCAGCGACGAATTCATCACTTCGTGAACCGAGTAGCGACTGAGCCCACGCGAAGCCAGCGGATGGATCTCGAGATCGGCGTCGCCTGGCGGGCCGAGCCGATGAAACACAGCATCGGGAAATAGCACGGTACAAAATGGATCGTCGTCGGAATCGAATGGTCCGAACCGTTCGAAGTCGGACTCGGCAATCGGATAAGCCAGAATCACCCGACGATCGCTGGAAACAATGAATGGTTCGGCAGCGTCGACTGCAGGCTGAGGAACAGAGTCCAGCAGGACGACATAGTCTTCCTGCTGGGGTGAATCGAGCGTGCTGGTCATCTACTTCAGAACTCCGTTGCGCTCACGCGCCGGCTTGCACCGTCGAGGTTTGCGGCGCCGCGGCAACAACCCGCTTCGCACCGGCTTTGGCTTTGCTGCCGGTCTTACGACCCGGTGTTTTCTTTGCAGCGGCGGTTTTCTTCACAGCAACCTTCTTTGCCACGGCTTTTTTCGCAGCAGGCCTGCCGGCGCCTTTCTTTACCGCAGTCTTTTTAGCCGCCGCGGTGCTCTTCTTTGCAGCCGCTTTGGACGCCACGGCCTTTTTCGCCGTCACGCCTTTCTTGGCAGCGACATTGCGGGTCGCGGCAGCGCCGTCGATCAGAAACTGGGTTCGGTCTTTAACCGTTGCGAGCCACGCCGGTGCCGGACCGCGTCCGCTCCAGGTGGCGCCCGTTTTCGGATCGAGATACTTCGGCGGCTGAGCACCTTTAGGCTGGCCTTTTTTCCCGGCCTTGGTGTGACTGACCGCAGCCTTGGCCGTGGACTTCAGTTCGCTCGCCCCTTCAATCAGGAATTGCGTGCGGTCTTTCACTGCGGCAATCCATGCCGGTGCGCGCCCGTGGCCTGTCCAGGTCGCGCCGGTTTTATGGTCGCGGTACTTCGGAATCGACTTGCCTGCAGCGCCTTTTGCCTTGCCACTTGCAGCACGTCCATTCAGGGCGCGCGCGGCGCGCCTCGCCTTTGCCTTTGCCTCGATATCGGCAGTAGTCAGACCGTGCTTGAGCATCAGGTCGCGAATCTGGTCGACCGCGGCTTGTGCTTTCCTGGCGATAAGCACGTCGGCTTGTGCCTGAAGCTTCTTCAGCTTTGCCTGGATTTGCTCTAACGTGGGCATTTGATCGCTCCTTATGTGGTAATCGATCGAACTATGCCATGAATAGCGTCGGAAAGGCAGATCTATGCCGCTATAAAGGCAACAGACTCACACGAGAATGCATACCGTGGAGTACGAACCTTTCGAGTTCGCTACTGGAGAACCGTATTCTTTAGCTATTCCGATTGCCGGCGATCTACCTAAGTCGGAGTAAAAACAACAACCTGGCGATCGGCTATGTACCGCACACTGCGCATGAACCGGTACTGCTGATCGTCCGCGGTTATCCGGTTGAGTCCCAATTGCGTCAATGCCAGCATCTCGTCGGCCTGAAAGGCAGCCACTACGCCGTGATCCGTCAACTCCTCCAGCGTGCCGGACGGATCGCCAATATAGACACTGCGTACCTGCGTGCCAATCCGCATCAGAACCACACTCTCGCCTTCGTCGAGCGCCAGTTCGAGATAGCCGGCAAGCGTTCGTAATGAATCCGGTGTGGAGGCCTGGGCCTGATAGATCGCAGCATTCGATGGCGTCATTTCTGTTTCCCCATCACCCGCATAGAGAGAAGCCGGCCGCTGTGCAATGCGGCAATAACTGCTTCTACTATAGGCAAGCATTCGGAGATTCAAAGGGCGGCCATTCATTTTTTTCGCCGGTAACCCCGCGTTACCAATCTCGCAGCGCTGTTTCACCTGTGTCTGGACCGCCCTTCTACACTCCGAACCGTATTCAGAAGCAAAGCAATGACGGTTCGGCAGTACTCGAATGCATCGCACCCGAATGTGCAAGGAGAAGGAAAATGAACAAGAAGATCGTTGGCGCGGCACTTGGCCTGGCCTTTCTCGCGGCATCGTCGATAGCATCGGCGCATGTGGACATAGCCGTCGGAGTCGGCATTCCCGTCGGCGTAGTTGCGCCGCCTCCCGCTTATGCCGCACCGCCGGTCGCCTATGGTCCGGCTCCAGTCACGGTTGCCTACGATGGCTATGGTGGTTATGGTGGCTATGGAGACTGGCGCGCACGCGAGTGGCGTGAGCGCCGCGAATGGCGTGAACATGAATGGCGCCGCGAGCAATGGCGCGAGCACGAATGGCATGAACGCGGCCGCTGGGGCGGCTATTGAAATAGCGCGCTACCGCGCCATTTCCGAAGAACTCATAGTCTGGACCGTTCACGCGATCCGCAGTCCGTACGCCGGCAGAATCTCCTGCGTCGTCACGAAGCGGTGCTCCTTGACCGCGTCGTGAAAGCGCCGGTAATCACTGTTCTCAAAGACGGCGCTCCACCGGGGCCGATCCCCGCTGTCGTCGTCGGACTGCAAACCGGTAGCTTTGTATTTCCAGGAGCCGATTCCCTTGGGCACGTACTCCGGAATCGACTCTGACAGGCCGGGAATCGCGCCTGTTTTCACCGCTTCGCAAAGGGTCTGCAGGCGCTTATTGTCGTCCGGGTTCCGATTGGTGTCGAGAAGCATGGTCAGTGCGGCTCGGACATCTTCCGGCAAACCGGCGTGGTTTTCGAAATCTTCGCGGCCCGCCACGTAGGCGCGCACCGCGCGGCAAGTCATCTCGGCCGCTTGCATGAACTCGGGCAGATTGTGCCTTTTGACGCGTACATTTCTGCCGTCGGTGTAATGCCATTTCGCCCACGGCTGGTCAGGATAATGCAAGGCCGCGCCGTGACCGACAGGCAGCGCAAGCGTCAGTACATCTTCCTCGATGTGCTCGACCAGATGTTGCGTGGCGCGTTTCAGACGGGCAAACCAGCCTTCCGGCGTGCAATCTTCAGCCTCCAGCATATGGACACGATTCGTCGGACTTTCGATTCCGGCGAAACCCTGGTGAGCCCACGTATCGACGTAGGTGTGAAGCGTCACACCGAGACGATGCAAAGCCGTATCGGCGCCTCGCTGCCGGATCGCCCGGCGCACCACTTCGCGGGCCACGGCGCTATCCGGCCGGCACACCGCTTTGTCTTCGAGCGTTTCCCCGACACCGGCGGGCAGAAAATGAAATGGCGCCCATACCAGCCGGTTCTGGTCATTTTCCGCGTTGGTATAGTCAAATAGTTTGTGCGCGGTGGCGAAGCGCTCGAAAGTTTCACCGCCTGAAAAACGCAGTATTCCTGACGTGGTCGCGTCGTCGACGTACTGGCAAGCATGCGCCACCGTGATTGCCTCCCCGGCTGCCATTCCGCCGATACGTGCAGCGATATAGACGACCCCGTAGTGAAAATCGATGTTCATAAAAGGCGCTCCCGACGCGCAACGAACGATGGCCAGAGATTCCGGAATGCGCAAGGCGGCAGTTGCAGCGCGGCGCACGAATAGAACGTAAACGACCGAATGCAATAGAACTTTAAAAGAAAACAATGTCGCCGGCACTCAACGAAACTCATAGGCCACGCCGACGTCACACATGATCTGATTGCGTGTGCCGTGCTACGTAACTGGAAAGCCAGTCGCAATGCGAATCGGCACGCCGTGCCGCATTGCCTCTTATTCGAACCTTCGGGCCGCAATAGCTACGGCAACGAAAGCTAATGAACGAAAAGCAGCGACGAATGCACTGCCCCAAAAGAAAAACCCCGCTTCGATCTCCGAAGCGGGGTTTTTCCTGGTGCGCATCGCGCCGTGTTACTTGACGATACCGACGAGTTCGACTTCAAACGTCAGGTCGCTATTCGCCGGGATCACACCGACGCTGCGCTCGCCATAAGCAGTGGCCGCCGGGCAGGTCAGCTTGGCCTTCTCGCCGACTTTCATTTTCTGCACGCCTTGCGTCCAGCACGGAATCACGCGATTGAGCGGGAAAGTTGCCGGGCCGCCGTGCTTCGCCGAACTGTCGAACTCCGTGCCGTTGGCGAGCGTGCCGCGATAGTTCACCTTCACGACATCGTCAGCGGACGGTTGCGGGCCCGTGCCCTGCGTCAGATGTTCAACGATTACGCCGGAAGGCAATTTTTCAGTGGTGGCAGCGGCCATTGCCGTGGAAGAAAGAACTGCCGCGGCGACCAGAGCAACGATAGATTTCAAAGCAAGTCTCCAGGTGGGTAGTGCGCGTCATTGTAGCGGATCACTTGTTGCAGCCACGGGGATCATGCACGCAGGTTTATTCGACGTCTTCATTCAATAGCGGAATCGCCCCGGGAATTGCCCCAGGAACCGATCCAGACAGCGACTCGCTTCTGGCGATTTCGCGTTGCGTCAGTTGCGCGGCCTGCTGCTCCATCCGCTTGAGCAAGCCGTCGAGCAGATGTGCTTCTTCATTGCTCAGGCAGGCCGCGAACTCGGCGTTATAGCGTTGCCCGCTCAGGCGCGCCTGTTCGTAGGCGAGACGGCCGGCTTCAGTGAGCGTGAGCACGGTCAGCCGCTTGTTCTGCGGCAGGCGCGTTTTCGCAATCAGACCTTTATTCACCATATTGGCGACACAACGGCTCGCCACCACCATGTCGAGCGCGGCCGATTCGGCGAGCCGGGACAGACTCGTGTCGGGGTACTTGCCGACGAACGCGAGAATGCGCCAATCGCGCCGGCTAATGCCAAGTTCCCGACGAAACATCAGCCCGACGCCCTGGGTTGCCACACGCGCCAGGTTGTGGAGCCGGTAAAGCAGGAATTCATCGATGTGCTCTGGATGCTTCAGCACAGGTGTTGATCGAGGGTCGGTCGCGGACACGGTGAGCGCACATCTAACAAAGGGTTGACGGCCATTATGACGTGCTTTTGCGGCAACGGCGCCGGCCTATTGTGCATTCGCACATATATTTGATTAGGTCAATCGTCGGATTCGTTTCTAGCATCGAGTCTTCTTCCCGGTCTTTCCCATTTCAGGCCGCAAGGCCGCAGACGGTGCTTATAGATGGCGGATACCCGCAACGTTCTCTTCATCATGTGCGACCAGCTTCGCCGCGATCACCTCGGCTGCTACGGACATCCCTACCTGCAAACCCGTCATATCGACGCGCTGGCCGCGCGCGGCGTGCGTTTCGACAACGCATTCGTCAGCTCCGGCGTATGCGGTCCGTCGCGCATGTCGTATTACACCGGCCGCACGATGAGCAGTCACGGCGCCAACTGGAACCGGGTGCCGCTCTCGATCGGGGAAATGACGCTCGGCGAATACCTGCGTCTGAATGGCCGCTCGCTCGCGCTGGCCGGCAAGACGCACGTGATGGCTGACGGCAACGGCATGCAGCGGCTCGACATCGCGCGCCAGAGCCCGCTCGGACTGCGCCTCTCGACCGGCTCGTTCGACGAACTCGACCGCTACGACGGTCACCACGAGCCCGGCAAGGAGAGCGGCTATCCGGCCTTTTTGCGTGCACACGGCTACGTCAGCGACAAACCGTGGAGCGACTTCGCAATCAGCGTGGAAGACGACAGCGGCGCGGTGCATTCCGGCTGGAAAATGCGCAACGTGCGCTGGCCGGCGCGGGTGGCCGAGCCGCATTCCGAAACGGCCTACATGACGGATCAGGCGATCCGCTACATCGAGCAGCAGGGCGACGCGCCGTGGGCCTTGCATTTGTCGTACGTAAAGCCGCACTGGCCCTATGTCGCGCCGCGGCCCTACCACAATCTGTATTCGCTCGATCAATGCCTGCCGCTCGCGCGCAAGGCCGCCGAACTCGACAATGCCCACCCCGTGGTTGCCGCGTATCGCACTCACGAAGAGAGCGCCAATTTCGCGCGTGAAGAAGTGTCGAACACCGTACGGCCGGTTTACCAAGGTCTGATCCAGCAGATCGACGACCATCTCGGCCGGCTGTGGGACACGCTCGAACGGCTGGGCCGTTGGCAAGACACGTTGATCGTCTTCACCGCCGATCACGGCGACTTCCTCGGCGATCATTGGCTCGGCGAGAAGGAACTGTTCTATGACACCGTGCAGCGCGTGCCGATGATCGTCTACGATCCGTCGACGCGAGCCGACGCCACCCGCGGTAGTGCCGAAACGCGCTTCGTATCGGGCATCGACGTGGTGCCGACGGTACTCGACGCGCTTGGCCTGCCGGCCTATGAAGAGCGCATCGAAGGACACTCGGTTCTGGCACTCACGCGCGGCGAAACGGAGCATGCCGAAGGCTGGCGCGATTACGTGGTCTCCGAACTCGACTATAGTTTCCGCCGCACGCGTCTCGCACTGGGACGCAAGCCCGATGAATGCCGCGGCTGGATGGTGCGCGACACACGCTGGAAGTACATACACTGGCAAGGATATCGCCCGCAACTCTTCGATCTGGCGAACGATCCTAACGAATACAGCGATCTTGGCGCCGATGCGAGTCACGCCCCCATCCGCGCGCAAATGCATGCGAAGCTCGCGGACTGGTACGGCTCGTTGAAACAGCGCGTCACGATCGACAACCCGACGGTCGAGAGCAAGACGGACACGCACAAGGACTGGGGGGTCTTTTTCGGCGAGTGGTAGCACGGGCAACTGGCACGAAAGTACGCGCATGCGCCTCGATGAAAGCTTCAGATAGCGCCCCAGGCGCAGATTGACTCAGCGTCACACGAATAAATCATAGGCGCCCGGCATAACATACCGGACCGCAAGGAGACACCATGCAGCGCTCGCCCGCACTGACGCCCGACGACGCGATCTATCGGAAGATCGCGCGGCGCATCGTGCCGTTTCTATTCATCTGTTACGTGGTCAATTTCATCGACCGCGTCAATATCGGGTTCGCAAAATTGCAGTTCCTGCAGGACCTGAAACTCGACGACGCAGTATTCGGCTTCGCGGCAGGAATGTTCTTCGTCGGCTACCTGCTGTTCGAGTTGCCGAGCAACCTGCTGCTGGACCGTATCGGCGTGCGCAAGACGCTGTTGCGGATCATGGTGCTGTGGGGTCTTCTGACTGTGCTGCTGATGTTCGTCAGGAGCGCGAGCGTGCTGTATCTGCTGCGTTTCCTGCTGGGCGCCGCCGAAGCCGGCTTCTTTCCCGGCATCATTCTTTATCTGACGTACTGGTTTCCCGACCGGCAACGCGGACGCATCACGAGCCTGTTCATCATGGCCGTGCCGTTGGCGGGCATCATCGGCGGCCCGCTGTCGGGCTGGATCATGGGGCATTTCCACAACATGCTCGGCTTGCGCGGCTGGCAGTGGCTATTCCTGATCGAAGGGGTGCCGGCTATCCTACTCGGCGTAATGGCGATGCTCTATCTGGACGATCGCCCAATGCACGCAAAATGGCTGAGCGACGCGGAAAAGGCCCACATCACCGCCGCGCTCGACACGGATCGACAGCAGCGCGGCGCGCGCCACGCGCCGCCCGCGCGGCTCTCCGATGTGTTGCGCAACCCGCGGATCTATCTGCTCTCGGCGATCTATTTCTGCGTGTTCATGGGGCTCAATGCGGTCGGTTTCTGGATTCCAACGCTGTTGCGGCACGTCGGCGTGCAACAGATCGGCAATATCGGCTGGTTGAGCGGCGCGATTTCGCTTTGCACGGCAATCGGTATCGTGGTGATCGGACGCAGCTCGGATCGTCACGCCGAACGGCGCTGGCATGTGGCGTGCTGCGGCTTTGCGGTGGCCGGCAGTTTTCTGCTGCTGCCGCTCGCGGCGCACAGCGTGCCCTTCACCGTCGCCCTGCTGGTGGTCGCGTCGACCTGCATCTACGCGACGCTGAGCATTTTCTGGACGATCCCCACCGCGTATCTGGATGGCGGCGCAGCCGCGGCCGGTATTGCGACGATCACTGCGATCGGCGCGATTGGCGGTGCGGTGAGCCCTTCATTGGTCGGCATGTTGAAGGCCGAAACCGGCAGCGTCTACGCGGGCTTTGCCGTCATCGCGGCGCTCCTGATTGCCGGTATGGTCGCACTGCTGCGGGCCGTGCCCGCGCCGCATCGCGAAGCGGTAGGTACGGTCGGGCCGGTTGTGTTGAAGTAGGCGGACGCGCGTTCAGGTTCGATTAATTCTGGTAGTCCGGACGGCGCATCGCGCATCCCTTTGCTGCGTCTGCGCTGTGAGCCTTGAAGTCCGCAAGCATCGTTTCGCGCTCGCGGATATCTGGGTTTGGCATCTGGAATGGGCGGGCGCGAGCGTGAGCGGATAAGTGGCCATCCGCTTGTGTGATCCCCGCCTGGACATCAGCGCGGGAAGCCGCTTGCCGGCCGCCGCGCGCTGAGAAACGTTCCTTGGGTCAATGGCCGTGGCCGCCGCCGTAACCGCCGCCATGGCCGCCGCCGTTGCCGAAGCCACCGCCGTGGCCTTGGCCGCTGGCGCCTTTGCCGCCGTTGCCGTTGCCGTGACCGCCATCACCATGGCCACCGTCGCCGTGGCCGCCGTCGCCATGGCCGCCATCACCGTGGCCACCGTCACCATGGCCGCCGTCGCCGTGGCCACCATCGCCATGACCGCCATCACCATGGCCGCCGTTGCCATGACCGCCATCGCCGTGGCCGCCATCACCATGACCGCCGTCGCCGTGGCCGCCAACACCATGGCCACCGTCACCGTGACCGCCATCACCGTGGCCACCGTCACCATGACCGCCGTCGCCGTGGCCGCCAACACCATGGCCCCCATCGCCATGGCCGCCGTTGCCATGACCGCCGTCGCCATGACCGCCGTCGCCATGACCGCCGTCGCCATGACCGCCGTCGCCATGACCGCCATCACCATGACCACCGTCGCCGTGGCCGCCGTCGCCATGACCGCCATCACCATGACCGCCATCACCATGACCGCCGTCGCCGTGGCCGCCAACACCATGGCCACCATCGCCATGACCGCCTTCACCATGACCACCATCGCCGTGGCCGCCGTCGCCATGACCGCCGTCGCCGTGGCCGCCATCACCATGACCGCCGTCGCCGTGGCCGCCATCACCGTGGCCACCGTCACCATGACCGCCATCACCATGACCGCCATCACCATGGCCACCGTCACCATGACCGCCATCACCGTGGCCACCGTCACCATGACCGCCATCACCATGGCCACCGTCACCATGACCGCCGTCGCCATGACCGCCGTCACCATGACCGCCATCGCCATGACCGCCGTCACCATGACCGCCATCGCCATGACCGCCGTCACCATGACCGCCATCGCCATGACCGCCCACCACCATGACAGCC